>Ga0308163_10000011_pt1 | contig 635827 bp, 523 predicted proteins | sample PhyTR1_FD_201037 | JGI IMG/M metagenome (GOLD analysis project Ga0308163, IMG submission 201037) | Phyllosphere microbial communities from UC Gill Tract Community Farm, Albany, California, United States - DLSLT.R1 | ecosystem: Host-associated > Plants > Phyllosphere > Unclassified | place...
ATTTATGATTGCAATTGCACCCTCCCCTTTGTTGCGCAGGCCACGCCACCTAAACCCGACCGGCACGGAAAGCCCGCAAGGCGAGGTACGAGCCGAGGACTTCAAGCAAGGGCGGGACTGGAACATGGATAGCTGCCGGAAATGTGCTTTCCAAAATATATATTATATAATATAATAAATATGGAGATCATCATGCTAGTATATAAATTGGTAATGGAGCAATGACCTAGTTGTGATTGAACAATGATTTTATTTCCATTAAATCATTGTTCAAAAGGAAAATTAATTACTCCGGTGCGTTTTCATTGGCTGTATTAGGCATATTACCGGCATGCCCTTTATTACCTTTCTCAGGATCTGCCCTTGCTTCCTCTGAACCAAAATCTCCCTCTCCTACTTCCCTGCTTAAGAATTCAGCATCACTTTGAACTTCATTTATTTTACTATTTTCATTACTCCGATGCCTTGGAACTTGATTGTCAGGCATATTTGACTGTTCAGCAGAACTAATAGATTTAGGATCTTTTAAGTTCTCATTGTTTCTTTCTTGCTCATTCATAGTAAGCATATAACATGCTCATTCCATATAAGTTTTAGCGAGAAAAATTTAATGGTTATAAATCCTATTCAATAACCGTGTTAATACGTGAATTATGATTTATGCAAACTTAGATTTTTAAAATTCTGTTCTAACATTACTGTTTTACAACGGCGATATAATAGAGACAATTTTTTAATCAGAATAACCTGAAAATTATGTTAGCAATGAACTATCGAGGACCGTTTAGGGTCCGGGCTGAACAACGTCCAATGCCAGAAATTCTACACCCAGAAGATGCTATTGTTCGTGTTACACGGACTTGTATTTGTGGCTCTGATTTGCACCTTTACCATGGAATGGTACCCGACACACGTGTTGGATCAGTATTTGGCCATGAATTTACCGGAGAGATTGTAGAAGTAGGCGCTCTGGTAACGGAAGTTAAAGTTGGTGATCAGGTTTTGGTTCCATTTAATATTGCCTGCGGTAAATGTAATTTTTGTAAACAAGGACTATATGGAAACTGCCATGAATCAAATGCCATGGCAACAGCCGTTGGTGGCATTTTCGGCTATTCACACACGGCAGGAGGTTTTGACGGTGGTCAGGCAGAATATGTTAGAGTTCCATATGCGAATTTCGGACCGACAGTGATACCGGCTGACATGGATCCTGACGATGCTGTATTGCTAACTGATGTTGTTCCAACGGGCTATCAGGCAGCTGAAATGGGAGGAATCAAAGAAGGTGATACGGTTGTGGTTTTCGGCGCCGGACCAATCGGGATTATGGCTGCCAGGTGTGCCTGGTTTTTTGGCCCGGCCAGAGTAATTATTATTGACCACATTGATTACCGTTTAGAGTTTGCCAAAAATTATGCTAAATGTGAAGCTTATAATTTCAAATCGATGGAAGATCCTGTTGTCTTCCTGAAGAAAATAACGGATTGGTATGGTGCAGATGTTTGTATAGACTGTGTAGGTTGTGAGGCCGAGGGAAATGCCCTCCAAACATTTACCGGAAAAATTACGCTCATGCAGGCGGGTGCTGCAACGGCACTGCAATGGGCAATCAACTCTGTTAAAAAAGGAGGTATAGTATCGGTAGTGGGTGTTTACGGCCCGCCATTTAACTATGTTCCCATCGGGAATATACTAAACAAAGGAATTACACTTCGGGCTAATCAGGCATCTGTTAAACGATTATTACCCCGATTAATTGATCATGTACAAGCCGGAAGGTTAGATCCGAAAGGACTAATTACCCACCGCATCCCTTTGCAGGAAGTTGCAGATGCGTATAATATTTTCTCATCCAAACTGGACGAGTGTATCAAAACTGTACTTATCCCTTAAATCAGACCAGATGAAAACTCAAGAAAACAAAATAGATTACCGTAGTATTCCCGGTTGGGGAATGGATATTGATCAGGATAATGAGCCAACCTACCCAATGAAAAACTACACTGGTGATGACCTGGATCGTTTGGATTATGAACGTTCTGTTCCACAACCCGTAGATATTGAATTACTGAAATCTAATGAACGTCCAGCCTATCCAATGGTATATGGAAAATCCGTACCACCGTCGGGTTTAAGCGGAATGATCAGACGGTATGCATTTAACCACAGTGAAGACCGGTACCGTCACTGGATCCCACTCATTTTGGCAGACAGAATTAATGCATGGGAAGGTATTATTGAAGATTTAGGTAAAGGCACTATTCCTAATATTTTAGCTGAGCGAGGTATAAAATCAGAACTGAAATACAATTCAGCAGCATTGGTTAAAAAAATATTAGTTATAGCTGTCGTTTCAGCTATTGCAATCAGCTACTTTTCTAAAAGGAAGAAATAATCCATATTGATCACCATATAACATCATTAAAGAAATAGGTTTAGTATGCATGAGCTCATGAAAAAAGTTGGGAAAAAGCTGATTGAAAATCACCTCACGATATCATTTGCAGAAAGTGCAACAGCCGGACGCTTAACATTTGAGTTTTCGATGATTGAAAATGCAGGCAAATTTCTCAAAGGCGGCATTGCCTGCTATGATGCAAAAATCAAGGAAACCCTGTTAAATGTTAGTCCGGAATTAATTAAAAAGTACACGCCAGAATCAATGGAAGTAACTAAAGGGATTACTCACGGACTGGCCAATATCATTCCTGCTGATATTAATATTGGAATTACCGGTTTAACAGCCCCTGGAGGAAGTGAAACAGAAGAAAAGCCTGTTGGCACCATGTTTATCTATGCTACAAGAAATAATCAGGCTATTGTTGAAGAACGGTGCTTGTTTTCGGGAGAGAGGGAGGAAATTGTGGCCGCTACTACACAAAGAATCACGGCAGTATTAATTGGTTATTTAGATGCTCTCCAATCTTAATTAAAGATAAATGAAAAACAGCAGGCAGAAAACGTGGATTCACCGCAACGGACTTTCTTTATTTTTTCTTTCGATGTTTATCATCACTTGGACTGCACAAGCGATTACCGGCTGGAAAGAACACAATAATGAATTACTCAATTTGCATGCTCGCGAAATAGGCTTCTTCACTTATTTAGGTAGCGGACATTTTATATCTGCTACCTTCGAAAATTTTGAAAGTGAGTTCTTACAAATGTCTTTATATGTTTTACTCACCATATCCCTTCGCCAGGTGGGTTCGGCTGAATCGAAAAAGCTGAACGAGCCGGAAGAAGTTGATCGGGAACCTGTTTATACTCAGGATGCACCGTGGCCTGTTAAAAAGGGAGGATGGATATTAAAATTATATTCCAATTCTCTTTCGATAGTGTTTGGATTACTATTTTTAATAAGCTGGTTCCTCCACTTATACGGAAGTTGGCAAAGCAATAATGTAGAACAAGCTTTGGAAGGTAAACCAAAAATTGAACTATTGAGCTATTTAGGGCAAGCCAATTTCTGGTTTGAAACCTTTCAAAACTGGCAAAGCGAATTTTTATCAGTTGCAGCAATAGTAATTCTTACCATATTTCTAAGGCAAAAAGGCTCACCAGAATCTAAACCAGTAGATGCACCTCATATGGAAACCGGAAAATAATCCTCTATCAGATTGAAAATTATGAAAAACGAAAACATTTACGAACATCGTGACGGAGCTAACACAAGCATTTGGGAAACTGTAGCCATTAATTCAGATGGGCAAACGCCTTTACCAGATCAAGTATATGATGTAATTATTATTGGGGCAGGAATTACAGGGGTAACAACAGCACTTCAATTGCAACAGCAAGGAAAGCGCTGCCTGTTGGTTGAAGCCAGACAATCAGGCTTTGGCACTACTGGCGGAACAACAGCCCATTTAAATACCTTTCTGGATACCACTTACCCCGAAATTGACAGTGCATTTGGAAAGGATGCATCTAAACTAGTCGCTAAAGCAACCAAAAAAAGCATTCAAAATATCTATCAAAATTTAACAGAAATTGGTTTTGATGCAGACTTCGTTTATCTAGATGGCTATCTTTTTTCTCAAAATGACGAAGAAACAAAAATGCTTAACAATATCTTCGAATCTGCAGTTGAGGCTGGTGTTGATGTTGAAGTGTGTAATGAAAATGGTTTGCCTATAAAGTTCGATCGCTCAATCAAATTTTTAAATCAGGCACAATTCCATCCGCTAAAATACATACAAGGATTATTAACTGAATTTCAGCGTTTAGGTGGAATTTATCTGGATAAAATACTAATTGACGAGACCAGAGCTGAAAATGAAATTCAAAATGCGTATAGCAATGGTTTAGCGTTTAAAGGAAAAAATATAGTCTGGTCAACGCATATCCCTCCGGGAATCAATGTTTTATCTCTTAGAAATGCGCCTTATAGAAGTTATGTTCTTGCCGTAAGATTGAAAAATGAAGATTATCCTCAAAGCCTTTCCTATGATAGTAAGGAGCCCTATCATTACTTCAGGACCCATGAAATTGGCAACAAAAAGTATTTAATTATAGGCGGAGAAGATCACAAGACTGGCCATGATGATTCATTAGAAGCTTTTAATAAACTAGAAGAATTTGCCCATCAACACTTTGATATTTTATCGATAGATTTTCGTTGGTCGTCTCAATATTATGTTCCGGTAGATGGTTTACCATATATTGGTTTACTTCCGGGCGAAAATAATGTGTACGTGTCAACAGGCTACAACGGCAACGGAATGATTTTCGGAACCATTGCAGGTACCATTATTAGCGACTTGATTCTAGACAAACCAAATGAATTAGCTGAATTACTTAAGCCGTCAAGACTAAAGCCAGTTGCAGGCTTTAAGGAATTTGTGAAAGAAAATGCTGATGTAGCTTATCATTTCGTTGCGGATCGGTTTAACCTTAAAAGCCTGTTATCATTAAAAGATTTAGCAACTGATGAAGGGAAAATTGTCTCGGTAGATGGACAAAAATTAGCCATTTATAAAACAGACGGGGGTGAAATAAAGGCTTTGAATGCAGTTTGTACGCATGCGGGTTGTATCGTCGCCTGGAATCGGGCTGAAAAATCATGGGACTGCCCTTGCCACGGTGGGCGCTTTGCCATAGATGGATCTGTACTAACCGGCCCGCCGACTAAGTGTTTGGCTACCGTAGAAATCCATGAGAACGGAGATAAATCTATTATGATTAAGTAAATACACGGGATTTCTGAATTGACAAAACTATGACGACTGCTTTGATGTTGATACTTAAAAACGATACCGATGGAAATGATGAACAGATCTGTGGAGGCGATTGACCGATCCATACCAACATTAAGAATTGTGAAACCTGTGCAAAAAAACACGGGTTTAATAGCGAATCAATCTGAAAAGAGATTACAGCGCTCACCTAAAACAGTTAAAATATATAACACTCAAAAAAGCAAAGGAGAAATTAAGACTTTAACAGTTTTTATGCCAAGAAATGGTTTAATGGGTCTTCTTTAACACTTAGGGCGGCTAAACCGCCCTAAACACTTTTATACTTTTCGAACTCACTTTTACAATCTTATTAGGATTTACTTTTTCCTTTAGCAAATTCGTTTCCGTATCTATTTCCAAAATCCAGCTTGATACATTTTCAAGTACAGGGATTTGAAAGCTAATATTTTGTGCGGTACCGTTAATGATGATTAGATATATTTTATTTTCAAAGTCACTTAACACCATCCCAAAACCTTTGGCTTCATGCCAATCCTCCATCCACATTGGTTGTCCTTTTAAATTAAACCACGCAACGTTTTCGCTTTCCTTTTGATCACTGTTAAATTTCCATTTGTTACTAATCAGCGTAGTTGTACGCAATCTGAATTGGATCAGACTTTTAGTGAATTCTAATAACGCTTCATCCCTATCATCCCAATGTAACCAGGATATTTCGTTATCCTGGCAGTAGGCATTATTATTGCCATTTTGTGTTTTGCCGAATTCATCACCAGCAGAAATCATGGGTACACCTTCCGAAAGCAAGAGCGTAGCTAAAAGATTTCTTTGATATTTACGCCTTAGATCGTTAATTCCCTGGTCATCGGTTTCTCCTTCAACGCCGCAATTCCAGGAATGATTGTGTGCTTCACCGTCTTCGTTATTATCGCCATTGGCCAGATTATGCTTCTTTTCATAACTCACTAAATCTTTCAGAGTGAAGCCATCATGTGCAGTAATGAAATTGATACTGGCAGAAGGTAATCGTTTATTTTTCTGATAAAGGTCAGCACTACCTAGAAAACGCTGGGCCATAGCAGCTGTTAAGCCACCATCTCCACGCCAAAAACGACGTACATCATCGCGATATTTACCATTCCATTCTGACCAGCCTGCCGGAAATTTACCAACCTGGTAACCATCATCACCAACATCCCAAGGTTCGGCAATTAATTTTACTTTACATAAAACGGGATCCTGATGTATCATATTAAATAACAATCCAAAATCTTCTACCCCATTATCGCCGCGGCTAAGCGCTGTTGCAAGATCAAACCGAAAACCATCTATATGCATGTCTGTAACCCAATAGCGCAAACTATCCATAATGAGCCGTAAGGTAATGGGATGTTGTGTATTTAGCGTATTTCCTGTTCCGGAAAAATCCGTGTAGTATCGACGTTCACCTTCCAAACGATAATAAGATGTATTATCAATTCCTTTCAGGGATAGCGTTGGTCCCTTTTCGTTTCCTTCAGCGGTATGATTATAAACCACATCAAGTATGACTTCCAAACCTGCCTGATGCAGGGCTTTAACCATGTCTTTAAATTCGTTTACCTGCTGCCCGTTATTCCCTCGGTAAGCATATCGAAAATCCGGGGCAAAAAAACCAATGGTATTGTATCCCCAATAATTACTCAACCCTTTATCTTGCAAATGCCCATCAGAAACAAATTGATGAACCGGCATAAGTTCTACTGCCGTAATTCCTAACGATTGAAGATAATCAATACTCGCCGGATGCCCTAAGCCCGCATAAGTACCTCGTAAATATTCAGGAATTTTGGAGTTTAGCTTAGTGAAACCTTTAACGTGTAGTTCATAAATTATGCTTTTATGGAGCGGAATATTTAAAAAAGTATCGTTTCCCCAATCATAATTTTCATTAATGACAATTGATTTGGGGATAAATGGCGCACTATCTTCAGCTGAAAAACTTAAATCACCATCTTCATGTTTAACATCATAACCAAAAACAGCATCATTCCAAATCACATCGCCTGAAATTGCCTTTGCGTAAGGATCGATTAAAAGCTTATTCGAGTTAAATCGATAACCCTCAAGGGGAAGATATGCCCCATAAATCCGATAGCCATATTGCTGGCCGTGAGCAACCCCTTCTAAATAACAATGGAAGATATGATGGGTACATTCCATTTCAATACGGTTAATTTCTTCATTCCCATCAAACAAACATAATATTACTTTTTTGGCCTCTGCAGCATATATGGCAAAATTGGTTCCTTCCCCAAGGTATGTTGCGCCTAAAGGAAAAGGCTGTCCGGAAGAATAATTTTCGACTTCGTTCATTAATTAAAATCTAGGTTCGTTTATTTAACCCGAGCTAGGTAATTGGGGTTTTAAAACCGTATAAAGTAGCGTAGATAAATGATCCGATTCCGTATTTATCAGAATTAAGAAGGCTACCGATATTTTATCCGATAGCCTTTACACCGTTATTTCAGCAGACTTAGGCTTTTGAATTGTCGTAAACCTATTGCAATCAAAATCAATATTAAAAAGAGAAGAGATAACAAACGATTCCAGGAATACATTTTTTCTACCTGATATTCTTTTAATTTCACCTGCTGCAGCTTCGTTGTACTGATATCATGATTCTGGAAAATAGAAGGATAAAAACGAAGCCTGATTTGTTCGTGGTATGTTCTTACTGCCTGCTGAAACTTTAAATGGCTGTTCAGGTCAGAACCGGCCAATTCATTTAAGCTCAGCTGTGCTTGTACAGCAGGAAAGATGTTTGCCGCCAGGTTTGAAAAATACTGCCTGCTGGCGAGTTTTTTCTGCATGGATTTTTTACTTTTTGCGGCGTGATCATCGCCCATTTGCTGCATGCCATAATACCAAAACCAGCTGAACGCTAAATCTCCAGGAAACGGATATTTTTTTAGTTGAGGATAATGTTCAAAAAAAGGTTTCATGGTTACCGCTTTCGGCATATCCCATTTTTCATGATAACCTTCCCGTTGGTTCATTACATTTTGCAGCGCTTCGGGCACAGGAAATTGCTGCGATAATACCAGATTTAAAACTGCCGGAATAACAATACACATGGCTACCCAAAGCGCAACCAGTGCCGAAGCATTGTAACTCGAAGATTTTCCGAGCGAAATCAGTAAGAAAGACGCTGCAAACCAGAAAGCGAGATATAAAATGATCACCGCCAGAACATTAAATAAAGTAAGGTTGACGGGCAAGCGCAAATAAATCAAGGCAATCAACATCAGCAACAGCATAACACCAAATACAGTTATCATTCGTACGGCAAGTTTCTGCATCATTACTTTAAATAGCTGATTGGTTTGCGATTTAAGCAGTGACCACACACCATTTTCCCGCTGTTCGGAAATTAAGTTATAAGTAAAGGCAATAATCACTAACGGAAAAATGAAAATAAACACGAAACTTAAATCCATATTTCCTAAGAGCATACTTACTGGATTACTAATCTCAGTATCATACAATTGCCCTTCTAATGCCAGCATGGTAACCGAAATAACATAAGGATTTACATCACGTTGCCCGTTGGAAAATGCTGCCCAATTATCAGGCACATGAGCGGTAGAAAACTTATTGTGGTAAAATACAAGACCAATGTCTTTACCAAAGTGATGAATATTATTTTGCGTATTTTTCTCCTGCAACTGCGCCGCCCTTTCAATAACCTTTTTTTGATTATCAATGAATGTTTTACCGAAATACAGACCGGCAATTCCGGTAATTAATAAAACAGCAATGCCTATCCATGCCGAACTGCCGCTAAAGAAAAGTTTAAATTCTAAAGGATATATGCTTTTTCTCATGATGCTATCGTTTTTATCCATTTAGGTGAATATTGAAGAAGTAAAAGTGTAATGATCAGCCAAAGTGATAAAGAGCTGAGGGCAAATAGCTGTTTAATCATAATCTCCGGAAGTTTCTTAAATTGATAATTGAAATCTGGTTGGGCTGCCCAGTTTGATTTATTAATTGATAAGGGTTTATCATGTTCATCAGGAGAAATATTGCTGATTTTATCAATCTGCAGTTTATTCATTTTTTGTGCAAGTCCGTAACGATATGCTTCTGCCTGTGCCTGAAAATCGACATAGGTATTAAAATCAGAAGAGGTAAGCGACATTGAAATTTGCTTTAGGGATAAATAGGGATTCAATAATCCTGTAAATGCGACCAAACTATTTTGCTTTATAAAAGTGTTATTCAGTTTCTGCTGATGACTGCTATATATTCCTGCAGTAATTTTTTCGCCCTCGGCCATAATATATCCACCATAATTGAATGGCAATTTTTTAACATCATCAACCTGGTAAGCTTTAAGCAACGAATCTTTTATAGAAGCATAATGTGCATCATTAGGATCATGGCTATCCCCTTGTTTGCTAACATCACTGGCAATGGCATCGGCAAATTCTATTTTAGATGGCGTAGGATAAAGCCTTCCTCCTACTGCCTGTGCAATTCGTGGCAAAATAATCATCATTAAAATCCAGCAAGCTAATAAAGTAGTTAAGGCTGACTTTGAGCTATTTTGAAAGGCTGAAACCAGAACTGTTATGGCAGCTACAATAAAGAAATAGACGGAATAGCTTAAAATTAAAATGATCAGCCGCAGGCTTGCATCGGTACTGATATTCCAATTGCTTAATGAAGCCCACAAAACAATCGTTAGCATCATCAGCGGAATAAATATAGACAAACACACACCAATAAGCCCCAAGGTTTTACCCCATAAAAGTTTCTTCCAGGTAACATTCTGGCACAATAAAATTTTCAAAGTACCCGATTCACGTTCGGCAGAAATGCTATTATAACCCAAAAAAATGATTAGCAAGGGCACGAGTAACTGCAATACCATGGCAACGCTAATTTCTCCGAAACGCAGCATGCCATTTGAAAACCCCGCTTCGCTGAAGTTTACTGAATTTTGCTTGTGCGCCTCCAGAAATATAGAAACCCCTGCAAAACTTTCAATTCCAAAATCAAAAAAACTAAGTTCATGCTTTTCGCGGAAAGCTAGGTAGCCATAATGTGCCATCCGGTGCGGATGCTTATCTGGTTTAGCCAGCCATTGTTGCCTTACCATTTCTTTATAATGCAACCGTTGGTAGTTTTGTGTTTTAAAATTTTGCCAGCCTACATAGGTTGCAAAACCCAGTATTAAGCCCAGGAAAATGGTTAGTGTCAAGGTAGCCCTGTTTTTCAAAATAGATTGATAGGTATGGCGGGCGATATAAAATGTGATGTTCGGCATTAGATTCTGTAAGTGATGTTAAACATGATATTACGTGGAGTGCCAGGAAAAAGACGCAGATAATTTTGTGCGCCTACCCAATAAGTTTTGTTAAAAACATTATTGATATTCATTGCCAGCTGAACTTTTGAAGCTACAGGAGTATAATAGACAGCAGCATCAGCAATGGTATAACCTGGTAAGATGAAATCGCGGATATATAACGGGAGTTTATTTCCACTATATTGAAGACCTGCCCCTATACCTATTCCATTCATGGAATTGCTTTTGAAATTATAACGGCTCCACAAGCTAGCGCTATGTTGTGGCGTATTTTGCACTCTATCGCCTATAACCTGGGGATTGAAGTCGTTGGTAACCTTTGCATCAACATAGCTATAGCCGGCATTAAACTGCCAGTTAGGTTGCACAAAACCTGAAGCTTCGATTTCCATTCCCCTGCTGCGTTGCGCACCACGTTCTATTAACCGATTCACGTCCAGTGGATCATTAGCATTCATTAATAAGTTCTTCTGGTTGATTTCAAAAGCGGCAAAATTCACCATCAGATTACCATTCAGCCATTCTGATTTTGCACCAAATTCTTTCAAATCACTTTCTAAAGGTTTAAAATTTGAGCCTGCCGGAGGTGGAACGATAACTAAACTTGAAGTGTTTCCCTGAGGTTGGTAACCTTGCAGAAAGGTAGCATACACATTAACGTGTTGGTTTAGCGCATACGTTATTCCTACTCTCGGCAATAATTTGTGGTGGCTGATTTTGCTTTGATTGCCGAGTTTATAATTATTGAAATCCTGATACCACTCCTGGCGCAGGCCTAATGTTAAAGTCAGGGCTTTAAATTTCACCTGATCCTGCAAATAAATACCATTGACTAAATAAAATGCCGGCGGAATTTCTACTTTGGTAAATACATAATCACTTAAATTTTTAAGGGTATAGGATGGATTTGCAAGGTTAAAGTGAGCTACATTTGGTACAGGAGCAGTAATTCCGTTAATGGTACTCAATTGGTAAAGATCTTTTTTGTTTATATCAAAGCGAGCTGCGATTGTTCCATCTTTTAGGCGATAACCCTGAGCAGTGTTGGTTCCGCCACCACGTAACTTTTGGGTACTCATCCGGTCGTAACCAAAAACCAACCGATGAGCTAAGGCAAAAGTATTTGCATTTACATTGAAATAAGTACTTAAATTATCGGTAGTAAACTTTTGCTGACGCTGAACAGCGATCATGCCTGCAAGGGTTCTGATTGGATTGTTATTTTCATCTATTGCAAATGCATTATTGGTTCTGTGTTCCAGTAAGTCCTCATTCCAGTTCTGTTTCATGTAAGCCACATTGAACGAGATGTTTTTACTTAATTTATGCGAGAAATTGGCCATTAACATCAAATCTTCAGTATTGTATTTATCATTGCTGGCGCCCATGTTAAAAGTAATTGGCGTACTATTTAAATCCGTTTGCCCGGCAATAGCGCTAAATATCGCCTGGCCTCTATCCAAACGGGAGTTGCTGTTGTTTAAAATCATTTCAACATTTAAACTGGTTTTATCATTCGGAATATAAGATAGCGAAGGCGCAATGATGTACCCTTTCCTAAACTGTAAATCGCGAAAGCTTTTGCTGTTTTCATAACCCACGTTTAACCGATAGAGCAAAGTTTTTTCGGTGTTAAGCGGTCCAGTAAAATCCAAGGCGCCTCTAACAGTACTGAAGCTTCCACCAGAAATACTTATTTCCCTTCTATCCTCGGTGAGTGGCTTTTTAGTTACCAGATTGATACTCCCTCCGGGATCAACGCTTGAAAAAGTTGCACTGGCAGGCCCTTTAATTACTTCAATCCGCTCTAAATTTGTGGTGAGTGGCTGATTAAAATAAAACTGACGGGTACGCATGCCATTAATGATCGTCCCTTCTTCGTTCTGATTAATTCCCCTGATGGAAAACTGATTATAAAAACTGCTTTGAGAAACACTGGTGACGTTTTTTACTACGTCGCCCAAAACCGCGGCTTGTCTGTCGGCAATGAGTTCCTTGGATACAGAAGAAATCGATTGTGGAATTTCCTTATTTAAAGCAGCTGTTTTCGCAGCTGAAAATGAATACTTTCCAAAATATTTTCTGCCGTTAGTTCCAACAATTTCTACTGTTTGTAAATCTTCACTACTTGGTAATAAAATAAATGGAAGAATCATATTTTCCGATAGCTGATCAACCATTTGGTGGCTATGAAAAGTTTTAAACCCAATGGCACTAACAGTGATGTAATACTTTGCGGCTGAGGGCAGGCTTACAGAAAAATTTCCTATAGAATCACTTATCGTATTAAACTGGTTTAAGTTATTTCTAAGTTGAATAGTTGCTTTACTAACTCCTAAACCATTAGTTTCCTTTACGTTACCTTTAATAACGATTTGCGCATAGCTGTTAGATCCAAAGAAAATCAAAAATAAAAAGAGTGCTGACCTGTTTTTCAGGAAAGGCATATGTTGATGATACATCTGTTTAAATGGTTTGTAAGTATAATTCCTGTAAATCTGTTGCAGAAATATCTGCTGCTTTTAGGGTATGAATCAATTTTCCCTGTTTCATGATGCCAATATGCGTTCCTAGAGCAACTGCGTTGAATATATCATGTGTTGCCATGAGTATAGAATGTCCATCAGCAGCAAGTTTTTTAACCAGTGCTGTAAACTCCGCGGTGGCTTTCGGATCTAAACCACTCGTGGGCTCATCCATAAGTATGATTTTGGCCTTTTTTGCAATAGCAATGGCAATACCAACTTTTTGTCGCATTCCCTTACTAAAACCGGCTAATGTTTTGCCATGTGCATCAGTTTGTAAACCGCAAGCAGAAAGAAATTCAACCAGCTGTTCAGTTGGATAATCGAAACCTGCCAGTTTGGAAAAATAGTTTAGATTTTCTATTGCCGTTAAATTCCCATATAACATTACAACTTCGGGTATATAGGCAATATGCTGCCTACGGGCTGCATCCGAAGAAGAAATTTCCTCATTATTAATTAATATCTGGCCTGATGAGGGCGTAATAAATCCTAAAAAAAGATTAATGGTGGTTGTTTTTCCTGCACCGTTTTGTCCTAAAAGACAATAAACTTCTCCAGAATTAACAGATAAACAAAGCTGATCCAATGCCAGGTATGACCCATAGCTTTTGGATAACGAAATCGCTTGAAGCATAAAAATTAAAATAAATTTGATTGCGCACCGAAAAGCCGCAACGTGATAAATAACTAAAAGAAAATAATTGGTTGGGTTTTACGCCACTTGGCTTGGAGGACCTTTATTAGCCGCCAATTGAATATAGGCAACGGGATGTTGCGGAATATAAGCAAATATAATTTCACTTTGCGATATTAAAATTGATGCCTGGTGATGAGGGACTGGCAAAACATAAAAATGAGATTGTTGCTTAGTAACCTCACAAAGTTTACAAATAGCCTTTGCAGTATGAATTTCAGTACCGTTATGGTGATTTTGCACTTTAGTTTTGCAATATTCAAGCTGGTCCTGATGGCGGTGTAAACCTTCAATTAAAATAGCATTTACAAACAAAACCAACAGAAAAATCGCCCATAGTTGAGTGATCAGCTGTTTACAATATTGTTTTTTACGCTTTTCCAATTGCAACAAAGATACATTTAAAAGAAATAAAATTCTATTTAAAATGCAAAACTATTGTTTTTTTATCGCTCTGTCAGATATTTCAGCGACCCCACAGCCGCTTATTCCGTTGGTATGCTGCAAATTAAAGAATACTCTTAACAATTACACAACAAACAAATAACACCAGGGAAACAAAAGTTCGCTAACTTGATAATCATTAATTTTCATTGATAGTCAATATGATACAGCAACTAAAATCGAAACTGGGAAGCATTGTTGAATTTGATTTCAAAAGATTTAAACTTCCATCTTTTGTTACCAAATTTAAGCCGCTGCTTTTTAAAGATGGTGAATGCTACTATGCTGTTTTATCATTAGATGATGAAAATGCGGTTGCCGGCCTGGGTACATCACCTGAAGATGCGTTGATTGACTGGAATGATAAGATATGTAAACATTTAGCCGTTTCTGATACCATTGCAGCATCTATCAAAAGATACAGGAAAACAAAAAAATAGTACTAACCTATCATGTCATCAGTAACCAACCAGGAAATGGCTGCCAGATCTTTGCAGCCATTTCTTATTAAAAATTTTGCAGCATCAATCAAATCACCGGAATAAAATACCATTGGGTTGATATCCAGTATTGATTACGCTAAATCCCCATCAACTTAGCCTTGTTCAACCTGTTTTAAACTATCCATTTTTTTATAGGCTAAGAAACCTTTTATATCTTCGAAATGCTCCCGCACGCGTTTATTACCAAATTCAAATACTTTTTGCACTAATCCATCCAGGAAATCTCGGTCGTGAGAAACCAGGATTAGTGTACCGTCAAAATCTTTCAAAGCATCTTTAATAATATCCTTTGTTTTCATGTCCAGGTGATTGGTCGGTTCATCGAGAATCAAGACATTTACAGGCTCTAAAAGTAATTTAATCATGGCCAAACGGGTCTTTTCACCTCCCGAAAGGACTTTTACTTTCTTTGTCGTATCATCACCGCTGAACATAAAAGCACCTAATAAATCTTTAATTTTAATGCTCCCGTCTGTCAGCGGAATTTGATCAATAGTTTCAAAAACAGTTAAATTCTCATCAAGCAAAGCAGCCTGATTTTGAGCAAAGTAACCAATCTTGGCATTGTGCCCTACTTTCATGCCTCCCTCAACCTCAATTTCACCCATTATTGCCTTAATCATGGTTGATTTTCCTTCGCCGTTTCTGCCGACAAAAGCTACCTTCTCCCCTCTTTCGATCACCATAGAAGCTTTTTCAAAAACCACATGGTCGCCATATGCTTTTGTTAATTCTTCTACCATTACAGGGTATTGTCCGGAACGTGGAGAAGGTGGAAATTTCAATCGCAAAGCGGAAGTATCTACTTCATCTATTTCGATAACTTCAAGTTTCTCAAGCATTTTTACACGAGACTGCACTTGCAGGGTTTTGGAGTAAGTGCCTCTAAAACGATCAATAAACTCCTGGTTATCAGCAATAAAACGCTGCTGAACTTCATAAGCTTTTAACTGATGGATTCGACGATCGGCCCGGAGTTGGAGGTAATGGGAGTATTTTGCCTTGTAATCGTAAATTCTGCCCATCGTAACCTCAATGGTACGGTTGGTAATATTATCTACAAAGGCACGGTCGTGAGAAATCACCATTACCGCTTTTGCTGAATTAACTAAGAAATCTTCCAGCCATTGAATACTTTCAATATCCATATGGTTGGTTGGTTCATCCAATAAAATGAGATCCGGCTTTTTTAACAGGATTTTAGCGAGTTCTATACGCATCCGCCATCCACCTGAAAACTCCGAAGTTGGACGGTTAAAATCCTTACGTTCAAAACCCAAACCCTTTAAAACCTTTTCTACTTCAGCATCGTAATTTGTTTCTTCTATAGAATAAAAGGTCTCGCTCAATTCAGAAACCCGCTCAATCAGCTTCATGTAATCGTCGCTTTCATAATCGGTACGAGCAGTTAACTGCTCATTTAACTCATCAAGCTCCTTTTGCATTTGGTTTACCTCAGCAAAGGCTTTCATCGTTTCTTCAAAAACAGTTACATTATCTTGCGTAAGCAAATGTTGAGGTAAATAAGCAATTACTGCATCCTTTGGCCCGGTAACATTGCCCGTAGTAGGTTTGGTAACATCAGCAATTATTTTTAAAATGGTCGATTTACCTGCACCATTTTTACCCATAAGGGCAATTTTATCATTTTCGTTAATTGAAAAGGTTACATCGCTAAATAGCGTGGTTCCGCCAAAAGAAACGGAAATATTATTTACATTAATCACGTGTGGAAATATTGAGTCGCTGCAAAGATAAGCTAAGCGGGTGATTATTATGCTACAAATGATAAGCCTAAAATGCTAAAAAGCACTAGAAGGGAAATAGTTTCGATTCATCTACTATTTTTTTACAATCATTACTGATTTTAATAAAACGTTTTTACGACCTCAAATCAGCCCTTCCGGGTTTAGGCGAAAAATTATTCTGTTCTTTTTAAATAAACGTTATCGTAACATTTAAAAAAAATGCTAATTTTTGCAACTCAGACTTTTATAATCTTTAACCAAATATATTATCAGAAACCAATGTGCAATGTTGCACTAAAGGCTTTCCATTTAAAATCATTTATCGAATTATTACCATGAAGCACATTAAAACAAGTTTTCTCACATTCGTACTCGTATTGTGTTGCGCTGCCTTATCTGCACAGGAATGGAGCGTTGCCAGTCCCGACAAAAAATTGATTGTTAAACTTTCAATTGATGAGGGAAAACTTTATTATGAAGCATTACTGGAAGGAAAAACTATGCTCGAACGTTCGCCTTTAGGCATACGTGGTCAGCAGATGGATCTTTCGACCGGCTTAAAGCTCAGCAATCAGCAAACGCGATCCATTGATGAAAGCTATACAGAAGCTAAAATCAAAACCAGTAAAGTAAGATATTTAGCCAATGAGTTAAGTGCTGAATTTGAAAACGCAAAAAAAAATAAGCTAAAAGTTATTTTCCGGGTAAGCAATAATAATATTGCTTTCAGGTATCACATTCCACAAACAGGTGAAAAAGCAAATTTTACTATTGAAGAAGAATTAAGCGGTTATAAATTCCCTGTTCAAACTACGACTTTTTTAACGCCACAGGCCACTCCAATGATTGGCTGGATGAGAACCAAGCCAAGCTATGAAGAAGAATACAATCCTGACCAGGCGATGGGTGTGCCTTCCAAATATGGTGTGGGCTACACCTTTCCTGCATTATTCCATGTTGGAGATAAAGGCTGGGTTTTGTTGTCAGAAACCGGGGTCAATTCACTGTATTGCGGCTCGAAGTTAAGCGAAGGTACTCGGGATGGAAATTACAAAATTTCGTTTCCGGAAAAAGGTGAAAACAATGGAATCGGCTCATCAAATCCCACCATACCACTACCTGGCAATACCCCCTGGAGAACAATAACTGTGAGCAATACCCTTAAACCTATAGCAGAAACAACCATTCCTTTTGATGTGGTGGAGCAGCAGTATCCAGCTTCAAAAAATTATGCTTTTGGCCGCTCTACCTGGAGCTGGTTACTTTGGCAAGATGCCAGTATCGTTTATCAAGATCAAAAAACATTCATTGATCTTGCGGCAGACATGAAATTCGAATTTGCACTAATTGATGGTGGCTGGGAAAAAAATATTGGATATAAAAAAGTGGAAGAATTAATTCAATATGCGAAAACCAAAAATGTTGGAATTTGCTTATGGTATAATTCTAATGGTTACTGGAATGATGCGCCACAAGATCCGAAAAACAGATTGAATACGGCCTCAGAAAGAAAAAAAGAAATGGCCTGGATGCAAAAAATGGGTGTTAAAGGAATTAAAGTTGATTTTTTTGGTGGCGATAAACAGGAAACCATGAAGCTGTACGAAGATATTCTGGCAGATGCCAATACTTTCGGTTTAACCGTAATATTTCATGGCTGTACATTACCGAGAGGTTGGGAAAAAATGTATCCAAATTATGTAGGCAGTGAGGCTGTTTTAGCTTCTGAAAACCTAATTTTCACCCAGCATGCGAATGATAATGAAGCTTTTAATGCCAGCTTACATCCTTTTATACGCAATGCTGTCGGATCGATGGAATTTGGACCTGTTTTGCTAAATAAATTTCACAACAAGAAAAATGATGGCGGTATGATCAGAAAAACTACCGAAACATTCCAGCTGGCAACAGCTGTGCTTTTTCAAAGTCCGGTTCAAAATTTTGGTATCACGCCAAACAATTTAACAGACATGCCAGCGCATGTAACAGACTTTATGAAAAATGTGCCAACCACTTGGGATGAGACCATATTGATTGATGGATATCCAGGGAAGTTTTGCGTTCTAGCCCGCCGGCATGCAGATACCTGGTACATTGCGGCCATCAATGCAGAGAAAACAGTTAAAAACATTACGGTTAATCTTCCAATGCTGGCAGGTAATGATGTTGCTGTTTATGCAGATAAAGATGATCGTAGCCCACAAATTACGAAACAGCGGTTAAGCAAAACCAAACAGTTAAAAATCAAGCTCCTGCCCGATGGAGGTTCCATCATCGTAGGCAAATAGAATTGTAATTAATGGTCAGTAAATATCGTTTTTTTCTAATCTGTTTATTGTTCACAGCATCGCTCAGGGCGCAAACTAACCCTGCGAAGCATTTGTCGTTACAGGAAGGCTTATCCAGCCAGCAGGTAATCGATGTGGTACATGACCAATATGGATTTATATGGATTGCGACCGAAATGGGCTTGAACCGTTTCGCCAGTAATTCATTTAAACAATTCTATAAATCAGAAAAAGATGATGGAACTTCTGTTAACAGCAATGAAATTAACACGTTACTTTATGATGAAGGCAAACTTTACATTGGTACCCGGGCCAACGGTTTAAATGTTTATGATTTAAAAACCAATAGATTTACCTATTATCTTCACGATGATAAAGACCCAAAGTCACTCGCTACCAATGATATTACCGATATTATTAAATCTGCGAGTGGTAACCTTTGGTTATCTACCTATCACCGCGGAGCACAGCGCTTTAATCCGAATCAAAAAACTTTTGAGCATTTTAATAAAGAAAATCTTCCCGGACTTCCTGAAAATAGTCTATGGACGATTGCGGAAGACCGAACAGGTAATCTTTACCTGGGCCACGTGAATAAAGGATTATCTATCCTGAATATAAAAAATAAACAGTTAACATTAATTGATAAAAATAGTAGTCGAGGTTTACTGCCGGATAATGAAATAAAATCGTTGTATTGCGACAAGTATAATAACATCTGGATAGGGACCCGTAAAGGCTTAGCCATTTACCATCCGGCAACTAGAAAGATTCAAAAAGTATCGCTTGGTTATAAAGCACGTAATGGTGCGGAGCCCTTTGTATATTCCATCAAAGAAATTGAGGGAGCCATCTGGATTGGTGCAGAATCTGCCCAGATTTTCATTATTAAACCGCAATATAGCGATCAGCATGAAGTAACTCCGGTAAAGAACATTTATTCTTATAATTTAAACCGAGGAAATAATGCCTCCATACAAAACATCGACCGCGACCAATTCGGCAATACCTGGATGGCCGTTTATAGTGGTGGTTTAGCATTTACAAGCCACATAAAACCTTTTTTTTCGATATTACCTACACAAAATTTAATGCCTGGCGAAGGTATGCCTGCTACGGTAACGAGTATTTTAAATGATCAGGACAATAGCCTTTGGCTGGCAACACTTGGCGATGGAATTTTGCAGGTTGAACCTAATGGCAAATTACTTAAAAGAAATACCCTTAACAGTGGTTTATCCGATGATTTTTTATTAACAGCTTATCAGGACAGCAACCATAATAAATGGTTTGGGCTACAAAATGGAGGTGTTTCATTTTTTAATCAGCAAACAAAACAATGGCGTAAAATTCAAGCTGGCGAAAAAATGTCATCTGTTAGGGCAATTATTGAAGACAGTAGCGGCAATATTTGCTTTGCTGCTGAAGAAGGTGTTTTTGTTCATAATTTAACTACCGGAACCTTCAAAAAAATAGTAATTAATACGCCCATGCTGGGTGATTATGCCCCGAGAACATTGGCAGAAGATCGTTTCGGAAACCTTTGGGTAGGCACTTACGGTCAGGGATTGTATATTTTTGACAGGAATGATAAGCTTATAAAAAAAATCACCAAAGGGCAAGGAATAAAAAGCAATACCATCAATCACCTATATGTAGATCAACAGCGAAATATTTGGATAGCCTCAAATGAAGGCCTTGCTTATCAAAATGCACAAAAAACAACTGGAGATGTTGAGTATTTACCTACACCGGGTTCTGGTGCGTGGTCAACCATCAACGCCATCGCTCAGGATAAAAACGGCGCCATCTGGTGTTCAACACGATCGGGATTGTTACGTTATTTACCAAAAGAGAAACGCTTTTTGAGCTATGATCAGGCATTTGGCTTACCTTTGGGCGGCTTTACCATTAACAGCGTCAGTCATAATAATAAGGATGAAATATTTTTCGGGATGCCTACAGGGATTTGCTATTTCAACGCTGCAAATATCCCTTTAAAGCTTCCAAAATCTCCTATCAGAATTAGCCGGTTCATGGTTTTTAACACTGGAGAAACACATGCTCAATCAGAAAAGTATCCTGGCTTAACCGAAGAAATTAAACTCAACTATAATGAAAACAGTTTCCGTGTGGAACTTGCTGTAATGGATTATGCCCTAAACAACATGGTTGAATTTAGTTATCAGCTGCACGGTTTAGATGAAAATTGGGTATTTCTTGGTGACGAGAAAAATCTCGATTTCAGAAACATTCCTTATGGAGATTATGAATTACGCATCCGTACCCGACAAAAAAACGAAAATTGGTCAACTGATTACACCAAATTATTTATAAAAGTTTCGCCACCGCTTTATTTGAGTACACTTGCATTTGTACTATATACCATTATAGCGATAGCAATTATTGGAACAGTAGTTATTCTCCACATCAGAAAGGTGTACGCCGAAGCCGAACTTCGCGTGAAAAAACTACAATTGGAGCAAGACGGAAAGCTCAACATGGAACGGATGAACTTTTACACCAATATTACCCATGAGCTCAGGACTCCGTTAACACTCATACTTGGTCCTTTAGAAGACTTACTTCACGATGATAAGTTGGCGCCAAAGCTTAAAAATGGCTTATTAATGGTGCAAAAGAATACAAACAGACTTTTCTCGCTGATTAATCAATTACTGGAATTTAGAAAAGTAGAATCGCAGTTTAAGCCTTTAGTTTTAGGTGAAGGATATTTAGGAGAGTTTATAAGGCAAATTGTTCAGAAACATCAGGAAGCCAATACAAACGAACAGTTAAGTATAATCTTCAACATGTTACAGGCTGATATCAAAACAACTTTCGATGCAGAAATTGTTCAGCTGATTGTTGATAATTTATTATCGAATGCTACTAAGCACACCAATGCCGGAAATATTGTAGTAGAACTACGCTATGAAAAAGACCATTTAAGTACCAGCTCGCTCATTTCTGTTAAAGATTCAGGTACTGGCATTGCACCAGAGCATCTTCAGAAAATTTTCGACCGCTATTATCAGGTTCCACGTTCAGTAAGCCAGGGTACGGGTGTAGGTTTAGCGCTCGTAAAAGAATTAGCAGGTATCCATCATGGCAAAATTTCAGTAAAAAGCGAACCTGGCAAAGGCAGCGAGTTTTTAGTAAAATTACTGACCAATGCCGTAATTACCTCACCGTCCACTTTATCCGATAAAGATCAGGAGTTGCTTTCGGTAGAAAATTCGCAAACTGTGATTTTGTTAGTGGAAGATGAGAAAGATTTACGTGAATACTTAACTGCTACCCTATCGCCAAATTATGAAGTTATTACTGCTGAAAACGGTCTAACCGGACTTGAATTGGCCAAAAGCTGCATTCCTGATCTGATTTTGAGCGATATCATGATGCCTGATATGGATGGATTCACCATGATGGAAAAAATAAAGGCAGCTCGTGAAACCAGCCATATTCCTTCAATTTTTTTATCAGCGAAGGATACCGAAGAAGATAAGGAACGTGGATATGGTTTAGGGATCGACTCATATTTAACGAAGCCGATTAGTCCAAAATTACTCCATAAAAGGATTGAAAACTTATTGCTCAAACGCAAAGCGCTTTACAATGAAGTATTGACGCAACTTTCTTCCAATCAAAATCCAACTGAAATTAAAGAGTCAAATCCTGATCCTGAATTGTGGCGTGAAAACACCTTTGTTCAGGAGTTCGTAAAACTGGTAGAAGATTGTGTTGAGGATGAGGTTTTGGACGCCAACATGCTGGCTGAAAAAATGAATATGAGCCAATCAACCTTGTACCGGAAATTAAAGGGGCTTACCGGAAAAAACATCAATCAACTGGTGCGGAAGGTAAGGATTCAAAAGGCAGCCCAACTGTTGCGCACCGGTCAGTATAATGTTACTGAGGTGGCACTGATGGTGGGCATTAACAGTGCAATTTATTTCCGTCAATGCTTCAAGGAAGAATTTGGTCAGCTCCCTTCAGCATTTCAGAAAAAGAAGCCCTAAATACTCAAAAAACATCATTTTGACGAAAAAACAGATGTAAATTGACGGATTTGTATATGTCTGCTGATGCGTCATTCCAGTATGTTTGTGTCATTAACCAATTATAAATCTTGTTACATCTGAGCCAAACTTCCTCATGTACTAACTGATACAACTAACCTTTGATGCGACTGGCCTGTGGCTAATTTGCTAAATAGATTGATGAGTAAGAATCACTCAATCAGGGTTTGATCAGTTCTTGAAACAAGCATTTATATACGGAAACCAAACGCTTATAAATAAAACCAAATATAAATATGAGAATCCTGAAAATTTTCTTTTTCTGCTTAATGGTATGGGGTATTCCTACATACTCATTTGCACAACGCAAAATTTCCGGACAAGTACTAACCGAGCAAAAGGAGCCTTTAACGGGGGTTACTATTGTTGTTGAGGGTACTGTTCCGAAAGAAGTTACCACAACTGATGCTGATGGTCGTTTCCAAGTAAATGCGACAAAAGGCACTCTTTTGATTACCTACATTGGCTTTAAAAACCAACGGGTAACCATTGGTGATAAAACCCAGTACACCATTACCTTACAAAGCGACGACCAGGGGCTGGATGATGTTGTCGTGGTGGGTTATGGAAAGCAATCTAAACGAAATATTACTGGTGCGGTAAGTAGCCTTAAAGCCGAAGATGTTGTTCGTACTTCTTCTACCAGTACTGCTGGTGCGCTTGCCGGTAAAGTTCAAGGGGTTTCAGTAAGAGCCAAAGATGCCCGCCCTGGGCGTGGAGCAAGTATCGAAATACGTAATATGGGAAATCCTTTATTTGTAATTGATGGTGTAGCTTACGGCGGTCAAACCGGTACCGACTGGGTAGGAACACAAAATGCTTCAGGTGCCGACATTTTTAATTCACTAAACCTGGAGGATATCGAGAGTATCTCGATATTAAAAGATGCCGCAGCCGCTGTGTATGGTTTTAGGGCTTCTAAAGGAGTGGTATTGATTACCACTAAAAAGGGCTCGAAAGATGAATCTGTAAAAGTAAATGTAAATGGTTATTTGGGCTGGCAAAACCTAACGCGTTTCCCAACAATGGCAAATGCGGCACAATATACCCGAGGTTTGGTTGAAGCAGCACAAAATGAAGGACGAGATCCGAATGCTGTATATACTCGTGCAGAATTAGCTAAATGGCAAGCTGGTACGGAACCTGGTTATAAAAGTTACGATTATGCTGATATGGTCATTCGTAAAGACATTCCTCAGCAATATATTAATGCCAATATTACTGGTGGTGGAAAAAGATCAAACTATTTCTTATCCATAGGTAATTTAAAGCAAGATGCGATGATTAAAGATTTTAATTACAAACGCACCAATTTACAGGCGAATCTGGAATCAACAGTATTTGAAGGTTTTACTATAGGAACTCAAATTTCTGCCCGTCAGGAAAAAACACAAGATGTGGGATTGCCTGGGGGTGATGGTTATTTTTCTTCAATATTATCCATATTTAAGAATAGACCAACAGTTGGTCCATACGCTAATGATAATCCGGATTATCCAAATCAAACTAATGAATTTGCTTACAATCCAGCCATTTTTAGTAGAGATATAGCGGGATATAAAGATAATAGCTTTACGAGTGGTAACGTAAATTTAACAGCAAATTATAAAACCAAATTTGGCCTTTCGGCAAAAGGCATTGTTTCTTACAACTACACCAACAATAAATTTGATGGCTTTCAGTATGCTTATGATGTGTACAGATACGAGAATGGCAACTATGTACGCAGCAATGGAACCAACTCCAGATGGCGTTATAAAACAGATCGTGTAGCGATAGCGAGATCAGCTCAGTTCCAGTTAGATTACACTAAACAAATTGGCGATCATAATTTTTCTGCAATGGCAGGTTATGAGCGTTCAGATTGGGATAGAACACTTACCACAGTAGGCTCTAACCCTACCAATAACTATATTCCATTGGTAAACCAGGTAGCAGAATTAAGCGGAATTGGTGATGAGTGGATGTATGAGGCAAGAGCAGGTTTTATTGGCCGTTTTAATTACAATTACAAAGGTAAATACCTTTTAGAAATTTTAGGGCGGTATGACGGTTCTTATTTATATTACTCTGGAAAAGAATGGGGCCTGTTTCCTGGCGGAAGTTTAGGCTGGCGGATTTCGGACGAACCATTTTTCAAACCCCTTAAAGGCGTAGTAAATGATATGAAACTCCGTGTTTCCATAGGGCAAACAGGTTTAGAAGAAGGGGTGGTTATGCATGATTACCTTGCTGGTTATAACTGGAATTATGGAAGTTCCGTACTAAATGGAACGTATTATCCCGGAATTCAACCCAAAGGCCCACCTGTTAGGAATTTATCCTGGGTAAAAAATACAAACTATAATGTAGGGGTTGACGTAGGAATGTTTAACAATAAATTAACATTTACAGCCGATGCATTTAAAATTATCCGTACGGGTTATCCTGCAAAAAGGTATGATGTATTATTACCTTCAGAAATTGGATATGTTCTTCCTAACGAAAACCTAAATAGTAACGGCTACTATGGCGCTGAAGGTATCATAACCTATGCTGATAAAGTAGGAGAATTAAATTATACAGTAAGTGGCAACTTTACTTTTTCAAGGTATAAATCATTAGACTCATACAAACCAAGATTTAGCAACTCATGGGATGAATATAGAAATTCCGGTGAAAATCGCTGGGGCGGTGTATGGTGGGGTTATGAGGTTGTAGGCCGTTTCCAATCTGAAGAGGAAATCCGTAATTACCCGATCAACAATGATGGCAACAACAATAGAAACCAGCTACCTGGAGATTTCATTTACAAAGATGTAAATGGTGATGGTGTAATTAATGATATGGATCAACGTCCTATTGGTTACCCTACGGGATGGGCTCCAATGATGTCATTTGGCGGACGTATCGGATTATCATACAAAGGAATTGACTTAAATATTGATTTGGCAGGTGGTGCTATGCAGTCATGGTATCAGGATTATGAACTAAGAAATGCATTTCACGGTGGAGGCAACTCGCCAGCATACTTATTAGAAGACAGATGGCACAGGGCAGATCCTTATGATCCAACTAGCGCCTGGATTCCTGGCTATTATCCTGCAATACGCAACGGAAACACTGGTCCAAACAACAGAAACAATAACTTCTGGTTAAAAAACGTAAGGTATCTACGTGTGAGAAATATGGAACTGGCTTACAGCCTACCTCAAAAAATTGCTGAGAAAATTAAAGCCCAGAAAATTCGGTTTTATGTGAATGCTTCGAATATGATTTCATTCGACAATGTAAAAGATTTTCAGATTGATCCGGAAATTGAAGCAGCAGCAGCAGTGGTATATCCTCAGCAAAGAGTATTTATGGCCGGATTTAATATTACCTTTTAAGCATTATTAAGATGAAAAAATTTTATATAGCACTTGCATTGGTTACAGGTTTAACCATGAATAGTTGCAAACATGATGACTGGTTTTACCGTGATTCGAAAACCACCATTACTGATGAACAATTGTGGAATGATTCCAATTTAATTACTTCATTATTGGCGAATTATTATAACCGTTTACCTTCATTACACGGTGTATTTAATACTGGTGGAATGACAGAAATCGATGATGCCATGTGGTCGGGTACCCGTGATCAGAACGGAAAAAATGATTTTCAGTACGGAAATGATTATGGCCGCTACTGGGACTACGGATTGATCCGCGATCTTAATCTTTCATTAGAAAACATCAATACTTTAGGGGTAAAACTGACGCCAGCACAAAAAAGCCTCTTTATTGGCGAAATGCGTTTTATACGTGCTTTTGTATATTTTGAAATGGTCAAACGGATGGGTGGTGTACCAATTGTAACTAAGCAGCTTATTTATGATTTTAGTGGCGACCCCACTCCTCTGCAAGTTCCAAGAGCTAAAGAATCGGAGGTTTACGACTTTATTTACAAAGAGTTAGAAGAAGTTAAAGCTGACCTTGCTGCAAATAACAGCAGTAAAACACGTGCTAATAAATATACAGCACTGGCATTAGAAAGCAGAGCAATGCTTTACGCAGCTTCCATAGCTAAGTACAATAGTTTGATGACAGCGCCAATTAGTACTAGCGGTGGTGAGGTCGGCATCCCTGCTTCAATGGCAACAGACTATTACACCAAATCGTTAAACGCCTCTAAAGAAATTATTTCTGGTCCGTATTCATTGTATAATGAGAATGCAGATAAGGGTGCAAATTTTTACGATATGCTAAACAAAAAACCTACAAACGAAGTCATTTTTGCAAAAGACTTCGCCTTAGGAACCAAAGTGCATCGCTTTACTTATGATAATATTATTAAAAGTATGACGGAAGACAATGAAGCCTCTTCAGCGATTTCACCATCTTTAAGTTTAGTAGAAAGTTTTGATTATTTGGATGGAAGCAAGGGTACATTGAAAGATAAAGATGCTAGTGGAAATTATATTGCTTACACCAATCCAGCTGATATTTTTGCTAACAAAGACGGTCGTTTGTATGGAACGGTCATTTATCCGGGTACAACCTTTAAAGGGAATGCAGCCAGGATACAGGCTGGTGTAGCTGTATGGAATAATACAGGTTATCAATTGACAACATCTGCAGTATTAGGTGCAAATTACACTGATAACCAGGTATGGACAGGATTTGATGGACCGAAAGATGATGCTGTTGATGTAAGTAATACAGGTTTTTATATACGTAAAATGGTTAGTGACGCATCTGCAGCTAGTACCAGAGGTACATCGGCAGTAAACTGGTGGCCTTGGTTCCGTTTAGGTGAAATTTATCTGAATGCTGCCGAAGCTGCTTTCGAACTTAACCGTCCAGAAGCATTAGGTTATGTTAATACTGTTCGGGCACGTGCCGGTTTCCCTGCAAATAGCTTAAGCGTTTTAACAAACACCATCATTCGTAATGAGCGCCGTATAGAACTGGCTTTCGAAGATCATCGTTATTTTGATCTGAAAAGATGGCGTATAGCTCACCTGGTTTGGGATGGTTCAGAAACTGATCCAAATGCAGTGGTTATGGGCTTATATTCATATCGTGTAGTTCGCCCGGGACATCCAGATAATGGAAAATATATTTTTGTACGTACACGTCCTACCCGTTTCCGTCGTGCCAGATTATTCCGCATGGCAAACTATTATTCCTCAATTGCCCAGGATGTTTTAAATAACAACCCTAAAATTGTTCGTAACCCATTTCAATAATAATTACGATGATGAAATTTAAATTTTTAACAATATTGGCCGCAACCAGTTTATTTCTGGCGAGCTGTGCAGAATACGATAATTTTGATGCCCCTGAATTAACATTATCAGGAAAAGTAGTATACCAGGGAAAAGCAGTTGGTATCCGCAATAATGGCCCTCAGCTGGAGTTATGGCAAGATGGTTATCCCCTACGTTCAGCCATCACTGTATTCATGAATCAGGATGGAAGTTTCTCGACAAAGTTATTTGCTGGTCAGTACAAACTTGTTCGCCGTGCTGATGCACCCTGGCTTCAACAGGCCACTGACACTATTCGAATAAATTTAACTGCCAATGCGAATGTTGATGTACCAGTAACACCGTATTTTTCTATCACCAATGAAACCTTTCAAAAAGTTGGAAATGCCATTACGGCTAACTTCGTAGTTAATAAAGTGGTACCAACAGCAAATGTTGAACTGGTGCGCCTTTACCTTGGAAAATCAGTCTTAACAGACCAGGTTTTACGTGACGAACGTGTTGATGCCAATATATCGACATTAGTTTTGGGCGGACAAACTACGATCACAGCAAACATTCCTGATGCATTAAAAAATCTTAATTTTATTTACGCCAGAGTTGGGGTAAAAGCAACCGTGGCGGGTGAATACGTATATTCACCAGTACAAAAAATTGCACTGAAGTAGATTTATAATTAACACGGGTCATAAAGAAACGCACCCATTTAACAAGCAGATTACCGAATTAAAAGACCCAATAGTAAAATGATCAACAATTTTAGAGGTTTAGGCCTCATGGTTTTAGCCTGCTTACAGGTATTATTTGTTGAAAAATCATCGGGCCAGACATACAAGTCTGGCCCTGCTGATAAAGATTTCGCAGGCTACCTTTTTACCTATTTTAAAGGCAATGCAGTTAAAGATGAAGCCATTTGTTACGCCATTAGTACCGATGGTTACAATTACCGTGCACTAAATAACAATCAGCCCGTAATTGATTCCAAAAAGATCAGCACTACCGGCGGTGTAAGAGATCCGCATATTTTGCGTTCAGAAAACGGCCAAACGTTTCATATGGTTGTAACAGACATGACGTCTTCCAAAGGCTGGGATTCCAACCGGGCGATGATCCTGATGAAATCTGATGATCTGATCAACTGGAAACATTCCAGTATCAACATTCAAAAGCGCTATAAAGGTCATGACGACCTTAAACGGGTTTGGGCACCACAAACTATTTTCGATCCTGCCAGCGGGAAATACATGGTTTATTTCTCCATGCAACACGGAACTGGTCCTGATATTATTTACTACGCCTACGTAAACAACGATTTCACTGATTTTGAATCCGAACCTAAAGTTCTGTTTACGCCTAAAAATGGCAAGTCCTGCATCGATGGAGATATCATCAACAAAAATGGATTGTTTTATCTTTTTTATAAAACTGAAGGTGACGGTAACGGGATCAAACTGGCAATTACTGACGCCCTAACTTCTGGAAAATGGCTGGAACAACCCGGTTACAAACAACAGACCAGGGATGCAGTAGAAGGATCGGGTGTATTTAAGCTTAACCATTCTGATAAGTACATTTTGATGTATGATGTTTACGGCAAAGGAAAATACCAGTTTTGCGAAAGTTATGACCTTGATCGCTTTAAAGTGATCGATCATGAAGTAAAGATGGACTTTCATCCCCGTCATGGTACCATTATCCCTGTTTCACGCAAAGAATTACAGGCAGTTACAGCTAAATGGGGTATTCCTGAAGGAATGCAAATCTCCTTAAAGAAAAATCCGGTTCTGGATGGCTACTATGCAGATCCTGATGTGTTATATTCTAACAAGACAAAAAAATTTTACATCTACCCTACCAGCGATGGATTTGATGGCTGGGGTGGTTATTACTTCAAAACATTCTCCTCTAGCGATCTGACCAATTGGAAAGATGAAGGCGTGATTCTCGATTTAAAAAAAGATGTTCCCTGGGGAAACCGCAATGCATGGGCGCCCACCATAGCAGAGAAGAAAATTGGGAAAGATTACAAATATTTTTATTACTTCACGGCGGCACAAAAGATTGGTGTAGCATCTGCTGACTTACCTACAGGTCCTTTCACCGATTCTGGAAAGCCACTTATTAACTTTAAACCGGCAGTAATTAAGGGTGGACAGGAAATTGATCCGGCGGTATTTAATGATCCGGTGAGCAAAAAAAGTTATATCTATTGGGGAAATGGATACCTTGCTGTGGCGGAGCTGAACAAGGATATGGTTTCTCTAAAACCTAATACTACAAAAGCTTTAACTGTAGATAAAACTTTTAGAGAAGGCGCTTATGTCTTTTACAGAAAAGGCACCTATTATTTTTTATGGTCTGAAGATGATACAAGAAGCCCAAATTACCGTGTTCGTTATGGTACTTCCAAATCTCCTTTAGGCCCTATTGTCATTGCAGAAAATAATTTGGTTTTGGAAAAAGATGCTCAACATGGCATTTATGGTACAGGACATAATTCAGTATTACAAATCCCTGGAAAAGATGAATGGTATGTAGTTTATCATCGGTTCAGCTATCCGGATGGGATAAACATGGGCGATGCTGCAGGTTTCAACCGCGAAGTTTGCATGGACCGAATGTATTTTGATGAAAATGGAAATATTATCCAGGTAAAGCCAACAAACTAAATCATGAAAAAAACAATAAAAAATATCGCCATTACATTTGCTGTTAGTTTATTTGCTATGTCGAATATATCGGCACAAACCGGATTTGGCAAGGCTGAGAAAATTAATGCAGACTGGCGTTTTCATTTGGGTGATGTTGATGCGAAGAGAGAAACCGATCAACGCGACCGGTCCTGGAAGGTAGTGCAGCTGCCCCACGATTGGAGTGTAAAACAAACCTACAGCCCTTCTTTAGCGAGTGCCACCGGTTATCTTCCTGGTGGAATCGGCTGGTATCAGAAAAAGCAGACGATTACTAAAAATGACGAGGGTAAAAAACTATACCTCTATTTTGAAGGTGTGTACAACCGAAGCGAAGTTTTTGTCAACGGCCAGTCGTTAGGGAAACGACCAAATGGGTATATCTCTTTCAGTTACGATATTACACCATTTGTTAAATATGGAGCAGAAAACATAATCAGTGTTCGTGTAGATCATAGTCAGGATGCAGATTCACGCTGGTACACCGGTTCAGGAATTTACCGCGATGTTTATTTGGTCCGTACTAACCCTGTTCATTTAGAACAATGGGGTGTTTATGCCTATCCGGAAGTAAAAGACAACCAAGGAACCTTGCATGTACAAACGGCAGTAAACAATCAATCAACATCCCCTGCTTCTGTTAATATTAACCATGAATTAATAGATGATCAAGGAAAGGTATTAGTAAAAAAAACGACTAAAATCACACTGACCACAGGGCTTAATCAGGAAATTAAAACCGATTTAATGCTTAATAATCCAAAACTTTGGAGCATTGATTTACCAAACCGTTACCGCTTACGCACTACGGTGATTCAAAATAATAAAATTATCGATAGTGCCACAATCGTTACCGGTTTCCGTAGTTTTACTTTTAATCCTGATCATGGCTTCGCCCTTAACGGAAAACAAATGAAGGTCAAAGGCGTATGCCTGCACCATGATTCAGGTGTACTGGGCGCCGAAGTTTATCCTGAAGTATGGAGACGAAGATTGCTCACCTTAAAATCACTTGGTGTTAATGCCATCCGGACCAGCCATAACCCTCAGGCTTCCTCCCTGTATGATCTTTGCGATGAATTGGGTTTACTGGTGATGGATGAAGCTTTTGATGAATGGGAATTTCCTAAACGTAAATGGCTGAAGGGCTGGAATGTAGGTACACCTGGTTTTCAGGGCAATTCTGATTTCTTTAAAGAATGGGGCGAAAAAGATTTAGGTGACATGGTGAAAAGAGACCGCAATCACTTATCTATTTTTGCATGGAGTATCGGCAATGAAGTGGATTATCCTAATGATCCCTATTCTCACCCGGTTTTAGCAGGCAAAGGTGAGGGAGGCTTCACGCAACCCATTTTTGGCGGTTATAAAAAAGATGCTCCAGATGCCAGCCATTTAGGAGACATTGCTAAAAAACTTGCTGCGGTTGTGCGTAAATACGATTTGTCTCGTCCGGTAACCGCAGGCCTGGCAGGTGTAGCCATGTCAAATGAAACCGAATATCCGGGCACACTTGATATTGCCGGCTATAATTATACAGAAAGCCGTTACCAGCAAGACCATAAACGCTATCCAAAACGCGTCATTTTTGGAAGTGAGAACCGCCATGATTTTAGCGCATGGAAAGCAGTGAAAGATAATGAGCATATTTTTGGACAATTTCTATGGACTGGAATCGATTATTTAGGTGAATCAGGCCGTTGGCCATCACGTGGGTTTTATTCTGGATTATTGGATTTTGGAGGATTTATCAAGCCAAGAGGTTATTTCCGTCAGTCACTTTGGTTGGATAAACCAATGGCATACCTGGGAACTTATCCACTTAAAGGTGGTGGTACAAATACTGATGTCTGGTCGGTTTTAGAGAATGAACAAGGGCAATCAAAAAACGAAGCACCGTCGATGGATGCGTGGCCAATCTGGAACTACCAGGACGGACAAATTATACGGGTGGTTTCTTATACCAATGCAGCAAAGGCCCGTTTAGAATTAAACGGCAAAAAGGTTGGCGAAACCAAAGCTTATGATGATCAAACCGGGATCATCTATTGGGATATCCCTTATGCCTCCGGTAAACTGGAAGTAATCGGATTAAATGCCAGCAACAAAGAAATTGTTCGCCATGAAATTCAATCCAGCAAGCGGCCGCAAGCCATTAAATTGCTAAGTGGTGAAGAATTTCGAGCCAAGGCAAATGAAGGTGTTGTGCAGATTGAACTGCAAATTACCGATGAAGATGGGATTGCAGTCACTCATGCCGATGACGAAATTACCTGTGAAATTGCAGGAAATGCTCGTTTAATGGGAATGGAAGCTGGTGATAATGCTGATAAAGGTGATTACACCGATAACAAACAACGCACTTTTCATGGTAAAATGATCGTTTACATCCAAACCAAAGGCAAACCGGGCGATGAAGTAACTGTACGTTTAACTGCACCATGGTTAAAGCCTGCAATTACTAAAGTCAAATTACAATAGGTCAACATCAATTATTATGATTAAATCTTCATTAATTAATTTAATGGAGATTTTTTTTGTGCAATCGAAGCTGTAATAAACCAGATAATTAAACATAGCTTGCTAATTCTGCGTTATTTAAGGCAAATAATAATTGATATGTGCTGCTTTTTAATGTTTTTAATAGTTTAGCAGCAATAAGTCGGCAATTAAAAATATGTCGCCACATTAATCTTTATGAAAAAACTGATAGCTGTATTCCTTTTAGTATTGCTTGTTGCCAATACCTATGCACAAAAGGCAAAGGTTACTTCTAATTTGAATTTTATGGGTAGCATTGGCTCCTACCCTATTGAGATGTCGTTAAAATTTACCAATTATGCTGATAGTGTTTCCGGGAGTTATTATTATCGCAAAAGTGGAAAGGATAACTATATCTATTTAGATGGTAAGCTAAAAAACGGTATATTAACGCTTCAAGAAAGTACTTATAATGTAAAGAAGAAAAAGTCTGAAGAAACAGGTTTTTTCAAAATGGATTACATTACCAAAACCAAACTTTCTGGTAGCTGGCAAAAAAACAAAAATGCTAATCCGGAAAAATACATGAGCGTTAAATTATCGAGCAGGGAAAAACTGGCCGATTTTAATCCGCTAGGCTACGATTTCATCATGTCAAAAAGAAAGGCCAATTATGAAAATATCACTGAAAATGCCGCCCGCTATTTTACGCTTCATTCTATAAACATTAATGTAAATAAGCATGCAAAATGGGTTTTATCAGATTTTGATCGATATGACCTGGTGCTGAATGAGGTTGAATTGGAAGATGTAAATTTTGATGGATATATAGATATCAAAATACCTGTTTACTATCCAGATATGGCAAAAAATGATTATGGTTACCGCTACTTTTTGTATGATGTAAAATCGAAAGGTTTCAGGAAAAACTCCCGTTTAAACGAACTTGATGTTTTGTTTATAAATCCCGTTGGGAAAGAACTCGAAAAAATAGATGCCGATGGCAGCGGCAATGAGGGAACACAATATTATAAATGGCAAAATGGTAAACTTTACTTAACTAAAGAAATAAGGGTTTACGAAAATGACGAATATGTACATTATACGGAATACAAAATTGAAAATGATCAATCAGTCAAAGTAAAAAGTTATAAAAAGAAAGAGTAACATAATCTCATACCGGAGATAAAAATAGGTGGTTAACCCTCACCAAAAAACTTCAGGCTGAGTTTGCCAAAAGACTCAAAATGCATTTTTGGCGTTTCTACAGGCCCAATTTCACAGATTTAAAAATGAATCTTTAAATTATAATTTATTCGCGGCCTTAAGGTTAATCAAAATCGCTATTGTCGCTGTAAACTGGTATGAAGTTAATATCTGTTTACAATTTACACGAAGATAATTCTTAGATGTTGTAAGAATTTTGTATGTTGGCATAACAAATAACTTCTTAATATGCAATACTATGGAACTGAAATTACCTTATATCAATCCAGTAAGCTTTGCAAATACGCTTGTAAATGATTACGATTTCGGGATTCGGCGAGGTTGGAATTCTAATCATCTTGAATTTCCGGAACATGTGGGAGCTGGCTCATTACAATTGTTTATGAGGGATGATATTCATTTTTTTAGGGGTAAATGGAAGTTTATTGAAGATTCTACCTTTCTCTCACATGATCCTGTCGGACAAAGGGGATTGATAGATTTCAGGTTAAGTCAAGACGGGCAAATTCATTCCGCATCTATTGAAGGAGATAAAAAATTTGAATGGGAAATTACCGAAGTTGATGGATTTCGCTTTTTTATACCTGGGCAATACCTGAAACTCGAAAAAAATCAGTTGTCTGATCGTTTTGAGAAATATTGTTTCAACAGAAATATCGTCAATTTACAGAAACAACTTTTCGAAATCCAGGCCGGGGAGATTTCTAATGCTTTATTGCTGGAAAGCAAAATGCTCGAATTTATTTATTTCTGGATGGATTTTTTACAAACCAATAACATAGAAAAACATTTTGAAAGTATTTCAGACCGTCATTTCTCCTGTATACAGAATGCCAGACAGCTTTTAGATGAAAATCCATATCAAAGCCCATCTTTAAAATACATCAGCAGAAAAGTAGGCCTAAATGAGTGCGACTTAAAACGGGAATTTAAAAAGGCCTTCGGCCTGCCCATCAGGCAGTACATTATTAAGCAGCGTATGGATTTTGCAAAAAAGATGCTGAAAGAAACTGATTTACCCGTGGGAGATATCAGCTCAATGCTGGGTTATGTTAACCGCGGGCATTTTGCAAATTTATATCAGCGCTATTTTGGCGTTTCACCTTTAAACGACAGGTTAATTTAAAGCATAATAAATTATTCCCGTTTCGTATCAAATTATTCCCGATTAGATATTTTTTATGATACCTGTGCATATAACTTTATGCTTAGTAAAATAAAATTCAGGCCTTGAGGCTGAACTAACCAAATATCTTTTCAATGCTTAATTTATCTTTAATTCTAGAAGATAGTGCCAAACGTTTTGCAAATCAACCGGCTGTAAGTTTTAATGGCATCACCATCAGTTATGCCGAACTAAACAACAAGGCAAACCAGATAGCTAATGGCTTAAAAATGATTGGCGTTTTGCCTGGCGATAAAATTGCAATGTCTTGTCCAAATATTCCCGATTTTCCTGCAATATATTTTGGTATTTTAAAAGCAGGTGCTGCGGTTGTTCCCCTAAATATTTTATTAAAGGCTGATGAAATCACCTACCACCTCAATGATAGTAAAGCCAAAGCCTATTTTTGTTTTTCGGGATCAGAAGATCTACCACTTGGAGATTACGGTTTAGAAGCCTTTTATAATGCACCGCTATGCCAGTATATTTATTTCATTGATTCAAAAGCAAAAAAGGAAATCTATGCTGTTAATAGTTACAATGATTTAATTGCTCACCAATCCACTTCTTTTGAAACTGTACAAAGTAAGGCAGAAGATGTAGCCTTAATAATTTATACATCGGGCACAACGGGGCAAGCTAAAGGGGCTGAGTTAAGCCACTTAAATTTGCTTTGCAACGCTATTTTAGCAACAGATTTATTTAGCACCTCCCATTTAGATAAGCAATTAGTTGTGCTTCCCCTATTCCATATTTTTGGGATGACGGTATTAATGAATGCCGGGATTTATCGGGGCACACACAATATTTTATTGCCACGTTTTGACCCCAAAGCCGTTGTAGAACTCATTGATACTTTTCATATAACCATTTTTGCTGGTGTACCAACTATGTACTGGGGCCTTATTAATTATCACCACGAAAGCATTGCAGATGATTGTGTTAAGAAAAATTTGCGGCTGTGCATTTCTGGTGGGGCATCTTTACCGCTAAAAGTTTTGCAGGATTTTGAAACCAGATTTAATGTTTCTGTTTTGGAAGGATATGGAATGAGCGAAGGCTCGCCGATTGTAACCTTCAACGATTTGCGAACTGGCTGTAAACCAGGATCTATTGGCACTGCAGTTTGGGGTGTTGAAGTTAAAATAGTCGATGAAACAGGAAAAGAATTACCTGCTGGAGAAAAAGGAGAACTCATTTATAAAGGTCATAACGTGATGAAAGGTTATTTTGAAAAACCTGAACAAACAGCTGATGTACTGAAAGATGGGTGGATGCACTCTGGAGATGTTGCAGTAAAGGACGAAGAAGGATTTTATTATATCGTTGATCGTACCCGAGATATGATTATCCGGGGTGGAATGAACGTTTTCCCCAGGGAGGTGGAAGAAATCATGATGAAACATCCATCCATTTCTTTAGTAGCCGTAATTGGTGTTCCTGATGAAAGATTGGGCGAAGAAGTGAAAGCTTTTGTTGTACTCAAAGATAAACATGAGGCAGACTCAGCAGAAATGGTTTTATGGTCAAAAGCAAATATGGCTGTTTATAAATATCCCCGCAAAATTGAATTTGTAGAAAATCTACCCATTTCGGCGACGGGAAAAATTTTGAAAAAGAACCTGAGGGAAAAAACCATCTTATAACTCAATATTAATCTTTTAATAATAAAGTATGATCAGAAAGCTAATACTACTCCTTATCATTCCATATTTTTTTTACGGTTGTGCACCTATTAAAGCATTAAAGGGAAATGAACTGGAAAAAAAGTACAACGATATTCATTATGGCGACAAGAATAGAAACCTGATGGACGTTTATCTTCCGGCAACCCGGAATGCTAAAACACCTTTTGTGATTCTCATTCATGGTGGTGCCTGGACTATGGCTGGAAAAGAATATGTAAGAGACTATCAGGATTCTTTATTGAAAAATGGAATTGCCTCTGCAAGCATCAATCACCGTTATGCAAACGATACTGATGTTCACTATCCACAAATGCTTGATGATGTGAATACTGCACTAAATTATTGCGCAGCGCATGCCAAAGAATGGAACATTAGAGATAAAGGTTTTGTTATGGCTGGAGTAAGTTCCGGTGCACATTTGGCTCTTTTATATGCCTACAACACTACAAAAAAGATAAATGCAATTGTAGAATTTTGCGGGCCAACCAACTTAACAGATACCACTATACTTAACTATGCCGGTAAAGTGGGCTTGATAGATGTTATTCAAAAAATGACTGGAAAAGCTTATAAAAAAGGAGTAGCAATAGATCCGGAATTTGCAAAATCAAGTCCCATTACCCAGATCAAAAATATTCCCGTTTTAATTATTCACGGTACAGCAGATCCGGTTGTTGATTTTTCTCAGTCGCAGCAGTTAAGTGATGCGCTAAACAAACAACACATTAAGCATAAACTGGTTACCATAAAAGGTGCCGGACATGATTTAAATCTTAAAGACACCGCAACCAGGCAATTGGTTTACAAGGAAGCCATAAACTGGATTATTCAAAATGGTCAGTAATTTAAATAAAGACAATATGAGAAAGATATTATTAACAGGTTTTGCTGTACTTTTCGCCTTTTTGCTAAAGGCACAAACGGCAACAGAAATTAGGCCGCTAACCGCAGCTGAAGTAAGTAAGAGACTAATTTCTAAATATAGTTTATTAGCCTTTGCTCCGATTACAAAACTTGATTATGAGAATATAAAATCCGTAAGAAAAAAAGAAGCAACATCTGCTATTCCAAAATTAAGCAATGCAGATAGTCTGGATATAAGCTATTTAAAAGTGCCAGGCTTAAACAGTGGTGATCCGGAAATCCCCATTCGCATTTATAGGCCTAAAAATGCAGATAAGGCACCTATATTTTTATGGTTTCATGGAGGCGGCTTTGTGTATGGAAGCTTAAACTGGGATCACAAAAACTGTGCAAATATTGCAGTAAGAGCAGGCGTTGTCGTCATATCTGTAGATTATCGCCTGGCACCAGAAAATAAATTCCCTGCCGGTGTTAATGATGCATACTCCGTTTTTTTATGGAGTAAAAAACATGCTGCAGAAATTGGTGGTAATCCCGATCATATTGGCGTAGGAGGCGGTAGTGCAGGCGCCGGAATAGCCGGCAGTATGGTTTTAGTAAACAGGGATAAAAAAGGACCAAAAATAGATTTTCAGGTTTTATTTTTCCCACCTGCAGATGTAGACACTAATCGCACATCTGTTCGTGAATTATGGAGTATTCCGGGCGTAAAAGGTGCTGATATTCCGGTTTTACTAAAAATGTACCTAGGTGACGATTATCACAAAAATATTCCCGACAATGCACTTCCTGGAATTACTAAAAGTTTTGAGGGTTTGCCTCCTACTTATATTGCTACTTGTGGCGTAGATCCGTTAAGGGATGGAGGCTTGGTTTATGGGCAAAACTTGATTGTGGCAGGTATTCCTGTTGAGCTTCATAATTTTCCTGGCTACCCTCATGGTTTACTCCCCGATAAGGTATTTCCCGAGGTGTATGATTTTATGCATCAATATTATAAATAAAACTTTCACCTGAGAACAAAAGATTATGAAAGCTAAATTCTTTAATTTTCTATTATTGCTGATATTGGCTCAGCCTTGCGTATTTGCACAAAGTATCTTATTGCAAAATGCTGATCCTGCTGCCAATGGCTTTTCTCCCGACCGTTTAAACAGAATAGATCAGGTTATCAAAAGTTATGTTGACAGCAACTGGATTAAGGGTGCTGTTGGACTGGTGTTGCGCAACGGTAAAATTGTTTATTACAAATCATTTGGAACAGACGATGTAAATAAAAACACCCCGCTGCAAAAGGATGCAATTTTTAGAATTGCCTCACAAACAAAAGCCATTACCAGTACTGCGGTTATGATTCTTTTTGAGGAGGGAAAAATTTTACTGGACGATCCCATTTCAAAGTATATACCAACTTTTGCAAAGCCAAATGTACTCGACACCTTTAATGAAAAAGATAGCAGTTACACCACAATACCTGCCAAAAGGGAAATTACGATCAGAGATTTGCTTACCCATACTTCGGGAATAGATTATGCCCAAATTGGCTCACCAAAAATGAAAGCCATTTATACTAAAGCAGGCATACAGGCGGGCTTTTCTGCACATAAACAAGTACTTGCCGATGCAATTAATAAACTGGGTACGCTTCCATTGATTCACAATCCCGGAGAACGTTTTACTTATAGTTTAAGTATTGATGTTTTGGGGCGTTTGGTAGAGGTGGTTTCAGGGCTTAGTCTGGATGTTTTTTTACAGCAGCAAATTTTCAAGCCTCTGGGCATGGAAGATACTTACTTTAATTTGCCAGCCAGCAAGAAATCACGCCTGGTTCAGGTATATACAGAGGACAAAGACAACGGTAAGCCTGTTTTATGGAAAGATAACACCTTTCCAGGAAGCACTATTGATTATCCCGTTAACAACAACGGCTATTTTTCCGGAGGTGCTGGTTTAGTATCCACCATTAAAGATTATGCCATTTTTTTACAGATGTATTTAAACGGTGGTGAATATAACGGACATAGAATCTTATCAAGACATACGGTAGAAATTGTAACTAAAAATCAAATTGGAGATATTCCTTTTGGCGATGACCGATTTGGTTTGGGTTTTCAAATTACAACCAGTAAGGGAAATGCAAAGTTTGGATTATCAGAAGGCAGTCTTTCATGGGGAGGATTTTTTGCAACAAGTTACTGGGCAGATCCGAAAGAAAAAATCTCAGGTTTATTGTTTCTCCAACAGTGGCCATTTAAGCATAGCGAATTGAGCGATAAATTTAAAGTGATGGTGTACCAGGCACTGCAATAAACTTAAACTTACCAAACAGAGAACTAACCAAATAACAATAATCATGAAAAAAAAATTACTTACCAAATGGACCAAAAGGTACATTTTGCTGCTCTTGCTGTGGCAATTTGTTTCCAATATGGCTTATGCACAAACCGGGAATATATCGGGAAAAGTAACTGATAATAATGGGAATGCGGTACCAGGTGCAAGTGTGAAGATTAAAAATAGCAATCGGGTAACTTCCACCAACGCCAACGGAGCTTTTATCTTAACAGATTTAAACGCTGGTACGGTAACACTCCAGGTATCTTACATAGGCTACCAAACAAAAGAAATAACAGCAACAGTAAATAAACCTGTAAGTATTTTGCTATTGGAAGAAAGTAATAAAATGGACGAAATTGTTGTAACCGGAACTTTTGATAAGCGAAAAAGAATGGATGCATCTGTTGCCATCACAACATTAAATGCCGTACAAATGGAGAGAATTGTTCCCGCCAGTGCTGCAGACTTACTTAAAAATGTACCGGGTGTATTTGTTAATTCTTCAGTTGGGGAAATCAGAAACAGTGTTGCCAGCAGGGGAATTACAGTTGGTACACAGGATGGGAGTTTTGGTTATGAATACGTTTCCATGCAGGAAGATGGATTACCCATTACCAATACCACATATTTTGGTTACGGCCCTGATTTTTTTCTACGCCCTGATGCTACTTTAGGACGTTTAGAAGCTGTTAGGGGCGGAACTGCATCTATAACAGCTGCTAATGCGCCCGGCGGAATTTTCAATTATGTTTCTAAAACCGGAGGTGACACTTTTGAAGGTGAAATCAGAACTAAGCTTGGTCTTGTGGGCGTAGGTGGCAGAGGATACTCAAGAGCAGATTTAAATTTAGGTGGTCCTCTTGGAGGAAATTGGTTTTATAATATCGGAGGGTTTTATCGTTACGATCAGGGTGGCAGATATGCAGGTTATCCCATGAATAATGGTGGACAAGTGAAAGCTAACATTGTTAAAAAATATAAAACCGGATCGTTAAAATTTTTCGGTAAATACTTAAATGATAAAAACGGTTATGCACAATTTATTCCAACTACCGGGTTTGATCACCCTAAGCCTGCAATAGGCTTTGATATCAATTCGACAGTTTTAATGCCTAATGTTAACTATAAATCTCAGGACTTTATTTACGGCGGAAGCATGAATTTTAATCCAAGCAACCAGGTTAAAAGCACCTATCGTTCTGCTGGTTTTAACTGGCAGCAGGATTTAGGCGGAGGCTGGTCATTAAATAATTCTGCCAGATACTCCAGCAATACCATTTTGTACAATACACCCGGAGCGGTTTCTGCGATGAGTGCAACAGACTTAACGACTTACTTTTTATTAACAGGCAACGCAGGATTGGGTATTGGCACTTATTCTTTTAAGGATGCACAATCGGGTAAGGAGCTGATGAGTGTAAATTCTGCATTGGGCACAGGTGGATTACCTGTTTACACCGTTACTAAAAATGAATTACCCGGACAGCAGTTAAGACCAAATTCTTTGTTTTTAACCACATTTGGAGCTTATAAAAACAATGTTAAAGAATTTATTGATCAGTTCTCTTTAAACAAAAGCACTAAAAACATGAATTTTACCATTGGTGGTTATTTCGGCTACTCTGATATTCACCGTTATTCAGGTTTGGATGGTGTAGCGCTGGGCACCATACAAAACAGGCCGCAACTGGTTTCTTTAACTTTCACAGGTGTAACACTTGGTGGAACCTCTGGATTACACCAGGTAACCAATAAAGACGGAATTGCACAAGCAAATGGCGATAATGGAGCATCCTTAACTTTCAATTCAAAACAAAAACAGGCTGCATTATTTTTTGGCCATACCTGGAATATCAACGAAAAACTCACTTTTGACTGGGGGCTTCGCTACGAAAATGTTAATGTTAATGGATATAATGAGCGTGTTTATATGAAAACGGGTGTTCAGGGAGGAGTAGATGGCGATCCTAAAACTTTTTATGATAATAATAGCGTTAGTAAGATTACTTCTGTAAGTTTTGATAAAACCTTGCATACGTTTTCTTTCTCAGGTGCATTAAATTATAAATTTAACGATAATATGGCCATTTACGGAAGGTATTCGCAAGGCAAAAAAGCACCAGATATGGATGTATACTTTGCAGCAAACAGACTCGAAACTATTGGACTTCTTAATCCAATGGAACGCACCACCAGACAGGTAGAAGTTGGATTAAAAGCCCGTGCTAAAGGACTTAACTTGTTTGTTACCCCATTTTACAGCATTCTGAGTGGTGTACCAAACGGACAAACGTTTGGGGCAGTTGGAGGAGGTTTTTATGTTCCACCAACGTTGTATGGAAAGTATAGAACTTTGGGCGTAGAAATTGAAGCAGATTATAAAATTGATAATCATTTTAGTGTTAGAGGAGTGGCAACTTTTCAGCGTTCTAAAATTGCAGAGTTTGAAGCCTGGGTAGCTAATGGGCCCGGACCATCCGATGATAGTAAAATTTCTTATTCTGGTAATGAAACCGACAACAATGCCCGAACAATTTTAAACCTGACTCCAACTTATACTACAGGTAAGTTTTATACTTTCCTAACTTGGTCATACCTGGGTAAACGACAAGCAAACGCTGCAAATGTGTTTAGCTTACCGGCATTTTCTCAGTTTGATTTTGGAGCGGGCTATGACATCAACAAAAGATTAAAGTTAAGTGCCAACATAAACAATGTTTTTAATAAATATGGTGTGATGAGTTGGGTAAGGCCGGGAGGAATATTAGAAACGCTTGAAGGGAATAATGCATTTAATCAAGCGCTTTATAATCAGTCCGTACAAAACAACTCACCCTATTCTACGGTTTCCATACCTCCAAGAGCATATTTTTTGACAGCTTCTTATAAATTTTAATGCTTAAAATTTCATCCTGCCTGTAGAGAAGATAACAGATATATAAGCTTGGTTAAATGAAGAATATTTCATTAATCAAAAGGGGTTGCTTTTAATGAGCAGCCCTTTGTGATTTTGAGCCTAAGTAATGTATTGCATATGATCGGGAAAACTTTCAATGTTAAAAGACTTTTAACCGATTATGAGTCGATTAAAATTATTAATTTTATAATGAAAACTCAGAACCTGTGATACAATTTTTTTAAAAAGGCATCACGTATTTACATATCAGAAAACTATTCAATTTTGGCTTAATCATGATAAAGATACCGCTCTCTAAAATATTTCTGGCTATTGTTTCCATAGCCCTCTTCATATCTTGTGATAATGAGTATAAAAAAACTACAGCTTCAACACCAGTAAAGGATTCTTCTATAGTCACCTTAAAAAACCAAGCCTCCATCGCTAAAATTTCAGAACCTGATCGTCAGGTTATAGATGATTTTTACGAGGCTATATCGGCCAATAATACTCAGAAAGTAAAAAAAATGCTTACAACTTCATTCCCAGCCAGTTTTTTACCAAAAAATAAAATTACTCCATTACAAGCAGTGATCTGGGCCGGAGATAACTTAGAATTAGCAAAAGCACTTATTGAAGGAGGTGCTAACCCTAAGCACAATCATAATATTGCGATATTAACAGCTGCTGAATACAAACGTTACGAAATTTTAAAATACCTGGTTAAAAAAGGAAGCGATATCAAACACACTGGCGCTTTCAACCAGGCCGGGTTTTATCAGTTTTATGATGGTGCTAAATACTTATTACTCCATGGCGCCAATCAAACCGAAGGTGATACCAGAGGAAAACTATGGATTTTCCATCAGGCAGTACGATTATCTGATTATGAAGTATTAAACGCTTTGCAGATGAGTAAGGATGATTGGAATTATCATGATTATAAAGGGCAGACAGCGCTCATTATTGCCGTAAAAAATAATGATGTCGAACTGGTTAAATTCCTGATCGGTAAAGGTGTTGATAAGAAGAAACCAGAAACTTTTGATAGCGGTGACGATATCAGTTTTGGCCAATCGCCATTGCAGATTGCTAAAGAAAATCAAGCCAGTGAAATTATAACACTGCTTCAATAGTCACTGATGCAGTAACCCTGGTTTTTATGCTTACGAAATCAAAAGAAAATAAAAAGCATGAGAAGAGAAAGGAATTATTATGCAATATTTGCAATTTAAACATCAATGAAAACAGAGATTACCACCATCACACAAATCTTTAACATACAAGAAACACTCTTTACGTTTGCGCTGACATCAGAAGCGGCAGAAATTTTTAACGATTATAATAAGGTAATTACCGGTATTGGTAAAGTAAGCGCTGCCTATGCGTTAACCAAAGCCATTCAGCATAAAAAACCAAAATTAATTGTGAATCTTGGTTCTGCCGGCAGTAATGTATTCGCTAAAGAAACGGTAATATGCTGCAATCAGTTTGTACAAAGAGATATGGATGTGAGGGGATTAGGTTATGCTCAATATGAAACGCCGCTTTCTGGCATCGACCCTATTCTTCAGTATGGAGAAATTTTATCGGGACTTCCTTTAGGTATATGCGGCACGGGTGATAATTTTGAAATGGGCCACTCGGAAACAGTTTACAATGTGGTGGATATGGAAGCACACGCTTTGGCTTTTGTAGCCATGAAAGAAGAAATTCCTTTCCTCTGCTTAAAGTATATTTCTGATGGAGCAGATGGAAATGCGGCCGAAGACTGGACCGTACAAGTTCATCATGCGGCTGTGGCCTTTGCAAATACTTTAGGGATCAGTCAATAAATAACCGTAATCAGAAGAAGCTTATATTTAATTGAACCATTTTGCACCGATATTATTAAGGTAACTTTATTTTTTAATAAAAATTTCGCAATCAATGGTATGGTCCTTGTATATTCGCCATATCCAAACAAAAATCTTCTTGGAAAACTAATCTCATTTAAAAAAAGCGTTGTCATTTGCTCGATTTTTAAATAAGCTGGTAAGGAACAATGAATATGCAGCAAATTCTTTGGACAAAAATTCAGGCTGGAGATACCGAATCCATGAAAACATTCTACAGGGAATGCTATCAGGATTTGTATAGTTATGCTTTTCGGATTCTGCCGGACAAAGAAAAAATTAAAGACTGCATACATGAAATTTTCTGCGAATTATGGGAGAATAAATCCCGTTTAGGAAATATAGAAAATATTAATGCCTACCTAAAAACCTGCGTAAAGCATCGAATTTTTAAAGAAATTAAGCAAAGCAGTAAAACTAACATACTAGAGGATACCAATGGTAATTTAGAAAAAAGCGAACTTTCTTATGAGCAACTCCTCATTGAATCTCAGTTTTTAGAAGAAAGAAAATTAAAAATCTGGGAGGCGATTAATAAACTAACTCCAACTCAAAGGGAAATCATCTCATTAAAATTTTATCAGGATTTAAGTTATCAGGCCATTGCGCTTCAATTAAATTTAAAACCACGCACTATTTACAATCATGTTTACAGTGCTATATGCAGTTTAAAAATAGCATTAAGTGAACATTGAGGCACAATTAAAAAATAATTAAAAATTTTTAGTAAAAAACCTGGTAAAAATCGGCGATCAATTACTCTTGTAATATATCAACCAACAAACCAGCACTAAACTGCTTTAAATATTTCCTGTGGATTATAACCTTTACCAAGCTGAAGATTTTGCAGCCGATGAATTTTTTATAGCCTATTATCTTAAAACCGATATAAATGCCATTCGTTTTTGGGAGAACTGGATTAGCCTGCATCCTGAAAAATTAGATGAAATTTTTAATGCAGAAGAACTAATTGCTTTGATGCATTTGAGATTGCCAGCGGAAGAATTTCATTTGGAGGCATTAAAGTTTGATCAGTTTATAAGGGGTGATGAACAGAAAGAAAACGGCCAGAATAAATCGTTTAGTTTAAAATATTCGTTAATGCTGGCCTCAATAGGGACAGCCTTCATATTATCTGTATTCTTCCTTCTATCCTTTCCTAAAAAAGAACAACTTACATACATCACCAAACATAGCCCTTTTGGTAAAACCATAATTTTTCATTTAAGTGATGGTTCTACCATTACCTTAAATGCGAATAGCACTATTAAAATGCCAAAAGTTTTCGGCACCAAAGCCAGGAAAGTATTTTTGAGTGGTGAGGCGTTCTTCGAAGTGGCTAAAGATGCTTCAAGACCATTTACTGTGGTAGCCAACGGAACTCAAACTACAGTATTGGGTACAAAATTTAACGTATCTGCCTACTCAACCAAGAAGCATGTAAAAGTAGCACTTTTGGAAGGAAGTGTAGAACTATCAGCTAATGCAGGGCGAGACCGAATGATCCTGAAGCCAACAGAAATGGCTACTTATTCCAAAACAAAGAAAAGCCTGAACCGTACATCATTTAATGCTTACGAAACCACTGCGTGGAGAGATGGAGCAATCGTTTTCCACAACGCAACATTCGGGGAAATTGCTGATCAGCTAAAAAACCTTTACGGCATTACCCTTATCGATCAATCTGGTAAAAAAAACTGGAATTATACTGGCCAGTTTAATCACACAGACTACATCAGTATCTTAAAAAACATCTGTTTCGCAGAACATTTAAACTTTACTCAAACCAATCAAACTATAAAACTTAAACCTAAAAAATGAACAAACCTTTACTCAAACATTTTTATTTAATGTGTTGTTTCCTGCTGATTTACCTTGGCGCATTCGCACAACAGAAAAACACAGCTAATCTTAAAATAAACGCCCATGACAAACCACTTGCCGAGGTGCTCCAGGAAATAGAGAAGCAAAGCGGTTATAAATTTAATTACGAGCAGAACCAGGTAAACCCACTTCAGAAAATATCGATAAAATCATCAGGAAGTTTGCAGGATGTATTAAATACCCTGGCACAGCTGCAAGACGTTGAATTCAGTATTGACGGGAAATATATTTCCATGAGAAGATTACAAAAAAAAGCTGCGAAACCTTCCCGTACCATAACGGGTAAGATTACCAGTAAAGAAGATGGTAGTACCATACCTGGTGTAAATGTTTTCATTAAAGGCACTAAACAAGGTGCTATGACTAATAATGATGGCGTGTTTATCTATAAAATAACCGCTGATAAAATTGATCAGGTAGTTTTAGTTTTTAGTTATTTGGGGATGAAAAGCCAAGAGATTACCATCGGCAACAGCGTATCCTTTAATGTTGAGCTTGAAACCGAATCTCTAGGAATGAATGAAGTTGTAGTAACGGGATCATACACGAAGGATAAACGTCGCGAAGATTTAGTCGGAAGTATTGCACAGGTTTCGGCGGAACGCCTGCAAACCCAAAGACCCATTGAAAGTTTTGATAAAATGCTGGAAGGACTAGTAGCCGGTGTACAGGTAGAAACCACTACAGAACTAAACACCCCGGTAAAAATCAATATCCGTGGACTTGGCTCTTTGCCTACGTTTGGAGCATCCCGTTCAACCTCAACCCAACCCTTATATGTTATAGATGGGGTGCCGATGTATGAACAGCAACGCGGTGACGAAAATATCAACTTTAACGGCGAAAGTTACCTAAACCCATTATCAAACGTTAACCCGGATGATATTAAAAGTATATCGATACTGAAGGATGCAACAGCTTCATCACTTTACGGTGCAAATGGAGCAAATGGTGTAATTATCATTACCACTAAAGGCGGTAAAGCGGGTAAAACTCTTGTTAATTTTAGCGGCGATGCAGGTGTGGCCACTTTTATTAATCAATACAAATGGCTTAGTGGTCCTCAATATTATAGTTTATTGAGAGAAGCATATATCAATGGCGGCAGAACGGCCACCGAAGCTTCGCAAATAGCGGGAAGCAAAACAACTAATACCAATTGGTTCGATCTAACCCAGCGTAACGCTTTATATCAAAACTATGGTGTGGAGCTATCTGGAGGAACTGGATCAACAACGTTTCGCTTTTCCGGAGGATACAGAAATCAACAGTCGAGTACATTGCACAATGATCTGAAAAAAATCTATTCGAGATTGAAAATTGACCATGAATTTAACAACAAATTTAAGGTCGGTATAAATTTAAGTCCAACTTTTAGTAACAGTAATTCACTGTCTGATTATGGTTCAGTTGCGTTACCGCCAAATTTAGCACCTTATACCAATGGAACTTTTACAGATTTCTTAGGCGTTCCAAATCCGCTGGCTGTTTTTGAACAAAATGAAGACAGGGATAAAGGCTTTGATTTTATCGGAAACATTAATGCCAGTTATAAAGTTACGCAGCATTTATCTCTCTCCGGAACTTTAGGAAGCAACTTCTACCAAAATAAACAAACAAAATATTATTCAGCTTTAAATGCTACTGGCAGTACAGCCAATGGCCGCCTTCAGATTTACGACAGAACCTACAATAGCTATATTGGTTTTGTGCAGGCAACTTATGAAAGAACCTTTAAACAACACAGCTTTAGCTTTTTAGCAGGAACACAGTTTGAAAATCAGACTACTGAATTATTGAGAGGATCCGGAAATAATTTCACATTCGATCGTCTGCGTGTATTGGGTGCAGCTGCACTAACCACATCTTCATCATCTAAATCTGAAAATGCTACTGTATCCTATTATTCATCACTTGGATACGATTTTTCAAAAAAATACTATTTAAACTTAAATGCCAGAATAGATAAGTCATCCATTTTTGGAGGAGATAAACAAGTAGCACTCAACAGCTCAATCGGTGCCAGCTGGATTGTATCAAAGGAAAATTTCCTGATTAATAATAAAGCCCTTTCCTATCTAAAATTAAGGGCAACTTTCGGTTCTACCGGAAACTCAAGAATCGGTAATTATTCAGCAAAAGGACTTTACAATTTTGGGACCGGAACAGGAACGCTTTACAATGGCAATGTGGCAGCAACACCAGATGGAACAGCAGCACCTAACCCAGACTTAGGGTGGGAAAAAAATTATAAATTTAATCTTGGCCTTGACTTTACATTATTTGGAAAAGTTGATGTGATTGCAGAATATTACAACAATCGGATTACTGACTTAATTTCAAGCTCCTTAGTCCCGTATGAAACTGGTTTCACAACCATTTCGGCAAATACGAGTATCACCAGAAACAGAGGATTTGAGTTGACGCTTAGCAGTGATGTCATCAACCATAAAAATTTCACCTGGAATGTTGCTTATAATTTTGGAACAAACAAAAATAGGCTCATTTCATTTAATAAAGGTTTTGGATCATTATATAGCCCGGCTAGTGATGCTGCCGGACTTAGGGAAGGAAACAGCACCTCTGCCATTTACGGATACCGTTGGGCGGGCGTAGATTCGCAAACCGGTATGGAAATGTTTTATGATAACAATGGGAAACTAAGCACCGCATCAGAAATTAATGCGCTGCCCATTACTTCTACAATGGTGCTCGGCGATAGGTTACCAAAATTTCAAGGCGGTTTAATTAACAATTTCAACCTGTTTCGTTTCAATTTCTCATTCAATATTTTATACAGTTACGGCGAAAACAAATTGATAAACTATATAGACGAGGCAGATGGAAGAAACCTTCAGAACAGAAATCAAAGCGTTAATTTAATAGACAGATGGCAAAAACCGGGTGACATTACCAATATTTCGAAGTTGTTAATTAATAGAACGATAGTTGCTAATTCTTCACGTTATCTGTATGATGTAAGTTACCTGAAACTATCTAATGTTTCGCTGAGCTACAAGTTTACCGATAGAATAACAAACAGATTACACCTTCAAAATCTGTCCATTTTTGCAAATGCGACTAACTTATTTTATGTGTACAAAGATGCTGGCACAAAAGGGCGAAACGGGATTGCGGAAAAGCGATTTGTTACTCCGGAAACGAGTGCATTTACCGCAGGTTTAAGAATCGGATTATAATTTTAATAAAGATGAAAAAATTAAATTCTACCATAATAATCGTATTGATGCTAATCATATTCAGCTCATGCGAGAAAATTTTAGATAAAGAACCTACTGATCGAATATCTATTGCTGATCTATTTAAAGACATACCAGGAGCCAAAACAGCACTCGCCGGGGCATACCATGATTTGATGAGTGAAAATCATTACATGAAAAACATGATGGTTTATCCCGATCTTTTGGGCGGTAATATAAAATATAGCAAAACCACTAACAATCGTTTAGAAGATATTTATAATGCTATACAAACGCCATTGGTTTCTTCCATGAATGATACCTACTCGAGCCTTTATTCGCAGATTAACAACATTAATAATATTATTTCTTACACACCAACCGCTGCTGGTTCTGACTTAGATAGGGCTAAAATTATAGCAGAAGCGAAATGTTTAAGGGCACTGGTTCATTTTGATTTGGTAAGAACATTTGCTAAACCATTTAATGCAACAGCTGATGGCTCACACATTGGCGTTGTGGTTAACCTGAAACCACAGCTATATGGCGATCCTGCTCCGGCAAGAACTACCGTAGCGCTCACCTATCAGGCAATAATTAATGATTTAGTGGATGCCATTAATACTTTTGATAACAATAATGCAGGTATTTTACCAGGCGGAAGCAAACAAAATTATTTCACCAAAGCTTCGGCACAGGCGCTTTTGGCAAAAGTTTATTTAAACGCAAACAATTGGGAAAAAGCATACAGCACAGCTGATGATTTAATTAAAACCAACCAATATAGCTTACTTACAAACGCAAATTATGTAGCGAGTTGGGCGAGTAAAACGCCATCTACCGAATCTATTTTTGAGGTGGCAATTGAAACAGCTTATTCCAGCACAGGATTAGGAGGTTATTTTGATATTGCGAATACAACTTACCGACAGTATGCCGCAACGGGAGACATTACATCATTATATTCAGCTACCGATATGCGCCGACCTGCGAGCTTATTCAATAGTGTGCTCATTAATGGTGTTGTTTACCTTTTTACTAAAAAATATGCAGCAGGCGGAACGACTCAAACCCCTTTAAAAGTTCTTCGCTTATCTGAAATATACCTGATTAGAGCTGAAGCAGCTGCTGAAAAAGCGAGTCCGGATTTTAACATTGCAAATGCAGATTTAAATGTCATAAAAAAGAGAGCTGATCCATCAGCAGCAACAGTAAATTTCACGATCAAATCTGATTTAATTGACGCTATTTTATTAGAAAGAAGAAAGGAACTGGCCTTTGAAGGAAATTTGTTATTTGATTTAAATAGAAAGAAAAAGAACATTATACGGAATGATTGCAATGCAACATCCTGCAGTATTGATGCTGGCGATTTCCGGTTAACAATGCCATTGCCTGCCAACACGGTAAATGCAAATAGTTCAGTAGTTCAAAACCAGGGTTATTAAATACTAAACATATGAAAAAATTATTTATCGCAATAGTTGCACTCATCTTAGTTACCGGATGCAAAAAAGACCAGCCCGCCGATAAAACCGACCTTTATCCGGACGAGCCTCTAGCCGTTTCTTCCTCATCGGCAATGGCGGTGTTTCAAACCAATGTAGCCTTTTATCAAATGTCTGTTTATCGTTTTGATATAGAAAAAAATGAATGGACCAATAAAATAGGTAGTCATTTTTCTAACATATCCGCATCAGACCCGACCTTTTTAGGATTTACCAACACAACTACTGCTGACAGTGGTGTTGCGATGTTTGATATGGTTAGGCTTTATAGCACACAAACCGGAAGTACCAATATTAAAACTGTCAAAATTAACGCCGATCAGGTTCTTCAGTTTTTTCCTGATTATGTAGGGTCTAAAACCGGTGTTGTAAAAGTGAAAACGCAGGATGTTGTATTAACCAGATCTAATGGTTCAACATTTAAAATTGGCATCAGTGGATCGGGTTCTTACAGCGAGATCACGAAAGTCATCGATCTTTCCATCACTTTTAATGAAGCTGCAATTGGAGGTAATTCCAGAACTTTTGCCTATAAACTAAGTCCGAACAATTTAACTTTATAATTTAAATGAAGAGATTAACCATAATCTGCACTTTTTTACTTGTCTTTATACTGAGTACAGCTTTTTTACAAGATAAAGATTATACCATCGCACAGCTGCGGGAAATATACAGCGGTGATGCAACCAAATGGCCAAAGCCCGATTTAGATAAGGAGGCTAAACCTGGTTTTAAAGACATAGGATTTTTAGGTAGACCGGTTTATCCAAAAAGCAACCCCTACTCAACAGATAAAGAAAAACTGGGAAAGCTGCTTTTCTTCGACCCAAGAATGTCAGTATCTAAACAAATAGCCTGTGCTTCCTGCCATGATCCGGAATTAGGTTGGGGCGATGGAAAACGTGTGGCTTACGGTCATGATCGCCAGACGGGTAAAAGAAATGCGATGACCATTTTAAACACAGCATTTTATGATAAACTCTTTTGGGATGGACGAGCAACAAGCCTGGAACATCAGGCTATTTTTCCAGTTCAGGATCATGTGGAAATGAATGAAAACTTAAATGTAATGGTGGAAAATATCAAAAATATCGATGGGTATAAACCACTGTTCGCTACCGCCTTCGGCTCGGAAGAAGTAACGCTTGATCGTATTCAACAAGCTATAGCTACCTTTGAACGTGGCATTGTAAGCACCAGCACACGTTTTGATTCATTTGTTAAAGGTAATAAAACAGCCCTTAAAGATGAAGAAGTTTTAGGTTTACATCTTTTTAGAACTAAAGCCAGATGTATTAACTGCCACAACAGTCCGCTTTTTAGTGATAATAAATTCCATAACGACGGGCAAGCGTTGCTGGGATCGAAGTTTGAAGATTTAGGCTTGTATAACGTTACCAAAAAACTGAAGGATATTGGTGCGTTCAGAACACCATCACTTAGAGAAACCAATATCACAGGTCCATGGATGCACCATGGCAATTTCCCGTCTTTAAGAGATGTAATTGAGTTTTACAACCTGGGTAATCCGGTTGCAGCACAAAGAGCATTGAAAGTTCCGGATTCATTGAAAACCCCAAAATCTGCTATTTTAAGAAAGTTAAACTTAAACTTAGCAGAACAGGCTGCCCTGGAAGCATTTTTAAGATCAATTAGTACAAGAGTGAATAAAATTATACCTCCGGTACTCCCAAAATAAAGAGGCTTAAATCATAATGTCCCCAAACAGCAGAATGCTTTTTGGGGACATTATGATTCTGGGAATACTTATTTTACTTAAGCCGATGCCTTTTCTAATGCGCCTTGATAAGCAAAGGTTGCAAAAGCATTTCCTGTTCCAGTACGCACTATACCTGTAAACGATGCGGGATAGTCACCCACGGATTCCCATACCATTTTTGCCGCATCAGCAAAAGCTAATAAATCTGTATTATCTTTAACGATAAAAGTCATTGTATTGTCACCATCAACCTTACTTCTTGATGCGTCTATAAATTGATTGCGATAATAATCTTCCTGATGATTAAAGTTTTGTTGTATCTCACTCATGGTATTTCGATCTTGTTAATTTCTAAACATAGGTATTGAAAAAATTGTTTCAAGCACTCAGAATTAAAATCAACAACAAGCTGTAGAGGCAAACAAAGATTATGGCATTGACGCTGTAAGAACTTTTTTCATTTGATTAAAAACTAATATTGTGTAAGTTCTTAATTTCGGCCATTACAAATGTACTGTGGGTACTGCCAATACTTTCTACCGAACCCAATTTATTAAACACAAAATCTTGATAATGCTTCATATCCCGGGCATAAACTTTTAATATAAAATCGTAATCACCAGAGATATTGTAGCATTCTACAACTTCATCAATATCCATAATATCTTTCACAAAAAGGTGCCCAATGGTACGGTCATGCTGTTTAAGTTTGATGTTACAAAAAACAATAAAGCCCTGGTTAAATTTTTCAGCATCGAGCAAGGCGATGTATTTTTTAATATAACCATTGTTTTCCAATCGTTTTACACGCTCAAATACTGGCGATGGAGACAAATTTACCTGAGTAGCCAGCTCCCTGGTAGTATGGCTGGAATTATTACTTAAAATTTTAAGCAGTTTTAAATCCGTTTCATCAAGATCTTGCATAGAATGATATTCTTTTCAATTGACAATAATATAAAATTAAAAGATAATAAATCTATAAAAATTTAAAATATCAGATCAAATAACCTATTTATATTTAATTCATAAAAAATAGTTCCACAACAATACATTTGTAAAGAATTAAAAACTGATTGTAAAATTTATAGGTAATTTTTCTCAATCGGTAGGGTTTTATTCAGTTAAATTAAAAGGGAACCGTGTTCAAATCACGGGCTGTCGCGCAACTGTAAGTAATATCCAGGTTTTATTAATTTCCTAATGCCAGTACATAACAGGAAAACTAAAAACATTACGAGCCAGGATACCTGCCATACCGAATGACGACGCTTTCGCGAAAAAAGCTTGAAGTCAAAAAAATGTTGCTGTAGTTTATTGTACCGGGTATAAAACCTTTGAGGGTGCAATAAAGGCCTCGGCTTGTATTTTTCTTCTGCTCTTTCCAGGCTAAAACAAATCACCAAAACCATTACAATGATTATTAACCATTTAAAAAGTTGAAAAATGAAAACACACAACCTGGGCTATCCCCGTATTGGTAACCAACGACAACTAAAAAAAGCTTGTGAACAATTCTGGTCGGGAAAGATTGATTTGTCAGATTTAAAAACTGTGGCCCGAAATATTAAGGAAGAAAACTGGCAAACCCAACTTGATGCAGGAATAGACCTAATTCCCTGCAATGATTTCAGCTATTACGATCAGGTATTGGATACGAGTATGCTGCTGGGCGTTATTCCGCAACGTTATTCTTCTGTTTTATCACAGGTTAAATCGAATACCGCAATTGATCTTTATTTTGCTATGGCCCGTGGTTACCAGAAAGATGGCCTGGATATTAAGGCCATGAAAATGACGAAATGGCTCGACACTAACTATCACTACATTGTACCGGAATTTACTATCGGCCAGGAATTTGAAATCTTCCATGAGAATATTTTTAGCGAATACATCAGTGCCCGGAAATTACTAGGCAACAAAGCAAAACCTGTTTTATTAGGTCCGGTGAGTTTCCTGCTATCCGGAAAAGAAACACAACCAAATTTCGAGCGTATCGACCTGATTAAAAAACTGGTGCCGGTTTACATTGAAATTATTAACAGGCTGAAACAACAGGGAGCCGTATGGATCCAGCTTGATGAGCCTTATCTGGCATTAGACATTAACGACAAGGAAAAGGAAGCATTTGAATATGCCTACAAAGCCATTTCAAACCGTACAAGCGGGGTTAAAATATTGGTTGCCACTTATTTTGATGCACTTTCAGATAATACCAAATTGGCTGTTTCACTCCCTGTACAGGCTTTACATATTGACATGGTGCGTGCTCCTGAACAACTTGATGATATACTTCAGCTCATCCCTGAAACCTTGTCACTTTCTCTTGGGATAATTGATGGAAGAAATGTATGGAAGAACGACTACCAGAAATCCCTTTCAATCATTAGTAAGGCAGTAGAAAAGCTGGGCGAAGACCGCGTTTTAATATCACCGTCATGTTCACTACTTCATTGCCCGATTGATCTTGATCAGGAAACGACGATAGACCCGGAAATCAAAAACTGGATGGCCTTTGCACGGCAAAAACTAATAGAACTGAACGAGATTTCGCAAATTATAGAGGGTAATGAGGCGCTATACCTCCATAATCAGACTGCATTTGCCAGCAGAAAACTATCAGGCAAGGTTAACAAACCTGAAGTCAAACAAAGAATAGCCACAATTACCGATTTAGAAATGAAGCGCAAAAGTAAATTTCCAGTAAGACAAGACCTGCATCGGAAACGCTTTAATTTACCGTCATTTCCTACGACAACCATAGGTTCCTTTCCGCAAACAGATCATGTGCGCCAGCTGAGAGCCAAATTCAAAAAAGGTGAACTTACACCAGCTGAATATGAGCAAGCCATAGAGCAAGAGACCATCTTAGCTATACAGTGGCAGGAGGAAATAGGATTAGACGTATTGGTGCATGGTGAATTTGAACGGAATGATATGGTAGAATATTTTGGCGAACAACTGGATGGATTTCTATTTACTCAAAATGGATGGGTACAAAGCTATGGCAGCCGCTGTGTTAAACCACCCGTAATTTACGGAGATGTAAGCCGTCCACACGATATGACCGTACGCTGGAGCCGTTTCGCCGCAGCCCAAACCAACAAACCAATGAAAGGCATGCTTACCGGCCCGGTGACCATTCTGCAATGGTCGTTTGTCCGCGATGATCAACCAAGAGAAAATACCGCAAACCAAATTGCTTTTGCCATTCGTGATGAAGTTCTGGCACTTGAAGCGGCCGGCATTGGCATGATCCAGATTGATGAAGCTGCCATTCGCGAAGGACTTCCGCTACGGAAAATTAATCAGCAACAATATTTAGGCTGGGCAATAAGGGCATTTCGGATTGCTGCAAGTGGCGTAGCAGATGAAACTCAGATCCACACGCATATGTGTTATAGCGATTTCAACCAAATTATAGCCCACATTGCAGCGATGGATGCTGATGTAATTACAATTGAAACCTCGCGTTCACAAATGGAACTACTGGAAGTTTTCTCTCGTTTCTCTTATCCCAATGAAATTGGCCCTGGTGTGTATGACATTCACTCACCACGCATCCCTACAAGCGATGAAATGACTTCTCTTTTAACTAAAGCGGCCAGTCTCTTACCTGCTAAAAATCTCTGGGTTAATCCTGATTGTGGCTTAAAAACCCGTAAGTGGCCGGAAACAAAAGCAGCCCTTATTAATATGGTTGCTGCAGCAAAACAGGCACGCGAACAAATTGATGTAGGCTTAGAAAGCATCAGTTCTTTACAGGAGAATTAAAAGTATAAATTTTAATATCCCACGGAAACAGAAGTATCCCGCAGCAAAAGCACTGTTCTACACAAATTTGCTGACACCTTAAAGAATCTTGGGTAATGTGTATTTTTTGAAGGTTAAATTATTGACCTTCAAAAAATATACTTCCTCATTGATGAAGCATAACGCGTTGATTGCAAAATTTAGCTACATTAGTGCTTCATCTAAATCAATATCCTCATGAAATTGCTGATCTCTATCTTGTTGATTTGTTTATCATTTAATATTTTCGCTCAAGATAAACTTCCAATTGTCAGGGCGAATTCCAAAACTGCAACGGTATATGAAGAAGGTAATTCAGCATCACGCTGGGGCATTAATCCAAAAGTTAGTTTAGATGTTTACACCACTAATAAATTCAGGAAGTTTAAAAAAGTAAAGTTCAAAACAGATATCGATTCTATTACTTTCCAGCTTAAGGCGGGCGAAAAAAAGAATTTTATTGTCTTAATGAATGGAAAAGATTCTTGTCTTACCCAGATTCAGGCAAGAAACTTAACTAATTACAGCCGTTTAAAGCCCGAAGTTCATGATTCCATCGCATTCAGTGTTAATCAATACAATACCAATCTGGTAAACATTGTGCTCAACGAAACCGATTCTTTAACGATGAATTTTGATTCTGGCGCAACGGAAATGTCGCTTACAAACGATGTTTTAGATAAAAAACTAAAATCGAAACCAAGGCTTTATAATACCATTCATCAAATTAAGTTGGGTAAACGCCTTTATAAAAGCAAAATTTACGATACGCAAACCGTGGGCCATGAAGCTGATGGTTTATTGGGCTGGGATCTTTTTGATGGTATGATTGTAGAACTTAATTACGATAAAAATGCGATGATTATACATTCAAAGTTCCCTGAAAATGTTAAAAGTAACCCTCATTTTTATAAATTCAATATTAGCTACATTAACGACAGACCATTTATTGAAAGCAAAATTAAACAAAATGGGGTGACAAATTCAAACTGGTTCTTATTTGATTTGGGTTATCAGCGAACTGTAATGCTTGATAACGATCTTTTGAAACAAAATAATTTCCCGGTAAGCCAAATGGAGGTAATCAAGAAGCAAATTGTCAGAGGTACGCAAAATAATGAAATCCCTATCATCACAGCTAATCTTGAAACCCTGCAAATCGGTCCTTTTGCCTTACAAAATGTTCCGGCTCAAATTCTCACGCAAAATAAGCCCATGCATGGAATTAATATTCATATTTTAGGCAATGAAGTTTTAAAACGGTTCCATACCTTTTTTGATTTCCAAAAAGATGTAATCTACCTGATGCCTAATCAATCCTACAAAATGCCTTATTTGGATCAGAAAAAAAGTTAACCTAAAGAAATAAACCAGCTCAATATCATCAAGCTTTTGGCAAAGTAAAAAAGAACGTGCTTCCGGCACCAATTTCACTTTGCAACCAGATTCTACCATTTCCGGCTTCTATAAAATCTTTACAAATAGCCAGACCTAAACCAGAACCCGACTTGTTTTTACCATCAGTTGGCACCTGGTAATACCGATCAAATAACCTTTTCTGGTAACGTTCTTCTATCCCTTTTCCAAAATCCCTAACCGAAAACTTTACTTCCTGATTGAGCTCTAAAACCTCCAGTACAACTTCAGATTTTTCAGCACTGTATCGAAGTACATTTGATAAAAAGTTGACCAATACCCATGCTGTTTTTTGGATATCTGCGAATACCAAAGGTAAATTCAAAAACATTAATACATAGTGTTGCGACAAGTAACTCACTCCTGTCTCGCCTGAATAATGTTACAAATTACAGTTCACTACGAAACTGATAATGTATTGAAAGAAAGATCAGGCGACATGCCTGGGTTACCATCAGGATTCCATGGCAAGCGGTCTTGAAAAAGGAGAACAAAAAAGCCATATACTAACCAAACCAGGTTAATCATCATTAATGCCTGCAAATGTTGCTTCCAGTTCATTTCTTCTTTAGGATTAACTCCTGAAAGCATAAATACCGGATTCAATTGGTTTTAAAAAGTCAGTCCAGAATTTCTAGCCAGCAAATACCTTTGCAAGGTATCGTCCTAAAGGAATAGCTATAACCAATGTAAGCAAATATGGCTATTATTCCAAATAATTCTGTGTTCATTTTTTTAATTGTTGATGTTACTTAAAGAGCGTTGTTAAAACTTTTCAGGTTTAGTGAGCACGTATATCATATAGATGAATACGGCAATTGCGATAATAAATAGTGCGATCATTTTTTTAGATTTTATCGAACCAGTTAATTGATTTGTAAGATGCCCACCAGAGGAAGACCAGTAAAAGAAAAAGTAATAATATCATAGCTATATGTTTTTTTCAGCTTTGGATCAACTCACATACCAAAAACGCATACATATTATTAATAATCAGCACTTTAAAAAATAATTTTCAATAACCAGTGAACTGGAAACAAAAAAACCTTCCAAAATGGAAGGTTTTTTTCAAACTGGCAGGGATACTTCTGATGGATTTGTCATTTCATAAGGAGGATTAATAGCAATATTATCACACTTTATTGTAAAATGATTTAATAGTTTTTGTTAGGCGAAGGCTTTCCTTTACTTTCGAAAAAAATCAGATTTCATGAGTTCATTATCTATCTTTCGCAAGGTGGCCGTAGCAGAAGGCATTTCCTATTTACTTTTATTATTAATAGCGATGCCCATAAAATATATTTTTCACTTTCCGGAGGTTGTGAAGTACACCGGGTGGTTACACGGTATTCTGTTTATTGCCTACGCGGCATGCTTAATCATGGCGTGGCAGGAACAAAAGTGGAAATTCGGTAAAGCAACTTTAATCTTTTTAGCCTCATTATTGCCTATCGCCCCTTTTATAGTGGATAAAAAACTTAAAGATGAACGCCCCGAAAATGCAAGTAGCATAGGCTAAACACTTTACAAAGTTTTTTAAAATATTTTTGGGTTTTAGCCAAAGGTTATATACATTTGCATCCCGCTTAACAAGCAAATGCCCAGCTGGCGGAATTGGTAGACGCGCTGGTCTCAAACACCTGTGGGAAACCGTGCCGGTTCGACTCCGGCGCTGGGTACGATCTCTTAGTTGAAGATAAGAGGTAAAATTTAGAAGGGCTTAACGTTATCGTTAAGCCCTTTTTTATGCAAAAAAATCCAATAAAAGTAGTTTTGTTCCAACATCGTTTTAACAAAAAAATTGGATGTTTACAAAAAACCCTAAAATTTTTAGCTTTTTTTTTGTTAACACCATAACGATCTGAACCCGAAGGCTATCTGTTTCCTCTTGACCGACGCTCTGATTTCATTTTCGGATATTTTATGCGTTCTGAAACCTTTCTTTTATCCGGGCAATATATTTTTGACGATAGAAAATATCTTTAATGTTTAGCAAAACCTGATCGGCATCATCAGGATGTTGATCAAACTGGTTAATTAACGAATTTAGTTCATCATCTAATTGTTTTTCTATCACCTCAACTTCCTGGCTTACCTGGCTGAGTTTATCCACATCAGGCTCAAACTCCAAATCCATTAAAGCTTCATTTACATCCATCATTTCCATTAAAAATGTTTGCGGCAGCTGATATCCCTCATCCGCTTGTACAACCCCCTTGAGTTCTAAAATATACTTTAAACGGTTTCTAAAATTGCTCAACGTTTGATAGGCCTTATTATTCAGGGTTGAAAGATTTAAAACTTCAGCCTGTTTATCCTCGCTTTCATTAGCATAAAAATCAGGATGATATTGCTTACTCAATGCATAAAACTTTGCTTTTACAAGTTGCTGATCAGGATTGAACTGAACGGGCAAATCATAAAATTCAAAATAATTAGGTGGGAGCTTGTTTTCGTTCATAATATTTAAAAATTAAAAAGCCGCAGTTGTATTGAATGGTGTATCACTCAACACAACTGCGGCAATATTATCAATTTGAGTTTACTTGCCGAAAGATTTTAAAATATCGTTACCAAAAGCAAACACCATTAAACAAATTAAGATTACAAAACCTACAATTTGAGCTCTTTCTAAAACTTTCTCACTTACTGGTTTACGTTGCACCATTTCAATGAGCAAGAATACCACATGTCCACCATCCAAACCTGGAATTGGCAAGAGATTCATAAAAGCAAGAGCCATTGAAATCAAGCCTGTTAAGGTCCAGAATTTTACCCAGTCGAATGTACTACCATAAACTTTCGCAATACCGATTGGGCTACTGATATTCCTTGCACTCAATTTTCCGGTAATCATTTTTCCAATACCTTTTGCGTTATCTAAAAAAGTACTCCAGGCCATTGTAGCACCTACTGGGAAAGATTCAGCAAAACCAAAATCTACATGAGCAGTTTCGGGAGCAGTTAAATTTGGTGCAATACCAATTGTTCCCTCTTTGCTTACCATCACGTTGAAATTAATTGGCTGGCCTTTGCGTAAAGCACTTACGGTTATGGTTTTATTTTTATTTGCAGAAACTTCTTCCTTAAACTGATCGAAAAAGGTAACAGCTTTGCCATTTACAGCCAGAATACTATCTCCAGGCTTGATCCCAGCGCTGTAAGCTGGGTAAACTGGCTTCTCGTAAGAGCGTTTAAATAGTTTATCGATAAATGATTGCTGATCAGCTTTTTCATCAGGTGCTGTAACCATCTTTACGCTTTGCATCCGATATCGGGGAGAAATAAAATTTTCCTTCTCATTTTTAGAAATTTTATTCAGTATCGTATCAGGAACCGCCACATACAAAGTTTGGTTGCCTCTTAAAATAGTTAGCTGCGCACCATCAAATAATACTTTACTTGAAATAGCATCTTCAAATTTAATCAGTTTACTTCCGTTGATTGCTAAAATGCGATCGCCGTTTTTTAAACCTATTTCTTTACCAATGTTTCCAACGGCAATACCATCTGTTAACTTACCGTTTACCGTATAATTCTGGCCGTATTTAAAAGTAAGCATCCAGAAGATGATGATCCCTACAATAACATTTACAATAATACCGCCCAACATTACAATTAAACGTTGCCATGCTGGTTTAGAGCGAAATTCCCAAGGCTGTGCAGGTTGTACCATTTGCTCGGTATCCATGCTTTCATCAATCATTCCGGCAATTTTAACATAACCACCAAGTGGTAACCATCCCACGCCATATTCAACATCACCTTTTTTAAAGCTAAAGAGTTTAAAACCCCAGGCATCAAAAAACAAATAAAATTTTTCTACTTTAATACCAAATGCTCTGGCTGCTAAGAAGTGTCCTAATTCGTGTAAAATCACTAATAAAGACAATCCAAGCAGCAGCTGCCCCGCCATAATCAATCCGTTCATATGCTGTTATAAAATTTTGATGTTAGATGTTAAATTATACTTTTTGTTACTAATTCGCCGGCTAAGATACGGCTATGTTTGTCAGTTTCTAAATAATCGTTCAATTGAGGCTTTTCTACAAAGTAGATTTCCTGCATGCACTGTTCAATTACATCGCTCATTTGCAGGAAACCAATCTGATCATTTAAGAAAGCTTCTACAACAATTTCATTTGCCGCATTTAAAATGCAAGGCATGTTTCCGCCCTTTTTTAATGATTTAAAAGCCAGCTCTAAGTTCCTGAAGGTACTGCTATCCGCTTTTTGAAAACTAAAATTTGGGTAATCCAGAAAGTTAAAACGTTTAAAATCATTCTTTAGCCTATCGGGATAATTTAAAGCATATTGAATAGGCAATTTCATATCAGGAACACCCATTTGTGCCTTCATTGAACCATCGGTAAACTGAACGATGGAATGAATAATTGATTGCGGATGTACGATCACATCTATCTGATCTACTTCAAGATTAAACAGCCATTTGGCTTCAATCACCTCTAAACCCTTATTCATCAAGGATGCGGAATCAATAGTAATTTTAGCGCCCATTACCCAATTCGGATGTTTTAAAGCCTGCTCTTTTTTTACAGTTGATAAAAATTCAATACCTCTACCCAGAAAAGGACCACCAGAAGCAGTGAGGTAAATTTTTTCAATTTCATTTTGTTCCTCGCCAACAAGGCATTGGAAGATTGCAGAGTGTTCTGAATCTACAGGCAAAATTTTCACCTGGTATTGAGCAGCCAATTCAGTAATGTACTCACCAGCTACAACCAATGTTTCTTTATTTGCCAGTGCAATATTTTTACCAGCTTTGATTGCCGCAATGGTTGGCTTTAAACCAACAGAGCCCATTAATGCTGTAAGCACGATATCGCTTTCAGCATGTGCTGCAACTTCTGACAGTGCCTCTTCTCCAGCTAATACTTGTATAGAAAAGGGAGATAAAGCTTCCTTTACTTTTACATATTGGCTTTCGTCGCAAATAACTACCGCTTTGGGTTTAAATTCTATCGCCTGATGTATGAGTAGTTCAGCATTTTTTAATGCAGATAGTACTGTTACGTTAAAAACTTCGGGATGATCGCGAACCACTTCGAGCGCCTGCGTGCCTATACTTCCTGTAGAACCTAATATGGTGATGTTTTTCAAATCTTTTTAATATTGTTTGCTTATTAAGCTTTATTTATTCATGTAATCATACGGCCATTTTGGCCATTCTGACTAAGTGGAAAATATTTAAGCCACTCTTTTTAGCTCCGTACCTTCACGAAAAATTCCGAATTTATCTCTTGAGGACGAATCGAGCCAGTTCAGCTTTCCACCATCTTGGTTTATTTCTTCACAAAACCTTTCTCAATCAGGATCTACTCAACAATAAACTGTGCCAACCCATCTGCCAATTTTCGGTCATTACTTAACCTTGGCACCTTATTTTGTCCGCCTAATTTTCCTTCACTTTTCATGTAATTCACAAACGCATCTTTTTGTAAGCTTCGTATAATTAGTGGCTGTAAAATATTACCCTCAATAAGGTCAAAGTAATAAATATTTTTCTTTTGCAAAGCCTGATCAACCTTTTTACTAAATGCAATCATATCAGCAGGATAAGTAGAGAACTCCACAAACCACTCATGATAAGGCAGTTCCCCAGCATCAGGATTAACCTGAGGCGCTACTGTAAATTCTGTGATTTCAATTTGCTCTTCATTGGCCACTGATAATAAAGCTTGTTCAACCTCTTCGCCTATTACGTGCTCACCAAAAGCAGAAATAAAGTGTTTTATACGCCCGGTAACTACAATTTTGTATGGATTTTTAGAAACAAACTTTACCGTATCACCAATGCTATAACCCCATAAACCAGCATTCGTATTTAAAACTAAAGCATAGTTAGTATTAAGAGCTACTTCACCAAGTGATAAGCGTGTTGGATTATCGTTATAATATTCATCAGCAGGAATAAATTCATAAAAAATACCTGCATCGGCCAATAAAAGTAATCCTTTATCCTTTTGAGAATCCTGATATGCGATAAAACCCTCTGATGCAGGATAGGTTTCTATCGAATCAATCTTTTTACCAATGCTCTGTTCTATTTTTGCCCGGTAAGGCTCAAAATTTACACCTCCATAAATAAAAAGGCTAAAGTTTTTAAAAATCTCCGAGATTTTCTTTCCTTCTGTTTTCTCAGAGAGTTTATCGAAATACATTTGCACCCAGGGTGGAATTCCTGAAATGAGTGTCATATCTTCCTTAATGGTTTCCTCTACGATTGCTTCCACCTTTTGCTCCCAATCTTCAATAATATTGGTTGTGTAAGATGGTAATCGGTTTTTTTGTAAATAAGCAGGAACATGATGTGCAACTATGCCTGATAAACGACCAACATTGATTCCATTTTTACGGCTCAAAACCGGACTACCCTGGAGAAAAATCATTTTGCCGTTAACAAAATCGGCCTTTCCAGTTTCATTGATGTAGGTTAGGATTGCGTTTCTGGCAGCCTTTATATGCTCTGGCATAGATTCTTTGGAAAGCGGAATATATTTTACACCTGAGGTAGTGCCTGATGTTTTAGCGAAATATAGTGGTTTACCCTTCCAAAGCACATCAGCTTCGCCAGCTACCACACGATCTATATAAGGCTTTAAACCTTCATAATCTTGTACAGGAACGTTTTTCTTAAAGTCAGAATAAGTAAGAATGGCATCAAACTGATGATCTTTTCCGAAAGCTGTGTGCTTAGCCTCAGCTATTAATTTTTTGAAAATTTTCTGTTGAGCTTCTACGGCATTACTTTTCCATTTGCTGATTTGCCAAACTGCAAATGCCGCAAAGGGTTTACTTAATGCTGCTTTTAATCCCATAGGTACTTAGTGAATGATGAGTAATTGAATTCTTGACTTAAACAATGTTGTGCAAAATATCAGGATGCTCGTCGCCTTTATATTCACCTGCAATTTTACGATAGGCAACAGTTAATGCTACACTTGATAAAGGAACAATAATAAACGAGCTTAAGATATTTACAACAAATGCAATAAATGGCCAGTGTAATAAATTAAACAAAAGATAGATCAGATAACCCCCGCCCAATACCAGCAATAAGAGTAAAATTTTAGTAAAATTTCCTTTTGTTATTGCTAAGCTTAGCTTAATGGATTCGAATGGAGCAGCATTTTTATCAATAATAAAAAATGGGAAGAATGAAATACGCAACCAGGTAATAAATAAAGCTAATATGGCAATACCAACAGCAATTTGCGTAATCATTAAGCCTGTTGCTTTAAAACTATCTACCCATCCAATTTCCACTAAGTAACGCAATAGAGGATCAAGTATATAAAGTACCGGAAATAATAGCAATCCTACGAAAAGAATGCATCCAACGAAATAAAGGGTGGCGATTAAAAACCGGATGATTTGCTGCCTGGTGGGTAAAGTATCTACAATCTTAACATCGTTTTCTTCATCATCCATTAAATGAAAAATATATTTGAACAACGACAGATTAATTGTAAAATAAAGAAAAACAAACACGATGGCCATAATGACACTCAAAACCTGGCTTACTTCTTTGATGAAAAAAGCCATCAAGCTTGACGCACTTGCTGTAATAAACATTAAAAAACATAGCGTAGCAATAGAAAAATAATGTTTTCTGGTAATGCTCCATGCCTTTTGAATTACATCATTAACGGCAAAAGTACTTTCTTTTAAATAATTGATCATGTTTATGGGCGTGTAGGCGATTGAGTGAACTATTTTTCATCAACATCCTTCTTTTTTACTTCTGATTAAAAATCACTCGTTTAAATAAATCCTGTATAAATCCTAAACCGTAAGCCGTAAGTTGGATAAATGAAGATATAATACTCAAAAATGCAACTTTTAACGATTTATTTACAGACCATGAGTGAAAAAATATTAACAAAAAGTAAATCAGCAGCAGGAAGTTACAAACATATGCTAATGGCGGATAAAGAAAGTTACTTAATAGCGTAAATCCTAAACCAACAGTAAATACTGCAGGAAAGAAATGAACTAGTTTTAACTCCTTTGGGAAGTGTTTATAAATATTAATTCTAGCCCTGCCAAAAAAATGCAATTGCTTATAAAACTGACTAAAGCTGGTTCTGCGTTTATGGAAAACCTTTGCTTCAGGAATTAAACCGATTTTAAAGCCGGCTTCATGAATCCGGATGCTGTATTCAATATCTTCGCCCAAACGGGTAAGGATGAAACCACCAACTTTTTCCCAAGCCTGACGAGATACCCCCATATTAAAACTACGTGGATGAAATTGTCCGACATGTTTCTTATTGCCGCGAATACCACCAGTTGTAAAAGGCGATGTCATGGCATAACTAATAGCTTTTTGTACAGGTGTGAAACTTTCGTGGGCTGCATCTGGTCCGCCATAAGCATCCAGATGATGCTCATAAAGGTAATTTTTTACAATTTCCAAGTAATCAGCCGGAACTAAAATATCAGAATCAAAAATGATAAAATAATCACCACTTGCCTTTTCAAAAGCATAATTTCGGGCAAAACCCTGTCCGGCATTTTCTTTGAAATAATACTTAATGTCGAGTTTATCCTGGTAAGAGGCTACAATAGATTTGGCATCGAGCTTAGAGCCATCTTCAATTACTAAAACCTCAAACTGTAAATATGTTTGCTTTGTTAAAGTATATAAAAGCTCATCTATCTCCTGCGGACGATTGTAAAGTGGTATAATTATGGAGAAAAACATGTTTTGAAGCTGAAAGCAGAAAGACTAAAGATCAAAGCGCTTTTTGCTTTAGTCTTTCTGCTTATTTAAGTTCTTTTTCTATTAAATATTGATTTCTTTCGGGTGCATTGCGTGATAAAAGTTCAGCAATGAATCCGGCCAAAAACAGCTGCGAACCGACAACAATGGCAACCAGTGACAGGTAGAACAAAGGTTGTTGGGTAACATCCCGATAGGGTAAACCCTGCCAGATTAATATTTTTTTCTCAATTAAAATGTATAATGACATAATAATGCCAATAAAGAAACTCAATACACCCAGCGAACCGAAAAAATGCATAGGCCTTTTTCCGAATTTACCAACAAAGAATATGGAAAGTAAATCCAAAAATCCGTTAATAAACCTGCTAAAGCCAAATTTTGTAGTGCCGTATTTACGGGCTCTATGTTCTACAACCTGCTCGGCAATTTTACTGAAACCTGCCCATTTTGCAATTACAGGAATGTAGCGGTGCATTTCGCCATATACCTCAATGGTTTTTACCACATCAGATCGATAGGCCTTTAAACCACAATTAAAATCGTTTAATTCAATCCCACTCATTTTTCGTGTGGCAGCATTAAATAATTTAGTAGGTACAGTTTTGGTTATGGGATCGTATCGTTTCTTTTTCCATCCTGAAATTACATCTAACTTTTCTTCTTTAATACGTCGGTACAATTCTGGTATTTCATCCGGGCTATCCTGTAAATCGGCGTCCATAGTGATTACTACATCACCCTGTGTAGATTCAAAACCTACGTTTAACGCTGCAGATTTTCCGTAATTTCTTCTGAATTTGATCCCTTTGATTGCAGAATTTTGTAACCGTAAAGACTCTATAACCTCCCACGATTTATCCGTACTACCATCATCAACCAAAACAATTTCATAGCTGAAATTATTTTCGTTCATTACTTTAGCAATCCATGCCGTTAATTCTGGCAGCGATTCATCTTCATTAAATAAGGGTACTACAACTGATATATCCATTTATTTGGCATTTTCATCTTTGCAAGGATGTATGAAGGAGGCAATCTAACCTAATAGATTGGCACACTCCGTACTTATTATCATAATAGGTCCGCAATGACGTAATTTAAAAACGTGCAAATTTCATCAAATTAAATGATAAAACTTGCACGTTTAAAATTTTATAATCGAATTAACCTTCGGAAGGAAAATCTTCAAATCTTATCGGTCTCTCTTTTTTGAATATTGCAGCGAATATTAATGCAAATACAAATATAATAGAGATCGCTATGGTGATATTTTTGAATAAAGACTGGGGAGTTAATTCATTCTGTTTAGCGAACTGCTCATCCATTTTTGCACTTTCTTTATCTAACTGTTCCTGATCGATATTTTGCTTTTTCATGAATGTCATTGTCGATTCTTTTATATGCTCTTGCATTTTTTCAGTTGCAGTGGTATCAATTACCTTTGTGTAAAGTAAATTCAATCCAAATGAAACCAACCAACCAACAAAAAACACAATAAAGATCGATTTTAGCGCTTGTTTGAATGTCCAGTAACCACCGATGTTTTTACGAAGACTTTTACATATAAAAACTGATAAAACAACAGGCCCAACCATTAAAAAAAGCAAGGGATAAATGATAACCATTGTCCAAAAAGAATTAGCAGTTTGCATCAAAAAAAGCAATGCAATTCCTAAAATGAACATCGCCACTCCTAATATCAAACCAGATTTAAATATTTCTTCGTAAACTTTAGGTTGTGCCTCTATTTTCGACATCTGTTGTTCCATATCAATAGTCAATTTAATTATTAATAGTTGTAATTAATATATAAGTAGCTACATCAAATGATTTGTTACTACTAAACTGAATTAATTCTTTGGTTGTAGTTGCACTACCTTCAACATCAAGGAAAAAAACCATGAATGGAATAAATAATTCTTGCAATTCGTCACTCACGTTAAGTGTTGGAGCAGTTTTGCAAATTTCCTCCACGCTACTTTCGGCCAATTGCTGATTACTGATCATCTCTTCGTAAATCTCAAACTCATCCTGGAACTCATCATCTTCCACCAATAAAAATTCTTTAAGAAAATCACCTAATTCCGGCTCAATATCTTCGTCTTTACACTCTTTAATGTAAAGCAACAGGTTTAAAAGTTCTGTTCCTCTTTCAATAGTCTCTTCCTCAATATTAGCCCATTCATCGCTCTCGAGGTAATCATCTTCCAGCTTTTGAACATCACTGCTAAAAAAGTTTACCATTAACAAATCGAAAAATACTTCACGCAATTCTTCAAATTTCGGGTGAGCATCAAATACTTCATCAAAAGCAGCCACTTTATCCATGAAGTTTACATCGAGCTCGAAAGCTGCAATTAATTCTGTTTCGAAACCCTCAACATTGATCGCTGAAACTTGAGCATATTTATTTAATGATGCAACTAGCGCTTGTTTTACTCTGTTATCCATAGTGTTTGTTTATTTGAGTAGAGATAAAGGAGCAAAGATGAAAGACGTTAAGTCTAAACCAAAATATAATCTTTGCTTTTTTATACTTGTTCTTTAATCTTTAAAATATTGACTATTGTTATAAACCAATTTAACTTTCCCTGTTAATTCGGTATTTAATAAAGGACTATTTGCTGATTTTGAAAAGTTATTAGTAGCATTATAATGCCACTTTTCGTTTGCATTAAATATGGTAAAATTTGCCTTTGCTCCTTTTTCCAAAAACGGAACATTTAAATTTAAAAGTTTCCGTGGATTTATGGCTAATTTTTCTGCTATCGTACTGGCATCCAAACCTGCCTTTAGTAATAGCGGTAAAACTGTTTGCAAGGCAATGATTCCATAATGAGCAATTTCAAACTCTACATTCTTGAATTCAATTTCTTCAGGCCGGTGCTGGGAAACAATGGCATCAACAGTACCATCTTTCAGACCGGCGATTAAAGCTTTAACATCAGCTTTACTCCGTAAAGGAGGTTTCACTTTGTAATTACTATCAAAATCAGCCAGCAACTCTTCAGTGAAAACAATGTGATGTGCGGCAACATCACAAGTAACCTGAACGCCATCCTTTTTTGCCTTCCTGATTAAAGCTACAGATCCAGCGGTAGAAATGTTACTAATATGAATTTTAGTTTCATTATACGATGCCAGAAAAATATCACGGGCGATATGCATTTCCTCTGCCAGTGAAGGCAAGCCTTTCATTCCCAGCAACACCGAATTTTTACTTTCATTAATCTGAGATTTTCCTGCAATAGATTTATTTTCCGGGTAAACCATTAATAAAGCATTAAAACCCTTGGCGTATTGCAAAGCCCGACTCATAAAACCATCATCCTGCAATGCTTTATCTCCATCTGAAAATGCTACCGCACCAGCTTGTTGCATATCAAAGAGTTCAGCCAATTCTTTAGCTTCGCGATTTTGACTAATTGCTCCAATAGGAAATACATCAACTATGTTATTTTTCGATTTATTAATAATATACTCGACCTGCGATTTTGACTGCACCACAGGGAAAGTTTGTGGCAGCATGGCTAAACCGGTAAATCCACCAGCTTTTGCCGTAGCAGTTAATGTCTGCAGGTCTTCTTTAGTTTCGAAGCCAGGATCTCCGGACACGCAATTCAAATCAAAAAAACCCGGTGTTAAAAACGCAGCATCAGCATCAAAAACTGTTTCGTCTTTCTCTGGAGATAATTTTCCTATGCTTTGAATTTTCCCATCAACTACCCTAACATCGCATTGCTGTTTATTGAAATTACTTTGCGGATCGGCAATGGTTGCATTTTTAATGAGGAGATTCATATTGTTTTTTTAGGTTTATTAAAGAATCGGATGAGCAAAATTTCTATTGCAATAAAAATCAGCGACAAAATTAGGCAAAGTTTCCATAAAGTTTGTCCAATTTTACCAGTGCCAGCAATTAATTTTACAGCATCTTTTTCGGTATCAAATATTTTAAGGTTGCTATTTCCAGCTAAATGATCAATTTCGGCTTTGCTTAGATAATGCATATCTGATTCCTTTCTTTGATTGTTGAAAGCATAAACGGAAACCAGGGAATCAGCCAGATTAAGGTTATAAAACCCAGTATTTTTAACCTGATCAGCAAAGTAAACCAAGGTTTTGCCGGCAAGCTGACGAACTTCGGGAATGACTTCAAAATCTGGAGCACTTAATGTTAAAAGCTGATTTTTAATCAGGGTTATCTTTCTTTCTTCCAAGGCATCATCTCCACCTAAATATGCGTAAAGGGGAGTTTCGGTGCCGGCATTTAAAGCTAAACGATACAATAGCGGAACAAAAACCGGATGTCGAGCCAAATTACCATCTTTTAAATTTAATCCTGACGCCGACAAATAAACTGCACCATCATTTATTGCATATTTAGCGAAAAAAGTACTTTTGGTTGAAAGGGTTAATATATTCTCTTTGTTTAAAGAATTGTTTTCTGCATAAGAAAAATATCGATTTACACGAGGCAGGTCTATATTCTTAGGGATTTCCTCAAACACAGTTTTGAAAATTGGATGCTGTAAATCAATTCCATCAACCTGACTTTCAGTACTCACCAGTTTATCAATTTTAGGTAATGATAAGGCAGTTAAAAATGAATTGTACATTTGAACATCACCATCTAAATTTGGAAAAAACACAACAGTACCGCCAGCACTCACGTAATTTTTAAGCTGTTGCGCCAAACCGCTCGATGGGCTTTTAACGCCATTTAGAATGATTAATCTATAGGCTGAAAACTGACTATAATTTATTTTGCTTTCCTCATTTTCGGTGAGCTGAAAAAAACTATCGGCTGCATAAAGTGGTTTAATGTAATTTTCTATGCCAGCGTCGTTTATACTTAGTACAGGCAAGTTTTCATCTACTTTAAAAGCAAAAGATAATGAATCATCAAAGGTTACCGGAAAATCTTTAATGCTGATTACTCCTTTCTGCCAACCCGCCTTCAAGCTCGAAAAGCTCAACGTATCTTTAATCATTTTCCCGGCTGGTATAGAAACCGAACTTATTCCCTTTTGTTGACTGTTAATATGTAGTTTTAACGGAATGTTATTAGCATCTTCATCAGCGTAATTTTTTAGTTGTACCACCAGTTTTTCGCTGGCATTTGGCTGATGATTTGGGGAAAGCATCCAGGCGCTATCTACTGCAATATTGGATAGAGCATTTGCCTTCAATTTTAAAAATGAATACTGAATATCAGGATTTGTAGTTAACTTTTTACCATTCGCAATACTTTTTTGAAAATCAGAAATAATAAAACTGTACTTATTCATTCCCCCACTCAATAGATTTTGCTGACGGGATAAAATCTGCTGTAAATTACGGGTGGATGAAGAGATTTTCACCTCGTCCACTGCATTTAAAAATTCATCGCGATTTATGAAGCGCTGGTGTTTACTCTCAAAATCGTTAGTTAACAGCTGAAAACGATCGTTAATACCAAAACTTTTAACCAATTCTTTAGCCTTGCGTATGGCTTCATCCAGCAAATTTCCGTCCTGATTAACAGCTTCCATACTATAGGAATTATCAATATAAATACTGACGGCATTGTTTAATGAAGCATTTTTTTGATGGTCAGCTGGAAGGTATGGCTGAGAAAATGCCAAAACCAGAAAAATAACAGCCATCATCCTGGTAAATAAAATCAGTAGGTTTTTTATTTTTTCTCTGGATGAATTTTGCTGTTCTACTTCTTTTAAAAGTTGGACGTTAGAGAAATAAACTTTTTTAAATTTCCGGAAATTGAATAAATGAATAATAACCGGAATTGCAACCGATAATAGTGCGAAAAGAAAGCCCGGATAAAGGAAATTCATTAAAAACCAAAGATAGAAAAATAATGGAGAGTGGAGAATTTCAATTGTAATAAACTCATTCTAATAAGAAAAGCCCGGAAATTCAATATTTACAATTTTCCATGTATTATTATGCAAAGCGAAGTACAATTTAAATGGCCCGCTTACTATTTGAGATTGTTTTTGAACCACATTCCGATAACCTGCAACGCCTTCCACAAAACCCATTCCCTTTTCACCACTTAACAATTCAAAGTTCATATCGATAATATCATATCTCCCACCAACATATTCATCAGATTGACCAAAAATGCCTTTCAACCGGCTGATCACTATACCCTTGGTTGTTACCTTATTTCCCGGCAGGATAAAAAAATCATTTAATTCCTGGGTAATGGATTTCGATTGCTTAAACCAGGAATTAATAAACCTGATGGCACTATTCACAATGTCAGCCTGATGGTTAAAAGTGGTATTATCTTGCATGGTAATCTTTCAAAAAATTAATCGGCCTGCTGAAAGCGAGTCGATTAAAAACTTGGCAAAGTTAATTATTCTTTAGTGTTTCTATAACTTCAGCACGTTAATCATCAATTTATGTAAAATAAACACAGCTGAAGATTTAATTATTGGGCAGCCAAATCAAAATATGATTGCAAAATAAAATTTATACTGTTTTTTCTTCCTCTTCTTTCTAGTGAAAATGATTGATAAAATCACTAAAAAAAATCAAAACGCCACTAATTACAATCAATGAATAAATCGAGTCGATGTGGAAAAATAGTGCAATAATCGTTTTAATGCCAATAAATGATAAGATGATTGTCCATCCATATTTCAATTTACTAATAAGTGAATGAAACTATCTAATAAGAAAAACAAAGTACGTAAACCTAAAATGGCGAAGATATTTAAGGTGTAAAGGATAAATGGATCTTTCGAGATAGCAAATATGGCAGGTATCGAATCCACTGCAAAAAGCAAGTCTGTAAATTCGATTACGGCAATTACTACCAATAATAGCGTAGCTAATCTTATCCCGTTTTGAACGGTGAAGAATTTATCGCCATCATACTTGTCGCTTACCCTAAAAAATTTCCTGACTAAACGGGCACCTTTGGTATTATTATAATCTTCGTTAACTGGGTTTCTTTACAGATAAGTGATAGATGAATGCTAAACCAGCAAGGGCTAAGCATTAATTTTTATATCAAGAAACGTACTTATAACAAAGTTAAATGTTCAATAACAAATATTTTATTTTGAACATTAATTTCAAATTCTAGTGAATAAATAAGCTTACAATCTAAATTTTTTCATCGCCATCCACAATTTTTCGTCCATTTGATACACATCCGGACGATATTCAATTTTGTTATTTTGCGACCAGGCCGTGTAGTAAGTAATTAGAAGAGGAATATTCTTTTTAGGGGCAAACCATGCAGGCTTCAATGTGAACGATTTTGTAGTATCAGCCTGAGCAGCCAGGCGTTTTTTATACCATTTATTGTGTGTACTATCTACCGGAGGCAAATCAACTTCAGCTCTGAGTTTATCATAAGTGTAGGTATCACCCACCAACTTTTCAGCAAATTCAAGTGGCTTTTCTACCCGTACACAACCATGACTAATAGCCCGGTTAGCTAAATTAAAACCATTTTTATTATTGGTATCGTGAAGATAGATACTTGAGCTGTTGTCGAAAATAAATTTAAATTTACCTAAGGCATTACCATTACCAGATCCTTGTTTAAATCTGAAAGGCAGTTTATCTCTGGAATATCTGTTCCAGTTGATGGTATCGGGCTCTCCAATCAATTTATCTTTGTAGTAAACGTTAATATTGCTATTGGAAAGATAGTAAGGATCTTTTCTGGCCATCCAATAAATTTCGCTTTGGGCAATACTCACCGGGATATTCCAAACCGGATTGGCCTGGATAGAGCTGATTTTACTGAACAGCAATGGCGTTTCATGATTTTTCGGTTTATCATCCAGGTTTCCAGACTTTGCATAAGCCTTTATTTTCTCCTCATAAGCCGCTTCACGCTTTCCGCCTACACAAACTTTCATTGAAATAACAGTGTCTTGTTTATCAAACCAGGTCAACTTAAAATCCGGAATATTTACCTGTACGTAGTTATCGCCGGTTGCTGGCATCTGCCAACGAAAACGCTCCATATTTACCAGTAAAATTCTTTTCTCATCAAGCGAGGTTGCATTTAAATATGATTGCTGTAATGACTTGTATTGACTTGATTTCGGCTGAGCATTTTTTAGTGTATCTACAAGATTTTGCGACGCCAAAATCTTCATCATTCCGCTACTGTCAGGCCTCCTTACTTTGATATAATAACGGGAGAAAATATTTCGGGGATTTACCAATCCATAGCGTAGAAAATTATTGTAATTTAAATAAGCATTGGCTGATAATAATTCAAGTTTGGCAATAGTTAAATAACTTTCATCAACCTTTTTAAATTTGTTAGCACTTAATTGCGCCAATAGTTCTTCTATTTCTTTGGTTTTAAAAATCTTCGGGTTAAAACCATGGGCTTTACTGTTAACTAAGTACCCAACAAGTGAATCCAATTCCCCATTGGTGTAGAATTTTGTCACCAAACGGGGTTCGTTATGTATTTCTCTATAAAATGCTTTTATCGTTTTCGGGTTAGTAAATGATTCTGACAAGCTATCTAAAGCCCTTACAAAAACACTATCAAATGCAACAGTATCAAAATCTTTGTAAATTTTGTTGTTGAAATGTTCTGATAAAACTTTACCTATTTCCGGTGGAGATTTAAACCAGTTGCAGGCTGTTACGAATAAAACAGAGGTGATTAGTAGAAAGCGAAAGTTTTTCAACACGTAAAATTTAGTACACAATTAGATTTATAGCACTTATATCAACATAAAGACAAATTAAGTGCCATTATTTTTTGATTTACCATTTCAAACACTATATTTGCCATCGCTAATCGGCTAAAGCATTGATATTGGCAGAAATATAAATTTATGAAATTAATTTTGAACCATCACTTACATCTACACCATCGCCGTTAGGCGATGATATATGTTTGTTTTGTACTTCAAAACTATTTTTCCGTAAAATTATTTCTTGTCCACTCTATATTTCAATACTTTGAAAACACTTAAAATTGCTATCCAAAAATCGGGTAGGTTAAACGAAAAATCTGTAGAAATTCTAAAGAACTGTGGTCTCTCTTTCGAGAACTATAAAAGTTCACTTATTGCCACTGTTTCAAACTTCCCGTTAGAGATACTTTTCTTACGTGATGATGATATTCCTGAATATGTTCAGGACGGTATTGCAGACCTGGGAATTGTAGGTGAAAATGTAATTGTAGAAACTAAAGCAAAGGTTAGCTATTTACAAAAATTAGGCTTTGGAAAATGCACCTTAAAAATTGCTGTTCAGGCAACCAGTACCATCCAAAATTTAGAAGAATTAAATGGGAAAGCTATTGCTACTTCTTACCCTGTAATACTTGATAAATTCTTAACTGAAAAAAAAATAAAATCAGATATCAGAACCATCTCAGGATCGGTAGAAATTGGTCCAGGTTTAGGACTAAGCGACGCTATATTCGACATCGTTTCTACAGGTGGAACTTTAAAAAGCAATGGCCTTAAACCATTCGCAGATGTAATGCAATCGGAAGCAGTTTTAATCGGAAATGAATCGATTTTAAATAACCCGGAAGTTGCAGAATTACTTCAACGAATTCGGTCGGTGCTGAGCGCAAAATCTAACAAGTATGTAGTGCTAAATGTATCAAAAGATAATCTTCAAAAAGTTGTCGATTTATTGCCAGGGGTTAAAAGTCCAACGGTAGTTCCTTTGTTCGAGCCGGATTGGATTGCTGTTCATTCTGTAATTGCAGAAGAAGATTTTTGGGATAAAATTAACAGCCTGAAAGCAGCAGGCGCAGAAGGTATTTTAGTGATGCCAATTGAAAAGATTATTCGTTAAAAAAAGCGAAAAAAAACAAAAAACAACATTAACTATTAGTTAATTTAAAAATATAAAGCATTGAAAATCTACGATTATAACAATTTATCTCAATCAAAAATTGATGAACTATGTTCCAGACAAATTGAGGATGATAAAGTAGTGGAAGAACGTGTTGGCGAGATCATTAAAACGGTACAAAAAGATGGCGACAAAGCTTTGTTTAATTATGCAAACACATTTGATAAAATAGCTTTAGAAAAACTTTTTTTAGATGCAGATGAATTAAAAGCTATAGCATCTACTATCCCTGCTGAAGCAAAGGACGCCATTGAAATTGCTTATCAAAATATCAATGCTTTTCATGCATCTCAGCTTAAAAAGGAAGATAAGGTGGAGACTATGCCAGGCGTGGTTTGCTGGCGGGAATCAAGAGCAATTCAAAAAGTCGGCTTATATATTCCCGGAGGAACTGCAGTTCTGCCAAGCACATTTTTAATGCTGGCCACACCTGCAATAATTGCTGGTTGTGATGAAATAATTGTTTGCTCTCCTCCACAAAGCGATGGCAAAACGAATTGCTACCTGGCTTACTGTGCTGTGCTTTTAGGCATTGATAAAATCTACCTGGTTGGCGGTGCGCAGGCGGTGGCTGCAATGGCCTTTGGCACAGAAACTGTACCGCAGGTCTATAAAATATTCGGCCCAGGTAATCGATATGTTACCACTGCAAAAACAATGGTTCAGAATAAGGTTGCTATTGACATGCCAGCTGGTCCATCGGAGGTTTTAGTGATAGCGGATGAAACTGCCATTCCGTCATTTGTTGCTGCAGATTTACTTGCACAAGCTGAACACGGTATTGATAGCCAGGCAATTATAGTTTCTAATTCAAATGAAATCATAGCTGAAACTTTAAAAGAAATTGATAATCAATTAGAAAAGCTTCCACGAGCTCCTATAGCATTAAAGGCACTTGAGAACTCTTATTCATTATTAGTCAATGACTTAAATACTGCCATGAACTTTTCAAATGAATATGCTCCTGAGCATTTAATTCTGGCCACTGCTAATTTTGAAAAGCTTATCCCGCAAATAATAAATGCAGGCTCTGTATTCCTGGGTAACTTCACTCCTGAAAGTGTTGGTGACTATGCTTCAGGAACCAACCATACACTGCCTACCAGTGGGTTTGCAAAAGCTTATTCTGGAGTTTCAACAGATGCATTTTTGAAAAAGATTACCTTTCAGCATTTATCAAAAGAAGGATTAATAAACATTGGAACTACTGTAGAAACATTAGCAGCCGCCGAAGACTTACAAGCACATAAAAACGCAGTTTCAGTTAGACTAAAGGAACTTAGACAAAAGAATAAAGAATAAGGGCTAAGCGCTGCAGGTGCTTACAGATCAGAAAGGCTTCTAGTCTGTACTCTATTCATTGCTCCTTTATCTATTAACAACTAATAAAATGGAAATAAACGATTTAGTTAGAGAAAATATAAAAAACCTTAAACCTTATTCTACTGCCAGAGATGAGTTTAAAGGCCAGGCATCAGTATTTCTGGATGCCAATGAGAACAGCTATGGTTCTCCCCTACCTGCTAATTACAACCGCTATCCAGACCCTTTACAACTGGATCTGAAAGATGCTATTAGTAAAATTAAAGGTGTACCTATTGAAAATACCTTTTTAGGCAATGGAAGCGATGAGGCCATCGACTTGCTTTTCCGTGCCTTCTGTAACCCGGGAAAAGACAACGTAATTGTGCTTCCTCCAACTTATGGAATGTATGAAGTTTCAGCTAACATAAACGATGTAGAAATACGTAAGGTTAGCCTGCTTCCGAACTTCCAGTTAGACATGGAAAAGATTGCAGAAACGATTGATAAAAACACGAAATTAATTTTTATTTGTTCGCCTAATAACCCGACAGGAAATTCGATAAACCGCGAAGATATTGAAACAATCTTAGCAAGCTTTAAAGGCATTGTAGTGGTTGATGAAGCGTATATAAATTACGCTCGCCAGAAGACCTTTATTCAGGAACTAACGGAGTACTCAAACCTGGTTGTTTTGCAAACTTTTTCAAAGGCTTGGGGGCTTGCCGCTTTACGTTTGGGAATGGCATTTTCATCCAGAAATGTGATTGATGTTTTGAACAAAATTAAGCCACCTTACAACATTAATCAGGCAACACAAGATTTAGCTTTTGAAGCTTTAAAAAACATTGCACAAGTTAACACCTGGATCAAAGAATCTGTTGCCGAACGAGAGCGAATTTCTGCAGAGTTATATGGCTTGGAAATTGTCACAAAAGTTTATCCTTCGGATGCAAATTTCATACTGATTGAAGTTAAAGACGCTGCAAAAACTTACTCCACTTTAGTTGATGAAGGCATCATTGTTCGCGACCGATCGAAAGTAATATTGTGTGAAGGATGTTTGCGAATTACCGTTGGGACAAAAGATGAAAACGATAAACTATTAACCATTCTTAAAAAATTTTAATCGATGAAAAAAGTATTATTTATTGACCGGGATGGAACGTTAAATATTGAGCCGGATGATGAGCAGGTTGACAGTTTTGCAAAGCTGAAATTTTATCCACGCTCACTCTATTATCTTTCTAAAATTGCAAGCGAATTGGATTATGAATTGGTAATGGTAACCAATCAGGATGGACTGGGAACTTTATCCAATCCTGAAGAAAATTTTTGGCCTATTCATAATTTTATGTTAGATACTTTTGCAGGTGAGGGTGTAAATTTCAGCGAAATTGTAATTGACAGAACTTTTGCAAAAGACAATGCACCTACCCGGAAGCCGGGTACTGCTTTATTAACAAAATATTTCGGAGAAGACTATGATTTAAAAAATTCCTACGTAATCGGTGATCGTTTGAATGATGTAGTTTTAGCAAAAAATTTAGGTGCAAAAGCAATCTTTCTTCGTCAGAATGATACACTAGGAGCTACGGAAGCTTTAGACAAACATGAAACGTTGTTGGATATTATCATCCTCGAAACCAAAAAATGGGAAGATATCTACAATCTTTTAAAAGCCGGAAGCAGAAAAATTAACCATGTTCGTAAAACCAATGAAACGGATATTACCATCAATCTTGATTTGGACGGGACCGGAAAAGCTAAAATCGAAACAGGACTTAATTTCTTCGACCACATGCTTGACCAAATTGCGAGGCATGGCAGCGTTGATTTAGAAGTGATTGCCAAAGGTGATTTACACATTGATGAACACCACACTATTGAAGATACCGGAATTGCCCTTGGCGAAGCCTTTGCAAAAGGCCTGGGCAATAAACTTGGCATTGAGCGCTATGGGTTTTGCTTACCAATGGACGACTGCTTAGCGCAGGTTGCTATCGATTTTGGTGGCAGAAACTGGATTGTTTGGGATGCTGAATTTAAACGCGAAAAAGTTGGTGATATGCCTACCGAGATGTTTTATCACTTTTTCAAATCATTTAGCGATGCAGCAAAATGCAATTTAAACATTAAAGCCGAAGGCGATAATGAACATCATAAAATTGAAGCTATCTTTAAGGCTTTTGCAAAGGCAATTAAAATGGCAATAAAACGTGATGCAGAAAAGATGGTATTGCCTAGTACAAAAGGGCTTTTGTAAATGAACAAGGATACATGAGCAAAGATTGATGATTAATTATCTTTATTTTTTGCTCTTTAATCTTTAATCCTATAAAAATGATTGGAATAGTAAATTATGGCGCCGGCAACATTTTTTCGCTAACCGCAGCATTGGAGCGTTTAAAGCTTGGCTACGGAATGATAAATCAAGAAAGTGATTTAGAGAAATATACGCATATCATCATTCCGGGTGTGGGGCATGCCGGTTCAGCAATGGAAAAACTACTACAAACCGGATTGGTTAAGGCTATAAAAGCTTTAACAAAACCAGTACTTGGCATTTGTGTCGGTATGCAATTGATAACAGAGCATTCAGAAGAGGGTGATGCAGCCCTTTTAGACATCGTTCCGGTAAAAACTAAAAAATTCGACAAGTTGTTGAATATCAAAATCCCACATATGGGATGGAATGCAATTAGTCCGAAAACGAATTCATTGTTTGAAGGTATTGAGGATAATACACAATTTTACTTTGTTCATTCGTACTTTATTGAATATAACCCTATTTTTGACATTGCATCGGCTAGTTATGGATTAAAGTTCTCGGCCGCTGTACAAAAAGACAACTTTTATGGCGTTCAGTTTCATCCGGAGAAATCTGGAAAGGCTGGCGAACAAATACTAAAAAATTTTTCAAACCTGGAGCAAGGTAATTAGTGGTTATACATTTATAAGCATTTTATACTTCAACCTTTAAATTTTAACTAGAACATGTACATAATTCCTGCTATTGATATTTTAGATGGTAAGGTTGTTCGCTTACGTGAAGGCGATTATAACCAGAAAACTGAATACGACGTTTCTATTGCTGATATGATAGAAAAATATCGTTCTAACGGTACAGATTTCATCCATATTATTGATTTAAATGGTGCAAAAGGCGATTTCAGCAACCAGAAATCACTGTTTGAAATCATCAAGAAAACCGAGATGAAAGTGCAATATGGCGGTGGAATTCGTACAATTGAGCAAGTAACCAATCTGCTTGATGCAGGTATTCACCGTGTTATTGTGGGTACACAGGCCATTACCAATCCTGATTTTTTACAGCAGTTGAGCGAAGCTTTCGCTAAAAAAGACAACTACGCAAATCGTATCGTGATTGCTATCGATGTGTTAGACGAGGTAATTAAATACTCAGGCTGGATGGAAAGTTCACCTATTAAGCTAATGGATTATGTTGACAAATGTTTAGCCCTAGGTTTTTTCCGCTTTCTATGTACTGATATTAGCAAGGATGGAAAATTAGGCGGTGCCGCCATCGATTTGTATAAAAAACTACTGGAGCATTCGCCAATGATTAAATTAATTGCTTCTGGGGGCGTAAGCGCTATGGATGATATTTACGAGCTAGCTAAATATCCGATTAGAAGTGTAGTGGTTGGAAAAGCAATTTACGAAAATCGAATTTCGGTAGAACAAGTGAAAGATTGGAACTTGAAGATGTTGAGCTCGATTTAAATTACCGGAAGCAACAAAGTTTTTAGTAATTGGACTAGCTAGATTACTCATCAGCTTATTTATATTTGTTTGGGTATTCGCATATTTACTTTCACAGGCAGTTATAAAATTTATGGGCTTTACAGATTGAAGGTATTTACTCCTCTGTATACGTATTTTTGTAACTGCAATAGTTTTGATAACCATCGCATTAAGACCAAAGAATAAAATTTAAACACTCGTCATTGCTTCGTGCCTCGCAATGATGAAAAACCAAATAAATGCTGAGTAAAAGAATAATACCCTGCCTCGACGTGAAAGATGGCCGTACGGTAAAAGGTGTAAATTTTGTTGATTTACGTGATGCAGGCGATCCGGTGGAACTTGCTGCTCAATATGCGCAGCAAGGTGCGGATGAACTGGTTTTCCTGGATATCACGGCAACTCACGAACGCCGTAAAACGATGATTGAAATGGTTAAGTCTGTTGCCCGACAGTTGAATATTCCATTCACCATTGGAGGTGGCATAACTGAAATTGCCGATGCAGAAGCGTTGCTAAATGCTGGAGCAGATAAAATCAGTATTAACTCTGCCGCAGTTAGAAACCCCAAATTAATTGAGGATCTAGCTAAAGCATTTGGTGTTCAGTTTGTAGTTTTAGCCGTCGACACCAAACATGTTGATGGTAAAAATATGGTCCATTTAAATGGCGGCAGATTAATTACGGAGCTGGAAACTGAAAACTGGATTAAACAAGCTGAAGAATTAGGGGCTGGAGAAATCCTCTTAACTTCTATGGATCATGACGGAACAAAGGCTGGTTTTGATTGTGGTTTACTTAACAAAGTAAATCAAATGATTAATATTCCAATCATCGCTTCAGGCGGTGCAGGTAGTATGAATCATTTTACAGAGGTATTTCAAAAAGCAAATGTGGATGCCGCCTTGGCAGCATCGGTATTTCATTACGGAGAAATCCTGATACCCGATTTAAAACAAGAATTAAGAAGGAATAATATTCCTGTTAGATTATAATAACACACTCCAACTATCAGGTACAAGGCAATACTACACAACTTAAGCAGGCACCCTAAAAGCCGTTGCATAGAATTGTTTCATACTTGGAAATGAACGAACTTGAAAGACATAATGAATATAGATTTTAATAAAAGTGGTGACGGATTAGTACCTGTAGTTATACAAGACGAACAAACTTTAGAGGTTTTGATGTTAGGTTATATGAATGACGAAGCCCTGGAGAAAACACAAGCTGAAGGTAAAGTAACGTTCTTTTCTCGTTCAAAGAAACGTTTGTGGACTAAAGGCGAAGAGAGTGGCAATTTCCTTATTGTAAAATCTATTCATATTGATTGTGATAATGATACAGTATTAATTAAAGCTAATCCGGTGGGGCCAACATGCCATACGGGCAGCCGAAGTTGCTTCAAAACAGAATTTAACCAAAATTTTATTTTTGAGTTAGAGAATATCATCAAAGATAGGTATGAAAACCCTGTTGAAGGTTCATACATTAATAAAATGCGCAATAAAGGCTTGAATAAAATTGCGCAGAAAGTAGGCGAAGAAGGCGTAGAAACTGTTATCGCTGCATTGGCAGAAACAGAAGAAGATTTAATAGGTGAAGCAGCCGATTTACTTTTTCACTTGACTTTTTTACTGAAAGAAAAAGGCTTATCAATTAAAGATATTGCCAAGAAATTAGAAAGTAGACATAAATAAGGTAAAAGCTTGGAAGAGGGAAGGTTTAAAGCAATTTGCCCAGATCTTCTACCTTCCATCCTTTTAACTTTCCAAACTTTAAAAATGCTTAAACACCTACACACCTTTCCAGGTCATCAAAACCCTGTTTATGCTTTAGCAAACTCAAGTCATACTGATACTTTTTATAGTGCAGGAAATGACAAAGGAGTTGTGGAATGGTCGCTTGCGGCAATGGCTTTTGTAAAAGTGAAGATGCCAGTACAAAGTTCGGTTTATTATCTGCAATACCACAACAACCAACTTTTTATTGGAGAACGTAGTGGTGCTTTTAGTGTTTTCGATTTAAATAACGAGAAAGTTATCGCCAGGGTAAATGCACATACCAAGCCTATTTTCAACATTCAAATTATAAAAAGTAAAAACGAATTACTTACTACAGGTGAAGATGGTACGGTAGCAGTTTGGTCGCTAAGCGATTTTACTGAGATCTACCGGTTTCAGGCTGCATACGATACGGTTAGGGTTGTTGCCATTAATCCTAATGAAACCGAAATTGCTTTTGGATGTAAAGATCATTTGATTAAAATTTATAATTTGAATGATTACAGTCTGAAACAGCGTTTGGAAGGCCACACGTTACCCATAACCGCACTGGCTTATCATCCCGATGGACAATATTTAATTTCCGGAAGTAGAGATGCGCAGTTAAAAATATGGAATTTACCAGATTACGACCTTAAGGAAACCATTCCTGCACACATGTTTACCATTTATGATATTGCTTTTCATCCCACCCTACCCTATTTTGCCACAGGCAGTCAGGATAAGGGCATCAAAATCTGGGATTCGGAAAATTTTAAACTGTACAAAATTTTAAGTTTAGAGAAAGGTGAATTCGGCCATACCCACTCAATCAATAAGATTATTTGGAGCAATGATGGAAAGTACCTTATTTCAAGTGGTGACGATAGAAAAATAATGATTTGGGAAATGACAACCTAACTATTCCACAAGTCGCTTTATTATTCTAAGCTTATGACTGTAAACACCAAGCTCCCGGTTAAAAATCCCTTGATCATCAATTGGATCTATTTTAACTTTTGCTGAGGCATGAATAATTTCATTAGGACTTAGCATAATACCCACGTGAGTAATTTTTCCTTCAGCATTATCAAAGAATGCTAAATCGCCTGTTTTTACTTCTGCTAAAAAGCCAACCAATTCGCCCTGTTCTGCTTGTTGAGAGGCATCTCTGTGGAGTTTAATATCGAGCATTTTAAAGACAATTTGTGCAAAGCCAGAACAATCTAATCCAAACAAATTTCTGCCACCCCATAAATATGGAATATTTTGAAAAAACGTTGCGGTTGATTCAATATTATTTTTAAAATTGGCCTGAGATTTATCGTATGGATCGAAGTTAATTTTAAACTTTTCCTTTCCGGCATAACAATATCCATCTTGAAGAAACGGTAAATTACTTGCCGGATTTAAATGGTATAAACTCCCATCTGTGGCGGTTAACACGTTGTTAAAACTTAAAGGAGCTAAATCATTGCATGCGGATAGTTTTTCGTACTCTTCCTCACTTATTGTGGCAATCTGTCTAAAATCAATCCATCCCTGATAGCCATCATAACTATTTTCGATCAGCCACCAGCGCTCTTCCTTGCCTACAACAACAACATGTTCACCAAATAAAAGTTGTGAAACAATTTCTGCTCTATCAGATGGTTCAGCTCGTAAAGGTGCTACTGAAATTCTGCAAACTCCATATTGATTTTCCATGTCAATTCAATTGTAAATACGAAAGTAAAACTAACAAATTACATCGGTTGCCTAACATTTTGCTTTAATTTTTGTTATTTTTATAGATCAACTAAAACTGCACATGATGAATTTCAAAAAAATATTAATCGCTGTAGATAATAGTACCTGTTCAGAGAAAGCGGCCAAAGCTGGCTATGATATGGCTGAAAAGTTTGATGCTGAAGTAGCATTGGTTAACATCATCGAGCCTGTTCCGGCAAATGTAAATCCAGATTTAACACTCGCACCGGTTTTTTTAGAAACTTACGATAACAGTGAAGAGAATAGCCATATTTTGCTAAAAGAGATGGAAACGAAATATGGCAACGGTATTAAAACAACCTATTTAAGTATTGTTGATACAGCCGCACACGGTATTATTCAGCAATCTGATGAGTGGGGATCAGATTTGATTGTCATCGGCACTTATGGAAGAACTGGATTGTACCATTTTTTAATGGGAAGTGTAGCAGAACACGTAGCCAGAAAATCAGCTTGTCCGGTGCTAATTATTCCAAATAAATGTGATGTGGATTAGTTGGTTGGTTAAATCTATGTACCCCGATTAATTGTTTTATAGCTTAAAAAATTTTTAAAAAAAAGGTTCTAATTTTCATTAGAACCTTTTTACGTATAATCTTTTATTTATTTAAATCTGGTAACTTAACCAAGAACATTTAACTTAATAAGTTTAACCTTCTTGATGCAACCAGGCTTTCTTAGCTAATAACTCTTCTTCTGTTTCGCGAATATCTTCATCATCCACGCAACAATCAACCGGACAGACAGCCGCACATTGTGGCTCATCGTGAAAACCTTTACATTCTGTACATTTATCTGAAACGATGTAATAAACTTCGTCTGAAACTGCTTCCTGAGTAGCATCTGCTTCGATTTGTTGGTTACCAAAATCGATAATGCCTTCTAAATTTGTTCCATCAGAAAAACGCCAAGCAGTACCTGCATCGTAAATTGCATTATTTGGGCATTCTGGTTCGCAAGCCCCACAATTTATACACTCATCTGTTATTTTAATTGCCATGTCTTCGTCTAATTCTTTTGCTTAGTTTACCTTTGCGCTTGCAAATATAAGATATAATCCATTAATAATAATTCTAAATATGTCAGTATTAACTCAAGATAAAGTAATTATTGCTTTGAAAAAATTAGGCGAAAAATTGAGCAATCCTACTGATGTACTTAGCGATACTCTTTACAGCGTTGAAAATAGCAATGCCTGGTTTACTCCTGAAAATATTAAAAAATCAGTATTATCTTTTTCAGAAATGCTTAATGCCGAGGATCTTGATCTTTGGTTTCAGCAAATAACATTTACGCAAACGCCTAAAAAGGTTGGATTAATCCTCGCGGGTAATATCCCTATGGTGGGATTTCATGATGTACTATGTGTTTTAGCTACAGGTAACATTGCGCTGATCAAACTGTCATCTTCGGATGATAAATTAATAAAAATCATCATCAACCAACTGTTAGAAGTTGAACCTTTACTCAAAAGTAAGATTGAATATGTGGAACGACTGAAAGATTTCGATGCTGTAATCGCAACAGGGAGCAACAATTCTTCCCGATATTTTGATTATTATTTCAGTAAAGTTCCAAACATCATCAGAAAAAACAGAAACAGCATTGCCATATTGGATGGAACGGAATCCAAAGAAGAAATCGCGAATTTAGGTTTTGATATTTTCGATTATTTTGGCCTGGGATGCCGAAACGTATCTAAATTGTACTTTCCAAAAAATTATGACATAGCGCATTTTTATGAAGGAATAGAACATTTTTTACCCGTGATAAATCACTTCAAATACCAAAATAACTATGATTATAATAAATCAATCTATTTAGTTAATAATGCTAAACACTTCGACAACGGTTTTCTGCTGCTGAAAGAAGATGAGCACTTAACATCGCCATTGGCAGTATTATTTTTTGAAGAATATGCTAATCTTCATGAATTGGAGAATAAGCTGGATAACCAGAAGAAAAATATTCAGTGCATCATAAGCAAAGTACAGCTTAGCTTCAAAACTTTCAATTTCGGCGAAAGCCAGCACCCAAAACTATGGGATTATGCTGATAATGTAAATACGATTGATTTTCTAAATGGTTTATCATAATGCATAAAGCCTTAAACTTACGCTCAGGGTTTATTTTACCTTTCAGCTTTCACCATAATTAGCTATTTTTGAAAACAATGTATATCATTAAAGTAAAAGGCATAGCTAAAATCCCTGATTATGTTCAGTTAAGGGATGATAAATTCACACTTCTGGCTTATTTTAGGGTAGATAGACCTGATAAATCATTAGAGAAATTGGGCTTAGGCGATAAACAAGATTACATAATGGAAATGGTTAAAGGTTTACCTTTCGGGGAAATCAAAAAATTAGAGATATAAAATGACAGGAAACGCAGTAATTCATTTAAGCAATGTTGATGTTTTTCAACAAAAACACTTAGTACTCTCAAACGTTAATTTACACATCGAGAAAGATGAATTTCTATTTTTGATTGGCCAAACTGGTTCGGGAAAAAGTAGTTTACTAAAAATTTTATATGGCGACTTACACATTGGAAACGGCGAAGGTAACATCGCCGGCTTCGACCTTAAAAACCTGAAAGAAAACCAGGTGCCATTTTTACGTCGCAAGCTGGGTGTTGTTTTTCAGGATTTTCAGTTATTGACGGATAGAACCATAGAACAAAATCTCGAATTTGTTTTAAAAGCTACCGGCTGGACAGATGCTAAGCTGATTAACGAACGTATTAAAGACGTTTTAGATAAGGTAGGTTTACGTTCTAAAATAAAAAAAATGCCTCATGAAATTTCGGGCGGTGAGCAGCAGCGTATCGTAATTGCTAGGGCTTTGCTAAACGATCCTGAGATTATTTTAGCTGACGAACCTACGGGAAACTTAGATCCGGAAACATCAGAAGAGATTGTAACCTTATTAAAACAAATTAGTCAGGCTGGCACCGCAGTTTTAATGGCTACACATGATTATCATATCATTCGCACTTTCCCTTCACGCATTATCAAATGCGAGAACGGAGTTGTACTCGAAGGTGCTGAAATTGCCTAATATTTCATTAAAATTTTCGTTTTAGATTTGACTGATCCCATTCGGTCAAATCTAAAATTAATTCTCTCTCTTGATTCGATTCGAATCCGGTCATTTACTGCCAAAATCATAAGCCGGAAATTACAATTGCATTTTCGCTGTCAATCTGTACAGATAATCTCCACTAAATCTGACAGCTTGGCGGATTTAGCTTTATGGCAAAATAGTTGCGATTAACACAAAAAAATTCAGCCTGGTATTATGTTTAATAAGAAGAAACACAACGATAAAGACGAAAATATAATGAATACTGAAAATTCATCAGAAAATGCTACTGAAAACGTAGAAAATACTGATGCAACAACAAACGAAACAGAACAAGCTCCTGAGTTATCTGTAGAAGAAAAATTACAAGCAGAAGTTCAACAGCTGAATGATAAATATTTACGATTGTATGCTGAGTTTGATAACTATAAACGCAGAACCCAAAAAGAGCGTGTAGAATTATTACAAACTGCTGGTAAAGACGTTATAGTATCTCTCCTACCTGTTTTAGATGATTTTGATCGTGCTTTAAAAGCAATGGAAACTGCAGCTGATGTAGCACCTGTTAAAGAAGGTATTTTATTAGTAAGTACCAAATTCAAAAATACATTAGCGCAAAAAGGCTTGAAAGATGTAGCAAGCATTAACCAACCTTTTGATACTGATTTCCACGAAGCAATTACCAATATCCCTGCACCAAGTGAAGATTTAAAAGGCAAAGTTATTGATGAAGTAGAAAAAGGCTACACATTAAATGATAATGTTATTCGCTTTGCGAAAGTTGTAGTTGGAGCATAAATTAATTATTGAATGATGGAATGACTGAATGATAGAATGATTTATATTCTCTTAATTCAATCCTTCAACCTTCAATCATTTTAAAGAAAAGATGAGTAAAAGAGATTATTACGACGTATTAGGCGTTAGCAAAGGTTCCTCTGCTGATGAAATAAAAAAAGCCTATCGTAAAATGGCAATTAAATATCACCCGGATAAAAATCCTGGTGATAAAGCTGCTGAAGATAAATTTAAAGAAGCCGCCGAAGCTTATGAAATTTTAAGCAACGCTGATAAAAAACAACGCTATGATCAATATGGCCATGCGGGTGTTGGAGGTGCAGCCGGCGGTGGCTACGGTGGCGGCGGAATGAACATGGACGACATTTTCAGCAACTTTGGAGATGTATTCGGTGGGCATAACCCTTTCGAAAGCTTTTTTGGTGGCGGCGGCGGTGGACAGCAACGTGGCGGACGTAGAGTTGCTAAAGGAACCAACCTTCGTATTAAGGTGAAGCTTACCCTCGAAGAAATTGCACATGGTGCGGAAAAAAAGATTAAGGTTAACAAATTAATCGTTTGTAAAACTTGTGACGGCTCGGGCGCTAAAGATAAATCATCAGTAAGTACCTGCGGAACTTGTGGTGGTAGCGGACAGGTTCGCCGCGTTACCAATACAATTTTAGGGCAAATGCAAACTGCATCCACCTGCCCTACCTGTAACGGAAGCGGACAACAAATTACAGCTAAATGTAATGTTTGTCATGGCGAAGGAAATGTTAGAGGTGAGGAAACCATTACCATCAATATTCCGGCTGGTGTAAGCGAAGGCATGCAGTTAAGCATGAGTGGAAAAGGTAATGCTGCACCAAATGGCGGTATTCCGGGTGATTTGATTATTTTAATTGAAGAAACCCCACACGAAACCTTAAAAAGAGAAGGAAACAATATCGTTTATGATTTGCACCTCAGCTTTGTTGACGCCGCATTAGGCATGAGCATTGAAGTGCCTACTATAGACGGTAAAGCGAAAATAAAAATTGAACCTGGTACACAGAGCGGCAAATTACTTCGCTTAAAAGGAAAAGGCTTGCCGGAAGTAAATTCATATCACCGAGGTGATGAAATTATTCATATCAACATCTGGACACCCAAAGCATTAAGTAGTGATGAGCGAAATGCTTTAGAAAAACTAAGAGAATCTCCAAATTTCAAACCACAACCTGGTAAAAATGATAAAAGTTTCTTTGAAAGAATGAAAGAGTATTTTGAGTAATTAATTTTAATATATTGTAAAACCGATGGCATAAACCATCGGTTTTTTTATGTTATTCTCATTAAGTTTACAAATGGAAAGTTTATTTTTAGTTTGCCTCATTCCTCCTGCAGATATTGTTAAAGACGTTGACGAAATAAGGAAATTTATCTCAGAAAAATTTAATGTTCACGAATCATTGAAGCGTCCCGCACACATCACTTTGTATGATCCGCTTAAACTTACTTCTTTAAATCAGGAAAATATTTTTTTTCAAACCCTTCAAAATTTAGCTTATTTTGATCCGTTTAAGCAGGTTTTAAAGAATTTTGGATCTTTTAATGAACATACCTTTTATATTGATGTAGAGCAAAATGAAAACATCATGCAACTTAAGAAAGCGATTGATAGTGCATTAAAGCCATTAAAACTGCTCAATACAAAAAATCATTTAAAGTTTACCCCCCATTTAACACTTGCATTTAAAGATGTGAGACCGGAGGTTTTCAGGGCAATTAATATCATGTTTAAGGATAAAAGATTTAAACGTGAATTTATTGTTTCTGGCTTTTCTGTCTACAAACACATTGATAAAAGATGGCAACCTTACCAGTTTATCCCATTTCAATCTCCCGATGAAAGACCAAGGCCATTAACATTATTTTAGCTACTAGAAAGGCATACCAATACCAAAATTATACTGAATAAAGCGGTACGTATCTGGGGCATGTGTAGCATTGTATTGGTTTTTAAAATCTTTAGCCCCTGAGAAAAACTTACTGACTACCCACTGGTCACTTCCGCTAAACTGGGGATCTTTTAATTTCAGGCCAACATCAAACCTAAACACAAAATATTGCACATCATAACGTAGACCGAAGCCTGTTCCTATAGCAACTTGCCTGGCTAATCTGGATAACTTAAAAACAGTTATTTCATCCAATTCACTTACATCCTGACTAATTGATTCGCCTCTACGGATATTCCAGATATTACCGGCATCTACAAAGGTAGCACCCTTTAATGTAGCGCCGAAAAATTTCCTCGCTACAGTAAAACGGTATTCAAAATTAGTTTCTAAGCGCATAGTCCCTAATTGATCAAGTCCAAAAAAAGCTTTTCTCAAAGCATCTGTAGCTACCACTTCCCTATTATAATTACCAGGGCCAACGGTTCTTGCCTGCCAGGCTCTTAAGCCATTAGAGCCACCAGCAAAAAATTGTTTTTCAAACGGGATACCGGTTAAAATAGAATTGCCATATGAATAAGCCAAGCCAGTATTTAATCTGGCTATAAATTGCCGGTCTCCACCCAAATGTTTGTACCATCGTAAATCCACTTCAGGTCTTAAATACTGGTTGAACGGAAGTCCGAGTATTTTAGCAGGATTACCCGTGGAAGGATCGCTCTTTATACCTGATAATTTAGAAATGCCTTGCAGTAAGTTCCCCGCTATATCCATATTCACCCTTAAGTAAACAAATGTTCGTAATTGGTTTAACTTATCAGCATTTAAGGTGTAACTGTACTTCATACCCAACGTTAAGTCCTTTCGATCTAACAAAGTGGCATAATAAAGATTATTAGCTAACGTAGCAGAGTCTACGCCTTTTTCAAGAGAGCCTAATCGATATTCGAAATTTAAGGGCGTAAAGGAATGCAATTTCGATTTTGTTTCAAACCAGTCGTAAGTAATTGAATTAATGAATACCCGCCTAACAGACACATCTTTTTGCAAGGCATAAATATAACTTGAAGAAAAAGTAGTCCGTGGCATACCATTGCTTCCTAAAACGGGCTTGTAGAATGGAATGATCAGCCTGGGTACACTTATACTGGCACTAATTGAAAAGTCTCGCTGGTAAATATCTTTAAAAGGCGAACTGCCATTCCCTATTCTGGATTGTAAACCACCCTTTACCTGCAATTCAAATCGTTCAGCACCCCTAAAAAAATTATTATTGGTATAGGTATTACTAATGTTAAAACCCACAGTTCCACCATTAAAAGGAACCTCCCCTTCGATCCGGTTACTCATTACTTTTTGAGGTGTCAGTAACACGATAGGATTTATTTTATTGCCTGTACTGTCTCGGTTGAAATAATCAATTTTAACATTTTTGAAGATATTTAATTCATACAACCGGTCGTAAGTTAAATTTTCATTCCGGATATCGTATAACTCACCTTGTTTAAGAAAATCGTAACGTACGATCGGATTTCTTCGGTATCTCTTTGATAAATCGGTAAAGGATATCCCCTTGAGGGTATCCCTGCTTACATAGTTACGTAGCGAATCGGGAAAACCATCCGGACTAGGCGCTATAACCATATAAGTGGTACCTATAACGTATTGCCTATGCGGCCCGTTGGCAGGATTAGTGATATTTAACCGCAAGTCAACTTTCTGGGGCTGTTCAGTTTCTATAACATCAAAATTTACATAGGGACGTAAAAAATAGAAATACCCATTCTCTTTCATTACCCTGTAAATCTGCTCACGCTCGTAAGTTAACGAATCAACATCATACTGCATTCCCGAACGCAACCGCGTAAAAGTAGATTTTTGCTGATCATAAACTGCCTTAACGTTTTTACTAAAAATAGAATCTGAAACCTTACCTATATAAGATGCTTTACCCTGATTGGCTTTAAAAACAATTTCGGCTTTCTTATTTTCAACCTTAATATCAGCAGTAACTTTCGCTTTAAAATAACCCTTTCCGTTTAAAAATTTCTGTATCTGATTTCTCGAAATTTCTACAAGCGGACTATCTAATATGGCTGGCGGTGTACCAAATGGCTTGATGTTATTGGTTTTATATCTTCCATCTTTTGTATTAAATAAATTATAAAGCGGAACATTAATACTAAAAGCTGATGGCGGGCGAATATCCTTTTGAACGTAGTTATAAGCCTGTTCTTCAAACCTGGTATCAACACTATCAATATTTACTTTCTTAACGATAGCCTGATCGACAGAAATATATTTTGTGGAGGAACAGCTCTGAATTAAAACAATAATAAATAGTAATATTGCAGTGCTTTTCAGTTTAATATTTATTAGGTATTGGTATGCTTTCAAAGTCTCAGATTAGTTTTATAAAGTCATTACATCAAAAAAAATATCGTAAAGAGCATGAGTTATTTTTGGTTGAGGGAATTAAATCTATACAAGAATTCATCCATTCCAGCTACAAAATTCACAGTCTATTTTACAACAGTGAACAATCTTATTTGTTACCCAAACTGCCAGCAAATATAAACTTATTTGAAGTAAACAACGCTGAATTAGATAAGATTAGTACTTTACAAACTCCGCAAGGTTTTGTAGCGGTGATTCATACGCCACAAAATAAGGCCATTGACTATTCAACGCTAAAAAATAAATTTACACTGGTGCTGGATGGTATTCAAGACCCCGGAAACTTGGGTACTATTATAAGAACTGCAGATTGGTTCGGCTTTGATCAGATTATTTGTTCAGATGATACTGTAGAAGCCTTCAACCCGAAAACCGTTCAAGCCACGATGGGCTCATTAGCCAGAGTGAAAATTTATTATGCAGATTTAAATGTCGTAATCGAAGAAAATAAGCTACCGGTTTTTGGTGCTTTACTAGAGGGCGAATCTATTTACAAAACAAAATGGGCTAACGAAGGCTTGATCATTTTAGGAAACGAAGGGAAAGGAATTACAGAGTCAATCATAAAAAAAATAGATAAACCGATTACTATTCCTAGATTTGGTGAGGCAGAATCTTTAAACGTTGCAGTTAGTGCTGCAATTTTTTGCTCTGAAATAGTGAGAGTTAACAATTAAAAGCATAATAATTGAGATATTATTTGCGGGCTAATTAATAATTGCTATTTTTGCAGCCTTGAATTTAAGGTCGAGTGGCCGAGTGGCTAGGCAGAGGTCTGCAAAACCTTCTACAGCGGTTCGAATCCGCTCTCGACCTCCATTTGTACAAATAAAATAATTAAAAGGTTATTACCATGGCAGTTACCAGATTAAAAAGAAAAGACAGAAGAAATAAAAATACAGCTCACCAAGAAGTAGCATTTTTAAAAAGAGCAACTAACATCGAGTTAGGAAGCCGTTCTGCACAACCTAAAAACGATCAATTAGCAAAAAACAACGCTGTTTTAGCTGGTTTAGCAAAATAGTTTTTAGAGAAATTTAAAAAAACTTAAAGCATCCTTCTGATCAAAGGATGCTTTTTTTATGGTTAATAATTGAATAAAAAGCCGAGAGGGTCTTAAATCTTTTGCTGGCAACATCAATAATATGGCTGTAAATTTGAGTAATGTTTTAATTATAATTCCCTGGCGGTTCCTTTAGGCGACTAATATATCTTCCGTTCTTCAATAAACGTTTTGTAAAACTACAACATAGAATAAGTGGAGATATTTTGTTCATAATTTTAGTTTTAATGTTAGCTTTCTAAAATTAACTGTAAGCAAGGAGAGAATACTAAAAGCCTGGCCAACCCTCGAATAGATACTCTCGTGATAAATAAAAGAATTATATGTCTACAGTAAAGGCAAAATTGATTGTGCGCCCTTACCTTCGAATCATTTTTACCTTTTAATGGTTTGATATAAATTAATCCGTTAGCAGAATTAACGATTTCAAGATTCACCACCTCTCTTAATCTTTATTCCACAACCCTACATAAAGCTCGTCATCGTTTTCTATATCGGTGTTAGTGCGATCTTTATATAGCCAAGGCAGCAATATAAAATTAATTGTAATCTAGCAATTTCCGCTTTCTGCTAACATTTTCTAAATATTTCATATTAGATGTATAGATATATTTTCTAAATCTAAAAAACGTAATTTTTAATAACGGGAATAATATCCTGAATAGATATTTAAACTAAAAAGGAAATGTAGTATGCTTTATTTACGAATGTTTTTTAATTTGGATTTACGAAATGCCTAAATTTAGATATAAGTGGTAAAATCACAGACCATCCGTGCAAAATATAAAGACTTATAAATTATTAAATTGACACTAAATGGGACATAGAACTTACTTATTAAAGACTTCAAAAGAGCAGTCTGAGGTACTGTTTGAAGCTAATAATAGTATTCCTTTTTTTTGGTTAACACTTATAGACATTAATGCGGTTGAAAAAAGCGAACCACAACTGATTAAAGTTTGGAATTTGAATGAGAGGCAATCAGCCGATTATGCCGAACAAAATATTGACTCAGCAAGTATTAAAAATTCAAAAACTGAATTTTTAAAAAACGCTGCAGAAGGGGCAACATTTATAAACAAACATTTTCCGAACGAAATAAAACTTTACAATGATTTTATCAGCTATTTGAAATTGACATTTGATAGCAATGATGTTTTAGAATTGTCGTTGATGGAAATGGCAAATTTTAGTAATATTAACATTCTTATCCAAAGCCTAAAAAATGAAATAAATGCTATAAATACAGACGATATTAGCAATATCACCTATCATGCTAATGGAAATATTTTTTCTAATTTGACGGGATATGACAGATTTTTATTGGATAAATTTAGAAATCATTCCACTGAATATCAGATTGCTTGTGATCAGGAGGATAATACCCGAAATGTTACAAAGAAGAAATACATCGACAGTTCAAGACTATCTGCAAATAAAAAAAGGCGTAGTGGAATTAAAATGCTAGTTGTTGGTATTTTATTTATGGTTGCGTGTATTTTCTTAATCACAAAGGAAGGAATGACGACTGCAACAGTTTCTACATTTATATTTTGTTTAACATTATTAGTTGTTGGATATTTAAAATTAAAGTAGGACACAATGCATCCGTCAACAAGTTTTTTTTTGCAAAAGTGGGTCTAAACTCCAAAGTTTATATTAATAACAGTTGTTTGTTGGGTTCCTGCGTAATCATTTGAAGAAATCCTGAATTTATGATCCAGAATAGTAAAAAATTATTATCTAAAATTGAGCTACTTTGTGAAAAAGAAGAAGATAACGAAGTATAGAAGTATCTTGACGCTTCTAAAAAAAATAAGCTAAAACCGAGAACCGATTACAGGAACCTGCTAAATTTGGGAGAAACTGAAAAATCCAGCGTTGTGCTTCGGTTTACTTTTATTCAAAATTGAAGTTTTGCGCTAAACCCATACATCTCCACGCCTTAAAAACGTTAGCGTATATGGTAAGGAAGAATCGAAAAAAGAAAGTCATTTATGAGAATATTAAAATTTCAAAAAACCGAATGCGGCGTTGATTTTCTACTAAATGTTTTGGCTTCTGACGAAGTTAAAGATAACTATATTGATTTCGAAGCTTACAATACGGACTTCTTTGAAATTATCATTTTCAAAAAAGGTAAAGGAACTTTAGTCTTAAACCAACAAAAAATAGAAATTTCAGACAATAGTATAGTTTTCATTTCGCCATTTCAAAAACGACAATGGAATTTAGATTACAATAACATCAACTTTACGGTTCTTGCTTTTCAGGAAGATTTCTTGAATGATTTTTTTGCTGATAAAGTATTTACCTATCGTTTACTTTATTTTTATCAGTTCGAATATCCTTTATGTTTATTGGAGACAAAGGAAAATATTGAAAAATACTGCGAACTACTTACAGAAATTAAGGCAGAATTAATGACTACCAAGCCTGATAGTGTACACATCATCCGTTCGTTAGTTTATTATTTACTCCAGAAATTAAATAGGGAGTATGCCACAAAAAACGAATTATCATTAGATAAAGCGGAAGGAAATTATGCTTTTCAATTTAAACAATTACTCGAAACACATATTAAAGAAAAACAGCGCATTGAAGAATATATACCTTTGTTAAACATTAGTCGAGTTTCTTTAAACAAATCAGTTAAAGCACATTTTAATGTTACTGCTACTCATTTACTCAAACAACGTTTAGTCTTTGAAATTAAAAATTATCTAATTTATTCTGGTCTTGGTATTTCACAAATTTCAAACGAATTACACTTTTCAGAACCAAACCATTTAATGCGATTTTTCAAAACTCAAACAGGAATGACTACCAGTAAATTTTTATATGATTATCAAAATGGTAGTTATTCGTAATGATTTGGTACGCTATGCGTTGTAGCTTGTCCTTAATTTTGTTGCTATTAATTTAAAAACATAGCAATGAGCAAAGCATTAATTATAATAGACATTCAGAACGATTATTTTGAAAACGGCGCAATGGAATTGAAAGGTTCTTTGCAGGCGAGCGAAAATGCAAAACAAATTTTAGAAAAATTTAGAACTGAAAACTTACCGATTGTACACGTACAACATGTATCGTTAGCACCAGAATCTTTTTTCTTTTTACCTGGAACAAAAGGTCAGGAAATTCAGGATAATATAAAACCTATAGAGGGAGAAAAAGTAATCACAAAATATTACCCAAACAGTTTTAGAGAAACAGATCTTTTAGAACACCTCAAATCTCAACAAATTACTGAATTGGTCTTTGTAGGAATGATGACGCAAATGTGTATTGATGCTACAGTGAGAGCGGCAAAAGATTTTGAGTTTGATTGTAAGGTAATTGGAGATGCCACTGCAACACGAGACCTTGAAATAAACGGAGTGCAGGTAAAGGCAACAGATGTACAAACTGCATTTTTAGCCGGATTAAGTTTCTTCTATGCAGAAATAAAAAACACCAAAGAGTATCTTTCTCTATAATGATTATACAAAATAGTAAAAAAGCCAGTAGCCACTAACAGGAGTTATAAATTATTGGGGCTGGAGTGCAAAACTTCAGCCTTTTTTTATATTTTACCTTTATCGCAAAACTGATCATTTGTACTACGATTGCCCCACCATCGCAAAGCCCTTAAAACGTTAGCGATTATGAAAATTGGAAGAATAGTATGCCATTTCTGATTAATACCAATTTCAATCGCTTAATAAGTCCAGGCAAAATTATCAGTCTTTTTAATTGTAGTAGATAATTTTTATCGAGTAAAAAAAATACGCTTAAACGTATTGAAGCCATATAATATTCCCTGCATATTTTAGCTAAAAACTTACACATATTGGTTAATTCCAGGCGCATAATTATTCACTGTTTCTCTGTAACCATAATTACTTAATTTAGTGCAAACATATTTACCTTAATTATATTGATCATGGCAGACACTCCAAATCAAAGCGATAAAAAACTCAAAAAAGCACATATTATCATTTTAGCATCGGTGCTTATTGCATTTTTTGCTTATGGCTATTACGAAGTAGTTTTTAAAGCAAAACTAAATGGAGCAACATTAATTGATAACCCTACTGGAAATACGATTACGGTAACTATTGATTCAGAAGATTATACCGTACCGGCAAACGCTTATATCAAAGTAGACTTAGAGGAGGGCAAGCATTCAATAAGTTGTAAAAACTATAATATTTCCAACCAGGATTTGATTCTCGAGCCAACGATTTATGGCGTTATCAATCCGACTAAATCAAAATATGTAATTTACAATATCATTTACACCAATAAGGATCTTAAAAATCAGTACAAGCCTTATCAGGTAGAAGGAAAAGAAATATATTCGCTTTTAGGAGCGCCAACTGTAACCACAGATTTGTTTGTACCCGACCGTACTTTAGGAAAAGGCAATATCGATAACACGGAACCCTCTTCTGAAACCTACAATAAGATGAACCAGGATTACGCTTACTTAACAAAAATCTTCAGACTAAAAGATTTCTTCGAGTTTTACGATAAAAATAATAAATAAAATAAGGTGTTATTTAACCAGCGATTTGCAGATTGATCTAATTAAGCCAGGTCCTTCATAAACAAAACCGGTGTATAGCTGAACAAGGCATGCTCCTGCATTTAACTTATCCTGAGCATCACTCGCCGAATGGATCCCGCCTACCCCAATTATTGGAAACGCCTTACCAGATTTTTCTGATAGGTACCTAATTACTTCAGTGGATCGTTCTTTAACTGGTTTGCCACTTAAACCACCAGTTTCCCCAGCTAACGTTTTTTCAGTTGCTAAATTTTCTCTACTGATGGTTGTATTGGTTGCGATAATTCCAGCAATTTTTGTTTCGGCCACAATTTCAATAATGTCATCCAGTTGTGCATCTGTTAAATCAGGAGCAATTTTCAATAAAATCGGACGGGAAATATCGTTCTTGCGATTTCGCTGCTGAAGCGTATTCAAAATATTTTTAAGTGGCTCTTTCTCCTGCAGCTCTCTTAATCCAGGCGTATTAGGAGAACTTACATTCACAACAAAATAATCAACTACATCAAACAGCCGATCAAAACACTTAATATAATCACCTACCGCATCCTCATTTGGTGTTGCCTTATTTTTACCAATATTTCCACCAACAACAATATCCGGATGTTTATCTTTAAGCATACGTAATCGCTCAGCCATTACATCAACCCCTTTATTATTGAAACCCATTCGGTTAATTAAAGCTTCGTCATTTGGCAAACGAAACATTCTTGGCTTATCATTACCCGGTTGTGGCATTGGTGTAACGGTTCCTACCTCGATAAAACCAAAACCCAAATTACTTAGCGCTTCAACATATTCACCATTTTTATCAAAACCGGCTGCAAGTCCTACCGGATTACGAAACTTAATTCCAAAAACTTCCTTTTCCAGTCCCTTGATATGTACATCGAAACTACTGCGGATGATAGTTTTCCCAAGCGGGAATTTGTCATTAAACCATTTTAACCGTTTAACGACAAAATAGTGCACGTTTTCTGGATCAAATTTGAAAAACAAAGGTTTAATTAAGCGATACATGCAACGAAGATAAATAAAATATAGAAGAAGGAAAATAGATATGTATTTCTCCATGATCTATTTTCCAATTACATTTTGCCTGACTGCTAATACGCTGCTGTAAATTGCTCCTGATGATGAATATTATTTTCTAACTCATCTGCAAGTACGATAGATAAATCTTCAACCGATAAGATGGAACGACCTTCTTCATTAAAAACCGGAGATGTTTTACCTAAACGATATTTACCAGTCCTGCCGATGGTGATACCCGGATGCATTTCAATAGCCGGACTAAAAAACAACCAGTCTAATTCTTGCTCTTCCTTTAAAGTATTGAAATAATCTCTTACAGCAGATGCGCCCGGATAAATCTCTTTAGGAAATTCTGGTCCATCAACAAGTTGCTTACCGTCAATCTGCAATGTTCCGGCACCGCCGATAAAAATATAACGTTTAACCCCCGCAGCCTTAACCGCTTTTTGAATAGCCTTTGCACCCTCAATAGTGTCATCATATAAGTTTGGATTGGTCCAGCCTGCATTAAAAGCACTAATAACCGCATCGGCGCCCTTTAAATGTTCTGCTAATTTAGCGGTGTCTAAAACATCAGCACTCACTTTTACAACTTTATCACTATCACCTTCAATGTTAGCTGTATCGCGGGCTATGGCAATTACCTCATTGCCGCGGTTTACCAATTCTTTTAAGATGGCTTTACCCACAAAGCCTGAGGCTCCTATCAATGCTACTTTCATATTATTTATTTTTAAAGTTAATGTTTATTGTAACTTAATTTATTACAGTTTAAATTAAAAAATTTTACTTAAATTTTAAAACAAAGTCAGCTAAAGTTTGCTTTGATAAATTTTCCATCAGCGCATGTTCAGCTTCACTGTAAAGCTGGTTAAGATGCTGGTTAATTTGCCTGCCAACAGGACATTTTGGATTTGGTTCGTTTTTACTCTGCCCCAATATACTTGCATTTCTAACCGCCTGATAAACCTCTCCTAAATTAATATTTTCAGCACTTTTAGCTAAAAATGATCCTCCGTTTTTACCTTCCTTACTACCCACAAACCCGTGTTTACGTAAATTAATAATTTCTTTCCGTACCAATACCGGATTAATATTGATACTTCCAGCAAGGTATTCTGAACTCACCACCCCTCCTCTCGCATCCTCGAGTAAGGTTAAAATATGTAAAGAAACAGGAAAACGACTGTTATTCATTCTGTAATTATTTTTATTACAGTACAAAGGTAGAATAAAATTTAAATATCTATAAAATATTTTTTTATTTTAATATAGGTAAATGACTATACGGAATCCTGGTAAATCATCATTTACGATTATATTTTATGGGCAATGAATAATTTTCGAAATTTATTCAACAGTTATCAAACGGTTGATTTGGGCGTATTGTAAAAGCATGATTGTTTTTCCATCCTTAATCTCGCCAGAATTAACCAATTCCAAGGCTTGAGAAAAAGGTAATTCCAGCACTTCAATGTTTTCTTGCTCGTCTTGATGTCCGCCACCCTCACTTACTTTCATATCTTTTGAATATTCGGCTACAAAGAAGTAAAGTATTTCAGTTACAGAACCTGGCGACATATAGGCTTCAAAAACCTTTTTAACATCACGTATTTTGTAACCGGTTTCTTCTTCGGTCTCTCTTTTAATAGCTGTTTCCGGATTATCTAAATCTAACAAACCTGCACATGTTTCAATAAGCATACCATCCGCATTACCATTTATATAGGTTGGCAAACGAAATTGTCGTGTTAAAATCACCGTCTTTTGTGCGCTGTTATACAAAAGAATTGTTGCGCCATTGCCCCTGTCGTAAGTTTCACGTTCCTGAATTTCTCGGCTTCCGTCTTTTTTCTGATATTCAAAAGTTATTTTATTTAAGGTATACCAATTATCGGATAAAATTTCCTTGCTAAGAATTTTAATGTTTTTGTTACTCATTTTATGTAGACTGTGAGTCCAAAGATATTAAATTCCAATACATCCATTCATCAGCCCACTTAGCTATTTAAAAAACCATCGCTAGTCATTAGATTTCATAAACTAAACTATTAACCAATTTCTATTGGAATATGATCTGAAAAAGGGTTTAAAAATTCGTACTTTTGCAGCCGAAATGATTTCAATAAACAATTTAACTTTCCTGATTGGCTCGAGAGCCTTATACGATGATGCGAACTGGCATATTAAACCTGGTGACAGAGCCGGCTTAATTGGCGCTAACGGAACAGGAAAATCTACTCTTTTAAAATTAATAGTTGGCGATTACGCCCCAAGTTCAGGAACAATTTCTATGTCGAAAGATTTAAAAATTGGATACCTTAACCAGGATTTACTTTCTTACGAATCTCATCATAGCATTTTGCATGTTGCCATGGAAGCTTTTGAGCGCCAAAACCAGCTTCATGATGAAATTGAAGATCTTTTAAAGAAAATAGAAACCGATTATAGTGAAGAAGTTCTGCATAAATTAAGCGATAAGCAGCAGGAGTTTGAAGCTTTAGATGGTTATAATATAGAATACAGAGCGAACGAAATTTTAGCAGGTTTGGGTTTTAGTACAACAGATCAGCATCGCCCATTAAACACCTTTTCCGGAGGTTGGCGAATGCGTGTAATGCTGGCCAAAATCCTATTGCAAAACCCTGATATTTTATTGCTCGATGAGCCAACCAACCACATGGATTTACCATCCATTAAATGGTTGGAAACTTATTTGGCTGCTTTTGAAGGCGCTATTGTAATTGTTTCTCACGATAGATACTTTTTAGATAAAATTGTGAACCGTACTGTCGAATCTCGCAAAGGAAAGTTAACAGTTTATGCGGGCAACTATAGCTTTTACGTAGAAGAGAAGGCTTTACGTGGCGAAATACAAAAAGGAGAATTTAAAAACCAGCAGGCCAAAATAAAGCAAGAGGAGCGTTTAATTGAACGTTTTAAAGCAAAAGCATCGAAGGCAAAAATGGCGCAATCGCGTATGAAGGCTTTGGATAAAATGGAGCGTATTGATGATGTTGATGATGATAACCCAACAGTTAACTTCAGCTTTAAATTCACCAAACCTTCAGGTCGCCACGTAGTTCGTATTGAACATGCTACCAAACATTATCCAAACGTGCACATTTTACAAGATGCTGAAGCAGTGATAGAGAAAGGTGATAAAATTGCCTTGATTGGAGCAAATGGTAAAGGAAAGTCGACGCTGTTAAGAATGATTGCCGGTACCGAAAAATTTGAGGGTTTTTGCGAAACTGGCCATAATGTTACAACCACTTTTTTTGCTCAGCACCAGTTAGAATCCCTGCACCTGGAAAATGCAATTCTGGAAGAGTTACAAGCTTTTGCACCGAAGCATTCTGACACCGAGTTACGTAGTATTTTAGGCTGTTTCTTATTTACCGGCGATGATGTTTTCAAAAAAATCAAGGTTTTATCAGGAGGTGAAAAATCTCGTGTAGCTTTGGCGAAATCTCTTACAACTGATTCAAACTTTCTGATTCTGGATGAACCCACCAACCACCTTGATATCCAATCGGTTAATATTCTAATTCAGGCCTTGCAACAATTTGAAGGTACATTTATAGCCGTTTCTCACGATAGATATTTCCTTGATCATGTGGCAAACAAGATCTGGTTTATCGAAAACGAACAAATAAAACAATATCCGGGCACGTATGCCGAATACGAAGAATGGAATAGCAAACGGGTAATTCCTGCATCTAAACCAATTCCGGTGAAAATGCCAGAAAAACCAAAAGCCGAAGCAAAACCTACCACACCAAATGCGGCTAATCACTTAAAAAAATTAAATGATGAGCTTAAAAAAGTGGAAACATATATTACAGAGTTAGAAACTTCAGTAAAAAATATCGAAACAGAACTAGCTGATGAAAATGTTTACAGCAAAGCTGATAAATTAGCCGAAGCCAACCAACGTTACCAAGCTGCGAAGAAAAACCTTGACGATAGCCAATACAAATGGGAAAGTTTAGCTGCCGAAATTATGGAACTTGAAGGATAAAATATAGATGGAAGCCACGGAAAATAAAACTGTGGCTTCTTATTTTGCCTATAACTTTACTATTACTTCCAAATCTCATAAACAGCAACTTGTAATACTCTTTTAAGTTTCTTTCTTCTCTGTGCATTTCCTTTTTTAGGGCAAAAATTTTTAACTGTTGCCAAGCAAACACAGAAACACGAAAGAAAAATTCTGACCTGTATAATTAATCGCTTTGAGGGCAAAGGAAGCAACACCAAAAAAATCACTACATTTCTTCTATGTAAAACTAATATCCTGTACTTTTAGCTATGCAAAAATTAATCATAGCACTATTACTATTCATTCCTGGTTTAACATTTGCTCAACCCGATCAATCATTTAAAAACGAAAACAAGGTTTACTTACCCAATATAAAGACTGTTCTGTGTTATAACAGTAACAAAGCTCAAAGTATTCCTGTTATTCAGTTAAATTCAGCAGAAACGATAGCATTCTCATTCGATGATTTATTGGGCGGAACCAGGAATTATTGGTATGCGATTGAGCATTGTACAGCTGACTGGCAAACCTCCAGAATCTCAACTATCGATTACTTAACAGGTTTTAATGAAGATCGAATTGTTAATTATCGCTATTCATCCAATACCACACGAAAATATACCAATTACGAATTAAGTTTTCCAAACAGTCAGGTTCAACCCAAAATTAGTGGTAATTACATTTTAAAAGTATATTTAGATGGAGATAAAAATCAACCTGTTATTTCGCAGCGGTTTTATATTATAGATAATCAGGTAGCTGTATTAGCCGAAATTACAAACTCCATTCAGGTTGCTGACCGAAATTCAAAGCAAAAGATTAATTTTTCTATAAATCATGCCATTCCCATTCCAAACCCCTATCAGGATTTGAAAGCGGTGGTAATGCAAAATTTCAATCAAAATACCGCTCAGATCAATACCAGGCCATCGTTCATTAAACCTAATCAACTGATATATAACGACATTAACATAAATGACTTTTTAGGAGATAATGAATTTAGAAAGTTCGATACCAGAAGCCTCAGGTATAAAGCAGATAATGTAAGAGATATTTATCGTGATCAGGAATCGGTAAACATATTACTTTTTCAGGACTTGCCCCGAAACAAAGGCGCTTTCGCTAATCAATATGATGAAAACGGCAATTTCTATATAAAAAACACTGATGGAAGAGATGATAGAACAGAATCTGAGTATATGGGTGTAAGATTTACACTTAACAGTCCTCCACCATCTACCAACGGCGATGCTTATGTTGTAGGAAGATTTAACAATTACGAGTTAAGCAAAGAAAATAAACTCGTTTACGATGAGGGAAGAAAACAATTCTACGGCGATATTTTATTAAAACAGGGCCTTTACGATTATGAATATGCCTGGTTTAATAAAGATACCAAATTAGTAGAAACACAACCTTTTGAAGGCGCTTTTTTCCAAACTGAAAATACCTATCAAATTTTTGTTTATTACCAAAGGCCTGGTGCCCGCTGGGAAAGTTTAGTGGGTTATGCCAATATCAGCAACAGGTTAATGGATAAGTAGGAAAGCTAATAATTGTCATTTACACCTTTATTGTTACACAACTTTTCTTTATTTTAACATTGGATATTTACTTTAGTAATCAGATTATCAAGTAACAAAAAACTCTTTAATAAAGGATTTCTAACCAGTTATTATGTTCAAGAATGTTATTGCAGTTGCATTAATTTCACTTACCTGTGGGCAAAACTTCGCTCAAAGTTCATTAAAATCTTTTACACAAACCATTAACGGCACTAAGTTAAGTTTTGATATGCAGGCCATTCCGGCTGGTACATTTCAAATGGGCAATAAGGCAGGAAAGGAAGATGAAAATCCTGTTCATCAGGTTAAGCTTGATGCTTTCTGGATTGGAAAGTATGAAGTAACATGGAATATCTTCGAGCCTTTTTTATACCGCGATTATGAAAAACAGGCCAGTACAGATGCTATACCGCCAGAAGTTGATGCTGTAACCCGGCCTACAAAACCTTATCTTGATATGACCTTTGGTATGGGCAAAGAAAATCAACCCGCTATTGCAATGACCCACTACAATGCAATTCAATTTTGCAAATGGTTGTATATGCGTACCGGAGTTTTTTACCGTTTACCCACTGAAGCGGAATGGGAATATGCCTGTAAAGCCGGAACCAATACTACCTACTCTTTTGGAAATGATGTAGCCAGCTTAAAAGACTATGCCTGGTTTGCTGATAATAGCGACAACAAAACGCATCCGGTAGGACAAAAAAAACCTAACGTCTGGGGTTTATATGATATGCATGGCAATGTTAGCGAATGGACCTATGATCAATACCTTGCTGATTTTTATGAAAAAGGAAAAGATAAGTTAGCTGTGAATCCGTTAGCATTACCAGAAAAATTATATCCAAATACGGTACGTGGGGGTTCTTATGACGAAACGCCTCAAAATCTGACATCAACTGCCCGCCTGGCTTCAGATCCATCCTGGAAACAATTAGATCCGCAGATCCCTAAAAGCAACTGGTGGTTTCCCGAAGCGCCATTTGTTGGCATGCGATTAGTTCGTCCGGCAAAAACACCGAGTAAAGCAGAAATCGAGGCATATTATAACAAAAAGCCTATACAAGACTTATAAACCCAAACTCTTCAGAAATGAAAAACGAACCAAATACACAAGAAAGACGTGATTTTTTAAAAGCATCAGCCGTATTGGCTGGCGGCGCCCTTTTAAGCAGTTTTCCACTTGCCGGAGCCTATGCTTCGGGCGATGATACCATTAAAATTGCGTTGATTGGATGCGGAGATAGAGGAACCGGTGCAGCTTTCCAGGCATTAAGTACAAAATACAACATTAAACTCGTTGCAATGGCCGATGCTTTTCAAGATCGCCTGGACAGCAGCTATCAATCATTAAGCACTAAATTTGCAGCAAAAATGGACGTTCCTAAAGAACGTCAGTTTGTAGGTTTTGATGCCTATCTGAAAGCTATTCCCTTTGCAGATGTGGTACTATTGGTTACTCCTCCTGGCTTTAGACCTATTCACTTTGAAGAGGCAATTAAACAGGGGAAGCACGTTTTTATGGAAAAACCTGTTGCGGTAGATGCGCCAGGAATTAGAAAGGTGCTGGCCGCAGCTGAAATTGCTAAAAGCAAAAAGCTTAATGTTGTTGTTGGCCTACAGCGTCGTTATCAAGCCAATTATCGCGAAGGGATAAAACGAGTTCAAGATGGAGCTATTGGTGATATTGTTTCTGGTCAGGTTTATTGGAATAGCGGCGGCGTTTGGGTACGTCCACGTAAGGCAAACCAAACCGAAATGGAATACCAAATGCGTAACTGGTATTATTTCAACTGGCTTTGTGGCGATCATATAGTGGAACAGCATGTACACAATATCGATGTTGCAAACTGGATAAAAGGCACTCACCCAATTTCCGTACAAGGTACCGGAAGCCGGGCATGGAGAACAGGAAAAGAGTATGGTGAAATTTATGATAACCATGCTATTGAACTTACTTATGCTGATGGCTCAGTGATATATAGTCAATGCAGACACTTTGAAGGCGTAGCTAATCGCGTAGATGAGACCTTCCAGGGTACAAAAGGTAAGATCTATTTATCAGCCGATAACCGGGCTAAGCTTTGGGATTGGAAAGGGAATGAAATCTACAGCTACAACACCAAAGGTAATGCTAATCCATATCAAACCGAGCATGATGAGCTTTTTGATGCGATTTCAAAAGGAGAGTATAAATTTGATAACGCTGAATATGGAGCTCATAGCACCTTGACAGGGATAATTGGTCGCTATGCAACTTATTCCGGGCAAATCATAAAATGGGATGAAGCTTTAGCAGCAGACAATAGCTTGTTGCCTGAAAGATTCGCATGGGATGCAAACCCTAAATTAATGCCTGATGAAAATGGCTTGTATCCAATCGCGATGCCCGGAAAAACAAAAGTACTGTAAGTAAGTATGATGATTAAATGGCTGTTAATTTGCTTTCCCATGTTAATTTATATTTTCAGTTTTAAAGAATTGAAGCAATATAAAATTACAGGACTGGCACAGGGAACAGACTACAATATAATGTATTATTCCACTGATAGCATTGCTACAAAGAGCGACATCGATAGTTTGTTGAATGAAATAGACCTTTCAATGTCACTTTACAAAAGCAATTCATTAATCAATAGTTTCAATTTATCGGATAAAGAAATAAAAGTCGATACTTTTCTAAATAACGTTTTAAAGAAGAGTTTTGAAATCAACCATACCACCAAAGGTATTTTTGACATTACAGTTGCGCCCTTGGTGCAGGCATGGGGTTTTGGACCAAAACTCAGTAAAAGCGACCCCGACAGAAATGAAATTAAATCGATTATGAAATGTGTGGGCATGAAATATTTACATCTCGAAAATGGAATATTAACTAAAAGTAAACCGTGTATCACGATTGATTTAAATGGGATTGCTCAGGGCTACAGCGTAGATTTGATTGCTAATTATTTAAAGGGAAAAGGAATTATAAGCTATGTTGCAGAATTGGGTGGAGAAATCAGAATTTCAGGACCAAAACCAGATGGCACAGCAATGAAAATCGGTATTGAAGGTCCTGACAATGATGGAAAACCAATTGTGCGCCACATCGCTGTAATAAATAATGGTGCCATTACAACATCAGGAAACTACAGAAAATACCACCAGAGCGGAAAGAAAAGAGTATCTCATTTAATTGATGCGAGAACAGGATATCCTGTAAACAACGAAATGATTAGCGTAACTGTTTATGCAAAAGATGCAATAACAGCAGATGGTTATGACAATGCGCTAATGGCCATGCACATCAGTGATGCATTAAAATTTGTAGAAAACAGAAAAGACCTGGAGGCATATTTTGTATATCATAAAAAAAATGGATCAATAGCTGATACGTTATCGTCTGGATTTAAGAAATTTATTAACAATTAGGGGGTTCCATATTCTAAACAACAAATGAAAAGAAGTGAATTTATAAGAAACAGCCTTATAACTGCAGGTGCAATTACCACTGGAGTTGGTTTTACAGATACCTTCGCCTCCGAAAAATCGGAAACGATTTACGGTGACAAAACCTTTAATATGGATTATGCTCCACATGAAGGCATGTTCGCTAACCACGCGGGCAAAAACTTCCTCGATCAAATACAATTTATGTACGATAAGGGCTTTCGCTCTATCGAAGACAATGGCTATTTAAACCGACCTGTTGAAGAGCAGGAAAAAATTGGTGCGTTACTGACTAAACTTGGTATGCGCATGGGTGTTTTCGTTGTTGATGGCGGCGACAATTGGAAAACATCCTTAACTACCGGCAAAAAGGAGTTTAAAGATAGATTTATAGCGACCTGCAAAAAATCGGTTGAGGCGGCGAAACGTTGCAATGCGAAATGGTTAACAGTTGTTCCTGGTTTTTATGAACGTAATTTACCTTACGGAAATCAGTTTGCAAACGTAATTGATGCCATGCGTGCCGGAGCCGAAATATTTGAGCCACATGGTTTAGTAATGGTATTGGAAACCCTGAGTGATACCCCTGAATTGTTCCTTCAGAAAACCAATGAAACGTATGCCGTTTGCAAAGCCGTCCAAAGTCCATCATGCAAAATTTTGTATGACATTTACCACATGCAACGCACTGAAGGTGACTTAATTAAAACCATCGACCGCTGTTGGGATGAAATCGCTTATATTCAAATTGGTGATAACCCGGGAAGAAAAGAACCCACAACAGGAGAAATTAATTACAAAAATCTATTTAAACACCTTCATCAAAAAGGGTATAAAGGGATAATGGGAATGGAACACGGTAATTCTAAAACGGGTAAGGAAGGCGAATTAGCGGTAATTACGGCTTACAGAAAAGAAGATAATTTCTTGTAAGGTTTTGTTCTGATGTAAATTATTGCTGGCCGATATGATAAATTTCGACCAGCAATAATGAAGCTTTATACCTGGATTACTCAGTTTTCAAAACCCAAACCGAAACGCTCCCGGCGTTACAATGAAATTCCGCCCATCCATTTTCATCAATCACAATTTCCTGGGTTCTAAAACCAAGGGCATCTACAAATGTTTTACCAGCGAAGTTTAGACCAATCTCCATTGATTTAAATCCTTCTTCGCCGTTACTCATTAAGACAGCAATACCACTATTTTGATATTCATCAGTACCAGCCCGGGTCCATCCGATGCAATTTTGATGATCAAAATAATCGCGTTGTTCGCCGTAAGATAAATTTGCCCTGATTTTGCTCATGGTTTCCACTTCAGGAATTATAGCTAAATCAATATGTGTATCTTCCCCTTCGCTGTTCTTATCATCATAAATTCCACCGTACAAATCTGGGAAAAACAAGCAGGGTATGCCCTGTTCTCTTAGTAAAATTATAGCATAAGCCAACGGACGAAACCAAAAATCAACATAACTTTCTAACGCTTGTAAAGGTTGCGAGTCGTGATTATCAACAAAGGTAACCGCAAGCTCCGGCGAAATGGTAATCAAGGTATTATCTAATATCGTACGCATGTCGTAACCATTTCCGTCTTTGCTTGCTAAAAAGAAATTATGGTGTAGCAAGGAATCAAAAATCTGCGTTTTTCCATCCATTAACCTTAAATATTCTTCCTGAGTTTCTGTACTTTCTACATTCCAGTCTTCTGCAACAATGAAAAATTTCTTATTAAATTTCTGCTCAAGATGATCAATCCACTCTTTAATAAATTCAGGATTGATGTGTTTTACTGCATCTAGCCTAAATCCTGTAACCTGTGTGGTTTCTACATACCATTCTCCCCAATATTTTAATTCTTCCACTACAGCCCGGTTGCGGTAATCGATATCATCAAACATTAAATAATCATAATTACCTAATTCTGACGATGGCACTTCTTCAAAACCTTCTCCAACATAATTCTGGATGGAATAAATTGCAGTTTCCTTTAAATCTTCCGCCCAATCTACCCCGCTAAAACATTGATGATCCCAAACAAATGTAGAGTACTTTCCGGCACGATTGGGAAACGTGAACCTCGTCCAGGCCTCAATTTCAAAAACATCGCTGGTAAATTCATTCCTATTGTCAGGATTTACTGTTCTTACTGCAATCTTTTCTAGCTCATCCCCTCCGGCTTTATGATTGAATACAATATCAGCTATTGCAGAAATACCCTGATCCTGAAGCGCTTTCACCGCATTAAGATATTCGTCCTTAGACCCATATTTTGTATTCACACTTCCCTTCTGGTCAAACTCGCCCAAATCAAAAAGATCATAAACATCATAACCTACCGAGTAACCACCGGTGCTTGCCTTATATGCAGGCGGTAGCCACACGCCTGTAACACCTATTTCTTTTAAGTGATTAGCTTGCTGTATTACTTTAGTCCATAAATTTTGTTCTTCATTATAATACCAATGAAAATATTGTATGAGGGTTTGATTTTGCATGAAATTTCTGATTTTAAGTTATGATAACATGTTTGATTCTTAATTGTTTTTTGGATAGCAAAGCAGTGTTAAAGAAGCTTAAAATACAGCAATTTTGTTTAAGTTTGTGTCTAACTATGAGCTTGAAAAAGAAATTTGCGAAAGAAAGTTTTACCATTATGAATGAGTTGGTTTTACCTAATGATACCAACACATTAAATAATTTGATGGGTGGACGTTTGTTACATTGGATGGATATTGCAGCCGCCATTTCAGCTCAAAAGCATTGCAACCGGATTGTTGTTACAGCATCTGTTGATAATGTTTCTTTCAAACACCCTATCAAATTGGGGGATGTAATAACTATTGAAGCGAAAGTGACCCGGGCATTCAATACCTCGGTGGAAGTACGACTTGACGTTTGGGCTGAAAATATACCAAGTGGCGCCCGCCAAAAAAGTAATGAAGCGTATTACACTTTCGTTGCAGTAGATCAAAGCGCCAGAACAATTCCTGTACCTGAGTTACTACCAGAAACGCCAGAAGAGTTAGACCTTTATGCAGGTGCATTAAGGCGCAGGCAACTACGTTTAGTTTTAGGTGGAAAAATGAATCCTGATGAGGCCAGCGAGCTAAAAGCGTTGTTCTTTAAAGCATAATTTTTACAAAAAACTTCTTTGTGCTTCATATGTTTGTTCTATTTTAGCAAATACCTTTCGCTAAAATATATGACAACATACACTATACTTATTATTTTAAGCGGATTAGTGATTTTTTCCTATCTGTTTGATTTGGTGGCCAGTAAAACAAAAATACCATCAGTTTTACTATTACTACTATTAGGTATTGGCTTAAGATTTCTAGTCGACTATCTGCAAATTCATACCTTCAATTTTCTTTCGATATTACCTACCTTAGGTACAGTTGGGTTAATTTTGATTGTATTTGAAGGTTCACTGGAACTAAAATACGATCAAAACAAGAATAGGGTTATAAAAAGTGCATTTCTATCTGCCCTGACTGTATTATTAGGAACGATAAGCCTCATCACCATCATCATTTACCAAATCTCTCACCGGGATTTATACACTTGCATTGCCAATGCCATACCTTTTAGTGTAATCAGTTCGGCTATTGCCATCCCCTCGGCTGCGGCGCTAAATGGTCAGGATAAAGAGTTTGTAGTTTATGAATCTTCGTTTTCAGACATACTAGGCATCATTATTTTTAATTTTGCCATTACCAATCACTCTGTTAATTTATCTGCAATTATCGGATTAGGTTTAAGTACTTTTTTAATTATCCTCCTTTCGGCCATTGCCTGTATTGTGTTATTATACATTATGGGTCGATTGGTACACCACATCAAATTTTTCTTAATCATTTCAATTTTAATACTGGTGTATGCTATTGGCCAGTCTTACCACTTATCATCATTAGTGCTGATCTTAAGTACAGGTTTATTTTTAAATAATGCGGATACAATAAAAAATGCATGGTTTAGAGGGATATTTTTATACAAAAATTTAACGGCAGATTTATCGCAACTATACCAGTTATCAGCCGAAAGCGCATTTATTTTACGTACTTTTTTCTTTGTGATTTTTGGCTTTACGATGAATGTAAATGAATTAAATAATTTGCCAATTGTCACCAATGGATTGATTATTCTGGTTTCCATATACGTCATCCGGCTGATTTTTCTTAAAATTTTTAAACGCGACCATATCCTTCCAATACTCTATATTGCGCCACGTGGCTTAATAAGTATTTTACTGTATTTTAACCTTCCACCATCACTGAAATTACCACAAGTGGGAACATCCTTTTTATTTTTAGTCGTACTTGGATCTAGTTTAGTGATGACTTTAGGTATTGCATTTAGCAAAAAAAATGCGGAGGAAGGCACTAGGGCTTAAAACTGGCAGACAGTGCTTTTAATTTATTAAGTTCGGCCACAGTGTTGGGGTTTTGCTGGTAATAAACGGAGAAATAATTAATAGCTTCTAATTGGCTAAAATCAAAGCCATTGCGAAATTTATAGTTAGCAATACTTGGGTTGATATTGTGCAAAGTTCCGGCAACTATGTTGGCTACTCCTTCCATAGCTGCGCCAAATATCGCTCCATTGATAAGTCCTGAAAGTTCTTCATTTGCAGTTGGTTCTTCTCTTCCCCATTTATCAACTGATTTGCCTTGTTGATTGATGTATTTATATTCATCCTTATCATTTTTGCCAACATTCTTGAAAATATAACTTTTCAATTCATATTTAGCTTTAGATACCCTTAGTTTTATTGACTTCACTTCAGCAGTCTTTATTTCTGAATATTTTTCGTTGGCATACAGCAGTACATTTTGAGAATCAATTTTAAAAAACAAACCTTTAAATTTATTACCGTTAGCTTTAATGATAGCGATGTAAGGTTTAATTCTATCTGCATTTTTAGCGCTTTGGGCTTGTACAAAAAACGCCTTAATAAACAGAAGCAGGAATAGAATAGCCTTAACTTTCATTGGTTTGATTTTAAAATAAATTAACTGCCCATTTCTAAAATTTTATCAAATTCTTCTGCTTTAAGCGGCATCACCGATAATCGCCCCTGGCGAACCAAAGAAATGTCTTCCAAACCTGGCTCTGCCTTAATCTGCGCCAATGATACCGGATTTTTTAAACTTTCTACAGGAGATAAATCTACCACTACCCAATTCGTATCATCAGTTGTAGGATCCTGATAAAACTCTTTTACCACTTTAGCAATACCTACTACGTTTTTCCCTTCATTGCTGTGATAAAAAAGGACTAAATCACCCTCTTTCATCTCTTTTAAATTGTTTCTGGCCTGATAATTTCTAACGCCATCCCAAAAGGTACGTCCATCTTCATTAAATTTTTCCCAACTGTATTTAAAGGGTTCGCTTTTTACTAACCAATGATTCATTTTGTATATATTTTAGTTGCGAATTTACGATTTACATCGAAAGATTTTATTTCATAAATAAGATGGATTACTGAAAAATAATATATTATTGTAAAATAAAAGCTCATCACTTTTAACTGATCTCCCTACCCAATATGAGAACAAAATATCTACCATTATTAATGCTGTTATTGTTCAGTCGAAGTATTGCCAGTGCACAAGGGCAACGAAATATGGAGCTGGAAAAAATTGTTAAAGCCGATGTAAAAAACTTCAGGCTAAGTAAAGCAGACTTAAAAACCTACAGAAAAAGCAAGAGCGGCAGAACCTCAGATTATTTTAAGCCAAAGGCAGAAAACGTAAAAGATATTGCTCTTCTAAGCGACTCCTCCTACATTCAAAAGTACAGGCACTTAGCTTATAGCAAAAACGCTATGAGAAAAGGTGTTGGAACCTATTTAATTCTGACGGCAGCAGCTGCAGTAATGGCTGCGATAACAATTGTGATTACGCTTTAACGGAGAACGCTGGATTTTCTATTAAGCCAATAATATTTCCAAACGGATCGAAAATACTACCTACCCATATTGCACCCCCAACATTACTGGGTTGTTGATGAACCTCTATACCTAAAGCTCCAAATTGAATGAAAGCTTCTTTAATGTCCTGCACTCCCCAATAGGTTATGGCATGATGACCATTGCTGTAAATACTATCATCAGGATCTAATCCTAGTTCGAATCCGCCAATATTATAGCCGACGTAATAAGGCTCATCAAAATACGGCTCTATTTTAAATACTTTTTTATACCACTCTTTTGCGGCTGGTAAATCGCCAACATAATAAACTACTGTTCTTAATCCTTGTAGCATGGAGGTTTAGGGTTTGGGGTTTAACTTTACACAATAAGAATCGTTAACTAAAAATTACAATTTAATTAATGAATTATTTTAAAAACAAGTTCCTTTAAAAGCTCTCCATCATTTACATTTCCAGTACTATCCAAACCTTTGCTTTTTAAATCATATTCCCTCAACAAACTCATTACCTGAAAAACTTTTCCTGTATGATAATTTCTTGCAGCAACCTCATAATCTTTAACAAAAAATGGCGGTACGCCCAAAGCAGAAGCTGCATCGGCCTTGTTTGGAATATAGTGATATTTGAGTAATTTGGTAAAATAGCCACCCAAATTAGCCAAAACCATTACGGTTGGATTCGCTTTTGGATTACTGGCAAAATAATTGATAATTTTATTGCACTTTAAAACATCACGGATAGCCAAAGCTTTCTGCAATTCAAAAACATTATATTCCTTACTAATGCCAATATTTTTTTGAACCAGATCAGTTGTAATGGTCATCTCCTTTGGAACATTCAACATCAGTTTCTCTATTTCATTGACTATTTTAGAAAGATCTGTTCCAAGATATTCGGCCATCAGTGCCGAAGCCTGCTGATCAATTTTATATCCTTTTTCTTTGATAAAATCTTCTATCCAGGGAACCAGTTTATAATCGCGAACGAGATCTGACTGGAAGATTAAACCACTTTTATTGATGGCTTTGTAAATTTTTTTACGCTTATCAAAATTGGCATACTTATAAGCCAAAACTAATATGGTGCTCGGCAAAGGCTTTTCAAAATAACTCAGCACAAATTCGGCTTCTTTATTATTCGAATCTTCTTTTCCCCATTTCAAATCTTGTGCTTCCTTTACTATAACCACCTGCACATCAGACATCATTGGATATCGTTTTGCTGCCCCTAAAACTGTAGCCATGTCGGTATCTTTCCCATACAAAACGGTTTGGTTGAAACCCTTCTCAGCATCGCTCAACACCCTATCTTCAATATAATCCGTTACCTGATCAATGTAATATGATTCTTCGCCATGTAATAGATACACAGGCTTAAACTTTCGGGCTTTAATATCCTTTATTATGTCGGCAGCAGTCATTGCCGTAAAATTACGATTTAGCTTTTATCATTTAGAAAAATGTTTATAAACAATATTAACTTTGCGCCTTATTGCTCGATTGTCTAATTGATCAATTATTTAAATCGATAAAATGTTTAATCCAACTCCGCTTAATCTTCCATCATATCCTTTCAAAATCACAAAAAAAGCTGATGTGATTTTTATTTTTGATGAGTTGCGTAAAAAACATCTGGTATTAACACCCGAAGAATGGGTTCGCCAGCATTTCATTCAAGACCTTATTCTGAGCAAAAAATTTCCAAAGACATTTATTCAAATTGAAGGTGGCCTGGTGTTAAATCAGCTACAAAAACGCAGTGACATTTTGGTTTACAATAGTGCTGGCGAGAAACTGATGCTTATTGAATGTAAAGCGCCAAAAGTTAAACTAACAAAATCGGTTTTTGAACAGGCCTTAAGATACAACTCTATTCACCAGGCTAAATGGATTGTGTTAACCAACGGCTTACAACATGTTTATGCCAGGATGGATTTAAATAAAGGTAGTTTTGTTTTTACTGAAGAGATGCCTGTGTATTTAGATTTATAAATATCGGAACCAATAGCTTTACGGGTTTATCTACCAGTTTGTATCCCACCTATCGAAAATTAATCGATATCCAAATGAAAGTAGAATAATATTTTTCTTGGTTGGTGGATACAACAACCAATTGAAAAAATAATACAGTTGCCTTTTGAAAAGGCCTAATCTAACGGTTGGTGTCTCACCAACCGAAACTGAATCTGAATGCAAAATTGAAAGCGGAATAATCTGGTTGGTTGGTGGAGACACCAACCAATAGGAGAATACGCTGCTTGGTTTGTGCTTCCTCGATCAATAGGAAAGATCTTTCACTTCATTCCGAATGACAAAAAAGAATATGAACTAAACACTGTATTCTGTCTTCCAAACCTGTTTATTCCCCGAATAAATCGCTTCGTTGCACATGGACACACAGATAGATGCTTGCGTACCTGTATTGATATTGGACACCGGGACAATGTTATTCATGATCGATTTGTAAAATTCATCTAACGCATAAGTTGTTCCATCTTGCGTGGCTTTATCTAAAATTGGGATACCACCATCTTGATTGTATACAATTTTTGTTGCTCCGGTTACCCCATCAACAATACCCAACTCTTTTCTGGTCGATTCTTCGGGATAGAATAAACCTGTGCTGGTTAATAATGAAACTGAACCTTTGGTTCCTTTAATTTTGAATAAATAACCATCGCGGGCATTGCCACAAGTAGCGCCAAAATTTCCAATCATTCCTTTCGCATTATACCTAAGGGTGGCTTGAATATTATCATAAGTCTCTCGTCCGTCTTTGAAAACATCGATACCGCCGGTCCCGGTAATTTCATCGGGCTGGGTTTCGAAGGCCCAATTAATGAAATCAATCTGATGCGATAAAAGTTCAGCAGCCAAACCTCCCGAATATGCTTTGTACATCCGCCAGTTGATTTGTCTTTCCAGAGCTGGGTTCTCGACAGGTCTACGCCAGTTCCAGTTTCTATCCCAACGGCAATCAATTTGTGATACTTTACCCAGATAACCACTTTGAATCATATCTTTCACTTTAAAATAGAGCGGTGAATAACGGTATTGGTAACCAACCTGGAAGACTTGTTTGGGATATTGTTTTACCAATTTTTTCAAAGCCAATGCCTGGTCAATGCTATATGTCATGGTTTTTTCCACGTAAACATGCTTTCCGGCAAGCACAGCATCCTTGGCAATTTTAAAGTGTTCGCTTAATGGCGTAGCTATAAATACAGCATCAATGGTCTGATCATCCAAAACCTGGCGATAATCTTTAATGGGCCTGGCAGTAACAGGCGTAAACTTTTCAGTTTCCTTTAATCTGAAATCAAGTAAATCGCAATAGGCAATGGTTTTAAATTTCGCAGGCATTGACCTGATAACCGACAAAACACCTTTCCCGCGATCGCCGCAGCCAATCATCGCTATATTAATTACCTTATCAGCATTTAAAATACCAAATACTTCCTTACCAACCAACATACCAGAACCCAGCAAAGCTGAATTTTTAACAAACGATCTACGATGCATTTTAAATTTATTTATAGCACAAGGCCTTTATTACTATTAATGTCAAACCCGACAACGTTTAAAGTTGAGAGAAAAAACTTCAAATTTCTGCTCATTCATACGCTATTAAACCACTTCTCTATACATTTGACGGGCTTTCTGTACTATCCTACAATCATAAACCCGATTGAGCGGAATAGCCCGCAGCCTGATTTTTCATCAGGCGAGGACTATTGGCGAAAGCGGGACTGATGGCAGCCATAAGCACCTGAATACCTTTACAAAATCTATTTTAAGGCTTTTATTTTGATTGTTCTAAAATCTACTTTATTGCCATGATCCTGAATAAGAATGTGTCCTTTAACCGCTTCACCAAAATTTTTCCAATCTTTATATTTACTGATTGCCACTAACTTTTTAAATTCTGCTGAACCGCGAACGTATTCCAGAACTTTCACACCATTAAGATAATGTTCAACCTTATTGTTTGGGTAAACAACTAAACGGGCATTGTTCCAGCTACCAATAGGACGCAGGTATCGGGCTTCCTTTTTGGCAGTAATTAAATCATATAACGATGCCAGTGTACGGTTTCCATCTCTTCCTAATTTAGCGTCAGGATGTAATTCATCATCTAAAACCTGGTATTCCAAGCCAATGGCCGAGCCTGTATTTTTTTCGTTCAGGGTTACAAAATACTTTACACCGCTATTGGCGCCTGGCGTAAGTTTAAATTCAAATGATAAATCGAAAGCAGAAAATTCCTCTTTTGTAACAATATCTCCACCGTTAGTAGATTCTCCGCCAGTAGATGGTTCTACGCTAATAATACCATTAGCAATTTTCCACCCTTTTGCCGGGAAGGCAGTTTTATAAGCGCCGACCCAACCAGCATTACTTTTTCCATCAAAAAGTAGTTTATAACCTTCTGATTTTTCGTAAGCTGATAATGTATTAGGCATTAAGTTTACTGTATAAATTCCTTTTGGGAAGGATTTTGGCTTCAACCCCTCTGTTTGAATATTGATATTTTTGAAGTAAACTTTTTTGCCATCATTTTCAAGGTTATTCCCAATTCCATGAACCTGTAAACCAATAAATCCTGTTTTATCCAACGTATCAATTACATAAGCCACAGGGGTTCCATTTACCCAGGTTTTAAGTTCATTTCCAATATTTTCAATGCGATAATGGTTATATTCATTTTTTTTGTAAAGCGATTTTGCTACTGAATTTAATTCCAAAGGATATAGCCACAATCGTCTGGCTTCATCATAAACACCACCTGTCCAGGCTCTTTGTGTTGGATCGATCTCCACTTGTCTGCCAAAAACTAAACCTTTACCGTTATTTCCTTCCGGTTTAATATGGCTCCGGGTTTGTATTCCGGAATTTGTATTCTCACCTTCAAGTTTTACATCCAGTTCAAGAATAAAATCGCCATATTCCTTTTCAGTAATTAAAAATGAATTTGGCGTTCCTTTAGTCATGGTACCAACAATTGCACCATCTTCTACTTTATAAGGTGCAACTCCCGCTACAGCTTTCCAGCCATTTAATGTTTTACCATCGAAAAGTGGTTTTGATTTCTGCGCAGCAGCGGATAAACTGATTAAGCTAAGTGTTATAATACTGTATTTTTTGAGGTTTAACATTGGTTAAAGATTAGTCGTCAATGCGAATCAGGAAGCAATGGTTCTTGTTAAAGATTGCTTTATGCCTCGCAATAACGAATTTTGAAAATTAATATTTAAAAACTTTTCCGTTTGCGATTACTTCTTGTCTGCTTTCATCAAAAATTGATTTTGCTCCGGTACGCACCGCAGCGTTCGTCATAATGTTAGCAATTGAATGAGAATAACCCGCCTCAACAGGTGCATTTGGTGTTTTGCGGCTACGAACGCATTCCATCCAGTTTCTCATATGGCCAGATGTTAGCGCATCGCCACCCATATTCGCTCCAGTAGCCGTTTTGATTTCGGTTTTACTTAAATCAAACTCTGGCAAAAGATTGGCTTTCATACCCATTGCAGCAGCTTCTTTTTCCCTTAAGCCACCTTTTGGAGAGACTTTATTGGTAATCAAATTCAACTCACCACCATTCGAATAATACACTTCGCCAACATCGCCAACACTATTCTGCATCCTGGAGGTAAATGTTACCTGAAACCCATCTTGGATATTCGGCTGACCATAATCAAAAACGGCAACCATCGAATCCCAGTTTTTACGGCCATCTCTCCAGGTATAAATCCCTCCATTGGCCACCACACTTCTTGGGTGCTTTAAACCTGTGAACCAATGTACGGTATCAATTTGGTGTGACATCCACTGACCAGGCATCCCTGATGAATATGGCCAAAACAAACGATATTCTAAATATTTCCTTGGATCGAAAGCTTCGTTCGGCCGGTTCAATAAAAACCTTTTCCAGTCAATATCTTCTTCTTTAAGCTTAGCAACTAATTCTGGCCTGCGCCAACGGCCAGGCTGATTAACATTCCAAACCAAATCTACCGCGGTAATTGGACCGAATTTCCCCTCCTGGATAAATTTTGCAGCATTAGCATAGTTTTCGCCACTCCTCCTTTGAGATCCAATCTGCACAATTCTATCCGTTGCTTTTACGGCTTTCAGCGCAGCTTTTGCATCATCCATGGTTTCAGCGAAAGGTTTTTCTACGTAAGCATCGCAATTGGCTTTTACCGCTTCAATAGTATGCAAGGCATGTTGAAAATCGGCAGTACTGATTATAACCGCATCCAAATCTTTCATGGCATAGAGTTCCTCATTATTCCGGCAGGATTTTATATCATGTCCGAATTTTTCTTTTAGGTGTGCTATTCCTAATTCTCTTCGGTAGTTCCAAAGATCCGAAAGCCCAACAATATCAAAGTTTAGTTCTTTATTATGGTTTAAGAAACAAGGAAGTAATGTATCCTTAAACCGATCTGAAAATCCAACTGCACCAACACGAACCCGGTCATTTGCACCAATAATTCGTCCATAGCTTTTTGCACTCATACCCAGTGTTCCAGCATAAGTTGCCGCAGCAAAAACGGCAGATTGTTTAATAAATTTTCTTCTGGAATTTTCCATAGAATAAAATAGGTTTAGATTTAGGTTAGATGAGCACAAGGCATTAAACAGCGAGGCCATTTAATAGCATCCAAAATAGGTTTTTTAACTTAGAGACAAGGCCCAGAATCGTAACAATTTAGAAACGGTTAAAATTTACTGGTGTTGCTGTCTCAAATTTTCAGGATCAGCATATTAATTAAAAAAACCTCATGCTATGAAAGCAAGGAATTATTATAACGGTAGACGTATCCCCCTTTAAGATAGGAAATGAAAGTTAGTTGTTTAACTCAGGTTAAAAAGCACTGCCCGCCAATCCCTTTCTTCAAGGAGAGGAAAAGCAGAATAATTTGCCTGATCACAAATCTTGATCGGCTGAGGTCAAAATACATAAAGCCCTTTAGAAACTTAATTCTAAAGGGCTGCTTCAAACTACAAGTTTTGAAATATTCTATCCTAACATTGCTAAGCTTTCTTCAATAATTTTAATTTTCGCTTCTGCATCTGCTTTTTTATTGCGTTCGTTAGCAATAATTTCTGGTTTAGCATTTTGTACAAAACGCTCGTTGCTTAATTTAGCATCAACCGATTTTAAGAAACCTTGTAAATACACCAAATCAGCGCTCAAGCGAGTTCGCTCGGCTTCAACATCAATATTTTCTGTTAGCGGAATAAAGAATTCATCTTTGCCAGCCATGAAAGCTGTTGCGCCAGCAATTTTATCGTTTACAATTTCAGCTTCAGAAACATTAGCCAATTTGAACACAATGTTTAACCACTTTTCGTAATCAATATCTGAATTTACCTTTAAACTTAAGGGCAAAGCTTCTTTAGGAGAAATTTGTTTTTGGTTACGAACATTTCTGATTTCGGCAATAACCGTTTTAATAACTTCAGCGTCTTTTAATACTTTTTCATCAATTGAACCACCTTTAGGATATTCTGCCACAATACAGCAGTCCATTTCGCCACGTTCAGCAAACAGATCATCATGCCATAATTCTTCGGTTAAGAAAGGCATATTCGGGTGCAATAATTTTATAATCTGCTCAAAGAATCCAACTGTAGCTTGATAACTCTCGGCATCAATTGGTTGTTGGTAAGCAGGTTTTACCATTTCTAAATACCAGGCACAGAAATCATCCCAAACCAATTTATAAGTAGTCATTAAGGCTTCTGATAAACGATATTGTTTAAAATTTTCTTCAATTTCTACCAAGGCTTCATTAAAACGGTTTTCAAACCAGGAAATCGCTTGTGGATTTGGATTTTCTAAATTGTGATCAACTTCCCAACCTTTAACCAAACGGAAAGCATTCCAGATTTTCGATGCAAAATTACGCCCTTGCTCGCAGTAGCTTTCATCGAACATTAAATCGTTACCAGCCGGCGACGACATAAGCATCCCCACACGAACCGCATCAGCACCATATTTTTCAATTAATCCAATAGGGTCAGGCGAATTACCCAACGATTTAGACATTTTACGGCCCAATTTATCGCGAACAATTCCAGTTAAATATACATTCGTAAACGGTTTTTTGCCCATAAACTCATGCCCTGCCATAATCATACGAGCCACCCAGAAAAACATAATTTCTGGTGCGGTAACCAAATCATTTGTCGGATAATAATAATTAATATCTTTATTCTCAGGGTTTTTAAAGCCATCGAAAACAGAAATTGGCCATAACCATGATGAAAACCAGGTATCCATCACATCTTCATCCTGTTTTACAAAAGGAGCCAATTGGTTTTTAAAACCCTCTTTATCAAAATTGGCATCTTCTAAATGTTTTTTCTTATAGAATTCTTCCAGTGCCTCATCTTTAGTTTTAGCAACTACCCAATTTCCTTTATCATCGTACCAGGCCGGAATTTGTTGTCCCCACCAAAGCTGACGTGATATGTTCCAATCCCGAACATTTTCCATCCAGTGGCGGTATGTGTTTTCAAATTTATTCGGAATCAGGTTTACTTCACCATTTAATACATCATCCAAAGCGGGTTGTGCCAATTCTTTCATTTTCACAAACCACTGCATAGAGAGTTTTGGTTCAATAGCTGCATCCGTACGCTCAGAAAAACCAACCTGCGATTTATAATCTTCAACTTTTTCTAAATGACCAGCTTCTTCTAACATTTTGGCGATCTTTTTACGGGCAATAAACCTGTCCTCCCCTACCAAAATCACAGCCAACTCATTTAAAGTTCCATCATCATTTAAAATATCGGTAACAGGCAAGTTATGTTTAACACCCAACTCATAATCGTTCAAATCATGCGCCGGGGTTACTTTTAAACAACCAGTACCAAATTCGATATCAACATATTCATCCTCAATAACCGGAATTTCATGATTAACCAACGGTACAAAAACCTTTTTACCTTTTAAGTGCGTAAAACGTTCATCGTTAGGGTTAATACAAATTGCAGCATCGGCCATTATAGTTTCTGGTCTTGTGGTTGCAATTGTTAAAAATTGGTCTTCCGTTCCCGAAATTAGATACTTAATATAATATAGCTTTTGATTAACTTCCTTGCGGATCACTTCTTCATCAGAAACAGCAGTTTTACCAGCAGGATCCCAGTTAACCATGCGAATGCCTCTGTAAATCCATCCTTTTTTATAAAGATGAATAAACGAATCGATCACGGCTTCAGAGAGATCTTCTTCCATGGTGAAACGCGTACGGTCCCAATCGCAACTTGCCCCCAGTTTTTTTAATTGATCTAAAATAATACCACCGTATTTTTCCTTCCATTCCCAGGCATGTTTTAAAAAATCTTCGCGTGAAAGGTCTTTTTTATTAATGCCTTGCTCTTTTAACATCGCCACAACTTTCGCTTCAGTAGCGATTGATGCATGGTCCGTTCCAGGAACCCAACAAGCATTTTTACCTTGCATACGGGCCTTACGAATCAAAACATCTTGAATCGTATTGTTCAACATGTGCCCCATATGCAGCACTCCGGTAACATTTGGTGGTGGAATTACAATAGTGTAAGGCTCACGCTCATCAGGTTCTGAGTGAAAAAACTTTTTCGACAGCCAATAGCTATACCATTTATCTTCTGTTTCTGCAGGATTGTACTTCGTGGAAATGCTCATGAATTATATTAAAAGCCCAAAAATAGCTAATTAAGCGCAAAGCTGAAAGGCTAAAGCGAAAAGCATAAAGTTAAAAGCTGAAAGACCAAAGCGAAAAGATTAACGAAATTTTTTCTGAAAAGCAAATACAGCATTTCATTTTAATGTTAGTCCTGCTTTTTGTTGCAATCTTTTTGTGAATGAAAGTTTGAACTTTCTCGCAACAAGTACAAAAAGTATTTTCACTTCAATCAGGTTTAGAAACCTAAGGCTGCCGCTCTTATGAATGTTCTACAGACTGCATATTTGTGTAAAGCGCACTAATTCAAATTGTACAGAGGGAGGTAAGGCAGCCAGCTATGAATTTAAACTTCTTAAAAATCTCATTCTATTGAAGTTTTTAAAGCCATCGCCTTTACTTTCAACCAACGATCAGATGATCTATGGCTACCCTTTTTGTGAAGCACGAAGCAATCCTAATCATTTAGATTAATGGAATAAGAAATAGAAGATTGTCACCTATTTTAAGGCATCTAAAACTTCATCTTTTGAATTCTCACCGCATTTAAAATGGCTAAAAATGCAACACCAACATCGGCAAAAACTGCCTCCCACATGGTAGCAACCCCACCGGCACCCAATATCAAAACAATTGCCTTTACCGCAAAAGCAAGCACGATATTTTGAATTACCACATTTTTTGTAGCCTTACCGATTTTAATAGCTGTTGCAATTTTAGAGGGTTGATCGGTTTGAATCACAACATCTGCTGTTTCTATCGCTGCATCGCTTCCCAGGGCGCCCATAGCTATGCCTATATCACTGATGGCCAAAACCGGCGTATCATTAATGCCATCACCAACAAAAGCGACCACTTTGCTTTTATCTTTTTTAATCTCTTCGAGTTTTGACACTTTATCTTCCGGTAACAAATCACCATAATAAGAATTGATGCCTAAAACTCCTGCAACTTTTTTCACAATAGATGTTTTATCACCACTCAACATAACCACTTGCTTTACACCGTTGGCATGCAGCAGATTGATCGCTTCTGTAGCGTCCTCTTTTATTTCATCGGCAATTAGAACATAGCCTACATATTTCCCATTAACGGCTCCAACTACAATACTTTCTTCTATATCTTTTATTTTAACATCGAACTCAACTTTCAATTTTTCTAAAAGCTTAACATTTCCAGCAATAACTTCTTTACCATTCACGTTTCCTTTCAAACCCATTCCCGCAATTTCTTCGATGTTTTCTGCAAGGTGAGCTCCATTTTCTCCAACATGTGCTACAATGGCTTTTGCAATAGGATGTGTGGATTTTGCCTCAACCGCAGCCAGTAAGTTTAAAAATTCTCTCTCATCGATATTACTTTCTACTTTTTGAACCTTAAAAACACCTTTTGTAAGTGTTCCTGTTTTATCCATTACCACCACATTAAGCTTGGTAATTAAATCTAAAAAATTAGAGCCTTTAAACAAAATTCCCTGTGACGATGCAGCACCTATTCCACCGAAATACCCCAGCGGAATGGAAATCACTAAAGCGCAGGGACAAGAAATAACCAAGAAAACCAAAGAACGGTATAACCAGGTTTGGAAATGATAGTCGTTGCCCAAAATTATAATTGGCAGGGTAACCAATGCCACTGCCAAAAAGAAAACAATTGGTGTGTAAATTTTGGCAAACTTCCGAATAAACAATTCTGTTTTTGCCTTACGGGTAGTGGCATTCTGAACCATTTCTAAAATTCGCGAAAGTGCACTATCAGAGAAAGCTTTTGTTACTTTTATTTCAATAACTTTATCCAGATTTAACATGCCCGCCAAAACATTTTCGCCTTTATTGATGGTCTTTGGTTTGCTTTCGCCAGTAAGCGCTGCTGTATTGAAACTACTTTTATCACTCAACATTTCTCCGTCAAGCGGTGTCTTCTCTCCGGCTTTTATTTGTATCGTTTCCCCTATCTCAACCTCTTCTGGAATTACACTTTCATATTTCCCGTTACGCAACACGTTGGCTACTTCAGCACGTACATCCAGCAAAGCTGATATGTTTCTTTTTGCCCGGTTCACCGCAACCATTTGAAAAAGTTCACCTATGGTATAAAATAACATTACCGTAACCCCCTCAGGATATTCTCCTATGGCGAAAGCACCAATTGTGGCAATTGACATCAATGAAAATTCAGTAAAGAAATCTTTTGCTTTAAAAGTTTCCCAAACTTCTTTTAAAACGGGGATGCCAACTGGCAAATAAGCTACAATGTACCAATACGGTCTGATAATTTTAAATGCATCAACTTTTAGAAGATTATCCAAAACAATACCAATAAGCAACATGGCAAGGGTAACAATTGCCGGCAAATACGTTTTAAACGATGACGGATCTCCTCCATGTTCGTGATCGTGACCTTCTTCCTCTTCGTGGGCATGATTATGTTCATGCACCTCGGTATTGTGCACTCTGGTGCTGCAACAGCTATCTTCTTTATGGTGGGAATGACTCATTTATTTATTATTTTCTATAGAAAAGCAACGCTTTAATTTCGGATTCTTTCTTCCCTTTGCTGCAAATGTTCAGCCAAAAATTAATCTCAGGTTTTACACTTGGGCAAGTTTAGTGTACGGAAATAGTAGTACTATCAAAAGTAAATTAAACCCGATTGCCGCGGAAACCAAAAGCTTTTTCTGCTTTTGTTGCAGCAAAAAGCTGGGCTACAAATCCCGAAGAATAACTAAACTTCGTTTTCTTAAACCTATAAATCTAAGTTATGTTTATCAAAAATAACGGTTTATTCTGAATCAATGTAAATAATCATTTTTTTCTCTACCACACAATAAATAGTGTTAAAAAATGTTAATAGTGTAATAAGATTTAAAATCATGAAATCTCTAAAGTTTAATTTTTCACCTGCTGACTTAATCAGAAGATTGGGTTTGGTAAAAATATATTACTGGTTTAACAAGTAATATTCTTATTATATTTTTTCAGTATCGATTTGTATTTCATAAATTTCGCTGTTATAACTAACTTATTAAGCGAATGAAATATCAAAATTTGAAAAGATACTTTGCTGCATTGGGCATTATTGCCGTTAGCTTGTCTGCAAATGCACAAAACAGCAAAAAATTCATTGATCCGGCTAACATGGATCTTTCAGTAAAACCTGGCGACGATTTTTATACGTATGCGAGTGGAAACTGGATAAAAAACAATCCCGTACCTGCAAAAGAAACGCGTTGGGGATCATTTAATGAACTTCGCGACTTCAACATTAACGCAGTTAAATCTCTTGTAGAAGAAGCTGCTGCGGATAAATCTGCTCCAGCCGGATCTGTAAAACGCCGTGTTGGCGATTTTTATACTGCCGCTATGGATAGTGCAACGATCGAGAAACTGGGTTATACCCCTATAAAAGCCGACTTAGCTAAAATTCAGCAAATTAAAGATATACCCGGCGTTTTAGATGAGGTTGCGTACATGCGCACCAATGGCCTGGGCGGAGGAATGTTTGGTATTGGTGTTGGTCAAGACCGTAAAAACGTTAATAAATATATGGTCAATATTGGTCAGGGTGGTACCACTTTGCCAGATCGTGACTATTATTTAAAAGACGACGCCAGAAGTGTGAAGATTAGAGCAGCTTACGATACGTATATGACGACACTTTTTACCCTAACCGGAAGCACTCCTGAGGTGGCTAAAAAGAAAGCTGAAACTGTTTTAAATATTGAGAAGCAATTTGCCGAGGCACAAATGAGCCGCCTGGAAATGCGTGATCCTTACGCCACTTACAACAAATTGACGGTTACCGAGCTGAATAGCAAAACTCCAGCAATAAACTGGGCAACTTATTTGCCAAAATTTAAAATTAAAGGCCAGGATACGGTATTAGTTTCTTCGCCAAAATTTATGGCAAGCCTGGATGGAATGCTGAAATCTGTTTCAGTTGCTGATTGGAAAACGTATTTAGAGTGGAATTTAATCAAGAATGCTGCATCTAGTTTAAGTTCTCCTTTTGTGAAAGCAAGTTTTGCCTTTACACAAGCGCAAACCGGACAAAAAGTTCAAACCCCACGTTGGCAGCGCATGTCATCATTAACAGATGGTACAATCGGCGAGTTATTGGGTCAACTTTATGTAGCCAAATACTTTAAACCTGAAGCAAAAGCACGTATGAACGAAATGATCGTAAATTTACGTAAAGCTTTCGAAATCAGAATTAATGGTTTAGAGTGGATGAGTGCCGAAACGAAACAAAAAGCTTTAGCTAAATTACATGCCTTTACACCTAAAGTTGGCTATCCTGATAAATGGAAAACCTACGATGGTTTAGTGATTAAAAAAGATACTTATTTTCAAAATTTGCGTAATGCAGGCGTTTGGGGATATAATGAATCTATTAATCAGTTAGGAAAACCTGTTGACCGCACTCGATTCGGGATGACTCCTCCTACGGTTAATGCCTATTATTCGCCAACGTTAAACGAAATTGTTTTCCCTGCCGGAATTTTACAATTCCCTTTCTTTGATCCAAATGCAGATGATGCCGTAAATTATGGTGGTATTGGAGCTGTAATTGGTCATGAAATGAGCCACGGTTTTGATGATAGCGGAAGTCAGTATGATGCTTCTGGTAATTTAAAAAACTGGTGGACTGCAGAAGACAAAGCTAAATTTGACGCTAAAACTAAAGCTTTAGGCGAGCAATTCGACGCTTATACCGTTTTAGATACCGTTCATGTTATTGGTAAATTAACCATGGGTGAAAACATTGGCGATTTGGGTGGTTTAAATGCCGCATATACTGCATTTAAAATGACTAAACAAGGCCAAAGCAATGAAAAAATTGACGGTTTCACTCCTGATCAACGTTTCTTTTTAGCCTGGGCACAGGTTTGGAGAGGAAATATTTTGCCAGAAACTGCCGCTCAGTTAATAAAAACAGATCCGCATTCACCAGGGCCATACCGTACTATTGGTGCACCAGTAAACATGGATGCCTGGTACAATGCATTTGATGTTAAACCTGGCGATAAGCTTTATAAAAAACCAGAAGACAGAATCAGAATGTGGTAATCCATTAAGATTGATGTTGATCAATCCAAAAAATGGATTTAAATATCTATCTAAAAAAATCATATAATTTTGAAACGCTCCGATCGACCCGGGGCGTTTCTTATTTTGTGATGCAACTTTATTTTTTTTAGCCTCCCTCTAAATTGTTAAGAAGATTCTATATTTGAAAAACATAAACCCATACATGAAAAACATTCGCAGATTATTTTTATTAACCGTTCTTTCCTTTTTATATGTCGCCGCTGGTGCACAAAACAAACTAATCAGTTTGGATAAATTGGTAAATAAAACTGACCCCGCCTGGCCATTGGTTCAAAAATGGATCGAAGCAGCTAAAAATAAAGTAGAGGTTTTGCCTGTTGACTCAACGAAGTCGAATGAAGTGCTATACAATTCTCAAACAACAACTTACGCCACCTTAGGTTCCGTAATTTATAATACCGGTGGAATTATGGTAGATAATGGCTGGATTAGAATTTTAGGATCTGGAAGCGAGAGACTGAACCGTAATATTGCGGAATGGAATAAGGGAAAAACCATTAAAGAATATGGAGATAATATTCCTTATTTATTAATTGCAGATGATGCTGTTGGCGGTTTCTTTGCCATAAATTACGGTGGTTTAGGACCTGATATTAAAAATGTGTATTATCTGGAACCCAATACTTTAACGTGGCAACCACTGGGTGCAGGTTATGGAGAATTTTTAATATTTTGTTTCGACAGTGATTTGACGAAATTTTATAAAGGTTTACGTTGGACAAACTGGAATCAGTTTATAGCTAACCTGGATGGCACTAAAACTTACAGCTTTCGCCCATATTTATGGCAGGAAGGAACCGATATCGACAAATGTTCAAGAAAACTCGTAGGAATTGAAGAAATGTATCGTTTTAACATTATGAAATCGATTGAGATTAATGCAGATAAAGGCATTAAGAAAGATGATTCGAAGCAGTAGATATCAATAACTGCTAAAAATATTTGGCCTGTGTTTTTTTAGGCAACTTGGCCAATACCAAAGCTCTTGATTCTGCAACCCTCGACTTTAATTCAGTATCAGTTAAAACATCAAGATTTTCAACCTGTATCCATTGGCGCTTAGCCAGATGATAGGCTTGTGAAATACCATCCCTTGCAACTAATTCATCAAACTCATCCGGATTACACTTAATTGAAAACCTTGATCCCTCATCGATAGCAATGATGATGTAGATTTTTTCTTCAACCATAAAACATAAGTGATCCCACTTCATACCTTCGGTGGTTCCAGGCAAACTCAGGCAATATTCTCTGAAAGATTCTATATCCATGTTTAGGGTTTAGGTTTAGGTTTAGGTTTAGGTTTAGGTTTAGGTTTAGGTTTAGGGTAAACAATTCCTAATTTCACTATGTTTGTACCAAGTATAATCCTAAAACGAAAGTAGTAATTCTTCACAAGAATCTTAAAATCTCATCAGCTTATTATCCTATTTAATTTTTTTACACATGAATATTATTACCCCAACGGCTGATGGCTCTAACACACTTTACAATGAAACCATCGGCGAACATTATCACAGTAAACATGGTGCCTTGCAAGAAAGTAAACATGTTTTTATTGAGGCAGGGCTCAGATTTGCTTCTGAAAATCAATCAGAAATCGCTGTTCTTGAAGTAGGCTTTGGCACTGGATTAAATTTTATTTTAAGTTTTGAATATTGTGAATCAAACCAAATTAAGCTTGATTATACCAGCATTGAGGCTTTTCCATTAACAACAGCAGTGATCAATGAAACGGGTTATGCGGCCTATGTTTCCAACCAAATTTGGACAGACTTTATCACAAACTATGATGAATGTCTAAAATCAAAACAGCGGTTAAGTGCATTTTGTAGGCTCGAAATCCCACATACTACTTTAGCTGAATTTGGTACAGATAAAAAATTCGATGTTATTTATTACGATGCATTCTCAGTTCAGCACCAGCCCGAAATGTGGAGCGACGAAATAATTGCGCATGCCTGTAGTTTCTTAAAACCTGGAGGAACCTTTGTTACTTACGCCATTACAGGAAAATTAAAACGAGCCGTAAAAGCCAATGGATTAATGATAGAAAAGCTACCCGGCGCACCGGGCAAAAGAGAAATGCTGAGGGCTGTAAAGTTACTTGTATAAATTTTGTACACGCTATTAAACCACCAATAGCAGCACCAATTTATTTTATAAACCCGGGTAACGTGGAATGCTTTTTTTTGTTGTATGTGATGTTTTTTTCGCTTAAGTAAATATCCCGGAATACTTTAAATGCAAGATGAAATTGCCATAAAAAACTTGCATCAAAACACGGGACTGTGCTTTGATGGATAGCTATAAACTGCTTTAAGAAAAAAAACTGACACAAGTTAGACTTCAATAAAAAACCGATGCGGTTTGTAATTGTTAAAATAACCATAACATTTCATATCATGGAGAAAAGAAATTTAGGAAAAACAGATTTAAATATTGCACCAATTGTTTTTGGTGGAAATGTATTCGGGTGGACCATTGACGAGAAGATGTCACATGAAATTTTAGATCAATTTGTAGCAAATGGCTTTAATTTTATTGATACTGCAGATGTTTATTCTCGTTGGGTGCCCGGTAATAAAGGTGGTGAATCAGAAACTGTTATTGGCAACTGGCTTAAAAAACAAAACAAACGCCATGATGTAATTATTGCTACTAAGGTTGGTTCTGACATGGGTAAGGGCAAGTCGTTAAAAAAAGATTACATCATTAATGAAGTTGAACACTCACTTTCGCGACTCCAAACGGATTATATTGACCTATATTTTTCGCACTTTGACGATGAAACAACTCCCGTAGATGAAACTTTATCTGCCTACGAAACGCTGATTAAAGCGGGTAAAGTGCGTTGGATTGGTGCATCAAACTTCTCTGCTGATAGATTGAAAGAATCATTAATTTTTTCGGCCAGCAATAGTTTACCCAGGTATGAGGTTTACCAACCCGGCTATAATTTATTTGACCGGGAGGAATTTGAGAAAGAACACGAAAAAATTTGTGTTGAAAATAATTTAGGCGTGGTGAGTTATTATTCATTAGCCAGTGGTTTCTTAACAGGAAAATACCGCAGCGAAGATGATTTAAATAAAAGCCAGCGTGGCGGAGGCGTAAAAAAATACTTAAACGAAAAGGGTTTTAAAATTTTAAAGGCGCTGGATGAAATTGCAAATCAGCACCAGGTAGCGCAAGCATCGGTAGCTTTAGCCTGGTTAATTCAGCACACGCCTATTACTGCACCAATTGCCAGCGTAACCAATTTAAGTCAATTAAAATCTTTCTCTGAGGCTGTTAATTTAAAATTATCTCCACATGAGATCACACTTTTAAACGAAGCCAGCAGTTATTAAAAAAAATCTATTATATTTAAATGCCCGATTAGTGAAACAATTATTCGGGCATCTTTGTATTAAACAGAATTTAATATTAAAATGAAGGAAAATCTATCTTTTCTCCCAAAACTTGCCCTGGTTTTATTCTGTTTAATTAGCCTAACTTATATTGCCATTTTAGGCCATTCCCTGCTTGCACCGCTATTGTTTTCATTGCTTATGGCAATATTATTACTACCGGTTGGTAATTTTTTAGAGCAGCGTTTTAAATTAAAAAGAAGTCTGGCTACGCTACTATCTGTAATTTTAATGATTGCAACCATCGGAGGCATTATATACTTTTTTGGAAATCAATTAAGCGACTTATGGGCAGACTGGCCACTACTTAAAGAAAAAGCTAATGTATCTTTCCATGAATTGCAGCATTGGATCACTAAAACATTTCATGTAAATACTGAAAAGCAACTCAGTTATTTAAATGATAGTACTGAAAAAGCTTTGGCCACCAGCGCAACCATAGTAGCCACTACCCTGGCAACGCTATCATCAACCTTACTATTTTTAGGGTTTACACTGCTTTTCACCTTTTTTATTCTAAACTACCGCAGGGTTTTATTTACCTTTTTAACATCCGTTTTTAAAGAAGAACATAAAGAAAAAGTGACTGAAATAGTTACCCAAATCCAATACATTATTAAAAAATACATTATTGGTTTGTTTTTGCAAATGCTTATTGTAACGGTGCTTATGATCGCTATATTAAGCTTACTTGGTGTAAAATACTCAGTCTTACTTGGCCTTGTTGCCGGAATTTTTAACGTGGTTCCTTACCTCGGTATCTTCTTCGCCTTACTAGTAAGTTGCCTGATTACCTTTGCCACCGCAGGTGCGGGAAAAGTTTTACTCGTTGTGGTTGCCTTTGTTGCTGTGCATGCAGTAGACGGAAATGTATTAATGCCACTTGTGGTAGGTTCGAAAGTAAAAATTAATGCGCTATTCGCATTCATTGGCATTGTAGTGGGAGAAATGATCTGGGGAATTTCTGGTATGTTTCTATGCATCCCTTACCTTGCTATTCTCAAAATTATTTTCGACAGGGTTGATACCTTAAAACCATGGGGAATTTTAATGGGTGAAGAACATAAACCTGAGAAAAAGAAACGGGTTTACCGAATTACTAAGAAAATAAAATTAGAGGAAAAAGATTAATTAATGCCCGAGAACAGGTCACCGCACATTCTAAGTACCTCGGCTAATTTGCTGGGCATTTGTTTTATTGTATTAACATCATTAAAAAAACTGGCCCTTACCGATGGCTCGCTAATTGACGAATTTGCCGTGGTAGCCGTTATGCTGTTTATGACGAGTTGCATATTATCTTTTATCGCCATGCGGCGTGAACACAGGCTGAGTAATCGTCTGGAGAAAATAGCCGACTTTGTATTTCTATCTGGCCTGGTGGTTTTATTTGTGGCAACTATACTCATTGCATTTAATTTGATTAAATAGCTTTTTGTAAAGCAATTTCAGGGGTTATTTTTTATGTCAGTCCTTCTTTCCGCTTAATCTTTTGGCTAAAGAAAATGCGAAAACTAAAATTTGAATAACCAAAAGTATATCGCTGCAATAAGGTTTATGGGAAATAATCATGTGCTAAAAGTAAATTTCTGGCAAACGTGATGTTCCATTCTAAATAATCGCTGTTGTTTTGTTAATTTAGCCGTTAATCAAACAGTAATTAATTATGCCAAACAACCCCATTCCAGTTACAGCTCACAACCCCGCCGATGCATTTAACCGTTTGTTAACTGTTTTAGATACGTTACGCAGTCAATGTCCGTGGGATAAAAAGCAAACTATGGAAACCTTACGCCACCTCACAATTGAAGAAACTTATGAATTAAGTGATGCGATTCTGGAAGGGGATTTAGAGGAAATTAAAAAGGAATTGGGCGATGTGATGATGCATTTGGTTTTCTACTCTAAAATTGCATCTGAAACAAACGATTTCAACATTATTGATGTATTAAATGGCGTTTGCGATAAATTAGTAAACCGCCATCCACACATTTATGGAGATGTAGAAGTACAGAACGAAGAGGATGTTAAAAGAAACTGGGAACAAATCAAACTTAAAGAAGGTAACAAATCGGTTTTAGCCGGGGTTCCTGCTTCCCTACCGGCATTGGTAAAAGCTTCCAGAATACAAGAAAAAGCTCGTGGAGTGGGCTTTGATTGGGAAGATAAATCCCAGGTTTGGGAAAAAGTTGAAGAAGAATTACAGGAGTTCAAAGCCGAATTTAATGTGGCAATCGATAGTGATATTGATATGGAAAAAGCGGAGTCCGAATTTGGCGATGTATTGTTTTCTCTCATCAACTACGCACGTTTCATCAATATCAATCCCGAAAATGCATTAGAGAAAACAAATAAAAAATTTATCAAACGCTTTCAGCACCTGGAAAATAAAGCCAGGGAAAACGGAAAAGCTTTAGCTGATATGACTTTGGCAGAAATGGATATTTACTGGAATGAAGCAAAAAAATTGTAGGCCATGAGCGAAAATCAATTTCCAAAAAATCTAATCAACATTATTACTTTCAATGTTACTGCAACGAACACGGTAGATGAAGGCATTATCCCATGGGTAAATATTGGCAAAGCAAATGAAGAAATATTAAATCTGATCGATGCAGAAGAAATTGTACTGAACGTTCCTGAAATAAATATTGCAATTGATTATCCCTTAAGCCAACTAATAACAATCAAATTAACTTCGTCTGAAGGTTTCTCAAGAAAAAAGTTGTTAATAGAAATCAGGAAAATATTTCAAGATCTATCTAAAACTAATGCCTTTGATATCTATGCATTAGATTTAGTTGCACTAGATGTTTACAAAACGGAAACTGGTGCGATTGAAGTAACTATGGATATTGATATATAAATTAAAATAATTTTAATAAAAAACTCCATCCACATAATACCACTTCCCCTCTTCTATCTTAAAATTCGATTTTTCGTGCAAAACATCTGTTTGGAATTTTTTATTCATGTAGTAAGCCTTAAATTCCACCGTATCAAAATCAGCTGAAATAATTTCAAGCTTGAGCCATTTTGTATTTTTGGCGCTTTTTAAGTACGCCTCTTTTGAATTTCCCTTTCGCTTGCTAACATGTGTAGTTTCGGCTAGGTAATCTCCATTTAACACCACAAATACCGAATAACGCGAACGCATTAAAGCTTCTGCAGTGGGTGCAACTTTAGTTTTTAAATGAAAAGGCTGGCAGCAAGTTTGATAATGCAAACCTGTTCCGCAAGGACAATTATTAAAATTTATGTTCATGATTGTAAGCAAAAGTATCATTTAATATTTCCTCTGCTTAAATTTCCGTAAAATTGCACCCATAAAATGAGATACTTCTTCCATATCGCTTATCAAGGCAAAAATTATAATGGCTGGCAAAAACAACCAGGTGCCATTAGTGTACAGGAAGTGATAGAAAAAGTATTATCTAAAATTTTCAAAATACCTGTCGCGATCAATGGTTGCGGGCGTACAGATGCTCAGGTTCATGCCAGTCAGTTTTTTTTCCATGCAGATATAGAACAGGAGTTTGACTTCGATTTAATGTACCGCATGAATAAAGCTTTGCCACAAAACATTGCGATTTTCGACATCATTAAAATGGAGGGATTACCACATGCCCGTTTCGATGCAGTACAGCGCAAATACGATTATTTTATCCATACTTATAAAGATCCTTTTTTAGCCAATCAAAGTTCTTTCTATCTGGAACCCGACTTAAATCTGACTTCGATGAAGAAGGCAGTCGAACTTTTACCGCTATACAAAGACTACAGGGCTTTTTGCACCCAGCCAAATAAATACGAACATACCATCTGCAATGTAATGGAAGCTAATCTATTTGTTAATGCAAAAGGCGATAGGATAAGATTTCATATTGCAAGCAACCGGTTTTTGAGCAAAATGATAAGGATTTTGATGGGGAAATTAATAAGAGTAGGAAAGGGAGAAATCAGTATTGATGAATTTGAAAACTTATTAATCACACTTGAAACACCCAAAACTTTAGATCCTGCGCACCCTACTGGTCTATACCTATCTAAAGTCACCTATCCATATTTAAACCTGGAACCTAGAACGGATTTTTTAACCGCAACACAAGGAACAGACTGGTTGTCGGTGTAGCATTATTTTAAACAGTTACCTACTATTTTTCAATGAAAATATTTACCAGTTTACTTCTCTTATCATTACTTTTTGGAAGTTGCAGCCGACAAATAAATCAAATTCCAAAAGAACAAAATTTTTCACTTAACAAATCGAAAACGATCGAATCAACCGTTTTTACGGTAACGCAAATAAATGATAGCCGGTGTCCAGTCAATACAAATTGCATAGTAGCTGGCAAAGCGGAGGTTTTTTTAAGCATGAGCAATAAAGATGAAAATGTGAATCTTATCTTTTGTATTGGTGCAGATTGTAAAGCGGGAATCAACAATGATCAAACTAGTATTAAGATTGGAAAGCAAAATTACCGCATTCAGCTAATTTCCGTAAATCCAGTTAATAGTACCACTCCAACTCAAAAAGCGAAAACAGCACAAATAAAAATCACAACCTTATAAAAATAAAAAACCCTCTTTAAGCTTCACTTAAAGAGGGTTGTATTATGATGCAATCTTGCTTTGCAGAGATTTAGCAATTAAGCATCAATCTTTGCATATTTTGCATTTCGTTCAATAAATTCTCTGCGTGGTGCAACTTCATCGCCCATTAACATAGAGAAAGTATGATCACATTCTGCTGCACTTTCTATGGTAGCTTGTAGCAATGTACGCGTCGCAGGGTTCAAGGTTGTTTCCCACAATTGTTCTGCATTCATCTCACCCAAACCTTTATAGCGTTGAATATGTACACTATCTTCTTTACCTGCACCTTTTAAACGCTGTACAGCCGCATCGCGTTGAACGTCATTCCAGCAGTATTCAAATTCTTTACCTTTTTTAACCTGATAAAGAGGAGGTGAAGCAATGTAAACGTATCCAGCTTCGATTAAAGCCCTCATGTAACGATAAAAGAAAGTCAGGATCAACGTTGTAATGTGCGACCCATCGATATCCGCATCCGTCATGATTACGATTTTGTGATAACGCAGTTTCGTTAAGTTTAAAGCCTTATCATCTTCGGGTGTACCAATGCTTACGCCAATAGCAGTAAACATATTTTTTATCTCGTCGTTTTCGTAGATTTTATGTTCCATCGCCTTTTCTACGTTCAAAATCTTACCTTTCAAAGGTAAAATGGCTTGAATGTTTCTATCGCGACCTTGTTTAGCGGTACCACCCGCCGAGTCTCCCTCTACAAGGTAAATTTCACATTTTTCAGGATCACTGTCAGAGCAGTCGGCTAGTTTACCTGGCAAACCAGAACCACCCATTACACTCTTCCGCTGAACCATTTCGCGAGCTTTACGGGCTGCAGCACGGGCAGTAGCCGCCAAAATTACCTTATTGATAATCATTTTAGCTTCTTTTGGATTTTCTTCCAAATAAGCACCTAAAGCCTCGCCAACTGCAATATCTACAGCACCCATCACCTCACTGTTACCCAACTTGGTTTTGGTTTGCCCTTCAAATTGTGGCTCTTGCACCTTAACAGAAACTACAGCAGTTAAACCTTCTCTAAAGTCATCTCCTGTGATTTCCATTTTCAGGTTTTTCAATAATCCTGATTTATCCGCATAACTTTTTAAAGTACGGGTTAAACCTCTACGGAAACCGGCAATGTGCGTTCCACCCTCATGGGTATTAATGTTATTTACGTATGAGTGAACATTTTCCGAATAACTGTCATTGTACTGGAAAGCCAATTCAACAGGAACGCCGTTTTTTATACCGTCAATATAAATTGGTTCAGGTAAAAAAGATGCACGGGTACCATCTAAAAACGTAACAAACTCTTTTAAACCACCTTCAGATTGGAACACTTCTGACAAAAATGAACCATCTTCCAACGTTTCACGCTCATCAGTAAGGGTCAATTTAATTCCTTTGTTAAGGAAAGCCAATTCGCGTAAACGACTGGCAAGGGTATCATATTTATATTCAGTAGTTTGAGTAAAAATAGTAGCATCCGGACTAAAAGTTACGATAGTACCACGTTTATCGGTAGTTCCAACTTCTTTTACATCATATTGCGGAACACCAATCTTGTACTCCTGCATCCAAATTTTACCTTCGCGATGCACTTCTGCCTTCAAATCGGTAGATAATGCATTTACGCAACTTACCCCAACACCGTGTAAACCACCAGAAACTTTGTAAGTATCCTTGTCAAATTTACCACCCGCGTGTAAAACCGTCATTACAATTTCAAGCGCCGATTTATTTTCTTTAGTATTAATACCAGTCGGAATACCACGACCATTATCTTCAACTCTAATGGAGTTACCTTCTAAAATTCTAACGTCGATTGTGTCAGCATGACCAGCCAAAGCTTCATCAATGGAGTTATCTACTACCTCGTAAACCAAATGGTGTAAACCTTTAACGCCGGTATCACCTATATACATCGAAGGGCGCTTACGCACCGCTTCCAAACCTTCTAAAACCTGTATATTATCTGCCGAATAATTTGACTTTAAATCTTGTTCTTCGCTCATATTTTATTTAAAAACTATAAGTATCAAAAATACGGAAATTTTGGCAATTAAACTAATATGTGGATAAGTTTTAGGTGTAGTCGGTTAGCCTGATTTAATGCCTTTCAACCCATTTAAATAGGGTTTTAGAAAGCAAAAACTGCCTATCATTTTAACGTTCATCCTGCTTTACACTTTAGCTCCGATAAAAAAAATCGGAGGCTGCCGTTTCAATCAGGTTTAATTGGCGACTATTGTACTAATTGGGTGGGTTTGCACTCTGCAACCTGAAATAAATGCATTACTAAGCCACCCAAACCCGATAAAAGAGAACATCCCGATCTTGGAGCATAATCACCTTTTATCAGAACCAGCTTAGTGCTTACACAGGTCTAATCGGGATAAAGCGGTTAGCGGGAACTCACTCTTAAAATGATTACTGCTAATTGTTTCCCAAATTAATTTAATGAATTAAAGTATTGCATTTTAAAGCTGAATTACATTCAAATTGCATTTGAAAACTAATTTATATAAGTTTGCTAAAATTTATTAAATAATAATGGAAAGAAAAACCTTCAAAACCTTTGGTTTATTTGCTACTGCTGCAATGATTACAGCTTTTTCAGCATGTCAAAACAAGGATACCAAAACTACTGAGACTAAAAAGACTGATAGCACAACACCAGCTGCTCCTGCTGCAAGTGAAAAAATTGTATATGTAAATTCTGATTCGTTACTTACTAAATACGAATATTTTAAAGATTTAAAAGTAAAATTCGAAGGCAAGACTAAGAATGCGCAATCGGATATGCAAGCAAAAGGACAGGCTTTCCAAAGAGAATTAGCGCAGTATCAACAATCTGCCCAAACTTTATCAGCAGATCAGCGTAAAACTACAGAAGAGCGTTTACAACGTAAGCAACAAGAGTTACAGGCTTACCAGCAAAATGCCGGTGCTGCTTTACAAAACGAACAGGCTACTGAAAACGAAAAACTTTATGATAAAGTAGCGGAGTACCTGAAAGGTTACGCAAAAGGTAAAGGTTATAAAATGGTTTTGACCTACTCTAAAGGGAATAGCGCAATTTTATTTGCTGATGAAAGCTTAGATGTTACTTCGGAAGTAATTAAAGGTTTAAACGCTGAATACAGCAAAAAATAGGTACAAAATATTTCAATTTGAATGCTCCGTAAATCGGGGCATTTTTTTTGCTTAAAAATTATTATGATCAATCAGGAACAACATCAGAAATTTATGCAAATGGCTATCGATCTTTCAGTTCAGAACGTCACAGAAAGTATTGGTGGCCCCTTTGGGGCAGTAATTGTTAAAGATGGTGAATTTATTGCCGGATCGGCTAATAAAGTAACTTCGACCAACGACCCAACTGCACATGCAGAAGTTTCGGCAATTCGTTTGGCTTGCCAGAAATTAAACACTTTTAATTTAAGTGGCTGCGTGGTTTATACCAGTTGCGAACCTTGCCCAATGTGCCTGGGAGCAATTTACTGGTCGCAGATAGAGACCATTTACTATGCAAATACCAAAACCGACGCAGAAAACATTGGCTTTAGTGATAAATTTATTTACGAAGAGCTGGAAAAACCAATGAATGAACGTTCCCTGCATGTGATACAACTCATGCGTGATGAAGCATTAGAAGCGTTCAAATTGTGGGGAAATTCTGCAATGAGAATAGAATATTAAATTAGGGTGAAACAAATCAATGGCTAATTACGTCTGAAAAATAAAAACTGATGACTTACGAACAAAAAATTAGAAGCGAACTGGAGTTTTGGCAATATAAAATTTTGCAAAAACCTTCTCTTCTAAATGCCGTAACAGATAACGTACAAAAGAAAATCAACAGTTACATTCCGGATAAAATTCATCAGGCCATTACCGCAGCCATTAAACAAATGGTGAAGGCGGTGCTTTTTGGTTCAACTTTTACCACTTCAAAACCCATCACCGATTTAACATTGATGCATCGCGAAGCATTAATAAAACAAAAAATAGATGGGTATAAAAAAACCGGCGCAGCCGAAGGTGGCATTACTGGTGCCGGTGGTTTTTTGATGAGTTTGGCTGATTTCCCTTTATTGCTGGGTATCAAAATGAAAATGCTTTTTGACATTGCAGCACTTTATGGTTATGATGTTAAGGATTATCGCGAAAGGTTATTTATCCTCCACGTTTTTCAACTGGCATTTTCCAGTAAGCAGGAAAGCAAAAATGTTTTTCTCAACATGCAAAATTGGGATGATCAAGCTCATAGGCTTCCTGCCAATATAGATGAATTTGATTGGTTAACTTTTCAACAGCAATACCGCGATTATATCGATTTGGCTAAGCTAGCACAAATGTTGCCTTTTGTAGGCGCTGCAGTTGGTGCACTTGCCAATTACAAATTAATTGAAAAACTCGGAAAAACTGCTATGATGGGTTATCGGATGAGGTATTTTGATGTTCAGTATGCCATCGAAGCGAAACAAAATCAGATTGAAAACGGCGAAAATTAATTAATTTTCTTCTTCAAACATACCACTTATCAAATCATCGGTTTCCCGTCTGTCTTTTTTAGTAGGGCGACCGGTACCACGATCACGCTTCAAATTCGGCGAGTGAAATGCCGATTTAAAAGCATGAGTTTCCTCAACTGGAGTTAAATCTTTATATTTTGTAAGTGCCGTTGGTGAATCGGTTCTATTGTAAGAAAAATCTACTACTTCTATAATCTTCTTTTCTATTCCTTTAGATACCTGGTAAACATCCCCAATCTTAACAATCGCCGACGCTTTTATATTCTGTCCCTTGAGCTTAACACGACCAGCTTTACATGCATCGGTTGCTAAACTGCGTGTTTTAAATAACCTTATTGCCCATAAATACTTATCGATCCTTAATTTTTCTGCTTCTGCCATTTGTGGTTTTTGGTTGTTTAGTTTTTAGTTTAACAGAGATAATCTAATTTATCTGTAAATTATAAACCAGAGCACTAAAAACCAAAGTTAAGCAACACAACGCCAAAAAACCAAACATCTAAAAAACTAAAAAACCAATTATTTTGAGTTATTTTGCGTAAAATTAAAAAAACATCATGTATTTAGATTTAAAGAAATTAATTGAAGCCGCTTGGGAAGATAGAACCCTTTTACAATACAACAATTATTGCGAAGCAATTGAAACGGTTATTTTAAAACTAGATAAAGGTGAAATACGTGTGGCTGAACCTGTTTTAAATTCATGGGGTATCAATGAGTGGGTAAAAAAAGCGGTAATTTTATATTTTCCAATCCGTGAAATGAAAGAGATTAAAAGCGGTCCTTTCGTTTACCACGATAAAATGGAATTAAAAACGGATTACAAAGCAACTGGTGTACGTGTAGTACCGATGGCAAGTGCCCGTTATGGTTCATTTTTAGCCAAAGGCGTAATCATGATGCCATCGTATGTAAACATTGGCGCTTATGTTGATGAAGGTACAATGGTTGATACCTGGGCAACAGTTGGTTCTTGTGCACAAATAGGTAAACGTGTTCACTTAAGTGGTGGCGTTGGTATTGGTGGCGTTTTAGAACCTGTTCAGGCAGCACCGGTAATTATCGAAGATGATTGTTTCTTAGGTTCAAGAGCAATTGTTGTAGAAGGTGTTAAATTAGAAAAAGAGGTTGTTTTAGGTGCCAATGTTGTTTTAACAGCTTCAACCAAGATCATTGATGTAACTGGACCAACTCCTGTAGAATATAAAGGCGTTGTTCCGGCTCGTTCGGTTGTTATTCCAGGTAGCTATACTAAATCATTCCCTGCAGGAGAGTACCAGGTACCTTGTGCTTTAATTATCGGTAAACGTAAAGAAAGTACTGATAAAAAAACTTCCCTAAATGATGCGTTAAGAGAAAATAACGTAGCCGTATAAGCTGAAAGCATAAAGGTGAAAGCTGAGCATACAAAAAATATCATAACCGAAGGTTCTAAACTTGATCAATCAAATTTAGAACCTTCTGATTTTAATAGTCACCTAAAAATTGGCTACGACGGTAAACGGGCAGCGAATAACCTAACGGGATTGGGGAATTATAGCCGCTCATTAATCGAATCTTTATCAAACTTCTACCCAAACAACAGGTATTTAGTTTACACGCCTAAAGTTAAAACACATCAGCAAATCAATTCTTTTTTTGAAAAAGAAAATATTCAGCTAAAGCTACCCAGAAGTGGCCGGTTGTTATGGCGAAGTTTAAACATCGTAAGAGATTTACTTGGCGATGGCGTTCAACTTTATCATGGTTTAAGTCATGAAATCCCACTTTATATTCAACACACGCCAATTAGATCCGTTGTTACCATTCACGATTTAATTTTCTTTCGGTTTCCACAATATTTCAAGTATATCGATAGAAAAATTTACGAATGGAAAAGTAAATCTGCCTGCACACGTGCTGATAAAATTATCGCTATCAGCGAAAAGACGAAGGCAGACATTATTGAATTTTATGGTATCGCTCCTGAAAAAATAGAAGTCATTTATCAAAGTTGCGATGAAAGTTTCAAATCACCATTCCCTGAATCTCGATTAAGTGAAATAAAATCAAAATACAATTTACCAGAGAAATACCTCTTAAATGTAGGTACTATTGAATCGAGAAAAAATCTAAAATTAATTGTCCAGTCACTTAAAGACATTGATCAATCCTATAAGCTTGTTGTAATCGGTAAACAAACTGATTATTTTAAAGAAGTAAGCGAAGAAATTAATAAGTTAGGATTGAAAGAACGCATCATCTTTTTAAATAACATTCCATTTGCTGATTTACCGGCCATTTATCAATTGGCTAAACTATTTATCTATCCTTCATTTTATGAAGGTTTTGGAATTCCAATAATTGAAGCTTTATACAGCAAAATCCCTGTTATTGCGGCTACAGGATCTTGTTTAGAAGAAGCAGGTGGCCCGAACAGCCTATATGTTAGTCCTACAAACCCTGATGAATTGAGTCAAGCTATCAATCAGGTATTAAATCAACCGGCACTTCAAGAAGAGATGAAAGCAAAAGGGCTGGAATTTGTTCAAAAATTCAACAGCCCTCTTGTTACGCAGCAACTATTGAATTGCTACCTCAATGTTTTAGCTAAGCCTATTTAGCAGCAATAGCATTTGGCGGGTATTGCGCCAATATTTCTCTAACGCCAGTATACAAGCGTTCTTCTCTTTTTTTCAAATTATCAAGATTAAATCCTGAACCTCTACCGTGCCAGAATAATATTTTCTTACCAGGATCCAAGAAATCGATAATAATTGTTCCTTCCATATATTGGTCTACATAGCTTGGTCCGCCACCCCAAAAAGGTGAACCCCAACCACCACGCCATCCCCAGCCCCAGCCACCGTAGTAAGCAGGGCCATAGATATCAGTTTTTTCACGAGCCACAACAACCAGGTTTACAAGTAAATCTGGTTTTCCAGCCTTTACAAATCCTTTCGCATTCATTTCAGCCTCTACTGCCGCCATTAACCTGCGCTTATCGAGGTTGTTTAGCTTAACTCTTGCTATACCTTTATCGTAAAAATTATAGGTTTTATAAGCCGAAAAATCTACGTTTTTATCGTAGTCGGATGCTGTTCTCAAACTAGAGCAACTTGATAATGCCAATACAACTGTAAAAAGCATTAATAACGATTTAATTGTTTTCATTTATGTGTTGTTTTTTATAATGATAACCTAAAATAAATATAGCCAATTTGCATGTTAAAATAGACTTCCCGTATAATTTTTACAATTTAATTGATAATGTAAAAACGTATAAACCTTCTAATTAGTTTTTGCTTAAGTGCTTTGTTTAAGCTAATTATGAAAATTTAACATTTGCAATAAAAAGCTAACTTTGCACTATGCTTAAGGATGAAATAAATAAGGCTTTAGAAGTACTCAAAAATGGTGGAGTAATCTTATATCCAACCGACACAATCTGGGGTTTGGGCTGCGACGCTACAAATGAAATAGCAGTAGATAAACTACTTAAAATAAAAAACCGACCTGCTGAAAAAAGTCTTATTGTCCTCTTAGATGTAGATAGCAAACTTCAAAGTTACGTGAATGAGATTCCTGAGGTAGCCTATGATTTAATTGAATATGCAGAAAACCCTTTGACAATAATCTTTTCTGATGCTAAAAATCTGGCGCCTAATGTTATTAATGCAGATGGAAGTGTGGGAATCCGGATTGTAAAACATGATTTCTGCACACCGCTTGTTCAACGATTCAGAAAGCCAGTTGTTTCAACCTCTGCTAATTTAAGCGGACAACCCTCCCCGAAGTTTTTTGATGATATCGATCCGGAGATTCTGGATGCTGTTGACTATATAGTTGATTTTGAACAGGAAAACAGAACCAATAGAAAACCATCAACAATCATGAAACTTTCTCCAGGTGGGCAGTTTGAATTCATTCGCAGGTAATTTTAACATTTATACTATTTAACCCGGTCGTCAAGCTGGATGCTCTATTAATTTTATTAAGAAGCCCATACCTGATTTTAGGATAGCATTGACGAATCCACTATTATGCAGCAACACTTAAACAACCCTATATTTAAAACCCTATCCATAATAGCGGATAAAAACAATACCGAGGCGTATGTCATCGGTGGTTTTGTTCGTGATTTATTTTTAAATCGACCATCTAAAGATATTGATGTGGTGGTGGTAGGAAGTGGCATCAACTACGCCGAAGCTGTTGGAAAGAAATTAGGCACCAGGGTTGCCGTTTTTAAGAATTTCGGTACAGCAAATATTAAATATCAGGATTTAGAAGTTGAATTTGTTGGCGCCCGTAAAGAATCCTATCGCTCTGATTCCCGTAAACCAATTGTGGAAGATGGCACGCTGGAAGATGATCAACTGCGAAGAGATTTTACTATTAATGCGTTAGCCATTAACTTAAACGCCAGTCAATTTGGTGAATTATCAGATCCCTTTGATGGAATAAGGGATTTAGCAAACAAGTTGATTCGGACCCCGCTTGATCCTGCAATTACTTTTTCTGATGATCCCTTACGTATGATGCGGGCTATACGCTTTGCTTCTCAGTTAAATTTTAATATTGATACAGCAGCACTTGCCGCAATAAAATCTCAAAAGAAAAGAATAAGCATCGTTTCAAAAGAAAGAATTATCGATGAGATGAATAAAATTATCCTGTCTCCTATTCCTTCCATCGGCTTTAAACATCTTTTCAATACCGGTTTACTTGAAATTATTTTCCCTCAAATGGCCCAGCTTTATGGTGTTGATATTATTAAGGGTAAGGGGCACAAAGATAATTTTTACCACACCCTTGAGGTATTGGACAATATTGCTACGGTAACTGATGATTTATGGTTACGCTGGGCGGCCATCCTTCATGATATAGCAAAACCTGCTACCAAACGATTTGAGGAAGGGCATGGCTGGACTTTTCATGGCCACGAAGATCGCGGAGCCCGAATGGTTCCTAAGATTTTTGCCCAGCTTAAACTTCCGCTTAACGAAAAAATGAAGTTTGTACAAAAACTGGTTCAGTTACACTTACGCCCTATCGTACTCGCACAGGAAACGGTAACCGATTCTGCCGTTCGCCGGCTTTTATTTGATGCAGGAGAGGAAATTGAAGCCCTCATGATGCTTTGTAATGCTGATGTAACAACAAAAAATGACTATAAAAAGACAAAATATCGCAATAATTTTGAGCTTGTAAAGCAAAAGCTTAAAGATGTAGAGGAAAGAGACAAAATCAGAAACTGGCAGCCACCCATCAGTGGAAACGATATCATGAGCACATTTGGATTAGCAGCCGGAAAAGAAATTGGCCTGATAAAAAATGCAATCAGGGAAGCAATACTTGAAGGAGAAATTAAAAATGATTATGATGAAGCCTATCAATTTATGCTTCATCAGGCAAAACAAATGGGATTAAATCCTGTTAATAAATAATTTAATTGCCGAAATGATTTGAAAAAGCAACGTTTTTATGCTTTTTGATATTTGCGGTAATGTAAATTAACTTTATTTTTACGGTTCCAAAATACAATAATGGCTATTTATAAATTTAGAATTACTTTTGAAGATTTTGATGATGTTGTGAGAGAGATCGACATTAAATCAAACCAGACATTTGAAGATTTGCATAAGGCAATTCATAAATCTACTGGTTACAATGCAGAAAAATCTTCTTCATTTTACGTGAGTACCGACAACTGGTTAAAAGGTGATGAAATTGCTTACCTGCCTAACGAGCGTAAAAAAGACCGTGTGGTTTTAATGGAAAATTCTAAACTAAGTGGTTTTATTGAAGATCCGCACCAAAAATTTTATTACACCTACAATTTTGACAGACCTTTTGATTTTCATGTGGAACTGGTAAAAATTGTTTTAGATGCAGACCCAAGTATCGAATATCCTTTTTTAGCAAAAAGCTCAGGCGAGGCTCCTAAAATTATAGAGAAAAATAGCCCGGTAACCGTTGACCCTGGAGAATCAGCAGCTACAGCAGGGGAATTTGACTTTTTAAATGAAATGAATTTTATCCCAGAAGATACAGATGAGCTGGAAGCAATGGGTGATATGGGAATTAATGAAAAAGAAGGCGATAATGATGAGGAAAATGCTGATGATGAGTTTGGTGATGAATTCTCCGATAATGATAATTACGAGGATGATCAAAAAGATGATTATTAGTACGCTATAAGTAATAATACTAAATATTAAAAGCTGTCATTCAAAACGTGACAGCTTTTATTTTATGCATATTATGCAAAACAAAAAAACATTAATTTCTATTGTTGGCCCAACGGCTATTGGCAAAACAGCCATGGCAATAAAGGTTGCGCATCACTTAAACACCGAAATCATATCTGCTGATTCACGCCAGTTCTTTAAAGAAATGGAAATTGGAACAGCTAAACCAACTACCGAAGAACTGGCTTCGGCTAAACATCATTTTATCAATTCGCATTCTGTTACCGATTTATTTAGTACAGGTGATTTTGAAATGCAGGGCTTATCCAGGTTAACAGCAATATTTGAAAAACATGATGTGGCCATTATGGTTGGTGGTTCAGGCCTTTATATAAATGCCTTAATTAATGGACTGGACGAAATGCCAGAAATTGACTTATCGATTCGTGAACAATTAAATAAACAATTCGAGGAATATGGCATTTCAGCAATTCAAAAGCAATTAGCGGAAGTCGATCCTGAATACTTTGCTAAGGTTGATCAACACAATCCGCAAAGAATGATCAGAGGCTTGGAAGTTTTTCTATCTACCGGAAAAAAGCTTTCATCAATGTTATCTGCAACTAAAAAAACAAGGCCTTTCCAAACAATAAAAATTGGTTTAAATACTGACAGAAGTTTGCTTTACGATAGAATTAATAAACGCGTTGATACTATGATTAATAGCGGATTGGTAAATGAAGTCAGGTCGCTAAATGATTTCAGAAAATATAACGCATTAAATACTGTCGGCTATAGCGAAATATTTGATTTTATAGATGGAAAAATCTCAATTGATGACGCAATTTCGGCTATTAAGCAAAATACCAGGAGATTTGCCAAACGACAGCTCACCTGGTTTAGACGTGATGAAGAAATTAAATGGTTTGAACCACTTTATGAAAACGCTATATTAAGTTATATTGAACAGGAATTAAAAAAATAGGGATTCAAAAATGAATCCCTATTTTTTATTTATCTGGAAATTTAACCCCTCTATATTTAGTAATATCTATTGTTGGAATAGTCGAGCCATATCGGTTATTAACAGCATCAATAAAAACGTTAGCAATAACAGCATTACCACGAGGTGTAAGGTGAACACCATCTAAAGAGAATGCACCTCCCGTAATAAAAGCAGCGCTTAAATTAATCCCTTGAACGGCAACCCCAGCTTTAACCAGGTTCAAATAACTATAAGTATCGGCAATTGCTAAACCTTTCGTATTCGCCAGAGATTTAATAGAACTGTTGTAACTATTGACATAATCTTTCACCTTAATCACCTCATCTTTATCCAATACCCAGTTATTAGCAATTGGATTTCTTGGATCCAAACCGTAAGGAATAGCTCCCTGACCAAATAAACCAGCAGACTGGAATGGAAGACGGATAAGGTCGTCATTGGTGGCTATACGAACGGAGCCTGTACCAGTCTGAATAAAAATAGCTTGTGCTGCAGGATTAATTGCCTTCGCAGCAGTTAAAAGTGCTGCTACAGTTACGGTGTTAAAATATGGAACTGAAGTTACATCAGGAATAGTACCAACTACTCCTTTCTGCCCGCCAGCAGTTAATGCATTAACTAAATTGGAATATAAAAGGGAAAAGGTTGATTTATCTGTTAATACATTGGTTGGATCGGTAGTTACACCTCCGTTTGTAGCCCAGCCCAATGCATCATTATTGCCCAACCAAAGTGAAAAAAATGTGTGATTCCGGCGTTGAATAAACTGAGCATAGGTCGTTGTTCCAACCTCGGCATCGGTTAACAAACGTTCCATATACATATTTGCTGCACCGTAGGTAGCTGCAAAAGCCAAATCAACACGCATCCCCGGAATACCTAAATTCTGAACTTCAGTAGTGTATTTAGTAAGGTGGGTTGCATCGCGGTAGGCAAGATTTGTAGTAACATTGGCTAATGTTGGTGTTCCATTCACTAACGAAGCAAGTGTTAAATAACCCGAGCCATTGGCCTGTGCATCGGTAAAAAATGGAGAGGTAAAATTTCCTCCACCAACGGTAGACATCTGTCCTGCTACAAGATTTGGATAAGCTACCCTTTGCCCATCTAAATACAAACCACCATCTGCAAATCCAGCGGTTAGCGAATTGCCAACAGCAATATATTTACTAAAATTTGCTTGTCCGGCAGTTGTTCCCGCAGATGTTTCAATTTCTGGTTTACACGAGGTGACAAATAAAACTGAGGCAATAAAAGCACTATTTAAAATATATCTTTTCATCTATAATTCCTCCTACCATTTATATGTTAATGAAATACCTGGCGCATAAACCAAGGTTTTAAAGGTACCATCTAAACCTGTCTCTATATTTTTTTGCTTACGAGATTTAACATCCTCAAAGAAAAATGAAGCGTTCACCTCAAAATGAGAAGTTGGTGTATAACCAATTCCGGCACTTAAAATATATCGGTCAGCATCTGGGGCCTCAGGCGTTACATATCCATCCTGAACAGGCGAGAAAGCATAGCCTACTCCTGCTCTGAGCGCTAATTTATCAGATGCCTTATGATTTACGCCTAGTTTAAATGAAGAACCATCACGATAGTTTCTTGCAGATTTTGTATCTGCCAATACTGGGGTATTAATAGCATAGTCGAAAGCCAACTCCTGATAAATTCTCCATTGAACCCAACTGGCATCAAAAGCAAGTGTTGTACTTTTCGAAAGTGGAACTCCGATTCCTAAAGTAGTAGTAGAAGGTAATGGTAATTCTGCATTGAATGTGTTACCAGCGGGAAAAGACAATCTTAAGGACTCAGGCACATCAAATGTCGCTGTTCCATCATTAAGTTTGGTAATCACCTTTGATTTATGGACGAGCGCAAAAGTAATATTGCTTAAAGTATTGACATATAGACCAGCATTCCATCCATAACCACTTCCGGTACCTTCCAGCGTTGCATGTCCGGATCTTCCATCGGAATAGTTAACTGGTAGAGCACGTTGAAGGTTAACATCTCCATGATTGTAAACGAAACCAGCACCTAAGCCAATTCTATCGGTGATTTTAACACTTAATGTAGGCTGAAAATAAATTGCCTTTAGGTTTAATGATGTTAATGCATATCGGCCAGACCAATCATTGCCCCACTCTACCAACCCACCAAATGGCGTATAAACACCTAAACCTATTTTCCATTTATTTGATTTTGGGCCCCAAACGGCATAAGCTTCAAACGGAGGTGCAATTTTATTTTTAACATTCTCGGTGATGTTCGATCCGCTCTGCTGAAATGCTGATTTAAAAAATAACGGATTAACGCCGGCAGAAATGGAATTTTTCTCCAAAAAAGAAACTGCACCTGGGTTATAGAAAACAGATGCTTCATCCAATGCCAATGCAGAACCTGCCCCAGCCATTCCTATTTGCTTTTGTCCCTGCAAATTGACCTGAAAACCTTGCCCCAATACCCATAATGGAGCAGTTAGTAATATGCTCAATAAAAGTCTTTTCATGTTTATAAATGGTTATAGCACAAATGTATACTATGCCAACATAGTATACAAATAATTGTTTGCTGAAAATTATAAAGCTTTAATTAAGCTTGCGCAGTAGGCCCGCCAAATCCCATTGGAAACGGTGGCTCCTCTTGTGTTTTAATGCGTCCGTTTGCCGCTTCAAACTTTTGAATATTATCATCCAAAGCGGTTAATAAACGTTTGGCATGCTCTGGTGTCAAGATAATTCTTGATTTTACTTTTGCTTTTGGAATGCCAGGCATTACGCGAATAAAATCAAGGACAAATTCTGTATTTGAGTGTGTAATGATAGCGAGATTAGAAAAAATTCCTTCAGCAATTTCTTCTGACAGCTCTATATTTAATTGGTTTTCGTTTTGTTGTTCTTCCATGTGATGTTATTGATGCGCTAATGTGTGCGAATATTTAAAGGTATAACTTTATGTGAAAAGTAAAAAGTACTTTTAACTAAAAAGGGCTGTACCAAATAAATGATACAGCCCTTTTAGTAAAGATTTATTTAAATTATGCTTCTACTTCTTCTTGTTTCGAAGCTAACAATTTATCGTACTCTTCTTGAGATCCAACAATGATCCTTTCGTAACCACGTACACCTGTTCCTGAAGGAATTAAGTGACCAACGATCACATTTTCTTTCAATCCTAGCATGTTATCGCGTTTACCTGCAATTGCCGCCTCATTTAATACTTTCGTAGTTTCCTGGAACGAAGCCGCAGAAATGAACGATTTAGTACCTAATGATGCACGTGTAATACCTTGTAAGATAGAACTTGCAGTTGCTGGTCTTGCATCTCTAACGGTGATTTGTTTCAAATCTTTACGTCTTAACTGAGAGTTTTCGTCTCTTAATTTACGCAATGAAACAATTTGTCCTGGTTTGAAATCAGTTGAATCACCCGCGTCTTCCACAACTTTTTTGTCGTACATCGCATCGTTTTCATCTGAGAAATCCCAACGGTCAACCGCGTTATTTTCTAAGAAAATAGTATCACCCGGATCCTCAATGTGAACTTTCTGCATCATCTGGTGAACAATTACCTCGAAGTGCTTATCGTTAATTTTCACACCTTGCAAACGGTAAACCTCTTGAATACCATTTACTAAGTATTCCTGAACCGCTGCAGGTCCTTTAATTGATAAGATATCTGCAGGTGAAATTGAACCATCTGATAAAGGCATACCTGCTTTCACAAAGTCATTATCCTGAACAAGGATGTGTTTAGACAACGGAACTAAGTATTTTTTCACTTCACCATCTTTCGATTCGATTGTAATCTCACGATTACCACGTTTAACACCACCTAAGGTTACTACACCATCGATCTCAGTTACTACAGCTGGGTTAGATGGGTTACGAGCCTCGAATAACTCTGTTACACGAGGTAAACCACCTGTAATATCCCGGGTTTTACCAGTAGCACGAGGGATTTTAGCGATAATTTGACCAGTTTGGATAGCTTCACCTTCATCAACCGAAACGTGGGCACCTACCGGTATGTTATATCCTTTGATAAACTCACCTTTCTTATCAACAATTTGAACAGAAGGGTTTTTAGTTTTATCACGTGTATCGATAATTACTTTTTCACGGTGACCAGTTTGCTCGTCTGATTCTTCACGGAAAGTTACACCTTCGATGATCGCATCAAATTGCGCTTTACCTCCAAATTCAGAGATGATAACCGCGTTGTACGGATCCCAAGAACAAATCTTATCGCCTTTGGCTACTTTATCGCCTTCTTTAACAAATAAGAATGCTCCGTAAGGAATGTTGTTGGTTACGATAACTCTACCGCTTCCTGGCTCAACAATTCTAAACTCACCTGAACGGCCTAATACAACCTGTACTTTACCATCTTCGGTTTGTGTATCAACTGTACGGATATTTTCGAATTCAATTACACCATCAAATTTAGCTACGATGTTTGATTCTGCAGCAATGTTTGATGCAGTACCACCCACGTGGAAAGTACGAAGTGTTAACTGTGTACCCGGCTCACCGATTGACTGTGCTGCAATTACACCAACTGCCTCACCTCTTTGAACACGTTTACCGGATGCAAGGTTACGTCCGTAACATAAAGCACACACACCGCGTTTAGCCTCACATGTTAAAACAGAACGAATTTCGATACCTTCTAAAGGAGATTCCTCAATTAGTTTAGCAACATCTTCGTTAATATCTTCCCCGGCACCAACTAATAAGCTATTATCTAACGGGTTGTAAACATCATGTAATGACGTACGACCTAAAATTCTATCATACAATGGCTCAACGACATCTTCGTTATCTTTTAACGCAGTAGTGTACATACCTCTTAAAGTACCACAATCTACATCGTTAACAATCATATCCTGGGCAACATCATGCAAACGACGGGTTAAGTAACCCGCATCAGCTGTTTTTAACGCCGTATCCGCCAAACCTTTACGGGCACCGTGAGTAGAGATAAAGTACTCTAATACAGATAAACCTTCTTTAAAGTTTGATAAGATCGGGTTTTCAATGATATCACCACCAGAACCAGATTTTTGAGGTTTCGCCATCAAACCACGCATTCCGCAAAGCTGACGAATCTGCTCTTTAGATCCACGTGCTCCCGAATCAAGCATCATATATACAGAATTAAAACCCTGGTTATCGCTGGATAACTGGTTCATCACAAAAGTGGTTAATCTGTTATTGATACGTGTCCAGATATCGATGATTTGGTTATAACGTTCGTTGTTAGTAATGAAACCCATGTTATAGTTGTTTCTTACTTCTTCAACTTCTGTAGCAGCCTGCTCCAATAATGTATGTTTTTCAACAGGAATGTTTACGTCTTGTAAGTTGAACGATAAACCGCCCTGGAATGCCATACGGAATCCTAATTCTTTGATATCATCCAAGAATTGAGAAGCACGGGCCATACCAGTCATTTTAACTACCTCACCGATAATATCTCTTAACGATTTCTTAGTTAATAACTCATTGATGTAACCTACTTCTTCAGGAACCATTTGGTTGAACAATACTCTACCAACAGTAGTTTCAGTTAATTTATTAACGATAGAACCGTCATTTTGCTTAACATTTACCCTTACTTTGATAAAAGCATGAAGATCTAATTCTTTCTCATTGTAAGCAATAATTACTTCTTCAGGAGAATAGAAATTTGAATCTTGTCCTTTTACAACTCGTGTTTCATCAGTTCTGCGTCCTTTAGTAATGTAATAAAGACCCAAAACCATATCCTGTGAAGGTACTGTAATTGGTGTACCGTTTGCAGGGTTTAAGATGTTGTGTGCGGCTAACATTAACACTTGGGCTTCCAAAATTGCTGCGTTACCTAACGGTAAGTGGACAGCCATCTGGTCACCATCAAAATCGGCGTTGAATGCAGTACAAACCAACGGGTGTAACTGAATTGCTTTTCCTTCAATTAATTTTGGCTGGAAAGCCTGAATACCTAGTCTGTGTAGCGTAGGTGCACGGTTTAATAATACCGGGTGACCTTTTAATACATTTTCTAAAATATCCCAAACCAAAGGATCTTTACGATCAACGATTTTCTTAGCAGATTTAACTGTTTTTACCACACCACGCTCAATCATCTTGCGGATGATGAATGGTTTGTAAAGTTCAGCAGCCATATCTTTAGGAATACCACACTCGTGTAATTTAAGGCTAGGCCCTACAACAATTACCGAACGAGCTGAATAATCCACACGTTTACCTAATAAATTCTGACGGAAACGTCCTTGTTTACCTTTCAGGATATCTGAAAGTGATTTTAAGGCACGGTTACCTTCAGTTTTTACCGCATTAACTTTACGTGAGTTATCAAATAACGAATCTACAGCTTCCTGTAACATACGTTTCTCATTACGTAAAATTACCTCAGGTGCTTTAATCTCGATCAAACGCTTTAAACGGTTGTTACGGATAATTACACGACGGTATAAATCATTTAAATCTGAAGTAGCGAAACGACCACCTTCTAATGGAACTAATGGACGTAATTCTGGTGGAATAACCGGAACGATTTTTACAATCATCCACTCAGGGCGATTCTCTATACGTGTATTAGCTCCACGGAAAGCTTCAACAACCTGAAGGCGTTTTAAAGCCTCATTTTTACGTTGCTGAGAAGTTTCGTTAGCTGCCTGGTGACGTAAATCATAAGATAAAGTATCTAAATCAATACGTTTTAATAAATCTTCTAATGCTTCAGCACCCATTTTGGCGATGAATTTATTAGGATCTTTATCGTCTAAATATTGATTTTCTTTAGGTAATTTATCTAAGATATCTAAATATTCTTCTTCTGTTAAGAAGTCCATATAATTGATACCTTCCTCAGCCATTAAGCCTGATTGGATAACTACGTAACGTTCGTAATAGATAATTAAATCTAATTTTTTAGTAGGTAAACCTAATAAATAACCGATTTTGTTTGGTAAAGAACGGAAATACCAGATGTGCGCAACAGGAACTACCAAAGCGATGTGTCCCATACGCTCACGACGTACTTTCTTTTCTGTTACTTCAACACCACAACGATCACAAACAATACCCTTATAACGGATACGCTTATATTTACCGCAATGACATTCGTAATCCTTTACCGGACCAAAAATACGCTCACAAAACAAACCATCACGCTCAGGTTTGTAAGTACGGTAGTTAATGGTTTCTGGCTTCAACACCTCACCGCTTGAACGTTCCAAAATAATTTCTGGAGACGATAAGCTAATCGTGATTGATGTGAAATTGCTTTTTAATTTATTATCCTTTTTGTAAGACATATCTTTTTGTTTTTAGTAGCAAGTACTTAATATCAAGTATCAAGATTGGATTACCGTCTTGATACTTGATACTTTATACTCAATACTTAGTCTAACGTAATATCTAAACCTAAACCGCGTAACTCATGTACCAATACGTTAAACGATTCTGGTACACCTGGTGTTGGTAGGTTTTCACCTTTAACAATAGCTTCGTAGGTTTTAGCTCTTCCAATCACGTCATCCGATTTAACGGTTAAGATCTCCTGAAGAATATTAGCAGCACCGAATGCTTCTAATGCCCAAACCTCCATCTCACCAAAACGCTGACCCCCGAACTGAGCTTTACCACCCAATGGTTGTTGTGTAATTAATGAGTATGGTCCGATTGAACGGGCGTGCATCTTATCATCAACCATGTGACCTAATTTCAACATGTAGATAATACCTACAGTTGTAGTCTGATCGAAACGCTCACCTGTTAAACCATTGTATAAGTAAGTTTTTCCTGATGCCGGAACGCCAGCTTTAGCAATCCACTCTTCAACCTCGTGGTGTTTAGCACCATCAAAAATCGGAGTAGCGAATTTCACGCCTAATTCCTGACCAGCCCAAGCTAAAATAGTTTCGTAGATCTGACCAAGGTTCATACGTGAAGGTACACCCAGTGGGTTCAACACAATATCTACCGGAGTACCATCTGATAAGAAAGGCATATCTTCATCACGTACAATACGTGCAACAATACCCTTGTTACCGTGGCGACCAGCCATCTTATCTCCTACTTTTAACTTACGTTTCTTAGCAACATAAACTTTTGCCATTTGTACAATACCCGACGGAAGCTCATCACCTACACTAATCGCAAATTTATCGCGTTTGTAAGCTCCAAGTTCTTCGTTAACACGGATACCGTAGTTGTGAAGCAACATTTTAATTAACTCGTTTTTATCATCATCAGTAGTCCATTTATTAGGGCTAATATGATTATAATCAAGATCTGCTAAAATTTTCTGAGTGAATTTAGCTCCTTTAGCAACTAACAATTCTTTGTAAATGTTAAATACACCTTGTGATGTTTTTCCATTTACGATAGTGAATAATTTGTCTACTAATTCTGCTTTTAATTTCTCAGTAATCTGGCTATATCCTTTGTCTAATTTCTCAATTGCCGATTTCTCTTCAGCTTTTGTAGTTTTCTTAGCACGGCTGAATAATTTAGTATCAATTACTACACCCTGGATAGAAGGAGGAGTTTTTAAAGACGCATCTTTAACATCACCTGCTTTATCACCAAAGATAGCACGTAGTAATTTCTCTTCCGGTGATGGATCAGATTCTCCTTTTGGAGTGATCTTACCAATTAAAATATCACCTTCTTTTACATCAGCACCTACACGGATAATACCATTTTCATCAAGGTCTTTTGTAGCCTCTTCAGAAACGTTCGGGATATCTGGTGTTAATTCCTCTTCTCCACGTTTAGTATCACGTACTTCTAATTCAAACTCCTCAATATGCAATGAAGTGAAAACGTCATCACGAACAATACGTTCGTTAATTACAATCGCATCCTCAAAGTTAAAACCTTGCCAAGGCATGAATGCCACTTTCAGGTTTCTACCCAATGCTAATTCACCATTTTCAGTTGCATAACCTTCACAAAGAACTTGTCCTTTAGTAACTTTCTGACCTTTCTTAACGATTGGTTTTAGGTTGATACAAGTATTCTGGTTGGTTTTTTTGAACTTAATTAAGCGATAAGTTTTGCTATCACCTTCAAATGAAACTAAACGATCATCTTCGTTACGCTCATATTTAATGGTGATTTCGTTAGCATCAACATATTCAACAACACCATTACCTTCAGCATTGATCAAAGTTCTTGAGTCACGGGCAACGCGACCTTCCAAACCTGTACCAACAATTGGTGCTTCAGGACGTAACAATGGTACGGCCTGACGTTGCATGTTCGATCCCATCAAAGCCCTGTTCGCATCATCATGTTCTAAGAACGGAATTAACGAAGCAGCGATTGAAGTAATCTGGTTAGGTGCAACGTCCATTAAGTCTAATTTCTCAGGCTCAATAATCGGGAAGTCACCCTCGTAACGTGCTTTAACGCGTGGTGTAATGAAATTACCTTTATCATCATATTCTGCATTTGCCTGAGCAATGGTTTTACCATCTTCATCTTCTGCAGATAAGTAGATAACGTCTGAATCTACAACAACTTTACCTTCTTCAACACGTTTGTATGGTGTTTCAATGAAACCTAAATTATTGATTTTTGCATGCACACAAAGTGATGAAATCAAACCAATGTTTGGTCCCTCTGGAGTTTCAATAGTACATAAACGACCGTAGTGGGTATAGTGAACGTCACGTACCTCGAAACCAGCACGCTCACGTGATAAACCACCTGGGCCTAAAGCTGATAAACGGCGTTTGTGCGTAATCTCTGCCAATGGATTCGTTTGATCCATAAACTGAGATAACTGATTCGTACCAAAGAAAGAGTTAATTACTGATGATAACGTACGGGCGTTAATCAAATCAGTTGGTGTAAACACCTCATTATCGCGAATGTTCATACGCTCACGGATTGTTCTGGCCATACGGGCCAAACCAACACCAAATTGTGCATATAATTGCTCACCTACCGTACGTACACGACGGTTTGATAAGTGATCGATATCATCAACTTCTTCTTTTGAGTTGATCAATTTGATCAGGTATTTAACAATTGCAATAATATCTGCTTTTGTTAAAACTTTAACCTCATCAGGGGTATTCATTTTCAATTTACGGTTAATGCGGTAACGACCAACATCACCTAAATCGTAACGTTTATCCGAGAAGAATAAACGATCAATGATACCACGGGCAGTTTCCTCATCAGGTGGTTCTGCGTTACGCAAAGCACGATAGATGTTTTCAACAGCCTCTTTCTCAGAGTTTGATGTATCTTTTTGTAATGTATTATAAATAATGGTATAATCTGCCTGACTAGCGCCATCCTCTTTCGATAAGATAATGCTTTTCACGCCAGCTTCAATAACCATATCAATGTGTTCGTCTTCTAAAACGGTTTCTCTCTCAAGAACAATTTCATTACGAGGCACAGAAACTACTTCACCTGTATCTTCATCTACAAAATCCTCAACCCATGAGCGAAGTACCCTTGCAGCCAGTTTACGACCGATGTATTTCTTTAAACCTGATTTACTAACTTTTACTTCGTCAGCAAGATCAAAAAGTTCTAAGATGTCTTTATCAGAATCGTAACCGATAGCACGTAATAAAGTGGTAACCGGAAATTTTTTCTTACGATCGATGTAAGCATACATTACGTTATTAACGTCTGTAGCAAACTCAATCCATGAACCTTTGAAAGGAATAACACGTGCAGAATACAATTTGGTTCCGTTAGTGTGACGGCTTTGGCCGAAGAACACACCCGGAGAACGGTGTAATTGCGAAACGATAACACGCTCAGCACCGTTAATAACAAATGTACCTTTTGGTGTCATATACGGGATCGTACCTAAATACACATCCTGAATAATGGTTTCAAAATCTTCATGTTCAACATCGTTACAAGAAAGCTTAAGCTTTGCTTTTAATGGAACATTGTAGGTTAATCCACGCTCAATACACTCGTGTATATCGTAACGTGGCGGATCAACAAAATAATCAAGAAACTCTAATACGAAGATATTTCTCGAATCTGTTATTGGAAAGTTTTCAGCAAACACTTTGAACAAACCCTCGCTAGAGCGATCGTCTGATGTGGTATCTATCTGGAAAAATTCTCTGAATGATTGCAATTGCACATCCAGAAAATCCGGATAGTCTATAATGTGCTTACTAGTTGCAAAATTTACTCTTTGTTCGACTGTCTTTGCCAATGGACTAAAAGATTTTAGTTTAAGAATAAACTATTTGTTTGGTTCGATTTTCAAACAACCTCATTAACCAAACTAAATGAGATGTTTATAAACAGGTAAAGACACCGACATTTTCAGTCGGTGTCTAATACATTTTTAGCTTAGCTAAATTAAGTAATTACTTAATTTCAACTACTGCTCCAGCTTCTTCTAATTGTTTTTTCAAAGCTTCTGCTTCGTCTTTAGCAACACCAGCTTTTAATTCTTTTGGTGCACCGTCAACTAAGTCTTTAGCTTCTTTCAAACCTAAACCAGTTAAGTCTTTAACCAGTTTTACAACTGCTAATTTCTGACCACCAGCTTCTTTTAAGATTACATCAAATGATGTTTTTTCTGCAGCAGCAGCAGGTGCATCACCACCAGCAGCAGGACCAGCAACTACAGCAGCAGCTGCAGGCTCAATACCATACTCGTCTTTCAAGATTTGAGCTAATTCATTAACTTCTTTTACTGTTAAGTTTACTAATTGCTCAGCAAACGCTTTTAAATCTGCCATTTTATTAAGATTTTAAAAATTTACGTGTGTAATAATTTTGTTTAATTTGCGAACTTAAGGTGTTCGTTAACCTTCTCTTTCTTGAAGAGTTTTAACAATTCCTGCAATTTTGTTACCGCCTGACTGAAGCGCAGATAGAACATTTTTAGCTGGTGATTGTAATAATCCAATGATATCTCCGATAAGCTCTTCTCTTGATTTCAAGCTTACTAAAGTATTCAATTGATCATCACCAACATAAACTGATGAATCTATATATGCTGCTTTAAGCACTGGTTTATCAGAAGTTTTTCTCAAAGTTTTAATCAACTTAGCCGGAGCATTCGCTGTTTTTGAGAATAATAATGATGATGAACCTTTAAGCGCATCGTAAATTTCAGAAGCATCGCCATCTAATCCCTCAATCGCTTTGCGAATTAAAGAATTTTTTGCAACCTTCATTACGATATCACCTTCGAAACATTTGCGGCGGATGTTATTAATCTGCTCAACAGAAAGGCTAGAGGTATCAGCAACATAAAAATTGCCATACTCTTGCATTTGTCCTTGTAGTTCTAAAACTACTTCGTTTTTTTCTTCTCTGTTCATGATTAAATCCCCGCTACTGATTTAGTTTCAATTGCAATCCCAGGACTCATTGTAGAAGACACGTGAATGCTTTTAAAATAAGTTCCTTTTGCAGCAGATGGTTTTAATTTTGAAAGAACCTGAAGAATTTCAAGTGCGTTCTCATAAATTTTGTCTGCTGGGAATGATACTTTTCCTATCGAGGCGTGTATGATACCCGTTTTGTCTACTTTAAAATCGATCTTACCCGCTTTAACCTCAGTTACAGCTTTACCAACTTCGTTAGTTACTGTTCCTGATTTTGGATTTGGCATTAAGTTACGCGGTCCTAAAACACGTCCTAACTTACCTACCTTAGCCATACAAGCTGGTGTAGTGATAATAATGTCTACATCGGTCCAACCACCTTCAATTTTAGCAACATACTCGTCTAAACCAACGAAGTCTGCGCCAGCTGCTTTTGCTTCTTCTTCCTTATCAGGAGTTACCAAAGCTAAAACACGTACAGTTTTACCTGTTCCGTGTGGTAAAGTAGCAATACCACGTACCATTTGATTGGCTTTACGCGGATCTACGCCTAAAGCTACATCAATATCAACCGATGCATCAAATTTAGTAGTAGTGATTTCTTTTACCAAAGCAGCAGCATCCTTCAAAGTATAAGCTTTACCAGCTTCTATCTTAGCATGTGCCTTTTTTTGATTTTTAGTTAATTTCGCCACTGTTGTAAACTGTTTTTTAATTAATTGTTCCAGGGTGCGTCACCAGAAACGGTGATTCCCATACTGCGTGCTGTTCCAGCAACCATACTCATTGCAGATTCGATTGTAAATGCATTTAAATCAGGCATTTTATCTTCAGCAATAACTTTAATCTGGTCCCAGGTCACCGACCCAACTTTCTTACGGTTAGGCTCAGCAGAACCACTCTGTAATTTAGTAGCATCTTTTAACTGGATAGCTACAGGAGGGGTTTTGATGATGAAATCGAATGACTTATCAGCATAAACAGTAATTACAACTGGCAATACTTTACCTGCTTTATCTTGGGTACGAGCGTTGTACTGTTTGCAAAACTCCATAATGTTCACCCCTTTAGCACCTAATGCAGGTCCTACTGGTGGCGATGGATTTGCCGCTCCGCCTTTGATCTGTAATTTGATCATTGCACTGACTTCTTTTGCCATTTTGTGTTTTTTGTTTATTTAAAACTCAATGTTAAATATTGGAAGCATGTAACATTTAATTCCTTATAGCTCCTATAAAACTTAAAGGACTGCAAAGATATGGATAAAAATGAAGAGCTGCAATAGATTAGAGAAAATATAATTAATTAGCTAGTTACTTTTAAAAGCGAAACTTTAATTTATAGCAATATCTATTTGAATGATGCACTTTTTATAAAATCAAAAAAAAAATTTTCAGCTCCATCCTTGTCAATCTTTTTGAATTCCACTTTACCTTCCAAATATTTTTTGTTCTTAGCTTCTGAATAAAAAGTATAAGGACGTACAAATATAGAGCCCTTATCCTGATGCTAGCCCACGCGATGACATTATAAAACTCATTAATCAATAATTTCAATGTGCTAATCGTATATAGCTTTATCAACATAAATAATTATTGGATTTAAATATATATAATTCTCAGTTCGATTGTTTGTACCTGAATCGTAATTGAATAATTTATTTATTTTTTCACCGATATCTTCAACAGTAATTTTATGCTCGTAAATTCTATTTTCTTCATAATTGGCAATAATTAATCCAATTGGAATTATTAAAAAATTTTGTTTAGCATTTCCTACAACCGGGCTATAATCTATTTTTTTTAGAAAAGCATAGTCACTTACAATTTATAACCAATACTGTCATTTAGAGTGATATTACTTGCAACTAAACTCTTTTTATTCCTTTTAAGTTCGATCTTAATAGAAAAGCCATAGAAAGCTATTGAATCTTTAAGATCTGTTGTCTTAACGATTATTCCTTTACGAATTTTATTCACCAATCTATCTCTATTATTATTTTGAGCTACTGATTTAAAATAAAGAATTGAGAATAATAATGTAAAGATTGTAACAGCCATTTTATTTTTACTCATAATTTTTGCTCCGCATGATTCCAATAATATGACACATGGACAGTATATTTTCACCAATAGTATCCTGACAAATTGTGATTTTTAAAAATCACAATTAAAACTAAGTACATCCTTTTGATTTTGCATAACTTTTTTATCCTTTCGTAATAAGATTTTAATGTAGTTTACTACTACTTGAAAGATGAAACAAACTAATATAAAATTTACAAACTGACATTCAACTAAAATACAATGAGAAAACCACTAAAAACAGAAAAAGCTTTCCCTTTTGAGGAAAGCTTTTAAATATTTTGAAAATAAAATTCTTATTCTTTTTCTACCTGCATGTAGTTAAGTTCAAGCGGTGTTTTACGGCCGAAGATTTTAACCATTACTTTCAGTTTTTTCTTCTCTTCGTTTACCTCTTCAATAATACCTGAAAAACCGTTGAAAGGCCCGTCCATTACTTTGATGCCTTCGCCAACATAGTAAGGCACGTTCATCGTTTCACCCTGTTCGCTCATTTCATCAACCACACCTAAAATACGGTTAACTTCTGCCTGGCGCATTGGGATTGGATTACCAGCTTTATCACCCAGGAAACCAATAACACTGTTTATTCCTTTGATGATGTGCTCTAATTCTCCATCTAATGTAGCTTCGATTAAAACATAACCAGGATAAAAGTTACGCTCTTTGGCAATTTTTTTACCATCTTTCATTTGGTAATATTTTTCCATTGGTATTAAAACCTGGGGAACCAAATGAGAGAAACCTAAACGGCTGATCTCAGCATCAATGTATTGTTTTACTTTCTTCTCTTTACCGCTAACCGCCCTTACAACGTACCACTTTAGATCGCTCATTAGAAAATATTAATTAGAAAGTGATTTATAAAAAGTATCTAATACAAATGTAGAGCCTTTATCCATTGCAAAAATAACTAACGCAATAATTAAAGATGCTACTAATACTAAAATCGCAGAGCTTTGAAGTTCTCCCCAGGTAGGCCATGTTACCTTACTGGTCATCTCATCATACGATTCTTTTATAAAATCTACTACTTTAGCCATATCAAATTATTGAATGAGTGAATGAGTAATGAGTGAATGATATTACTTGAAAGCTTAGCTTCAAATTCAATCATTCACTCATTGTAGAACTCAATCATTATGTTAAGCACGGGAACAAGGATTCGAACCCTGATCAAAGGTTTTGGAGACCTCTATTCTACCGTTGAACTATTCCCGTGTGTTAAAAAAAAGAGCTAGCCAAAACCAGCTCTTTTATATTGTGGTTAGCTTAAAATTAAGCTAAGATTTCAGTTACCTGACCAGCACCTACTGTTCTACCACCTTCACGGATAGCGAAACGTAGACCTTTTTCCATTGCGATAGGAGAAATCAATTTCACAGAAATTGTAACGTTATCACCTGGCATTACCATTTCAGTTCCTTCAGCTAGTGAAATTTCACCAGTTACATCTGTAGTACGGAAATAGAATTGAGGACGGTATTTGTTAAAGAATGGAGTATGACGACCACCTTCTGCTTTTGATAATACATAGATCTCAGCTTTGAAATCAGCGTGAGGAGTTACTGAACCTGGTTTACAGATTACCATACCACGACGGATATCAGTTTTCTCAATACCACGTAATAATAAACCTACGTTATCACCAGCTTCACCGTAATCTAAAATTTTACGGAACATCTCAACACCAGTAACTGTAGATTTTAAGTTCTCAGCACCCATACCTAAGATTTCAACCGGATCACCAGAGTTGATTACACCACGCTCAATACGACCTGTAGCAACAGTACCACGACCAGTGATTGAGAATACATCTTCAACAGGCATTAAGAAAGGAAGATCAGTTAAACGTGGAGGAATTGGAATGTAGCTATCAACAGCATCCATTAATTCCATGATTTTAGCAACCCATTTCGGATCAGCATTTAATCCACCTAAAGCAGAACCTTGGATTACAGGAATATCATCACCTGGGAATTCATAGAATGATAATAATTCACGAACTTCCATTTCAACTAATTCTAATAATTCTGGATCATCAACCATATCCACTTTATTCATGAATACAACTAATGAAGGCACACCAACCTGACGAGCCAATAAAATGTGCTCACGAGTTTGTGGCATTGGACCATCAGTAGCAGCAACAACGATAATTGCACCGTCCATCTGAGCAGCACCAGTAACCATGTTTTTCACGTAATCCGCGTGACCTGGACAGTCAACGTGTGCATAGTGACGGTTAGCTGTTGAATACTCAACGTGAGCTGTATTGATAGTAATACCTCTTTCTTTTTCCTCTGGAGCAGAGTCAATTGAATCGAATGAACGTGCCTCAGATAAACCCGCATCAGCTAAAACTTTTGTAATAGCTGCTGTTAAAGTTGTTTTACCGTGATCCACGTGACCGATTGTACCGATGTTTAAGTGCGGTTTACTGCGGTCAAATTTTTCTTTTGCCATTTTATTTATAACTAATTAGTAGGTTAACTTTTTATTATTTTATTTTTTGTTATTTCAACACAAAAAACCTTGTCTACTCTGCCTATTTTACAGATTTAACAAAGCTTCCTTTTTTTGAGCCAACTATGGGAATTGAACCCATGACCTCTTCCTTACCAAGGAAGTGCTCTACCGCTGAGCTAAGTCGGCTTTTTTGTTAACAGTTTTCAGTTGCCAGTTATAAAAACTGTAAACCGTTAATTGCAAACTGCTCTACTTTATTCTAGAGCGGAAGACGAGGTTCGAACTCGCGACCTATAGCTTGGAAGGCTATCGCTCTACCAACTGAGCTACTTCCGCTTTTCAAAAAATGATGAAGGATGGATCTTAGAATGAAGAATAATTATACTCACTCATTTTTTTTATTCACTCATTCAATCATTAGATAGTGGGGAGAGAAGGATTCGAACCTTCGAAATCTTGCGATAACAGAGTTACAGTCTGTCCCATTTGGCCGCTCTGGAATCTCCCCATCTTTATCTTAAAATGTTAACACTTTAAAATAAAAAGAGCCTCCTATCGGAATCGAACCAATGACCTACTGATTACAAGTCAGTTGCTCTACCAGCTGAGCTAAGGAGGCTTTTAATTTTCTGCAATGATACGAAAAATCTTCATTTTTCATACTATTAACGTGTTTTTTTTAAAAGTTTATCTTTTTAAAGAACTAACCTTTTCTTCCTGGCTTAACACCGTTTCCGAAAGGGAATGCAAATATACACACTTATATTTCACTTCAAAATTATTTTGAAAAAAAATAGCGAATTTTTTAGGTTCGCTATCTTAAAATTTATGTTATAACGTAATATTTACTTAATAATCAGACGCTTCACTCTCACTCAAAATCGCCTTGTGTTCGCTTAATTTTGCACGTGTTTTTTCTTTGTGTTTAGTGATTTGCTTTCTTAACGACTCAATCGCCAGATCTGTTGCTTCTTCAAATGACTTACATTGTTCTTTAGCGAACAGCGTTCCACCAGGTACAATGAGTTTTATTTCACTTATTTTATTGGCTTCATCCTCTACATTCTCTAATTTTAAATACACTTCACCACTTATAATCTGGTCAAAAAACTGATCGAGCTTATTGGCCTTCTTCTGTATAAAATCTAACAACTTACTGTCTGCACTGAAGTGGATTGATTGAACTCCGATTTTCATTTTTCCTCCTTTTTTTACGCCTTTGGATGGGCTTGTTTATAAATTGTTTTTAATCTTTCAATTGAATTATGCGTATAAACCTGTGTAGCAGCTAAACTGGCATGACCTAAAAGCATTTTAATGGCATTTAAATCTGCACCGGCATTTAACAGACTGGTTGCATAACTATGCCGCAATACATGCGGGCTTCTCTTCTCCTGTGTTGATACCTGCCTGATGTAGTGGGTTACTACACGATATATCATTTTCGGATAAGCTACGCCTCCTGTATTGGTAACGATTAAGTTAGCGAAATTGTTATTAAAATCCTGCAGCTTTTTTTGATCAATATAGTTACTAATCTGATTAATAAGCTGTTTATTTATCGGGATAATTCTTTCTTTGTTTCTTTTTCCCAAAACTTTAATGGTACCTGAGTAGCCATCAATATCATCATCCTTTAACTGGATAAGTTCTGTTAAGCGAATACCGGTACCAAAAAGCAACTCGATGATTAAATGATCTCGGATAGATTCAAAATCATCTGTAAAATACTGATCTGAATCCAATAAGTAATCCATTTTATCGGCCGCTACAAACACCGGAATGCGTTTGGGGATTTTAGGCGATTTAATTAAAGCAGTAGGATTATGATCGAGCTGGTGTTCACGCATCAAGAATTTATAAAAACTCCTCAGTGAGGATATTTTTCGATTGATGGTTGCTTCTGCTGTTTTGTTTTCCATCAAATCAACCATAAAACTTCTGATATGGATATGCTTTACTTCAGTAAGTTCCAGATCAAAAGTGGCATGAATGAAATCAATGAACTGCTGCAAATCATTTTGATAGGAAATTACCGTATGCGCCGAGTATCTTTTCTCGTGAGTAATATAATTAACAAAACTTTTTAGTAACATTTAATTGGTTTTATTAGGTTGATATATGAAGTTACAATTTGTTTTGATATAAAGAAATCATTAACGAATTGTTTATTGTAACATTTTGATCAATAATAAAAGCAAAAAAGCCTCCAGGAAATTCCTGAAGGCTTTTAATTTTATATCGAAAACAACTTATGAGGTTGTATCTTGATTCATGTTCTGAATGTAAACAGCATGTTTAATTTCAGTACGGCGAGCTACGGATTTTTTCTCGTATGCTTGGCGACTACGTAATTCTCTCAAAACTCCGGTTTTTTCAAACTTCTTTTTGAAACGTTTTAGGGCTTTATCTAATGATTCGCCGTCTTTAATGTTGATAATGATCATAACGCTGAAATACCTCCTCTCGTGGTTTTTAAATTTCCCGTGTTATCGGGGCTGCAAATGTAACCAAATTATTGAGAATGAAAAAGATTTTACATTTTTTTTATTTGGCAAGAACCTATTGATTATAATCTTGTTTATTTACTTTTAACTATAAATATTATAACATGACGACAGGTAAAAAGGTTACACTTATTATTGCTTTACTTTTGGTTATTGCCATAGGTATTATTGGATATTATCGGTATTTCTTTGTCTTTGGCGAAGGTGTAAAGGCCGGCGAACTAAATTATGTGGTAAAAAAAGGGTATCTGTTTAAAACCTACGAAGGTAAAATTATCCAGAGCGGTATCCGATCGAGAACTACAGGAACAGTTCAAAACAATGAATTTGAATTTTCGATATCAGATAAAGCCGTTGCAGAAAAAATGATGGCCAATAGCGGCAAATTTTATGAATTGCATTACAAAGAATATAAAAACCCGCTACCCTGGAGAGGTTTTAGTGTTTATGTAGTAGATAGTATTATTACTGCTAAATAGCTTTAGTGTTTACACCAACTGACCTGAGCTTAACTTGTTTTCCAATTAATAAGGCTATTTAACTTTTCTTTTTTGGAACTTTAGCGCCTTCTTTTTTTGCCTCGGATAAACCAATAGCTACTGCTTGCTTTTTGGAAGTTACTTTCTTGCCAGATCCAGTTTTAAGTTTTCCCTCTTTCAGCTCATGCATGGTTTCCGCTACCTTTTCACCTGCTTTTTTAGAATATTTTGCCATAGTTTTTGTCATTATTCATTATTCAAAACCATCGTTAACAAGGCTTGGTTTTAAAAATTAGCAAAAAAAATCCGGAGGTGGTTAAACACTCCGGACTACTCATAATGTATATTTGGTTTTAATAAGTTTGAGGTTGAGAATCGAGGTTGAGGACTAAACTTTAGCCTTAGCCTCAAGCTTAGCCTTAGCCTAAACCTTATCCTTAGCCTTAGTCTTAGCCTAAACCTTAGCCTCTGCCCTTTCCGCTCTTAATTAATTTAAAATCTCTCTGGCGATTACGATCTTTTGTATTTCTGATGTTCCCTCTCCTATCGTACATAGTTTGCTGTCTCTGTAAAATTTTTCTACCGGAAAATCTTTGGTATAACCATAGCCACCAAAAATCTGAACTGCTTCGGTTGCTACTCTTACAGATACCTCTGAAGCGAAATATTTTGCCATAGCCGACTCTTTTGTCATTGGTAAATGACGGTTTTTCAAATCTGCCGCTTGGCGGATTAATAATTCAGCTGCTTCAATCTCTGTAGCCATATCTGCCAGTTTAAAACTAATGCCCTGAAAACTTGATATTGGCTGTCCGAATTGCTGACGTTGTTTAGAATAAGCAACAGCAGCATCAAAAGCACCTTTGGCAATCCCTAATGCTAAAGCCGCAATAGAAATTCTTCCGCCATCAAGTACTTTCATAGCTTGTTTAAAACCTTCTCCCACATTTCCCAATATATTAGTTTTTGGAACGCGGCAATTATCAAAAATCATCTCTGTAGTTTCTGAGGCCCGCATACCCAGTTTATTTTCTTTTTTCCCTGCAGAGAAACCTGGCGTACCCCGTTCTATCACAATTGCAGAAATGCCTTTTGAACTGCCCTGTTCTCCGGTTCTCACCATTACAACAGCAACATCTCCACTTTTACCATGGGTAATCCAATTTTTTGCGCCATTGATAATATAATCATCGCCATCTTCAACGGCCGTTGTCATCATCCTTAAAGCATCAGACCCGGTATTGGCTTCAGTTAAACCCCAGGCACCAATCCATTCGGCAGTAGCAAGTTTTGGAAGCCAGCGTTGCTTTTGTTCTTCGTTTGCAAAAGCCATAATATGTCCGGTGCAAAGCGAGTTATGTGCCGCAAGTGATAACCCAACAGAGCCGCAAACCCGGGCCACTTCAACAATTACATCTACATATTCCTGATAACCCAGACCAGAACCTCCGTATTCTTCAGGGACTAAAACACCCATCAAACCCATGTTGCCTAATTGCTTAAATATCTCAACTGGAAAATGCTGCGTCTCATCCCACTCCATTAAATTCGGACGGATATTTTTCTCGGCAAAATCTCGAACCATTGCCTTTATACTCTGCTGTGTTTCGGTTTCCGAAAAGTTAAAGCTTACACTCATTATGCTATATTTTAGTTAGTTTGGCAATTATAAACAAATAATTGAGAGTTACTTACCATAAAATATTTGCGCTTTTATAGAATGAAATGGTATTGAGTCCAATAACTTAAGCCATGAAATCTAAACCATAAATAATTACTCAAAACACAGCAAATATTTTTTAATAAAAACTTCAAAGAAATTCTGACATTTTTTAAAATGACAGATAAGGTGCTATTTTATCAATAATTTCCTGGTTGAGAATAGCTATTTTCTTTAAATCTGCAGCACTGGTATAATTACCATGTTGTTTCCGATATTGAATAATTGCGTTGATTTGTTTGTAGGATAAGTATGGATTTACTTTGAGATCATTAAACTGAGCTGTATTGATATTGATTTGCTTTAAAGGAATTTTGCTGAAAGATATCTGCGATTCAATTTCATGGTATTTTACAGAATCTAAACCGTAAACTTCCATTAGTTGCTCCTTTTTGTAAAAACCGCCCAAACGCTCCCGGTATTTTAAAATACGATTGGCGAAAGTACCGCCTATTCCTTTTATTTCATCAAGCTGGGCAGAATCGGCCGTATTAACATCTACCATAACCGGTGCTTTTTTCACGTACTCCTTTTTCTCATAAACAAATCCTTTCTTATTAAATGTCGGTGCATTCTCAATTTTAACATATGGGGCTAGTCGCTCATACATTTGCGCTGAAATTGTATACATTTTCTGCAGGTCTTCAACTTTATAAAATTTACCGCCCTTGTTTGTATAATTTACAATCGCCTGGGCCTGCTTTATGGATAATCCAAAAGATTGCCATCCATCCACATCCAATGTATTCGGATCGAAATAATGAAAGGCAAGCGTTTTCTTTATTGTCCCCTTATCCGCCCGATCAGCTATATAATGATCATGCTGATCATCACTGATCGCTATTTCATCAATTTTAGCTAATAATTCGGGATCATCTTTTTCGGCAGGAATAATATGATTGTACAAAAATGGTAATGCTTTTAACACGATGATGATGAAGATCAGAAAGAGCAAACCATTGAACTCACCTTTACTAAAACCAAAATGTTTGTTCGTCCAAATTCTCATATACGATATGACATGCTTATTATAAATATAAATCTTATTTTTGGGATTGCAAAGCTTGCGGGTTTTGGCTATCAACAATCTAAGAATTACTATATGAAAATCATAACTACCTCTGAGTTTGCTAAAGCAACCAGGATAGATAAACTTGGTGTGCCGGGTTTGGCAGGTTTAATGATGGAACTCATGAAACTAAACGACATTAATGACGTTTTTGCTCAAAACCAACACTTTAGAGGCCTGGAGTTTGTAGATAAAATTTTGGAAACGATTGGTGTTTCTATTGAATTTGATCAGGATGATTTAAACAGTATTCCTAAAACAGGTCCTTTTATTGCCATTGCCAACCATCCTTATGGTGGTGTAGAAGGTCTTGCATTGGTTAAACTTTTGTGTACCGTCCGTCCAGATGCGAAGGTGATGGTCAATTTCATATTGAAAAAGATTCCAAATCTGGATGAATTTTTTGTTGCGGTAAACCCATTTGAAAATGTACAGCATTCATCAAGCATTAGCGGCTTGAAAACTACATTCGACTTGTTAAGAAACGGAACGCCAATCGGCATTTTTCCCGCGGGTGAAGTATCAACCTTTAAATTAGATGCGCAACAGGTTACCGATAGAATGTGGCACCCTGTTGTTGGAAAGCTAATTGCTAAAGCAAAAGTACCTGTTGTGCCGATTTACTTTCATGGAAACAATGGTGTATTGTTTAATATCCTGAGTTTCATTCACCCAACGCTCCGTACGGCAAAATTACCATCCGAGTTTTTAAATAAACAAGGCTTAACAATAAAAGTCCGCATTGGTAAGCCAATTGCACCCGCTGAAGTATCGAACATGAACAGCAGCAATAAGCTGATGGATTTTTTGAGAGCCCGGACTTATGCTTTAGGCGTGGGCTTGGATCAGGAAAAAAGACTTTTCAATCCATTGAAGCTCTTTAAAATCAAGAAAAAACCAGCTGAGATCATTGAAGAAACTTCGAGGGTTGATATTAAAGGCGAAGTAAATACCCTGGAAGAATTTAAAGTGTGGACGGAAAAAAATTACGAAGTTTATATCGTTCCTACGTTAAAAATACCTCATACATTAAGAGAGATAGGACGCTTACGGGAGATTACCTTCCGCGAAGTAGGCGAAGGCACCAATAAAAAAATCGATCTGGATAATTATGATATTTACTATAATCATTTATTTATCTGGGATAAAGATTTAGAAAATATTGTTGGTGCTTACCGCATTGGCAAGGGTGATGAAATTTTGGAAAGCATGGGGCGAAGAGGCTTCTATCTATCTGAGCTTTTCAAAATGAAAGATCAGTTCTATCCTATGCTACGCCAGGGAATAGAATTGGGCAGATCGTGGATTAGGAAAGAATATCAAGGTAAACCTTTACCGCTATTTTTATTGTGGAAAGGTATTTTAAAATATTTAATCGACAATCCTCAGTATCGTTATATGTTTGGTCCGGTGAGTATCAGTAACAACTTCTCAAAATTTAGCAAAGCTTTAATTGTAGATTATATTACTAAAAACCATTTCGATTATGAAATGGCTAAATATGTTAAACCACGCAACAAATTTAAAGCTGATTTACTACCTATTTCTACTGATACTTTAGTAGATAGCAGCGAATCATTCAAAGATTTAGACAGCATTATTGGCGATATTGAAAATACACACATCAAAATCCCGGTGTTGTTAAGGCAGTACATGAATCTGAATGCAAAGATTATTTCTTTTAATATAGATCCGAAGTTTTCAGATTGCCTGGATGGGTTCCTGGTGGTTGACACCCACAACATTCCACCAGAAATGTTAGAGAAGCTCGGCAAAAACTTATAAAGTTCAAATAAAAATACCCAGGCATCCACCTGGGTATTTTTGTTATCAACTAACCTAAACTTTATAAATACTAACCAAATATTTATGACACAAATATGAGGATATGGCATTAATATTAAGTTAACTCATTATTATGAATAACTTTTATTGTTCGCCAACGATATCAAGCTGATGCACATAAACTGCTTCCATAACAGAACATATCTTTAGAAGTCATCCTTGACTAAGGCTAACGTATAGATATAGCAGATAAACTTAAGCAGGGTGTAAGGTAAAGAGTAATAAAGGACGTAACCAGTACGGATTTCACAAACTTGAGATGGAGCTAAAACAAAAAAAGGTTACAACAATCGCTGTTGTAACCTTTATCTAAATTAACGCTCTCAATCTTTATGATTGTGATGCAAGGCTCTCACCCCTTGCAGTCACAAAAGTATAAATTCTATTTTAATCTGCAATACTTTATTTAAAAAATTATAAAATAATTTAAGAAAACGTTTAAGTAGCGTTAAATTTCTATAAAGTGATGCCCTTTACTTAACATAAAGAAATTATTGATTTTAAGTTAATAATATGTAAATTTAATGTTAAGCAATATGATGCATTGATACAAAAGTTGAAGACATATAAAATTAAATGCCTGGCAGCACTTTATCTTTTATTGATAAGTACAACCGTTATGGGACAAAAGCATGCTTTTGATTTTTATGAAGGAACTTTTAATTTCGACCTTGAGCCATCGCTTCAGGTCTCGGTAAATCAAAGCCCATCAAAAAGCGAAGCCCAGGACTTTTATAACCAGATCTCTAAAGATCAATCTACCACGCTGATCAAGGCATTGAAATCTTATCAGCAGCAATATCAGCTCAACGATTGGATTTATTATCAATTAATCAGAAGGACGGCAGAAGAAATCAGTCCGAAAGCAGAAAATTATTTCAGATATACGCTTTACAAATGGTATTTACTAACGCAATGCGGGTATGATGCCCGCATCGCGATCGGCAATGCACAAATTATTTTATATGTTAGAAATGATGAAGACATTAGCGATATCCCCTTCTTCATGATTGATGACCAAAAGTACATGTGTCTGAATTATCATGACTATGGTAAGCTATTTAAACAAAGCGTTTATGTTCCCTTAAAAATAAAAGTACCCGAAGCGACAAATTCGTTTTCGTACAAGGTGACGAGAATGCCTGAATTTAAACCTGAAAACTATGAAGAGAAAGATCTGCAGTTCAGCTTTAAACAAAAGGTTTATCACTTTAAGGTGAAAGTGAATACCGAAGTACAAAACCTGTTTAAAAATTATCCGATAGTAGATTATGAGAGCTACTTTAATATTCCACTCAGTCGTGAAACATATAGTTCTATAATTCCCATCTTAAAGGAAAACCTAAAAAAGATGGATCAGAAGAAAGGCGTGGATTATTTAATGCGCTTTACCAGATATGCTTTTTTATATGAAGATGACGGTCAGAATTTTGGACAGGAAAAACGATTATCGCCGGAACAGACTTTATTAAATAAATATAGCGATTGCGATGACCGGGCTGCTTTATTCTTTTTCCTGGTAAAGGAGATATATAATTTACCCATGATTGCTTTGCTCTACCCTACGCATTTGACCATGGCAGTACAATTTGACCAGCCAGTTGGAAATTTTATTGTGTATAATGGAAAGAAATATTCTTTTTGCGAACCTACCCCTCAACTTCAGGATTTAAAAATAGGAGAAATATCACGTCAACTAAAAAACACACCATATGAGGTGGTTTATGCTTATGAACCAGGAAAAAGATAACTCATCTATCTTTTATGGATTAGCGTGGCAAGCGTAATGATATTGTTGAATTTAGTATTTCTAAGTTAATTATGCTATTTTAGATTAGTTTTAGTCTGTGTGTCCCTAAAAATAAAAATAATGTCTGCTACTATATATACTATAATTAAAGAGTTTTTTGTCCAAATACATGGAAATGCGGTGAAAGCCAGGATTCTGTCGCCAATTAACGATGACGAAAAATTTATTTTCCAGATCAACTTTTATTTTAGAAATAATAGTGAAGCAGAGCCTAACGTGCCGAATTTCAGTTTTAACTCTTACGCAACGGCAGAACGACACCTCCTCTCCTATCTGGAAGCTTTTCAAAATACGTTGGATTTAGGCGGAGATGTAGCGCCGGGAACAACCTTTTAAAGTAGTGTCTTTTTCTCTTCATCTGCCGGAAGGTCTGACTCGGCCAATTCTTCTTCGTATTCTTTTTTATCCTTTATATTTCTATTAATTAGCCATATAATGAGCATAATCACCAGTACGCTTACACCAATAACAACCGGATAATTCATGGGCCAACTTTTGAACGATTTGTATAGACTTAAGTTACCTTAAATATTGTAGATGTTAACCACTATTCAGTTACTTAACATAATCATAATACTAACTTAACTATTTGAACATTTATCTTTGCAAATATCCAATATAAGTTAAATGAAGAAGAATAAATCCAGGTCGAAATCAACATCGACCAACAAAAAATTACGTAAAGAATTAGAATCAAAGTTAACATTAGCATTTAACGAAGTTGTAAACCAAATAGGTAAAGCAAAAAAAACAGATAAAGTGATTGAGAAGTTTGCGAAACAACTTTCGAAGAAAGTAAACTTAAAAGTTTCCAATGACTCTATTGAGCCTTTTATAAAAGAAGATGAGGAAGCGGTTATTATTATTGAAGAAGTTGCTGAAGTAGCACCAGAAAAAAAATCAACATCGAAAGCTAAGAAAGTTTCAAAAGCTTAGAATAATATTTGCTATTCATCCACAGAAAGAGATTTAATGTGGGTGATTCCATATTTACAAAAAAGCCAGATATTGCTATCTGGCTTTTCTTGTTATGGATTATTATCTCTAGTAAGTAGCTGTTTTAGGAGACCAGTTAGACCAACCTGTTGTCCAATCTGAGGTACCAATAGCACCAATAAAAGTTTCTTTAACAAATCCAGCACTTAAATCTGTACCATCATATTTAGCTTTACCTAAAGCTGGAGAGGTAGATTTTAAAATGAAGTTTGGCGCTGTAAGAGATGTGCTAGTGTAACCTGAAGCATCTACACTAGCTACAGCAACATTGCCAGCCGCCTCAGCAAATGAAGTTGCTTCAGAAACACTTGCAAACGCTGTAACTGATGCTAAACCATAGTTCGCTGTGTTTCCAAAAACAAGATTATTAGATAATGTTGATCTACCAGCCTTTAATTCAGCAGCAGGAAAATCTGTATTGAATTCTATTGCATTTCCTCTTGCACCAACAATTACCGAGTTTGAAAGTACCATACGGCTGTTTTGTCCAAAATGGATACCAGCACCATGGAATGATAATGCATCTTTTCCAGGCCCGATAAAAGTGAAATTAGATAAAACAGGGCGGCTATATAAATTATTACTAACCGTACCTTTATTTTCTAATTCAATTCCTCTTGAAGTACCAGCAGCATCTGCAATATTTGGGTCTTTAATAGAAATACCATATTGAATTTTCCCCGTAAAACCCTGATCAAAATCAAAATCATCATCCACGCCACGGTAAGCAATTAAGTGCGTAGCATTAACGGTACCACCGAAAAACTCAAATGAATCATCACCTCCATAAGAAACTTGAACATGGTGCAATGTTGTACCACTACCAACCCCACAAAGAGTTAAGCCATTAATTTCTTTATCTTTCTCGATTGCAATACCCGCAAACTCAATACGTACATACGTAAATTCACCTGAATTATCAGCAGGAACGTTACCACCGTAAGCAGCAACTCCAGCACCTAACGCACCACCTTCATATTGAGCAGTTCCATCAGCAGTATTAACAGTAGAATTACCACAAATAATTACACCAGACCAATCTCCAGTATTTCTGCTTGACGCTGGTTGATCAGAGGTGAAAATTATCGGGTTTGATGCTGTACCATTTGCTTTAATTTTACCCCCTTTTTCAACAATTAATGCAGCCTTTGTAGCCTTTTCTCCTTTGATTATTGTACCAGCAGGTATTTCTAAAGATCCGCCAGCCATAACACGAACATAGTTTCTTAGTAAATAAACTTTGTTTGCGCTTAGTACTTTAGCTGTTGTAATCTGACCTTCTAAAACTTCTTGTTCTTTTACTACAGGAATATCATCATCTACTTCGTCTTTTTTACATGCAGTAAATGTGGTTGCCAAAATCAGCAATGCAAAGGCATAAAATTTTGTTGTTCTTAATTTCATCACGTTTATTATTAATGTTTTATTAATATGTTACAAACTTATAGTCAGCATATTACACCTAGTTTATCTTAGTGTTATGCAATTGTTAACTGTTACTTATTGTTTAAAATTTATATCCAAAAGAAATTGAAAATGTTCGTCCATATTGAACCTGATTAATCAGCTGATCGTTTGCTGGATTATATGACTTACTATTATCCACATCCTGGTAATATCTTGCATCACTATCTAAGATGTTACTTACATTTAGTTTGATTTCTCCTTTACCTTTAATTACCTTTTTGGAGATCTGCAAATCGATTAGATTTCTAGGTGCTTCATAGATATCCGGATAATCTGCGCTAAAATCACTACCTACATTTCTTCCGAAACCAACAATTGCTATTCTTCTTCCTATTCTATTGTATAGCGCACTTGCCTGCCATCCTGAATTTGGACTACTATATTGAAAACCTGTATTGATAAGATAAGGAGACTGTCCTTGAAGTGGACGCTTATTTTTAATTGTTACGGATTGGCCAAAGTCTACTTCTGATTTAATATAAGCCGCATTAGCACTATAAACTAAATTTTTAAAGAAGTCAGAGGACTCATCAATGAAACTTAAGTCATGTCTGATTTCAAATTCAGCACCAGCGATAAAAGCACTTGGAGCATTAATGTAAGAAATAGATTTACTTGCAGCTGTAGAGCCTGATAGGATATTATTTTCAATTGGATCTGTTAATCTTTTGTAAAAACCAGATACAGATATTAGTTGACCTGCCGAAGGATAAAACTCATATCGAAGGTCGAAATTTGAAATTTTAGTTCTTTTCAAATCAGGATTACCAATTTTAACTGTTCCTGTTACGAAATCGAAGAAGTTAAATGGTGCTAATTCTCTAAATTGCGCTCTTGCAACAGTGTTAGAATAACTCGCTCTTAAGTTTGCTTTTGGAGTTAATTCATAAGTGAAATTAGCCGAAGGAAGAAAATCCAGATAATTATTGTTTATTTTTATTCTGCTTGAGCTTGATCCGGTGCTTAATTTTTCAATATAATTTTCTACTCTTAACCCAAGCGTTACCTTAAACTTTTTAACTAAAACTCCATTTATCATGGCATAACCTGCATTCAAATCACCAGATCCATCGTACTTATTTGTTGGGTTTGTAATATCATCAATATAGAATTTGTCAGCAGCAATGTTACCACGAGCAAAAATCTGATCTTGAGGAAGCGCCAACAATGACTGAGTTGTAGCATAATCATTAGTATTTATAATATACCCTAAAACTCTTGCATTTACATTCCGTTCCTTGTACTGCTTTAATGCGCCAACTTTAAAAGTCTGGCTTTCATTTAATAACTTTACGGGTAACGAGTAATTAACAGCAGCGCCATATATATTTTCACTTAATTCACTATAGAAACGACCAGCGGTAGAAGGTGTTGCTACTAATGGTACTGCAGCCTGATAAGGAATGGATGGATTGCTTGCGTCTGTTATTTGCTTAGAATAGGTTAACCTTCTTAAATCTGGTTGATCGTTGGTGATCTGACTAAATGATAAGTTCCAGTTTAATTTCGCCTTACTTTCTTTATTAAGTAAATGGTCACCTTCTAATACAGAATTTAATAATGTTTTCTTGTTGATTTCTTGTTGAGAAATTTTCTGAAGCGATTGCTGATCATAAGACCCTTGTCTATTTAGATAGCTGTCTTCGAAACTTTGGTTATAAATGTTTTTTAAAGCAATTTTTGTACCTCCTTTAGAGTAAGCTATGTTGGCTAAAAGCCCTAAACTTGCATTAAAATTGTAATAAGTATCATCATATTCAAAAAGAGGTACTCCCCTACCGCTCGCACCGATCTCATTATAATCATTTCGTGTTTCATTAGATATTGTTTCCGAATTTCTATAAGTTGCAGAAACAATAAATCCAATTTTGCTTTCATTTTTAAATAAGTAAGAATTACCATAAACGAACTGCAAGTTTTGGTTTGGAAGCGCCTTACCCAAATTTTGCACCCCCCAGCTATTGGTAAACTTCTTTGTTAAAGCTACCCTGCTATCTATTGGAAGTTGAACAAAGCGTTCTCTATTAGATGGGAAACCTGAAGGTAGATTACTTGAGGAATTCCCTAAACCCAGATAGTTAGATGCAGTTTTATTGCTACCATAAAAATCTTTAAATGTAGATACAGAATTATATCCTAAGCCAACATTTAACTCTACAGTTTCTTTATCAGGAAAATCTTTTGTTTTAATCTGAACAGCACCACCAGAAAAATCACCTGGCATGTCTGGCGTAGCTGTTTTACTAATCACAACATTATCCACCAAATTTGAAGGGATCACATCAAAAGAAAAAGTCTTACGGTCAGGCTCAGAGCTTGGCATTGGACTGTTATTAACCATCGCCGAATTATATCTATCACTCAAACCGCGAACGATAATAAACTTATTATCCTGAACACTTGCTCCACTAACACGTTTCAAAACCTCACCAGTATTTCTATCTGGAGATTTTTTAATGATATCGGAAGATATACCATCTGAAATAGAGGCACTATTTTTTTGCTGTGCATACAAGGTGTTAATAGATTCTTGTTTAAAGCTTGCTTTAACAACAACTTCACCCAGATTCTGTCCACTAGCTTCGTTTAGAATTACATTCAAGGTACTTACCGCAGGAGACTTTACTTCTACATCCGAAACTTCTTTAGTTTGATAACCTACATATGAAAATTCTAATGTGTATTTACCAGTTGCCATTGCCTGCAACGTATATTTACCATCCACATCTGTAGATACGCCTTTAGTAGTTCCTTTAATTTTAACCGTTACACCAATTAAGGTTTCGCCTGTCTTTTTATCTGATACTGTTCCGGTGATTTTCCCTGTTTGAGCAAAGGCTGCTACACTTAGAAATAAAACCAACACTGTTAGTGTTGCTTTTTTAAAGATTGTCATTGAGTTCAATTTGCCTGTATTTAATTTTAGGCAAAGCTATTACCACAATGTTAGCTGTATGTTAGATGTTAATTAAGGTTTGTTTAGCTAAAGGTTAATTTAATGTTAATAGCTCGAATTAGTATTTAATCCCCAATTTCTTACAAATAAAGTGCAACAACCAGATCGGGCCTATTAATAAAAACTTAACATCATCTAAAAATGAAGGCTTTTTACCTTCAATCTTATGTCCGATAAACTGACCAACCCAGGCGGCAACGAAAATAACGGCATAAATGAGATAAGCGGTACCACTACCTAAGCCTACCGCCTGTTCAATTTTAACGATGAAATAACTCATTAAACCGACCACCCAGATCATTAAAAAAAACAACACCGGAGAGAGGGTAAAATAATAGTATAAGCTGAACGCTAAAAGAAAAGATGCCCAATTGAAAAAGCCATTGTAATTGCCTAAAAAACCAATATGCGGGAAAGGAATTTGCCAAACTAAGCCCAGTAAACTGAAAACAATCAGCGGAACACAAATCCAATGCACCAATTTATTAGTAGGATTTTGATGACTTTCTGCATATTGGTCAAAAAGTACATCGACAGGGCGTTTAGGTTCTATCTGGATAGTTTGCTTGCTCATGACGTAAAAATATAAAAAATGTTGGAGATACTGTTATCAAAGACATATCGTCATTGCGTGGTACGAAGCAATTTATCTCGCATGTTGGAAATGGTAAATCATTTTGATAAGATTCAGTAAAAACCTTTATAATTTACAGGAAACCTTAAACAGAAAAAGCGATGAAAAAATCCATCGCTTATATTTTGTTCACTGAGTTATGTCTTGCTGAATTTATTCCAGCATCTTTTCATTTATTAATCCACTGATTAATTCCGGGGTGACGATCAGGTTAGCTGCAATTACTTCGCAAACGCTACTGACCGTGTTTCGCGGATTACCGTAACCTTAATTTGACCCGGATAAGTCATTTCAGTTTGAATCCTGGTTGAAATATCGGCAGCTAACAATTCTGCCTGGGCATCAGTAATTCTTTCACTTTCTACAATTACACGTAATTCTCTACCTGCCTGGATGGCGAAGGTTTTCTCTACACCAGGATAAGATAAAGCCAGTTCTTCTAAATCTTTCAAACGTTTGATATAACTTTCAACCACCTCCCTACGAGCACCAGGACGAGCACCTGAAATGGCATCACAAGCCTGCACTATTGGTGAGATCATAGAAGTCATTTCGATTTCATCATGGTGGGCACCAATGGCATTACAAATTTCCGGATGTTCCTTATATTTTTCAGCCAATTGCATACCTAAAATTGCGTGTGGCAATTCCGGGTTGTCATCAGGCACTTTACCTATATCATGTAATAATCCGGCACGTTTCGCCATCTTGGCATTTAAGCCTAATTCTGCAGCCATAGTAGCACAGAAATTAGCTACCTCACGAGAGTGATGCAAAAGATTCTGTCCGTAAGATGAACGGTAACGCATACGTCCAACCATTCTGATCAATTCAGGATGCAGGCCGTGAATACCTAAATCAATTACGGTACGTTCACCAATCTCCACAATTTCATCTTCGATTTGCTTCTTTGTTTTCGCTACAATTTCTTCAATACGTGCAGGGTGAATACGGCCATCGGTTACCAAACGGTGTAGTGCCAAGCGGGCAATCTCTCTTCTTACCGGATCAAAACCTGATAAAATGATTGCTTCTGGCGTATCATCTACAATAATTTCTATACCTGTAGCGGCCTCTAAAGCACGGATATTTCTTCCTTCCCTTCCAATTACGCGACCTTTAATTTCATCGCTTTCAATATGAAAAATAGAAACTGAATTTTCGATAGCAGCTTCAGTAGCTGTACGCTGAATGGTTTGAATAACTACCTTTTTAGCTTCTTTACTAGCCGTTAATTTAGCTTCATCAACAATATCTTTAACCTGCATCATCGCCTGGGTACGGGCTTCTTGTTTCAGGTTTTCTACCAATTGTTCTTTTGCTTCTTCTGCAGAAAGACCAGCAATACTTTCTAACTGTTTTAAATGCTGATTTTTCAGTACTTCAACTTCTTCTTGCTTTTTTACCGCCAGATCAGTTTGTTTTTCAAGATGAGCTTTTTGCTTATCTAACTCCTGCTCCTTTTTGTTGAAGTTTTCCAAACGCTGATTTACCGATTGCTCTTTCTGCTTAATGGTATTTTCACGTTGATTAATGGTGTTGTTTTTAGTACTAACTTCCTGCTCATGCTCTGCTTTCAATTGCAAAAACTTTTCCTTAGCTTCTAAAAGCTTGTTCTTTTTTAAAATTTCAGCATTGTTTTCTGCATCCTTTAAAATCTTTTTCACTTTGTTTTGTGCAGCAACTTCCTGTGCTTTTAATAAGTTGCGTAGCAGGTACCGCCCTACTACTATACCGATACCTAAGCCAGCTATTAAGGCAAATATGTATCCTAGAATTTCCGTTATCTCCATTTTGTTTTTAAGTAAAAAAAAACCGCACCTAATCTTTAAAGTCCCAATAATTTTAAACCTCAACTAAGCATAATTGGGATTTAAGCCATTTTCAGGTGCCGAAGCAGATGAAATACGCCCTCTTAACCCCATAGAATATTGAAGTGTTAAGTTTTATAAATTTTGAAACTCAAAAACTAGCTGCGGCTATGTTTTTATGCTAATTATATTAAGTTATTATCCTACTGAAAGAAATTCAGCAGCTCCTTAAAAGCGCTGAACCAGTTCAGGTGATAAATACTTAAAAGAACGAACCTTTATTTTTTAAAAAAATCATTGAGTAAAATATCCAGTTCTTCAACTTTGTCGGCAACGGCAGTGTCTTCACTCTGCACCTTATTTTCAGTTCTCAATACCGCAGTTGCATAATGCAATACTGCCATAGAAAGAAGATCCTGCTTATCTCTAACCGCATAATTATCCTGATAATCTTTTATGCGCTCATTAATAAGTTTGGCTGCCCGCCTCACAATTTCTTCTTCTTCCGTATTTACCTTTAATGGATAAATGCGGTCGGAAATGGTTATTTTAATCGAGATTTCTCCCATTTGTTAGCTTAGTTTCTGATTTCTTCGCACCATTTATTTTTTTAATAATGCGATACTCTTATCAATCTCCCGCACAAAATCGTTAATTTTTTGTTTAATATCAAACGACTTTTCACTTGTACCCTCAATACTTTTAGCCAATTTAGTAACCCTTAATTTCTCCTCAAGGTCTACTGTTTTTGATTTAGAAGTATCAACAGCTACTTTTAATGATTGATTTTCAAGCTTTAATAAATCATTTTCTTCTTGTAAAGCATTACATAACTCAATTAATCGAGCTGTTTTTTGTAATACGTTATCTAATTGATCTGCAACAGAAGTCATGAATTTATTTCTAAAAATACGAATTTATATTTTATTTCCTAATTTCTGCACCCGCTTGCTGGGTTAAATTTGCAATTAGCTTTTGCATGGTATTTTCAATTTGCTTATCAGTTAAGGTTTGCTCCTCATCCTGTAGAATGAAATTTAATGCATAAGATTTTTTACCTGCAGGTAATTTATCACCCATGTAAACATCAAATACCCCAACCTCTTTAATTAACTTTTTATCAGTTTTAAAAGCGATGCCTTTTAAAGTATCAAAAGTAACCGCCTGATCAATTAATAAAGATAAATCTCTGCGAACCTGCGGATATTTGGAAACCTCTTTATTTACAATTTTGTTCTTTTTAACAATATCTAAAACAGCAGCCCAATCAAAATCGGCGTAAAACACTTCAGCATTTACATCAGCTAATTTACGATCTGCCTTAGATGCAGCACCGAAATTTACGATGGATTTATCCCCACGAAAATATTTTAAACCGTATGCGAAATTCTCGTCATTCAACGTATCTGTTTGATAGCTTGAAATACCCAAGCGGGAAACAATTGCATCAACTGCCGACTTTAAGTTATAGAAAGTTGCTGATTTAGAATTTTGATTCCACTGCTCGCTTTGTTTAGCACCGGAAATTAATAAAAATAACCTCGGGCGTTCTACATATTTCTCATTGATTAAATGGTAAGTTTTACCAAATTCGAAAAACTTCACATCGGCGTTTTTACGATTTTGATTATATGCAACACTTTCCAGAGCGGGCATTAGCAAATTCTGGCGCATAACATTCAAATCACTACTTAAAGGATTTAAAATAAAAACAGCCTCATCCAGATTTTTAGAAAAAGTAGATTTTGTTAACGAGTTACACATAATCTCTGCATAGCCATTAGCTGAAAGCAAATCTGCTACCACATTATGCGTATTTTCCTTTTCAGGTTTAATGCTGTAAGAAAGTGATGCATTTACCTTGGAAGGAATTTCGATATGGTTATATCCGTAAATACGTAAAACTTCTTCCGTAATATCGCACTCGCGGGTCACATCCACCTTAAAAGATGGAACCCTAAGCGCCAGCGTATCATCAGAAGTACTAGTTGCCGAAATACCCAGCGCAGTAATAATTTGTTTAATTTCTGCAGAGGGAATATTTGCACCAATTAACTTATTGATGTTAGTATAACTTACTTCGAATTCAAACGGACGGATGTGATTTGGATAAAAATCAGCGATTGATGAAGAAATTTCTCCGCCAGCTAATTCTTTTATCAATAATGCTGCATACTTTAAAGCTGTAACCGTAATTTCAGGATCGGTTCCGCGTTCGTAGCGAAATGAGGAATCGGTTTTTAAACCATGTCTTTTTGCAGTCTTGCGCACAGAAACCGAATTGAAATAAGCGCTTTCGAGAAAAATGTTTTTGGTTTCCGCACCTACCCCAGCATCTTTACCACCGAATACACCAGCAATTGTCATAGGTCCTTCTGCACTACAAATCATCAAATCATCTGCACTTAATTTACGTTCTACATCATCAAGCGTTACAAATGGCGTTCCCTCTGCCACTTTCTTTACAAACACTTTTCCACCGGCAATTTTGTCGGCATCAAATGCATGCATGGGCTGGCCTAAGCCGTGTAAAACATAATTAGTAATATCAACCACATTGTTAATCGGGCGAAGACCAATTACTTTCAATTTATCTTTTAACCATTCAGGAGATTCTGTAACCGTAACACCTGAAATCGTTATGCTGCTATATCTTGGGCAAGCTTCGGTATCTTCCACTTCCACCGGGATAACTAAATTTTCGTTATCGGTTTTGAAGGCGGATAGATCAGGCATTTCATATTCACTTCTGAAATATGCAGCTAAATCTCTTGCTACGCCCAAATGTGAAGCTGCATCGGCACGGTTTGGTGTTAAACCTATCTCGAAAACAAAATCATCTTCCATCTTGAAATGATCTTTAGCACGAACACCTACTTCCGTATCTTCTGCTAAAATCATGATCCCATCGTGAGATTTACCTAAACCAATTTCATCTTCAGCACAAATCATCCCTTGCGAAAGTTCACCTCTAATTTTTGACTCCTTGATTTTAAAAGGATCCCCTTCCAGTGGATAAACCGTGGTACCTACTGTAGCCACCACTACTTTTTGACCAGCACCAACATTAGGTGCGCCACAAACGATTTGCAGATTGTCTTTCCCGCCAACATTAACGGTGGTAATGCGCAAACGATCTGCATTTGGGTGTTGAATGCAGGTTAGAACTTCTCCAATAACTAACCCTTCTAATCCACCTGCCACAGGCTGAACCTGGTCTACGCTTTCTACTTCCAAACCAACATTGGTAAGGATTAATGAAAGTTCCTGAGGGGTTTTATCTATTTGAACGAATTGCTTTAACCAGTTATATGATATTTTCATTTATTGAGATTTGAGATTCCAGACATGAGATTTAGACATACCATGTCTAAAACAGTCGTTCAAGAATTATAAAATGCAAAGATATTATTTAAAGGTCAAAGCAGGAAGCTAAACAAGAAATCTTGATGCAATAAAATAAATTTAAGGGTTACCTACCAGTATCCATTTCAAGAAATGATTTTTCTCTCAGATTTAATCATCGGCGGCTACCTGTGAAATCTGAGGAAGATACTAAAACCAAAGCCTCGCAAAAACCGGCAAATGATCGGAAGGATATTTCTTGTCTTTACTATCGCTTAAAACGGCAAACTTCTGTACTTTGAAACCATTATTTACGAAGATATAATCAATCTTGTCTTTCAAATCGCTATTAAAATTAAAGGCATTGAAAGTACCCGCAGGACCATAAGCTGGCTCTTCTGTAACCTCTTTCGCATCTGATAAGAATGATTTGATTGTAGCAATGGCTTCTGTTTCAGGTGTCACATTTAAATCTCCTGTAAATACAACGGGTAAAGTTGGCGCAATCTGCTGGATCTTCTGTTTTAACAACCGTGCCGATTCGATTCGTGCCTGTACACCGATGTGATCGTAATGCGTATTAAAAACTAAAAACTCTTTCTTGTTAAGTTTATCATAAAGTCGCACCCAGCTACAAACACGATTTAACGCTGCATCCCATCCTTTTGATGGTACATTAGGGGTTTGTGAAAGCCAAAATGTTCCACCATCTTTTTTAGTAAAGCGGGTTTTATCAAAGTATACTGCAGAAAATTCTCCTTTACGTTTACCGTCTTCGCGGCCAACACCTACCACATCGAAATTGGAGTTTTCCAATAAGGCATCAAATTGTTCTGGCAATGCTTCTTGTACGCAAAGAATGTCGGCATCATGAAATTTAACCAAAGCTTTGACATCGTCTTTTCGGTTTGGCCATGCGTTTACACCGTCTGAAGCCACATTTAATCGAATGTTATAAGAAATGATGTTAATTGGTGCACCCTTCTTTTGGGCAAAGGTTACAACAGAAATAAGCATTAAACAGAGTAAGGTTTTAAAGAATTTCATAGAATGATTTATTTTTTCAATTTGCCAATATTACTAATTTAGTGTTAATTCAGTTTTAAGTAGTCAAATTGTTATAAAATGTAACAGTGGAGATTATACTGCTTCTCATCTTATCGAACACGAAACGTTACCTTAAAATAGTTCGCTCGCTACGACCACCCTGCTTTCCGATATCGGAGAGGTTGGAAGGGAAAAACCTCTATCCGCCTATCGGCACCTTTCTCCTTAAAGAGAAAGGCTCGTAAAAGAATATTACCTCATTACTACAGCCGCCCTGATTACCTGCATCGGAGATAATCGAAGTTTCGACGAGGATAGCCGACACCAGATGCAAGCCTTGGTTTTTTTGTTTCTTTGGGGCCAAGCCAAAAGAAAGAGGCAGCCGCCGATTAGGCGAAACAGCAAACAACTCAAAAGAGGTCCTTCTACCACGCTACCATTCTCCTTCTAATTTCCGTCATTGCGAAATCGATTTTTCATCGATTAAAGCAATCTCATTTGTGATATTATTTTATCAAATGAGATTGCTTCGTAACTCGCAAGGACGACTATCCTTAACACCATTTATTTTTATGCAATAAATTAACTGTCAGGATGAAATACGAGTTAGATTAAAAAACCTCTATCTGCCTATCGGCACCTTTATCCTTAAAAAAGAAAGGCTCGTAAAAAAATATCACCTTATTGCTACAGCCACCCTGCTTTCCGGCATCGGAGAGGATGGAAGGATTTATCAAATCAAATCCTCATCTTTATAACTGTAGTAATGGTTGTTAGCGAAAATCAGATGATCAATCACCAATAATCCGAGCATGTTACCTGATGCAACCAAATCTCTGGTGAGTTTATTATCACTCTCGCTCGGCTTCAAATTACCTGATGGATGGTTGTGCGCAAGAATAATGTTTGCTGCATTATTTTCTAAGGCAACCTTGAAAATAATTTTAGGATCAGCAATTGTACCTGCTTGCCCGCCTTTGCTGATTAAGTGCTTCCCAATAATGTGATTCGACCTGTTTAATAATAAAATCCAGAATTCCTCATGGTTTAGATGAGCGAAAGTATGGAAAAGATAACGATGAACTTCGCTAGAAGCTGTAATTTGAATGCGTTGCTCTTCTTCAGTCTCATTTCTGCGCAAACCAAGTTCTAAAGCAGCAACAATAGAAATCGCTTTTGCCTCCCCTATTCCTTTAAACCTCGATAAATCCTGAATGGAAGCCTTACCTAATTTAGTCAAGCTATTTTCGTAAAAAGCTAAAATACGCTTACTTAAATCGACAGCGGTTTCATTTCTATTTCCGGAACCGATTAAAATGGCGATTAATTCTGCATCAGTTAAATGCCTTCGTCCATGTTGCAGCAGTTTTTCCCTCGGACGATCCTCTTCAGCCCATAACTTTATTCCTAGTTTTTGATCGTAGTCATCCATAATTTTACGCAAAAAAAAGGCATCCCTAACCGTTTGGTTGGGATGCCTTCTACTAATATCGTAAAAAAATTTGACTATGCTAAACCGTTAACGAATTTCGTTAATTTCGATTTGTTGTTAGCTGCTTTGTTTTTGTGGATGATGTTCTTTTTAGCTAAACGATCTAACATAGAGATCACTTTAGGCAATAAATCTGAAGCAGATTTTTTATCTTCTGCAGCACGTAATCTCTTAATGAAAGTACGGGTAGTTTTTGCCTGATATCTGTTACGTAAACGTTTTGTAGCGTTTGCTCTAATTCTTTTTAATGAAGATTTATGATTTGCCATTTCTATTTAGCCTTTTATTTTTTCTTAATCGTTTCCTATAATTCGGGTTGCAAATATAGAGTTTATGTTTTTAAATCACAAAAGATTTTAACTTTTTTATCCACATAAATTGCAACACTTTTTCCAACAGCAAAAATACATTAAATTTATTCATTAATAACACTTTAACCCGGCCTAATAAAAATTAACTTCTATTGAGAAAACCTGCTTAAAAATACTATTTTTGGGGAAAACGATTTTTGAGTGAAAAAACGAATAGCCATTTTCGCATCCGGCTCAGGCTCTAACGCCCAAAAGCTAATGGAGCATTTTAAACGCAGCAACGACATCGAAATTTCTTTGGTATTAACTAATAATGCTGATGCTTACGTACTCCAGAGAGCAGATAACTTTGAAATTCCGTCTCACATTTTCGATAAGCACGAGTTCTATAAAACAGAAGAGGTGATCGATTTACTGAAAAACTTAGATATCGATTTCATCGTTCTTGCAGGTTTCCTTTGGTTGATTCCTCAAAGTTTAATAGCCGCTTACCCTGGAAGAATTATTAACATCCATCCTGCAATTTTACCGAAATTCGGAGGAAAGGGAATGTATGGCGACCATGTACACAACGCTGTAATGGCTGCTGGTGAAACTGAAGGCGGCATCACTATTCATTATGTAGACGAAAACTATGATGAAGGAGAATATATTTACCAGGCTAAATATAAAATAGATAAAGGCGACAACCTCGAAATGATCAAATTCAAAGGGCAACAGTTGGAGCATCTACATTATCCTAAAGTGGTAGAAAGTCTGGTAAAAAAGTTGAAGAAATAATAGATCACCCACACACCCCCCTCATAAAAGATCGCCAGAGGGGCTATTTCACCATAACGACTTCCAAAGATCTCTCCACTACGGTCAAAATGACGGCTTTTGAATCAAATCGCTCGCTATAACCGCCCTGCTCATCCGGATAGCTTGTAATGGAAGGGAGGAAAAACCTCTATCCGCCTATCGGCACCTTTCTCCTTAATGAGAAAGGCTCGTAAAAGAATGTCATCTCGTTGCTATAACTACCCTGCTTTCTGGCATAGCAGATAATGGAAGTTTCGACGAGGATAGCCGACATCAGATGCAAGCCTTGGGTTTTTGTTTCTTTGGGGCCAAGCCAAAAGAAAGAGGCCGCCGCCGATTAGGCGAAACAGCAAACAACTCAAAAGAGCTCCTTCGACGACCCTACCATTCTCCTTATAATTTCCGTCATTGCGAAATCGATTTTCCATCGATTGAAGCAAACTCATTTGTTATATTATCTTATCAAATGAGATTGCTTCGTAACTCGCAAGGACGACTGTCCTTAACGTCATTGATATTTATTTTTATGCAATAAATCAACCATCAGGATGGCATACGAGTTGAATTTAAAAAACCTCTATCCGCCTATCGGCACCTTTCTCCTTAATGAGAAAGGCTCGTAAAAGAATGTCATCTCGTTGCTACAGCCACCCTGCTTTCCGGCATAGCAGATAATGAAAGGGAGGAAAAACCTCTATCCGCCTATCGGCACCTTTCTCCTTAATGAGAAAGGCTCGTAAAAGAATGTCACCTCGTTGCTATAGCCACCCTGCTTTTCGGCATAGCAGATAATGAAAGATCCTGCCGATTTATCTTTCCTATCGGCTGGTGTCCACACCTGCCGAAACTAGCCGTTGACACAATTTGCTGAAATATAAAAAGCAACATCGCAATACTATTTATAATCCGCCTCATCATATCGCTCCAGCTTTCTTATGTAGGCCTAAAATGATATCCATAGTAAGCTTATTTAACCTCCTGCTAATTTAACAGAATCAAAGTCTAAAACTGTTCTTAAAGGAACAAATAAAGTTCTTATTGCATCTTGCTCCGCTTTCAGTAAATACCACAAACCAATAAAAATACCTGTGTTGCGTCAAGTTGGAATACCTTTCCATCTACCCTAAACCGCAGCAACAGTTCGTAATAAACTCCTTTATCCGTAAAAAGAAAACTTAACCCAAGTGAGAATTTTGGCAACAGTAGACTGTCTCCTTCTAGAATTACTTGTCGTTTTGGGTTGTTAATACTAGAATTAGTTTACATCATTTTTGATGTATTAAAATAAACTAACATTTAATATTTTTTCCATTCAAAACTCTTGAATCCACTTTCCTTCGCCCACTTTTCCCATACCGCTTCCAGGATTTCATTGTCTCTTTGCCCTTTAGGATACTTATAAATTTGTAATTTATAATTTTTATCTCGCTCGTGGGTTTCATATACATGGAGATTGATCAATTTATTTTTTGTACTTTTATTAGGTGGCAAGCATATAGGTTGATTTGCTTTCAGTACTTCCTGTATATCTAAATGAGTAGCAATACAAGTCTGCCTAACCTTATCAATCTCTTGGGATCCAAAGTAAAATTGGCTATTGTTTTGTTTATCCAAATACTCTAAATAGCCATCTGTGAAAATATAGATATCATTATCGTAACTGACAAAGGTGGTATCAGCTCCCATAGTTAATTGATTATTTTGTTTAATCACTAAATCATGATCAATCTTTTCTATCAAAATGCTTATCAAATCTAAACCCTGGTTTCTTGTATTTGCATAAAAAGTCTTGGTCATTTTTTCAAACAATGTAATTTGTTTGTCGAGGCCATTATCTTTATATGCACCGGTAGAATTAACAAATTGTTGCTTGGCACCGGTAGTTTTGAATTTATCGAGATCAATAGAAGCAACTAAGTCTCCAGAAAATCCGGAAAAGGAAATCGAAGATCGATCTCCAATTTTTTCGCCGGGTTTAACGCATTCGTTCTTAAAAAATTGAACTATGTTATGAATTTCATCAATATCTTTTGATGGCTTATTATCAAGCCGACTTGACATATCTGACAGGATAACAATATTTTGGTATTTTAAGTGTTTATTTTGAGATTCTGGCTCAATTCGACAAGATGTCAAGCACAGCATTATGCAAAAAATAATAATGGCATTTTTCATTTTCGGCGCCTAATTACTTGAGATTATTTGTTCAATTTCCCTAACTCTTCGAGCGACTTCACCAGTGGCATAAAATTTCGGTAAATGCTCTACGAAACCAGAATTATAGGCCATAATAACGCTTTCTAAAATAACATCAGTAAATATCTTACCGCTTGTAATTTTATTATTGAAATCATCATATATCGATTTTACCTGTTTCTGTAATTCATCATAATTGTTTTCAATCTGATTTTGGATATTATTGATCTGAATTTCAAGATTGAGAATAATATTGGCGTTGCCTCCTATCAAATCGTCTATTGCCTTAATCCTTATAATGAGGGCTTCTCTCTCGGAATAAAAGTCAATCATTTCTTCATCCAACATTTGTACTCTTTTACTTTTTTCGGCATCAACAAGTTCTCTTTTCGATAACCTATATGCGGTAGTAATATTCTCAATAAGGTAATGTGTAATAATCAACGGAACCATACCAAACATAAAAATCATCCAGAATTCACCGTGTTTTACAACTTCCCAAATTTGCATTTGAGGTTCTTTACCAATTAATAATGAATGTATTTTATCAGTATTGATTGCAATCATACCTGCTACGGTAATATCAAATAATGCTAATCCGATCCAAAACAAAACACTATTGACTAACTTATTTTTACTTCCAAGTAATTTTATATTAGACAAGAGAATCGGAAAAAGGAAGAAAATTGTAGCAATAAAACCAAATAAAACACCTTGCTGCCTGAAAATCTTTACAATCGCGTTTGCGTCAACAAGCTTAGGCAAACCAAGATCTATGCCTGCTTGCAGTGCAGCGCTGTATTCGTTGCTTTCAAATAACATCTTGTAAAAAGCTGATGCAAAGAAGAATGATAAATAGAAAGTAAAAATGACTAGTAATATCGAGATACATATTGTGCCGACAGACCAAAACTTTTTTACCACAAAAGATTGTTCAATAGCCTTTCTTTCAAGTTTATTTTTTTCAATATCCTTATTAATTTGTAATAAGCCCTTTTCACCGGTATTTTGATTTCCCGTTTCCAGGATTGATTTATCCTGTTTTAATTCAGCTATTTTAGCTTTAATTTGCCTGTTTTCTAGATCATTATCTCTTTTTGCTTCGATAATTTTTCCTTGTCTTTCGACATCCAAATCGGTCTTGATGGCAGTAAATGCGTTTGAAATATTACTGGTCAAAATATTCTTTTTGCTACTCAAACTATCATCCGTAGCAAATGCTCTGATTTCTTCTTTTATGTTACCGTATTCTACCTTGAAAATTTCTATGCTTCCCTCGCTATTTTTAGAAGTTTCATACCCTTCGCTTCTATACTCTTCAGTATTAATTTGAGCGGAGGAATACACAAGATCATGTAATTGTTGTGAAAACGCTTCAATTACATTCATCGGTTTCACCTCTGGCATATTGTTATCTACTTGCATCTTTGTATTTACATCTATATTATGGTCGATATTATATCTTATCCTTTCAAATTCAGAAAAAAATTGTCTATAAGTAATCGGATCGTCAGAAATCTGAATATTTTCGACATTATTATTACTAGCATTATAGGAATAGTTGTATGAACCGTTTATAGAAATTCGGTTATCTATCAAACAGAACTTATGATGCATCATGCCTCTATCGTCGCCTGTTTCGAAAGCATGTACACTAATATTTGCTCCCTTAAGCATAAGCTTTACGGTCTCGTTCGAAGAATTAGAGGAGAGCACAATATCTACAGTAACTCCTTTGTTTTTAGCTTCAATAATGGCTGTTGCGATATCTCTATCTGTGAACCAAGCCATCGCGAGATATATGCTTCGTTTGGAATTTTTAAGTTCGGCAAGAATTCTTTGTTTGATCTCTATGCCGTTTGTTAGGATTTCGTTCATTTTCTTTGATACAGGCTTTAATGCAGATCAAGATATTTGTATACCATAGTCTTGCGTGTGCATACGTTTTTCTTAATTAATAATTAGCCACCGTCTGATGTAAATGTTCTCTAAAATCATAAATCTCATCCAAGCTATTCAATTGTACTTTTTCCCCCGCATCTTTGCCTTTATGGAAAACCTCCAAGTATTTATTAATCGTATTGAAATGAAACCTGCATATGGGTTTACGGTTATTATCATCTAACAATACCCCAAAATAAGATTGTGTATCTCTCGCCGCTATTCGTTCTTTGGGAATTTTTTCCCTTAAAATAGCCTTAACAATATGAAAGGCATCTAATTCTTCCTCAGTGGTTGCCACTTTATCTTCAGCCATTATAGGTTGTGTAGTGGTCTTAATTTCTTTTTCATTGCTATTAGCCTCCTCGGCGCCCAAAGCAGTTTTTAACCGATCTGTAATGGCATCATTTAAAACCTGGTTTGATGAGCGCTGCACAAGTTCTGAAAATTGGGTTAGAATCTTTTCCGTTAACTTCCCCGGATATACCTGGCTGGCAAAATGCTTCACAAAAATTATACTCGGATCCCTCAGCTCAGATGTTATTAGTGATTTAAGCTCATTTGTATATTTTAAATCTGATGCCGTATTAGAAATGTTCTCTACATCAAAATAAGACTTATGGAACTTCTTTAGCTCTTCAATCTGTGCATCCTTAATTTCTGAAATATTGAATTCAAAAAAAGGCTTATCATCCATTTTATTCACGTCATTTAAATCGGTATAAAATCTGTATATCAAACCATTGGTTAACAATCCAAATTTAGCCTTACACACATGGAAATAACGGAACAATTGTGAATTATGCGGATCTAATTTTTCGAGGTGATGTTTGCATTCAATAATGATAATTGGTTCTCCATCTTTCATGATAGCATAATCTACCTTTTCCCCTTTCTTTATTCCAATGTCTGCAATGAATTCTGGATTAACCTCAAATGGATCAAACACATCAAAGCCAAGAAGCTTAATAAACGGCATGATTAAGGCATTTTTCGTGGCCTCTTCGGTTTGTATTTGGGGTATCATTTTGGTGGTTCTGATACCAAGCTGTTTTACTTCGTCTTTGAAATCCATTTCGCTTTAGAGAATTATTAATTGAGATGATATCAAAAGTAACTCTCCAAGAAACCTAATTATTACGGGAAACCGTAAAAGGAATTATGAAAGCCATAAAATGTATTTCCCCAACAGTTCGGAAATTCCGAACTACTGCCTGATCTACCATCATTAAACCACAAACTTTAATACTTCACTCCCCCAACTCCCAGCTCAAACCCTGTTCCTCCTCTCCTGGCGGCTCTACGATTGCTTTTTCCTGTCCTACAAACTCAACCTCCACTCCATCCTGAATATGAAAACAATGGCTGATCTGACAGCCAAAATATCGCCGGTCATCTTTCTTGAATTGCCCATGCAGGTAATGAAGTCCAATGGCCACGAGCAGGATCCTGTTGCCTTCCGGCTCAAAAGGAATCTGGAGTTTAGCCCCAGGAAATTCGCTCTCCTCCAGCGAAAAACGAAGATCATTAACGTTAATCAGCTCATATTTTTCACTATTCACCTCAAAGCTGAAAACGCTCAGTTGTAACACAAAATCATCCGATTTGGGAACGAATTTAACCATACGTTTGGTTTCGATTTTCGGTATAAGCAGTTGTATAGCACATTTATCAGTAAGTATAACCGCTGGTTTTTGAATCAAAAGCTGTTGAAGCTTAGTAGCCGAATTAAATTCAAATCCCTGGAGCAGTTTGATATTACCGTCCACCAGTTTCTTTTGCCCCGTCTCTACAGGAGGAACCGTTTTAAAAATCTCGATCAGTCTTTTGTTGAGGCGATTGTGCAAGTCGCCATAACCATAATCTTTAACCATCGCTGCGAAGGCTTTTCTGATATAGGCGGCGTTTCTGCTGGCATTGCCAAAGTCGGCAGCACTTTTTCGGCTGTTTTCAGAGAGATGATGAACGATGGGGGCATGCCGCACCACATCCTTTTTTCCTCTTCTGTAAAAAACAAGATCTCCAAGTTGCCCCGAAAACCGAACAATCCCATTTAATGTGGCCATAATTATTTATATTAGCGTAATCAAGGGATTGATCAATCCAAGATAGCAAATTTCTGCCTGATAATCATCTAAATTTCGTTTCAAGTCCACCTTTTATCCACCATTAGTCCACCTTATATCCACGTTTTGCCCATATCTGCTTGCACCCTGCTTCCAGTATGCGTCAGGTCTGCTTCGGGAATACCTTAGTTCTGGCGGAAGAACCCCCATCCTATCATGGCGCTTGCATGGTGCCGGATAGGCGCTATTTGGTCATGATAAGGACTATAATTGGTAGGGATTTCCCGAACAGGAAGCGAATGCAATAGGTTTCTGTCCCGAAGGGAAGAAAATGCTATTTGGGAGAAGGGGGACGAATTTACCATACCATTGACGTTTTTATTTCCCGTTATTGCGAAATCGATTTTTCATCGAGGAAGCAATCTCATTTGATAGCAAACGACCAGGAACGAGATTGCTTCGTTCCTCGCAATGACGACCATTTTTAACCCTACCATTGACGTTTTTATTTTCCGTCATTGCGAAATCGATTTTTCATCGAGGAAGCAATCTCATTTGATAGCGCACCACCAGGAAAGAGACTGCTTCGTTCCTCGCAATGACGACCGTTCTTAACCCTACCATTGACGTTTTTGTTTCCCGTCATTGCGAAATCGATTTTTCATCGAGGAAGCAATCTCATTTGATAGCGCATTACCAGGAAAGAGATTGCTTCGTTCCTCGCAATGACGACCGTTCTTAACCCTACCATTGACTTTTTTAGTTTCCGTTATTGCGAAATCGATTTTCATCGAGGAAGCAATCTCATTTGATAGCGCACGACCAGGAACGAGATTGCTTCGTTCCTCGCAATGAGGACCTTTTTTAACCCTACCATTGACGTTTTTATTTCCCGTCATGGCGAAATCGATTTTTCATCGAGGAGCAATCTCATTTGATAGCGCACGACCAGGAACGAGATTGCTTCGTTCCTCGCAATGACGACCGTTCTTAACCCTACCATTGACGTTTTTATTTTCCGTTATTGCGAAATCGATTTTTCATCGAGGAAGCAATCTCATTTGATAGCGCACCAACAGGAACGAGATTGCTTCGTTCCTCGCAATGACGACCGTTTTTAACCCTACCATTGATGTTTTTATTTGCCGTCATTACGAAATCGATTTTTCATCGAGGAAGCAATCTCATTTGATAGCGCACTACCAGGAAAGAGATTGCTTCGTTCCTCGCAATGACGACCGTTTTTAACCCTACCATTGACGTTTTTATTTCCCGTCATGGCGAAATCGATTTTTCATCGAGGAAGCAATCTCATTTGATAGCGCATTACCAGGAAAGAGATTGCTTCGTTCCTCGCAATGACGACCGTTCTTAACCCTACCATTGACGTTTTTGTTTCCCGTCATTGCGAAATCGATTTTTCATCGAGGAAGCAATCTCATTTGATAGCGCACGACCAGGAACGAGGTTGCTTCGTTCCTCGCAATGACGACCGTTCTTAACCCTACCATTGACGTTTTTATTTCCCGTCATTGCGAAATCGATTTTTCATCGAGCATAGCCGATATCAGATGCAAGCCTTGGGTTTTGGTCTCTTTTGGGCCAAGCCAAAAGGACTAGGCCACCACCGATGAGGCGAAACAGGAATTGCGAAGTTGCAAATAACAACGATTATTATCGACTTCGAAGCGGCTTTGTAACTAAAACATAAATGAGATTCTCAATCGCGAAAAGCCCATTTTGAAATGACGGATCTTGGAAGGATGACGATCACCCGATTTTTTCTGAACAGAATCTTCCCGTATAACAATAAGATTGCCACAGTCTAAAATAAGATAATCCATTTTTACATCTTTCGCATACCAAAAAAACAATCCTGATTTACTACCTTTGCGGCTCAAAATTTACAGTAGAATGAGTCAGCCGATTAAAATCAAAAACGCTTTAATTTCAGTATATTATAAAGATGGTTTAGAGCCATTAGTAAAATTGCTAGCCGCTCAGGGTGTGCAGTTATTTTCTACAGGTGGAACGGAACAGTTCATCAAGGATTTAAACCTACCAGTAACGGCTGTTGAAGATTTGACAGGTTATCCATCTATTTTAGGTGGTCGCGTAAAAACTTTACACCCAAAAGTTTTTGGTGGAATTTTAAACCGCAGGGCTTTAAAGGGTGATCAGGAACAAATTGCAGAATATGAAATTCCTGAAATTGACCTGGTTATTGTTGATTTATATCCTTTTGAAGAAACTGTAAAAGCTGGAGGAACACCGGAAGAAATTATCGAAAAAATCGATATTGGTGGTATTTCATTAATTCGTGCCGCAGCTAAAAACTTTAATGATGTCGTGATTATCGCCTCGAAAAACGACTACCCTACTTTACAAGCACAATTAGAGGCGCAAAATGGCGAAACCAATTTAGCACAACGTAAAGCCTATGCTAAAAAGGCTTTCCATACTTCTTCTCATTACGATACAGCAATTTTCAATTACTTTAACGAAGAAGAGCCACTTGATGTTTTTAAACAAAGTGTTGAAGATGCTAAAACACTACGTTATGGCGAAAACCCTCATCAGGGAGCTGTATTTTACGGCGATTTAGATGCCATATTTACCAAGCTGAACGGAAAAGAACTTTCTTACAATAACTTAGTTGATGTTGACGCTGCTGTTGCCTTAATCGATGAGTTTGAAGATCCGACTTTTGCGATTTTGAAACATACAAACGCTTGTGGCATCGCTTCACGCCCCACTGTTAAACAAGCCTGGGTAGATGCATTGGCTTGCGACCCTGTTTCAGCTTTCGGCGGTGTATTAATCACCAATGTAGCGGTTGATTTAGCAACAGCTGAAGAAATTAACAACTTATTTTTCGAAGTTTTAATTGCCCCTTCTTACCAACCGGAAGCAGTGGAATTGTTCAGCAAAAAGAAAAACCGCGTGATATTACAGCGCAACAATGTGGAGTTGAGCAAAAAACAATTTAAAACTTTATTAAACGGTGTAATTGAGCAGGATAAAGATTTAATTATTGAGGGACCTGAGCAAATGACAACGGTTACCGAAAAAGTCCCAACAGCACAAGAATTAAAAGATTTGCATTTTGCCAATAAGATTGTAAAACACACTAAATCTAACACGATTGTTTTGGTTAAGGATGGTGTGTTAATTGCAAGTGGTGTTGGCCAAACTTCCCGGGTTGATGCGCTAAGACAAGCTATTGAAAAAGCAGCTTCTTTTGGTTTTAGTGTAAAAGGAAGTGCAATGGCATCTGACGCTTTTTTCCCTTTCCCTGATTGTGTAGAAATAGCTGCTGATGCTGGTATTACCGTGGTTTTACAACCAGGCGGTTCGATTAAAGATGCCGATTCCGTTGCGAAAGCCAACGAGAAAGGTATTGCTATGGTAACTACAGGTGTGAGACACTTTAAACACTAGTTAAGGGCTAAAAGGTTTAAGGCGAAAGGCTAGAGGTTTAGCCGCCAACTCCGTCATTGCGAGGTACAAAGCAATCTCTCTTTTATATAGATTGCTTCGTGCCTCGCAATGACGATAGCTTTAAAAAGGAAATTTGAAAAACCAAACCCAAGTAAAATAAACCCGATTGAACGAATGCCATTTTTCATGGCAGCAGAGAAAGCGGGACTGCTTTAGCAGAAGAACTACAGGTTTTGATTTTCCAGAAATTTTAATTGACTCAAAAACAATTTAATGAACGAAGAAAATAAAACTTAAAACAATAAAAACCCTATTTTTACATTAGGAATAGTATAGATTTAACAAATTAAAGAAAATATAACTCATACATGGGATTATTCAATTGGTTTACGCAGGAAGTTGCCATCGACTTGGGCACAGCGAATACCTTAATTATACATAACGATAAAGTAGTGGTTGATGAACCATCTATTGTTGCTTTTGATCGTACTACAAATAAAGTTATTGCTATTGGTCGCCAGGCCATGCAAATGGAGGGTAAAACCCACGACAATATTAAAACTGTAAGGCCGCTTAAAGATGGCGTAATTGCCGATTTTAATGCAGCTGAAGCCATGATTAAAGGCATGATTCGCATGCTGAATGGTGGCAAAGGCTGGATGTTTCCTTCTTTACGTATGGTAATCTGTATCCCCTCAGGGATAACGGAAGTAGAAAAACGTGCGGTACGGGACTCTGCTGAAATTGCCGGCGCTAAGGAAGTGTATTTGATTCATGAGCCAATGGCCGCAGCGGTAGGTATTGGTATCGATGTGGAAGAACCAATGGGTAACATGATTATCGATATTGGCGGTGGAACTACAGAAATTGCTGTTATTGCCTTGTCGGGAATTGTTTGCGATCAATCTATCCGCGTTGCCGGAGATAATTTTGACTCTGATATTGTAAACTACATCCGTCGCCAGCATAACATTATGATTGGTGACCGTACGGCAGAAAAAATTAAGATTGAAGTTGGTGCTGCATTACCAGAATTACAAGATGCACCTGGTGATTTTGCTGTTCAAGGTCGTGATTTGATGACGGGCGTTCCAAAACAGATCACTGTTTCTTATACCGAAATTGCACACTGTTTAGATAAATCAATTTCAAAGATTGAAGAAGCAATTTTAAAAGCACTGGAGATTACTCCGCCGGAACTTTCTGCTGATATTTACCAAACAGGTATTTACCTGACTGGTGGTGGCGCTTTATTAAGAGGCTTAGACAAACGTGTTGCTGCGAAAACAAAATTACCCGTTCACGTTGCCGAAGATCCACTTCGGGCGGTTGTGCGTGGTACAGGCATCGCCCTTAAAAATATTGGCGGATATAAATTCTTAATGCAATAAATTAGATGTGAGAATTTAGATATGAGATTTGAGAAAGAAAACCAAATCTCATATCTCAAATCTCCTGTCTCAAATCTTATCAATAATGCGTAACCTTTGGATTTTCATCAGCAGATACAACGCATTTTTCCTGTTTATAATTTTTTTTATTATTGGCATTTATCTCACGGTAAAAAATAATGCCTATCAGCGAAGTGTAACCCTTAATTCATCGAATGAGGTTGTTGGGGATGCTTATGATAAGCTAAATGTACTTAACCGTTACCTAAACCTGGGTATGGTGAATGATAGCCTGGTTGCTGAAAATGCAAGATTAAGAACGCGTTTGCTTAGCATGACTACTGTTGACACTGCTAAGGATGTTAAAGTAATTGATACGGTTACCAATCAACAGTACACTTATTTAGCTGCAAAAGTGGTTAAAAACTCGGTCACCCTTCGTAATAACGTGATGACGATTAATAAAGGAAGCTTAGATGGAATTAAAAGCGGAATGGCTGTTATTGCGCCTCAACGGGGTGTAGTCGGTTTGGTAAGGGATGTTTCTGAACATTTGGCTACCATTCAATCGCTACTGCATAAGGATACCAGAATCAGTGTAACATTGAAAAAGAATCATGCTTTAGGCTCTTTAGTTTGGGGCGATGGTAACTTTGACATTCGTAAGGCCTTTATAAAAGAGGTTCCTAATCATATTAAAATGAATGTGGGCGATTCTGTTGTTACTTCGGGTTATGGATCTTTTCCGGCCGGAGTGCTGGTTGGCAGAATCATTAAACCAAATGTAGCCACAAATGATAATTTCCTATCCGGAGAGTTAAATTTATTTACCGACTTTAGCACATTGCAATATGTTTATGTGATTAAAGATAAAAATGCTGAAGAGCAAAAGGCTTTGGAAAGCTTAATTAAGCCAAATGAATAGTAGAATTATTGTTGTAAATGTTATCAGATGGATATTGCTTCTTTTTGTTCAGATTTTTCTGCTCAAAAACATGAGCTTTTATGACCTCTCTACGCCATTTATCTACGTATTATTTTTACTCCTTCTGCCTTTCGGCATACCCAACATTTTACTTTACCTGCTTGCTTTTGCAACAGGGTTAACACTTGATGCATTTTATGATACCATGGGTGTACATGCTACGGCTTGCGTTGTACTGGCGTTTGTACGAATTTCATTTATAGCCATTAGTTTAAACCGCGATGCCATTGATGACCCTGAACCTTCTTTAAGTTATATGGGTTTCCAATGGTTTTCTCTATATGCTTTTCTCTGCGTTGTTGCACATCATTTAGTGCTGTTCTTTTTAGAAACATTCAGGTTAACCGAAATTGGCTATACCTTAATGAGATGCGGCTTAAGTTGTATCTTTACACTGCTTATTATTTTATTGGTAGAGTTTATATTCTATAAAAGAACTTCCCGCTAATGGATCAATTATTTAACCGAAAATATATCGTTCAAGGATTATTTATTGTAATCGCCCTCATTTTATTGGGGAAGTTATTCTATATCCAGGTAATCAGTGATGCGGCTTTCGTTTCAGCGGAAAGTAACGTTTTGAGAAAAATTTATAAATTCCCTGCCCGTGGCGCTATTTTAGACCGTAACGGAAAAGTAATTGTTCAGAATGAGCCTGTTTACGATTTAATGGTAACACCCAATGAGGTGAAGGAATTTGATACCGTTGCACTCGCTCACGCTTTAGAAATATCTATTGAAGACATTCGAAAAAATCTTCGCAAAGCGAGGGGTAAATCCACCTATCAGGCTACGCCATTTTTAAAGCAGATATCTGTTCAAAGTTATGCCCGTTTGCAGGAAATTCTTTACCGTTTTCCTGGTTTCCGAACACAAGACAGAACGATCAGGCATTATCCGGATAGTGTTGGCGGACAATTATTTGGTTACGTAAAGGAAGTAGATAGCGCCGACATTGCCAATTCTGAAGGGTTCTATCGCCCCGGAGATTACAAAGGAAAAAGTGGTATTGAGCGCTCTTACGAAGATATTTTAAGAGGTGAAAAAGGTGTTGTTAATACCGTTTACGATGCACACAATACTCCAAAGGGAAGTTATGCCGATGGAAAATATGATATTAACGCCATATCGGGTGAGCGTTTGATTTCGGGCATTGATATGCGCATTCAAAAGCTCGGTGAAGAACTGATGATGAATAAGGTGGGTGCTATTGTAGCTATTGAGCCTGCAAGTGGAGAAATATTATCGTTTGTGAGTAGTCCGGGATACGACCCTAATCTTTTGGTAGGCCGAAAACAAGGAAATAATTATATGGAGTTTATTGTAGGTAATCCTTATCGCCCATCGTTAGTACGCCCAATTATGGGTTACTATCCTCCAGGATCGTCTTTTAAACCTGTTGATGCTTTAATTGGATTACAAGAAGGTGTAATTGATGAGAATACTACTTTTTTTTGCCCACATTATTATCAGGCAGGAAAGTTAAAAATTAAGTGCGAACACTTTGATGGCGCAATTTCATTAAGAAGAGGTATTGCTCGTTCTTGCAATACTTATTTTTGTTACGTTTTTCAAAAACTGATTACCAAAAACGGTATGAAAAACCAGCGAAAAACTTACCAGGAATGGCGTGATAAGGTTGCCAAATTTGGCTTTGGCGAAAAGTTAGATATTGATATGCCTTATGAAAGAAAAGGATATTTTTTTTCAGCAGAACATTACGATAAAAAGTACAATAACCGATGGGGATATACCAACGTCATTTCTCAAGCCATTGGACAAGGAGAAATTACAGCAACCCCGCTGCAAATGGCCAATGCAATGGCCGTAATTGCAAATCGTGGTTATTATATTAAGCCCCATATAATTAAAGGAATAGGAGATAAAAATCAGGTTAGAAAAGAATACTTAGAAAAAAAATATGTTGGAGTAGATGCCAAACACTTTGAGCCTGTAATTGATGGGATGCAAGATGCAGTAAATTCCAGTTGGGGAACAGCTATTTTATCTCGTATTCCTGACGTATTGCTTTGTGGTAAAACAGGTACAGTACAAAACCCACATGGTAAAAATCACTCTGTATTTATTGGTTTCGCTCCTCGTGATAATCCAAAAATTGCCATAGCTGTAATTGTAGAAAATGCTGGTTATGGAAGTACCTATGCGGCTCCAATTGCCAGTTATATGATTGAAAAATATTTAAAAGGTAGTGTAACGGGGTCGAGAGTTTCACAGGTAGAATGGATGAAAAGCCAAAATTTGCTACCTGTATTGAAGGATAAAACCAAGCCCGTCAAATCAATAAGCAAAACCGATAGTATATTAATCAAAAAAGCAGATTCAACCAAAAAAGTGAAAGATAGCTTACGAATCCGATCTGCAACTATTAAGCAAAGTGTAGCTACTCAATCAAAAGGAAATAAAACGGCTCCGTTAGAAAAGCCTATAACCGAAAAATAAAATGCAGCAACAACAGGGAAACCGTTTCTTTTTCAATGTAGATTGGATTACTGTTTTAATCTATATTGCCCTGTGTATCATTGGTTTTGTAAATATTTATGCGTCGGTTCCGCCAGAAAAAACAATTACATTTGGATTTAATGAATTGTATGGTAAACAACTTATTTACATCATTTCCGGACTCATTCTGGGTTTGTCTATCTTATTATTTGATGGAAGACTTTTCAATGTCTTCTCCCCTTTTATTTATGGTGGCACCTTGATAATGTTGCTGGCTGTATTGGTGATAGGAAACAAAGTGGCAGGTAATCAGGCCTGGATTGCCATAGGTTCATTTAAGTTACAACCTGCCGAGTTTGCTAAATTCGGAACGGCCTTGCTATTAGCCCGTTATGTAGGAAGTTTCAACCCTAAATTTAGAGATTTTAAATCAATAGCCATTGCGGCATTAATTGTTGGCGCACCTTTGTTACTGATTATGCTTCAGCCTGATACGGGCTCGGCACTGGTATTTCTGGCCTTTATGTTCCCCTTGTATCGCGAAGGTTTATCAGGTTATTTTCTATTGATATTTTTAGGTATGATTGTGTTATTCGTAGCTGATTTTCTTGTACCTACCTGGATATTGATTACCATTATAACTGTTATTGCCGGTTTATTTATCTACAATAACCGCAGGAAACAAAAAATTATCTTTTCAACCATTATAGTTACACTTTTTGCTATTGGTTATCTTTTTTTAATTAAGGTGGCCTATGAAAAAGTATTGGCTCCCCACCAGCGAAGCCGGATTGAGTTGATGCTAGGCTTAAAGACAGATAACCGCGGTGCTGGCTATAATGTAATTCAATCTCAAATTGCAATTGGATCCGGACAGGCAACAGGCAGAGGGTTTTTAGAAGGTACCCAAACCAAATACGGTTATGTTCCTGAACAAAGTACAGATTTTATTTTTTCTACAATTGGTGAAGAATGGGGCTTCCTGGGCTGTTCGGTAGTAATAGGATTGTATAGTTTCCTGTTGCTGCGTTTAATTAACTTAGCAGAAAGGCAGCGATCTACTTTTTCCCGTGTTTACGGCTATAGTGTGGCCTGTATCCTTTTCTTTCACGTTTTTATTAATATCGGGATGACGATCGGAATTATTCCGGTAATTGGGATTCCACTCCCACTGATTAGTTATGGTGGTTCTTCTTTGTGGAGTTTTACAATTCTTCTTTTTATTTTCTTAAAGCTGGATTCGAATAGAATGGGTTTTTTTTAGATCATAAGTGGGGAGCAAGGATTAAGGAGCAAAACGCTAAAGAATGAGGTGCTACAGCTGATGAAGATCAGCTGCGCAATAATACCAGGAAGATCTGAATTCTAAACCTGAAACGTATCACCTATAACTTACAACTCATTTCTCAGCTAGACATATAACAATATATAACTCGCCACTTATTTCTCCGCCCTATACCTTAAATCTTCTGTTTAATAATTCATAAAATTGATCAACGGTAGATTGTTTACTGGCCCAATCATTTTTGACAGCATAGTTGCTTTGTAAGAAACTATCTGCAGCTTCGAAACTGTTCATTTTATTGATGATGTCAATTGCTTCGGAGTAAGCGAGATTATATCCTTTAAATAAGTCTTTAATAAACAGGAGCTTCTCATTTAAGCTAACTCCTTGTTTTAAATCAGCTATAGGGGCTTTTACAGGCTCATCAGTTCTGGCGTGAGTTTTGGCTAACAAATCGTTCAGGCTGGGAGCGGGTGTTGATGAAATATTCTGAGTTAATGGTCTAACCGGAACCGCTTCAGGTGTAAAAACCGGCCTTTCTTCTTTTACCGGTGGAGAAATAATAGATTCATCCATTTCTACATCCCTTAATGCTTCAATTGGCTGTGATGATGCCTGAACTTTCAAAGGTTCCGGTTCCTCAATGGGTTTCTCAACATCAACCTGGGCTTCTTCATGAGGCATTAGAAATGGTTCAGGGCCCACTTCATCCTCCTCCGAAGTAACAGCACCTGTAGCCGACGAAGATTCATCCTGTGCATGAATACGTTTCTTATGCGCTAAAATCTCTTCCTCCTCCTGGCTTAAAGGCCTATCAAAAATATCTTCAACAGATTTTGCTTCATAATCAAACTGGTCATCAGCATTATGCTGTCCGAGTACAAATTCAAATGAATGTTGATCCTGATCAGGCTTAAAGAAATCATTTTCTAAAACAGCCGCTGCTGTTTCTTCCCGAATATTTTCTTCCGCTATAATTTCCTCCTGAGGTTTTAAATCTACTCGTTCCTCTTCTTCTTCAGCAGTTACTACTTCTTCCAACTCAGCCGGGTCAAAGCATTCCTCATCTTCCTTATAGCTTTTATCGGCTACTATATCATCCTGTGGCAAAGATGCCCCATCAGAAGATAAAGTATTTTGCACCGAAAGATCAGCAGATGGCTTTACATGATTCAATTTCTGAACGATACGAACATGATCTGCTAAAAAGTCGGCATTAGCTAGAAATAGTTCCAGTTCTAAGTCATTCAATTGCTCGGTGTGTTGAGCCAGAAATTGATACTGCTCGTTTAATTCTGTTAAAATATGGCCTACTTTTTTGAAGATTTCTTGTTGGTTCATCATGAAGTTATAACGAATTTTTGATCGATTTATGTTGGTAACTATGTCATCAAAAATAACACATAATTCTCATATTTGTTCGGTTTAAAAATTATAGTGGTATACCAAAAACAAAAAGCAGGCATGTTATTTAGCGAACAAAATTTTAGAAGGAGAGGCGAATTTTCGGGAAGTATTGAAGTGGTATGTGGTTCTATGTTTTCAGGAAAAACCGAAGAACTTATCCGCCGGCTAAAACGTGCGCAAATTGCAAAGTTAAACGTAGAAATTTTTAAACCAAGAACAGATACCCGCTATCATGAAAGTGCGGTGGTTTCTCATGACTTAAATTCAATTAATTCAACGCCTGTAGATAGTGCTTCAGCAATACTTTTATTAGGAACCAATACCCAGGTTGTAGGCATTGATGAAGCACAGTTTTTTGATAATGAGCTTCCGGAAGTTTGCAATAAACTGGCGCTAAAAGGCATTAGGGTAATTGTTGCTGGTTTGGACATGGATTTTACCGGCAAGCCATTCGGCCCTATGCCCGCTTTAATGGCCATCGCCGAGCACGTAACCAAGGTACATGCAGTTTGCGTTTGTTGTGGTAACCCGGCTTTGTATAGCTACCGAACCGTAGCTGATGAGTCTACTGTATTACTTGGCGAAAAAGAAAGCTACGAACCCAGGTGCAGGGCTTGCTATAACTTAGGTAAAGGATAATTTATTGGTTAATTGCTAAACTGATTCATTTCCCGACTGTTAATTGTAAGTGAAATTATAAACTCATACTCTTTTGAAAAGAATTTCTATTTTAGGTTGTGGCTGGTTTGGATTTGCCTTCGCAAAAAGGCTTATTGAACTGGGTTATGAAGTTAAGGGGTCTACAACCACCCCTGAAAAATTAAGTTTACTGGCAGCGGAAAAAATAAATCCGTTTTTAATTAATTTTAATGCAGATATAATTATTGGTGACAATGAATTTTTTGAAGCCGATGTACTTTTTATTTGTATCCCGCCCAAAAGAAATTCAACAGAACTGTTCCATTATCCAGAGAAAATCAAATCTATTTTATCAGCTGCAGACCAGATAAAACAAGTGGTTTTAATTAGTTCGACGAGTGTTTACGGAGATGGAAATATGGTGGCTGATGAATTCACCGAAACCCATCCAGATACTGATTCAGGGAAAGTCGTGCTTCTCGCCGAATCAATTTTAAAGGAAAAAAGAGCACAAAATGCTACTATAATCCGCTTTGCGGGATTAATTGGACCAAACCGAAACCCCGGTAGATTTTTTGCAGGCAAGCAAAATGTTCCAAATGGTTTAGCACCTGTAAATCTGATTCACCAAACCGATGCAGTGGGAATTGTCTGCCAGCTTTTGGCAAAAAAAGAATTCGGAAGAATTTATAATGCCTGTTCACCTAATCACCCTTCCAGAATGGAGTTTTATACCGCTGCAGCCAAAAACACAGACTTACCTGCACCCGGTTTTATTGAAGAGAATAAAAACTGGAAAGTAGTAGAGAGCTTAAATGTTCCCAGGTATTTGGATTACAAATTTAAGGTGGAGATTTAGCATAAATTACCGTCATTGGGAGAAGGCCTGTTCAGCCGGCGAAGCCATCTTCATTCAACAGCCATAAACTACAGATCAGGGATTGCTTCGTTGTACCTCTCCGCAACGAAAATTGTAATCATTAGCCCAGCAAGCTTAATAATTCTTTTTTATTCAACCCTTTGAAAAAGCTTCCTTCGGTTTGAATTAAGTTTTTCACCAGGTCTTTTTTTGTGGCCTGCAACTTCATTATCTTTTCTTCAATCGTATCCGGACAAATTAGTCGTACGGCCATTACATTTTTAGATTGCCCGATCCGGTAGGCCCGATCAATGGCTTGATTTTCAACCGCCGGATTCCACCAGGGATCTACCAGAAAAACATAATCAGCTTGTGTGAGATTTAATCCTATCCCTCCTGCCTTTAAACTAATTAAAAAAACGGATACGTCGTGATCTTGCTGAAAGCTTTGAACAACCTTTTCTCTATCTTTAGTTTTGCCGGTGAGGTAGGCATATTTTATGCTACGCTGTTCAAGCTGTTTCTTAATTAAATCGAGCATGGTTACAAACTGTGAAAACACCAGTATTTTATGCTTTGATACCTTACTTTCAATTTGATCTAATAATACTTCGATTTTTGAGGAAGCCTGCAAATAGGATTTTCCATCTGCCAGCAAAGCTGCAGAATTACAAATCTGCCTTAATTGTGTGATGCTCTTCAGTACATGCATACTGCTTTTTGGCAACTCATCTTCGCTTTGCTTTAGTATAAAATCCTGGATTTCCTTTTTATTTGCTTCGTAAACTTCACGCTGCTCTGCTCCCATTTCGCAATACAAAATAATCTCGGTCTTTTCCGGAAGTTCTTTTGCAACCTGCTCTTTGGTGCGTCTTAAAATAAATGGTCTTATTTTTTTCTGCAGTTCTTCAGATCGCCTTTTGTCCTTAAACTGATCAATCGGAGTAGAATACAGATCGGCAAACTGCTGCTTGCTGCCAAATAAGCCCGGGCAGGCGAATGATAATTGCCCGTATAAATCAAAAGTATTATTTTCAATCGGCGTGCCCGTCATCACTACCCTGTTTCGCGATTGTAACATTCGAACCGCTTTATAGCGCTGCGATTCAGGGTTTTTTATATTTTGTGATTCATCCAGAAAAATGTAGTTAAATCGATAATCTTTAAGAAAGCGAATATCAGAAAGTAACGTTCCGTAAGATGTTAAAATGATCTCATAGTTATCAAAGTCATGTGTTGTTTTTGTCCGCTCATTGGCATAGAGTGTTTTAACCTTTACAGAAGGTGCAAATTTCTTTACCTCAGCCTTCCAGTTAAAGATTAAAGATGCAGGCACAACGACCAGATTGGTATTATGATGAACTTTTTCACGCTGCGAGAGGATGAATGCCAAAATTTGAATGGTTTTACCCAAGCCCATATCATCAGCCAGGCAGGCCCCGAAATTAAAATCATCCAGAAAATTCAACCAGTTTAAACCATCACGCTGATAATGGCGTAAAGTAGCATTTAGTTCGGCAGGCACTGCCACTTCCTGAATGGTATCTGTGCCTTCAAACTGGTGTTTGTATCGGAGCAGTTCATTTTTTACTTCACCATCAAGCAATGCATCTTCATATAATTCATTTAAAGTGGCAAACCTGATTTTAGGTGTGAGGATGGAATCTTCTCTAACCTCACCGGCGTCAAAGTAATCTCTGAATTTTGCCAGCCATTGTTCTGGTAATATTCCCTGGGTTCCATCATCAAGTGTAATAAATTTACTTTTATTTCTAATGGATTTATGCAGGTGTTTAAGCGCAACCTGCTGTTTACCGAATTTCACTTTTACCTTGGTTTCAAACCAATCTGTTCCGCTCAATACTTCAATATTAATACTTGCTTTGTGTGCATTAAGTTTGTTGTTTTTGAGCTGATTGAATCCCAGGATATGAATACCTTTATTCCTCCAGTTCTCGAAAGCATCTAAAAACCATGCTTCCTCTAAAAACCGCTTTCTATGCAGATAAAAAGAATCGTTTATTTCCTGCTCGTAAAAAAAAGGGTGTTGTTTAATGATGTTTCCAATAAACTGTAATTCTGCCTTTTCATCCCGATAAACCGTAAAAACATTTCCAAATTTATCCTGGGCCTGAATTTGTTTTTTTGAAAGAACAGGAATTTCCTGCCCTCCATAGCGCATCACTGGTGTGAGCAATATAAATTCTTCCGATTCGGATAAATAAATCAGTTGTTCATTTTCAAGATCAAAACCTTTCTCCTCTATTTGAGCAGGCGTAGCAGGCACCAGATAAGAATAATCTACGCTAATAATTCCTTCGAGCTGAATTAATATGAGCTTTTGAAATTCAGGATATTTAGACTGATGCAGGATTAACCGGTTACTTTGTTTTTTAAAAAAAGTGATCACCTGGAGTAAATCCAGTCGCGTAATTAGATAAAGCTGATCTTTAAGTTTGATAAAATACTGGTGAACCAAAAAAAGCTGATCAAGGTCGTAGGGTTTTTCCTCAATAAATAATCTCCCTGTAATTTCATAGAAATCATCTTTGCGGTTAACGGTTAATCGTAAATCAACCTCAAGAAATTCAATTTTAACCGGCAAAATGGTAGCGGCCTGGATCGTTGAAGATTGTTGATCACCTTGCAAGTAAAAGGGAATCCGGAGCGGATTTTTTACAATTGCTTTTAAGGCGGTAAGCGTTTGCTCCGATTGTTCCTGATCATAATTTTGATGAAAGGTACCAATAGCGCTGTAAAACTTTAATGCTTCATTATCTTCTGTATCGAAAATTAATGTATTGGCACTAACGCTTTTCAGGGGATTTTTAACTTTACCAAGCTTAGTCTGCTCCGCCTCAAATAGTTCGACCGTTAAGTGATTATAATATTTGTGCTGGCCGAAAACAAGAATTAATTTTTCAGTTCCGCCAGGCGAATGCATATTTCGTTTTGCAGGCAAAAGCATTTGCTGTAGCTGCTGTTGTGCCTGTTTATCAAAAGGCTGTAAAGCGGCTATTTTAGGGTTTATTTCCACTTTATCATCAAAGTAAGTCAAGCTGAAATGTGCTTCCAGATTATCCTCTTTTTCTAAGCCATAATCCGCAGCAACTTTTAGCAGACTTTGTTTGCGGATTGTTTCATCAAAGAAAATCCTTACACCAGGCCTTTGTAAAATATTATAAAGAACCTGTGCCTGATGTGTACAAAGTTTATTTTTTGGTGTGGTGCACCTGCAAGACAATTTCACATCCTTTTCACTTTGCCACAGCTGAACGAGTGGAAAATCAATGGACTCATCGCGATGAAGAAAAGCGGCATAATTAATTTCGATCTGTTCAGGATAAACCTGGAAAAAGCCCTTGCTACTGGTATGTAGCTGATGATTGACGTGCTTTAGGATGTAAATTTCGTTCAGGTCTTTAAGATCGAAATCATACAGAACATAATCGTGAGGATTCAATAAGGGCTTTTGATTTCGATTATCGTCTTCACTCATTCCCAAAAATACATTTCCCTATTGAAACAGCAAAAAATGAGCGTGTTTATTAAAGTGATTTACGCAGATTTAAATAGAAGGGAACTTCAATTTTCTCCGTTTTACCGTTCAGTACAAACTCTGCTGCCTGTGCGCCCAACTCATGGAAATCGGTTGAAATCGTTGTAACGCCATCCAGTATGAAACGTTTTAAAGGAGTTTCATTGTATGAAATAATGCCCACATCTCTCCCAATTTTAAGTTTTAAAACAATTAACCTTTCCATTAAAGTAACCAGATCATCCTCCATTAAATTGATATAAACTTCACCCGGATTGATTTCTTCCTCTTTAATATTATGAATAACCTTATGCTTAAAAGCATATTGCTGGCAGAAACGATAAAATCCTTTTAAAATCTCCTGGGGAAAGTAACTGTTTTTTGGAAATATGATTTTGATGGTATCGTAATGAGATAACCTTTCAAGTGCTTGTTCCAAAGCGGCATAAATATCCTGGGCAAAATTTTCATATGCTGCTGCAAAATCACCGGTTATGCCTGGTAATAATTTATCTAAAATAACCAGTTTCTCTTTGGGAATAGTATTAATAATTTCATGCGCATTTTCACCACCCTCTAAAAAATGGGGAATAATGACAAAATGAGAATAGTCATCAATTTTACTGGTGATCATTTTTTTAAAAAAGGCGAAATCATTGTTGTAGATGTAAAAATCTATAGCTGCCCTTTCACCTATAGCAGCAGTAAAAGAATCGTATATAATTTTCTTATGCGTACTTAATTTGTTGAATAATAAGCAAACTTTAAGCTTACGGGTAAAATCGGTATTAATGATAAAATAACCTTTGCCTGGTACAGAGTCGACGACGCCAAGTTTTCGTAAATTGCGATAGCCTTTTTCGGCGGTATCACGAGACATTTCCAAACTAAAACTTAACTCATTTATAGATGGCAGCAAACTCCCCTTTTTAAGTTTTCCTGACTCAATCCCGCCTAAAATTGCATTGGTTAATTGCTTGTATTTAGGTGTTGATGAATATTCATCAATTTCGATAAGTGATATTAGGTCTTCTGCTTTCAAAATGTTTTTCCCCGAAATTCGAATATAATAAAAATCTATGTTTTGCAGTGGATAAAAAAAATGCGGCGTCCCCGGTGACGCCGCAACATGTGATTGTCTGCTGTTGGCCTGGTTAGTCCAAAGTACGTTGAATAGCAGAATAATATTTTAGCTGAATCATGTCAGTTGGCGCAGCATTTTCGTTCCAGGCATCGTTAATCGCTAGTGCGGTTCCAACTGCGGTTGCCTGCGATACAGAGGAAGCATACACCTCTACATCAGGAATTGACGTGGCGAGCAAGTGCATGTAAATGGCATTTTTACCAAAACCACCATCCACAAAAACCCTTTTCACTCCTTGATTTAAAACGAGTTTTAAAGAATAAATTTGCTGTTTTACTAAATCGAATATCAACTGATGATAAGCTTCTTCGGCCGTTTGAAAGAGATTTAAATCCCGGTTCCCAAACGCTGAAACCAATGAAAATTCAGTTTGTTTAAATTGATTTTCAGGTAATTTAGTTGCCAGTTTCAAAATTAACCCAGGATTGAATTTCAGGTGTTTGAATAAATAAGCAGCCCGATCAAAGTGTTCAGCAATACGCTTTAACTGAATTTCATGCTCATTGCCTGCAAAAATCCTTGATGCTTTAATTGGTTTACATTTAAAGTGCATATAGCAAAGGCAATCTTGTTTCAGCTCGCCCCTTGTGAGTGGTTCCTGGTTAAAGGGGTTTAAGCTAATGCACCAGGTTCCGGTAGAAATTAATACAAATGGTGTGTTAAAGTTCGCCAGATATGGAATTAATGCTGCCGAACTATCGTGTAAGCCAACGCCTACCTTAAAAGAAGTACCGTTATATTTAGTTTCTGAACTGGAATCTGCCGGAGTAAATTCACCAAATTTCTGGTCAATTTCCTCAGCCTTTACCCAATGGTGGTATTCATTCAGATTAAAATCCCAAAGCTGGGTATGACAACCAATGCTCGTAATATCGGCAATTGCTTTACCGGTAATGAGATAGCTTAAATACTGAGGTAAATGCAAAGCATATTTAACTTTTGCAAACACATCTGGTTGCTCATGCTTCAATCGGTACAGCTGCATACCAGAATTCAGACTACCTAAAACTGGTGAGGCTGTTTCCAGTGAAATCTTTTCCTCACCACCATATTTTGCATAAAATTCGTTCTTTAACGCTTCAGGATATTCTTTTAAATAATTATAAAGCGGAGTTAAAGGTTCGCCGTTTTCATCGAGATATACAAAACTGGCCCCATAAGTAGAGAAATTTACTGCTTTAACATCAAACTCTTTCATTTGAAGTACCTGATGCAGCGAATCATGAACAGATGATTTCAGGCTTTCCAGGTTTTCACATGGCTCGCCATCCTCATCAACAGTTTCTACAAACCTTGCAGAGCGTTCATAAACAATTCGGTAATTTTCATCAATAAGAAATAGTTTTTTGTTCGTTTTCCCAACGTCGAATATTGCAATAACCGGTTTTGGCATTTCTCTCCTCATTCCTTAATTATAACCCTGTTGCTACAGTGTTTACTCCACGACTATTAACTAAGTTTTTTCTTATATCCAATTCGCGGTATAAACCAATTGGCGATAAAGCAGCACCTGCTCTTAACCGGGCCTCGGCTACCAAGGCCCTCAAATCGCTACGAAAAGTATGCTGTAAAATTTCCTGTGCTTTTGCCACATCGTTGTTTTCCTGAGCAGCATTTAACGCCTTACGATCTACCAGCAAAGCTTGTGCATACGCAATCATAATGGCTTCAACCGACTGCAATAAATCTTCTAAAGGATCTTTTACATTGTGCGAAGCATCAATCATCCATCCTAAATCCTTTGCATGGTTCATGCCTTTTGCATCCATTCCTTCTACCAGCTCATTAAAAATTAAAAATAGCTGATAAGGTTTGATACTTCCAGCTGTTAAATCATCATCACCATATTTTGAATCGTTAAAATGGAAACCACCTAATTTTCCTTCCATTAATAGTAAAGAAACGATCTGCTCGATATTAGCATTTGGCAAGTGGTGACCAAGATCAACCAAAGTGTAGGCTTTTTTACCTAATTTGCTGGCATACAGTAAAGATTGACCCCAATCGCCAACCGTAGTAGAATAAAAGTTAGGCTCGAAAGCTTTATATTCTACAAAAACTTTCCAATCTTCAGGTAAAGCAGCATAAATTTCATGTAAGCTTTCTAAAGTATTTTCAAAAGCCTTACGGAAATTCAGTTGTCCCGGGAAGCAAGAACCATCAGCCAACCATACGGTTAAAGCATTAGAGCCCAAAGCAACGCCATGCTTAATTACTTCGATATTATGTTCAATGGCCTGTTTGCGAATGTCTTTATTTACATTTTGTAATGAGCCAAATTTATAGCTGTGTGCAGAACCGGCCTGATCTTGAAAGGTATTGGAGTTCATGGCATCGAACTTTAAACCATAACCAGAAGCCAAACTTTTAAGGCTTTCTGCATTTTGTGGGATATCCCATGGGATGTGAAGCGATATAGCGCCACTTGCACCGTTTAAGGCATGTAACAAACCAACATCTTCGATTTTTTCTTCAATCGTTCTCGGCTCACCACCTGTAATGGCGAAGCGACCAAAACGGGTTCCGCCAGTACCTAAAGCCCATGATGGAATGGCAATTTGAAAGTCAACCAGTTTTTGAATTACACTTTCTAAATCAATATGCGACCAATCTTCTTTTAAAAAATTTAGCTTGCGTTGATGTGATGTTAAGCTGGAGTCGTTATGTTTTTCGATCTGATTTTGCTCGATATTCATGAGGATATTTGGTTTGATAGGTCAACAATTAGCGATGGTATCGCTTTTTTTTCCATCAACATTAATATAATGATGATGTAGTTAAAAGTCATTTCCAGTCTGTGGCGAACCACAGACCGAGAGAACAACTTACTAAAACTAACTTTAAATATTTATGATCAATCTGTATTTGTGCAGATTGTTTACTTACTCAAATTTCTATCTGTGCTGACACAGACCGGGAAATTATCTGGCGAAAGCCATTGCTACGCCACCGTCAACATTCAGCATATTACCTGTTGATTTGCTTAATAATCCACCAACAAAGACGAAACATGCATTTGCAATATCATCTGGTAAGATAATCTGGTTTAATAAGGTACGTTTTGCGTAATAAGCAGGCAATTCAGCAACGGTAATACCATATGCTTTTGCACGGCCTTCTGCCCATCCGCCAGCCCAGATATTGCTATCGCTGATCACAGCATCTGGATTAACTACGTTCACCCGGATATTATCGGCACCAAGTTCAGCCGCGTTCAATCTGCTTAAGTGTAACTGAGCCGCCTTTGCACTACCGTAACCGGCATTATTCGGACCGCTTACCAATGCATTTTTACTTACGATATTGATGATATCGCCACCGATATCTTGCTTTTGCATGGTTCTGGTAGCTGCCTGCGTAATAAAAAACTGGCCTTTTACTAAAACATCGTAAAGTAAATCCCAGTCTTTTTCAGCGTGATCGCCAATGGTTTTCGAGATTGATAAACCAGCGTTATTCACCACAATATCAATACCACCGAAAGCTAAAGCAGCGGCAGCAAATGCGCCATCAATATCATCCTGACTAGTTACATTTAGTACCGCTGTACTATAGGAATCTTTTCCGAATTGCTTTTCGAATTCTGCACCAGCTTCGGCCAGGCGCTCCGTATTCATATCATTTAAGATTACAACCCCACCTTCAGCAACAAACTTTTTAGCGATAGCTTTACCAATACCGCCTGCACTGCCTGTAATTAAGGCAATTTTCCCTGTAAGTGGCTTTGGTTTAGGCATGCGCTGCAACTTTGCTTCTTCCAACAACCAATATTCGATGTTGAATGCTTCCTGATGTGGTAAAGAAGTGTATTCAGAAATCGCTTCAGCACCTTTCATCACATTAATTGCATTAATGTAAAATTCTGCAGCTACTCTAGCAGTTTGTTTATCTTTTGAAAAAGTAAACATTCCGATACCCGGATATAAAATTACTACCGGATTTGTATCACGAATAGCCGGGCTATTCGGGTGTTTACAAGTTTCATAATAATCAGTATACATGGCTCTGTACGCTTCAAAAGCTGGCAATAAAGCTTCTTTAACTGCTTTAGTATCTGATAAGTCAGCATCAATTTTTAAATCTAAAACCAAGGGACTGATTTTCGTTCTTAAAAAGTGATCCGGACAACTGGTACCCATTGGAGCCAGGCGAGACAAGTCATTTGAATTTGTAAATTCCAAAACACGAACATCATCAGTAAAATGGCCGATCATGTGTTGTTTAGAAGAACATAAACCACGCAAAATCGGCGCCAAGCTTGCGGCTTGTTTTTTACGCGTTTCTGCATCAGCACTTTCTATTCTCTGACCGCCAAAAACCGGGCCTTTTTTGCCATAGTTTTCCGCAAGATATTCAGAGCAGATTTCAATGACATCAAGTGTATTTAAATAACTTTCGTAAGCCGTATCTCCCCAGGTAAATAAACCATGTGAACCTAGCATAATTCCGCGGATACCCGGATTTTCATCCAAACATTTCTTTAATGTTAAGCCGAGCTCAAAACCAGGTTTTTTCCATTCTACCCAGCCGATTGTTCCGCCAAAAAGCTCTTCGGTAATTTTTTTACCATCTTTAGCTGCAGCAATGGCTATGGCCGCATCCGGATGCAGGTGATCGATGTGCGCAAAGGGTAAGAATCCGTGTAAAGGTGTATCAATTGAAGGTGCTTTTGAACTTAAATCGAAAATGCAGTGGTTAAATAATTCTACCATTTCATCTTCGTGTTCTACGCCACGGTATATATTTTTAAGGCTTCTCAAACGATCAACATAAAGGGCGGCTAAACCACTTTTTTTCAAGGTACCTAAATCGCCACCAGAACCTTTAACCCACATTACCTCTGTTTCAGATCCGGTTATTGGATCTTTTTCCAATAATTTGCATGAGGTATTTCCTCCGCCATAATTGGTTAAACGTAAATCTGCACCCAATAAATTTGAGCGGTAAATGAGTAATGCAACTTCATCACCAGCAAGCTTTGCAGCTTCCTCTTCATTCCACAAATAACTTACGTGTTTATAACTTTTCGTTTCGACTGACATTATTGTATTTATTATTTTTTTGATTAACCTTTTAGTGAATTACCGTAACCAACAATGAGCACGGAGATGATGATGGTTAGAATTCCAACCAATATAGTTGTTAGTGTTTTTTTGGAAACACCTTTCCATTCTTTTAAAATTAAGCCCCATACATTGGCAATTAGTATGATAAATGCCATGTGTAAAATCCATGAGCTGGCGCCATTACCCATTTTACTTTCTCCCATTCCATAGAAGAAGAACTGCAAAAACCAGGTGGTTCCGGCCAGGGCCGAAAAAATATAATTCTTTAACAACGGTGTTTTGGCATTGGTGTAATCGCCAAATGATTTATTTCTGGCATTTAAAATCATGCACCAGATGAAATTGGTAGTTAATCCGCCCCATAATACCACAATATAAGTTACATTATTAGAGAAAAGAAAATTACCAGTTTCTGAAGGATTTGCAGCTTTCCAGATGGCGTTGGCAGCATCGGCCATAGGCTTCCCGGCTTCAATACCAAAGTTGAAACAAGCACTTAAAACCCCTGAAACAATCCCTACAAATAAACCTAAACCAAATTTAAACTCAGTTTTAACTTCCATTCCGTGAGGATCGCTGGCAGCCGTTTTGATTTCTTTTTCTTTCATCATACCGGCCTTACCACAAATGATAATCCCTATTATACATACCAAAAGTCCGAGCATAACCATCCTGCCCCAATCGGTTTGTAAAAACATGCTGAAAGTATCCTTTCCTTCCTGAGGAAAAATATCGAAATATATAGAAGGAAGAACAGAGCCCAGAACCATACATAACCCGAGGATAATGCTGCTCCCTAATGACACCCCGAGATAACGAACACCCAAGCCATACGTTAGCCCACCAATACCCCATAAAATACCAAAAAAGTACGTTAAGGTTAAGATCTGTCCGTTAGTAGAAGAAATAATATCAGTGAAATTCGGGATGGTTAAATAAGCGGCCAGTGGCGGCACAATAAGCCAGGAGAATATACCCCCTACGATCCAATAACTTTCCCAGGCCCAACCTTTAACTTTCTTGTATGGAATGTAGAAACTTCCCGAAGCGAAGCCTCCGATGAAGTGAAATATAACGCCTAATAATGCTTGCATGCTCTGATTTTGAATATTTGGTTGGTCTAAAATATAAATTGAACCATGCTTAACTGTTATGCACTGTTATGTTTTTACCTTAAGCAATTTAAGTGCTATATCTGTAAAACGCAAGAAGGTTGACCTGAGCCAACCTTCTGCAAAAAGATAATATGAAATGAATAAGTTGATAGCAGGAACGTTGCTAAACCAAATGAGATTTTAAATCAGCCGGTGAGTAATTAATTGATTTTAACGTTTTGTCATCTGCTTTTCTAAATACCAAAAATAACCCGTCGACTTCCTTGTAATAGGATTCTGTCTGGTCTTTATCAAAATAAAATTTAATGGTTTGTTCAGCCTCTTCAACCGTTTTACAAGCCTTGCTCATATTAGAACGGTGTACCTCATCAAATAAGGTTTTAAATTTTGCACCTAAACCAAACTCATGGATAGCACCGGCGAGCACATACTGTAAATCGCAAAGTGCATCAGCCACTTCTACCAAATCATCATTTTCAATGGCTTCCTGCAATTCCTTCAATTCTTCGGCTAAAAGCGCAACGCGAAGATTTGCCCTTTGCTTAGCAGGGATAACCGGCGATTCTAAAACAGGATGTTTAAAAGTGGTATGAAATTCAGCAACCTGAGTAAGTGAATTAGTTTCTTGCATGATTTGTATGATTTGATAATCGGCGAAATTAGTAAATTTTCAATCATTTTTTATTGAAGATTAGCTAATCTTGATTCGATTATAACACCAGCAGCATCCAGACATTGCAGGCAAAATGCCCAGAATTTCCCAGCGGGGCAGAAAGATATTTGAAACCTAATTTTTCGTACATGGCAATAGCAGCCGTTAACTCAGGAAAAGATTCGAGGTATATTTCATTGTAACCAAAGTGTTGCGCAGATTCAATACTTTTTTGCATTAAAATCTTCCCTACTCCTTTTCCTCTTATATTCGGTGAGGTATAAAGTTTTACCAGCTCAACGCATCCTTCCGGTAATCCATTTGTTGGGTAGATTCCGCAGCTCCCTACTATTTCTCCGTCTTCCTCTGCAACCCAATAGATAGATTTTTCTGTTTTAAAAACATCAGATAAATGATCTGTGGTTGGATCAGTATAGACTGTTCCAGGTAAATCAATTTTAAATTCTTCCAGAACTGTGCGAATAAGTAAAGCAAGTTGCTCGTTATCTCTTTCTTCTATTTTTCTATAAATAATGGCCATTTCTATTTCTCCGGTTTAACATTTGCTTTGCAAGCTATGAAAGAAAATTCAAACAAAATAGCAGCCGATTTTCTTTATAAAGAATAAAGATACGATCATGGAAAACGAAAAAAGAAATCAAATAACAGATAACGATACTCCTCAGCAAGCGAAACCGAATGAAGACGTGCAACTGGAAATAGAAACCGTAGTTCCTTCAGCACATCAAAATGAAGTTGATCCTTCAAAAGCGGAACAAGTATCCCGGGATGATAGCACTTCAGATGATTCTGAAGAAACCAGCCCAGAAAGTAAATCTCCGGAGACTGAAGGCAGGGAAGTAACTGAGGGAGAAGATAATAATCAGAATAAGGCGGAACAAGATTCTAAAGCGGAACAGGCTATATCCTCATCGGATAAATCAGAAAATGGCGATGCCAGAGATGATATAGAAACCGTTAGTGCATAAGCTTATTCCTTTAAGGATACTGGCACTGAAATTGTTTAACTAATTTGGCGTTATATTATCGTGATTTTTATCCCCGATCGGATTCATCGGGGATAAACATAGATCGTGATTGCATAATAACCATTTAAGCAAATGAAAAACGGATGAAAAAAACACTATTATTTTGCCTGATCACCCTCAGCTTGTTTGGCTGCGGCATTAACCGACAGGCGCAGCAGATTAAAGCACTTGAGGATTGTACGTACAGAATTACCGGTGTACAACAGGTTTCCCTTGCAGGAACTGATGTTAAAAAACTTTTACAAGATCAAAATTTCAGTTTAACGAGTTTGCCAGGTGTGGCACTAGGATTATTGCGGAAAGATATTCCTTTAAGGGCAAACTTAAACTTAGAAATTACCAATCCTTCTACCAATCTTGCAGCCATTAATCAATTTGAATACAAGATTTTAGTAAATAATACAGATTTAGCGGAAGGTATTGTGAACCAGAATGTCAGTATTGGTCAAGGTCAAACCGTTACCGTTCCTGTACAGCTGGTAAGCAATGTTTATGGTTTGATATCCAATGGAAATGTTTTCAATGATATAGTTAAAGCAGCACAAAAAGGTTCATCATCAAGAGATGAAAAGCTTGGTTTGCTCACCATTAAGATCAAACCTACATTTATGATCGGTAATACTCCGGTTAAATATCCAGGTTATATTACCATTAATAAAGATATCAGCAGTAAAATATTGTTGTAAAAATAAAAGCCCCCTGAAGAAATCAGGGGGCTTTTATTTTTTAAAATCGTTTCTCAGGCCTGCTAATCATGCCTTTTATCCCCATCTGATCCAGATTTTCTGTTACCTGCTTAATTTCCGATGATGATAAACGAGCAGGCATTGTAGTAGATGACGCTGATAAACTGGCACTTTTAGCTGCGGTAGTCACAAAGCTTCCCGTCCGGGCATAAAGCAAAGCATAACCAAGCAATGTTTCTGTTTCATCGCCCCAGGCCTTGGTTAAATCCTCATAAGCTTCCTTATCTACAGCCAGTCCGGCATAATACCCACCTTCTCCTTTTTGATTTTTAGTTTCAAATTCCGGCACATATAAATCCAGTTTATCTATCCTGATTGGAAAAAAGCCAACAGGTTTTCCGTATGTTGTTTCTCCAATGAGTTTTACATTCATTACCGGTTTTAAACTATTAATGGTAAGTTCACTTGCAGAAGCTGTGGCGCCTGTAACAATAAAATATATTTGATTGAGTGCTAACGTGCCTGATTTTTCAAACTTTTCAATGTTATCTGATGAGGACGGAGAATAATCTAAATCTGCATAAGTAGCATATTTGCCATTTACCCCACCTGCAAATGTTTGAAGTTTTCCGGCATCATCCAGTAAAGGTTGATGAACAAGCACCGAAGCTTTTCGTTGTGCTGTCGTTAAATTTTGCAAATAACTACTGTAATAACTGGTATACATGGTATTGCCATTCTGCGCTACAGGCGCTGCAAGATTGATAATTTGGGTTGCGGTAGATACATAGCCACCTCCGTTATAACGTAAATCAACTACTAATTCAGTTACACCTTGTGAAGCAAAATTCGCAAAGGTAGTTTTTAACGCAGCTGATACGTTATTGGTAAAGCTATTGAATACCAGGTAGCCTACCTTTTTAGTTCCGATCGTGTAGACATTGGTAAATAAAATAGGATTAACATTATAGTTAGCTGCATTTACTACTACATTTTTACTTGCTCCGCTTAAATCAGTAAAAGTTAGACTAATTGTTGTATTCGTACCAAACAGGGCTTCATTTAGAAAGCTGACCACCCCACTTGTTGAACTGTAGGTAAGACTCGTGCGTCCATTTATACTAGTAACTCTGCAGCCCCTGGTTAATCCTTGCTGGCTTGCAGGCGAATTAGGATAGACGTATTTTACCCTTAAATCACTAGCAGTATTGTACATCACCGAAAAACCAAAGTCGTTTGCAGTTCCATTGACGTCGGCGCTTAAATTTAATGCAGAAACCCTGCCATTTGTTGATACATAATCGATAAAAGAGTATTTTGGATTAGTAGACCCACTAACAAACTCATAGGGTTTGCCGGTAGACGGGTCTAAAGAAAATTGCGTCAACGCGTATACTTCGGTTTCATTCGTTTTATAACTCCGAGGATTAAAACTTGCATAGGTAGGTAAAGATGAATTCCAGAAATACAATTCTTTTGTATAGAAAAAAATGGAATCTTTTGTCAATTCATCCCTGGTAGCTGTTATGGTGGCGGCACTGGTAATTGTATTATCCGGTGTAACACTATCCTTTTTACAGGCTGTAAAACTTCCAATTACTACAAGTAGCAATACTACGGAAGCGATTTTTTTTCTATTTCCCATTAATTTTGGTTGCAAATACTGTAGCTATATACGATCCTAATACCCAAACAGTTGTCGGAATGACGATATACTCGTTTAACAAACTAAATTTAGTTTTAAATATTGTGCTAAACGAATAAACATTTGTTAAATGGCAAATATTAACGAGTAATTTACTTTTTAGTGAGCCTATATGGTCAGTAACAAAACCATCATCATTAGGTAATGGCTTTTGTACGGTTTCATCATTAACAGATAGATCGCTATCTTTGAAATATACGCCTCACAATACGTAAACCTCATGCTCAAATTAAATAAAACGCTCATTTTATTAGTCATTTTTACGCAAACCAGCTTTGCTCAAAGCAAACTGCATTCATTACCAGAAACCTCTGTTGCATTTGATAGCAGTGGCTTTGCAAAAACCAAGCGATTTCTTGATCAACTTTCAACTAATGATTTCACAAAAGAAACGTTTGATACAGGAAACGAGCAGATCCCTTATCGTTTGCTAAAACCCCAGCATTTAGTTAATCATGTTAAATATCCCTTAATTATTACTCTTCACAATTCCACACGTATGGGCACAGATAATGAAAGGCAACTTGAAGCACTCACTAGAATCTGGTTAATTCCTGAAAACAGAAAGAAATTTCCAGCTTTTGTACTTGCCCCCCAATTTGAAAAAAGATCGAGTATGTATGAGCTTGACCGCCAAAAAAATATATTGATATCCAAACCTTCTCCAGCATTAAAGCAAATGCCGGCGCTTATAGCAAAACTTATTCAGGAATATGATATAGATCCCAAACGCATTTACCTCATTGGCTACTCCATGGGCGGGTCATCAGCGCAAAACTTAATGGCATTAAATCCTGACTTGTTTACAGCTATGATTTCCATAGCTGGTGTTCCTGATTTTTCTAACATCTCAAAAATAAAGAAAAAACCAATCTGGTTAATACATGGCAGAAAAGACGAGGAAAATCTGTTTAAAGGAAGTGAAGAACTCTACCGCAGCATTCCTAAGCAGAGCAGAATCAAATTAAGCAGTTACGATAATCTTGATCATAGTAATATTAATTATCCGCTATTATTAAGTAAAGATCTTCCTATCTGGCTCTTCAGATGGAAAAAATAATGAACTGAGCAAGTGGAAAAGCTCAGGAAAAACGAAAGCCCCGATTTTCATCGAGGCTTTTTTGTGGTGCCACCTGGATTCGAACCAGGGACACAAGGATTTTCAGTCCTTTGCTCTACCGACTGAGCTATGGCACCATTCGTTTTAGTAAAAACAATCCAGCGGTCTGGATCTTTCACAGCAAACTATTTTTTTCTCTATCCTGAGAACCCTGTTAAACCTACCAATGAGATAAGTTTTTTGAGAAGTGGTGCCACCTGGATTCGAACCAGGGACACAAGGATTTTCAGTCCTTTGCTCTACCGACTGAGCTATGGCACCTCCCGTTTGGGATTGCAAATGTAGTGTTCTTTTCTCAAAAGCAAAACTTTTTTTCTATTATTTTACTCTTCAACTGATAATCAAGCTATTAATTTCTTGGCAAAGAAAAATACATATCAATTTTCTTAAAAATCAATACAAACTAATATAAATAAACAAATTATTTATGCATGCATAGTAAATTATTTAGATTAATATTTTAATTTAGCACAAACAATCTAATGGTGCATGGTGAGTCAGATCTTATTTCTTGTAATTACCCTAGCAGCGATTGCGCTGTTTACGATTAATTTTCGCAAAATTATTCGAAATATCCGCCTGGGAAAATCAGCTGATCGAAATGATCAACCGCAAAGGAGGTTATTAACGATGTTAAGAGTTGCTTTTGGGCAATCTAAAATGGTTATTCGCCCAATTCCGGCATTCCTGCATTTTTTCGTTTACATTGGTTTTGTAATAATCAACATCGAAGTATTGGAAATCATGATTGATGGCCTTTTTGGAACACATCGGGTATTTAATGGTTTAGGTGGTTTATATAACTTTCTAATCGCCTCTTTCGAAATACTGGCCTTCACCGTGTGGGTATCATGTGTTATATTTTTAATTCGAAGAAACATTTTAAAGCTTAAACGTTTCGGTGGGGTTGAAATGACTAATTGGCCAAAATCTGATGCCAACTACATCTTAATCACAGAAATCCTGCTGATGTCAGCTTTTTTATTCATGAATGCTGCTGATGCGAAGCTGCAGGTTTTAGGTGCTACCCATTATAATGTTGCAGGTTCATTCCCTATAAGTCAGTACCTGATGAATATGTTACCATCATCAGAAAATGCTTTGGTGGTGGTAGAAAGAACTTGCTGGTGGTTTCACATTATTGGCATTTTAGCCTTTTTGAATTATTTGCCTTACTCTAAACATTTTCATATTCTCTTTGCTTTCCCAAATACGTATTTTTCAAACCTGAATCCAAAGGGAGAATTCACGAATATGGCCTCGGTTACAAACGAGGTTAAAGCAATGCTTGATCCTTCATTTGTTCCCGCTGATACAGAGCCAGGTAAATTTGGCGCAAAAGATGCCACGGATTTAACCTGGGTAAATTTGATGAATGCCTACACTTGTACTGAGTGCGGCAGATGCACCTCGGTTTGCCCCGCAAATATCACAGGTAAGCTTTTATCACCCCGGAAAATCATGATGGATACGCGTGATCGGATTACTGAAATTGGTAAAAACATAGACAAAAACGGCACTGTAAAGGATGACGGTAAATCATTGCTGGATGACTACATCAGCAGGGAGGAAATTTGGGCCTGTACCAGTTGCAATGCCTGTGTAGAAGCTTGTCCGGTAAATATCGATCCCTTACAGATTATTACGGAATTGAGACGTTTTGCTGTGATGGAGGAATCGCAGGCACCGGCAAGCATTAATGCGATGATGGGAAATATTGAAAACAATCAAGCTCCATGGAAATACTCGCCTTCAGATCGTTTCAACTGGGCACAAGAAGGATAGGTTCTTTTTAGAAATTACCCTCTAAGTTAAATATAAAATGTTTTGTTATCGCAAGCAATCTTGCTACTAAATACTAGATACTAAAGAAATGGAATTTAAAGTACCTACAATGGCCGAGCTAATGGCTGCAGGAGAAGAACCAGAAATATTGTTCTGGGTGGGTTGTGCAGGTAGTTATGATGAGCGGGCACAAAAAATCACACGCGACATTTGTAAAATTTTGCATCATGTTGGTATCAAGTATGCGGTGCTGGGAACCGAAGAAAGCTGCACGGGCGATCCGGCTAAGCGTGCCGGGAATGAATTTCTCTTTCAAATGCAGGCGATGACCAATATTGAGGTATTAAATGCTTACAATATCAAGAAAATCGTTACTGGTTGCCCACACTGCTTTAATACTATCAAAAATGAATATCCTGGTTTAGGTGGAACCTATGAAGTGATTCACCACACGCAGCTTATTCAGGATTTGATTAATGAAGGAAAACTGAAAGCTGAAGGTGGAGAAAGTTTTAAAGGCAAAAAGATAACCTATCATGATCCTTGTTATCTAGGCCGTGGAAACGGGATTTATGAAGCGCCAAGAAAAGCATTAGAAGTGCTGGACGCTCAGCTTGTAGAAATGAAACGCTGTAAAAGTAATGGCTTATGCTGCGGAGCAGGTGGTGCGCAAATGTTCAAGGAACCAGAAAAAGGAAATAAAGATATCAACGTGGAACGTATAGATGAAGCGTTAGAAACGAATCCACAATTTATCGCCGCCGGCTGCCCATTTTGTATGACTATGCTCAGTGATGGGGTTAAGCTGAAAGATAAAGAACAAGAAGTGAAAGTATTGGATATTGCAGAAATAACTGCCCGGGCCAACGGGCTTTAGAATACAAATATAAAGGTCTTGACAAATGTTAAGGCCTTTTTTTCTTTAAGGCAATTTTGTGATTCTTTCCAGGTTATTCCTAATAAGATTCAGATCTTCTGCTTCAACGTTTTTTAAAGGAATCATTACCTGAGTGGCCATTGAGTCTACGTCTCCTCCCCTATCTTTATAGGTTTGAACAATAACATCATCCCCTTTGGTTTTTATATATAACTTACCTGAAATCTCGTTGCCGTAATAATCCATATCCCTGAATTTAGCGAGCTTGAAAGCAAAATATTCTGTTTTTCCACTATTAAAATAGCGCTTATATCTACAAAACCCATTGTTAGTAATGTTAAGTTCGTAGCGTTTTATTTGATTACCTTCCTGACTGATATCATAATGATCCGTAAGAGATTTTTGTAAACTCTCCACATATTCGGCTAATGAACCGGGATCAGAAAAAGCAGAAAACGCGCCTGCTAACGCTAATAAAAGCACTATATTCAAGCCAAGTGTAAACTTTTTCATAAGGAGGACGTTTTAATTAAACCAATTTAATTAAAATACTAATTTTGTATATGAGTTTTTCTCCACAATCAAGAGTTTGGATCTACCAAAGCGACCGTAAATTTACTTCTAACGAAGAAAATGAGATTTTAAATAAATTAGCATCATTTACAAATCAATGGAAAGCTCACGGCAACGAATTACAGGCTAAAGCTGAAATTAAATATGGTTTTTTTATTGTATTAGTTGTCGATGAAACACAGGCAAATGTTACAGGCTGCTCTATTGATAGTTCAGTAAGACTAATCAAAGAAATTGAGCAGGAATATGGTGTTGATCTTTTCAACAGATTTAACCTGGCATACAGGGTGGATGGTGAGGTTGTGGTAAATAATAAGGAAGATTTTGAAACACTGGTGAACATTAAACAAATTAATCCGGAAACCATTGTGTTCAACAATATGGTTCAAACCCTGGCCGATTTTGAAACCAAGTGGGAAGTTCCATTTAAAAACAGCTGGCATTCTACCGTTTTTTCGCATTTACTATAAGTTCAATCATATTATAAAAAAATGCTCTTTTGGATGCCTTATGTTTTCATACTGCGGTTTTTCACAGCAAAAAAAATAAACAAACACAGCGGCTCAATCTACTTTCCAATCAAGCGAAATACAGCATCCTAATATCGAATCAGTCGAAGAACGGGTGATGGTTACTCACCTGAATCATTGACTAGATTTCCTTAAAGTTAGAAGATGTGTTCAATGAAGGATACAGAAAGCGGTATACTTTACACCGGAATGTTCTTAGGCGCTGTATATTGAATTTCTTTTATTTATTGACTACAAAACAATTAAAGTATAAAAAACATTATATTGCTTAAATCAAATAATGTTTATGAAACGCTGGCTCAAAATATCCTTAAAAGTTCTTTCCGGATTATTTCTTCTGGTTATCCTTACCTGGCTGGCCGGTGCTTTTTACATCAGCAGAAATAAGAAAGAAATTTTAAGTACCATATTAGCTCAATTAAATAAGAACTTAAATGGCCAAATTAAAGCGAGCAGTATGGAGCCAACGCTTTTAAAAAGTTTTCCGGGTGTTTCTGTATCTCTGAAGGAGGTATTGCTGCGAGATAGCTTATGGTCACAACATCACCATGATTTACTAAACGCTGGAGACATTGATGTTTCACTAAATGTTCTTTCGTTGCTGGTGGGTAATGTTAATATCAATCAAATCGCGATAAATGATGCGTCAGTTTATATATATACCGATAGTAGTGGCTACAGTAATACCAGTATTTTTAAAACCAAGGAGTCGGCACCAAAAACCAAAGAAAAAAAATCTTCTGCCCTTGAAATAAGCAAAATTGATTTTAACAGCGTAAAACTGATTCTCGATAATAAAAAAAGATTTAAGCTTTTTGATTTTAATATTGATCAGATTCAGGGAAGAATGCAATATCCTGATAGCGGGTGGACCGGTAAAATCAAAATTAAAACACAGGTCAATAGTTTTGCTTTTAACACGCGGAAAGGCAGCTTTTTGAAAGATAAATCTCTTGAAGGAACACTATCTGCACATTATAGCAAAAAAGCTGATGCAGTAATTCTTAATCCAGAAGTACTAAAAATTGGAGGTCATCCATTTAAAATTGGAGCAAACATAGAACTGGCTAAGTCGGCATTTGCAATTAGTATTGCTGTTGATGATATTTTGTTCAAGGAGGTTGCTCTACTTCTGTCACCCAACATTTCTTCGAAATTATTGAAATTTGGAATTGAAAAACCAATTAATATCAGGGGGAATATTATTGACGACGGATCAGGAAAATATGGTGATCCGTTAATTAAAGTAGGCATTACTGTTCGTGATAATGTTATTTCTATTCCGGCAGGAAAACTAACAGCGGCAAACTTTGATGGATCTTTTACCAACCAGGATACTGTTGGCGGCATAATTGGAGATGAGAATTCGGCTATTAAATTTCATCGTTTAACGGCCAAATATTTTAATGCACCTTTAAAAATAGACACCTTTACCGTTAATAATTTATCCCGGCCGATCGCTACCGGACTAGTAACATCACAATTTCCATTATCCAATCTCAATAATTCGTTAGGCACACAGGATTTTGAATTCAAAAACGGGACTGCTGATTTAAGGCTCTACTGTAAGGCCGATATTGATAACTTTCGCTTTACAAAACCAGTAGTATCAGGCAAAATAAAAATTGATGATGCAGACATTCTGTATATCCCGCGAAAGCTTCACTTGGTTAAAAGCGCTTTAAACATTAACTTCAATCAAAATGACTTATCTATCCAAAACGGGCATTTTCAATTGGGTAAAAGTGAGTTGAACGTAAGTTGTAATATTGCAAACTTTGCCAACTTATATTATACAGCGCCTGATAAAATATTAGTTAACCTGAAGCTACATAGTCCGCAATTGTACCTGAATGAGTTCATGCCCTTTCTTGGTCCGAGAATGGCGAAGAAAAAATCTTCTGGCTCATCTTCGTTAAAAACGGCTTCTAAAGAGTTGAGTAATGTATTGGAGATGTCCAAAATGAACATTAACCTAACCGTAGGAAAAGCCATTTACAATAAATTTTTAGCCAAAAATCTTTCGGCAGATATCTCTCTGCGGGGACAAGGAATTTATTTCAATAAAATCAGTGTGGCCCATGCCGGAGGAACATTGGATATGAATGGAAATATTATTCAGCAGACAGCATCCAATATATTCAACCTTAAAGCCAGAATAAATCACGTAAGCGTGAAGGATTTTTTCTATTCTTTTGATAATTTCGGGCAGGAAACCATCACCAATAAGAACCTAAAAGGTTACCTATCATCACGGGCAGACATAGGCGGACGGATTTCGCATGCTGGAAAAATAATATCACGATCAATAAACGGCAAGGTTGATTTTAACCTTAACAATGCAGCTTTAGTTAATTTTGAGCCAATGGTAAAGGTTGGCAAATTTGCATTTGCCAATCGAAATTTATCCAACGTTGAAATTAAGAACCTAGATGGTTCGTTAAATATTAAAGGAGATAAAATAGAAATCAGCCCGATGCAGGTAACCTCAACTGCATTAAATTTTAATGTGGCAGGTACGTATGCGCTCGGTCAGGGAACTAACATCACTATGGATATCCCGTTAAGAAATCCTAAAGGAGACGAAAACCTAACCAGGCAAGAAAAAAGAGCAGCCCGTATGAAAGGAATTGTTCTTCACTTAAAGGCAGTGGATGATGATAAAGGTGGCATCAAAATCAGGTGGAACAAAGACCACGATTAGTTGCCGGCTAAGCAGCAGGTTAAAAATCCAGTGGCCCTAGTCTGTTCATATTTCTGAGTATCAGGTATTGACGATGTTTGATGTATCTGGTAGGTTTTCGGGGTGTCCAACGAATGGGGTTTGGAAAACAAGCAGCAATTAATGCAGCTTGAGATTTAGTCAGTTTTTGACAAGATTTTCCGTAGTATTCCTGAGCAGCGGCTTCGGCACCATAAATACCATCTCCCATTTCTATTACATTTAAGTAAACCTCTAAAATGCGTTCTTTACTCCAGAAAATCTCGATCAATAAGGTAAAATAAGCTTCAAACCCTTTCCTGATCCACGATCTTCCCGGCCATAAAAAAACATTCTTAGCTGTTTGCTGAGAAATGGTGCTTCCCCCCTTTACTTTTTTACTTTTCGCATTGCTGGCAAAAGCTTTCTCAATTGCTTTAACATCGAAACCAATATGCTTCAAAAAAAGTTGATCTTCCGCCGAAACTGCGGCACGTTTCATGTTATCAGACATATCCTCAAAATCAACCCATTTCTTTTCGGTTTTGAAAGCTTTACCATCTGCTTTACGTTCAACATTTCGCAAAACCATTAGCAGCGTAATTGGTGGATTGATAAAACGATAGGCAATTACCCAAATAACGGAAACAAGTAAAAAATACAAAAACACCTTTGTCGCAATATTAGTGAATTTTTTAATCAGTGGTCTTTTTGTTTTTGTTTTCGTTGTTTTGGATTTAGCCATGCGTAAAGGTAAGTAAAACCAATATTACTGTTAACTTTTAAGTCACCGTCTTTAAATAATTCTGTATTATTTGGGAAATTAACCACTCGAGTTCAGTAAAGGATTTAATATATTTACTTATTCAACAACTCCTTTTATCATCATGAATTATTCAATTAAAAACCTTTTCATAGTCTTTAGTGCCATTTATTGTTTGTCTTGCAGCTCGCAAAAGGAAATGAACACATCAAAGAAAGAATGGGTATCACTTTTCAATGGAAAGGACATTAAAGATTGGAATGTGAAGATTCAGCACCATGATTATAACGTAAACTTCGGGAACACTTTTAGCGTATCAGATGGGATGATTAAAGTCAGGTATGATGAATATGGTGACTTTAATGATCAATTTGGTCACCTTTATTACAAAAAACCATATACAAATTATCATTTAAAATTAAAGTATCGCTTTGTGGGCAAGCTGCAAAAAGGAGCACCAGATTATACACTACGCAATAGCGGCATTATGTATCATTCGCAGGATCCGCGTACTATGCCTAAAGAACAAGATTGGCCTATATCAATTGAAATGCAGTTTTTAGGCGGCTTAAGTGATGGAAGGGTTCGGCATACAGGAAATATGTGTTCTCCGGGTACTGAAATAGTTTATAACGGTAAACTTTATGATGGGCATTGTCTGGATTCTAAATCAAAAACTTACGACGGTGACCAGTGGGTCTCAGCAGAGCTGATTGTATATAATGATTCATTAATTACACATATTATTGAGGGAGATACGGTACTTCAATACAGCAAACCTCAAATTGGCGGTGGCGTAGCAAATCGCTTTGATCCTAAAATCAAGATTGATGGAAAAGCACTTAAATCGGGTTTTATCGCTTTGCAGAGCGAAGGACAACCAGTAGATTTTAAAGATATTTTCATTATGGAATTACCTGATGAAAAAAAGTTTAGTGAGAAACATTTTAATCATTAATTGGTTAAATCTATATGAAAGTAGCATTAATAACAGGCGGAAGTAAAGGAATAGGATTTGGAATTGCAGAAGCCCTTTTAAAAGTAGGCTATAAAGTAGCCATTACCAGTAGAACAGTTGAAAGCGCCAATGAGGCGGCGGCCAAACTCGTAGAATTTGGTGATGTTTTGGCTATAGAAGCCGACGTTAAAAATTTTGACTCACAAAAAGGAGCTGTAAATTTAGTGATCGAAAAATGGGGACAACTGGATACCTTGATTGCAAATGCCGGAGTAGGAAGTTTTGCACCAGTTGATGAAATGGATATGGATGTATGGCATGACATCATTGACACCAACTTAACAGGGGTATTTTATAGTATAAAAGCTTCAGTTGAAGAAATTAAGAAAACAAAGGGAGCCATTTTTACCATTTCCAGCCTGGCAGGAACTAATTTCTTTGCAGGCGGATCTGCTTATAATGCCAGCAAATTTGGATTAACCGGATTTACGCAGGCAGCCATGCTTGACTTAAGAAAGTACGGCATAAGGGTGAGTACAATTATGCCCGGATCTGTAGCAACCCATTTCAATGATCACCATCCTGATGCAGAAAGTGATGCATGGAAAATTCAGCCAGAAGATATGGGCAAATTAATTGTTGATTTACTAGCCATGCCAGCCAGGACGCTGCCAAGTAAGGTTGAAGTAAGACCGACTATGCCAAAAGGATAAGTTGGAGATTAAAGAAGTAGGAAATTTCAAAAAAAAAATCCTTTCAGCAAAACTGAAAAGATTTTTTTATGCTTCTTTTAAGAATGCTTATTCAGCGATTACTTCAAAAGGAACCTGAACTTTAACTTCTTTGTGTAAGTTTAAGTTAGCAACATATTCGCCAACAAATTTAGGTTCAGTTTCGAAAGTAATACGACGACGATCTACATCAAAACCTTGGGCTTTTAATGCTTCAGCAATCTGGATGGTATTAACCGCTCCAAAGATTTTACCGCTTTCGCCAGCTTTAGCACCGATAGAAAGTTTAACCGAAGTTAAACGCTCAGCAATACCTTCAGCATCTTTCTTAATTTTATCTTGTTTAAAAGCAGCTTGCTTTAAGTTTTCAGCTAAAACTTTTTTAGCAGAAGAAGTAGCTAAAGCAGCAAATCCTTGAGGGATTAAATAATTACGGCCAAAACCTGGCTTTACTGTAACTACATCATCTTTCTCACCAAGGCCTTTAATATCTTGTTTTAAAATAATTTCCATATCTCTGAGCCTCCTATTTTAATTGATCTGCAACGAAAGGTAACAAACCGATGTGACGAGCACGCTTAACAGCCTGAGCTACTTTACGTTGGAATTTCAACGAAGTACCTGTTAAACGTCTAGGTAACAATTTACCTTGATCGTTAATAAATTTTAACAAGAAGTTTGCGTCCTTGTAATCAATATATTTAATTCCGTTTTTCTTGAAACGGCAATATTTTTTACGGTTATCCTCTACTTTAGGGGCAGTTACGTATTGAATTTGTTCTCTTGCCATTACGCTGCAACCTCCTTAGTTTTTTTGTTAAACGCACCACTACGTTTTTTCTCATTGTAAGCAACAGCATGTTTGTCTAAACGGATAGTTAAGAAACGTAACACACGCTCATCGCGTTTTAATTGAAGCTCTAATTTTGCGATCAAATCACCTGAAGCTTTGTATTCAGTTAAGTTGAAGAATCCGTTTGATTTTTTTTCAATTGGATACGCTAATTTTCTCAAACCCCAATTATCCTCTTGGATAATTTCGGCACCGTTATCAGTAAGAACTGCTTTGAATTTAGCTAATGCTTCTTTCGCTGCTTCTTCAGATAACAATGGGGTTAGAACGATAACAGTTTCGTACTGATTCATTGTTATAAATTATGTTTTTAATTTTTTAATCCCGAGGTATATTACGGGGTTGCAAAAGTAACAATATATTTCTTAAAATCAAATGATTACTTAGAAAAGAATAAGATTATTGATAAATAACTTAAACCACACTTTGAGCCTAACCTCATTATAATCAACACATAAAAAAAGGAGGCAACTTATTAAGCACCTCCTTACGTTTGTTTGGTTTAGTTATAGTTATTTTGTTTCGATCGTTTTCACAAATGATTCATTATTATGTTTTATCACAAATGTTAAGGAATCGCCATCTGCTTTACTAATATTAAATCTCTTGATCAATTTTGATCTGTCTTTAAAAATCTCTGAATAAAGTTCATCATTCCGTTCATTATATACCGCCACCTCAATCGGCTGCTGATCATTAACTGTATAATCTAAAGTGATCATCTTATTGTTTTTAACAATTACCGGCTTAACAAGTCTGGCTATTTTCACCTCAGAGATTAATGCCTTCTCATTAGAAATTTTAACCGCATATTCTACCAGCTTAGCGCCTGATTCTACTTTTATAATATATGCACCATCTGGCAATGATTTCAAATCGTAAGTTTTAGTTAACCCGGCAGTACCCTGAAAATTCTGCTCAAACAACAAATCCTGTGCATCCGAATAAATGGAGAAGTTAAACTCCCTATTATCATTCATCAAAAAGCTGATTGTTTTTTGCTTTTCGTTTTTTACTTTCAAAGAAAACTCATTGTCATTTGCTTTAGCTGCAAAAACACCTAGTGATAATGCCGAAATTAAACCGATTGTAAAGAACTTTTTCATAATTAAATCATTTAATGGGTTAACAATTATTTAACAACACTAAATTACAAGCATTAAACACATGTTAATTACGCACAATTCACTAATATATATGGAAAATTAACCTAATTCGTCTTAAATTCACACCATATATTACAAAACCATATTTTACATCCTTAAAAAAGAGCTGATTTTGCATGAAAACATTAAAACCGAGTTTTGAAATCATCGAACCTTCGTTTGGAAGCTCATTCTATTATTCCAAATATGTACAGAATGAAAATAACATGGCTCATTTATGGCATTACCATCCCGAAATTGAAATGGTATTTGTTAATGGAGGTTCGGGAAAACGGCAAATCGGCAGTCATATTTCATATTACACGGATGGTGATTTAATTTTAATCGGGAGCAATCTCCCGCACTGCGGCTTTACGGATACGAATACAGGGAATAAAAACGAAACGGTTATACAATTCAAGGCAGATTTTTTGGGTCAGCATTTTTTAAATCTACAGGAAAACAAATGGCTAAATATCCTTTTTAATAAAGCAAAGGGCGGCATAGCTTTCGGTAAGCAAACGATTTTATCTATAGGCCAAAGTATTGAAAACATGGCAGACCAGGAACCGTTCGACCGGCTTTTAACCCTTCTATCAGTTTTAAAGGAATTAGATGCATCTGAAGATTTCACAATCTTAAATGCTACAGGCTTTACCATGGAAATGCAGGTGCAAGACAATGACAGGATCAATATGATTTTTAATTATGTGAAAGATCATTTCCAGGAGCAAATAAGCCTGGAGGACATTGCTGAGCGTTCTGCCATGACTGTACCTTCATTTTGCCGATACTTTAAAAAAATTACCAAGAAAACTTTTACACGTTTTGTAAACGAATACCGGGTAGTTCATGCATCTAAACTTTTAGCAGAGAAAAGAATAAGTATTGCAGCCATTTCAACTGAAAGCGGCTTTAACAACTTCAGCCATTTCAACAAGATATTCCATGAATTTACCGGCAAAAGTGCATCAGAGTACAGGAATGAGCTGAAATCCATTATTAAGTAAAGGCATGAGGCATTTTTTGTACAATACCATAACCAATTCAGCTGTCAAATTTTCCACAATCAAGTTTTTCAACCACGCAACCTATAAATTTTTCCTATTTTCGTGCCGATGGAAAATTTTATCGTTTCTGCCCGTAAATATCGTCCGGCCACGTTTGAAACCGTAGTTGGACAATTGCATATTACCAGCACCTTAAAAAACGCCATCAAAAACAACCAGTTGGCGCAGGCCTTTCTATTTTGCGGACCACGTGGCGTTGGTAAAACCACTTGCGCCCGGATTCTGGCGAAAACGATCAATTGCACCAATCCAACAGCCGAAATGGAAGCATGCGGACAATGTGATAATTGTCAATCGTTCCAAAACGGCCATTCCTTCAATGTACATGAATTGGATGCGGCATCTAACAATTCTGTTGATGATATCCGTAGCTTAATTGAACAGGTTAGAATACCGCCACAAGCAGGTAAATATAAAATCTATATCATTGATGAGGTTCATATGTTATCTCAAAGTGCATTTAATGCCTTTTTGAAAACCCTGGAAGAACCACCATCTTATGCTATATTTATCCTGGCTACTACTGAAAAACATAAAATTTTACCAACCATATTATCTCGTTGCCAGATTTTTGATTTCAACCGCATTCAGGTTGAAGATATTTCACATCATTTGGCAACTATTGCCCAAAGGGAAAATATTTCTTTTGAACCCGATGGCTTGCACATTATTGCTCAAAAAGCTGATGGTGGTTTGCGTGATGCGCTTTCCATGTTCGATCAGATTGCGAGTTATGCAAATAAGAATATAACCTATAAAGCTGTAATTGATAATCTTAACATTTTAGATTATGATTATTTCTTCAAGTTAACTTCATTTTTGACCGCAGCTGAAGTTAGCCAGACCTTACTCCTGTTTGATGAGATTTTAAATAATGGTTTTGACGGGAATAATTTCATTAATGGTTTAGCGAACCATTTCCGTAACCTTTTAGTTGGAAAAGATGCGGCAACCATTAAACTACTCGAAGTAAGTGAAAATATTAAACAAAAATATTTAGACCAATGCAGGCAAACCGAACTTTCGTTTTTGCTTACTGCTTTAAACCTGGCCAATACTTGCGATTTAAATTATAAAAACTCCAAAAACCAACGGTTACAGGTAGAGTTGGCGCTCATTAAAATGTGCCACATCCGATCGGTGGTTCACCTCGCTCAACAGCCCTTAAATACCAATAACACAGCAACTGACGGAGATCAGGATAAAAAAAAAACTAATGTCGTAGCTGAAAAAGCTGCTGAAGCTGAAAGTTCAAAGCTTAAAGTTGAGGCCGAAAATCCTACACCAGTTGTTTCTAATAATGCTAAAGCCGAAATCCATTCAAGTATTTCTTTAGAAGAAAAACCAAAAGATGTCCCTAAAATCAGCATTCCTTCAGCAACGTCTATCAGCATCAATATTCCTAAACAAACTGTCGGAACTTTTATTCCTTCATTAAATGATTTAGAACGCGTAGCTAGTGGAGAAGATGATGGTAAGCCTAAATCAGTTACCGGCGATGCTCGTGAAGCTTTTACGTATGAACGCTTGTTAGTAGTTTGGAACAATTATATCCAAATATTAAAAGCCGCCGACAAGATCAACTTATTTACCATTCTGAATAATTTTGCCCCAACGTTATTGAGCCCGGTATTGATTGAAATTTCTGTGGAGAGCAAAACCCAGGAACAACTTATTACACAAGAATCAGTTGAGTTAATGAATTATTTACGCAGTGAATTGCGAAATTTTTCTGTCGACATTACTTTTAAACAGGTAGAGCGAAAAATAGAAAACAGATTGTATGGTAATCGGGAAAAATATGATTACCTGGTAAATAAAAACCCGAAGCTTGATGAATTACGCAGAAGATTTAATTTAGATATTAATCCATAATTTATGAACGATGATAAAAAAGCAACAATTAAGGCCTTAATCGTATCGTCAATTGGTTTTACCTTTTTGTTTGGTATAATTATCTCGTTTATAAATGGCATTAATTACGCGTTCGTTGCAGCACCTATTGCTGGTTTATTATGGGGCATACTGATATACTTTTTTTTCAATTCGAAAAAGGTGAAGCAACATACCCAGATTACCGGCGTTGAGGAAAGCGATATTATTTATGCTGGTGGCGCCAATCATTTTAAAAATGCAGAAGCGGTAGGTGGTAAACTCTATCTACTGAAAGATAAACTCGAATTCAGATCGCATGGATTCAATATTCAAAACCATTCGTTCAATATTGACCTCAATGAAATGGAGGAGATTATCTTTTTTAATACCTTAGGATTAATATCGAATGGATTGAAATTAAAACTGAAAGCTGGTGATGAAGAGAAATTTGTTGTGAATAACAGAAATACCTGGAAAAGTGCAATTGAACAGCAAATTGAACATTATAAAAAAGCAGGATAATGCCTCTACGGATCATCCTGCTTATTATTTATGATTGTATAAAAAGTTAAACCATTCTTAAGTGGCTAATACCCACTATTTTTCTGGGGCATCATTGATCGGGTAGCCTTCTTCATCCAAATCATCACGGTTATCTTCAGGAGTTCTGGCTAAAATTTCATCTTCAGGATTAAGTTTAACACTTTCGCCGTTATCTACATGCATGCCGAGCTCTTCTAAATTATCTTCCGCAATAGCTTCATTTCTTGCATATTCGTCACCAACATAGGGATTTGCTTCATCATAGGTTGAATCGTCATCCTTAGCACCTGCAGCTACAGTTTCGTAATCCATTGGATGATCATATTCCTTATCTTCTCCGGTAACATCTAATTCATAACTTCCTTTAACTTCGTCATAAGCCAGATTTTCCGTATTAATTTCAGGATTTTCTGTTGTGCTGTGAATTTTATCGTTTGATGCTTTATTTTCATTAATATCCATGGTATTATCTCCTATTAAATTTTATATTAATATAACAAAGCGATTGACTATTGGTTTTTATCAACAAATAAAATAATAATTAAATCGGTATTCATCTAATTAAATATTTCTAATTGCGATTTATGAGGATTGCAGATCGACTTCTAAAAGCAAACTATAGAATACATAATTTAAGCTTGTTTTACAGAGAGCCGGATTATTTTTGTTGTGCATCAGTAAATAGTAAGCCTGTTTGTACCATAATCTTTTTTAAAGTTTGGGTATGGAAATTTATCCTAATGAATGATGGCCCATGCTTAAATAACAGAAAATCCCCTATCAAAACTCAAATTTGATAGGGGATTTTTAATTATAAAAATTTTCTTATAAAGAAGCTAGCGCTGCATTTAATGTTTCACTTGGGCGCATTGCTGCACCGGCTAATTCATCATTTGGATGATAATAACCACCAATTTGCTGAGGTTTACCTTGTGAGGCAATTAACTCTTCATTAATCTTTGCTTCATTTTCACTTAAAGCTTTCGCTAGTGGTGCAAACTTAGCCTGCAATTCTGCATCTTTTGTTTGAGCGGCCAATGCCTCAGCCCAATAAAAAGCTAAATAGAAATGTGAACCACGGTTATCAATCGTTCCTAATTTTCTGCCCGGAGATTTATCAGTTGCTAAGAATTTTGCATTAGCTTCGTCTAAAGCATCAGCCAAAACCTGCGCTTTAGCATTATTTTGGGTTTGTGATAAATGTTCTAAAGAAGCCTGAAGTGCCAAAAACTCTCCTAGGGAATCCCAACGTAAATAACCTTCTTCAATAAATTGTTCGATATGTTTTGGAGCAGAACCACCCGCACCGGTTTCAAATAAACCACCACCATTCATTAACGGAACGATAGAAAGCATTTTAGCCGAAGTACCTAATTCTAAAATCGGAAATAAATCAGTTAAGTAATCACGTAGCACATTACCCGTAACTGAAATCGTATCTTCACCTTTACGAATGCGCTCTAAAGTAAACTTAGTTGCTTCAATTGGAGCCAGAATGCGGATATCCAGACCTGTTGTATCATGATCAGCTAAATATTTTTTCACTTTAGCGATAATCTGTGCATCATGAGCTCTGTTTTCATCTAACCAGAAAACAGCAGGTGTTTCAGATAAACGGGCTCTGTTAACCGCTAATTTAACCCAGTCCTGAATTGGTGCATCTTTTGTCTGACACATACGGAAAATATCACCTGTTGATACTTTTTGATCAAAGAAAAGTTTTCCATCAGCATCAGTTACACGGATTACACCATTCGCTGTAGCCTGGAAAGTTTTATCGTGAGAACCATATTCCTCTGCTTTTTGGGCCATTAAGCCTACATTAGGAACTGAACCCATTGTAGTCACATCAAAAGCGCCATGTGCTTTACAATCCTCAATTGTTGCCGTGTAAACGCCAGCATAAGAACGATCAGGAATTAAAGCGATGGTATCTTGTGGCTTGCCTTCTTTGTTCCACATTTGACCAGAAGTACGGATCATAGCCGGCATAGAGGCATCCACAATTACGTCGCTTGGCACATGTAAATTGGTAATTCCTTTATCAGAATTTACCATGGCCAATGCCGGACCATTTTCAATTGCGGCATTCAGTGCAGCTTCTACCTCTGCTTGTTTAGTATTACCTGCAATTTTTGCATAAACATCACCTAAACCGTTTCTGGTATCGATATTCAATTCTTTAAATAAATCAGCATATTTTGCAAAAACATCAGCAAAATAAACTTCAACAATGGCTCCAAAAATAATTGGATCTGATACCTTCATCATCGTTGCTTTTAAATGCGCCGATAATAAAACACCAGCTGTTTTTGCCGCCTCGATTTCTTTTGCTACAAAAGTTTTTAATGCAGATAAACTTAAAGCGGAACTATCAATTACTTCTCCCGCTTTTAATGGAGATAAGCTTTTTAATTCTGTTACTGCTCCATCATCTCCAACAAATTCAATTTTAAACTGGGAAGCTGCTTCCACGGTTGTAGATTTTTCTGAACCGTAAAAATCGCCTTCGCTCATGCTTGCCACTACAGTTTTTGAATCTGCAGACCATTTACCCATCGAATGTGGATTTTGCTTTGCATAGTTTTTAACCGCTTTAGGTGCTCTACGGTCAGAATTACCTTCACGGAGAACAGGATTAACTGCCGAGCCTAAAACTTTTGCATACTTCGCTTTGATTGCTTTTTCTTCTTCAGATTGTGCATTATCAGGGTAATTTGGTAATGCATAACCTTGCGCCTGCAATTCTGTAATGGTACCAACCAGTTGAGGAATGGAAGCAGATATATTCGGTAATTTGATAATGTTTGCCTCCGGAGTGGTCGCTAATGCACCAAGCTCTGCCAAAGCATCACCAATTTTTTGATCGTCTTTTAAATACTCAGGAAAATTTGCCAAAATCCTCCCTGCTAAAGAAATATCTCTGGTCTCTACATCAATACCTGCTGATGCGGTAAAAGCTTGTACAATAGGTAAAAGTGAATAGGTAGCCAACATTGGCGCCTCATCGGTTTTAGTGTAGATAATTTTTGACGTATTTGACATGTTTAAATTGATTTGCTTTAAAATGTTAACTATTTGATCCCTGTAGAGATCATTTTTTTAAAATCGCCTAAAGATAAAAGAATCGATTGAATTAAGGAACAACGTAATGTTATTTATGGTTTTTGACAATCATCTTAAATAAACCAGGTTTAAAACAAGGAGCCTCCCCTAATTTTCTATATTTTTTTATTTTGTCAACTCCCTAACGTTTTATTTGTTGTAAACACGTTATTATAACGAGAAAGAACGATACATTTTTTTTTTAAAATTTTAGCCACATGAACGACAAAGATTTAGCTCAGCTGATTAATAACAGCAATTTTTCTGAAGTATTAACAGCTATACAAACGGGAGAAAAACTCCCAGAAACTCTTCAAGATTATCATAAATCTCAAATTTTCGATCGCTTACTTAGTAGCGAGCAATATGAAATTCTTCATCATTTTGTGAAAGACAAAACCATCCTGACCGATATATACGAATACAATAAATTTGATCAAAGTATATTCCAAAACATCGTACGCAATTTAAAGACAGATGACAAAGGATTGGCATTTTTTGAAACTTTCATTGCTGAATTTGACAACCTGAATGACGAGGTTGACAGGCAAACTTTACTAGGCTATTTTTTTGAACATCTAATGCCTGTTGAGGTCATTAAAATTTTAATTGATGCAGGGTGCGAGGTAAATTTCAAGACCAATTCAGAAGAAAATTATATACAACAGGTAGTAAAAAACAATCAGCGAAAATTTAGTCTGAGTGACGATGAATTGCTACAATTAAAACAAAATTATATAGCATTATTGATTGATGCCGGAGTAGATATTAACGGACAGGATATTGTTCAGAAAACACCATTAATTTCTGCAATAGAATTTAATAAAATAACTTTAGTTCCGTTCCTGATTTCCATGGGGGCAGATCCCAATCTGCAAGACAATAGCGGCAATTCTGCAATCTTTTATGCTGTTGCGCACAAGCAAGATTTAAAAACTTATCTGTCGATTACCGAACAAACCAGTCCGAGGCTCGATACTTTAAACAAAGCCCAGGTTACCGTCTTGTTTGAATTTACCCGAATGATTAACGGCACTCCAAATGAAATACTTTTGCTGACTAAACTGATTGAGGATGGGGCAGATTTGTATCAGCCAAGTACATATTATGGTAAGTTGCAAACACCGCTTGATTTACTTGCCGAAAAGCCAGCTACCCTTCTGGAAGCAGTCTTGTCGACCGGAAAAGTAGACGTAAATCAACCGGATTCCAGCGGATATACATTACTTCATAAAGTTTGCGCCCAAAATGTTAACTATGAAGCTGAAAAGGCAAAGGAAATGTACAAAAAGGTAAAGATCTTAATCGAAAATGGTGCGGAAATTACCCTCGCTACCGACAAAGATGAAACAGCACTGATGTTAGCATCCGATGATAACCTTAAAATAAAAACGGTAGAATTATTGATGAAAGCAAATAAACAATGACAATTGAAAACGCAATCAGATCAAGAGATTACAGGAGCGCTCAAACGCTAATTGGAAATGGAGAAAAACTGCCATCGGATATGCACAGCCAGGTTCGGGCACAATTATACGAACTGTTATTAGATGCCAGGCAATTCGACATATTAAAACTGTTCATAGAGAATCATCTGATCGAAACCGACCTTTATGAATATGATAATTTCGATTACACCTTATTCTACGCCATTTTTACCTATCGGGATATTGACGATGAAATCAACGATTTTTTTGATTCAATTATTGGCAAATTCACTAATCTAAATGATGAAGTAAAAGGCTATTCATTGCTTAATTACGCCTTTATCAGAGGAGCAAATATCAGAATTATTCAAATATTATTAAATGCCGGATGTGATATTCATTTCAGGAACAGTGAGGATGACAATATTCTTCATCAGTTGATAAAATCTGATGAAGTCCGATATCGTTTTTCAACTGAACAACTTGTTCAACTATTTAATCAATATGTCGAAATTCTGATCACTCAAGGAGTTGAAATTGATGACGTAAACAGCAAAAATGAAACTGCTTTACTTTTGGCATTGATATTTAGAAAAAACTTTTTTCTTCCTGTACTACTGGAAAAAGGTGCTGACCCAAATCATTTTGATCGCCTTGGCAATAATGCGTTTTATTACGCCATAAGCCTGGAGAAAGACCTGAATGCCTATCGCTTACTTAAAGAATATGCTTCGCCACAGTTAAATAACGTTAATGGCACTGGCAGTACTATTTTGTTCCATTATCTTGCTGAACTAAACTTTGATAGCGAAGAAAAAAACCGCGACATTATTGTTCAGCTTATAAATGATGGCGCAGATTTATACCAAACCTGTAAACGCTATGGCGAACCGAAAACACCGGCAGATTACCTGGCGTGTAAACCTGTTGAGGTCTTGAAAGCAGTAATTGAAACCGGCGATGTATATTTGAACAGTCAGGATAGTAAGGGCAATACCCTTTTACATAAAGTTTGCGCCTATAATGTAGATGCTAATCATGATAAGGCGAAAGAAACGTATAGAAGAGTTAAATTTTTAATTGAAAACGGAGCAGATCATACCCTTACCAACGATGCAGACCAAACGCCTTTAATGCTTGCATCTGACGATAACTATAAAATAAAAACTGTAGAACTATTAATGAAACAAGGATAATATGTCGATGTCGTTTATAATTGCCTGCGAAAGTGGCAAAAGAAAAATAGCTGAATTATTATTAACAAATAAAGAAGTTGAAGTAGGCTATACGGATGAAAAAGGAAGAACAGCATTGCATTATGCGGCTCACCGTGGCTACCTCGATTTGGTGCAGATGCTAATTAAAGAGGGGGCTGATTTAGATTATGAAGATCATGCTGGTGAAACACCCTTCTATTTTGCCTGTTTGCAGAAACAAAAACAAACAGCACTTTATCTACTTGATCAAGGCGCCAGAATTGATATTAAAGATTTAAAAGGGAATAGCCTGCTCCACATCACCGCACAAAGTGCCCAGATTGAAGTTTTAGAAAAGCTTTTGGAGAAAGGCTTGCCTGTAGATACAGAAAATAATGAAGCAGAAACGCCCTTGCTAATTGCATCAAGCTGGCGTAATAAAGAGATAGTGCAGAAATTACTGGATTACGGTGCTAATGTGAATACCACCAATAAATATGGAAATTCTCCATTAATTTTTGCAGTAAAATCAAAAAATGCACCCATGGTGGAATTGATTTTAGAAAATGGTGCAAACATTAATCACATTAACCACGAGGGAGAATCTGCGTTACTTATTTCCTGCTTCGATGCAAACAGAATGTTGACCAAACTATTGGTTGATAAGGGAGCAGATGTCTTTGTATCATCCAAAACTGGCCTCACCCCTATTTGGTATGCATGCGATCACAATCAAAAAGAAATTGTTGAATTATTTTTATCTAACGGGGTTGATGTAAATTACGCTAAACCGCTATCAGATAACACAGAAAGCATGTATTCCTACTTGGAATGGGTAGAAACAGCCAACAACATTTCCATTTCGGCTAGTTTTTCTTTTAAGAGTGATTATGAATATGGTGGCGAAAGCTTGTTGCATGTTGCGGCTAAAAGTGGCCACTTAAATATGCTTAAACTACTTGTAGATAAAGGTGCTAATGTAAATATCCAGGATGAAAGTGGTAATACTGCATTACACTATGCTGCAGCCAATGGTAAAAAAGATGCAGTTAAGTTTTTGTTGGAAAAAGCGGCCGATCCGACAATCGTAAACATAAAAGAGCAAAAGGCGATTGATTACTCAAACATTAAAGGGTTTAATGAAATAACAGGTTTGCTTTTACAATACGGACCTTCCAGTGTTGCAACTTCAGCACCTTCACCATCAGCCCCTGCTGAACCAGCGAAAGCTGATATGACAGCCAAAAAGCAGGCGTTATTAGACTTAAAAGAATTGCTTGATGCTGGAATCCTTTCTCAGGAAGAATTTGATGCAGAGAAAGCAAAAGTCTTAAAAGGATAAAACAAATCCTAAGCATCCCGGATTAACCAGAAAAACCGGGATGTTTATTTTAAAAAACTTCTCCCAATATTTTCTGTTATGTTTTTTGTGAAACTAATCCCATTTCTCTAAAAAACTATGAAAAATCAGATTTTCTACACCTCTTTATTTTCTGCTTCTTTACTATTTAGTTGTCAATCAGATAAAAAAGTAAAACCGCAGGGCGACACTACATTAGCCAGTACATCCACTGAACAGGTATCCTTGCCTGCTCCTGATACTACGGCATCCAAAAACAAATTTAGCAAAGTAATCGGCTGGCCAGCTAATAAAACCCCGCAAGCTCCCGAAGGATTTATAGTGACGCGTTTTGCTTCAGACATTAAAAGCCCGAGGAATACTTACATTGCACCTAATGGAGATGTACTGATTGTTTTGAGTAATTCTGAACGCACTACGGCACAAAAGGTTGCAAATACTGTAACCGGCAAAGCGAAATCAGAGGTATCGGGCGCCAGTGCGAATACCGTTTTGCTTTATCGCGACGCCAACAAAGACGGTGTAGCAGAGATTAAAACTACATTTTTATCGGGCTTGAATCAACCATACGGCGTGGCTATTATTGAAAATTCATTTTATGTAGCCAACACAGATGGGGTTTGGCAATATCCATATAAAACGGGAGATACAAAAATCACCGGAACCGGGAAGAAAATATTAAGTTTACCTGCCGGAGGTTATAATAATCACTGGACCAGAAACCTGATTACCAATGCTGATCAAAGTAAAATATACGTCACTGTAGGATCGGGTAGTAATGTGGGTGAGAATGGAATGGAAAATGAAATCAGACGGGCCAATATTCTGGAAATCAATCCAGATGGGACAGGAGAAAAAATATACGCAGGTGGATTGAGAAATCCTGTAGGTGTTGATTGGGCGCCTGGTACAAATATGTTGTGGACAGCTGTTAATGAACGCGATGGTTTGGGTGATGACCTTGTTCCGGATTATATTACCAGTGTAAAACCTGGTGCCTTTTACGGCTGGCCCTATGCCTACTTTGGTCAGAATGAAGACCCAAGGATGAAAGGAAAAAATCCTGAATTAGTTAAAAAAACAATTGCTCCCGATGTTCCGGTTGGTTCACATACCGCATCACTGGGTTTAGCATTTTACAAGGCTGAGAAATTTCCTTCAAAATATCATGGTGGCGCATTTATTGGTCAGCACGGATCCTGGAATCGCTCTGCACTATCAGGATATAAAGTAGCATTTGTACCATTTAAAGATGGTAAACCAACAGGAAAACCTGAAGATTTTTTAACTGGTTTTATTGCTGATGCTGATAAAGCAGAAGTTTATGGCCGGCCGGTTGGTGTAACGCAAACTCCAGATGGAGCATTATTAGTTGCAGATGATGTTAGTGGCATTGTCTGGAAAGTAACTGCGAAATAATTTCTTATCATTGATTCACAGGTTATGCAACCATAACCTGTGAATTTTAAACCAAACTATTTGAAACTTATATTTTTTACCCTTTTGCTGTTTTGCTTTTACGCGGGCTTTACGCAAACCATCCAAACCGACTCTGCCACTGCCCTCCCCGATGTTGTGGTAAAAGGATATTACAATAATCAACCACTGCTTCGGTCAGTCTCGGCTGTTAGTTTGTTGGATAGTATTCAATTTGGCTATCAACAAAATCATTCTTTAGTGAGTGCTTTTAACACTTTAACAGGCGTACGAATGGAAGAAAGATCGCCAGGAAGCTATCGGTTATCCCTTCGTGGAAGTTTGCTGAGATCTCCATTCGGAATCAGAAACATCAAAATTTATATTGATGACCTTCCTTTCACCGATGCTGGTGGAAACACTTATTTAAATGCGCTTGAACCCGTAGCCATTCAATCAGTTGAAGTATTTAAGGGTCCGGAAGCCAACATTTTTGGTGCTAATACCGGCGGGGCCATTTTAATCCAGCCTTTCCAATCTTCTCAAAACGAAGCGAGGGTCTCCGTCACTGCAGGTTCGTATGGTCTGTTTCATCAATCGGCCAGTATTCAGCAAAATTTTAAAAAATACAGGTTTAATTTGGTTGAAGGATATCAAAGAAGCGATGGCTACCGCCAGAACAGTAATATGGACCGTAGATTTTTGCAAACATCTCATCAATGGGATTATAACAGCAGCGGGAAATTAAAATTATTTGCGTTTTATAGCGATTTAACTTACAAAACACCCGGTGGACTCACTCAAGCTCAATATGAAATGGATCCGAAACAAGCCCGCCCGGCAAGCCCTACCCTTCCAGGAGCGGTTACGCAACAAGCCGGAATATATAACAAAACAACTTTTGCAGGTTTAACTAACAGCTACCAGTTAAATGCATCATTTAAACATGTAGTTTCGCTTTTTACCAGTTATACCGATTTTAAAAATCCTTTTATCACTAATTATGAAAAACGATACGAAAGCACACTGGGTATGCGCAGCTTTGTAGCCTATACACAGGAAATTAACAAAAATAAATTTATTGCCCAGGGGGGATTTGAAAGCGCTGCAACGAACACGAAAATTAAAAATTTCAACAATAATGGCGGAGAACCCGCAGCCATGCAGGCTTCTGATCGGTTAAAAGCCAATCAAAATTTTGCCTTTGCCCGGTTAAATTTAGATTTTGACCAAAAATTATTGATTGAACTTGGGACAAGTTTAAACTTCTATCAATACCAATATGAAAGCTATTTTCCGGATGTTGTGGCCAGCAAGCGCCGAAAATTTAGCAATCAGATTATGCCTAAACTTGCTGCCTCGTACCTGTTTAGTCCATCTTTTTCTGTCAGAGGATCGGTTTCAAAAGGTTATTCCCCACCAACAATTGCCGAAGTTCGTTCATCCAACAATAGCATCAACAATAATCTTCAGGCCGAATTGGGATGGAATTACGAGACTGGATTTAGATTTCAGTCTAAAAACAAACGTTTTTATGCTAACATTAACGCATTTCAATTTCAGCTACAAGAAGCGATCGTAAGAAGATTAAATGCGAACGATACGGAATTCTTTATCAATGCAGGAGGAACCAGCCAAAAAGGCATTGAGATGGAGACCTCCATTCAATTATTAAAGCATGAAACGAGGTTTATAAAAAAAATCCAGCTTAGAAATAATTATACCTACAGCCATTTTCGCTTTACTGATTACCAGAATGGAAATATTAATTTCAGCGGAAATGATTTAACAGGTGTTCCGGCGCATGTGCTTTTGAGCAATGTAACTTTAATCTTTCAAAAAAACATTTACTTCTTTGCTCAGCATCAATACACCTCTAAAATACCCTTAAATGATGCCAATATAGCCTTTGCAAAAAGGTATCATTTAATTGAGCTGAAAGCTGGAATTGACAAGCTAAAGATAGGCCGAAGTAATTTTGAAGTTTTTGCCGGAATCAATAACCTGTTAAATCAAAAGTACAGTTTGGGAAATGACCTAAATGCTGTTGGCAACCGTTATTATAATGCTGCACCAGGTATCAATTTTTATTCAGGAGTTTCTGTTAAGATATAAAACCGCGATTATCAGTGACTTTGGATCTTGATACATTAAAAGTAATATGCCAGTTTGAACAAGAGATGTAGAAATGGAAGACGAGCTAAGAAAACCGATAGAAGATAAATACGAACAGAGACTGATCAACTATTATAACTTTAGTAATGTTAGGAAGTTTGACAGCAGTCGTTACAAATTTATTGAAAAATCACTGACTGGAACTTGGCTCAGCAAACACGAAGACTTAGTTAACACCATTTACCTGGAGAATTTAATTGCTGATAGATTTTGAAGAACCGATTTTTAACATCGCTATAGACAAAGAGCGATTTCGGTTGTATGACCATGAACTGGATATACTTTAAGAAAATGTGTTCATGTACCAAAAACAATTAATTCTGAAAGTTCAAACCGAGTAATAAAGCAATTGGAAGCGCTAAATAATGACAATGTTTATATTGCGCTTAAGGTGTATCAATAAAACAAGGCATATAATTAAAGGCTTTACAATCCAAGCTCATTTAGTTTAATTTAGTATTTTCCGAAGTGTCGGCTCAAGCCGTGTCAGTCTCAAAGGAATAATTCTATTAACTGTTGTACCAAACCTTCTACTTGAGCAAGCTGCGAAATGTTAGTTGCCTACTGCTAAATAGGCATCGAAGTAAGATCGATGCATTTTGTAAATTTCATTTGAAATCAAAAAATTTAATGCTCTACTACAGAATTTATGTATTGGCATTAGTTGCAAATCATAAAAGGCTGTAACAAAGTCTGCAGACAAGAAAGCAAATCGCCCAATTCCCTACAGACTTTTTATAATTTTATTTGCATAGGATTTTTAAACATTACCCTTTAAAAACTATTCATGTTCTTTAACTACCAGTTCATTTACCACAACATCAGTAGTATATCGCTTTGAGCCATCCTTTGCTTCGTAACTTCCGGTTTGTAATCTGCCTTCTACTGTTATTCTGGTACCCTTTTTAATTTGAGCGAAGGCTACATCTGCATTAGTATTCCAAAAAGTCAAATTAAACCATTGTGTCTTTTTCACCTCCTCGCCAGAAGCACTTTTAAAAAATTCGTGTACTGCCAGATTTACCTTCGCTAACTTTTGATTGCCTGATAAGTTTTTAAGTTCTGCATCTGCACCAGCAAATCCGCTTAATACTACTTTGTTAATTGCATTTTCCATGACTTTAAATTTTAAGTAAACTGATTATTTAACGACCAACAATCACCATGATAGTTGACAGAACAAAGGTGCTGGTAGCTTGAAAATTTAGTCGGTAATTAATTATTTATAGTCGTTTATAAACGTTTAAAATGGATAATGATCATTTATGATGAATAAGATTTTTCAAAATCATTCCATTATTGTACATTTAAACATCATCCCATAATAAAACTCGATATTATGGAACGCTCATGCTTAGATTGCGGCAAACCTGTAGTGGGTAGAGCCGATAAAAAATTCTGTGACGACGCTTGTCGTAATAATTACAATAACCACACAAAAAGTGAGGAAAGCATTGTGATTAAAAAAATTAACATCATTTTAAAAAAGAACAGAACAATTCTTGCCCATTCAAACCCCGAAGGAAAGGTTAAAATCAAGAAAAAAAAGCTAATTTCTGAAGGCTATAATTTTGACTACCATACTCATACCTATGAAACCCAAAATGGAAAAACATATTATTTTTGTTATGAATATGGCTATCTCCAAATAAATGATGAAGAGTTTCTGCTCATTAAACGGGAAGAAAAGCTATGGCTTTCGTAAAATTAGTATCCACAATAATGTGGCAAGCCCAGGTGATTAAACACCGGGGAGAAGATAGAATTGCAGTTTATTTTGAACAAAATTTGCGGCTGAATGCCCGCATTAAAAAGTTACCAAATGTAAAATGGAGTAATATCCTCAAAACATGGCATTTACCCGTTACAGCAGAAAAATTAATACGGTTTAAAGTCATTTTTAAAGATGAAAAGATTGCTATTTTTATAAGGAATTTAAACCCAAAACCTTTTTGTTTGAAGGTCATAATGAAAACCGCTTTAATGAAAGGAGTTTGGCACTGGTACTCAAAAAGGATGTTTATTGGCAGGAATTAAAAGGAACGTTAATTTAGATAGGTTACGTCATAGCTACGCTACACCATTATTGGAAGCCTGAACGGATTTAAGATATATACAAGCATTAATTGGACACAAAAGTAGCAGAGCCACAAAAATATATACCCATGTCAGTCAAAAATCATTGCAGCATATTATTAGTCCGCTAGATAAAATAACGGGAGATTTAAAAATTCGAAAACTTCCTTATATATTAGAAAATCGGATGGCTTGGGGAAGTTTTTGGAGCAAAATATCCTATATATAAGTTAGTGGCAATTTTACTGAGACAGTTCATAAACTATGACAGATATTTTAAAGCAGAACATATTAAAACACATCTCACTTTCTGACAAGGAATTAACGGATTTTTGCACTCTATTTCAAAGTAAAACAATTAAGAAAAAAGAATTTCTATTACGAGAAAGTGAAATTTGCAAATTTGAAGGTTTTGTTACAAAAGGACTTTTTAGAGTTTTTCATATTGACACCAATGGTTTTGAACAAGTGCTCTATTTTGCAATAGAAAATTGGTGGATTACCGACATTGATAGTTTTACTAACGAAATACCATCGAAACTTTTTATTGAAGCGTTGGAAGAGAGCGAAGTGCTTTTAATTTCAAAAAAAAATAAAGAATTTGCCTATCAAAATTTACCTAAAATAGAGAAGCTATTTAGGGTTATGACCCAAAAAACTCACGTCGCTTTGCAAAGAAGAATGATAGACAATTTGAGTAAAACTGCCGACCAACGCTATCTTGACTTTATCGAAAAATATCCTCAACTACATCAACGCCTTTCCAATCTTCAAATAGCTGCCTATCTTGGTATCAGCCACGAATTTTTGAGTAAAATTCGAAAGAAAATCTCGTTGAAAAAATAATATTTTTCATTTATTGAACTTGTTCAATGTTTTTGGGTATTCGATAGGTGCATCTTTGCATCATCAAATTACACAAATAACAAAATGGCAAGTAAAGAGACAATTTCAACATTTTTTTTAACAATATTAATTTTATTCAAAATGGAAGTACAAGCACAAAGTTTCAAAAAAATTGAAACGGACAAATTAACACTTGAAGTGTTCAACGCATCAGAAAACAGTTTTGGTGTAGCATCGGTTATTGTTTCAGGCAAAACAGACGCTATTTTAATTGATGCACAATTTACTTTAGCAGATGCCGAATTGGTAGCTCAAAAAATAAAAAAATCAGGCAAAAAATTAACATCAATCTATGTTAGTTATGGCGATCCCGATTTTTATTTTGGTTTAGAGGTATTCAAAAAACATTTTCCCGAAGTAACCATTTATGCTACTTCTGCAACTATTGAACACATCAAAGCAACGGCACAAAAAAAAATAGAAGTTTGGGGTGGTAGATTAGGAAAAGCCTTAACATCAAACGTTGTGTTGCCACAAGTTTTGCAAGGAAATTCAATTGATTTAGAAGGGCAAAAAATAGAAATAATTGGCTTGGAAGAATTTCCTGAAAAAGCATTTGTTTGGATACCTTCAATAAAAGCAGTAGTAGGAGGTATAAATGTTTTTGGAACTACTTTTAACTTGTGGATGGCAGATGCACAAACCACAGAAGCACGTAACAAATGGATAAATGTTTTGGATAAAATAGAATTATTGCACCCAACTATTGTAATTCCTGCACACGCTAACAACAATAGTCCATTTGATATTAGTGCCGTAAAACATACCAAAAGTTATATTCAGTTTTACGAAGAAGCATTGAAAACAAACAAAACTTCGGAAGCCTTAATTGCAACATTAAAAGCAAAATACCCAACCCTTACTTTTGAAACTGCTTTGCAAATTGGAGCAAAAGTCAATACAGGCGAAATGAAATGGTAAAAAAGATAATCTTCAACCTGACAATCTTCATAGCATTATCAGGTTGTTCTTTAAATAAAACTAAAATGACAAATTTAGAAATAATTAAAAGCACATACGAAGGAAAAACTTCGAAAGAAAATGGTAAGAATTTAGCCAAATATGTTGCAGAGGATATTTCGTGGACAGAAGCAAAAGGATTTCCTTATGCAGGAACTTATATCGGTTTAGAAAATATAACCAAAAATGTTTTTAGCAGATTAGGCAGTGAATGGGTAGATTACAAATTTACACCCGAAGATTATATAGCCAGCGATGACAAAGTAGTTGCTTATGGCACCTATACGGGTACATACAAACTAGCAAACAAAGCCTTTACAGCAAGAGTTGCTCATATTTGGAAATTGAAAGATGCTAAAATTATTAGCTTTGAACAATTTGTAGATAGCCAACCAGTAAATGATGCGATGAAATAAAAACAGCCACTAACAGCAGGTTTAAAAAATTGCGGGCGAAGTCCTTTAAATTACTTAATCTCTTTTTACTATCTTCATTGCGGGTTGACAAAGGTTCTGCAAGTAATTCCCAAATTCTTAAAGCTGCAAACCGTTAACTGCAAGTTTTGGTGCCATTGCAAACTTCAAACGACAGACATAAATCGGACAACAAAAACCATAACATATGAGCTTAACGACAGGATTATTCGCAATTAAAGGACAACACCTTGACAAACTTCCTGAGGTGTTCGTTGCCTTCAAACTTGTTGACAGTGGCAACGACAAACCTTTGACCACTTGGCCAGCGGTTGAGAAAATCCTTAATGACGAGCAACAAAATCCGCAAGACGACATTCAGCATCGTGCTGTTTGGTTTGACAACGGTTGGACAATTGTTGAGGACGTTTCATTTATACTTTGTGGTGACGAAGCAGCACTTGAAAAACTTTCGCAACAATTCAACGCCCCAATTTTCGCTTTAATTACACAGGGGACAAGTAATTGTTATGCGTTTTGGTATTACGACAAAGTTAAGCAACGAAGTTTCTTTAACGACAATGGTAATGTTGCTGACAACTTCGGGACACCGCTACCTCAAGAGAGTAAGTTTAAAATTAATGGTGAAGCATTTTATAACGACATTCACGGACTTGCTAAAGAATTAGGAATTGACTGGGCAAAGGCAGAACAACTTGACAAGTTTGTTGTAAAGGAACTGACAAACAGTGATGAATTAAATAAAGAACTGGAACAGTTTGCACAACAACACAGACAACAGCAAGACAAAAAATCGTCTAATAAACCTTGGTGGAAAATATGGTAACAAACATGACTCGACCTTGGACGGAAAGTAAACCAGCCACTAAAAGTACCTACCCAAAAGGCGGGGTTTTGTGCTCCGCAGACACATTTGTGAAAGCCGAAAGTTTAGTTCTCCCAATGAAGTTTAGTGGTAAAAATCGGCATCTTCGCCAAGCGGCAAAACGTTATGTGCTATTGTAATAGAAATGCTCTCACAAATGAAAAGAAATCTTTTATTGTTAATCATCTTTCTTCAGTTCATTAATAAATCCTTTGGACAAAAGAACAATGACGTAGTCTCGTTTAGACTAGGTTATAGTTCGACTAATATAGTTTTCAAAGAGGCTTATGAGCCTTCTCTAAACTTATTCGGTCGAAATTTTAATACAGGAAAAACATTTGTTGGAGACGGACCAGAATTTGGTATCAGCAAAGACCTTAGCGAAAATATGTCATTAGACATCGCATTTTCGACATTTAAAGGTTCTGATCTAAAAGCAAAAGTCGACATTTATGAAAACTATTACACCTTAAAAGGGTATCAAATTCCTATAACCATAAATTATCTACTAAGAAACAGTTCAAGAAAGTTTAGATTAAACTTAGGTGCAGGGATTCAATACTTGAATGGAGACTTAAAACAATTCGAAAAAATTTCTAACGGGGCTGATAAAACAACAAATCAAATAAACGAAATAAATATATCAGAAGTTCAGTTGGCTGTAAGACCTGGGGTTCAGTTTCGTGTTATCCCGAATTTATTTGCCTTGTTCACAGTAAAAGTTGCTATGACAGCCAACGGTAGATACTTAGACAATCCTTGTTTCTCACTAAAATACGCTCTGAAAAAATCGAATTAAAACAACAAGCACATAACAGCAAATTTGCGCAAAAATGGCTGATGGTGGTTAACATCAATTAAATTAGCTATTTATTTAATTTAGTGCAGGCTGACAATCGTTCTGCAAGTAATTCCGCAAATTCTTAAACCTGCAAAACGTTAATGGTCATTGTAGGACGACATCTAACACTTGAAAATAATTTTAACGATGGACCATATAAAAGAAAAAGACAACACAAAAAATTTAGCTCCAACACCTTTTGCTCAGACCTATTTTCACGGGACAAAAGCAGACCTTAATCTTGGTGACCTTATTGAAGTTGGTTACAATTCAAATTTTGGACAAAGAAAAAACGCAAAATATATTTTTCTTGCTGCGACATTAGACCCTGCAATTTGGGGGGCTGAACTTGCCGTAGGTAGCGGACGAGAAAGGATTTATTTAGTTGAACCAACAGGACAAATTGAAAACGACCCTGATTTGACGGACAAGAAATTCCCGGGAAATCCAACAATGTCTTATCGTTCAACAGAACCTTTCAGAGTTGTAGGAGAAGTAAGTATTTGGCAGGGACACCCAGCAGCGCAAGTTAAAACAATGAAAGACTCATTAACTAAACTTAAAGAACAAGGAATTAACTCACTAAATGACGAATAAAATTGGGCGAGAAGTGGCGGTTCGTGCTCCGCAGACACATTTGTGATAAAAATCGCCACTATCGCAAAACCCCAAACGTTAGTGGTAATTTTACCTGCGACCTCAATAAAACGGGCGACAAAATGAAGAAATAAAAAAGCGGACAGTGTAAAACTCCCGCTTTTGACATTCATATAATTATTACCAAACTTTATTTCTTAGCAAATAAGTTTCGGTTAAACTGAACCAGTTCTTCGTGTGTAGGCGGAACGGTAAGTTTAAATAATTCAGACATTGAATGATCACGAATTTGAGCCGCAGCATTTTTGTCAGCATTTTCGAGTTCTTTTTTAAGTTCAGACGCACTTAATTCGGTACAATAAGCAGGTGTTCCAGGTTGGTGTTTCCACGAATTTTCCAACAGTCCGGCATCAACAAAATCAAATCCGGTATCTTTTACCAAACCTGCAATTACCGTTTTAGCCTTTTCATCATTTCCGGAAATAGCCATTGCAATAGTTGAATTCCCGGAAGCAAGACTTTGAGCTAAAAGGTTATTAAAAGCTTTCACAACAGGACGACCAATTTGCTCTGAAACCCAAACACTTTCAACTTTACCCGATTGTAGTTCTTCTATTTCGCCATCCCGAAACGGATAATAATTGGTCGTATCTACGATAATTAAATCTTGCGAACTGTTGCTAAACAAATCTTTTGGCAAATCAGGGATTGAAGTTGTGGGAACAGATAATATTACAACGTCAACATCTTTTACAACATCCTGCATTGAAGCAGGCAAAGCACCAATTTCGTCAGCTCTTTTCTTTAAATCCTCAAAGCTACCTCTATTCGAAACTTTAACCTGATGGCCTGCATCACTCAACTTTTTTGCGATTATACCCCCAATTGCACCGGTACCAATAATTCCTATTTTCATTTTTTGATTTTTTATGATGGCGCAAATTTAGAGAAACATTGCTTTCCTTTTTATAGGGCTTTCCCGAAGGAAAGTAAAATGGAATTTGCGATTTTTCTAAAAAGCTACTTTCTTTTAGGAAAGCACTATCTTTTGGTAAGTTGTTTTGGTTAATTTTGCAATGTGATATTTAGTTGCTAATGACTAAGTGTCAAATGAACAAAATGAGTACAAAAAGAAAACTGAAATTATCTGCCGGAATTGCAGGTACAGGATGGAATTTCACTTCGTGGATGCACAAAGATATGCCTGCTGATGCGGGGGAAAATATAGATTTTTATATAGAACAGGCAAAAATTGCAGAAGATGCCAAATTTGAAACCTTATTTCTATTTGATGTTAGTCACGTTGGTGCAGGAAATATTCCGCACTACTTGAGTATGTTTGAAGGTGCCACCATTATGTCGGCCATTGCGATGATGACCAATAAAATTGGACTTTCATATACTGCGTCATCCTCTTATACCGACCCTTATAATGTAGCTAGACAACTTTTGTCGTTGGATAAAATTAGCAAAGGACGAGCTTCCCTAAACGCCATTACATCCAATCCTGGCGGAATGGTCAATTTCAGTCGCGGGCATTTGGGCAAAGCTGACCAATATCCGATGCATCGCGAATTTTTGGATATTTTGCTGGGTTTATTAGACACTTACGAAGACGATGCTTTCCCGAGAGATAAAAAAACGGGCGAGTTTTTGAATCCCAATAAAATGCACCCGATTAATTACCGTGGCGAATATTTTTCGGTAGACGGCCCGCTAAACTTAAGTCGTTCGGTTCAAGGAAGACCTGTTTTGTACACCGCAGGAGGTTCGCCAACATTTGTAGATATTGCCGCTACGTACACTGATGGTGCTTTTATAGCAGGTCGCAGTTTGGAAGAAGCTTTGTACACAGCAAATGCTTTGCGAAGTAAATTGATAGAAAAAGACAGAAAGCCTGAGAATTTTGTAATCTCTACTTCGCAAAACGTAATTGTGGGTAAAACCGATGCCGAAGCACAGCAAAAATATATGGAACTCGTTTCGTTAAACCGATACAGGGTGATGCCTGCACCATTATTCTTCGGTTCGGCAGAGCGGGTGGCAGACCTTGTTGAACAATGGTACCAAGCCGGTGCGATGGATATGTTGGTAATTACGCAAGATTACCCAACCGGATTGGCAGATTTTGTAGAGTTGGTTGTTCCTATTTTACCGGAAAGAGGCATTTTCCATACCGAATATGAAGCAAATACTTTGAGAGGAAACCTCGAACTTCCAAAGCCTTTGTTCAGAAAAATTTAATTAAAAGCTCACCTAAATCTTTATTATCAAAACCTCATAAAATGAAAAATAACATCAAATATTCCATATTAGAATTGGCAACGGTATCGCAAAACACCACCGTTAAAGAAACGTTGAACAATAGTTTGGCACTAGCCAAATTAGCCGAAGAAATCGGTTACGAACGTTATTGGTTTGCCGAACATCACAATTCTGATACTGTGGCGAGCTCGGCAACAGCTGTTTTGATTGGCTACATTGCAGAAAACACCAACCGAATTCGAGTAGGATCCGGAGGCATAATGTTGCCCAATCATTCGCCATTAATTGTAGCAGAACAGTTTGGTACTTTGGCACAATTGTACCCCAACCGCATCGATTTAGGTTTGGGAAGAGCCGCTGGAACAGATGGCGCAACAGCACAAGCCATTCGTTCAGATAGCTTTCAGGCGGCACATTCTTTTCCCGAAGAAATTCAGAAAATTCAGAATTATTTTTCAACTGCCAACAAAACTTCGAAGGTTCGGGTTGCACTGGCAGAAGGAATGGACGTTCCGATTTACATATTAGGATCCAGCACGGATAGCGCACATTTAGCAGCAAAAAAAGGTTTGCCATATGCTTTTGCAAGCCATTTTGCATCTACCCACTTGCACAATGCACTGCGTATTTACGAACAAGAATTTCGGCCTTCTGAATTTTTGAGTGAGCCTTACAAAATTGCAGGCATTAACGTAATAATGGCAGATACCAATGAAGAAGCCGAAAAATTATTCACATCATTGCTTGCAATGTTTTACGGAATGATAACAGGAAATATGCAAACCGTGCAACCACCAACAGAAATGACCGAAGAATGGCGACAAATATTTAAACATCCAAGTGTTAATCAGATGCTGAAATATTCTTTCGTAGGCGATAAAGAAACTGTGAAAAAACAAATCGTCGACTTTTTGGAAGAAACAGAAGCCGATGAATTGATTGCTGTTTCATCAATGTATTCATCAAAAGACCGCATTAAATCTGCCCGATTGTTTGCGGAAGTAATGCAGGAAATTAATGTAAATTTATCAACTCAATAAGCATTAAAAAATGGCACAAAAGAAAATGCACTGCGACTGTCTTTCCACCATCAAACCCGTTCGTGATACATTAGACGTCATCAACGGAAAGTGGAAATTGCCCATTATTATTTCTATTGGTGTGGGCAATGACCGTTTTACTGACATTCAGGAAAGTATTCCTGGAATTACACCAAAAGTCTTGGCAAAGGAACTGAAAGACCTTGAACAACATAAGCTAATATCAAGACTGGTGATTGACGATTATCCTGTAAAAATTTCTTATCAATTAGAACAATATGCTGATACTTTGACACCACTTATTTATGCGATGAAAGATTGGGGAATTAATCATAAAAAGAAAGTTTTCCATTCAGAATAATTAAAAGACGCAAAAAAACCTACCGCCAACAAGGGTTTTGCAATAGCAGAGCGAAACGGCAAAGTTCAACGTTAGTTCTTCGATTGAACTTTTGTAAAAAACTGAACATTTGTGCTTCGATTGCCCCACCATCGCAAAGCTGTAAACCGTTAGCACCAATTTTAAAACAGACATGGGAGTAACAATTCATTTTGAAGGTCGATTAAAATCGGACAACGATTTTGACTGCGTAATGACTAAGGCAAAGTTTTTTGCTCAGATGAATAATATGCAATATATTAATTTCACTGAAACTTTAAAAAAAATTGGACGTGTTAAAAACGAACAAGATTGGAACTACGAGGGGCCGACAAAGGAATTAAAATACAGCCAGACGAAAATTCAGATCCTTTGTGGCTTGAGTTCGACAAAAACAATTACATCCAAGAATATTGTAAGACACAGTTCGCAGGAATTGACGTGCATGTACAAATCATTTCTCTTCTAAAAGAAATTCAACCACATTTTACAGAACTCCAAGTAAAAGACGAAAGCGAATATTGGCAGACTGAAAACAAATCACTTCTTCAAGAATCCTTGGATAACTATTTTGATGCAGAAGAAAAAGCTAAAACAGAAAATCCAAAATTAAGCGGGCCATTTAGACTTAAAAACGGCAGAATAATTGACTTAATGGAAGACGGATAAAAAACTACTGCTAACTGTCGTTTGGCAAAATTAGCGGTTTAGATGCCCATCAGACACATTTGTGGTGAAAATTACCATCTTCGCCAAGGGCCAAACCGTTAGCGGTAAGCATAAATGAAACCTCGTAATGAAACAAACATATTAGACCGGATTTATTTGCGTGACAGTATTATTAGTAGCATATTTCCTTAACCTTATAGATATTATTAAGAAAGATAGTTTGAAATAATGCTATTAAATATAGTTAGCTTATTTTGCATCTTTACTTTTAATCACTTACCATTTATCATTCTTGAAGGTTTTTTGACAATTGTTTCAGCCATAGGACTTATAAATTATTTCAAAATACAAAACTAATGACAGGTGAAACAAATTTAGACAAACTACTAAAAACGATGAAGCCAACTCTTAATGTGGGGGAATATGTTTTTTGTACTACAAAAGACTTAAAACAGTTTAATATCTCTGACGTTATTTTATTTTTTAAGGAAGACGAAGGGTTTACAATTATTTTAGAGCAAAAAGTTGCAAACCACTTAAAACTTGACTACACTTTTATAGCATCGTGGATTACTTTAACAGTCCATTCTTCATTGGAAGCTGTAGGACTAACAGCAGCATTTTCAGAAGCATTGACTAAAGAAAAAATAAGTTGTAATGTAGTAGCAGGATATTTTCACGACCATATATTTGTTGACAGAAAAGACGCTGAAAAGGCAATGAGAGTTCTTAACAAATTTTCAGAAACATAAATTGTCCGCTGAATATGCCCAGCGCTAAAAAGGGTTTAGCAAAATAAGGGCAAAAGTGCTGAATTGAGCATTGGTAATTCTTTTTGGAATTTACTAAATTGAACATTTTTGCTTTTAATTCTCCCACTTCGCAAAGCCCCGAAACGTTAAAAGAAATTAGTAAAACAAATAATCTAGAAATATGAGAATTTTTGATTTTTTAAAAACCGAGGAGAAAAAAGAAAATCATTTGAATGAAACAGAAAAATCTAGTTCAAAATCCGAAAAAATTAACGAAGATATCAATTACAACAAATATCATAAACCTTCAAATTGGACATCAAATTACATTTATGGTTTTATAAATGGAAATCCAATGCAACAAATTTCGAATCACAACGATTTAATAGAAATTATTAGAAATACTATTGGAAACGAAAAAGGCTATATTGCAATAGACTCAATATTTCATCCTTATAACTTAATAAATCACAAAGGTGCAACAGCCTGGGATTTAGCTTGGTTTTGGGTATATGCTCAGGATGAAGGGAAAATTATTTCAGAAATTGCGAAAAACGAAACAGCTACAATTGTTAAATCTGAAAATTTAAACTTACTCGATAATTTCAGAGTTTGGCCAAATGATAACTTAAATCCACGCAAGAATAAGCAGTATGATAAATTTGTTCCATTTATTTTACCTTTTTTAACTTTCTCGACAGAAGAAAAAGATGAAAAACATTGGATCAAAATGATAAATGCGGAATTACAATTGCAAGGACACGCTCATACTTATATCGAAAATTTCAACCGTGTTTTATCAAATAACACTGAGGGACACATCATGACTTTGGGTTTTGGAGAATTTAACAGAGAAAATCTAGACGAACTCATAAAAAAATTCACAGATTTTTATGACCAAAATATAAGTGGAAAATAAAACTACCTCTGCTAACATCGGTTTGGCAATAGCAGGAATTTACTGCTAAATTCAAGTTCAGTTTTTCAATTGAAATTTAATGCAAAATAGAAAATATATACTTCTAATTCCCCACTTCGGCAAACCCCAAACCGTTAGTGGCAATACCAGAAAACACCCTATACAATCACGACCTATTCAAAATTTTTGAACGATGTTTATTTGCCCACTTTTGAATTTCTTCAGAAATTGGCTGAAAACTTTTACCATGTGCTGTAAGTGTGTAAACAACTGAATTTTCTGATAAAGTATTTTTTTCAATACTAACCATTTGGTTCATTTCTAAATAGCGTAGTTCTTTTATCAAGATTCTTGGCGTAATATTTCCTACATCCTTTTTTAATTCAGAAAATCGTTTAGGTCTTTCACAAAGTGATGCAATTATAACCACTCGCCACCGGCCACCAATCAATTCAAGAACGTCTTGAACATCTCTAATTTTTATTTTTATTTCTTTCTTTTCCATTTTAGTATCCTAAAAGGTACTTTAATTTACGGCACAAAGTTAGTATTCTTTGGATACTAAACCTAGCTTTGCATCATAATTTAAAAACTAAAAAATGATACAGTTTAAGAAAGAAGACACAATCCTGTTATTAATTGACCACCAAGTTGGAACATTAAATTTTTGTGCTAATAGACCACATGAGATGATCATCAGCCGTACAAGAGCATTGGCAAGGTTTGCAAAAGCGTTGGACATTCCAGTTGTTTTGACCAGTAGCCAGGAAACCCATGCACAAGGCTTCTTATTACAATCTTTACAAGATTTATTGCCTGAAGAATATAAAAATCGCATAAAAAGAGAAGGTATTACCAACGCTTGGAATGACGAAAACTACAAAGCTGCAGTTTTGAAAGCAGCTAATGGTAGAAAAAATGTGATTATGGCAGGACTTACAAATGATGTTTGCATTGTTTGGCCTTCTATTTCTATGCAAGAAGAAGGCTTTAATGTACAGATAGTAATAGATGCAGGCGGTTCGCCTACTCAAATTGCTGACGATATTGCTCAACAAACTTGGGAAAGAGAAGGTGTAAGAACGACTACTTGTAATCAATTAATTTCAGAAATGATACACAGTTGGGCAACCGAAGATGGCGGAAAAATTTTACCAGTTATTTATGAAGAAATTATTTCAACGGTAGGAAAATTTGTTTAATCAATAAAGGGAATTGGTGAATGCTTTTTGCTAAAGCCATGAATAGAATGGATTTTATTTTAGTATGCTTATCAGGCGTTATTTTATAGTCTGATAAGCTTTGTTCACAACATAAAGAATCACACAAAAAATGATGCAAAAAATAAGTGGCGACACGTTAATAGGACACGGATCCATAAAAATGTTTTATCCAGGTTTAGCCCTTGGCAATACCGATACAGGCATTGCCAGTATTGGGCGAATTGACCACGCCTTCTTTGTAGATGACAACATTATAAGAATGCACCCACACATAAACGATGAAATTCTAACTTACTTAAGAAGTGGAAATGTGGAGCATTTGGACTCAGAAGGGTTTACAGGAAAAATCAACAATACAAGATTAATGTTGATGAAAGCAGGCAGTTCTTTTTATCACGAAGAAAAAATAATTGATAAAGGCGAACCTTTGGAAGGCTTGCAAATATTTATCAGACCACGATTTAAAGATGATAAACAAGACGTTACTTTTTTGGAGTTAGAAGATGCTTTTAGCCAAAATAAATGGCGACTTATTGCATCACCTACAGAAGAAACCACTTTGAAATTTACCAGTCATACTTGGATTTACGACATTAAATCGAATAAGGATAAAACATTTCAATTACCTAAATTAGTCAAAGAAAACCTAACTTGTTTATTGTATGTTTTTAACGGAAACGCAACCATAAAAAACATTCACTTTTCTAAAAAAGACAGTTTATTACTTAAAGATGAAGACATTACAATTCAAACAAACACAGAAACGGAATTGGTTTTATTTGTAACAGACGAAACAATTGAACATTACGACGGTGGAATGTATAGCGGAAACCAAGCGTAAAAAATGGTACTGCCACAAACAAGGGTTTGCCAAAATGGGGCCGGAAGTGCTAAATTAAACATTTGTATATCCCCCACTTCGGCAAGCCCTGAAACGTTATGTGTCACCCTAACAGAATGTACAGACATCAACATTTAAAAAACTGACGAAATTTCTACAACCTAACTTTGAAAAAAAAATTTAAAAGCAATCTTACTCTTAATTTATTATCGTAATATTGCAATATTAAATTAATAAAAATGGGTGCGTCAAAAACAGAACATTTTACAGACAGACAAAATCAAATAGCGACAATTGCTAAAGCGCTGGGACATCCTGCAAGGATTGCAATTATCGAATATTTATTGAAAGTAAACGAATGTATTTGTGGAGACATCGTTAACGAACTTCCATTGGCTCAGCCGACAGTTTCTCAACATCTTAAAGAACTTAAAAACTCAGGAATTATTAAAGGAAATATCGAAGGAAACTCAATTTGCTATTGCATTGACGAGAAAACGATTGAAATTTTAAACACTTACTTTTCTAATATTATCCAGACTGTTACGAAAGCAAAATGTTGTTAAACATTTTTTTGACTATCTATATCGCAATATTGCGTTAAAACTATAAATAAAATACAATGAAATTATCAGAAGTAAAACAAATCTTGCCAACATTAAAAAATGTTGAATTTCAGATAGAAAACGGAACTTTTGTTCCTGAACATTTTCACGTTACCGAAGTAGGAATGATTACCAAAAACTTTATTGATTGTGGCGGTATAATCAGAAACGAAAAGGTGGTAAACTTCCAACTTTGGAATGCAGATGATTACGAACACCGTTTAAAACCAAACAAATTACTCGACATAATTACGCTTTCAGAAGAAAAATTGGGTATCGAAGATTTTGAAATTGAAGTCGAATATCAAAGTGAAACCATCGGGAAATACGATTTAGAATTTAACGGAAAAATATTTGTTCTGAAAAACAAAACAACGGCTTGTTTAGCACAGGATGCTTGCGGAATTCAATCGCAAAAAAAGAAAATAAATTTGGCAGAATTGAACACAAATGCATCTTGTTGCATGCCAAATTCGGGTTGCTGTTAGTATCAGAGAAAATTCATAAATACAATAAACCAATTATCATCACTACACCTGTAATTGTGTTAAAACTCATTTTTGGCTTCTACCCAAAGTTTTGTATCATCAATATCATTTGGTTATTCATTTAAAATAATGACAAAAAAAGTATTAGTACTTTGCACAGGAAACAGTTGCAGAAGTCAGATTGCAGAAGGTTATTTACTACATTTTGCAAGCGAAAAAGCCGAAATTTATAGTGCAGGAATTGAAACACACGGTGTAAATCCGAAAGCAATTGCAGCTATGAAAGTAGACGGAATTGATATTTCCAACCATACTTCTAACAACATTGACGAATACCAAAATATTGACTTTGATTTTGTAATCACCGTTTGCGACAACGCCAAAGAGCGCTGTCCGTTTTTTCCAACCAAAGCACAGAAATTTCATTATAATTTTCCAGACCCAGCAAAAGCGACAGGAACTGACGAAGAAGTTGCGGAACAATTCAATAAAGTAAGGCAACTGATTAAAGAGTACTGCAAAACATTTGTGGAGCAAAATTTGTAACTTACTGACTAAAAAGGCAAATGCATAATAGGGCACTGGCGCAATGGCGGGTTACGTACTTCCTTGCAACATTTGTGCTTCGGTTCAACCTTTTTACTAAATTGAACATTTGCACTTATAATTCCCCCACTTCGCCAAGACCTGAAACGTTATAACCAAAAAATAAAGATGAGCTTAACAGATACTATGACTTCAAAGAAGGCTTTAACACTATTATCGATAAATCTCCCTTTAACTAATCTTCATATTTTTTTTGACTTGATTATTGACCGTGGATTTACCTGGAATAAAAAAACCAGTTATTCTGAAGAAAGTTGATAATAAAAAGGAAGAAACTATGCTTACTCCTCCCCTTTTTCATTAGTCTTATGGCCTGCTGAAAGTTAGTTTGTGAATTGACCGATGAGCCATGAAAGAAATAAAAAAGCAACCGATAACAGAAATTCAAAAATCTTCTGCTTTTCAAATAATAAAAGGTTTCATACGAATATAAATTCAGGCCATTCGAATAGGAACTCACAGCCATCATATTGAAAAAAAAACAGGAGATTAGTTGGACTATGAAAAAAATTAATGCAACAATTATCATTTTATTTAGCCTGATTTCTTTGGGATGCAATTCCCAAAACAAAGAAACTTATTGGCGAATCGAGACGATTTACAGAGCAGATAAAAAACCATTTATTGGTTTAACAGCGGCCAACATGGATGAAATTGCTGATTATAATTTTCATTTCATTAGGAAAAATGACACCCTTCATTTTGATTTGCCGGAAAAATTTCAGGTAGACATTAAAAATTTTAAGCGCTTGAAGCAAATGAAGATAGTAAACAAAGATTACTATGAAATGTATGATTTGGAATTTTCAGGCGACAAATTTCTGGTAAAATTTAAAGATAAGGCGACTAACTCTGATTCTAAAAATACCATTATAGAATTTAAAGCAATTACTGAGGAAGAGTACGCCAAGGACATTGCAAAGGAAATTGCCTACCAAAAAGATATCACTTCTAAAATGGATGCTTTGAAACTTGATCTGGAAAAACATCCACAAATTGTTCTAAATCCAACTAAAAAAATGCCGACTAAAGTAGATAGCCTGATAGCGAATACAGGTGAGGAAATATTGCTTTATACCCCTGCAAATATTCAACTAAAAGAGTCTGGTGATTTGAAGAATGAAGTTTTTGGCAATATCAAAGTAGGTACTTTCAAAGATCATTCGATGATTTATGATGTGGTGCATGAAGGAGAAGATTATGGATTAAAACAACTTACCATTTGGCTATCTACAGATTCTTCAGCCTTTAATATAGATGACTTCCTTGCTAAAAAATTAAATACCTATACTTTTAAAAGAGAAAAAAACAGTATTGTTGGATATGATATTGGCTTTGATGAAGAAACCAATCAGGCCGTAATTAATTCCTTTTTTACACTGAAGTACATTAAGTCTGGTGATACGCATGTTTTTATTTATGGAGATGTTAATCGCTCTAAAATAAAAAATTATCCAAATGCAACAGAGATGAATAAAATATTAAATTTCAATTATCAGTTATCTGAAAATATAACTCTTAAAAATAATTAGCCGAATGAAACGATTGCTTGTCTACCTATTTTCTTGTTTGACATTTGCATGTGCAGCAAATACATACGCCCAGGCAATAAAAGACAAAGACTTTTACAAGCAAATCAGTAATTATGACTTATCCAAAATCATTATACCAGAATATATTACACCGGAAGATGCCGAACGCAATAAGGAAAATATTTTAAGAGCCGAGCCGATAGGTTTTATTGGAGATGATTACCAACGCTTTTATATCCATTTTACCGCTGTAACGAAAGACCCGAATAATCCTCATCAGTACCTGGTTAAAGGAAAAACTAAAGTTAGAGAAACTGTACGAACTTTTTCAGGTAAACTTAAAATAACAAGTGCTGCAATTAGGAGTAACAAAACTTACCCGAATTACCAGTGTGGTTACGCAATGGGAACTTTTCAGCTATTTGAAGATAAAAAGTTAAGTGCCACGGGATTACTAGCCGGAATTTTTACTTCCAGATTTATTATTGATGATCAAAAAGACTTTCGTTATGATGCCCTTGGATTTAATAGCGATCGCTTTAACAACAACCAGTTTGAAGGCATTTGGACCAGCTACCGCACAAAAGTTGCTAAAAAATGTAATTGTGGCGATTACCGGATTCCAGAAAGTAAAAAGCTAGATGTTGGTGCTGCCGAATTCTCCCCAGATTTCAAATATTTTAACAAAGGGTGGAAATATCTGATTCTGGCCCAATCAGGAGAAACTGAAAATGAGGTAAATACGGGCAGAAAAAAAGAAAATGAAAAATGGTGGGAATAGAAAATACTGCGGAAAGATTTGTCCTATTCCAAATGATAATACTGATTGACAGTCCGTATCAAGGCGATCCGCCATACAATCAAATTTTAAAATTTGCCGAAGGAAATAAAATAATTAAAACGCTGGGAAGCAAAGCTTTGGATAATTCATTTTAATTTATTAATTTCATCATTATATTCTAACCAAATATATTTTATTGCAACCGTATAATCAAAAGCCTTCAATTTGCTATTGTTGCTGATGGCCTTTGATTATCCGTTAAAATTGTACAATGAAAAACGGTTCAATAGTGCAATTCAGCGTCAATAAGTAAACAAGAATGGTTTTTTAGCAGACCTTTTTTGGAAGTCGTTCTTATGTCTGGGAAGTTTACACTAAACATGAAATTTTAGATCAATGGTTGCCGCCAAAATGTAGTTCTCCAACTAAAAAAATGGATTTTAAGGTCGAAAGAAAAAGGCATTATGTAATGGTTGGACCTGATGGACAAGCACTTTGTTCATTATAAAAACTTACTTCTATTATGCCTGAAATAAACTTTAAAATGCATAGTGCATTTGCCGATCAGAATGGAAACCCGGGTTTAACTGGCTCCTAGTTGGATTTTAATCTATATTGAATCCCTGGAGCATTGAAAAAAAAATGATTGAAATGGGTATTAAAGAAGGTTCTGTTATGGCTTTAAAAAAATCTTAAAGAGCTTTAAATTATCTAAATAAAAAATTTAAAAGTTAGCAATACCTATTTTACTTCCACAGATATATCATGGGAAAAGTAGCAGAAATCAAAACAAAAGAAAATAACCAGAATGTAACTGATTTTATTGAGTCGCTGGAGCAGAAGCAAAAAAGAGAGGATAGTTATACACTAGTTGACCTGATGGAAAGGGCCAGTGGAGCGCCACCAAAAATGTGGGGAAGCAAAATTATTGGCTTTGGCAACAAAAGATACAAAAGTCCGAATACCAGCCGCGAGGTAGACTGGTTTAAAATTGGCTTCTCTCCCAGAAAAGCAGATTTCTCGCTACATTTGGTTCTGAATTTACAAGCACATGAAGATACTTTAAAGAAATTAGGAAAGTACAAAAGTGGCGTTGGTTGTTTGTACATTAGCAAATTAGAAAACATTGATCTGATAATTTTAAAAGATCTCATAATAAGTGCGCTAAAAGAAAAATAAGCTGATTCATCCACCCAATACTTATGAAAACCCAGTTCCTTACCTTGTTATTTATATTTTTGTGTTTATCCACTAATCTAAATGCCAGTCAAGTTAATGATTCTATTCCCGATCATGAAACGATCACTATTAAATCTGCTTTACTAAAAGAAATAAGAACCATTAACATTTGGAAACCAGCGGGCGTACACCGTAAACTTCCGGTGCTCTACATGCTCGATGGTGGTTTAAAGGAAGATTTTCCACACTTAGCCAATACGCTAAAAAAACTGATTGACCGTAGAGCCATTCCTCCAATGCTTTTGGTAGGGATTGAAAATACCCAGCGCCGAAGAGATTTAACGGGCTTCACTTCCGTAAAAGAAGACCGCGAAATAGCGCCGGTCGTCGGCGGATCCATACCGTTCAGAAACTTTATTAAAACCGAACTTTTTCCGGAAATCAGCAAAAAATATAATACCAATAACCAGCGTTCCATCATTGGTGAATCCCTGGCGGGTTTATTTATCGTTGAAACTTTATTTACCGAACCCGAACTATTCGATGCTTATATTGCTTTTGACCCCTCGCTGTGGTGGAATGATCACGAACTGGTTAGGGATGCGAAAAAGCTGATTTTAAAATTACCATTAACTCAAAAAAAATTCTGGTTTGCAGGTTCCAATACAAATGGAATTCAGGCCTACACAAATGCTCTTTCAGAAACTATGAAAAAGGAAAATCTAAAGCCATTAAAATGGATTTATGTGTCTGCCGATCAGGAACAACATGACACTATCTTTAAAGCTACCAAAGAGAGAGCATTAGTATGGAGTTTTGGAGTCACTCCTTAAGCCAGTAAAATGAGTTTGTTTTCCAATCAAATTAATAAATGATTGCGATTTACACCACAATGGAGCAGATGAAATTTCAATTTATCATTCACCTATGAATGGCTGTACCTACCCTATCTTCTCATTTCTTTAAAAACAATAAAAAGTCATTCTAGTACCAATTTTCTTAGTACCTAAGAGATATTATTCGTTATACGAAGCAAGCTTCAAAAAAGAATTTTAAGGAAAATAACTATATTTATTACCTCATTGCAGACACTACGCTGTAAATGAGCGACTAATAAAACAAAGGTTTAAAAGTAAAATCAAATGGCCCACAAAAACAAATTATCTACCGAACAGTGTGATACACTAATTGCTGTGTTAAAAAATCGTTTCGAGAAAAATATGAAACGCCATAAGGATATTGTTTGGGAAGATGTTGCCGCTAAATTAAGTGCAAATCATAACAAGCTATGGTCGCTTAATGAGATGGAAACCAGCGGCGGTGAACCTGACGTTGTTGGTTTTGAGAAAGAAAATAATTGTTTTATATTTCTTGATTGTGCCATAGAGAGCCCAAAAGGAAGAAGAAGTTATTGCTATGACCAAGCTGCCTTAAATAGTCGTAAAGAAAACAAACCCAAGAATAACGTACTTGATGTAGCTGCGGAAATGGGCATTGAAATTTTAAATGAAGCACAATATCGTCATTATCAGGAACTGGAAAACTTCGACATGAAAACTTCCAGCTGGATTAAAACACCTGAGAAAATAAGAAACCTGGGTGGTGCACTATTTTGCGACCGAAGGTATGATCAGGTTTTTACATACCATAACGGCGCAGAGTCGTACTATGCTGCAAGAGGTTTTAGGGGAATTTTAAAAGTATAAAACAAATCTGGTATGGCTGAGTTAAATGAGGTAGAAAATTATATAGTTGGCTTTCCTGCAGAAACGCAAAAGCTGTTACAGTTGGTACGTAAAACAATTGCAGATCTGGCACCACAAGCTACAGAAAAAATAAGCTATGCAATTCCCACCTTTGATTTATATGGTAATCTTGTACATTATGCCGGATATAAAAATCATATAGGCTTCTATCCTGGCTCATCGGCAATAGCTAGTTTTAAATCAGAAATAGCTGATTACAAAAGCGCCAAAGGATCTATTCAATTTCCTTTAAATAAACCGGTTCCCATAGCCCTAATCACTAAAATTACTCAGTTCTGTATCAATCAAAATATCCAGAAATCTCTTGACAAAAAAAGTCTATCAAAAAAGAAAGCTAATTTTGAGGATGGATTTATTTAGCCAGAGTATACAAGAGAACCATAATCTACTTCCTTATGATGGAACCGTAAACTATTTCGGACAGGTTTTTGATTTGCCTTTAGCAGATCATTATTATGAAGTGCTCATGCATTCAATTGAATGGAAAAATGATGAAGCTTATGTGATGGGCAAACACATCATTACTAAACGGAAAGTTGCCTGGTATGGAGATGAATCGTACCCATATACCTATTCAAATACTACAAAAGTGGCATTGCCATGGACAACAGCACTTCTTGAGTTAAAAAAAGTTGTTGAAGAAAAAACGGACTCGATCTATAATTCATGCTTACTCAATTTATATAATAATGGATCTGAAGGAATGGCTTATCATAGCGATGATGAGAAAACATTAGCCAAACATTCGCCAATTGCATCTTTAAGTTTTGGTGCAGAGCGGAGATTTTTATTCAAACACAAGCAAACTAAGGAAACTATAACGACACATTTAAGTCATGGCAGTTTGCTGCTTATGAAAGACGAAACCCAGGCAAATTGGCTGCATAGGCTTCCAACTACAACTAAAATATTGAAACCCCGAATAAATCTTACATTTAGGCAAATGGTTGTTTAGGAGAACTTAAACAACCATTTGCATGTTTACTTTTTAAATTCTGAAATATCTACGACACGGTTATCATCAGGTTTAGGCTTTAAAAAAGAAGTGCCTCTGGCATTTTTTTCCCATGCGTAATCTTGCTGAATTTGATTCACCATGTTTCCAGATTGTGACAGGCTTGCCTCCACGGGTATTTCTAAAGTTTCGCCACTAATATAATTTACCTGATAAAGACTTTTGTCGAGTGCAAAAACCAAAGTTCCTTTATCAGCAGAATATAAAATAAAATTGCCCTGGATCAGCTCGGCAGAATTTTTCCTTTTGATTGGGTACACTTTACCACGAACGGTAGCAACTACAAAATCATTATTCACGACCAAAGTTGTCCTGGTAATTTCCTGCAAACCTTTAGCAAAATCTTTGTCGCCTTTACCCGATGAAGGTTTGCTCAAAGAAACTGCACTGGTTTGCCCGTCATTTAATCCTATCACATAAAAAGGTGCATAAATACCGGCACCATCCTCTACCTGCACCAAAACTGCTGTTTTTTGGGAATTGATGAATCTGGCTTCACGAAATTTTGTAACTAAAGGCTTAGAGCCATTTTGAACATAAAGCGTTGTATCTTTATACTTGATGGCATAACTCCCTACGCTGTCTGCGCTACCTGGAACTATATCTTCAATTGTTAGCACCTTATCTTTTGATTTAGGATATTGATTAAAATCATCATTTTCGGTGAATTCTTTTGATTTTAATGTTTTCTCTGGTTTTGCATTACAGGAAAATAAAGTAGCTGAAACAAAAAGGGCAAATAGTGAAATTTTCATAAAAATGATATAGCTTTAATTTTCAGCTAATTTATCATCTTTAACACTCAGATTTATAAAATTGAATTAAAATTGATAGTTTAACGAAAAAGATACATGCACTAAACCTTAAAAGAATTTGATGATTGAAACGGAGCGCCTGATTTTAAGAGAATTGATTGAAAGTGATGTTGACGGAATGTTTGAGCTTGATTCTAGTCCGAAAGTGCAACAATTTTTAGGCAAAAAAATAATATCATCGTTAGCAGAAAGCAGTGCAAACATTAAATTTATTCAAGATCAATATGTCGTAAATGGAATTGGCAGATGGGCAGTAATAGAAAAAGAAACTAATTGTTTCGTGGGATGGAGTGGTTTAAAATTAATTAAAGAAACCGTCAACAATCACATCAATTATTATGATCTTGGGTATAGATTTATTCCTTCATTTTGGGGTAAAGGCTATGCTACAGAATCAGCAGGTGTAGCAATCAAATACGGTTTTGACAATCTTGGAGTAAAAGAAATTATTGGCATAGCCGATGTGCAAAATCACGCTTCTATTCATGTTTTGCAAAAGTTAGGCCTTAAAAAAATTAACATCTTCAATTATCAGGGTAATCCTCACCATTGGATGAAGATAGAAAGTAACTTTATCAATTCTTAGCGTCTAAGCAAAGGCAGGCATATATGTGCAGGCATGATTTATCATCAGCCTAAAAAAATTCTTGAACAATAATGAAATAGCATCGCTAATCAGGTTTGTAAATACGGCTATACCTCCCTGTAAATAAAAAAAATTCTTTAAAACAAGTCACAGGACAGGGCAGGACGGGATATTAGTTTAAAAGCGCTAACCTCGTATCAGATTTAACCAAATATATTACAATACTCATTTTTTATCTGAGCCAGGAAACTATGTCTATTATTGAATTCCATAGAAAGCGAAAGCCGCTTCACACCTTCATATTGCGCTAATCCATATTTCAGTAGAATAACAAAGGAATTATGCATAGCCAAGCTAAGCAATCAAGCTCCACCCTGTTGGCTGTAATGCCCTGACCGATAGCAGAATTAACTTACTACATCAACTAATTTATTTAAAATAATAACTATGTATTTGAATTTCCAACCAAAATCAAATCATCTCAAAACCACATCAAACAAACTAAAGCTTTTAATATTTGGAGCCTCTGCGTTGTCATGTGTGATGATGAATACTGTGGTATTTGCAGCATCTGCCACGGAGATAGAGAATAAAATTTCAAGAAAGAAAGTCGTTGATACTACCGTAAAAGGAAAAATTACTGATGAAAAGGGAGAAACGCTTGTTGGTGTAGTGATTAAGGTTAAAAATACTTCAATAGTCACCACTACAGATGCTAATGGAGCATTTTCCATTACCATACCTTCAACGGTTACTGATCCCGTTTTAGTGGTTTCTTATATTGGTTACACCAGTCAGGAAGTTCCTGTTGGAGGCAAAACTGCGATCAATATCCAGCTAAAAAGTGCCATAAATGATCTTGATGAGATCGTAATTGTAGGTTACAATGCGGTAAAGAAGAGTGATTTAACAGGCTCAGTAGTTAGTGTTGGGGCTGAAGAAATCAGATCACGACCAGTAACTAATGCCTTACAGGCCATTCAGGGAAAAGCTGCTGGTGTGGATATCACTTCAAACGAAAGACCAGGGCAGATTGGAAGTATACTCATCAGAGGTGTGCGATCAATCAATGCCAGTAATTCACCTTTATATGTGGTAGATGGAATTCCACTTCAGGCTGGTGGAATCGAAGCTATTAACCCGAATGACATTGAAGCAATCGATATCTTAAAAGACGCATCTGCTACTGCCATTTATGGTTCTCGTGGAGCAAACGGTGTAGTTTTAGTTACTACCAAACAAGGAAAAGTTGGCAGATTAACACTTGACTATGTAGGTACCGCTACCATCGAAACCTTGAACGATAGAACAGAAATGATGAATTCTGGTCAATACATTGAGTTTAGACGTGATGCTTATAGAAGAACAGCGTATTTGAATTCTATCAATGGTACTACAACTGCTCCCATTTATAATTACCCAACTGTAGCTACGCAAGCTAATGATCAGGAAATCTTTAAACAAGATCCCAATATGTTAACCAACCTAAATAAGGGTTGGGTAAATGGTGTTTTTGACGGCAGTTTAGTACCAACTACGGATTGGACAGATTTAGTAACTAAAACTGGTGTGACGCAAGACCATGTATTAAGCGTAAGTGGTGGAACTGACAAAATTAAGGCATATGGTTCATTTGGCTACTTAAATCAGGAAGGTACACAGCTTGGACAAGATTTCGAACGTTATAGCGGAAAAGTGAGTATCGAAATTAATCCTGTTAAATGGTTTAGAATGGGCGCTAACCTTACGGCCAGCTATGGCTTACAGAACTATGGTTTTCAGGCTGCAAGTGCTTCAGGAGCTAGTAGTATTTATTTTGCTACCCGGGGAATGCTACCGCTTGCAATACCTTACGATGCAAATGGAAACAGAATCAATTTACCAGGTGGCGATATTAACATTCAAAACCCTATTGAAGAAGCAAATTTAAATATCAATCTACGTAAAACATTAAGAACGATAGGTTCTGTTTTCGGCGAAGTTAACCTCATGAAAGGTTTGAAATACCGCATCAACTTTGGGCCTGATTTTTCTAATTTTTATAATGGTAGATATCAGGATGCAAGATCAGTTAATCGTGATGCAGGAATTCCAGGATCGATTAATAACTATGCGCAACTCAGCCAGAATAATAGATTTGCTTACACACTCGATCACTTATTATATTATAACAAAACGATTAACAAGCATGATTTTGGTGTAACATTATTACAGAGTTCATCTTCGTTTAGAGAGGAATCCTCTTCACTTACAGGTAGTAAAATCTCATTACCAAATTCATTATGGTATGGATTGAACACTGCAAATCTTACAGGATTAGATGGATTTGATACAAATTTGAGAAAATCAACTCTTGCTTCCTACATGGGAAGAATTAATTACACTTATAACAATAAATACTTACTTACTGCATCTGCAAGGTGGGACGGAGCATCCATGTTAGCGCAAGGAAATAAATGGGATTTCTTCCCATCTGCTGCTTTAGCGTGGAGAATAGATCAGGAAGAGTTTTTGAAAAGCATTAATTGGATTAGTCAGCTAAAAGTTAGATTAGGTGTGGGTAGTACAGGAAACTCATCAGTAGATATTGGTAGTACACTTGGCCTTACTCAACCACTCACTTACACTTTTGGTAGCTCGGCTCAAACAGGTTATGTAGCATCAGATGCATCTTTAGCAAACCCAATATCTTTACCGAATAAATTACTAAGCTGGGAAAAAACGTTACAATACAATTTAGGTCTAGATTTCGATATTTTAAAAGGTCGGATCAGCGGGTCATTGGATTTCTATAAATCTAAAACGAGTGATTTGATATTATTAAAGAGAATTGCTACCGTAAACGGATATGGAACTTCTTTTGCCAATGTGGGGTCAACTAAAAATCGAGGTATTGATTTAACCTTAAATACTGTGAATATAAAGACAAATGACTTTAGCTGGGAATCTACCTTAAACTTTTCGGTCAGTAAAGACCAAATTGTAAAACTTGACAATGGCGACATGATCAACGACAGACTCTTCATCGGGCAGAGAGTTGGTGTAGCTTATGATTATGAAAAACTCGGCATTTGGCAGAATACAGATGAAGATCGTATTGAAATGGCTAAATTTAATGCTAATATTACCAATAAGGCCAGCTGGTTTAGTCCAGGTTCTATTAGGATAAAGGATTTAAACGGAGACTACAAAATTGATGCAAATAATGACATGAAAGTATTAGGTCATTACAATCCAAGCTGGACAGGTGGTTTAACCAATACGTTTGGCTATAAAGGATTTGATCTATCCATCTTCATCATCGCCCGTTATAATTTCTTAATTCAATCAGGAGCAGAAGCGCTTCAAGGTCGTTTTGCCCAGCGAGTAGTAGATTATTGGACACTAAATAATCCTACCAACGATTATCCTGCGCCAAACTATGCTAGTGCAGGTGGCGATCCTTTCAACAGCTCCATGAATTATCAGGACGCTTCTTTTATTAAAATTAGAAATATATCATTGGGATACAATGTCCCTTCAAATCTTGCAAAAAAATTAACACTTTCAAGATTAAGGGTTTATGCGCAAGCGATTAATCCGGGACTTATTTACTCGAAAGTGAAATGGATCGATCCAGATTTGGGCGGCTCAACATTTAACCGTGGTTTTGTATTTGGAGTTAACGCAAGTTTCTAACTAATCAAGAAAGAAAAAATGAAAAAATTTATCAATATATTATCAGGAATGGCGCTATTAAGCGGATTAATGATCTTACCCACTTCCTGTAAAAAAAGCTTCCTGGATGAGGAAGTAATTAATTCACACAATACATCTGACTTTATAACTACTTCAGGATTGGACGGTTTGGTCATTGGCATGTATCAGGGTTTAAAATTTCACTTTAATTATACCTGGGCCTATACAACAACCAATTATGGCGTTGATGAGTTTACCACTGGAGGAGATCGGACAGAACAAATGTTCAATTCTTATGATGGAAACTTCAATTCATTATCCGGAGATGTTGCTTCTATCTGGGATAATATGTATGGCAATATCAACTCTGCAAATATAGTAATCCAAAATGTTCCCAAATACTACCAGGGTGGTAACAAGGATGTTCGTTTGGGTGAGGGTTATTTTATGCGTGCTTTCGATTACTTTAAACTGGTTAAACAATTTGGGGGTGTTCCATTAAAATTAGAGCCATCTGAGGTTATTCAGGAGGAATTTACCAGAAGCTCTGCTAAAGAAATTTATGAACAGGTTATTCAGGATTTCACAAAAGCGTATGAATTGCTGCCGGCAACCGCAGCAGAAACCGGAAGAATCACAAAATTGGCAGCAGCACATTTTCTGGCAAAAGCTTATCTTTTCCGTGCCAGTGAATTCAATAACGATTGGAACGGCGATACTAAAAGTGCTGATTTACAGAACGCGATTAAATTTGCTGATTTGGTGATTAACAGTGGTAGTCATACACTTGCAAATAATTTTAGCGACTTATGGAATTTCACTACTCCGGACGGACCGAACGAAACCAATAAAGAAATTATACTCGCTGCTCAGTTTTCAAACAATACAACCACTCAGGGTCGGTATGGTAATCAAATTCACCTTTACTATCCATCAGTTTATCAAACCCTTCCTGGGATGGTACGTGATTTAGCCGGAGGCCGTGAGTTTCAAAGAATGCGCTCAACTGATTATGCACTTGATGTTTTTGACAGGGTAAATGACTCCAGGTTCTGGAAAAGTTTCAAGACGAGATATATCTGCAATAACCCCGCAAGTGCGCCAAAGTGGACCAAAGCAACGGCTCCAACGCCTGCACAGGAAGGAACTGTTAAGTTTGTTGGAGGGGAAGAAGCTGTTTTGTATATTATCAATAATGCTGGCGATACGCGATATACTGCTGTAGATGCAGCTTCAACAAATCCGCTTCCTACAGATATTGGCAGACGCAAACCTAGTATGTATGTGAGATATTTTGCCGGACAGCCACAAAGTTATTTAAATGCACATGGAAATTATGGTGCAAGTCAGTTTGTTGCCTTATCTAAATTTATGGATGGCTCAAGAAACCTGGTCGCTTCTCAATTTGGTCAGCGAGATGGTATTTTGGCTCGTTTGGCTGAAACATATCTTATAGCTGCTGAAGCTTATGGCAAGCTTGGACAATATGCTCAAGCGATTCCCTATCTAAACAGGGTAAGAGACAGAGCTGCTTATAAAGATGGTGAAAATAGAGAAAGTTATGTAGACGGAGGAATTGCCTATAAAACTAATCCTGCAACCAATCAAACTGCGCTATCATCATATTCTGATAAAAACACGTATTTCGAGTCTAACAATATTGCAACAACAACAGCCAACACGTTGTCATCAATGCATTTAAATACGGAAGCTGATATTTTCAATTCAAATAAAGAATTTTTTAATAATGTTGGTGCAGTTTCGCAGGCAGACAAATTTACAGCCTTTATTTTGAATGAAAGATCGAGAGAGTTAATGGGCGAATTACAAAGATGGGAGGATTTAGCAAGAACTAAAACACTGGTTTCCAGAACAACAGCTTTTAATGCTGAAGCAAAACCTTCTGACAGTAAGCATTATCTAAGACCTATTCCGCAATCATTTTTAAATGTACTTAAAAGTAATGGAAATGCCCTGACACCGGAACAAAGGCAGGCACTACAAAATCCAAACTGGTAATTTTTTTTACCGAAGAAAAAGGCTGTCCATTATAAAATGGTCAGTCTTTTTTGTTTTAAAAGTTTATGGTTTAGTTTTTGATACAAAGTGAAAAAATTTAAAACATGAAAAATCTATCTTTCTTAGCCTTAATTATTTTATTTTTCAGCTCTTGCCTTGAAAAAACTGATCCAAAAATGTTAACTAATACCAAATGGGAACTCGTAGCATTACCTGGGTTAACCATACCGGAAAATGCAAAGGCTACGCTTCTGTTTGCAGATAGTTTAAAAGTAAGTGGAAAAGCCTTTTGCAATAACTATGGTGGAAAGGCAGAAATTATAGACGGTAAAATCACTTTGAAAAATCTTTACAGCACTAAAATGTTTTGCCAGGAAACAGCATCTGCAGAAAGTGCATATATGAAAGCAATCAACCAGGTGAATGGTGCTAAAGTTGAAAATAATCAACTTTTATTAACCGATGGCGATAAAAAACTAATGGTGTTTAAAAAAATGAAAGAGTAACATTAATTTCACGCAGTCCGGAAATTAAAATTTTTAGCTAATTTTGGACCTCATTTACACATAAAGAATGCTGTTAACCCTCAAAAAAGATTTAAAGTTTTTTTTCTCTACCATTAAAAACGCATTCGTTTTATTTCAAAAAAATGATCCGCTGCGTTTGGCAGGGGCGACAGCATTCTTCACTAATTTCGCTCTTCCGCCAATACTAATTATTTTAATCAGACTATTCGGCATATTTACCGATCGAAAGATGCTGGCTACTCATTTATTCGATCGTTTAGCAAACATCCTTGATGGTGAAAGCATCGCTCAAATCAGATCAACCTTAAGAAACATACGTGGTATTAATCAGGAATGGTACATCACCCTTTTTAGTTTCATATTCTTTTTATTCGTAGCCACAACCCTTTTTAATGTAATTAAAAATTCATTGGAACAAATTTGGGCTATTGGTCAGAAAGATAAAAAAGGGATTTTAAGAACGCTTCAATCACGGGCCATTTCAGTAATCATTATTCTTTTGGCTGGAATTTTATTCTTTATCGGACTGCTTGCAGACAGTATTCAAGCTATTATTGGCGCATTCCTTAAATCAAATTCGCCATCGTTTGGCTTAGTGCTAACTTCTTTGCTTAATCAATTGGTTTTTGTCATCATTGTAACTACGTGGTTTACCGTGTTGTTTAGATATTTAACCAACGGCAGACCCACATGGAAAGCGGCACTTTCAGGCGGGTTATTAACAGGATGTCTATTTACTGTAGGAAAATATATTTTAAGAATTCTTTTACCGCTCAGCAATATCAGTAACATTTATGGCTCTGCCGGATCCATTATCGTAATTATGCTTTTCGTATTTTATTCTTCACTAATCTTTTATTTTGGAGCTTCTTTTATAAAGGCTTTAAGTGTAGGAAAAGAAACACCAATTGTTCCTAAAAATGGGTCTTTCGCTTATGAAATGACTGAAGTTGATTCATAAAAAAAATGACCTCTTAAAAAAAGGTAAATCGGAAGATTTACCTTTTTTTTATTTTGTTTGATAGGTATAATTAAAATAATCTATATCCTAAACCAACTGTAAATAAATTCAGTTTTGTTCCAGGATAGCCAGCTTTATTAAGTTTTGACAAACCTAATTCGTATCTGGCTTCAAGACTTAATTTTTTAAGGTCTACACCTGCACCAAATTGCCATGCAACGGCTTGATTTTTAAATTGGGCACGAAACACGTTACCAGCTGCCTGACTGAAACTTTGATTTTCGTCTAAAATGAATGAAATCATAGGACCAGTATTCAAGCGTACGCCAACACCAACTGCACCAAATTTAGTTCCTACTAACAAAGGCACATCTAAACTGGTAAAACTTACCTTGTTTACGTCTCCGGTAGTTTCACTCACTAAATTTGTCTTTTTACCAGAAATATAAAGTTCTGGTTGGAAATGAATTCCTGCCCCACCTACTCTTGCCCAAACTCCACCATAAAATCCTGCCCGGTTATCACTCTTAAATGTGTTTTCCGAATCGAATTTAGAAAAGTTAGCGCCGGCTTTTAAGCCAAATTGGAATGTAGGCAGCAATTGAGCGCTGGCTAGAGAGCACGTGAAAAGCAGTGCAGCTGTAAATGATAAAAGTTTCATATCTGAATAATTAGATTTCTTTAGCTTGTTGCATTATTGATCGCCTCTTGTTCTTTCAAAGCATCAATATTGTTTTTATCGCCAAAATTTTGTGTTTTGCTCGCAAAATACTCTAAAATTCCGACAATTGTATCTAAATTATCTCCTAAACGTTGGTGCATGTCGCCAGCGTCCTTCTCTAAACGACTATCACCCAACTCAATATTATCAACTTCTATTTTACCAATTTTTTGAATAAGTGCTTGTTGAGAATTTTGTAAATCTTCTAATTCACGCACTATTTTCTCCATCAATTCAAACTTCTTTAAAGTATTCATAGGTCTTAATTTTAATTTTTTAAAAAATGGTTTAATAATAAACCCATAGCGCCCCATTTTGTTTTTTTTGCTTTTGATTTGGATACTCAAGAAACAACTAATTAGATTAGTTAAAATTAAACTCATGATTTTTTTTACTTACCTAATGCTTTTAAGCATTAAAAATTTTTGAATGCTCAGGAACTTGTTTTTGACAAGGAGAAGTTATTTGACTATTATTAAACCCAGCGATATGCAAAGAAGGTTTTTATTTAAAACATGCTACAGCATAAATACTAATGATTTGAAAGTCAATATATAAATGGGATATTGACTTCCAATGGCTTGCAATAATGTCCAACCAAAGCGATTTTATCCCAAACAGAATACCCTATTGCCAAACAACCTTAACATTTTATTTAGCTTGGGTAGCATTAATGCCAAAAGTGATAATTGTGATAAAGTAAAATAATACTATGTCCAAACCCCAAAGATAGACTCAGTTAATTTCAAGGTATATAACCTTCTGGCCAATCTATATTCGATCTAGGATTAACTGAAATGCGTTTATTTGTTAAGGGCGAATAGGATGAATACTTTAGATGGAGATTTTGCGGGAGACCTTGCTGATGTACATGTCTACTAACAAAATTTTGATAAAGCCTATCAAGCTTTAAATATTGCGATAAAGGAAAAAAGCGATAATCTGGTATTACAACGTGCTAAACTGCCCATCGCCAAATCAACTTAAAAATATGAAGAGTTGATTAAATCATGGCAAAGATTTTTGAAAAGTAGTACAGAAGCGGCTATCCTTAAAGTTTTACCAAAGCCTATTATTTCACAAAAAAATCAGAAAGCTATAATTTTTTTTTAAAAGGCTGAAAAGTTTGAGTAGTCAAAATAATTTATTAGCTAAATAAGATCCTGAAAAACTGGTTTTACGTTATCCCAAAATTCATCTAATGCTATTATTCTGGGTTTAAAAAATGAAATCAGATCTGGCCAGTGCTGCTGATTAAAAACACTAATTCCTGCTAAAGTAAGTGAAATCTGACTTAGAGATTTACCGTAATCATCTAAAAAATCTCTATGCCATTCCCATTCCTCACCAATACTGTTGTGTAGCATCGACTTGAATTCTTCAAACTGATCAAATATTAAATGTCGGATATCAGCATCTGCATGAGTAAGTTGTATGGCTATTAAAGCTTGTTTATTGGTAACATCCATCTTGAAATAGATGTTTTTCACTCCTGTTTTATAATTTACCCAGTGCACGGTTGATCCGCTAGCAGAAGGCACTGGTTTCATATACTGTCCAAAACTTATCCAAAACTGCTGTCTTAAACGTGTTGCTTCTTCTTTACTATACATGGTTAATAGGTTTCAAAAGCTTAGAGTACAGCTCCCTGTCTCCCCATTAAACGGGCAACATATTTTCCAATAATGTCAAATTCCAGATTAACCGTATCTCCTACTTCTATTTGATGGAGATTGGTATGTTCAAAAGTATATGGGATAATGAATACCGAAAATTCATCTTCCTGTGAATTAACCACTGTAAGGCTGATTCCATTCACACACGCAGATCCTTTTTCCACAGTCACATTGCCTTTACTGCTATCATATTTGAAACGAAATTCCCAACTACCATCCAACGCTTCTCTTTTAACACAAACTGCTGTCTGATCTACATGGCCCTGTACAATATGCCCGTCCAAACGTGCATTCATTTGCATACAACGTTCCAGATTAACCTTGCTGCCTACCTTCAAGTTACCTAAATTGGTTTTGCCGAGAGTTTCATCAATTGCTGTTACTGTGTGAGAATCATTGGTTAAAGATACGACAGTCAGGCATACGCCATTATGAGCAACACTTTGGTCAATTTTAAGCTCATGACTGATTGACGAAGATATGGTAAAATGAATATTGGTATGATCATTTTTAATGGCAGTTACTTCGCCAAGATTCTCTATAATTCCGGTAAACATGTTTTTTACTTTTAAAATTCGGCATCAGCCGCAAAAAATTAAATCTTTTTATTGACTGGATCTTTTATTTCTCCAGGCAGATATTTTATCACCTCGACCTAATTCTGCCTGATATTGCACTTTCACACTAAATATTTTTGCAGCCATGATTGCAGCAATCATGACTTCCCTTTCATTGTTATTTTGCAGGCTTTTATCATTAAAATATTTCCCTACAAAGTGGGTGTCAAACTGCCCGCTGGTAAAAGCCGGGTGTTTCATCACAAACTTACCAAAACCCAGCGTAGTTTCGATCCCAGTAATATCATATTCTTCAATTGCCCTGATCATCCGGTCAATGGCTTCTTTTCTATCTTTTCCATAGGTGATTAGTTTTGCAATCATAGGGTCGTAATAAATCGGGATTCCCATACCTTGCTCAAAGCCATCATCAACCCTTACGCCATTTCCTTTTGGTGTTTTATATCTGGTTAGCGTCCCTATATCGGGTAAAAAACCGTTATTCGGATCTTCAGCATATACACGAAGCTCGACGGCATGACCTTTAATTTCCAAATCATCCTGACTAAAGCGCAGTTTAAATCCCTGAGCAATCTTTATCTGCTCTTTTACCAAATCTACTCCTGTGATTAATTCGGTAACCGGATGCTCAACTTGTAAACGGGTGTTCATCTCCAGGAAGAAAAAGTCTAAGTTCTCATCCAGAATAAACTCCACTGTACCTGCTCCGGAATAATTTACTGACCGGGCAACATCAACAGCACATTGCCCCATTTTAGCTCTTATTTCTGGCGTTAAAATGGCTGATGGGGCTTCTTCTACTACTTTTTGGTGGCGACGTTGAACTGAACATTCTCGCTCGAACAAGTGTACGATATTCCCATAATTATCGCCGAGCACCTGAATTTCAATATGCCTTGGCGAGGTTACATAACGTTCAATAAAAACTGCTCCATCACCAAATGCCGACGTAGCTTCGCTTACAGCTAACTGCATTTGCTCCTCGAATTCCTCTACACGTTCTACAATTCGCATACCTTTTCCGCCACCACCAGCGGCAGCTTTAATTAAAATAGGGAATCCAACGTCTACTGCCCTATCCTTGGCTTCATTGATGTCTTCAATGGCCTCTTCCGTACCTGGAACCATAGGAATCTGATACTTTAAAGCCGCAGCTTTTGCAGATAATTTATTTCCCATAATTTCCATCGCATAGGCAGACGGTCCAATCAAAATAATTCCGGCGTCAGCCACCATTTTAGCAAAGGCTGCATTTTCAGATAGAAAACCATAACCGGGGTGAATAGCCTCAGCACCGGTAGCCAAACAAGCCTGGATAATTTTTTCCCCTACCAGATAGCTTTGGTTTGAAGGTGACGCACCAATAAATATTGCTTCATCGGCATAGCGAACATGGAGCGCATCACGGTCAGCTTCTGAAAAAACAGCTACCGTTTGAATATCCATTTCTTTTGCAGACCGCATAATGCGTAATGCAATTTCGCCCCGGTTGGCAATTAATATTTTACGAATATTTCTGATGTGAGGACTTTGGTCTGTCATTTGGTTAGGATTAAGATCATTCACTTAAGAGCAAAATTACAAATGTAAAATTATTTCAATGGCTTCATCAATCATCGATTCATTTAGATCAAGATGGGTTACCAGCCTGATGGTATTGCCACTTGTAGCACTGCAATGTAAACCTTTATCTTTTAAATGATCAACTATTTTTTGGGCGGCGCCTGATTCGACCTCAAAAATCAAAATGTTAGTTTCAACTGGGATGATTGATTTGACATAACCCGTACGTGCCAGCGCAGCTGCTAAAGCCTTCGCATGATCGTGATCCTGCTGCAGGCGCTGCACATTATGGTCTAACGCATAAATACCTGCCGCAGCTAGAAAACCAGCCTGACGCATCCCGCCACCAAAGGCTTTTCTTACTTTTCTAGCTTTGCGGATCATATCTTTCGTTCCCAATAGTACAGAGCCTACAGGAGCACCTAATCCTTTTGATAAGCAAACAGATATCCCGTCAAAATATTTCCCATAACCCGAAGCACTATCGCCTGTAGCCACCAGAGCATTAAATACTCTTGCACCATCTAAATGCAATTTCAATCCCTTTATATTACATAAATGATGAATAGGTGCAATCTGATCTAATGTGTAACATTTTCCCCCGCCCTTATTAACCGTATTTTCCAATACTACCAAAGTGGAGTTAGGATAATGAATATTATCTTCATTAATTTCGGGCTCAATCAGTTCGGGTGTTAAGATTCCCCGTTCACCGTGTAGTAACCGAACCGATGCTGACGAATGAAAGGCAATACCACCAATTTCATAGCGGTATACGTGAGCCGTCTGGTCGCAAATCACCTCATCCATCGGTTGTGTGAAACATTTAATGGCAATCTGGTTGGTCATGGTTCCAGAGGGACAAAACAATCCGGCTTGCATATTAAACTTGGCAGCTAATTTTTGTTCTAATGCATGTACGGTCTCATCTTCGCCAAATACATCATCACCTACTTTTGCACTCATCATCGCATCAAGCATTCCTGCTGATGGTTTGGTCACCGTATCGCTTCGGAAGTCTAAAAATCTACTATTCATATCTCTTATAATTGTAAAATATTATTGACAGGTAAAAAAAAGACCAAGGCCCTTGAATGTATAATTTTAAGGATTTTAAGCGATTTAAGGCCGTATATAGTGTATTTTTTACACACTTAAATTTATGGAATAACAAATTGTTAAAAAATTATTAAAAAAAAACATACAAAATATAAGAGTTTTTATACTTTTATCGTGCTAAAACCAAAAATAAATAAAATGATAGTAATTGCAGACGGTGGATCGACCAAGACAAATTGGTGTTTGATTAACGAGGCCGGCAGAAAAATTTACTTTAACACCGAAGGTTACAATCCATATTTTTCAAAAGGAGAATACATTGTAAAATCGCTTAATGAAACTCTTCCAGACCACTTGGAAAGAGAAAAATTAACTGGTGTTTATTATTACGGCGCTGGATGCTCAACCCCGGGTAACGTAAAAATCGTTGCTGATGCAATGAAACAGGTTTTTAAAAATGCCGAAATTTTTGTTGGTCATGACTTACTGGCCTCATGTAGAGCACTTCTTGGAAACGAGCCTGGATTTGCTGCTATTTTGGGTACAGGAACTAACTCATGCCTTTATGATGGTAAAGATATTACTTTAAACATCGATTCACTAGGCTATTTTCTAGGTGATGAAGGTAGCGGTTCATACATTGGTAAACGTATTTTAAGCGATTACATGAAAGGCTACATGCCAAAAGGGTTGCGTGAAGCATTTTATGATAACTACGCCTTAACAAACGAAGATATATTCGATAACATTTATAACAAACCATTGCCAAATCGTTTCTGCGCTGGCTTTAGTAAGTTTTTATACGACTTTAAAGATACGTACGAAGATTATGCCTTCAACACCATCGATTACGCCTTCACATCCTTCTTTGAAGCCTTGGTTGTTCATTATCCAAATTATAAAGACCACAAATTAAACTGTGTAGGTTCTGTAGGTTACAGTTTCAGGGATATTTTAAGTATTGTAGCAGACAGATATGAAATGGGCGTTGGTAAAATTATCCGTTCACCGATAGATGATTTAGTGCACTACCACTTAGAACTAGCACCTAAAGGTTAGTCTGACATTTAGATTCTACAAAAAAGCTTCAGTTTGAAAACTGAAGCTTTTTTGTACATATGACCTTTCGTTTTAAGGACTTTTTGCTTTTAAATTAGAAGGAAATCTCCTTACCAAAAAGCTTAGCATATTTTCTTTTATCAAAACGGTATAAAGTTGCTGCCCTGTATGATACGCCTTTTTGCTTTTCATCCAGTTCTTTTAATACACCAAAACTGACAATTTTCTTTCTGAAATTACGCTTATCTAATTTTTTGCCCAGCACCAGTTCATAAACATGTTGCAACTGGGTCAATGTAAATTTCTCCGGCAATAGTTCAAAAGCAATGGGTTGATGCTTAATCCTGCGTTTTATTTTCTCTAAACCTTTGTCGTAAATTTTCTGGTGATCGAAAGCAAGTTTAGGTAAATCTGTTATTGGTGCCCAATTGGCTCTTTTGGCGTAATTACTAATCGGACGAACGTCCTTATCTCCGCCTAAACGAATCAGCGCATAATATGCCAGGGTGATCACCCTGCCTTGTGGATGTCGGTCAGGGTCGCCAAAAGCATAATACTGCTCCATAAAGATACCTCTTAAGCCAGTTAACTCATATAAAATCCGGGCAGCAGATTGATCTAAACTTTCATCGGCCCCTACAATGTTACCGGGCAATGCCCACCAGTCTTTAAATGGTTCTTCATTCCTTTCGATAAGCAGGATTTTTAATTCCTTACCATCAAATCCAAACAAAACGCAATCTATCGAGAATACTGAATCTAAATGAGGTAAAATTTGTTCCAAGGTAAAATTTAATTATTTTGAGCAGATAAAGGTATGACTTTCAATAATAAGTAAAAAAAATAAAAAAAATTACTTAGTGTAAAAATTACACACTATATTCGTATCATAGATGGAGCCAAATATTAAAAATATAGCCGTACTTACTTCTGGTGGTGATGCACCAGGAATGAATGCCGCAATCAGAGCTGTTGTACGTACCGGAATCTATAATGGCATCAACATGTTTGGTGTTATGCAAGGTTATCAGGGCTTAATAACGGACAACATAAAACCGATGGATGCCCGTTCTGTAAGCAACATTTTACACTTGGGCGGAACAATTTTAAAAACGGCACGTTGCCTGGAGTTTAAAACTGAGGAAGGTCAGCAAATTGCCTACAATAATTTAAAAAAGAATAATATAGATGGGCTTGTCGTAATTGGTGGAGACGGAACTTTTACCGGAGCGAGAAGATTTTCAGAAAATTTCGGTGTTAAAGTGATCGGCATCCCGGGAACAATTGACAATGACCTTGTTGGATCTGATTTCACCTTAGGTTATGATACTGCTATTAATACAGTAATCGAAGCAATCGACAAAATCAGGGATACTGCAGATGCGCATGACCGTTTATTTTTTATTGAAGTAATGGGCCGCGACTCAGGATGTATTGCACTCAGAAGTTCAATTGCCAGTGGAGCCGAAGCCGTATTATTGCCTGAAAAAGAAACAAGCGTTAATGAATTAATCACCAAGCTTAAATTAGGCGCAGCAACTAAAAAATCATCCAGTATTGTGATTGTGGCCGAAGGGCATAAACAAGGTGGCGCTTACGATGTGGCCAAAAAAGTAAAAGAAACTTTTGATCATTACGATACCAAAGTGACGATTCTTGGACACCTTCAACGCGGAGGAAGCCCGAGTAGTTTTGACAGAATTTTAGGCAGCAGACTTGGTTTTGCGGCTGTAAATGCGTTAATTGCCGGAAAAACTGAACAAATGGTCGGGCTGATTGGAAACGAAATCAAATTGACTAGTATTAAAGAGGCTTTATCGGCGCACAGTTTTAAGCTGGAGCCTGATTTATTAGAAATGACCGAAGTTTTATCGATATAATATGATAGCAGTTGTTTACAGTGGATCGAAAACAGCATTCTGGAAATTAACCAAGAATGGAAAGGTTGTGGCGCATTGCAACACAATGGGTATCAATCCTACCTTTGTTGATTCTAAAACTATTTTACAAATCCTTAATAAAAAGGTAGTGCTGGTAAACAATGCGGAGAACATAAAAAAAATATATTTTTTTGCTGCCGGAGCATCTTCTGCAGATAGAAAAGAAGAATTGGCGAACACCTTATCATCCTTTTTCAAACACAGTAAAGTGTTTGTTGAGAATGATTTATTCGGGGCTGCAAAAGCCGCCTGTTTTGATCAGCCTGGTATAGTAGGTATGTTAGGAAGCGGATCACACTGCGCCTATTTTGACGGAAAAAAGCCCTTAAAAAACAATTACGGCTTGGGTTATATTCTTGGTGATGAAGGTTCATCAAATTATTTTGGGAAAATGCTACTTAAAGATTTTTTAAGTCACAAATTACCGGCCGACCTGGAAAGTAAATTTATCCGAAATTATAACCTTGATCGCCCTCAAATTTTGGAGAGGATTTACAGAAAGCCACAAGCCAATATATTTCTGACTTCATTTTTCGATTTTTTTACACAAAATATTAAGCATGAGTATATTATTAAGGTAATAGATGAAGGCTTTGAAAAATATTTCCAAAACTATGTCATTCCGATGGCTGAAAGACATAATGACTTGGAAATTCATTTTGTAGGCAAAGTAGCCGCTGAACTTGAATACAGGCTACACTTAACTGCAGAAAAACATCAACTTAAAATTAAAACTATTATTAAAGAACCAATACTTAATTTATTAAAACATTACACTAATTAACAAAAACAATGAGCAAAATTGGAATAAACGGTTTCGGCCGTATCGGCAGACTTGTATTTAGAGCTGCACTTAAAAGAGGATTAGATATCGTAGCTATTAATGATTTAATCGAGCCAGATTACATGGCTTATATGTTAAAATATGATTCGACCCACGGCAAGTTTGATGGAACAATTGAAGTTGTTGATGGTAATTTAGTAGTAAATGGTAAAACTATCCGTGTTACAGCAGAAAAAAACCCGGCTGATTTGAAATGGGATGCTGTAGGTGTTGATGTAGTAATCGAATCTACAGGTATCTTTTTAACTCGTGTAGATGCTGAAAAACACATCGCTGCAGGTGCTAAAAAAGTAGTATTCTCTGCTCCGGCTAAAGATGCTGATATCCCTACTTATGTTATGGGTGTTAACCACAATAAATTAACTGCTGATCAGACTATTGTATCTAACGCTTCATGTACAACAAACTGTTTAGCACCAATTGCTAAAGTATTAAATGACAACTTTGGTATTGTTGAAGGATTAATGAGTACAATCCACGCAGTAACTGCTACTCAGAAAACTGTTGATAGCCCATCTGCAAAAGATTGGAGAGGTGGTCGCGGTGGTTTCTCAAATATTATCCCATCTTCAACTGGTGCAGCTAAAGCTGTTGGTATGGTTCTTCCTGAATTAAAAGGAAAACTTACCGGTATGTCTTTCCGTGTTCCTGTTGCTGACGTTTCAGTAGTTGATTTAACTGCCCGTTTAGAAAAACCAGCAACATACGAAGAAATTAAGGCAGCAATGAAAGCAGCTTCAGAAGGCGAATTAAAAGGCGTACTTGCTTATACTGAAGATGATGTTGTTTCTTCTGATTTCATCGGTGATGATCACGCTTCTATTTTTGATGCAAAAGCAGGTATCTCATTAAACGATAACTTTGTAAAAGTTGTTTCTTGGTACGATAATGAGTGGGGTTATTCTTCAGCTTTAGCTAAATTTGTAGAATACTATGCAAGTTTATAATAAATAGACTTTCAATTCCATATTTAAATTTTAAAGGGGTTAATGTAAATAACATTAACCCCTTTTTTTATATAAAAATAATTTTCACTAATAAATCAATAAATTTTTAACACCAATTTAACAGATAAGCTTACGATTTTGAAGTCAAAAGCTCGAAATACAACATAAAATATCAATATAAGTCTAATAAAAAGACATTAAATCGATTAATAATCAAGTTATAATATTAAAAAATCAATTAAAAAGACTAAAAAGACATTATTTAACAATTAATTAACACATTTTCAACGTATATTTGACGAGGAGCAAATCCAAACGTTCATTTACAATCAAAAATTAGTCGTTAGCCAAAAATGACAAAAAAAATACTTAAAAAAATCATAGTGTATATTTTACACTATTAAATTTTTTCCTATATTTGTAGAGTAATAAACGGAACGATATTTGTTTATTCAGAAAATAGAAAAATCATCCTGATAAACATTAGGTTTAAAGGATTAAAGACAAAGCCTGGCTCATAACAGGTTTATATTTGGTTAGAAAAAAAGGAGACGCTTGGATAAGGTCTCCTTTTTCTTTTTAAGAACTTTTTTAATTATAATTCAACCGCCTAACCAGGAAAAGGCTAAAGCAATAACAAATCTTCTTGTTTTTTTAATTACAACCTAATTAACAGATAAAATAACCTAAATTTAAATACAGTAAAAAATAAATAATATAAATGCTATAGCGAGCTACGTGCAAATAGATATATGCCCACAACTGTACTATTTACTGAACGCTTTGGATACAGCTTGAATTATTTAACTGCCTTGATGTGTTTATTGGTTATTTTAATTAACCAGGTAAACAACCGAAATCTATCATCATAAGAGGAAATCAGATTTCTAGCTTCTGTAAAAACAGCTTCAAGAATTAATGCTGATGTTGCTTCGTCTTTTAATTCACGAAGGATATGACCATAAATGCCCGGCGAGTATTGTTTAAACAATTTTATAAATGCATTTGTATTCCCAGTTTTAAGTTCAGTTAAAAATTGCTCATCATCGGCGATCCAAACTTTCAAATTAACGTCCTGGCGTACACTTAAACTGTTTGTTGACAACTGCATATTTAATAATTGTTTATCGATTAACAGTCGCACACGCACTTTGTTTATGCGCTTGAGTTTATTCAAACAACTGGCTGGAATAACCTAAACCAACATCCTAAAAAATGCATTTTGTAACACTATCATGCTATTAAGATCGTGAGGCTATTGCCGTGAACCTGACATTACTTATGAAAAGGAAGGTAACTTTAAAATGGGACCAGAGGTTTATTTTACCGATAAGCAGTATATATAGCACCCTGCAACAGTCAATTTTGAGAATGCGGTTTCGTAACAGAGAAAGATTTCCGTTTGATCAATGCATAAAACTTCACACATACCATACAAAGCCGATGCAAGATGTAGTTCAATAGCGCTCATTTAAATCCAACCTTTGATGATATCTTGACCCATACCGAAGGAAGAACTTTCAATAGAGGAATAAAATTTAAACGATAGCCTGTATTTAATAAAAATGAAGTATTGTTAATATCAACATTTTTTATATCTTTGCACCTCTTTGGAAGCTTCCACTCCAAAGATTAAGAAAGCCTTTCAGCAATGAAAGGCTTTTCTTATTTATGATTATTTGCTCTTGAAAACCACCATCGCTAAAGGTGGCAACGTGATATTGATCGAAAATTCCTGTCCGTTGAAGCCGTACAGAGCAGGAGTAATATCACCTCGGTTATTAATTCCACTGCCATAATAAGCAATATGATCAGTATTAAAAATTTCTTTCCACTTAGTTTTAAATGGCACACCAATGCGATAATTTTCCCTTACTACAGGGGTAAAGTTAAGTGCAATAACTAAGGTATCTTTGGCTTTTGGTCCTTTTCGCATAAATACGAATACAGATTCATTAGCATTGTCGGCATCAATCCACTCAAATCCTTCATAGCTGAAGTTGTAGTGATATAATGCCGGTTCTTTACGATAAAGAAAATTCAAAGCCTTTACCGTTTCCTGCATGCCTTTGTGCGGTGCATATTGAAGAAGATTCCAATCTAAAGATTCAGTAAAATTCCATTCGCTGGTAGAACCGAATTCATTACCCATAAATAGCAGTTTAGCACCAGGATGGGTAAACATATATCCATAAAGCGACCTCAGATTAGCAAATTTCTGCCATTCATCACCCGGCATTTTATAAAGCATTGGAGACTTTCCATGTACAACTTCATCATGTGAAAACGGAAGCATAAAGTTTTCTGTAAACGCATAAGTCATACTAAAACTTAGCTGATTATGGTGGTGTTTCCGCCCCAGTGTATCTACTTTAAAATACTTCAAAGTATCATTCATCCAGCCCATCATCCACTTCATACCAAAGCCAAGCCCTCCTGAATGAACTGGATGAGTAACGCCGGGATAGGTACTACTCTCCTCAGCAATGGTTTGCACACCTTCAAAATTACCGTAAACGGCGACATTTAAATCTTCAAGAAACTTAATTGCGCCTAAATTTTCTGAACCGCCATAATCGTTGGTCGCGGCATCACCATCTTTTCTTGAAAAATTAAAATAGAGCATCGAGGCTACTGCATCTACACGCAAACCATCTGCATGATATTGATCTAACCAAAACAGAGCATTACTGATTAAAAATGACCGTACTTCATTACGGTCATAATTAAAGATGTAAGACTTCCAGTCAGGATGAAATCCTTTGCGCATATCAGCATGCTCGTATAAGTGCGTTCCATCAAACTCATAAAGACCATGACGATCTCCTGGGAAGTGAGATGGAACCCAATCCAAAATAACCGCTATGTTGGCTTTGTGCAGTTCTTCAATCAGATACATCAAATCCTGGGGAGATCCATATCGGGAACTCGCACCAAAATACCCGGTAACCTGGTATCCCCAGCTGGGGAAATATGGAAATTCCATCACTGGCATAAGCTCCACGTGTGTAAAACCCATTTCCTTGATATAAGGAACCAGCCTGCCTGCAACTTCTCTTGCCGTTAATACCCGCTCCGGATTTGATGGATCTCTTTCCCACGAGCCAAGATGTAATTCGTATACGGAGATGGGTTGATCAAGCGCATTCAATTTCGCCCGCTTACCCATCCAGGTTTTATCTTTCCAGTTATAATCAGTATCCCAGATGATGGATGCCGTTTGTGGAGGATGTTCCCACCTTCTTGCATAAGGATCACCCTTTAAGTGTTCTGACTCATCGAAACCCTTAATAAAATACTTATAAACCTCACCTTTAAACACATTAGGAATAAATCCTTCCCAAATTCCAGATTGATCCCAACGTTTATTCAACGCATGGGTATGATGATCCCAATTGTTAAAATCACCTACAACAGCAACCTCCCGGGCATTTGGCGCCCATACTGAAAAATAAGTTCCACGCTCCTTTTCTAGAGTTATTAAATGCGAACCCATTTTTTCATATAACCGGAAATGCTTTCCCATCAGAAAAAGATCAATGTCATAATCAGTAAATAAACTATATACCCTAACGTTGGCATTAGCGTCTATTTTAGCTTGGGATGACTTCTTTTCTGTAACTTTTTTCACTTTTGGCATATTGATTTCGGCTAGATATTAAGAGCCCCGAATACTAAACAGCAATCGGGGCTTAATAGATTTACAAACTTAAAATCTGCATTTCGGTAAAATTTTTCAAGCACTTAAAGTGCAGGACATTTTGATCATCAGTATGAAAATCTGTGATCTCTTTGTTATCTACAGTAATTTTTCGTACCTGAAATTTTATGCCCATTACCTTACAAGCATAGAACTCATAATTCGGTGTGTATAATCCTTCAATACGTTGGTTTACTTTAAGCTGCTGCTGATCTGACTTTACGGTAAACTTTTTCTCTAAATAGATATCCTGCTCGAAAGCAAATGTATCACCATGATCTTCGTACATGTACGAATTGACCTCATAACTGCTCTGATAAATATTTAAAGTCACCTCAGTGATGGCTTTTTCATCCACATACTGCATCACAGGATATTCAGGAATCACAGAACCGGCTCTGACAAAAATCGGCATACTGTCAATTTTAGCATCTACCGTGTATTCATTTCCACCTTCCAAAACTTCATTGGTCCAGAAATTGTACCACGTTCCTTTCGGAAGATACACCTTTCTTGAAATGGCTCCTTGCTCTAAAACAGGGCATATCAATAATTTATCACCATAGCAAAACTCATCCTGACGGAAACTATTACTGATAATTTCCTGCTCAAGCATTACCAAAGGCCTTAAAATAGGAAAACCGTAACGGTGATGCTCCCAGAAAACTGAATACAGGTATGGCATTAGTCTGTATCTTAATTCAATAAATTTCCTGTTGATATCTTCAAAAAATTCACCAAAGCTCCAGGGTTCGCGTTCAGCCGTATCACCAGCTGAATGCGCTCTCATGAAAGGAGAAAAAGTTCCCATTTGTATCCAGCGAGTAAATAATTCGCCATCAGGCTCCCCGCTAAATCCACCTATATCTGTTCCGCAAAACGGAACGCCCGAAACAGACAAACGCTGACATTGAATATTACCGATTTTTAAATGCTCCCAAGTGGCAATATTATCACCTGTCCACACGCTGGCATAGCGCTGCATACCAGAATAACCTGCCCTGGTGATGGTAAACGGACGTTTGTTACGCATTAATTTTTTCAAACCTTCGTAGGTAGAACGGACCATCTGCATGCCGTAAACATTATGCGCCTTTCGGTGAGAACCACGATAGCCATCATAGTTATGGCGCACATCGTTAGGAAACGTTCCCGATCCAAAAACAGCAGGTTCGTTCATATCATTCCAGAAACCTGCCACACCCATATCCACAAGCTCCTCATACAATTTGCCCCACCATTTTCTAACCTTAGGATTAGTAAAATCAGGAAACTGGCAACGGCCAGGCCACACATGCCCCTCCATAAAATAATCGTCGCTTCTTCTGCAGAAGTATTTATTATCTTTTCCTTCCTTGAAAACCCAGTAATCATCATCTACCTTAATGCCAGGATCGATCATCACCACGGTTTTAAAACCATCATCAGAAAGCTCCTTGATCATTTTTCTGGGATCAGGAAAATATTTTTTGTTCCAGGTGAAGCAGCGATAGCCATCCATATAATCGATATCCAAATAAATGGCATCACAAGGAATTTTCCTATCTCTGAACTGTTTAGCAATATCTTTAACTTTCGATTCCGGATAATAACTCCATCGGCACTGCTGGTAACCCAAAGTCCATTTTGGTGGCATAGGATGCGTTCCGGTTAAGCTGGCATAACGTTTCACTACATCCATAATGTGCGGACCGTGAATGTAGTAGTATTGCAATTCACCACCGTCAGCCCAGAAACTCGTTTTGGCCGTGTCTTCACCACCAAAATCAAAATACGATTTAAAGGTATTATCAAAAAAGATTCCGTAAGCTGCCTGATTATGTAAGCCTATATAGAAAGGAATCGTTCTGTATAGCGGATCCTGGTTCCATCCAAATGAATAAGCATCGGTATTCCAGTTCTCAAAACGACGCCCACGAAGATTGAAATTCCCTGATTTATCACCTAAACCAAAGAAATTTTCCTCAGGGTGGCATTTTTTTGTTGCATAAATATAATAACCGCCAAAATCTACATTTTCTTCCCAGTGCATAGAATTGGCCTCATCAACCATTACCAGATTGGTAACGTTATCAAAAAAAGAAACGTGAAAATTCGCCTTTTCGATTTTACAGGTTACTGAGTGTGTGGAAACCGTATAGTGATCTTCATGTTCCTGCATTTTAAAGACAGATACTTTTTGATCAACTTCCGGTACTGCGTAAGAGAAATCATCAAGAAAAACACCATGCGGTGCTAGCCTAACCCTAATAATTTCATCACTTACTACGCGTATCTCTACTTTGGCATCGCCATCCGAAAAATAAAAGCGGTTACCTTCCTTTTTAACTTTTTTAACTGCGCCCAGATATTGCTTAACAATTGGCTTTACAGATATGTCTACCGGATTATTTAAGTGTTGTATTTCCTGTTCCTTATCAATCAAATCATTAACCTCATTTGATTCATTATTGGTTTCTTCCATCCTTACTTATTGAAAAATTTAACTTCCTAACTCTTAAACCGGGATGTGCTTAAGAAAGTACTATAATACAAATATTTTGCCTAAGGCTCGTATTAAATAAAAAAAAACCCTCATTACATTAAAGTAACGAGGGCTTAGAAAGCGAATACCGGGTAATTTTAAGGGTTGAAACTAAGCGATAAATAATAGATTGCACCTGCTGCAGGATTTCCATATGAGGTAATATAGTACTTATTTAAAATATTGGACCCACCCAATTTGATTGTTGACATTACTGATGGAACTTTTAAGCTCACCTGTGCATCGAAGGTGCTGTATGCGGGTACATCGCCAGAAGCGAATGAAGAATTCCAGTAAAATTTATCCTGCCAGCGGTAAGAAACATTGAAACCAAAGTTTTTAATAATTTCTCTGTTCCCTACTCCTAAATTGTAACGCACTTTTGGTGTATTAAAATCATTAATGTAATTCACAGGTAAGTCGCCAATTTGGTTGTATGAAACATTTCCGCTTAAATTCCATTTTCCCACCAAATAATCTAAACCTAATGCCCCTCCGTAAGAATTTACCTCACCTTGTGCATTTACAGGAACACCAAATTTTACGAACGAAGGCGCTGCAAGTGTACCTATATTCTGGTAAACATCTACTGCGGTAATAAAGTCTTTGTAAATATTATAGTAGCCATAAGCATCAACCAGAAGATTAGGAAGAATTAAACCTTTATAGCCCAGCTCATATGACTGCACACTTTCCGGACGAACACCCCGGCTATCGAAAGTATACTGCTGCAGTAAAGCAGGGTTAGCCGTACCTGTTGCTGCTGAGGCAAGGAAAGCACGATAACTTACATCAGTAAATGCTTTGTTATTATTCAAATTGTATTTGCTAAAAATAATTTCCGGCAAACCTCCAATTAAACGTTGTGAACCTCCACCAACGGATAAATCAATATATTGATTCTGAGTTGTTGGATTGCGATAGCCTGTTTGATAAGATGCCCGGATATTGTTGTTTTTAGCAACGGTGAATACACCAGTAATACGAGGTGTAAACCGACCTTCAAAATTCATACTTTTATCATAACGGCCTGCAAAAGTGAATTTCACCTTATCATTAAAGAACTTTTTGCCAATTTGAGCAAATGCGCCATATTCATTAATATCAATCGAATTGGTCAGGTCATTAAAAATAGTACCCGCTGAATTCAAATCATATAAACGGTAAGAAGCACCCACCTGAAACTCTAAAACATTATTAAATGCATTGGTAAAGTTATACATCCCTTCATAGTGATAGAGATTGCTTTTATCATCAAACTTAGCACCGTAAGTACCATTATTAAAGTTAGTAGCACTAATATTGGTATTCATGATCTTATTTTTTGCAGTTTCAAAAGCTGCAGATCCAGGAAGTGCCCGCCCCTGATCTGCTTGATTGCGAGCTAAATTAGTGGCAGATGCATCAGTTTGACCAGCCAGTCTTGCACCGAGATATGTATTAAGATATTGACCATACCATCCGGTTTGACCGCCTGATGGCTTCCACGATTCGTTAATATAACTTCCAAGAATGGAGGAGATATAGGAATCGCCGGATCGCTCCTGAGTGGTATATCCTTTCAGGTAAAAATCTTGTCCTTTAAGCTCTAATTTATATTGACCGATATTAAAGTTGCGAAGCGAATAGCGATCGGACCCTGTATAAACAGAAGTTCCTGTACCCCAGTTTGCCTGAGCCACAGCCTGAATTGTATTGGTAATATTATAATATACAGCGCCCGAAGCTTTTAATGATTTTGTATCGTAATCAACTAAGTCCTGTTCATTGTATCCGGTTCTGGAGATGTTCTGATTTGGAATCACACCTGCATTATTCAGCCCAAAATACAAGGGTAAATATTGATTAATGGTTGCTGGCCTAAGCGCAGCCGGAACATTCGCATTGATAAAACCAATATAAGTAGGGTAAGATGAACCCGCCGGAACCAGACTGAGAACAGCTCTTGGATCAAAAGCATTGCCGGATGCGGAAAGTAAGGCACCTCGCACTCCTGATTCAAAATTTTGGGCAACATTACGCAAATTCTGACTTACTTCATCCCCGTAAACATTAATACCATCGTAATTGGTATCACTGTTTCTGTCTCCTGATTTAAATGTTCTGGCATTGCGGTCAAAGTTGGAGTAATTTGTTCCCATCCAGTCCTTCGCCTGTAAAAATGAAAACGAAGCTTTTACTCCGAATTTGTTATTCCATGATTTAGCCAGACGTACATCGAGCTGATTGAAAGGCTGAACACTTGAGTTATTATCATTAACGTGATTTACGCCCGTTTTATATTGAAAACTCGCACCTTGATATTTAAAAGGATCTTTGGAAGTCATAAGCAAGGTTCCATTAATACCTCCTGCGCCGTACAAAGCGGAAGATGCACCCGGCAAAAGTTCTACATTATCAACATCAAGTTCTGTAATACCAACGATATTACCCACCGAAAAATTTAAACCTGGTGCCTGGTTATCCATTCCATCAATATATTGATTGAAACGTGTATTTCCGTTTGAGTTAAATCCCCGTGTATTGATAGATTTGAATGTCAAACTTTGCATACTACTCTCTACACCCTTCATATTGTTTAAAGCATCGTAAAATGAAGGCGCAGCAATTTCTCTGATCGTAGCAGCGCTCATTCGCTCAATCGATACAGGTGATTCCAAAATGCGTTCGGGTGTTCTGGATGCCGAAACGACAACATCACCACCTAATAAAACAGCAGCTTCTAATTCAATATTTATTCCTGAGGTATTACCAGTGATCTGGCGTTCTACTGAACCGTAACCAACATACGAGGCAACCAGGGTAAAGGGCAATTTGGCAGATGTAGTAAAAGAAAAACTCCCGTCATTTGATGAAGCAGTACCTCCTGCCTGACCTTTTATAGTAACACTAACGCCTGCCAAACCCTCTTTAGAAAGTTTATCCTTAACGGTTCCGCTAATGGTGATGTTTTGTGCCTGAGCTGCGAAATTTATCGTAAATACGCATAACAACACAAACATGATCTGTGTAAAGTTTCTACTCATAAGTTGCTTATAATTTGGTTATTTGTATAATTAGTTAAGATAAACTTAAATGCTTTTTTTGAATTAAACAAATTATGTCAGCATAATAATCTTAAATCTTTCTATTATTTGGATTGATAGTCAGTTAATTGTATTTTCATCTAATTAAACCAGCAATATCCGCTATCTTAGTAACCTGATATTTCAGCTAACCTTATCATGAATAAAATTAAAGCTCTGTTTTGTGTCGTCATTCCTGTAGCACTCGCTTTTTTATTTAATACAAAAATCGGACAGACCCCACCCTTACTAAAATTCCTTAATCCCTTTATGGGTTTTTGGCAAAATGCCGAAAACAATCACTTCATGTTCAACCATAAAGTAAGAATTAAGGGCGCTTTAGACAAAATTGAGATTGTTTTTGACGACCGTATGATCCCTCATATCTTCGCCCAGAATGATCATGATCTTTATTTAGCACAAGGTTATGTTACGGCCATGCATCGTTTGTGGCAAATGGATTTTCAAACCCGTTTCGCTGCAGGAAGAATAAGTGAAGTGGTAGGTGATAAAGCAATTGAAGTTGACCGTTACCAGCGTAGAATGGGAATGGTTTATGGGGCTGAGAACTCTTTAAAGGGCATGATGGCTGATGCTAAATCAAAAGAAATGATTTTGGCTTATACCGACGGAATAAACGCCTATATCAAAACACTTTCTCATGCAAATTATCCGTTGGAATATAAAATACTGGATTTTAAGCCTGAAGCCTGGACTCCGGTAAAATGTGCTCTGCTGCTCAAGCAGATGTCGGCTGTACTGGCCATGGGTTCTGATGAATTTTACATGACCAATATTCTTAAAAAGTTCGGCCCACAGATTACAAAAGATTTATTCCCTGATTATCCCTTTAAAGAAGACCCGATTATTCCGGTTGGAACAAAGTGGGATTTTACACCGCTAACCACACCAAAAACGCCTCAAAGCTTCACGCAGGCAACCACTGGCGAAGTTAAAACCAAAGAGAAGATCGAAGGAATCGGCAGTAATAACTGGGCACTTTCCGGTGATAAAACGGCTTCAGGATATCCGATTCTAGCAAATGATCCGCATTTGGATTTAACCCTTCCATCAATCTGGTACCAGATTCAACTTCATGCGCCAGGCGTGAATACCTATGGCGTTTCTCTTCCTGGGGCACCTGGCGTGATCATCGGATTTAACCAGAATATTGCCTGGGGAGTAACAAATGTTGCTGCCGATGTGCTTGACTTTTACGAAATTAAGTTTAAAGATTCCACTCACAACGAATATTGGTATAATAACAAATGGAACAAGACCACCAAACGTTTAGAAACCATAAAAATTCGTGGTGGAGAAAATGAGGTTGATACCGTTTATTACACGCACCACGGACCTGTGGTATATTTTCAGAAAGCCAAATATTCAAGGGCTGATAATGTCCCTGTTGGAGATGCCCTAAGATGGATCGCTCACGAAAAGTCGAATGAATTGATGACTTTTTACTATTTAAACAGGGGTAAAAATTACAATGATTATCGCCATGCGTTAACTTATTACACAGCTCCTGCACAAAATTTTGTATTCGCCAGTACAGACAATGATATTGCGATTACCCCTAATGGAAAGTTCCCATTAAAATGGAAAGATCAGGGAAAATTTATTTTAGACGGAACTGATCCTGCTTATGACTGGCAAGGCTGGATTCCGGCATCTCAAAATCCTACTGTTAAAAATCCGTCCCGCGGATTTGTGAGTTCTGCTAACCAATCTTCTACAGATCAAACTTATCCTTATTATATCAATTGGGAATTTGCCCCATACGAAAGAGGAAAAAGAATCAACGATAGACTTGCATCCATGAGCAAGGCAACCGCAGACAGCATCCGACTGATGCAGACTGACAATTATAGCATTCTGGCTCAGAACTTACTCCCTGCCTTGCTTCCGAAACTTAATTTTGATGGCCTTAACGCTACGCAAAAAGAAGGACTTAGCTACCTTAACAAATGGAACAAACGTTATGACGCAGATGAAATTGCAGCCAGTATTTTTGAAATCTGGACGAAACGTTTGTCTTTTAATATATGGAATGATGAATTTGTTGTAAAGGGAATTCCAATGCGCTATCCATCAAGAGACCGTACGGTTGAAATGATTTTAAAAGAACCAAATGCACCATGGTATGATAATGTAAATACTAAACAGAAGGAAACGCTTACAGATCTGGTTAACGAAGCATTTAAGTATAGCTGTGATAGTTTAGAAAGAAGATTCGGCCCGATTAACAAGGAGTGGCGTTGGAGCAATTTAAAACAAACCAATGTACCTCATTTGGCCAAAATACCAGGTTTTGGATCAAAAGTTTTACAAATCGGTGGTGCCAAAAGCACGATAAATGCGATCAGTGAAACCAATGGGCCATCATGGAGGATGGTTATAGAACTCGGGAAGAACCCTAAAGGCCACGGAGTTTATCCGGGAGGCCAGTCGGGAAATCCGGGCAGTAAATTTTATGATAACATGGTTGATACCTGGGCAAATGGTCAATTGTACGACCTGTTTTACATGAATAGTGCTGATGATCAGTCGGCCAAAATAATCTCTCGTTTAAAAATTTCAAAATAGATCTCAATGGTTTTTATCGTTATAGCTATAATTTGCTTTTTTCTTCAAATGGTTGCACCATGGTGGGTAATCATTGTTATTTCATTTACCACCTGCGGCATTATTGGTAAAACTGGTAAAATCGCTTTCTGGCAATCCTTTTTTGCCATTTTTTTATTATGGATTGGCTACGCCTTATTTAAGAGCCTGCCAAATGATAATATTCTAGCAGGAAGAGTTGCAGTGATGACAGGCATCAAAGTTTGGTGGGCTCTGATTTTGGTAACAGGAATCATAAGCGGATTAGTGGCCGGGATTAGCGGCCTTTGTGGCTATCATTTTCGCACCGGGATGCTGGCAAAAAAAACTGACGAGAAAATAGCATAATGCTTCGTACTTTTGCCGGGTGAAACTAGAAAATGAAAACATATTCTTAATTGACAGTGATGAATCTTTTAATGCACTAGCTTTATCTACCTTTAAGTTTCAGGCTGAAAACTGCACCATCTATAAGAATTATATTCAAAACCTGAATATTGATGCCAATAGCATTACGGATATTGAACAAATTCCCTTTCTGCCTATTGGCTTTTTTAAAACCCAGACTATTTTAAGTAGCAATGCACCAATAGAAGTTACTTTTAGCAGCTCCGGTACAACAGGCATGGTACAGAGTAGCCACTTTGTTACTGATGCGAGCTTATATGAAACAAGTTATTTGCAGGCTTTCGATGTGTTTTATGGTAGCATCAGCAACTATTGTGTTTTAGCATTACTTCCCTCCTACCAGCAACGATCGGGCTCTTCTTTAATTTATATGGTTAATGATTTAATCGAAAAAAGTCGCCACCCGCAAAGCGGATATTTTCTTCATAATGACGAGGATTTATACCATACATTAAAAAACTTAAAAGAGAAAAAGCAACCTACAGTATTAATTGGTGTAACTTATGCCCTTCTGGACTTTATTGAAAAATATGCAGTTTATTTTCCGGAGCTCATTGTAATGGAAACCGGCGGTATGAAAGGTAAGCGCAAAGAGATGGTCAGAGAAGAATTGCACGATCAGTTAACAAAAGGCTTTGGTGTAACGACTATTCACAGCGAATATGGCATGACCGAGTTATTATCTCAGGCTTATTCTTTAGGTCATGGTATATTTAATTGTCCGAAATGGATGAAAGTGTTTACAAGAGACACCAACGATCCGCTGACTTTAGTTGCGCATGGTAAAACAGGAGGAATTAATGTAATTGATTTGGCTAATATCAATTCGTGTTCTTTTATAGCCACGCAAGATCTTGGCAAAATTTACCCTGACGGCAGCTTCGAAGTATTAGGACGATTTGATAATGCTGATATTAGGGGATGTAATTTGCTGGTGCAATAATTAAATCAATCTACCACTTAAATTAAAAGGCTTAACTTCTATTATTTTTATTTTTGCTAGCTAACGGGCCTGAAACATTTAAACCATCTCGAAGCCAATAGGAGTATCTAATAAGCTAAACAGAATTTCATTTTTGAGCGCAGCGTTGGGTCAGTTAACTCAGGTACTAAATGCTTCCTGACTACCCAAAACTTCGATTCCTCTCTGGTATAAGCGGGCTAATTCAATAGCCCTACCCGTATATTCCGTATTAACAAGCGTAGCTGGTGTATACCTTTGCAACTTTCGCTCAGAAATAGGCAGAACATTCGCCATTTCTTCAAGTGTTATGGATACCTGTTGTGAAAAAGAATTAACGACTTTTTAGAAACTCCAGGACGACCAAGGTTTAAAATTCAAACCCTGATGCTACAATGGCTCAACCTTCCATAATTACATGGAGCGGAATCAATATTGATTTTTGATATACAGGAATTGGCTCCTCTATCACATTGCTCTATTAATTTCTTCTTTATAACAGAAAATTATACGCCAATACAACATTTTAGTCCGAAATTATTAAGTCTTTTGAAGAACCTGTACCATTAATTAAACCAAAATCATCATCTAGATGTTCTATTTGCACTCCAATCGGTACAAGTTATATTAAATTGCAAAAAGGACAACTTTCAGATTGAAAATTGTCCTTTTTAGTTTATTATTTCACTTCCTCAAAATTACATTTTGAGCATTTTTGCAATAGCTACTCTATAACCCAGACTTTTTCTTTATAACTAATTATTCTGCAATAAGCAGGAAATAATTTTTCTTGCCTTTTTGAACCACTATAAACTGATCGTTAATGAGATTCTCCAGATTAAATACTTGCCCAAAATCTGAAATTTTTTCTTTGTTGATAGAAACGCCTCCACCCTGAATAAGCTTTTTTGCTTCTCCTTTAGATGAAAATACTAATGCTTTTTCTGCCAGTAAGGTTGCGGCATCTATTCCACCTGCTAGTTCTGTTTTAGAAATCTGAAACTGGGGAACACCTTCAAACATTTCCAAAACCTGTTTTGCTGATAAGCTTTTTAGAAATTCAAGTGAGCCATTCCCAAATAAGAATTCTGATGTTTTTACTGCGGTTTCTAAAGCCTCAACAGAATGGGTTTTGATCGTAATATCTTCCGCCAACGCTTTCTGTAAAATACGTAAATGAGGCGCAGCATTGTGTTCAGCTTCCAAAGCTTCAATTTCTTCTTTAGTTTTTAAAGTAAAAATTCTGATCCATTTTTTCACGTCATCATCAGAGGCATTTAACCAAAACTGATAGTATTTATAGGGAGAAGTCTTTTCAGGATCTAACCAAACTGCTCCGCTTTCCGTTTTACCAAATTTAGTTCCGTCGGCTTTTTTAATCAACTGCGTGGTAATGGCATAAGCTGTACCAGCGTCTTTTCTTCTGATTAATTCTGTACCGGTAACAATGTTACCCCATTGATCAGAGCCCCCCATTTGAACCAGACAGTTTTCATTTTTCCATAAATGGTAAAAGTCATAGCCTTGAATCAGCTGGTAGCAAAACTCAGTGAAAGATAAGCCAGAATCGCCTTCTAAACGACGCTTCACACTATCTTTAGCCATCATATAGTTTACAGTAATGTGCTTACCCACATCTCTGATGAAGGTAAACAAGTTCATATCCTTAAACCAATCGGCATTATTTACCATCACTGCGCCGTTGCCGCCATCTTCAAATTTTAAAAATTTAGCTAACTGGGTTTTCATGCCCTTAAGGTTATGCTCAATCATTTCAGGCGTTTGCAAATTGCGTTCATCAGATTTTCCCGAAGGATCGCCTACCATACCGGTAGCACCGCCTACCAATGCAAAAGGCTTATGACCAGCTTTTTGAAAATGAATCAATGTCATGATCTGCGTCAAATGACCTACATGTAACGAATCAGCCGTAGGATCAAAACCAATATAACCAGAAGTCATACCTTCCTTTAGTTTTTCCTCAGTATTCGGCATAATATCATGCAGCATGCCACGCCATCTTAACTCTTCAACAAAATTTGTCATCGTCTTAAACATTTAATGGCTGCAAAGATAAAATTTTAGCTTAGAAAGTATTTTAATTTGATCAAGTTTACTGAAGCGCTTATATAATTTTTGAGAAATTACAGAAAATCTTACCTTGCAAATCATGAACTTTCTATCTCATTATTATTTCGACCGGTTAAGTGAGGATGCCTGTGTGGTCATGGGAACCGTGCTGCCCGATTTAATTAAAAATGCAAAACAGGCCAATCTTTATCCTCAAAAGAATGAATTTCTATTTACCGGCAATACGGAGGAAGAAAGCCTGCTCAAAGGATGGAAACGACATTTAAATGTAGATTTGTATTTTCATTCTTCCGTGTTTTTTCTAGAAAAAACAACTGAACTGAAAATATTAATTAAGCCTATAGTCGAAAACACGCTCGTACGCCCATCATTTCTGGCACATATTGGCTTGGAATTATTGCTTGATCACTTATTGATCGAACATAACCTTATCCAGGTCAATCAATTTTACGAATACCTCAGCGAAGCAAAAAAAGCATCCTTATCCGATTTCCTGGCACATGCCGGGTTACAGGATCAAACTGTTTTCTTCCGGTTTCTGGACGATTTTATCAGCAGCAAATATTTGTTCAGCTATCAGAAAATGGATAATATCAGCTATGCTTTGAATCGGATCTGTATGAGGCTTTGGCCGCAATCACTTGATCAGAATCAGCTGGATGCGCTAACGATTCAGTTAGAAATCTTCAAAAAAATATTACAAAAAGACTTTTTTCAGATTTTTGAAGAAATAGAACATAAATTGTAGGCTTTAAGGCAATTAATTTGCAATTACAGACGCTCGTAAGTGGTTTCTACACCATCTGCAGCAATTATCCCGAAAAATAAAATAAGTTTTTTCCTGCTAAGATTGATATAAGTTTTCTCTTTATTCCCGTCAAAGATTAAATAGGCATTCGCACTAGTGTTATTAATGGCTTTACTCTCCTTCATAATGGTATAAGTACCACTTTTGGTCACCTTACCATCTGTAATAAATTCATAGTTATTGCCTTCGAATTTTAGAATATTGCCATTCCCAGGTTTATTTTTCTGGTTGATGATGGGAATAAATCCACCTACAGTACCTCTAAATTCCCATCTACCAGAGATATTATCTTCATTATCATCATTACCCTTTTTACACGCAAACAGGGTACATATAATCATTATTACCGAAAAATTTTTAAGAGCAGTTTTCATCGTAGCGGATTTATGTTTGATGATATAACGATTGCAACGCAGCAAACGCTACAAGAATAGAAAATTATTTATACAGTAACCAAGGATAATAGCCTATATGCTTTTTATATTTGTTGCATGTCGCTATTTACAGTAAAAGAAGAAATGGAAGCCTTAGTGGCTGAATTAAATCAACACAATTACAATTACTATGTGCTGGCCATGCCTACCATAGGCGATTATGAGTTTGATAAGAAGTTAAAGCGTCTTTCTGAGCTGGAAGCTGCTCATCCCGAATTTGCAGATCCTAACTCGCCCACGCAACGTGTAGGCGGAGAGATCACTAAAAACTTTATTACTGTGAACCATAAATATCCGATGCTATCGCTCGGAAACACTTACAATGAGCAGGATTTGCGGGATTTTGATGAGCGTATCCGCAAAGCGATAGGTGACAATTTTCAATATGTATGCGAATTAAAATTTGATGGTTTATCCATTAGTTTAACTTACGAAAATGGAAAACTGCTCCGAGCGGTAACTCGTGGAGACGGAACAAAGGGTGATGATGTGACCAGTAACGTTAAAACAATACATACCATTCCTCACCAGATAAAAGCAAACCAGGCGCCGGAACATTTTGAAATCAGAGGGGAAATTTTTATGCATAAACCTGCCTTTCTACGGCTGAATGCTGCCCGCGAAGAGCTGGGTGAGATCCCATATGCCAATCCACGCAATTTTGCATCCGGTACAATAAAGATGCAGGATAGTAAAGAAGTAGCTAAACGTCCGCTGGATGGCTTTATTTATTTTCTATATACCGAAAAAAATGAATTCAAAAATCATTGGGATAGTCTTGAAGCCGTAAAACAATGGGGTTTCCATGTTTGCGAACACAACAGGCTGGTTAATACCATTGATGATGTACTCGCTTTTATCCATCATTGGGAAGAAGAACGCTTTAAATTGAGTTACGATATTGATGGAATAGTAATCAAGGTAAATAGCTATGCACAACAACAGGAACTTGGCTTTACAGCTAAATCACCTAGATGGGCAATTTCTTATAAATACAAAGCCGCAGAGGTAGAAACGGTGCTGGAGAAAGTAACCTACCAGGTTGGGCGTACCGGAGCTGTAACGCCTGTGGCCAATTTAAAACCTGTTTTACTGGCCGGAACAACGGTTAAAAGGGCAACGTTGCATAATGCAAATGAAATTGAGCGTTTGGATTTACATGAGGGCGATACTGTTTTTGTTGAAAAAGGCGGAGAAATTATCCCCAAGATCATTAAAGTAAATTTAGATAAACGCATGGAAGGGACAAGTAAAATCTTATACCTTCATAATTGTCCGGAATGTGGTACTGAACTGGTTAGAAAGGAAGGCGAAGCGGTCCACTATTGTCCCAATGATGAGGGTTGCCCGCCACAAATTGTGGGTAAAATTCAACATTTTATTTCGCGTAAGGCGATGAACATTGATGGCCTGGGTGATGAAACCATTGAAACGTTTTATAAAAACGGACTGATCAGGCACATCAGCGACCTTTACACTTTAAATCAGAAATCAGAGCAACTTAAAGTGCTTGATAGATTTGGTGAACGCTCTATCGAAAACATGCTGTTAGGAATAGAAAAATCTAAGGAAATGCCTTTCGAAAAGGTTCTTTTTGGATTAGGAATTCGTTACGTTGGGGAAACCGTAGCTAAAAAATTAGCTGCCGGAGTGAAGAATATTGATAACCTGGCAAAGGCAACCATAGAAGCGCTGATCTCCATTGATGAGATCGGGCAGCGCATAGCGGAAAGCATTGTTGAATATTTCGCAAAAACCGATCATTTAACACAGGTTGAATTATTAAAAACTGCCGGATTACGCTTTGAAATTGAAGAAAAGCTAATTGAACTCGCTAGTGACAAACTTATTGGAAAAACATTCGTAATTTCGGGCGTTTTTGAAAAATATAGTCGTGATGAACTCAAAGACATGATTGAAGGTAATGGCGGAAAGATTTTGAGTGGCATTTCAGGAAAACTTAATTATTTAGTTGCCGGAGATAACATGGGTCCGTCAAAACTGGAGAAAGCAACCAAGCTTAATATTCCCATCATCAGTGATGAAGAATTGCTTGGAATGTTGGGAGATTAAACGCTTAATTTTAAATATTAATTATTATGAGACACATCCTAAACGGGGATTTATAGTCAAAAGAACACACAGGTAAAAAACCTGTGCTAAACAAAAAATACATATCAATAATGAACAAATTTCAGGGTACTGGTGTGGCTATGGTCACTCCTTTTAACACAGATGGATCTGTTGATTATAATGGCTTAAAAAGCCTGATTAATCATTTGATCGACGGAGGGATAGATTATCTCGTTTCTTTAGGTACAACCGGCGAAACCGCTACCATGACCAAGGACGAGAAGAAGAAGGTCTGGGCATTTACCGCTGAAGTGAATAATAATAGATTACCACTCGTTGCCGGAATCGGTGGAAATAACACAATCGCGGTAGCGGATGATATTAAATCATTCGACCATACCGGATATAGCGCCATTTTATCTGTTAGTCCCTACTATAACAAACCTACCCAGGAAGGCATTTATCAGCATTATAAATATTTAGCTGAAGTTTCCCCACTGGATTTAATCCTCTACAACGTCCCCGGGCGTACGATGAGCAATATGAGTCCGGAAACAACTTGCAGGCTGGCGCACGATTTCAAAAACATCATTGCAACGAAAGAAGCATCAGGCAGCTTTGATCAGTTTAATCAGATCATGAGAGATAAACCTGATGATTTTCTATTAATTTCCGGCGATGACCCGATTACCTTACCCATGATTGCCCTGGGCGCTTCGGGCGTGATTTCCGTTATTGCAAATGCGGTTCCAAAACCTTTTACAGACATGGTTAATTTATGTTTGGAAGGCGATTTTAAAGCAGCTAATCCTTCCCACTTAAGTTTGGTTGAGTTTACGCGTTTAGCTTTTGCTGAAGGAAATCCGGCAGGAATTAAAGCGGCCTTGAAACATTTAAATATTTGTGGCGATACGGTTAGATTACCACTGATCAAAGCTTCATCATCTTTAGAACAATCGATTATTGCTGAACTTGATAAAATAATTCAAACAGCTTAATCGCATCGTTTAATAATGAAAAGGCTTCCAAATTAAATCTGGAAGCCTTTTTTCATTTAATAAGATTATTTGAACAGCATCGGCGTAAATTCCGACAGGTAATCCCGCCAGTTCGACCAGGTATGCCCGCCCTCACTTTCTTTATAATCATATTTAAAGCTCATTCCATCAAGCTTCTTTCTGAAGTCACTCACATTTTTATATAAAAAATCTGTTTTACCAATCGCAATCCAATATAATTTATAACCATCTTTCTTTTGTGCTTCAAGTTTCAAATCCAAATCTTTGTAGATAGGGCTTAGCGCACTGGCCGGCGGCAATATTGCCGGAGAAAATAAACCGACATACCCAAAAGTTTTAGGATAATTTGCCGATATATAAAGGGAATGAAATCCTCCCATTGATAAACCTGCAATGGCACGATCATTCTGCGTTTTACCGGTACGATAGTTTTTATCTGTAAAATCAATAATTTCTTTAAAGTAAGATTCCATATCTCCATTAAAAACATCTGGCGTCATCATAATCGGCTTATAAAGACCTTTGGAAGATTCTCCCGGGGCAGCGCTGTTACTGGTATGTCCATTAGTCATCACTACAATCATTGGCTTGGCTTTGCCGGCAGCAATAAGGTTATCTAAAATCTGGGAAGCTCTGCCAAGTTGCATCCAGGCTTCCTCATCTCCACCCACACCATGTAACAGATATAAAACAGGATAATTTCCTTTTGATGTTTCATAGGCCGGAGGCGTGTAAACCGTAAGTCTGCGGCTGGTTTTAAGACCTGCAGACTGATACCAACGTTTTGCCACTGTTCCATGCGGTACATCTTTAACCATATATAAATCTGCCTTGCCATTTCCTGCTAAAAATACATTGACAACAGATGATACATCTCTGATCAGGTAAACATTATTTGGATCGCGGATTTTCAATCCATCAACAATAAAGCTGTAACTGTAAAGTTCTGAAGGTAAAACTGCCGAAGTAAATGACCAAACACTGTCTGATCCTAATTTCATTTCCTGGACTGGTGACATATTTGGTTTTGCCACTAAAAAATCACCCTGTATTTCTACCTTCCTGGCATTTGGGGCTTTAAGCCTGAAAGTAAAAGTACCATCAGCATTCGTTTGGGGAGAAATAATCTCTTTCTGACGACCAAAATTTAAATTTTCCTGGGCGTAAGTTAATTGTGTGCAACACAGCAGCACCAGCAGTATTAGTTTTTTCATGGTAGGGATAAGGGAATCTTGATAATTTAATTTTGGCAATAAAAACAATGGCCTCTTTGCATAAAGAGGCCATTTGATATCATATTTATTTAAAATCGCTTATTCTTTATTTTTAGTATTCTGCACTTCCAAGCGAATGGCCTGGGCTAAGTTCTTTAAATCCTGCATACCTTTACGTACACGGGTTCCGGCAGCGCTGTTTCCTTTGTTATAAAACTTGTCTGCATCAGCTTCTAAAGCCGAGATTAAACTTTTTACTTCTTCAAATTTTTTCATTTTCTTAGTACTCCTATGGTTTTAAAAGTTTGATTTTTAAATATCTAACTCTAATTTAATAGGTTTGTTGTAGGAAAAAAAATTTATAGCTAAATAAAAAAACGGCATTTACAGTGGTTTTTTCCACATAACAGCCCTTATTAACAATATTTTAAACCAGCCACCACACCCAAATCATTCATTACCAGACGATTGAAAAAAATTCTCATAAAAAAAGCTCTTCAAATGCATTCTGAAGAGCTTTTTAACATTAAAAATATTTTAAGCCATTTCGAATTGATTCTCTTTGTAATAACCGTTTTCAAGCTTTTCGGCAACCTCGCTAAAGGCGTCTAATGTACGTTGAACATCCTCTAACGTATGCACAGCTGTTGGAATTAAGCGCAACTCGATCATTCCTTTTGGAATTACCGGATAAACCACAATGGAACAGAAAATACCGTAATTCTGACGTAAATCGAAAGTAATTGCTGTAGCATCAGTGAGCTCTCCTTTTAAAAATACTGGCGTTACCACAGAATCAGTCACACCCAAATCAAAACCTCTCTCACGCAATCCTTTTTGCAAAGTCATCGCAATTTCCCACAATTTATCTTTAAGTTCTGGTTTACTCTTTAACAATTCCAGACGCTTCAGCAATCCTTTTACCATTGGCATTGGTAATGCCTTAGCAAAAGTTTGTGAACGCATGTTATATCTTAAAAAGTTAGTGATTTCTTCTGTTGATGCTACGAAAGCACCAATACCCGCCATTGATTTTGCAAATGTTCCGAAATACACATCAATGCCTTCAATACAATCTTGCGCTTCATGCGTTCCGGCACCGGTTTTACCCATGGTACCAAAACCGTGTGCATCATCAACCAAAATGCGGAAATCGAATTCCTTTTTTAAATCAACAATTTCCTTTAATTTACCCTGAGCTCCGCTCATTCCGAATACACCTTCAGTAATCAATAAAATACCGCCGCCAGATTCTTTGGTTAATTTGGTAGCACGTTCAAGTTGCTTTTTGGCACTTGTAATATCATTGTGCTGATAAACAAATCTCTTACCCATGTGCAAACGCAGACCATCAATAATACAAGCATGCGATTCACCATCGTACACAATTACATCATTTCTATCAACCAAAGTATCGATGATAGAAACCATTCCCTGGTAACCATAATTCAACAAAAAGGCATCAGGTTTGCCAACAAATGCAGCAAGTTCCTGCTCCAGCTGCTCATGGTATTTTGAATTTCCACTCATCATACGAGCACCCATTGGGTAAGCCATACCAAATTCGGCAGCTGCATCAGCATCTGCTTTCCTTACCTCAGGATGATTGGCCAAGCCTAAATAATTGTTTAAACTCCAAACCAAATGCTCTTTTCCTTTGAATTGCATGTGTGGTGCAATTTCTCCCTCTAATTTTGGAAACGAGAAATACCCATGAGACCATTTCTGGTGTTGACCAAGCGGGCCCATGTGCTTTGCTATCTTTTCAAATATATCCAATGTATTGTGTATTATTTTATTATTATAATTTTTGCGAATTTACGATTTATTCGGCTTAAAATCAACCACTCCGCAATGACCTTGCCAATTTTAAATTTATTTAACTTTCTTTAACGCAAAAAGCCCCAAGTAAACTTGAGGCTTATAATTATATTTGGTTTGATCTAGTCAACGTTATCGTGTAAGAATGAATTATTTGGTCTGATTTCAGTGCCACCATCCTGATCATTACTTAATGTGAAACGGCTTACTTGCGATTCAGAAGAATGCTGAACTTGCTGTAATTGCATTTGTTTGCGTTTATAAGCAGGTTCGTTTTCTAATTCCTGTAAGCCGTTGGTAGTACGCAACTTCATGCTCAAATCTTTCAAACGTAAAATCCGTTCTTTAGATTTTTTCAATTGCTCTTCCATTGATTCGTCGCTTTTATCATCATCCAAGCCAACAACCGGCATTGGTTCAGGTTCAGGCGTACGTACTGGTTCTACAACAGCAACAGGGGTTTCAAAAACAAAGTTAGGCTCAGCCAGCTTTACTTCAAACTCATAACCCTGCTCTTTTTGTTCTTCTACATGAGGTTCTTCCTCGATCAATGTATGTCGAACGATATTATTGTCCGGCTCTTGGTATTTAGGTGCTTCCGTTTTCGCAAACATACCACCAAATAAATCAGCCTGAGGAACCTCTTCTTTAGTTTTTAATACCGGCTCATAACTTGGTTCAGCTTTAGGCTGAATAAATGAGTTAACCGGCTCAATAGGCCGAACTAACGGTGCTTCTTCAGGTGTTAATAAAGAGATTTTCTTTTTGTTTTTCTCTTCATGTACACGCTCTTCAGAAGTTTGAAAACCAGTAGCAATAATGGTTACCGATAGTTTTTCTCCCAATGATTCATCTGTACAGTTACCCCAGATCAAATCTGCTGACAGGCCTGCTTTTTCTTGAATGTAATCAGTGATGATAGAAACCTCATCCATAGTTACTTCACGAGCACCAGAACTGATGTTTAATAGAATATAACGAGCTCCTTCTATTTCACTGTCTTTTAATAATGGTGATGCTAATGCTCCCTCAACAGCCTGATGAGCACGATCTTCACCCTCTGCAGAGAAACTACCCATGATGGCTACACCACTTTCTTTCATTACAGTACGCACATCCTTAAAATCCACGTTGATATAACCGGGAACAGTAATGATTTCTGCAATACCCTTAGCAGCTGTTGTTAAAATATCATCCGCCTGACCGAACGCTGAACCAAGGGTTAAGTTCCCAAAAATTTCACGTAAACGGTCATTGGAAATAACCAGGTAAGAATCTACATACTTTTTCAGTTCTTCCATACCCTCATCTGCCTGCAACCTACGACGCTTCCCTTCAAAAGAAAATGGGGTAGTAATGATTGCAACCGTTAAGATATCAAGTTCTTTAGCAGCCTTCGCGATAATTGGCGATGCACCTGTACCTGTACCTCCACCCATACCTGCTGTAATGAACAACATTTTTGTAGTACTGCCCAGCATGGCCTTAATATCATCTATATTCTCAATTGCTGAGTTTTTACCCACCTCAGGAATTGATCCGGCACCCATCCCTTCGGTTAAACTAGCCCCTAACTGAACCTTATTAGGTATAGGACTAGATTCCAAAGCCTGAGCATCTGTATTACAAATAATAAAATCCACACCAGTAATACCAGATAGGTACATATGGTTTACTGCGTTTCCGCCACCGCCTCCAACACCAATTACTTTGATGATTGAAGACTTATCTTTTAACATTTCGAACTGCATATATTTATGAATCAGTTGTTTAAAATTTTTTAAATTCTGTTCATTACCGAATGTAATATTAACACTTTTTCAACAGACGTTTTCCACAACTGTTAATAATGTGGAAAACTCATATTTTGTTGAAAAGTATTTTAGCTTTTAAGATAATCTTCATCACTAACATTCATATCATCTTGAATAAACGTCCTGGTTTTAGCCAGTAATTTATCAAAAAGACCTGGTCTGCCCGGCTTTTCTTTTGCTACTTTTTGTTTCTCTACAAATACACCTGGTTGCTTCATCTCTTCTACAAGCTCTTCAGCCTTTTGAATACCTTTGATTAATAAACCAACACTGGTGGCATACATCGGGCTTTTTAAATCATCATAAATCGCTTTCGGCATATCTTCATATTTCGACAAATGCTCATTAGGATAACCGATGCGGCAATCTAAACCAGTTACATATTCAACAGCCTGAGATAAGTGTTTTAATAATGCACCACCACCGGTAATTACAATACCACCAATTAACTTCTTCTCATAACCAGATGATTTAATTTCGTAATAAACATGCTCGATGATTTCTTCCATGCGGGCCTGAATTACGTATGCTAAATTCTTTACCGAGATTTCTTTTGGTTCACGGCCACGAAGACCCGGAACGCAGATAATCTCATTTTCCTTATTTTCTTCAGCCAATGCAGAACCAAAACGTGTTTTTAATAATTCGGCCTGATTACGCATTACAGAACAACCTTCTCTGATATCTTCTGTTACGCTGTTTCCGCCAAATGGGATAACAGCCGTATGACGAATAATTCCCTCATGGAAAATAGCGATATCGGTTGTACCACCACCAATATCTACAAGCGCTATACCGGCTTCTTTTTCTTCATCGCTCAACACCGATTCTGAAGATGCCAATGGCTCAAGAATTAAATCCTGGGTTTGTAATCCTGCATTGTTTACACACTTGATGATGTTTTTTACTGCGGTAACCTGTCCTGAGATGATATGGAAATTGGCCTCCAGACGTACCCCTGCCATACCAATTGGATCTTTAATACCCGGTTCATTATCTATGGTAAATTCCTGTGGCAACACATGAATAATTTCCTCACCCGGAGGCATTACCAGCTTAAACATATCGTCAATTAACTTATCGATATCTTTCTTACCTATTTCGTTGTTTAATTCTCTTCTCGTTAAAATTCCTCTGTGTTGTAAGCTTTTGATATGCTGACCAGCAATCCCCACATTTACCACCTGAATTTCTACATTTGATTGCCCGCTGGCAATCTCTACCGCCTGGGCAATGCCTTGAACGGTTTTCTGAATGTTAGAAACTACTCCTCTTGTCACACCCGCCGATTCCGCCTTCCCTATGCCTAAAATTTCGATCTTACCATGTTGGGTTCTGCGACCAACGATGACACAAATTTTTGTAGTACCGATATCCAATCCTACTACAATGGGAGACTGACTGGTAAATTTTGCCTTGTCCATATTCGTTAATTTTGTTGAGTTTTATATTGTTTTTCTAGGGCTCTGATCTCTTTATCACGGTCTGACTTCAATTGGGCAGCCGTCTTGTTTGTTTTTTTCTTTTCTGTTGTTTGTGCTATAACCGTTTTCTTTTCGGTCTGCTTTTGCTCTTTCGGCTTATTCGCTGCTGTTGAAGTCTTTTTTTCGACTGCTTTCACCGGAGTTGCCCGCTTCACCTCCACCTTTCTAGGTGTTTCTTTGTTTGCAACAACTTTATTGGTTACAGTTGGTTTATTTTGATTGGCCGGCACAGTTTCACTCCCACCGGTATTAACTGAATCGAAAACCTGTCGTTGTATCCTCAAACTATCAGTGGGGTAAATTGTTTTTGGTTTTCTTGTAATTAATGTCGAATCTCTTTTTTCGCAAACAATCTGGTTCGTGTATTTAATGTTAATCGTCCTGTAAGCATCCCAACCCACCTGTGGCATGGCTTTTTTATAAAACAGCAACAAGTTGTTCATCTTCTTTTCCAACGAGTCTGCATTACCTAAAATGATGCGCTGGTTACCCACCCTTGGTATAAGCTCCATATCATTTTTTTGATCCACTATGATTTGTTCAATCTGCGCATCCCAAAGCGTATCTTTTTTTATGTACTGCGCTGTCTTGAAAAGATCATGAGCCAGTTTGGTGTGCAAAGTATCAATCCTGCTGCCAAAAACTTCTAAAATATTTCCTGTAGCAACCAATACATTAGCTGTAAAATTTGCAGAAATAGGCATTTTTAAACCGTCATTATCAATGTAAAAATCCTGTCCTCCCGCATTCAAAATTCTTAATATCGGCTGGCGCTGTTTCACTTCGATATGCAAAACCCCATCCATTTCCACATATACTTTAGCAAAGGCGATATAAGGATTAGATTGGAGCTTTTTCTCAATCTGATGAATATTGATACGCTCGATATTACGACCGAGCAATACACCCTGATCTTCTTTTAAAATAGCATCAATCTCTTCTCTTTCAATAAAATTATCTGCACCCGGAATGATAATCTTAACATCTGTACATTTAACGGTTTGCTTTTTTACGTTGATGAAACTCAGGAGCATCACCACACCAACCAGGCTAATTAGCCAGGCAGCGCCGGTAAATATTGTACTCCAGTCTATCCTTTTAAGCATGGGTTAATATATTTTTTAATGGATCAATGATTGTGTCGATATCGCCTGCACCAACAGTTAAAAGTAGTTCAGGCCGAGTGTCATTCACATACTGAAGCACAAAATCTTTTCCACATACCTGCTTGTTACTCAGCTTAATTTTATCAAGCAAATAAGCCGAATTGATACCCTCCATAGGCAATTCTCTCGCAGGATAAATTTCAAGCAATAGCAATTCATCAGCAGTGCTTAAAACTTTTGCAAACTCATCTGCGAAATCTCGCGTACGCGAGAACAGATGCGGCTGAAATATCACGGTTAATTTTTTATGCGGATATAACTGACGAACGGCATGGAAACAAGCTTTTAATTCTTCAGGATGATGCGCATAATCATCAATATAAATTTGCTGATTATTATTAACAATATATTCAAAACGGCGTTTTACGCCTTTAAAAGTTGAAACTGCTTGTTTCACCAGTTCCGCATCAATCCCAAGCTGTAGCGCGATAGCAATGGCAACCGTAGTATTCTCTACATTATGTTTTCCTGGCAGCATCAGGCTGATATCTTTGATTTCGTGTTGATTGTCCTGATAATCAAATACAAATTTTGAACCCGCTACACGAAGATTTAATGACCTGGCATTGGCTGTTGCGCTTGCTGCATAGCTGATGCTATTTTCCAGGGGCAAACCCTCGTGGGCATAAAGCTGTCCGCCAGATTTAATCTGGGCTGCATATAAACGGAACGACTCTTCCAAATGGCTTTTATCTCCGTAAATATCAAGATGATCTGCATCCATTGAAGTGACCACCGCAACATCGGGGTGCAGTGTCAGAAATGAGCGATCATATTCATCGGCCTCCACCACCACAACGTTATTTGCCCCGAAAAGTACGTTGCTGTTATAATTACTGGTAATCCCACCTAAAAATGCAGTGCAATCATACCCAGTATCTTTTAAAATATGCGCTATAATTGAGGATGTTGTGGTTTTGCCATGTGTACCAGCCACACCGATACAATACATTCCCTGGCTGATAATTCCCAACACCTGCGATCTTTTTTGTGGGTTGAAGCCCAGATCGATGAAATGATTCAGTATGGCGGAATCTTTAGGGATTGCAGGCGTGTAAACCACTAAGGTGTCTTCGCTCGGCGCTTTAATTTCTGAAGGAATAGTAGATACATCATCAGTATAGGAGATTTGAATTCCCTCTTCTGCTAATGCTTTGGTTAGCTTGGTTGAGGTTTTATCATATCCGTAAACTTTTTGTCCACGTTTAGCAAAATAGCGGGCAAGCGCACTCATGCCGATACCACCGACACCTACGAAATACACCTTATTTATTTTACTTAACTCCATCTTCTACTATGCTTTTATTAATTTCAAAACTTCACCGGCAATGATCTCGTCTGCTTCTTGTAAGGCCATCTTTCCAATCGCATCAGCAAGTTGTTTACTTTGCTCCTCATTTTTTAAAAGATCCAAAGCCGCAGTTACTAAAGTATCTTCGGCAGACCGGTCATTGATTAGCAATGCAGCCCTGTTTTTAACCAAGGCCATCGCATTTTTAGTTTGATGATCTTCAGCAACATTGGGAGAGGGAACCAGAATAACTGGCTTCTTTACTAAACATAGCTCTGCGATTGTACCGGCGCCAGCCCTGCTGATAATCACATCGGCAGCTGCATAAGCAAGATCCATTTTGTTCAAAAATTCCAGAATCCGAACATTCGGATGGTAATTGGTACCCAAGCGCTCAATTATTCCTTTATAATAATATTTACCCGTTTGCCAAATGACCTGAACGTCCTGGGCAATGATTTCCGGTAAATGTTTTTCAATTGCCTTGTTAAGCGTTCCTGCACCTAAACTTCCGCCTGTAACCATGATCGTTTTTTTAAGTGGATCAAGCTTCAAAAGTTCAGCACCAGCATGATGTTTTCCTTTGATATCGACTACTTCCTTACGTACTGGGTTTCCCGTTTTTAATATTCTGTCCGCAGGAAAAAATTGCTCCATATCATCAAATGCTACGCAAATTTTCGAAGCCTTCCTGCCCAGCCATTTATTGGTCACCCCGGCATAGGAATTTTGTTCCTGTATTAAATAAGGTATTCCTTTCAATGAAGCAGCATACAACACTGGTCCGGATGCATAGCCGCCAACACCTACAACGGCATCAGGCCTGAAATCGTTAATGATTTGCATCGCTCTTCTCACGCTGCCTATCACTTTAAAAGGCAGGGCCAGATTTTTAACAATCGAGCCTCTTTGCATACCACTTATATTTAAACCAATAATTTTATATCCGGCTGCAGGAACTTTTTCCATTTCCATGCGCCCATTGGCACCCACAAACAAAATTTCACACGAAGGTACCAAGCGCTTAAGCGCATTGGCTATGGCTACGGCGGGAAAAATATGCCCGCCGGTGCCACCACCTGATATGATAATTTTTGGGGAATTATTCATTTTATTATTGTTATTTTTTTACTGCTTGCTCCTCATAGCGAGGTACGAAGCAATCTCTCTATCTTATATTCTCTTTTAATAACTTGCTCCGCCATGCTTCCTCGCATTAACGATTAGCAATTTATCCAAATGCCGGAATCTCACCAACTATCACTTTATTCTTTACTTTTTCTTTGTCTTCTTTTGTGGCAACACCTGCATTTTCTTCTACATCGCGGCTCACACTAAGAATAATTCCAAAAGCCACACTGGTAAAAATCATGGAAGTTCCACCCATACTCACCAGGGGTAGCGGAACTCCGGTAACCGGACCTAAACCTACGGCCACGGCCATGTTGGCAAAAGCCTGAATGGTTAAACTAAAACTTAACCCGGCGGCCAGCAACGCCCCAAATGCTTTTGGGGCCCGGGTCACTATTTTTATACATCGGTATAAAAGCACCAGGTATAGCACCATGATAACAATTCCTCCCACAGTCCCCCATTCTTCAATAATAATGGCGAAAATAAAATCGGAATATGGGTGTGGCAGGAAATTGCGCTGGGTACTATTCCCTGGCCCCTTACCAAAAACCCCTCCGGTAGCCAGGGCAATTTTTGCCTGATCTGCCTGGAAAGTTTTATCTGAATGCTGCATCTCTGGATGCAGAAATGAGTTAATACGGGACATGTACGTTTTTCTCCTTGGTCCCAAAAAGAAAACGAACATCAACAGCAAAAATCCCCCGGCACAAACAATGGCAATCTGCTTAATACTAATCCGACCAATAATCAGCAGTAAGATACTTACACCAAAAAGCATTAACGCAGTGGAAAGGTTTGCTAAGGCAATCAATACAAATACCACACACACCGAACCCATAATAGGCACAAATGACTGCTTTACATCTTTAATATTCTCTTGCTTTTTAGTCAACATCCGGGCAAGAAAAGTAATCAGCGCCAGTTTAGCTAAATCGGAAGTTTGAAAGGTTAAACCGATAACCGGAATTTTTACCCAGCGTGAAGCATCATTCAGGTTCGTACCAAAAATCAAAGTATAAATTAATAGCGGTATGGTGATAATCATCAGAATCTTTGATATCCCCGCATAATACCTGTAGTCGAGTAAATGGGCAATATAAATCATTCCGATCCCCATTAACACAAAAATCAGATGCTTCGTTAAAAGCAGCTTTTCTACCGCTTCCCCTTTTTTATAAGCCAATGTTCCAGTGGCGCTATATACTGCCATTACAGATATAAGCGAAAGCAGGATGATGATCAACCAGATCCATCTGTCTCCTTTTGTTTTATTAAGTAATGCCTGAAACATAATTAAATCCTCCTGTTTATAATTCTCTAACTGCCGCTTTGAACTGATTTCCGCGGTCTTCATAACTTTTAAACAAATCGAAACTGGCACAAGCCGGAGAAAGCAAAACTGCATCTCCTCTTTTAGCCAGATGAAAAGCTATTTGCGCAGCTTCTGCAGCCGAAAAGGTGTTAACGATAATTTCAACATCGTCTTCAAATGCATCATGAATCCGTTTGTTATCCTTGCCCAGGCAAACAATAGCTTTCACTTTGCTTTTCATCAAATCTTTCAGCATGTTGTAATCATTACCTTTGTCTACCCCACCCATAATTAACACAACATCAGCCGTCATACTTTCCAGTGCGTACCAGGTAGAGTTTACATTAGTTGCCTTACTGTCATTGATGAAATCGATTCCAGATATTTTAGCTACATGCTCTAATCTGTGCTCAATATTTTTGAAATTACCCATACTCTCGCGGATGGATTCATTTCTCAATTCTAAAACCTTCGCAACGATGCCCGAAGCCATAGAGTTGTAAATGTTGTGCTTGCCCTGTAAGGCTAAATCTGAAATAGACATGGTTAGTTCTTTATTTGGTTCAGTAAGGATGTGGACAGTGTTTGCTTCTAGGAAAGCACCCAAATCAACAGTTTTGGTAATGGAAAAAGGATATGTTTTAGCCAGAGGCTTCATACCGGTTAATGCTTTTATGGTTTCCTCATCATCAGCGCAATAGATAAAAACATCATTGGCAGATTGATTTTGAATGATACGCATTTTCGATGCCGCATAGTTTTCAAGCTTGTAATCATAACGGTCCAGATGATCCGGCGTAATATTCAGCAGTACTGCAATATCTGCTTTAAACTGGTACATGTTATCAAGCATAAAACTCGAAATTTCTAACACGTAGTAGTCAAAATTTTGAGTGGCTACCTGAGCAGCGAAGCTATGGCCAATATTGCCCGCCAAACCGACATTCAGTCCGGCATTTTTAAGAAGATGATAGGTGAGCAAACTCGTTGTTGATTTTCCGTTCGAGCCAGTAATACAAATCATTTTGGCATCAGTGTAACGGCCTGCAAACTCAATTTCTGAAACTACGGAGATTCCCTTGGCGATTATTTTTTTCACAATCGGCGCCGTATCAGGAATACCAGGACTTTTAACAACTTCAGTAGCATTTAAAATCAATGCTTCGGTATGTTGCTCAGACTCGTAAGGTATTTTTAATCCCTCTAAGGCTAGCTTATACTTTTCAGCAATAATACCAAAGTCAGAAACGAACACTTCAAAACCCTTTGATTTTGCAAGTTGGGCGGCACCTACACCACTCTCTCCTGCACCCAAAATAACCATACGCTTCCCTGTCACTGCTGACTGTGGATTGCTGGATGTATGATTTTGATTTGTGCTCATTATTTATTTTTATTTATTTCTCTTTGTTCTTTTCTTGTTTTTCATTGTTCCTCAGGCGATCAACGGCAAGTAATTTATCTCAGCTTCAGGGTTACGATGGTTATTATCGCAAGCATAATTCCTATAATCCAGAAGCGGGTTACAATCTTTGCTTCATGATAGCCCTTCTTTTGATAGTGGTGATGCAAAGGTGACATCAGAAAAATCCTTCTACCTTCACCAAACCGCTTTTTGGTGTATTTAAAATAAGAGACCTGGGTGATTACCGATACCAGCTCCACCAGAAAAATACCGCACAATACAGGGATCAGTAATTCCTTGCGGATCATCAGGGCAAAAGAGGCAATGATGCCGCCGATAGCCAAACTTCCGGTATCTCCCATAAAGATTTGAGCCGGATATGAATTATACCATAGAAAACCAACACAGGAACCCACAAAAGCACCTGCAAAAATCATCAGTTCTGCAGAGTTAGGGATATACATAATATTCAGGTAATCAGCCATCACTGTATTTCCGGAAACATAGGCCAGAATTCCCAGGGTAATGCCTATAATCGCCGATGTACCTGTAGCAAGCCCATCAATTCCATCCGTTATATTGGCACCATTCGACACCGCAGTAATAATAAATACGGTAATCAAAATGAAAATGATGAATGCGTACTTCTGATAGTCGCCACCTAAAAACTTAAATACCTTGGCGTAATCAAATTCATTGTTTTTGTAGAAAGGAATATTGGTCTTGGTTGATTTAACATCCTGGGTATAATAAAATGTTTCTCCTTTCTGGCGAAGTACCATCGGGACAGAAGAGACACTCTTAGCGTCATCCTGAACTGTTTCACGTACCACAATATTGGGATGGAAATACATCGTACACCCAACAATTAGACCTAAGCCAACCTGCCCTACAACCTTGAATTTCCCTGCTAAGCCTTCTTTATTCTTTTTGAATACCTTAATGTAATCATCAAGAAAACCTACGGCCCCCATCCAGATGGTAGTGATAATCATCAAGATTACGTATACATTCGAAATATTAGCAAAAAGCAAAGTTGGCACTAAAATACCCAGTAAGATGATTATACCTCCCATCGTTGGGGTACCTTGCTTTTGCATCTGCCCTTCAAGACCTAAATTCCGAACGGTTTCTCCAACCTGTTTTTTGTGAAGAAAATCAATTAACCGACGACCATATACCGTAGTAATAATCAAGGATAAAATAATGGAAATAGAGGCACGAAAAGTGATATACTGGAATAATCTTAGTCCTGGTATATCATAATGCTTATGTAAGTACTCGAATAATAAATATAACATTAGCTGTTCGGGTTTAATTGTTCAAGTAAAATTTCTTTATCATCAAAGTGATTTCTCACCCCGTTAATCTCCTGATATTTCTCATGGCCTTTACCCGCAACTAAAATGATATCTCCGCTTTTCGCTAGGTGACAAGCTGTTTTAATGGCTTCTTTACGATCCAGAATGGAAAGGGTTTTTCGTTTATTAGTTGGCGATACCCCTTGCTCCATTTCATCTATAATGCTTTGTGGGTTTTCCGTCCTCGGATTATCTGAAGTTAGAATCACTTTATCACTCCAGTCACAAGCCACCTGCGCCATAATCGGCCGTTTGGTTTTATCCCGGTCACCACCGCAACCAATAACCGTAATCACCTGCTCAGTACCTTTACGGATATTTGCGATAGTACTTAATACATTTTGAACAGCATCGGGCGTATGTGCATAATCCACAATACCTATTACCTTATCTGGAGAGGTGATGTAGTCAAATCTTCCTTCTGCGCCCGTTAATCTGCTTAATACGGTTAGAACTTTTAGTTTATCCTCACCAAGCAAAATAGCGGTACCATAAACGGCTAACAGGTTATAGGCATTAAAAGATCCAACTAATTTAAAATAAACGTCTTCATGGTCTATATCCAGGTGCAAACCGCTAAACTGGTTTTCGATGATTTTAGCTTTAAAGTCGGCAAGTTGTTTCAATGCATAAGACTTCTTGCTTGCTTTAGTATTCTGAAGCATCACCATACCATTTTTATCATCAACGTTGGTTAATGCAAAAGCTGATTTTGGCAAACCATCAAAGAATGCTTTTTTCGCTTTAAGGTAACTGTCGAAAGTTTTATGAAAATCAAGATGATCATGCGTGATATTGGAAAATACCGCACCAGAAAAGCTTAATCCTTCAATACGATGTTGCGAAACGGCATGGGAGCTCACTTCCATAAAACAATAATCGCAGCCCGCATCTACCATCTCTCTTAACAGCTGGTTTAAAGCAATCGGATTTGGCGTAGTATGCGTTGCAGCCACTACAGTATCATTGATATAATTTTCAACCGTAGAAAGCAGACCCGTTTTGTATCCTAAATCCTTGAATAACTTATATAAAATAGTGGCTATAGTAGTTTTACCATTGGTACCGGTGATGCCTACCAGCTTTAATTCAGCGGAAGGATTACCAAAGTAATTACCAGCCATAATTCCCAATGCTACTGAAGTATTTTCTACTTTAATATAAGTGATGGTAAAATCATGAACTTCGGGTAGATTTTCACAAACAATAACCGATGCGCCCTGCGAAATGGTCTGCTCGATAAACTGATGACCATCGGCAAGCGATCCAACCACTGCAAAAAATACATCACCCTTTGCCACCTTACGCGAATCAAAATTTAAGGCATTGATTTCCCTATCGGTTTTACCAACCAATTCTTTAATCGTTACACCATAAAGTAATTCTTGTAATTGCATTTTTATTATTTAATTAGTGAATTTTGAACGAGTGAATGTTTAATAATAATCCTAATCATTCATCCCATCATTCATTCCTTGTTTAGTTCAATTCTATCTGTACCCCTAAACCTTTTCCAACCCGGGTGCCTGCCGCTATTGACTGGCTAGTTACCTTACCAGCGCCAATAACTCTGGTTTTTAAGCCTGCATTACCCAATAGGTACAATGCATCTTTCAACCCCATGCCTGAAACATTTGGCATTACACCCCTGCGCTCCGTATTTGCCTGGAAAACTTCACCCGCACTGGTATCTACTATATTATAATATTCTGATTTGGAAGCAAAGAGCGGTTTGAAACCAAATGCTTTATACACTTTCTGTGTAGCCTTACTTTGTCCGGCTTTCGTCGGCGGATTTCCTGTATTTCCCACTAAACGGGTTGGCATATCATTATACATCTGCATATCGCTGGCATAAATCCGGTCTGCAATTTCTCTAAAGACTGGACCAGACACAGTAGCACCATAATAGGCGCCTTTCGGATCATTGATTACAACGATCATTGAATATTTTGGCTTATCAGCCGGAAAGTACCCAACAAAGGATGCCTGATATTGTCTTTTAGCTTTGTAGCCCTTGTTTGCATCAGCCACCTGTGCTGTACCTGTTTTACCTGCAATTTTGTACAACGGATTGTAAACAATCTGCTTACCACTACCCTCCGTTACCACGCCTTCCAGCATTTTCTTTACCTTACGCAAGGTTTCTTCAGAACAAATCTGGTCATTAATAACCCTTGCTTTAAACTGCTCAATCGGATTTCCCAGTCGTCTGATTTCCTTCACGAAAATCGGTGATACATACTTTCCATTGTTCGCAACTGCGTTATAAAAAGAAAGCATTTTTAGAGGCGTCAGCATCATTTCGTATCCGTAAGCCATTTGCGGAAGCGTCATATTTTTGTTCCAGCTTTTGTTTGTCTTCGGGTTTTTAATCACCGGGGCAGCCTCGCCTGGAATTTGCAGTTGCATTTTCTCATTCAAATGCCAATCGTACAAGTGGTTGGTAAATTTGATAGGATTTGCTCCATAATGTGTATTAATCAGTTTCGCAATCGCTGCATTAGATGATTCCTCAAATGCCTTTTTCACGGTAACCGTTTCAATTTTCGGATGTGAATCGGTAATGAGTTTACCAGGAATCTGGTAATAACCGGTACCAATCAAGGTATTTGTATCGACTAACTTATCTTCCAGCAAAGCCATATAAGAGGCTAATTTGAACGTAGAACCCGGATCCTGGTTACCAGCGATAGCATAATTAAATTTTTCTTTGTAAACGCCATCTTCAATTTTTGAAAAGTTCGCAACCGCTCTTACCTCTCCGGTTGCCACCTCCATTAAAATAGCGGTACCGTGATCTGCATTCATGATTTTGAGTTGCTTTTCAAGGGCATTCTGGGTTAAATCCTGCATATTGATATCAATGGTAGAAATGATATCAGCACCATCTTTAGGTGCAACTTCAGCTTCTTCATTAACCGGGATATAAACCCCGCCCGCAATCCGCTGCATCAACCTTTTACCAGTCTCACCGTTGATGTATTCCTTGTAGGCACCTTCTAAACCCACACCATTCGCTACATTTTCATTTTTGTAACCAATCGTACGGGCAGCTAAAGCCTGGAAAGGAAGGATTCTTTTATTTTGCTGTACCGCGATTAATCCGCCACTAAACTTTCCGATATTATATAATGGAAAAGTTCTGATCGTTTTCAAATCAGAATAGCTCACTTTACGATGAATAAGCAAATAACGGGCACTGTCTTGCCTGCCCTTTCTCAGGTAACGGGCATAGTCTTTTGCTGATTTATCCTGAAAGATTTGCGCCAGCTTTAAACCAAGTGAATCAACCTTCTCATTGAACACTTTATCCTCGGCAATTCCACCTGCAAACATATCCATGCGCAATTCATATTCCGGCACTGAAGTAGCCAGCAAACTGCCGTCATTCGAATAAATGTTTCCACGGGTAGCCTCCACGCTTACGTAACGTGTAGAGAGGCTATCAGCCATAGCTTTCCATTTTTTGCCCTGCACAAACTGCACCTGACCCAAACGTAAAAATACCATGAAAGCAAAAAGCACAATTAAGCCAAATGCCAGGTATACTCGAAGCAATATGTTTGCTCTAATATTCATCGCTTTTAACAATTATTTTTTTTGGTGGTTCAATTAATTCCTTTATTCCGAGCGTATCAACCTTTTTAGCCACTTCTGTTAATTTGCTTTTAAACATTAAGTCAGCCTTGAGCGATTTATACTCCCATCTTAATTCTTTTACTTCTTTGTTCAGCTTATCAATCCTACGCACATTGTTCACCGCGAAGTGACTGTTTGCAATGTAAACCATACCCAGTAGCGCTAAAAAACACAGGTAAGGCAATGCATCGGTCGCCGCTTCCTTTGAAACCAGTTTATCGTTGAACAGCTTAGAAATAAATGAATTAGTATCCATTTTCTGCTCCGCAGTCCGCGGCTTCTTAGGCGCAGCTTTTAACTCCGGTTCAGGCCCAATCTCCTCTTCTTCTTCTTCCGCTCTGAACCTATTCATATCTTCTCCGCTATTCTAAGTTTTGCACTTCTAGCCCTGTTATTTTGGGCAATTTCCGCTTCACTGGCAACAATTGCTTTACGGGTAATTACATGAAAAGGTTTTTGTTGATTTCCGAAGAAATCTTTCTCTACCTCGCCCTGAAACTTACCTTTTGCCATAAAGTTTTTTACCGGACGATCTTCCAGCGAATGATAAGACATCACCACCAAATGACCACCAGGCTTTAACACTTCACTCGCTTGCTGCAAAAAATCCTCAAGCACTTGGATCTCCGCATTAACCTCAATACGCAAAGCCTGAAAAACCTGCGCTAAATATTTATTTTCTTTTCCTTTTGGGATATATGCAGCAATCGCCGATTTTAGGCTATCGATATCAGTAAAAGATTTTTCCAGACGAGCGGTTACAATAGCACGGGCAAGTGATTTTGCATTCTTCACCTCCCCATAAATACCAAATAACTTATGCAACCTATCTTCACTGTAAGTATTCAATACCTGCGCCGCTGTTAGGTCGCGATGCTGGTCCATACGCATATCAAGATCTGCATTAGACCGGATAGAAAAGCCGCGAGCCGGCACATCAAACTGATGCGAAGAAACACCTAAATCAGCCAGAATGCCATCCACCTGCCTGAAACCCTTTAAGCGTAAATTATTTTTTAAGAATCCGAAGTTTTGATCAATGAAAATAAAACGTTCATCAACGGGAACATTAGCCTGAGCATCAGGATCCTGATCAAAAGCAATTAACCTTCCGTTTGGCCCAAGGTGTTTCAAAATTTCTTTTGAATGACCGCCGCCGCCAAAGGTTACATCAACATAAACCCCATCAGGCTTAATATTTAAACCTTCAATACAGGGTTGAAGCATCACCGGAACATGGTAATTATTCTCCATTAGCACCTCCATTCTTTCCGCCCATTACTTTCTGCGCCAAATCAGCGAAGTTAGCCGGAACATCGTCAAAAATATCTTCATAAGATTTTTTATCCCAAACCTCAATCCGATCCAGTTGGCAAGCCAGTATAACATCCGAACCAATTCCAGCATAATCAGCCAGTGATTTTGGAAGCAAAACCCGGCCGGCCGCATCCAGCGAAAGGTCGGTAGCACCACGGGTAAAAGCACGAACGAAAGCACGGTTATCCTGATCGTAGATATTTAATTTAGCTAAATCAGCAACAACCGTATCCCAAACACGCTTTGGATAAATCACCAGATTCTTTTCAAAACCGCGATTGATAATAAGCCCCTCATTCTCTGCATTAGGCAATTGTTTCTTAAGCGCAGCAGGCACCATCAGGCGTCCCTTTGCGTCAAGTTTACAATCAAATTCTCCTAAAAGTTGGATCATAGCGGGTTCTACACTTTTTATCAAGTGTAAAAGTAAATAGTTCTACCACTTTTTACCACTTTTTACCACAAAAAAGTTTTCCACATCTTTTTTGTTACATTTTTATCCTTCCAGGATATCATTTGAGCAATTAATAAATAAATATAAAAAGCTTAATGACTGATAATAAGATAGTTCAACTACAATCACAAATAGTGTTAGCTCAGCCCATTTTTTTAATGATGTATTAAAAGTTTACCCCATAAATAGCAAGCATGATTTGATAATACCGCTTATCTAGGCATGTTGGAATTGGCGATAAGTGATCACATACATTACACTCCGATGGTCTGCTATTTTCAGTTCGAAGATTACCTAGCCAATGCCCCATCAGGTTGTGAAATAGCTGGCAACTTTCGCTAATCCCCATAAATCAAGCAAAAAAACATAAAACTTAGCCGCTAGAGAAGATGCCTATACTGGTTAATGCAGTTATAAAATGATTAAATACGAAAAATGCTCCATCAATCGATTCCGATCAATGGAGCATTAGAAAAAGAGATTAAAAATATTTTAGTCGTTTAATGCTTTTACTCCTGGCAATTCTTTACCTTCCATATATTCTAATAAGGCGCCACCGCCTGTAGACACATAGCTCACTTCATCTTCCATGCCGAATTTAGCAATTGCAGCAGCTGAATCACCACCGCCAATTAATGAAAATGCACCGTTTTCCTTAGTAGCGGCTACAACTGCATCTGCTACAGCACGGGTCCCAACTTCAAAGCTTTCCATTTCAAAAACACCCATTGGACCATTCCATAACAATGTTTTAGAATTTTTAATCACATCAGCGAATAAAGCTGCAGATTTAGGGCCGATATCCAGACCCATCCAGTCCGCAGGAATATGACCAGAATCTACATCTTTTTTATCAGCATCATTTGCAAACTTGTCAGCGATAACGGTATCCACAGGAAGAATCAGGTTTACGCCTTTTGCTTTCGCTTTTTCAATTAGCTCAAGGGAAAGCTCTTGTTTATCTGCTTCTAAAAGTGACGTACCGATTTCTCCACCTTGCGCTTTAGCAAAAGTGTAAGCCATACCGCCACCAATAATGATGTTATCTACCTTATCTAATAATTTTTCTATCAAAAGTATTTTATCAGACACTTTAGCCCCGCCCATAATTGCAGTAAACGGACGCGCTGCATGGTTAAGGATTTTTTCAGCATTCTCCACTTCAGCGGCCATTAAGTAACCGAAATATTTAGCATCAGGAAAAAACTGCGCAATAATTGAAGTCGATGCGTGTGCCCTGTGTGCTGTTCCGAACGCATCATTTACGTATACATCACCAAGCTGAGCTAGTTTTTCAGCGAAAGCAACATCACCTTTTTCTTCTTCTTTATAAAAACGAAGGTTCTCTAATAACAATACTTCTCCAGGGAAAAGATTTTTAGCTTTAGTTACCGCTTCCTCACCAATGCAATCACCAGCAAACTTCACTTCCAAATCCAACATGCGGGATAAATCGCCTAAAATATGCTTTAATGAATATTTATCGGTTGGTCCGTCTTTTGGTCGGCCAAGGTGAGACATGAGGATTACTGATCCACCATCATTTAAAATTTTAGTAATGGTTGGCAATGCAGCACGCATTCTTTTATCATCAGTAATTTTAAAGTTATCATCCAAAGGCACGTTAAAATCTACTCTGATCAATGCTTTTTTATCCTTAAAATCTAACTGGTCAATTGTTTTCATGTTTATTTATTATTTTAGTTTTAGTTTCATTTCATAATGGAATCCGATACCTGGGATATCAAATTCCGGTGATTCATTTATAAATCCCAGCTTTTTGTAAAAGCCGGCAGCAGTAGAACGGGCATTACACCATAAATAATCGGTTTGATATTCTTTTAAATATTCGATGGCAAAGCTGATTAATGCCACCCCGTAGCCCCTGCCATTAAAATCTGGATGAGTGGCCATTCCGCGGAGTTGATAGCCCTCTCCTTCTTCAGGAAAATAATCATTGCGCATAAAACTGGCTACAGACCTGATTTCTCCATCGGCAAGATAGCCCACATGAAAAGTATCATAGGCATCATCCCCCTCAAATATGCATTCGCTATATGATTTACCATTTCTTAGCACCTGGCTTCTTAATGGAAGTACTTCTTCGGGAAGGAGGAATTTGACCATATTTATAGTATCAAGTAACGAGTAGCAATCAGTAGCAGGCACACAACTGACCGTAACCACTTACAGGTGCTTCCCAAACGCTTGCAAAGTTAATAAAGCATTTTAATTCACCTAAAAAAGGAAGGTCACAATTTCGAAGAATTTCAACACTCTGCCATTGTTCAGCGGTAAATGCTTTAACGAAATTAATGCATTTTTTTTTGCATTACTAAGGATATTATTAATAAGGTAATTATTCTAGAGCTTTAGACAGACAGATACCCTTACGCATTTTTTTCTCAGCCTTGGTTCCTGTTTTCACAAATGCTATTAACTTAACCTGTTCACATACCTGGTGCATTCTGTTTTTTGCAGACTTAGTAAAGCATTTGAAACCACCTGAAACAATAGCATATTTTTAGCTCAAAGTTGTAATTTACCGATACTATGAATTCCTTTTCGCTAATAAATACCAGATGCAGTCTTCTGTCCATCGCCAATCAGCATCGCCAAATCCTGATGAAGATCTCATTTTCACACTATAAGAAAGCTGGGTTGGTGTAAAAAACAAATGGGTTCATGTAAAAAAAACAATATCACATTTTTATTGTTACATATTTGTATCTGTTCACAAAGTGATAAGATATTAGCTAAAAATATTTAAAATCATATGTCAAACGGCGGATTCCCTAAAAACAATCCCTCAACTGACATATGATTTTTTAATTTTTGAACCTTTTGATCTCTACCTTCTTCTCTTTAACCTTTAAAATAATCTCGCGAACCTGCTTATTTTGCTCACTAACCACGGCGATTGACTGAGGCGCAGAATCAAATGAAGTATTTAGCGGAAGTGTTCTGTTCTCGGGGTAAACCTTATAATTCCCTAACGGAAGGCTTATCGAATAATTCCCCTGCTCTCCTGTCTTCACAGACCTGATCGCTCCTTTATCATTTACGAAGACAATATTGATTCCGGCAAGGGATAATGCGCCATCGACACTTTTATTTTCCTGATAATTAACGCTCAATTTTCCTGAGACATTTCCATTACGTTGAAGTGGAATATTTAACGTAATTTTTTTTTCAGTTATAGCAATATTCTGCGGATCGATCTGATACCCATTCTGGAGTGGCATACTCACCACATAGGTTGCATAAGGCATCTTATTATACTTAATTTTCCCATCCGCAGGAACAACAAATAAAGTGCGGTTGATCAAAACATTAAAGTTTTGAGCAGGCAACTCTCCCGCATCAAAAATGCCGTTTTGGTTGCGATCAATAAAAAATAAGATCTCTAAATCACCTTTTTTTCCTGTAATGTGCGCTTTGGGCTGTGGAAGCTTTTGAGTAACTCCAGCCTGCAAACTGCGAAAAGTAGACCGGGCAAATTCATTACGGTACTGGTATTGGTAGCTTCCCACGTAAAATGAGCTTTTAGGAGTGATCTGCATTTCTGAACGAATGGTATAAGTAGCATTATTCCCAAAAACTGCATCGCGATAATAAACCAGGCCTGCTTCAATTTTCAATTTTTGTTTAAAAAACCTATGATGTAAAGCAGGAGAAATACTTAGTCTTGATATACCATCAATTGGGTTATTCTGAATTGACTCCGCAATTAGAAAGCTTCCACGCTGATAATATACATTTAAATTAAAAAAAGGATGAGACCAGTTGGCATTTAACCTCAGCTGCAATTCGTTTTTTGATAAGTATTTTGCAAAACCATTTTCCAGTGTAATAAAAATGTTTTGCTTAAAATTTTTACTATGCCAGTTGATAGACTCATTTAACCTAAACGAATTTAACTTACTCATACCATCATTTAGAAAATTATAGGATGCCCGCTCCTGCTCGTTTGACATGGTAAGTGTTAGGTTTGCAGCACTTCCAAGGGGGCGAGCCCATCCTAGTTCCAGCCTTCGTAGGCTGTAATCACGCTGAAACAACGTAAATCCCCGCTGATATTCAGGATCGAAACTGTAATAATTAACGCCCATCCAAATATATTGCTTGCCAAGATATCGGCTGATGCGCTCATTGAACTGCATCACTCCACGTCTGATGCCAGGATAGTAAGCACTTGAGTAGTAGTTATTACTCGTCAACGTATACTTTCCCTGTGTCGCATTCAAATTTGCCCCTAAAGCCAGGGAGGGTTTAATATCCTCCGGGTTTAAAAGATTCTGAGAAAGACCGCCGCCTGCCATAACGTTAAGCGATAAATTTTTTCTGTTGAATACAGAAACGGTGTTGGATGTTAATATTGATCGGGTCTGGTCAAATGGAGAATAATCAAAGATAATACTCGAATTCATCGCTCCGGGCTGTAATGAGGATGAATTCAGTTTTGCATAAGCCGCATATCCATAGTTAAAATTATCACCTAGAAGATTAAACGAGCGTTGAACTGCTCCGAATTCGACCCCATGAATATCATCTTCCTTCTTGCTATAAACCTTGATGCCTCTACCATTAATGAAACTCTCTAAGTTTTCTGTGATGTTGCCAATTGTAGCACCATAACCCTTCCCTTCGTAATTCAACCAGGTATTGCTGATTAAAGGTTTGTTGGATATATTTTTCCATTGATAGGCATCTACATTAAAAGCCAGCAACCCTGAGCCGAGTTGAGTTGCTCCGCCACCAGTTAACTGCCACGACTGAGAATCAGAAAATAAATTTTGTCCATTGAGAGAAATCTGATCGCTGGCAAAGCGTGAGGTCATTAGGCGATCTTGAGCGGGAGCAGAAAATTGCCTTTCTTGCGCTGCATTTTGAACAAAAGCAACCCCGTTAGCAAACAGATCTCCGTTTTTATACAGGCCAGCCACATTCACGTAAAAACTACCGAGCTGATGAATTTGCCTGGTGATGATTTTTGAAAAATAAATTTCTTTCTCACTGCCGGGGAGCAGCACCAAAGACTGTTCAACGAGCTGCTTCCCCTCTCCTTCTGATGCAGGAAAAGCAGCAATCACCTTTAGGTCTTCCTTTTGATTGCCAGCATTGCGAACAATAATTTTAATATTTAAAGAATCTCCAATATTTTTTAAAAGTAGATTTGGGGTAGCGATCAGCAATCCGCTGGCCCGGATAGCCGGAAGGTTCAATAGTGCAGCAGATCGTGAAACAATCTTTCCCGTCTGATCTGCCAGGCTGAACCTAATCTCTCCTTGTCCAGACATAGCAGAGTTTAATATCAAAAACTTAAAAGGAAAGTAAGCATGAGCACCTGCGGCTAAACTAATTTTTAAAGATGGTTCGCCAACCTTTTTGTAACCTTGAGGTGCTTCTAGAGAAACAATACCCTCGAAAGACAAAGGTGAAGCATTAGTTACTTTTACGCTTAGGGAGATTAGTTTCTCACTACCCAGCTCAATTAGGGTATCGGCAGAAATCTGCACCAATCCTGGTTGCTGCGCATAGGTAGAAGATGACTGAAATAATAAGATCAGCCAGCAAAAAAAAGAAGCCCTAAAAATGTATCCAAACATGCCTTATTACTGCGGAATGACTTCGTAAATTACAATACCAGTGTAAGATTCCGGCACTGCATTAATAAGCCTTGCATCGTTAGCTGTAGTAAAATACCTGACATTAAACCGGTACACCTGGGAGGAACCGGTAATACTTCCTCCATTTAAAATTGTCTGCGAGGTTTCCGACAGCTTAATACTCCCCCCTGCTCCCCCGGTTGATGGAGATAAATTAAGATTAGCAACTGATACTGGAAGCGCATTTTTTCCTGAACTGAAATTTGCACTACCCATTCTCACCTGAACAGCAAAAGGGGTAGCTGCAGTAACGCTTAGTCCATTGGCATAACTTACCGATGCACCATTGGCATAATCACTCATTGTCTTTAGTTCTAATAATGCCGACCTGGCGTTGTCTTGCACCTGGATACCATAACTTACCGGAGATTGATAACTTCCATCTGGACTGATTTGCATTCCGTTGACAGCACTTGATCTGCCCAATTCATTTCCATTTCTATCCAACAACACGAATGCCATATTCAGCGAGTAGGCCTGCCATGATTTTAGCGCATCCATATATGTACCGCCTTCAATTATAAGATCGACTTTAAAAACGATGACCTCATAAAAAGAGAAAAAGCCTGTGCTCAAAGGATAATTAGACGAGGTAATCATCATTGATCTAACTCCAGGAGCAGATATTGGCACAGGTACTGTCCCGCTTCCGATTTGGGCAAAAGTTGTTCCATTAACCGCACTTAACTTCAATTTGAGTTTGTTAAATGGAAAAGTTTTACCCTCTGAATTTGTAATAGGTTGCAAAAGAATCATGCCTAAACTCCAGTCCGGGTAATTTCGATAAATACCCAATACATCCAATTGTATTTGAAAAGTATTAGCAATGGTCTGGTCTTTGGAGCTTGATACAGCAATATAGTTCTGATTGCTTGCTGAAATTCGTGCCTGTGCAAAAATCTTCCCGCTGAACAAAAGCAAGCAGAAGAAGGCAGGTAAAAAGTATCTATTCATGTTTGAATTCCAATTCTGCTAATTTCACCGTTGTGTCTTCTCCATAATTAAGAATGGCTGAGGCAACATAATCTCCCTTTTGCAAATCCTTTGGCAAATCAAAATAAAGTTCCCTGATATTGCCGGGAAGTGAGTAGAAGACAATATCCTTTAGAACTGTTTTTTTGCCAGATTTTTGTTCCAGCAGCTCACAGGTTGCAGTTCCATCAGCCCACACATTGCCAGTATTGGCAAATTTTAGAATGAGCAGATTTTGCTTTTGAGAAAATCCCGTAATATCCAGATCTGCACGCCGGGTGGTGGGGAATCGTTGATAAAGCTTAATCCCAGTTCTAATGGCCACTTTGATATTAGCGCCCTTCTCATTAACATCATCAAAAGGATTAAGTTGTGTAATATAAAGCATTGCGGTATGAACAGGTAAGGTATCGGTTAAATTTGCAGGAATAGAAACCTGAACTTCTATATCTTTCTGCTCTCCGGGCGCAAGCGAGAAAAAAGATGATGGTAACACCGACACCCATGCTGCACAGGATGAGGGAATTTTCCCAGCTTCATATATATTATTATTTCCTTTCAAATCATAATCCCAATCACTCAAAGAAACACTAAGGTCTAAAGCAGCAGTCTTACTAACGTTACTCACGGTTACCACCTGTTTCTGCGATTGTCCTTTGTCTACAGTAAAATACACTCTGGGCGGGGTAACGGATAGACCGGTTTGCGCCAGAACTTTAAACGAAAACAAAGAAAGAGTAAGGAGAAACAGAATGACTTGTCTTTTCATGAAGGCAGATATAGAAATGCAAATATACAAAAAAGGCAACAATGGAAGCATTTCCAGTGTTGCCCTTTTTATTAATTGAGATGATTAGTTAGCCTCAATTGTATAAGTTACCACTGTAGTGTAAACTGTTGGGTTTTCAGTTTTGAAATATTTATCTACATATTTATCTGCACCAGATGCTTTGTAAGTAATATTGAAATTTTTATTTACACTTCCGGTAGTACTGGTAATGATCGGCTGATCGCTGTTGCTTAAGTTACGTGCGTTATAAGTAACGTTAGCCAATTGATTTGTTGTACCAGCGATTGGCGTGATCACAACATCACTAGCATCAATTGTAGATCTTTGTCCTTGTAGTGTTGTTCCTGCTGATTTCACTTTTACTACGAAAGCACCAGTTGAATATACTGTTAAGTGATCGGCTTGAGTTGAGCTTACACCAGTAGCGTAATCTGCAGTTGTTTTATAATCTAAATTAACCGATTTCTGGGTAGCATTTACTGTAATGGTCTGTATTGGATACAGGCGAATGTTCAAAGTGGCATTATCAGTCTGCGCTGAAGCAGTTTGTTGAAAGGCGAAAAAAATGATGGTTGCGAAAATTGTAGTAAGTGATTTCATGTCTTGTATTATTTGCTTTTTTTATTTTTTATGTTATTTTTGTTTTCCCTTCATCAAAAAATCACCACTTTATTTTATGTAATTTTTTAGTTACTTTCTCTTCTGAACGGAGTGCAAAGGTATCTTGAATGTTGTATCCAAAAAATATTAAAAAAGACATAAAAAGTATTAAAAAAACTACAACAGTAAAATTATTATAAATATTTTATAAAACCATTGTTTTACAGTCAGTTACAATAATTATTAAACTATTGATAATTATCAACAAGAAGACTTTTGTATGACTAAACAGTCGAGAATTAAACGAAAATGTATTTTAAAGACATTTAAATAAGAAAGTAAAAACGCAGATTTGCCTTTAGACAAAGACAAAATTTGATAAAGAATTCAATGATTATTTAATAGGAAATGAATCAGAGGCCGAGATTCATTTGAAGATTTCTATACTTTTTTGGGCTATAGCCAGAATGCTTGGTAAAAAAAGCGCTGAAATTATTTTCTTCAGAAAACCCGATGCGGTAACTGATTTCTTTTATCGTCAGCGCACTATGCGCTAATAAAACTTTCGCCTCTTCAAATATTTTTTCTGTAACCAGCTGTTTTGCCGATCGACCATGAATATTGATAATCGCCTGATTTAATCTCCGTGGACTAATACGAAGTTCCTCAGCATAAAAATCAAGTTTTTTAGCATGATGAAAATTGAGATGTAATATCTCTCTAAAACGGGTAGCAATCTTTTTATCTTCCTGAGTGTGGGAATGAATCTCTGGACTCGTCAAGCCCTGATGATAATAAGTTGACCTCAGTAAAATTGCCTGAACAGCATTGTGCATAATATCCACCACCATAGGATTGGAAAGCTGAGCCTGCATACGCTCCATATATTTTACCTGCAGCTCCACATATTCCAGAATATCCACCGAAGGACTACTTAAATACACTTTATTTTGATCAAAGAATAGTGGTGTATTTTGGATAAAAGCTGCGTCAGCCGGGGTTCTGGCATAAAACCCATAGTCAAAAGTAATCATCCAGAGTTTATCGCTCTCAGAATCTATAAAGGCATGGTGACGGTCGGGGCCGATGAATAGAAACTGATTAACAGGAATGTGAACTTTATCATTCTCAATACAATGGTATACGTCTTCTCCAGTAGAAAAAAGAATCGTAAAAAAAGACCAGCGTTGCGACTTGAAGGGACTTTGGATTTTTATCAAAGCTTCTGAAGTTCGACTGATATAAATATGATTCTTAACTAAAGCATCAATATTTGTTAGAGCAAGTATTGTATTCAAATCATTAATCTCGCTATTGGGACAGATAGACAAGCGTTCCGAAGATAAATGATTCCTGTATCATTTTAAAGATAGTCTCCACAACCAGTAGTTGTAAAGTTACATGAATATGCAGCCAAAAATGAAATTCCTGATATGGCGTGAGTTTACGCAGCTCGATAACGAATATTACTCAGGGCTATAACAGAAATTGGTAAACTCAAACCAAGTAATTAAAGGCTAAGAAATTAAATCATCTCGTGTGCTGCTAAGATTGGCTTTGAGAGACCTCATCTATTTTTTTTACAACATCAATAAGTCTGCTACTATAGCCAAACTCATTATCATACCACCCCACCACCTTGACCATATCTCCCACTATTGAGGTTAGCAAAGCGTCGAAAGTACAGGAATATGGGCTATCCATGATATCAACAGAAACAATGGGATCTTCTGTATAAGCTAAAATCCCACTCATCTCACCTTCCGCAGCGCTTTTGAAAGCCGCATTAATTTCTTCTATAGTAGTTTTACTTTTCAAAAGGCAGGTAAAATCTGTTAGTGATCCGTTCAAAACAGGCACCCTGATTCCTGCACCGCCAAGCTTCCCTTCTAATTCCGGAAAAATGTGGGTAATAGCTTTTGCCGCTCCTGTTGTTGTCGGAATAATAGATGACGAGGCAGCTCTTGCCCTTCTTAAATCCTTATGATTGGCATCATGCAGGTTCTGATCACCTGTCATGGAGTGGATGGTTGTAATATAACCTTCTTCAACGCCCCAGTTATCATTTAAAATCTTAATCATGGGAGCAATATTGTTGGTTGTACAACTGGCATTGGACAATACAGTATTCGTCAGATCAATCTGACCGTCATTTACCCCTAAAACAACCATTGGGATATCATCTGCAGCCGGCGCTGAAAGCAAAACTTGTTTCGCCCCTGCATCAATATGTTTTTCCGCAGCTTCCAAAGTAAGGTTTCTACCGGTACAGTCAACCACTAAATCAACATGCAGTGCCGACCAAGGTAACTCCTGAGCTTCTTTTATAGAAAAAACTGGTATTGTTCTTTTATCAACAGCAATTGCATCAGGCTTTGCGTAAACCGCTCCAGGATATACGCCGTGAACACTGTCATATTTTAAAAGATGCGCCATCGTTTTCGCATCAGCCAAATCATTAATTGCTACTACATCAATGCCTTCGGCTAAAGCCAAACGCAAAAAAGTTCTTCCTATCCTACCAAAACCGTTTATTGCGAGCCTCATTCTCATGAAATTTTAATGCGCAAAATTAGTCTTTATTTTCATATTCATCTCCATACTTAAAGAGCGCAAGAATTATTTCCAAAATTTAACTACGCATTCTGGATAAGCGCCAGGTGATTGTACCATTATAAATCATACAAATAGCCATGACTAATCCTATCAATAGAAAATTCCCCAGATGCTGGAGCAAAACGGTACCGGTGATCATGATGATATTAAGAACTGCAGTGATGGCTACAATTTGATTGGCTTTGAATCCTAAACGCTCCAAACGATGGTGAATGTGGTCACGGTCGCCAACAAACGGAGATTTTCCCTTTAAAATGCGAACAGTAAAAATCCTGAGTGAGTCGAATATTGGCACTATTAATACCGAAACGGCAATTGCAGGTGCAGAAAAAAAAGTTGGAGAATTGTCTCCGGTAAACTTATTGATTTCGATAAACTTAATGGCCAGCGATGCAGTGGTAAGGCCAATAATCAAAGCACCGGTATCACCCATAAAAATCCTGGCCGGATACCAGTTGTATTTTAGAAAACCTCCGATGGAACCCGCCAGGGCAAAGGCAATAAAAGCATAGGGGATATGGTTTGAAATGGCAAAGGCAATACCAAAACAAATACTGGCAAATATCCCTATTGTCCCTGCCAAACCATCAATTCCATCAATCAGGTTGAAGGCATTGTTTAAGAAAATAATCAAAATGATAGAAAACATGCCACCCCAGAGCAAGTTCATATCTCCTATATTTAAAACGCCATAGAGGCTGCTTAAACGAAAGCCGCCAAAGAAAACCAAAATAACCGCCACAGTTAACTGAAGGATAAATTTAGTACTTGTATTGGTGCCGTAAACATCGTCTTTCAAACCCAAAGCCGCCAAAATAATACAGGAAACTGTTAGGAAATTAGCTTCCTTGAAGTTAATCAATGCTGAAAACAGCAGGATACATATGATAAAACTTGCTACAATCGCTATTCCCCCTAAACGGGAAATATCCTGACGATGATTTTTGCGGTGAAGATGGGCCGTATCAAATAATTTGTATTTCAGGGAAGTAAAAATAATGGAAGGGGTACTTAATAGAACCATTACAAAAGAAAGTAGTGTAATGGCGACATAAAAAACGACGGAATATTTACTGACTACTTCTACAAACAAAATCAAGGAGGTTTTAAACAAATATAAGGATTGGTGTTATATGTAGGTAAGGATAAAAAATTTATGTTGACAAAAATCAAATGGCTTGAATCGGTTGCACAAATACTGTTTATGTATTCCTTTTGCCTGCTTAAAGATTCCATAATAATGCAGAAGACGACATTGATAGATTCGATCAAACCGAAATTTAATCAATAAAGAGCCAGTTTGGTAAACTTCTTTTAAATGCAACGGTGAGGTAATTCCGTTCCATCCCGAAATATAGCGCATGGCTGTGAGGTGAAACGGGCAACAGCACTTCTGCTTAATTTATGGCCATAGCTCAAAAGAAACCCTGATTCCCGAATAAATGCAAGAGAAACATTATCTTCGAGTCAAAGTTAAAACTGGCTTAATTTACTTAGCTTCTTCCTGATCAGCACCAGCCAGCCATTAGCTATTTTATTGCGCTTTAATGCTTTATAATCATTTATTATCGCATACCATAAACTCGAAACATTTCGGTTACTCACCCCCCCCATACGCATATTGACCATGAGTACCGGTAAATGGAGTGCCTTTAACTGATAGCCACAGAAGTATCTTAGCATGAGATCATAATCCGCAGCAGTGCCTAAATCTAAGGCATAGTGACCATATTTTTCAAACAACGCTCTTCTGATGTAGAGTGTAGGATGAGCCGGCATCCACCCCTTTTCCATATCACGATGATCAGCTTGCTTAGATACCCACCTCCTGGCCACTTCCCTCGTTGAAGCATGAATGTAGTTTAAGTTACCATAAACGGCATCTATTGCTGGATGATCAGCGAAAGCCCGGGCAACAAACGAAATAATATCATCCTGAACAAGCATATCATCGGCATTCAATAGTCCGACAACATCTCCTGTAGCCAGTTTTATCCCCTTATTGATCGCATCATAAAGTCCGCAGTCTTTTTCAGACAGGAAATGTGTAATCTGATTGCTGTATGTATCAATTTTCCTTAATGTTCCATCAGTAGATTGACCATCAATCACGATATATTCAATGTCCTGATGAGATTGATTAATTACAGATTGAATGCAATCTTCAATGTACATTTCAGCATTATAAACGACGGTGATGATGGTTATTTTCATTTATAGACTGCATCTCCTTTCGCTTTAAAAAAATAAAGGCTATGCCTGCGGCAAAGATAGCAAATAGTGGAATATAGTCGTCAATTGGGCAATTATTGATATCAAAATCTGTTGCATAACCAGTAGCTCTTAATGTTCCATTATAATTATATAAATAGCATACCGTATTTTTAACTAAAGGACATCTTCCATCTTTTACATAATATGTATCAGGATTATTGTTATCATTCGAACTAAATAAATAATTTGGATGCCCACCCATAGCAGCATATTGATTATGAAAGATGTAGAAGGAATAATTTTCAACATAACATCCATAACGATCTGCTCTCGAAACTAGTGGGATGAGGATTATTAATGAAACAATTATCCATTGTTTTTTAAATAAAGGCGGGATGATTAAGCATAACTTTTTCATAAGCTAATGGTTTAATCACATGATGAAGATAAAATATTTTTACAACTTTAAAGAATATTTAAATAAGGTTTTAATTCTGACCTTTAAGGGGTTAGTGATTATTCACACAATACATACGCCCATCCTTTCTAAGGAGAGATAAGTAGATATATGAAAGAAACCGAACATAAGATCTCCATTCTTCCTGGGTTGGTGTCTTTAAGGAAATAAAATTACGGATCGGCTCACCGCCGCCGAAGGGCTCTTTCTTTTGACAGCAAAAGAAACAAAACTGCCGGCTCGCTAGATTTCTTTTAAAGGCAGTAGCCAGGCGAATACAATGCATCCCGAAATCTAGACCATGCCGGTTAAAAAGCGAAACGAAGAGGTTGAGGTGAGGTTTAGTTGGGAGCCGAAAAAGAAATACGGCTTTTCGGGGAAGCATATCTCATTCAGCTTTCCGTCATACCGAACAAGGCATGAGGAGATATCTTTGAAAGTGGTTTTTTTATACATACGTTTGCCTTGGTTCTTGGTTCATAAAATAATAAAATTACGGATCGGCTCACCGCCGCCGAGGGGCTCTTTCTTTTGACACCAAAAGAAACAAAACCGCCGGCTCGCTAGATTTCTTTTAAAGTCAGTAGCCAGGCGAATCCAATGCATCCCGAAATCTAGACCATGCCGGTTAAAAAGCGAAACGAAGGGGTTGAGGTGAGGTTTAGTTGGGAGCCGAAAAAGAAATACGGCTTTTCGGGGGCGGGAATCTCATTCAGCTTTCCGTCGTACCGAACAGGGCATGAGGAGATATCTTTGAAAGTGGGTTACTAAATACCAGGTTTGTATTAATTCTTGGTTCATAAAATAATAAATTCACGGATCGGCTCACCGCCGCCGAAGGGCTCTTTCTTTTGACAGCAAAAGAAACAAAACTGCCGGCTCGCTAGATTTCTTTTAAAGGCAGTAGCCAGGCTAATCAATGCATCCCGAAATCTAGACCATGCCGGTTAAAAAGCGAAACGTAGAGGTTGGGGTTAGGCTTAGTTGGGAGCCGAAGATGTATCTAAGAAATTCGACTTTTCGGGGAAGCATATCTAATTCTGCTTTCCGTCACATCGAACAAGGCACGAGGATATATCTTTGAAAGTGGGTTACAACATACCAGGTTTGGGTTGGTTCGGGGATTCATTAGACAATAAAATTACGGATCGGCTCACCGCCGCCGAAGGGCTCTTTCTTTTGACAGCAAAAGAAACAAAACCGAAACCCATAGGGTGAGCTCATTAATACAGTTGAAAACAACAAACACTAATTAATAACTGCCGGCTCGCTAGATTTCTTTTAAAGTCAGTAGCTAGGCTAACCAATGCATCCCGAAATCTAGACCATGCCGGTTAAAAAGCGAAACGTAGAGTCTGAGGTGAGGCTGAGCTGGGAGCTGAAGATTAACAGTTCGGCTCGCTAGATTTCTTTTAAAGTCATTAGCCAGGCGAATTCAATGCATCCCGAAATCTAGACCATGCCGGTTAAAAAACGGAACGAATAAAAAGGGCTTTGGCTTAGCTGGGCGATGAAAAATCAATTGGAAAACTTCGTCATTCAGAAGGGGGTCATGAGGTGTGCGATGAGGAACAACATCCTGCTCCAAAATTCCGACGAAGCAATTTCAATCTACATTCGCCTTGTTTCTTTTCTTTAAGAAACCATAAAAAAATTAGTGATTCAGCTCACCGCATCCTTTATATCAGGTTCCTGGTAATTTTTCCTTTAATGATATACAACGACTTGATGCTTTTTTTAGCGATGACTGTATCTCCCTTATAATTTGGATTGGAGGAACGCAAAATCAGTTTAGATGGATCAGCATGTTCATATATCATTTTAATGCTGCGCAGGTGATTGGAATGTTCGTCTGCCATAATTACATAAGCCTCCCCCCACTGCAACACTTCGAGGTTGGTCACTTCTCTTACTGCAATAATTTCACCCGATGCATACTTCGGATACATACTATCACCATAAACCGGCAAATAAGCGGTACAATCATTGAAAGGTTTATAATTGACGAAATATTCGGCTTGCTCTTCTTCCAAATTAAAGCGCTCCGCATCAGATAAACTCACATTAAAATATGGTACGCCTTCTTTTGCTTCAGATATGGCTGGCCCCTTTTTTAATACCGGCTCCCCTACTCCATTCTCCAGCCAATCCAGATTTGCATTGTATTTGAATTCTATTTTATCTTTAAAAGCCCTGGAAATCCCAACCCTGCCCCGCAAAATATCAGAGAGATTACCATCTGTAATTTTCATATCCGCAGCAAATTCCTTTTGGGTTTTGAAACCCAGCTGCGCAATCAAACCTTTCAATCGCTCTAATTCAGTCATTGATAAATGTTAATAAGTTATGCGAATTATATTTCGTTTAACGTATATAATTACGTAATTTGGTATTAACCAATGCGCAAGATAACGAAAACCTCACATAAAACTAAACATATGGAAACCATTCACCGCCTTACAGATCACGAAAGCCATAAGTGGAAAACATCTGATATTTTTTCTGGAACCAGTAACCTAATCAATCGCTTAAAAATAATAGAAGAATGGACGGAAATACCTTTCATCAAGCGAGATTTCTATGGTAAACATCAACCTCACACACTTTTATACCAGCATGAAATCATGCTAGACTTACTAAACGATTCTTATCATTTTCATCAGCTCATGATAGCGGGGGATGAAAAATTATTGGACTTAATTACGCTCACACCGCACCAAATGAAACTGGAAGGTGAAATGTTAGGTTATTCCCCTGAATACCTGAGTGAAGAAGAGATCATTAACCCCAATCAATATCTTTCTATACTCAACAATGAGGAAGTCTTCAATGAATATAAAGAATACCTCGACGTATGGCTTGGCATCAACTTATCCGAATCAACGGATGGTAGTATTTGTGGTTTGATATTTCCTATAGCCAATATCATGAAAAGATTAACAGAGGCCGCCTGGCTGATTAACCATAGAATTGGAAAAAACAGAATAAATTTCCTTCATGATCAGATTTCTTCCTTTAAAGATACTGATCCGCTTTTGCTAAATACCAATCAAATTACAGATCCTTATTCGGTACTGCTGGATTTTTATGGTGGCGCCAGCTTAAATGCCCATCGGAAAGATTTACTGGATTGGTTTAAGGCTTGCATGACAGATGGACAAAAAGTAGAAAAACCCAGTGATATGCTGTTTCTTTATGAACAACTTACTCAATTATTACAGGCAACTTACTTCATCACAAAGCACAAAATCCCTTTTGTCTCCAATAAGCCTTACACAAGTACCACACCCTCTTTCGCCCATTGGATAAAGAAAGTAGATGCAAAGTATCCAGAGAGAGGCAATATGCAATATCAACCTACTATACTGAGTACGGAAGAATTACTTTATCCGCTTAAATCCCTTCAGCCTATCCTTACCATTGAAAATATCAAACACCTGAGATATGGATTAAAAGAATGGCTTTATTTCGGCTTTACAGATAGCGACTTTTTAGGGGTAACAGATGCCAAATATGGTTTCGAGCTATACGATCAGTTACTAAAAATCATCGAACTGGGCTTTGTATTGGTAGTGCCTCAGGGATCTGATGCCGGACTTACAGAAGAAGAGGTAAGCCATGATTAAGGAATCAAACGTGCATGACTTGCCGAACGCCAAGATCCAACAACATGATTCAATAACAGATGAGGAAATTGCGCATTTCATTCAGCTTCTGATTCATGTCATTCCGGTGAGTCATATTTTTCGTTGCGCCGGAGCGACATCACCATGTCGCTTAATCATTATTCTTGACCGATACCGCTACCAGGAAAGCAAACAAACCGAAGCATTATTAACTTTTATTACCCTGAACCAATCCAACATCCATCTCCTGTACTTTACTTACGGTACCATGAACGACTATTTATTGCGTGGACATCTGTTTTACTCCTTTCATTGCATTCCCCGTCAATGTATTTATCAAACGGGTGAAGGTGTAGGACTGCCTGAAACGAGCGGGGAAATCTGTCAGCATCTTATAAACAATGCCAGGCTACAGTTTCAAAAAAGTATTTTGGGAAGTCAGGATTTTCTCAATCAGGTACACCAGCTCCTGCATAGCGGAAAAAACAATATCGCTGCATTTATGCTGCATCAATCCTGCGAACAGCTCTTGAGGTCGATTATTATTCTCTTTGAACATCGTGAATTCAGAAGCCATCAATTGATTGCATTGCAAGAAAAAGCTGCTTTTTACCTGCCTGTTATTGGAAACATTTTTCATGATCAAAAGCGGAAGGAGCTAAAATGGATGATGACTTTGCAAACTGCCTATATTGATGCCCGTTATCGGGATGATTATGATATTGCATTAAATGATTTATTTTTCATGAAAGAGCGAATGGAGATTTTGCTTTTCAATATACAGCATGAAATGTTTAAATAACATCATAAATAGTTAATGCGCCATCGTGCTGGTTTATAATTAACAAAACATAAAATGATCATTGGAGCGACTCATTGCCGCCGGGGGCTTAGTCCATTTGAACACCCAAAAGAATCAAAACCAAAACCCAAAGGCTGAGCTCATTAATACAGTTGAAAACAACAAACACTAATTAATAACCTTCGGCTCGCCAGGTTTCTTTTAAAGGCAGTAGCCAGGCTAATCGCTAAATCCCGAAATCTAGACTATGCCGCTTAAAAAGCGGAACAAAGAAACAGTACTTTGGCTTAGCTCGGCAATGAAAATACACTCGACAAATTCGTCATTTGCGAGGAAGAACGCCGCCACAATCTCATTTGCCCTTGCCTGGCTTCACATCTTCACAAAATAATGAAAATATGTACCAGCATATCCCGGCCAGGGCTACATCAAGCGATAAAAAATCTTTGTGACTTCTGCTAATTTCTACACAAAAAATACCTTATCTTGAAGATTTCATGAATGCGATTTCGCAATGTTTCTTTTGCTCCCTAAAAATTCAAGTGGTACGACTAAATCTGGAAAGTAAAAAGCACTTTTTTTGTCCGCCTGAGTGTATTGACTTCACTAAATCGGCGAATACATTTGAAGAAATTCATCTTACATTTCCTTTTCAATGCGGTGATTTTATGATGCCGGGTATTTCTGCCGAATACACGGGATAAGAAATTTCATTTCATACGCCTAACGGGAAGTCATTTCATCCGGCAGGAATTGTTTCGGCATGGTTAGGTGCTTTGGGAAAATGTTTCTAGAAAAAATTGTTTTATCTCAATTTTCTTCGGATAAAGAATAGACCAAGTACACCTGCAGTGGCAGTGAGGGGGAACGCGTAATCGTCGAGGGGGCAATTAACTAATTGGTATGAAGGATAATAGGTGCCGGTCCAAACTTGACCTGTTTTTCCAGATGTTGCAACACAAACAACAACCAAAACATTCAAAGAAACATTCCCATCACATACTTTACACGCTCCTGAAGCACCCTGAAAACATTGACTGCCGGGATTAATGATAGTGGAACTGTTAAATACCGGACCTGTGAGAATATTAAATACCTCATTACCATACATTTTATTACCAACCATACACCCAGGATTCGCGTATGAAGTACATACACTTAACAAATAGAAAACTAAAAATATCGGAATCGATAATATTTTTTGCATCAGTGAAGTATTCATAATCGAAATTACATTATACATTACCAGAATTTACGTTCGTTTTGTTCAGTATTCCTGTAAGGGGTCTGTATTAACTTGTAATACAGATTTTTGATAGATCCACATATCCTGAAATTACCATTTGCGCATATCAGTTATCAAATCGAAATAATTAAGATAATTCCAAAAATGAGGTATGATCTGTTAGGTGAGTCACAAAGAATTACTACGCATTAGGCCGAATTAAGATTCCCGCCTTTGAGGGAATTAAGAATGAGCTAAAAGGGCAACCAATCTAGCGAATATAAAAAAGGCACTGACCAGTTATTAATATTACTAAAAGAGATATAGTGATATTAATAAGGGTTTACCCATCGCCCTTAATTCAAAGTTTCGCTATGTGCAGGGCAATACTTAAACAAAGATTTTTATAAAAATTTGTTAATAGATGTACGGAAACCTGCCTTCCAACTATTAGGATTTTCGCGAATATAAACTGGATGGATAAAATTATAGAAAACCTAGACATCTGGTTAAAATCAACTAAACCTATTGATGGCTATACTTCGATATTGAAATAAACCTTAATAAACCAATAAGGTTATCGCGATACCCCGTAATTATAATTTGTTTCAATATTTTATTGGAGTTATCTTTTTTTTATTTATTGCAAAAAAACCGACACTTCCTCCAACTAATACAAAAACTATACTGTAACTATCCAAAGGAAGATTTGTTTTTGTAGAGGAGCTGTCGCAGTAAGTTGGATTGTTAACAGAATAATTAACTCGGTCACCACCATCAGCTACTAAGGCTCCCCCTAATCTTTGAGCAATCACACAATCTTGAGGCGAATAGATGGTGAATTCATTCTGAGGAGGAATTGTAACATTTGCGCCATACGGAGGAATATTAGAATCATAATAACTTCCAGCAACGTAAGAATTTACGTAATTGCATTTATATCTTTCCGAATTGTTATAGTTTATAGGGTAATTTCTCCCATTACTATCAAAATAGTACATCCATTTGCTTTGATCATTAGGATGTTTCGCATAACCTAAGTAATCAGTATAGATATTATTACCAATTCTGCAGCCCTGACCTCCTGTTTGTCCTTTAGAATAAAATGGCACAGATAATAAAAGAAAAACGAAAATAAAGTATCGCACTATTTAAATATATTGTAGTAGTTAAACTACAAAAATAGGCTAAAAATTTTAATGAATAAAATGAACAAACTGGTCAATATTACAAAACTGACTTTATTATGATAACGCTTTCAAGGGGTTAAATCCTAAATTTAGCGCAATGTGCCTTTATAGGCCTCTCAACTATTATTATCTGATAGTTAGACGCTTTTAGACATTTCCCAGATATGATATTTATCAACTACATTTCTTTTTTTTACAAAATTTGAGAATTATCGGATAAACGCTTATTAAATTTTCGATGTGTCCAATCTGGCCCAATTTAGCGCAAGTATCCACTTGTGCTATCACTTTACCAAAAATTGTTAGAAACTATTGAATGAATGCAATCTGGCGCAAATGTCTGTATGCCGAACAGATTAATAATATGATTTGCAACTATAAATTAAAAGCCACGATTGATATCAATTTGCTATTGCAGACTGCATGAAATGAAACTTCCGGATGCGCCATGCTCTAGCTTAAAACCAGGAATATCTTTCAAACTGATAAATCAATTCAGCAATTAGACCTAGTATTCAATCGTTCCTAAATAAACACTATTGGATATACTTTCACGATTATCGGCGACAAAAGCTATCCAGGTATGGAAGCGTAAGCCCATACCATATTGCGGAATCTTTAATAAATGTTCTACGGATCTTCTCCGATTCCCGCTTACCGTACGGACGGCCAGATTAATGTTTTCATCGAAGGCCATCAACATTACCTGATCATCTGCCCTGATGTAGCCAGCACCGTTCTGTGTATCCCATTGGAATAACAAACCATTTTCACTAACTTTAACGGAAGCATTTTCAACCGGAAGCAGATTGCCCTGGCAAAGCCTGATTTTTGTATAGTCGATTTTACCCTGTTCATCAAAAGCATGAAGCATATTATAAGATTTAGCCGCATTATGAGCAGACATGCCTTTAGACTTGGCTTCCAGATGAAAACCTACCCGTATAAAATCAAGGATACGCGAAAGGAAAGACTGAATTAAACTAAACTTGCTTCTGCATTTGTTTTGCTGATCTGTTCCTTTTTTGTTTTTCTTGCTCGGCTTGGGTAAAGCTTTAATTATCCATTTGCCATTCAGTTGATAGCCAATTACACTACCTACCTTCCCGGTGAAACCACCGTTAATTCCATCATTAAGTATTGCCATAATTTTTAAGATTAAAGATTATGGGATGATTAACCCTAAGTTAACCATTTGCTTATATATTGCAAACTTTTAGGTAAGGTTTATTTCACAGTTTCGTCACCATTAATTCGGCTAGCTTTGTCACAACTGTGTCGCAAGTCCGAAGCAACCCTGAACCAAACCTGACTTAAAGATTAACGAATGTTTACCAAAGGATATGGAAGGACTAAACGAGGGGTAGTAATTAACAATGGGTAAATAAATTGCCGGATGGCTTTGACCTGGCTACAAGCAGGATGATGAACAGCATCAAAAATCATATACTGCAACTGCATTTGAATAGCACACGAATATACTGTAATTATGTCAAAGTAGATGTCACGCTTTTTAAGGAGATCATAGAAGTTATTCATTAAAGATTATGAAGCAAAATCTTAAGATCAATTCATGCTACTTGCTTTGTCATTGCGAATTGGGAGAAACCTAATCTTACTAAATACCGTTAGCACATTTTTCGTTGCGCTCGCAACGAAAGATTCGGCAAGTAATGTGATGATTGAATATTATTTATTAATCCAAATATCAACGTCTGATCTGATTGAAAAGATGCCATCCGATGGATTTGTTTGATAGCGCAATAGTTCTGGATATCGTTACACTATGCACCCCTTACCCAGCAAATGCATGTAAATATGGATTTCACCATTTAATGAAAATATTTTTTATTTTTCGTTCACTCTTTCCTAACTAACTAGCTATTGTTGAGCAAATTAATGAGATATTACAGCTAGAGTCAATTCCCTGCGCCGAAAATAAATAAAGCCAAATATTCCTATTGGTAAAATTAAGTATGGAATGTAGTCATCTAGCGCACACCTGTAAACTATAAAATCAACCACAACTCCAGATCTCGTAGTACCTCCAAACGCACATGTCGTACATGCCGTAGTTGTACGTCTGCTTATAACAATAAAATTACCCGTAGTGGAACTTCCACAATCCTCAAATCCCCTAAGACAAGTGGATCCAGAAATCACATAAGCACGGCGCTCACTTGCTACATAACATCCATTTGTATAAGTTGCTTGAGCCAAAGATAAGATTGAAGTGAATAAGAAGCTACTTAATAAAACAACAAACTTCATAAAAACTCGTAGAACGGGACAGATTCCAAACCAAAAGTACCAACGTATTCTTTAAAAGCCAAATAAATCTACATAATCATACAAAAAATATGATTCTAGTACTAATTTATCAGTATTATTCGATCCATACCTTATAAAAATACCATGTTAAAAAATAAACGTTTAATCAAAATAAACTTGTGAATTTATTTGTAATGATAAAGAAATTGGTCAAATATAGATAACAGAAGATTTTCAATAGTTATCTTCTTTAAGTTTGAAAATTGGGAAATAGAAAGGGCTGTCTAAAAGCTATAGGTATACAAGGCAAGGATAAAAAACAACCCATCAAGAAAGCACAAAAATGTAATTCTGAAAGTAGCTTAAGAGCATTTTCCTTTGAATTGTACAAAGGCCACTTTTCTAGGGCGGGCTAACACCATCCTTAAATATTTAAGTTCCTGATGATTAATCGTCATTAAATAAGAGGTCAAGATGAATTATACTAATCAATTTAGGGTTGAATTTTCAACACTAATACTTAGCTGCTGCTTACGCGTGCAGTAAAATCCAAGGCCTACAAAAGGAATAAGTAAAAACCAAATAAAGTCATCTAGGGGGCAGTAAGTTGGTCGAACATCACCAAAGTCTCCACTTTGTCCGAATGAACCATATTGCCATGACAAAGTAAACAGATTAAAGAATCTTAGACGACAAGACCCTGAAGTGGTGCCATTCTTAATACAATAACCCGTAGCATTAGTAGTACTAGCAAAAATGCCATTATCATAATATAAGAGACTTCCACTATTCCCATTTTGTGAAGTATAAAGTGTGTTACCCACTAAACATCCTTCTGCACCAAACACACTTATACTACTACATCCAATAATTAAATAACATAAAACTAAACACTTTAACTTTCCCATAAAATAATTTAAATAATTACTCTCAGGGGATATTACAACAATAGGTATTGTAAAAGTACGCTGTAATTCGTATAATTACAACTACAGAAAGGATTGTTTGTGATAAATATCAAATAGTATTCTTCTTGGTGAACCATTTGCTCTTCTGACAATATGCGCCATACTGGTAAATAGCATGGATCTACCTTAGGAAAAACCATAATTTCAGCTATTTTTGCAATTACAACCTGCGGAATGCTATGCTATTTTATATTAAAAATTTATTGTTAATCGGTTTTATTGGAATCCTGTTCAGCTCCTGTTCGGTTCGTAAAGAGCGTACGCTTTTCAATGCGCCTTCTGATATCGTAACGGATACCATCAAACAGGTATATGTAGTCAATGATCAGGGGATCAGCGACGCTTATTATAAAATCAAAGTAAATGACCAGCTGGCTATCCGCAATGTGCAGAATTTTGAATTCGGCGCTACCGGAAACACGACTAACACCAGTGCTGCTAACACTGGTACAGCAGGAGGTTCGGGTAGTATCAATAATGTACTCTCCTACCCTGTTGAGCTGGATGGGATGGTGAACCTGCCGGCCATTGGCAAAGTGGAAGTTGCAGGCTTAAGCAGAAGAGACGCCGCCGCAAAGATTCAGGATTTATATAAAAACAAATTATTAAAGGACCCCATCATCGAATTGTCCGTAGTGAATTTGAAGGTTACTTTACTTGGAGAGTTTAGTAAACAGGGAAACTTCCTGCTGGAAAGGGATAACACCACGCTTATCGATATCATCGGAGAAGCCGGTGGCATTACCAAAACGGCTGATCCTAAATCCTTAAAAATTATCCGTGGCGATCGGGCTCATCCGGAGCTTATTTATGTCAACCTGAATGATATCAATAGCCTGGCCAGCAAAAAACTAATTCTGCAAAATCACGATATTATTGTTCTGCAACAAACTAAAAGTTCGGCAACGAGCGATAAACTTCAAAGTTTTAATAATATTTTACAACCTCTTTTGGTGGTGGTGAATCTGGCGGTGCTGATTTTTACTCTAACGCGGTAGCTTGGTTGGGTAAGAATGATTAGGGAGGAGAAATCCGACTTTTCAGGGAAGCATATCTCATTCAGCTTATTTTCGTATAGAACGAGGCAGCAGGAGATATCTTTGAAAGTGGGTTAAAAATATCACCTTTGCCTTGGTTCGTGGTTCATAAAACAATAAAATTACGGATCGGCTCACCGCCGCCGAGGGGCTCTTTCTTTTGACAGCAAAAGAAACAAAACTGCCGGCTCGCTAGATTTCTTTTAAAGTCAGTAGCCAGGCTAATCAATGCATCCCGAAATCTAGACCATGCCGGTTAAAAAGCGAAACGAAGAGTCTGAGGTGAGGCTTAGTTGGGAGCCGAAAAAGAAATCAGACTTTTCGGATAAACAATCTCCGTCATATCGAAAAAGGCACAAGGAAATATCTTTGAAATAGGGTTACTACATATCAGGTTTGTGTTAGTTCGTATTTCATAAAATAATAAATTCACAGATCGGCTCGCCGCCGCCGAGGGGCTCTTTCTTTTGACAGCAAAAGAAACAAAACTGCCGGCTTAAAATTTTTCTATTTAAGGTAATGGTTAGGCTAAATTGTACACACCGAAAAATTTGTTAGGCCGGATTAGAGTGAAACGTAGAGGTTGGGGTTAGGCTTAGCTGGGAGCCGAAGATGTATCTAAGAAATTCGACTTTTCGGGGAAGCATATCTCATTCAGCTCCTTCGTATCGAACAAGGCACAAGGAGATATCTTTGAAATTGGGTTTTTAGACGCACTTTTGCCTTGGTTCGGGCCTTTATAAAACAATAAAATTACGGATCGGCTCACCGCCGCCGAGCGGCTCTTTCTTTTGACAGCAAAAGAAACAAAACCGCCGGCTCGCTAGATTTCTTTTAAAGGCAGTAGCCAGGCGAATCCAATGCATCCCGAAATCTAGACCATGCCGGTTAAAAAGCGAAACGAAAAGGTTGAGGTGAGGCTTAATTGGGAGCCGAAAATGTATCAAAGAAATCGGACTTTTCGGGGGGCGGGAATCTCATTCAGCTTTCCGTCATACCGAACGCGGCAGGAGGAGATATCTTTGAAATTAGATTACTACACTTCCCGTTTGCCTTGGTTCGGGCCTTTATAAAATAATAAAATTCACAGATCGGCTCGCCGCCGCCGAGGGGCTCTTTCTTTTGACAGCAAAAGAAACAAAACTGCCGGCTCGCTAGATTTCTTTTAAAGGCAGTAGCTAGGCGAATCCAATGCATCCCGAAATCTAGACCATGCCGGTTAAAAAGCGAAACGTAGAGGTTGAGGTTAGGCTGAGTTGGGAGCCGAACATGTATGTATCTAAGAAATCGGACTTTTCGGGGAAGCAATCTCATTCAGCTTTCCTTCGTATCGAACGCGGCACGGGGAGATTTCTTTGAAATTAGATTACTACATATCCCGTTTGCCTTGGTTCGGGCCTTTATAAAACAATAAAATTACGGATCGGCTCACCGCCGCCGAGGGGCTCTTTCTTTTGACAGCAAAAGAAACAAAACTGCCGGCTCGCTAGATTTCTTTTAAAGGCAGTAGCTAGGCGAATCCAATGCATCCCGAAATCTAGACCATGCCGGTTAAAAAGCGAAACGTAGAGGTTGAGGTTAGGCTGAGTTGGGAGCCGAAAAAGAAATCAGACTTTTAGGATAAACAATCTCCTTCGTATCGAACGAGGCATCAGGAGATATCTTTGAAAGTGGGTTTTTAGACAAAATTTTGCCTTGGTTCGGGGCTTTAAAAAACAATAAAATTACGGATCGGCTCGCCGCCGCCGAGGGGCTCTTTCTTTTGACAGCAAAAGAAACAAAACTGCCGGCTTAAAATTTTTCTATTTAAGGTAATGGTTAGGCTAAATTGTACACACCGAAAAATTTGTTAGGCCGGATTAGAGTGAAACGTAGAGGTAGAGGTTAGGCTTAGTTGGGAGCCGAACATGTATGTGTCTAATCCGACTTTTTGGGGAAGCATATCTCATTCAGCTTTCCTTCGTATCGAACGAGGCATGAGGAGATATCTTTGAAATTGGGTTTTTATACATACGTTTGCCTTGGTTCGGGGCTTTATAAAACAATAAAATTACGGATCGGCTCGCCGCCGCCGAGGGGCTCTTTCTTTTGACAGCAAAAGAAACAAAACCGCCGGCTCGCTAGATTTCTTTTAAAGTCAGTAGCCAGGCGAATCCAATGCACCCCGAAATCTAGACCATGCCGGTTAAAAAGCGAAACGAAGAGTCTGAGGTGAGGCTTAGTTGGGAGCCGAAAAAGAAATCAGACTTTTCGGATAAACAATTTCCTTCGTATCGAACGAGGCAGGAGGAGATATCTTTGAAATAGGGTTACTACATACCCCGTTTGCCTTGGTTCGGGGCTTTATAAAACAATAAAATTACGGATCGGCTCGCCGCCGCCGAGGGGCTCTTTCTTTTGACAGCAAAAGAAACAAAACCGCCGGCTCGCTAGATTTCTTTTAAAGTCAGTAGCCAGGCGAATCCAATGCACCCCGAAATCTAGACCATGCCGGTTAAAAAGCGAAACGTAGAGGTTGAGGTGAGGCTGAGCTGGGAGCCGAAAAAGAAATCAGACTTTTAGGATAAACAATCTCCTTCGTACCGAACGAGGCATCAGGAGATATCTTTGAAATAGGATTACCACATACCCCGTTTGGGTTGGTTCGGGGCTTTATAAAACAATAAAATTACGGATCGGCTCGCTCGATTTCTTTTAAAGGCAGTAGCTAGGCGAATCCAATGCATCCCGAAATCTAGACCATGCCGGTTAAAAAGCGAAACGAAGGGGTTGAGGTGAGGCTTAGTTGGGAGCTGAAGATGTATCTAAAAAATCGGACTTTTCGGGGAGGCATATATCATTCAGCTTTCCTTAGTACCGAACGCGGCAGGAGGAGATATCTTTGAAATTAGGTTTACTACAAACCTATAGGGTTTTTTATGCTGTTAGGCGTTTCTAATCGACTTAAATCATAAACAATTCAATAAAAATCACTTGTTTTCAGAAATTGAGTTTATCTTTAACAGTTCAATTATTTTCCTAAATCCTAAAACCATATACATTGACAGAATTGGTTCAAGAGAAAAAGGCAGTTAGCCAAAGTATTGATTTCTACAAAATCTTTAAAGTTTTTTTAAGTCGCTGGTATTGGATTGCAGGTACTGTTACCATTGCGCTATGTGCCGCATGGATTTACCTTTGGTATACCCCTCCTATTTTCCAAACAGGTGCATCACTCAAACTGGAAGATAGTACTCCTTCTATTAGCACTGGCAGCGGACAAATGCCGATGCAGAATTATAATTATACCGATAAAATTCAGGCAGAAAGTTTCACTATCCGAAGCAATGAGGTGATTTCAAACGCCGTTAAAACGCTTGATTATAAAATCAGCTACTATTTAAAAGGTCGCGTTCGTACTACAGAATTATACCCTAACGTACCTTTCGTTATTGAGATTATCAAACAGGACAGCGTTAATTTCGACCGTTCTATTTATTCCGTTAAGGGAATGGATGCGCAACAATTCGAACTCTTTACTGGAGAAAACGACAATAACAAAATGACGTTCAAATATGGCCAACCCATCAATCTGGGCAATATGACCTTCAAAATTAAAGACAGAATCCCTTCCAACAGTCATTACCAATTTAAATTCAACAGTAAGGAAGATTTTATTGGCAGAGCAATGGGTGGTTTGTTTATTGGAGAAGCCGCTCGTTTTACTAACGTGATGAGCTTAAGCCAGACTGATGCTAATGCCGTTTTCGCTGCTGATATTTTGAATGCCATCATGAAGGAATATGTGAAGTATGATGTTATTCAAAGAAGACGATCGGCACAACAAACCGTAGCTTTTATTGATAATCAACTTGGTTTTATCAATACCGAAGCAGCTAAGTCTGGCAGTACGCTGGCAAACTACAAAACGCAAAATAAAATGGTCGACATGACCTCTTCTACCGCCATGACTGTTGGTAAGCTCGCTGATTTTGAAAAACAAAAGACAGAATTAAACCTGAAACTGCTGGGCATCAGACAATTGGAAGAACAAATAAACAACAACAGAAATAAGGTTGAGATTGGTGTGGATCTGGAAGGGGAGTTAAGTACAGGGCTTGGTGCTTTGGTTACGCAACTGAATACTTTACTCGCCAATAGGGAAATTAAACTTAGTCAGTTTAATCCGGAATCGCAACCGGTTAAACAGGTAGAACAGCAAATTGCCAATGTAAAATCGGGAATCAGAAACAGCATCCAGGGGATGCGAAAAAATAATGAAGCCACCATTCGTTATATCGACAATCAGATTGCCGGCGTTTCGCAAAGCATGAGCAGTATCCCTGTCAAAGAACAAAATTTCGTAAAGCTTCAAACTAATTTTGAAGTCAATAACAAAGTCCGTTCTTACCTGTCGGAAAAAAAATTAGAAGCGGAAATGAATGCTGCTGCGATCGTTCCCGGTGCTTCCATCGTGAATCCTGCCTATCCATCTTATTATGCGATATCTCCAAACGGGAATAAAGCTTACAGTACGGCTTTAATGCTGGGTTTAGCTTCTGGCTTCGGTTTAATTCTTTTAGTGCGCTTTCTTAATCCTTATATTTACGACAAAGAAACTGTAGAAGGGTTAACGCATACTCCTATCATTGGTGTCATTCGTAAATTCCCTGATTACATTGATCAGGATAGTCGCCAGGCTTTATCACTATCCAAACCTAAATCAGTTTTCGCGGAATCGGTTCGTTCGGTCAGGACTAACCTCAGTTTCCTTGCCAGTCATAAGGCCAGCAAAGTGATTTGCATTACCTCCGAGATTTCTGGTGAGGGAAAATCATTTGTGACGATTAATTTAGCCAGCACACTTGCTTTGATCGAAAAAAAGGTGATCCTTATTGCTGCAGATTTACGTCGTTCGAAACTGCATAAAGCTTTTGGAAGCGACAACAAAACCGGATTGAGTTCATTGTTGTCCGGACAGGCGACTTTTGAACAGGTAATGATTCATGATAACGTACATCATATCGATTTTATTCCTTCGGGACCAATTCCTCCCAATCCTTCAGAATTGCTACACACTTCAGCCATGAAAGAGTTATTGATTCAGCTGGAGAAAGAATATGATTATGTGCTTATCGATACTGCACCGGTAGGACTGGTATCGGATGCGATTCCTTTAATTCGTTCATCAGACATCAACCTGTTTGTAATCCGGTCTGGCGTTTCTCAACAACGGGCCGCCAATATCCCGGAACGTTTATCGAGAGAGTATAGCCTAAGTAATCTGGCGATTATTTTAAATGCCTTTGGCGATGATGCACTGTATTCTAACTATTATACCACAGATTATTCCCGTGGTGGTGGCAACAGTACTTATTATTATTCTGATTATTCCGGTTATTCCGGTTCTGGCTATTACGATGATGATAAGAAATGGTGGGAGTTTTGGAAGCGGAAGTAGTTGTTTTTTCAGTGTGGTATGCTCATTCGCTTTGTTTTGTGGCTTCAGGAAAGTAAAAATTAACGGATCGGTTCGCCGCCGCCGATGGGCGCTTTCTATTGACAGAAAAAGAACTAAACTACCGGATTAGAGGGGAACGTAGAGGTTGAGGTTAGGCTTAGGTAGGAGCCGAAGAGGTATCTAAGAAATCCGACTTTTGGGGGCGGGAATCTCATTCAGCTTTCCGTCATATCGAACGAGGCAAGAGGAGATATCCTTGAAATAGGGTTACCACATAGCAGGTTTGCGATAGTTCGTGTTTCATAAAACAATAAATTATCGGATCGGCTCACCGCCGCCGAAGGGCTCTTTCTTTTGACAGCAAAAGAAACAAAACCGAAACCCATAGGGTGAGCTCATTAATACAGTTGAAAACAACAAACACTAATTAATAACTGCCGGCTCGCTAGATTTCTTTTAAAGGCAGTAGTCAGGCGAATCCAATGCATCCCGAAATCTAGACCATGCCGGTTAAAAAGCGAAACGTAGAGGTTGAGGTTAGGCTTAGCTGGGAGCCGAAGAGGTATCTAAGAAATCCGACTTTTCGGGGGCGGGAATCTCATTCAGCTTTCCGTCATATCGAACGAGGCAGGAGGAGATATCCTTGAAATAGGGTTACCACATAGCAGGTTTGCGATAGTTCGTGTTTCATAAAACAATAAAATTAACAGATCGGATCACCGCCGCCGAAGGGCTCTTTCTTTTGACAGCAAAAGAAACAAAACCGAAACCCATAGGGTGAGCTCATTAATACAGTTGAAAACAACTAACACTAATTAATAACTGCCGGCTCGCTAGATTTCTTTTAAAGTCAGTAGCCAGGCGAATCCAATGCATTCCGAAATCTAGACCATGCCGGTTAAAAAGCGAAACGAAGAGTCTGAGGTTAGGCTTAGTTGGGAGCCGACAAAGAAATCAGACTTTTCGGGGGCGGGAATCTCATTCAGCTTTCCTTCGTATAGAACGAGGCGCCAGGAGATTTCTTTGAAATAGGGTTACTACATAGCAGGTTTGGGTTGGTTCGGGGCTTCATTAGACAATAAAATTACGGATCGGCTCACCGCCGCCGAGGAGCTCTTTCTTTTGACAGCAAAAGAAACAAAACCGAAACCCATAGGGTGAGCTCATTAATACTGTTGAAAACAACTAACACTAATTAATAACTGCCGGCTCGCTAGATTTCTTTTAAAGTCAGTAGTCAGGCGAATCCAATGCATTCCGAAATCTAGACCATGCCGGTTAAAAAGCGAAACGAAGAGTCTGAGGTGAGGCTTAGCTGGGAGCCGAAAAAGAAATCAGACTTTTCGGGGGCGGGAATCTCATTCAGCTTTCCTTCGTATAGAACGAGGCGCCAGGAGATTTCTTTGAAATAGGGTTACTACATAGCAGGTTTGGGTTGGTTCGGGGCTTCATTAGACAATAAAATTACGGATCGGCTCACCGCCGCCGAAGGGCTCTTTCTTTTGACAGCAAAAGAAACAAAACCGCCGGCTCGCTAGATTTCTTTTAAAGTCAGTAGCCAGGCGAATCCAATGCATCCCGAAATCTAGACCATGCCGGTTAAAAAGCGAAACGAAGAGTCTGAGGTGAGGCTGAGCTGGGAGCCGAAGATGTATAAATGCCTCATAAGGAGTGTCAATCTCATCGTGTAATATTTTAGAGCACAAGCTGTTATGCTAAGCATAATTTGGCTCCTCTAAACAAAAAATTCTTCAATTGATATATCGAAAAAATAAAATGCGTAAAAACACAGGATTAAAGCTGTTTTGATTAGTTTTGAGGTATGCCTATCTTAATTATCCGGAAGCAGGAAAAACTGGAAAGGAATTACATCCATGATTGATCAGCAATATAAATGGTACCCGGTTTATACAAACTCAAGAGCAGAAAAGAAAGCTTATGATGAATTGATCCGTAAAGGGATTACCGCTTATTTACCGTTAAAAAAGACAGTCAAACAATGGAGCGACAGAAAGAAAGTGGTAGAGGAACCATTGATCAAATCATATCTTTTCGTTTATATTTCAGCCAAAGAACACGCTGAAGTACTCATGACTAATGGCATTTCAAGATTTCTATACTTTTCAGGCAAAGTTGCTTCAATGCCTGATCAGCAGATCGAAAACCTGAAGTTATTGCTAGCAACGGAAAAGGATCTACAGGTGTTTGATTATGATATTAAAAGCGGACAAAAAGTAATCATTAAAGCTGGACCTTTTAAAGATATGATCGCAGAAATGGTTTCTGCTCAAAATAAACAGCGTATTATTTTACGTCTGGATAATGTTGGTTATGCTATTGAAATTAATACTTCAATGGCGTTTGTTGAACCTATTTAGTTTATTGGAAAAATCCGTTGTCATGGTGCATGTATTTAAGACGTAATAAACCGTAATAGGTTTCGTTCATTGCCACAAAAGCTTATTTTTAACTAAAATTTGCTTTGCTTCGTGTCTCCAGGAAACAATAAAATTACGGATCGGCTCACCGCCGCCGAGGGGCTCTTTCTTTTGACAGCAAAAGAAACAAAACCGCCGGCTCGCTAGATTTCTTTTAAAGTCAGTAGTCAGGCGAATCCAATGCATCCCGAAATCTAGACCATGCCGGTTAAAAAGCGAAACGTAGAGTCTGAGGTGAGGCTGAGCTGGGAGCCGAAGAGGTATCTAAGAAATCCGACTTTTCGGAGAAACATATCGCATTCAGCTTTCCGTCATATCGAACGAGGCACAAGGAGATATCTTTGAAAGTGGGTTTTTATACACACGTTTGCTTTGGTTCTTGGTTCATAAAATAATAAATTAACAGATCGGCTCACCGCCGCCGAAGGGCTCTTTCTTTTGACAGCAAAAGAAACAAAACCGAAACCCATAGGGTGAGCTCATTAATACAGTTGAAAACAACAAACACTAATTAATAACTGCCGGCTCGCTAGATTTCTTTTAAAGTCAGTAGCCAGGCGAATCAGATGCATTCCGAAATCTAGACCATGCCGGTTAAAAAGCGAAACGAAGAGTCTGAGGTGAGGCTTAGTTGGGAGCCGAAGAGGTATCTAAAAAATCCGACTTTTCGGGGGCAGGAATCTCATTCAGCTTTCCGTCATATCGAAAGAGGCACCTGGAGATTTCTTTGAAATGGGTTACTACATATCAGGTTTGCTTTGGTTCTTGGTTCATAAAATAATAAATTAACAGATCGGCTCACCGCCGCCGAAGGGCTCTTTCTTTTGACAGCAAAAGAAACAAAACCGAAACCCATAGGGTGAGCTCATTGATACAGTTGAAAACAACTAATACTAATTAATAACTGCCGGCTTAAAATTTTTCTATTTAAGGTAATGGTTAGGCTAAATTGTGCACACCGAAAATTTTGTTAGGCCGGATTAGAGTGAAACGTAGAGGTAGAGGTTAGGCTTAGTTGGGAGCCAAAGAGGTATCTAAGAAATCCGACTTTTAGGATAAACATATCGCATTCAGCTTTCCGTCATATCGAACGAGGCACAAGGAGATATCTTTTTAAAGTGGGTTTTTATACACACGTTTGCTTTGGTTCTTGGTTCATAAAATAATAAATTAACAGATCGGCTCACCGCCGCCGAAGGGCTCTTTCTTTTGACAGCAAAAGAAACAAAACCGCCGGCTCGCTAGATTTCTTTTAAAGTCAGTAGTCAGGCGAATCCAATGCATCCCGAAATCTAGACCATGCCGGTTAAAAAGCGAAACGAAGAGTCTGAGGTGAGGCTGAGCTGGGAGCCGAAGGGGTATCTAAGAAATCCGACATTCGGAGAAACATATCTCATTCAGCTCTCCGTCATATCGAACGAGGCACAAGGAGATATCTTTTAAAGTGCGTTTTTATACACACGCTTGCATTGGTTCGTGTTTCATAAAACAATAAAATTAACGGATCGGCTCACCGCCGCCGAGGGGCTCTTTCTTTTGACACCAAAAGAAACAAAACCGCCGGCTCGCTAGATTTCTTTTAAAGGCAGTAGCCAGGCGAATCCAATGCATCCCGAAATCTAGACCATGCCGGTTAAAAAGCGAAACGTAGAGGTTGAGGTGAGGCTTAGTTGGGAGCCGAAGAGGTATCTAAAAAATCCGACTTTTCGGGGAAGCATATCTCATTCAGCTTTCCGTCATACCGAACGAGGCACAAGAAGATTTCTTTTAAAGTGGGTTTTTATATACACGTTTTCCTTGGTTCGTGTTTCATAAAACAATAAAATTAACGGATCGGCTCACCGCCGCCGAGGGGCTCTTTCTTTTGACAGCAAAAGAAACAAAACCGAAACCCATAGGGTGAGCTCATTAATACAGTTGAAAACAACAAACACTAATTAATAACTGCCGGCTCGCTAGATTTCTTTTAAAGTCAGTAGCCAGGCTAACCCAATGCATCCCGAAATCTAGACCATGCCGGTTAAAAAGCGAAACGTAGAGGTAGAGGTTAGGCTTAGTTGGGAGCCGAAGATGTATCTAAGAAATCCGACTTTTCGGAGAAACATATCGCATTCAGCTTTCCGTCATATCGAACGAGGCACAAGGAGATATCTTTTAAAGTGGGTTTTTATACACACGTTTGCTTTGGTTCTTGGTTCATAAAATAATAAATTAACAGATCGGCTCACCGCCGCCGAGGGGCTCTTTCTTTTGACAGCAAAAGAAACAAAACCGCCGGCTCGCTAGATTTCTTTTAAAGTCAGTAGCCAGGCGAATCCAATGCATCCCGAAATCTAGACCATGCCGGTTAAAAAGCGAAACGTAGAGGTTGAGGTTAGGCTTAGTTGGGAGCCGAAGATGTATCTAAGAAATCCGGCTTTTCGGGGAAGCATATCTCATTCAGCTTTCCTTCATATCGAACGAGGCACCTGGAGATTTCTTTGAAATGGGTTTTTATACACACGTTTGCTTTGGTTCTTGGTTCATAAAATAATAAATTAACAGATCGGCTCACCGCCGTCGAAAGGCTCTTTCTTTTGACAGCAAAAGAAACAAAACCGAAACCCATAGGGTGAGCTCATTAATACAGTTGAAAACAACAAACACTAATTAATAACTGCCGGCTCGCTTGATTTCTGTTAAAGGTATTAGTCTGGCGAATTCAATGCATTCCGAAATCTAAATCATACCAGTAAAAAACGGAACAAAGACACTGGGCTTAGCTGGTTGGAGACTTTCTATAAAATCCTTATTCTCGAATGGCTGTGGAAGTGCGCTAGGAGAAACCCCGGCTTTTCGAGGAACGAAGCGCCTCTCCTTGCTATTAGGAGAGGAACGAAGCGCCTCTCCTTGCTATTAGGCAGCGATGAGATGTACGCAACAGCTATATCTAAATAAATTTTTCGATTATAAATTATAAAAGGGCATTTATATCTAGGGTTATTCATAAAACTGTATATTTTTGTATGCTAAGGGTAGCTTGCAAATTCAAGTTATCTTACTTATAGAAATACTATTAATTAGTTTATATTTTTTCAATAAAATGTGACTGAAGGGGCGAAGCTGTCTAAAAGATGTAAGTTTATAGTATGACGCCGGCAAGATATAAAGCATCAAAAATTGATCAAATCCTCGTTAAAAATAACTTCCAATGTGCCGAATAGCGGGAATTATTGATCATCAGGCTGATGTTGCTCAACTTCAACATGATGTGAAAGCGATGTGTGAAGTAATGGCTCATGGGGGTCCTGATGGTGAAGGATTTTACAGTGATGATGAGAAGGGTTTAGTATTCGGTCATCGCCGTCTCGCCTTGATCGACCTCACTCCTGCAGGGCATCAACCCATGTTGTATGATAATGGAAATTTAACCCTCACTTTTAATGGTGAAATCTATAATTTCCAGGAACTGAAGGAAGAGCTTATTGCCTGCGGAAAGGAATTTGTTTCTGATAGCGATACGGAAGTGATTCTGGCCGCATACCAGCAATGGGGCATTGTCAGTTTTAGTAGGCTGAAAGGCATGTTTGCCTTCGCCTTATATGATCAGAAAGCCAATAAAACTTACCTCTTACGGGATTCCTCAGGTATTAAACCTTTGTATTATTATGACAAGGGGAAAAAGCTGGTGTTCGCTTCGGAGGTAAAGGCTTTTAATCAAACTAGCTTAATACTTGAAAATCTTCCGGAATGGAAAGTTTATTTCCTCGCTTTCGGGCACATTCCTGAACCTTACACCACTTTAACAGGTGTTAAGATGTTGCCTAAAGGACACTTCTTAAGCTGGGATCATCAGTTGAACCAAGCGGCGTTTGCACCCTTTCATAAAAATGACCTTAATCCGCTGAGTGAAAATAAGGGGGCTGCAGAACAAGCACTCCAAAATACATTAAAAAGTGCTGTTAGTCGGCACCTATTTTCGGATGCCCCCATTGGTGTTTTTTTGAGTGGCGGCATCGATTCAAGCTTGCTGACTTTACTGGCAGCTGAAATTCAAGGACAGAAACATGAGCAGCAAAAATTAAAGACATTATCGATCAACTTTTCTGAGCAGCAGTTTTCTGAACAGGTTTATCAGAAAAAAATTGCCGATCAGATACAAAGCGAACACTCAGAATATTTAATTGACCATCATCTCTTCAAAAAGCATTTACCGGAAGCATTATCAGTGATGGATCAACCCACGACAGATGGCATTAATTCCTGGTTCGTAAACTATTTCGCAAAGCAAAAAGGTTTGAAAGCGGTCTTATCAGGAATTGGAGGAGATGAATTATTTGGAGGTTATCCTTCTTTCAAAAGAATGAAACTCGTCCGGTTGCTGTCGAAGCTCCCTGACTTTATACTCAAAAGCAGCAATCATTTTAAACAGGCTGCCCTGAAGCGTTCTTACTTCCTGAGTTACAAAAATACAACAGGAAAATATCTTTTTCTTCGGGGCGTTTATAGTCCGCCGGACATTGCTTCTATATTAAATCTGAAGCTCAGCCAGGTGGATCACATTCTTCAATCGATGAAAACTCCTGCAATTCCGAAAGGATTAAATCCACTGGAAGAAGCCGGCTGGCTGGAACAAAATTTATACATGCAGAATCAGTTACTGAAAGATACTGATGCCATGAGCATGCAGCATGGCGTAGAAGTGAGGGTCCCCTTCCTGGATCAGGAGGTGACTGAATTACTTCATTATATTGCTCCCGAAATCAGGTATCAGCAAGCAAAACCGAAAGGCTTTCTCGTCGATACTTTTAAAAATATCTTACCTGAAGCAATCTGGAACAGAAAAAAAATGGGTTTCACCTTCCCCTTTCAAACCTGGTTCAGCACAAATGACACTTTCCTGAACGCGATAATCCCGGCTAATCACAAGGTAGCGGAGTTGAAGACTGCTTTTATAAAAGGAGAACTGCACTGGTCGAAGGCCTTAGCCTTGTATCAGCTGGATCAGTGGCAGATGGGTGGTCGCAAAACTGATAAACCGAATGATTTGGAAAGAAAAAGTGATCTGAAGCGTGTATAAACAACAACGGATTTTATTTTTGACCCTTTATACCTTTAGCTTAACAGGTGGAATTGAAAAGGTATGCCGCTCGGTGATTAAAATGCTTTCAGATCTAGTAGTCGAACTTTGTTATCATGTTGATGCGCTAAGTTTATACGATCATGAAAAAGTCGACAAATATACGCCCCATGTTCATTTCGAATATGTAAAAGGAAATAAAATCAGGTTTCTATGGAAGGCATTAAAAGCCGGATCAAAAGCGGATACGATCATATTAAGTCATATTAATTTACTTATTTTCGGCCTTATCATCAAAAAGATGAGACCAAAAACACGAATAATTCTATTCGCTCATGGGATAGAAATCTGGAAAAAGCTCAGTTCATGGAAAAGGGCTTTTCTTTCGACCAATGTTGAAATTTGGGCAGTAAGTACCTATACAGCCATGATGATCCGGGATAAGCATGGCATTGATCGGGCTAGAATCTACATTTTAAACAACGGTTTGGATCCATTCCTTCAACCGGTGCCGGCATTCGAAAAACCTGATCATTTGATTCAGAAACATCATTTATCAGGCAATCACCGAATCCTTTTTACACTGGCCAGGTTGTCATCAAGTGAGCAGTATAAAGGTTATGATATCGTGCTGGAGGCGATGCGCAGTTTACCTTCCAATGTAGTTTACCTGTTATCGGGCCAGGCAGATGAAGCTGAGAAAAAAAGAATCCTGAAACTCATTGATGATTACCAGCTAAACGACCGGGTTAGATTGACTGGTTTTTTGCCGGATGATCAGCTAAGTGATTATTATTTGCTGGCTGATATTTTTGTGATGCCCAGCCTGGGAGAAGGATTCGGAATTACTTTTATTGAAGCCGCAGCGCATGGTTGTCCTTCCGTTGCCGGAAACCTGGATGGAAGCAGGGATGCATTGCTGAATGGGCGACTGGGGTCACTGGTTGATCCAAAAAACGTAAAGGAAGTTGCTTCTGCGATCCGGACTCAACTCGAAAAAGGAAGATTACCGAAGCATTCACTTTCGCTTCAGCAGGAATGCCTGAAGCATTTTAGTTATCAACAGCATAAATTGAATTTTATACACCTCCTTTAACAAAATGAGCCAGCAGGAACACGAGTGGACCATTGAATCTAAGGCTTCCTTATTAGACTTAAAGCTAAACGAAGTCTGGGCTTACCGCGATTTGTTGTTGCTTCTGGTGCGCCGCGATTTCGTATCTTTTTACAAGCAAACCATATTGGGGCCATTGTGGTTTTTTATACAACCATTGTTTACTACGATTATTTTCACCTTTATCTTTGGTAACCTTGCGGGTATTTCTACCGACGGCTTACCCAAACCTTTATTCTACATGGCAGGGATTACAGCCTGGAATTATTTTGCAGATTGCCTGACGAAAACTTCTACTGTTTTCAGAGATAACGCAGGAATTTTCGGAAAGGTGTATTTCCCGAGATTGATCATGCCTTTGAGTATTGTGGTCAGTAATCTGGTTCGTTTTGGGGTACAGATGCTGCTTTTTGTACTGATGATGGCTTATTACTATTTTTCAGGTGCAACTTTTCAGGTCACCTGGGCAATCGGCCTCTTCCCTGTTATTGTATTATTAATGGCATTACTTGGTTTAGGCACGGGAATGATCATTTCTGCCATGACTACCAAATACAGGGATTTAGCCTTTTTGGTGGGCTTCGGTGTACAATTGCTCATGTATGCAACAACGGTAATCTATCCCCTATCAACTGCTTTGGATAAATACCCAGAATATGCCTGGATCATTGAGTATAACCCTATGACACCAATTATTGAAACCTTTCGTTATGGATTTTTAGGGGAAGGCAGTTTTAGCTGGGGAAGTTTGGGTTATGCTTGCGGAGTTACTTTCGCATTGCTTTTATTCGGGATTGTGATTTTTAATAAAGTGGAACGGAATTTTGTGGATACGGTGTAAACGATAGTGTAATTGATAATTAGAAAAGAGATTTACCAAATTAAAGAGAGACTTAACTCCACGTTTAGTACCCCTGATTTTTTGGATAAAACTTATCTTCCTTCGTTGGATGGATGGAGAGCCATAGCAATAATTTTTGTTATTCTAGGCCATGCAAAATTTACTGTCGCTCCCAATTCATTATATTATTATTTTGCAGAAACTTTTATTTATGCTGAATTAGGAGTTAGGATATTTTTTGTTTTGAGTGGTTTTTTGATTACTACGCTGTTAATTAAAGAGCGTATTAGATTTGGGACAATAAACATTAAGAATTTCTTCATTAAAAGGGTTTTAAGAATTTTTCCAGTGCTATATCTCTACATGCTGGTCATATTTATTTTAAACTATCATCTAAATTTGGGTTTAGTAAAAGACAATTTTTTAGGCCCTCTTTTATACCTTAACAATTTTACCTTCTTTACAGGAACTTGGCTTACGGGACACACTTGGTCTTTAGCAGTGGAGGAACAATTTTACTTAATTTGGCCTTTTCTGTTTTCTGTATTAACAAAAAACCTCTGGTTGTTCTGTTTATTGATGATAAGCCTTGTACCTTTTTTGAAGATACTTTACTATTTTAAACCCGATACCTACGCAGCAACCTTAGGGCCATTTATTACCAATGCCGATGCAATTTTCTCTGGCGCATTAATCGCTATACTGTCCTTCAAAAACATTTTCAAAACCTCTCAAAAAATCTGGAATATTAAAGGACTAGATTTGGTATTTATTCTTATTATATTTGTTAGTATGTTTTGTGTACATAGGGGTATGGCTGGCTTAATATTTTACCCTATGGGCAGTACAATATGCAATGTGATGATTTGCCTTCTATTGATAAGAACGCTGTTAAATAATCAATCACTATTGTTTAGATTGCTCAATCGACGCATACTGGTTCATATAGGTTTATTATCTTATAGCCTTTACATTTGGCAACAACTTTTTATTGTGCCAACAAATATGTACGGTGGAAGGTTTAATTTGTTTATTTTCCCATTAAACATAGTTTTAGCATTTGCCGCAGCTTACCTATCCTACAACTTATTTGAAAAATACTTTTTGCATTTTAAAACACAATTCATAAAAAATTCAAATCGGTAAATGGCTAACATTGCAATTAAGGTAGAGAATTTATCGAAGGCTTACCAACTTGGGCAAATTGGTACGGGTACAATTAGCAGGGATTTGGAGCGTTGGTATGCTCGCATGCGTGGTAAAGAAGATCCATTTTTACGAATAGGTGAAGGCAACAATCAAAATACCAAAAGTGAAAGTGATGTGGTTTGGAGTTTGAAAGACATCAATTTCGAAATTGAGCAAGGCGATGCAGTGGGCATTATTGGCAGAAATGGCGCTGGGAAAAGCACTTTATTAAAAATACTTAGCAAGGTAACTGCGCCTACTACTGGCAAAATATCTGGCAAAGGTAGGATTGCCAGTTTATTGGAGGTGGGTACCGGTTTTCATCCTGAGCTCTCTGGTCGTGAAAATATATTTTTAAATGGTGCCATTTTAGGCATGCGCAAAAAAGAGATCCAACGCAAATTGGAGGAGATTGTTGATTTTGCAGGGATTGAGCGCTATCTAGATACGCCGGTTAAACGTTATTCTTCAGGAATGTATGTTCGCCTAGCTTTTGCGGTTGCCGCGCACCTAGAAAGTGAGATTTTAATTGTGGACGAGGTTTTAGCTGTAGGTGATGCAGAATTTCAAAAGAAATGTTTGGGGAAGATGGGTGAAGTGAGTAAAGGGGAAGGAAGGACGGTATTGTTTGTAAGCCATAATATGGGAATGGTTAACACCCTATGTAAAAGTGCTATTGTTCTTAAGAATGGAGTAATAACCTATAATGCAACAACTTCTATCAGTATAAACGAGTATCTTAAAGAAGGTAATAGTATTGTTGATAAAAGTTTAAAATTAAAGCTTTTTACAAGAAAAAATGATTATGGCATCGTCTTAAAAAGTTTTGAAATCAAACCTCACTTTCTAAACTCAAATGATTTTTTAACGAACCGAGATATTGAAATAATCATACAGTTTGAATTAAGTATGGACATTATAGGATTACGTATTGGGTATGAAATAGTACATTCGGCATCTGAGACTGTAATATTCCGATCTTTTCATGACGATGAGCATAAGCAACATTTTAAATTTAATAAAAAGACTGTACAATTAAAAACTTTCATTTCCTCAAACTTTTTAAGTAATGATCAATATATAATATATCCTACGATTGGTATACACAATTTAAAATGGTTGAACTATAGAGAACAGAGAATTTTTCTTAATATGATAAATGTTGATGGGATAAATTCACTTTATTCAGATGAAAGGCCGGGCATAATTAATCCTCTATTAAAATGGGACATATTATGAAATGGGACATATTTTTGGCTAAAAAGATTATGAATATATTCAATAAATATATTTCATATCGTACAGCTTCAAAATTTGAAAACTGGCATAATTTATTTAGTGAAAATAATAATTTTATAATACACAGGCTAAGCAATGGTACCATACTAAAGCTATATAAAGACAGCATATTGTCGAAATTAATTTATGAAGGATTTGAGAACAAAGAGTTACTATTCATAGATAAATTTCTAAAACCAGGAGATACTTTTTTCGATATCGGATCAAATATTGGATTACATTCAATATTTGCTTCTGCGAAATTGAAGAGTAATGGACGTATTTACGCATTCGAGCCATCAATTAAAACTTTCAATAGATTGAATGAAAACGTCTTATTAAATAATTTAAACTCAACAATTCAAACATTCCAAATAGGAATTTCCAATAAAAACGAAACTTTAATTCTAAATGTTTCTGAAGATGGCCACGACGCTTGGAATTCATTTTCAAAACTATTGCATATAAATCTTACCCTAAAGGAAGAAATAAGCGTTAAAAGATTGGACGATTTTATTTTCGATAATTCTATAAAACCAGATACCGTGACATTTATTAAGATAGACGTTGAAGGATGGGAGCTTCATGTATTAAGTGGATTGGAAAAACTAATTTATTCTAAAGACTTTAATCCAATTTTCTTAATCGAATTTACGGAGGAGAATGCATTTAGAACAGGGTATTCGTGTCGCGATATATATTTATATTTGGTAAGTAAAGGCTACAGATGGTATGATTATAATGAGGTTGATAATGAGGTGTATGAGTCACCGCTTAAGGCTTATTATCCATATGAGAACTTGATTGCGTTAAAACCAGAACAACTCGAAAATTTAAAAAAAAGACTTCAAGCTGAATGAAAAGAAGCATTATTATAGTTTGCGTGAACATGATAATCTATATCAACCCTTGAATTAATTGGCTAAAGAAATTAAATCAGGTTATTCTATTTACAATATTCCATTTAGTGGCAAGAAGTATATTAATCACTATTGGATGGTTAGATATCAAAAATTATTCTATAAACAGATTAGGTATCTGAAAAATGAAGGTAAGGCCAGATATTTAACAGGTTATATAGTATCTTGCGTTAGTCTATCATTACAACCCTTGAAAGCATTTCCATCAAGCATTATTTACTATAACCACTATAAGAATGGTATAATTGGCCTATTTTTATTACCATTTTGCGCTTGGTATAACTGCAGTCTTATTAAAATATATCCACATCTAGGTGGCATAAAATAAGTCATGGAAATAAAAATATCAATCATAACTATTAATCTAAATAATAAGAAAGGATTAGAGAAGACCATTCAATCTGTCGTAAATCAAAATTGTTCAAATATAGAATACATAATAGTGGATGGGGCTAGTGTTGACGGCTCAAAAGATTTATTAAATAATCACAAAATAAACAAAGCAATATCCGAAAAAGACAAAGGTATTTACAATGCTATGAATAAAGGTATAAGTTTAGCGACGGGTGATTATTGCTTATTTTTAAATTCTGGTGATATTTTATTCTCGGATGAGGTTATTCAAGATATAACTAATTACATAAAAGAAACCAAATCCAATCAAGATATTATATATGGTAACATTATGTTTTCAAATTTTTTAAGAAAATATCCAACTAATTTAACACTGGATTTTTTATTGTGTGATTCTCTGCCACATCCTGCGACATTTTTCAAAACGACAATTTTTAATAAATATCATTTGGATAACTATCTTGAAAACTTTCAAATCGTTTCAGATTGGACATTCTACATAAAAGCATATCTCAGTCAATACAAATTTTCTTATGTAAATATGATAATCTCCATTTTTGATACAACAGGAATTTCATCAATAAATAAAGAATTAGAACAAGAAGAAAGGCAACAAGCATTAAATAACATTTATCCCAATTTTATCTCAGATATTAAAAATTTTAGAGAATTATACGCGTTCAGATATTCTCGCTCTCATAGATATTTGGATAAAGTTCGTCTGTTCTTTCAAAATTGGATTTAAACAAAAAAAATAAATTGGAAGCGGTGCAAAATACTGATGCAGTTGTAACTTTCGCAATTGGTAAAGATTACTTTAAATATGCTTTAAGTTTAGCCGATTCATTTTTGTTATTTAATTCAAAAAACAAAATTGAGTTTTTTATCATTACGGACACGGAAATACATTCAATTAAAAAGCTGAATCACAAGGTCAAAATAATAACCTCAAATACACTGCTGCATGGTGAAGATGTTTTACTTAATAAATTCAAAGTCAGGGATTATGTTAAATCCAAAAACATCCTTCTTATTGATGCAGACAGTTTTATTTGTTGCAATCTGAGTCCTATATTTAGTCAGCATCTTAATAATGATGTAGTGATTTGGGGAAGTTTATTATCCAAAAAAGATGATTGGCGAGGAAATTCAATTGATAAACTAAAAAGCTTAACTCCTGAAAAGTTATATAAAATTAATGGTGGAGTTTACCTGTTTAAAGATACCCTTCTAACAGAGCGCTTTTTTCACCAATGCACTAAACTACTTTCAGACTATGATGACCATGGTTTCGCAAAAGTTTATGGTAATTATAAAGATGATGAAGTTGTATTTTCAACAGCACTAGTATTAATGGATATGCAAGCATATCTACCTAATAGCGACATTAAGGTAGAAACTATGTATTTCACACGAAGATATATCAATTTATTTTTCGGAAATTCCAGATTTTATAATAGCAATTTTGACAGAGATTTCGTTAAAAATATAGAAGCAAAGAATCCAATGATAATTTGTTTTGATAGAGTTTCTGTGAATGATTTTGATTATAAACTTACCAGTAATGCACTTCAATACGGCCAAAATAATTACATATTAAGAATTTTTTTTGCTGTTTTGACCACATTGATTTTAAACTCTTATTACATGCTAAAGTATTTTAAATGGAATTTAGCTAATCTTAAAAATATAAATTAAAAGAAAGTTGAGTACAACAGTACTAAGTATATTTGATAAAATTTATCTGATTAATCTAAAGAGGCGACCTGATCGATTGCAGGCATTTTACACTAATAATGCACGCTTTATAAAAGATGTAGATATTGAAATTTTTGAAGCTTTTGATGGTAATTTAATAGACAAAAGTAACTGGAAGCACGAAATAGGTGCTTTAGGCTGCTGGGAAAGCCATATGGAGTTATTAAGGAAAATAGAAAAATCTGATTATGAAAGAGTTTTAATATTAGAAGATGATGCTATTATAAGTAATCCAGCTGCTATTAGTAGTGAAACTGTGATTAATTTTGTAAAAAACGAAAAATGGGATATGTTCTATTTTGGTTTTCATAATTCAAAACCTCCAATTATTGTTTCTGATCATATTCAAAAATTATCATTTGCAATCCAAACCCATGCCTACGCAGTAAATAAGAATTCTGTAAGGAAAATTATTGAGTATGCAGAAGCAAGAAGGTATTGGATTGATGGAGTATATGGGGAAATGCACAGCTTTACCAATTGCTTTTCCACAATCGAAAATGCCATCATACAAACGGATAGCAATAGCGATATTTCTTCAAAAAAATCAATCATTAGACAACTTTATATTAGGCTGAATTTTTTTATAAAAACAATCATTCCAAAGCTCAAAACAAGAAATCAAAAAGAATCTAGGTACTACAAAAAACTTTTCATTGAAAATGATAATTGGAATGGAAAAAACCCTAATCATGAGGAAACGAGCAGATGGAATATCATTAAAAATTTTATTGAAGCAATAAAATTAAATGATACAGATTCAGAAATTTTAGATTTAGGTTGTGGCAGAGGATGGTTAGCTAATTTACTAATGAATTTTGGCAACGTTACGGCGATAGAGCCTGTGAAGGCTGTAGCGAAATATGGAAAGTCATTATTTCCAGAACTAAATATTGCACAGGGAACTTCAAAAAAATTAATAAAAGCAGGTAAAATCAATTATTTCGATTTAATTATATCTTCAGAAGTAATAGAGCATATTCCAGATTCAAAGAAAAATGATTTCATCAAAAGTATTTATTTTATTCTAAAGCCTGGGGGGCACTTAATCATAACTTCGCCAAGAAAAGATGCACAACAAGATTGGTTAAAATATTCGAATCCTGACCAATCTGTTGAAAATTGGCTTTATGAAAAAGATTTAGAAGCCTTATTTAACAAAGTTGGTTTTAAAACTTTGTTATTAAATAGAAACTCTGCAAAACCTTTTAATGCATCCAAAGAGATAGAAATTTATCAATTATGGCTATTCAAAAAAGTTTAGCAAAAATATCCATTATAGTTCCTTGTTTTAATCAAGCAGATTACATAGATGAATGTCTTCAATCAATATCAGAGCAAACCTTTCAAAATTGGGAATGTATTATTATAAATGACGGTTCAACAGACAATCCAGAAGACTTAATAAGCAAATGGATAACTAAAGATTCCAGGTTCATTTATGTTAAACAGCAAAACTTGGGCTTAAGCTCTGCAAGAAATAATGGATTATTAAGAGCCTCTGGTGAGTGGGTACAATTTCTGGATAGTGATGATATTTTACCAAGGGAAAGATTGGATTATTTAATGGATCAAATTAATAATACGTCTAATGCTGATATTTTAATATCCAACTTTAGTCTATTGCATGGGCAGGTAATAATGGAACCTTACTGTGAATTAAATCCGGATAACTTTAATTTAAAAGACATAATAATGAAATGGGATGTAGAATTTACAATTCCTATTCATTGCGGGTTAATTAGACGAGAAATATTTAACCAATTTCAGTTTAACGAAAATTTAAAAGCTAAAGAAGACTGGCTGATGTGGGGGTATTTATTTTTAAGAAATCCTACTGTACTTTATGATTCAAGAAAATTAGCGATATATAGAATTCATAATAATAGCATGACCAGAAAAAATGATAAAAACATGTTTGAGAATGATTTAAGAGTTACAGCTTATCTAAGGGAATTAATATTGGATAATAAGGAATTGGCTGATAATCTCTTAGAACAAAGAATTAAATATTTCAGTAATCAAGTATATTCATTAAAAAAATATCTAGATAAAATTTTAAACTCTAATAGTTATCGTTTCAGTAAATTTTTATTAATACCATTAGGTTGGTTAAAAAATTACAATAAAAAATAATGCCTAATATTTCTATTATAATTCCTAACTATAACCATGAAAATTATCTCAATCAAAGAATAGAGTCTGTTCTAGATCAATCATATCAAGATTATGAAATTATAATCTTAGATGACTGCTCTACTGACAATAGTAAAGAAATTATAGAAAAACATAGATCACATCCAAAAGTCACTCATGTTGTTTACAATAAGCAAAATAGCGGTAGCACATTTAAGCAATGGAAAAAAGGAATTGAATTAGCAAAAGGAAAGTATATATGGATTGCAGAAAGTGATGATTATTCAGAAAAGTGCTTTCTAAATAAATGCTTAATTGCTTTAGAGTTTGACAAAGAGATCAATTTATGTTTTGCGCAATCTTATAGAGTAGATGAAAATAATTATGTTATTAGCGACCTTTTAGATTGCTATACCAAAAAATTCAATTCCCCCTTTATTCAAAATGGAAAGAGTTACATAAAGGACTTTCTTTGGAATGAAAATAACATTTTTAATGCGAGTGCAGTAATATTCAAAAAAGATTTATATCCTACAGATGAGAATCATATCGTGAAATTTAAATTTGTTGGAGATTGGCTTGCCTACATTAAGATTCTTGAAACAGGGAAGATTGCTTATTTACCTGATCGATTAAATTATTTCAGAACTCATAGATCATCCGTAACAGCCCAGTTAAATAGAAGCAAAATACATTTAATAGAGAGCTATTTCATTTTAAGTTATATAAAAACCAATAGACTTTATAATTCGAGAAAAAAAATCGATTCAAGATTTAACTATTTAGCAGGACTAATTTTACACAATAATCCTAACTTGAATGATTTGAAATACCTTATATCGTTAGACAATTTATTTGTTTTTCGTGCTTCGGGAATTATCCTTAAATATATAATAAAAAAGGGCTTCTCAATGTTGAAAAAATGAAAATAGCGATATTTAGTTTGTTGAAAAATAATAATTGGGGAGGGAGTGAAAATTTATGGTTTCAAACTGCACTATATGCTTTAAAAGAAAAACATCATGTTTTAGCAATCATATATGAAAGAATTTCAAATTCTAATCAGATTGCTGAACTTAAACAGAAAGGTGCGGAAATAATAATTGTTAAAGAAATACTCACAAAAAAGACTGATAAGATTTTTAATAAATTTTTCAATTCGCACTATCTTGATGCATTATCAAAGCCAATTACTAAACGAATAAAATCCTTTAATCCATCAAAGATTTTGGTAAATCAACCTGGCAATTATGATTTGATTTTTAATGAATTAGCATATAAGATATTAACTGACAGCAATAAAAGGTTCAGTTTAATCTTTCACAACTATATTAATCAAATCGACATTAATGATGAAGAGCTTTATAAAATCAATTATCTAATTAATACAACAGAGGATTTGTTTATTGTAGCAAAGATTCAGAAAGTATTTCTCGAAAAACATCTTGGCAGAAATATAGATTGTATCAAATTTACTCAAAATCCTTTATCACTGAAGAAATTAGAATTTATTCCATATCCAAAATACGAAAAGCTTTTTAAAATGGCTATGGTAACTACAATAGATTTTGAAGCTAAAGGGCTAGATAAAATAATCAGTGTTTTGTCTAAAAATAAATGGAGAACCAGAAATTTTGAAATCGAAATCTATGGAGCAGGCAAAGATATGGAGACATTTGAAGCACTATTATTGGACAGTTGCCTGAATGACAAGATCAAGTTAATGGGACATACAAACAATATTGAAGAAATCTGGAAAAAAAATCAAATTTTAATTATGTCGTCTAATGTTGATGCAGCGCCATCTGTTCTCTTAGAAGCAATGGTTTGTGGCCGAAGTTGCATATGCACAAATGTTGGGTTTAATGATGAATGGATAAAAACAAATGAAACTGGGTTTATATCAGAAACAACAAATTTGAGTGATTTTGAAAAAATTATGGAACTTGGGTGGACTAATCGTCGAAACTGGGAAAATTTTGGAATTAAATGCCACAAACAGGTTAAAGATTATATAAATCCGCAACCTGAGGTATCATTTTTCAAAGAAGTATTTGCTAATTGAAGTTATCATAATTGCAAAATAATAAATGAGTAAAGATTTAACAAAGTTTACCAATTTTGGCCGAATTTTAAACTAATAACATTCATTTACAATTACAAGGAAGTTCAAATTACCATAAAAATTGAATAAAGAAGGTATTTCTGTATTGCTTTGCACCTATAATGGCAAAAGCAAGCTAAGCCCAACGTTGGAACATCTTTTCAATCAAAAAGGATTAGAAAATGTAAATTGGGAGATTTTAATAATAGATAATGCAAGCGTCGATGGGACATCTGAATGGCTTAAGGAATATATTAATGATTGCGGCAATAGCGATAAAATAAGTTTGCTTTATGAATCGACAGCAGGAAAGCTTGCTGCAATAAAATTAGGTGTTAGCAAAGCAAAGTACCAGTATTTACTAATTTGTGATGATGATAATTGGTTAGCTAATGATTATTTAATAAAGGGATATAATATTTTTAAGAATAATCCAAAAATTGGGGTTGTGGGTGGAAACGGAAGACCTTCCAGCAATCTTCAAATTCCAAATTGGCTAATTCCTCATTTGCACAACTACGCAGCAGCGCCACAACAGCCATTTTCAGCAGATGTAACAAATTCTATTGGTAGTGTTTATGGTGCCGGAATGTTTATCAGAAAGGAAATCTATACTATTGCTTTTACCATAAATTGGCCACTATTTTTAACCGGACTACGCAATGGAAACAATTTACTCAGTGGAGAAGACACTGAAATTTGCTATGTAGCAATTATTTTAGGCTATAGAATTTTCTATTCTGATGATATAAAGTTTGAGCATTATATTTCTTCATACAAGATGGATTTAACATACTTGTTTCGTTTGTTCCATTTATTTGGTTATGCAAATGCTGTTCTCTATCCGTACGATAGTAATGATTCACTCAAAAACAATTATGTATTCAAGATTTTCGTTGAAATTTATAGACTTGTTAAATATAACCTTATCAAGAAAAAAACTACCAATTATATAAGCCATAAAAAGGCTTACAAATTTAGATTGGGCTATATTAAAGGGCTATTGTTTAATTATAGCAAAATCCATCAATTAAAAACTTTCTTAAAACAATTTGATGCAAGTACTCCACATTATTTCAAACAAAGATAATAGCGGGGGTACTATTGCGGCATTGAATTTACATTATGCTTTACTGAATAATGGAATTAGAAGCGCTGTTTTATCAAGTGGTGAATTGGAGGGTTTTGAACAAGGTAAAGGTTACAGAAGATTCGGTGGCATTATCGGAAGAGTGCAGCAAGGATTTTTAAACCTTGAAAATTTATTTGCAAAACCAGGATGGATAAATCCTGTAGATAAATTTGTTGTGCCGGATATACTTGGTAATTATTCAGGTGTAGTTCATATTCATGTGACCCATGTTGCACAAATTTCTTTTGATTTAATCGGTCAATTGGCTGAAGACAACAAAATTTTATGGACGCTACACGATTTATGGCCTTTAACAGGAAAATGCATTCACCCCATCGAATGTTCTAAATATTTGACCAATTGCCATCAATGCCCGAGGTTGCTGGAATATCCGAAGCTAAAATGGGATAATACAGCATATTTGCATCAACAAAAAAAGAACTTTATTACGCAACATAAAATTCATTTTATAGCTCCTTCCAAATGGATAAAAAATGAAAATGAGGCCTATCTTAATAATCTTAACGGAAAAATATCAACCATACCTCATGCCTTAAATTCTAACTTCCAAAAAGCCCTGATCAGCAAAGAAGAAATACGCCGAAAATACAATCTCCCAATAGATGGTGATGTAATTCTTTTTCCGCAAGGAAGATGGGATGACGAAAAAAAAGGAGGAAATTGGTTCGAATCAATAAAACATGCCTTAGCAATACGTATTAATTTAAACCGCAAAATATATCTTATAAAACTTAGCGGGAATGAGTTGCAATTTAATAAACTAAACAACTGGGTAACAGAAGTGCACTTGCCAGTTACTTCAAACCAGGAAGTTATGGCAGCATATTACCAACTGAGTGATGTTAGTATTTCCTTAAGCCAAATTGAAACCTTTGGTTTATGTGTAGCAGAAAGCCTGGCTTGTGGCGTACCTGTTTTGGCCCGTTCTGCCAAAGGCATAAACGAGCTTTTAACTGATGATGTTATTGCTAATTCAAAAGATGAATTGACAAATTTTATCTTATCGCAAAAATGGTTGAAAATTAATTACAAGCCACTGTTTTCCAGAATTGCCAACGATATGAACATTAATAATTGGGCTAAAGCCCACATAGCTTTATATGATTCATAAATCATTCGAAGAAAGCTATAATCCTAAGCACAATGCCATTGGTTTTATCCGCTTAATTCTAGCCATTTTCGTAATCGTACAACATAGCTATGCACTTGTAGGACAAGCCGACCCACTTAGCCGTATTGGATTAATTAGTTTTGGTGCACTAGGCGTAAATGGCTTTTTTGTTTTAAGTGGATTCTTAATTACTTCGAGCTGGTTAAACAGTAAAATTCTAATTAATTACTTATGGCGCAGGATATTAAGAATTCTCCCTGCATACTGGATTTGTTTGGCGGTAACAGCATTAATTATAGTGCCAATCAACATCATACTAAAAGGACAAGCTTTAAATCAAACTATTTTAAGCCAGATGGTTGGATATATATTCAAAAACTTTATACTGATCATCAATCAGCCAGATATTGCAAACCTTACAAATAATCTATCAGAAAAATCGCTTAATGGTTCATTATGGACACTTTCATGGGAATTTCTATTTTATATTATACTAGCTATTGGCGGGCTTCTAGGACTTTTGACCAAAAGAAAATGGTTGTTGATAATTTTTACAGTAATTTATATTTCCTGCTATTGGATTGATGCCTGCAAATGCACAATATTTTTGAAATATTACAGTAACGTTAATGTGGCTACTCTACCCTATTATTTCTTAATAGGTTCATTAGGATTTCTTTTCAAGAAGTACATACCGGATTCTAAAATCATATTTTTGATCTGCATTGTTTTGTGGCTACTGGATTTGAAGTATAATCCAAATTATCCATTACACCCTATTTTTTTATTTTACATTCTACTTTGGTTAACTACCCATTTACCAGTCAAATCATTTGAAAAATTTGGTGACTTTTCATATGGATTATATATCTATCACTTTGTGGTTATTCAAACAATTTTAATAAGCTTTAACCATGAGTTTAAACCTATAATATTATTTTTGATTACTTTGCCGATAGCCTTTGGTTTAGCTTATTTGAGCTGGAACTTAATAGAAAAAAGATGCATGAATTTTAAAAGATTAGTTAAATGAGTGATAAGAAATGGCTCGTTATAGGTGGCGGTGCAGTGGTGCAAGAGTATTATCTTAAAGCATTTGAACATCTTGGCCTGCTTGGTTCGATAACTATAGTAGAGCCAAACCCTGACACTTTCAAAATACTAAAAGAAAGAAATCTTGAGGTAATTCAATTGGGTTTTGAAGCATTTTTAACAAAAACAGAACTTAATTACGATTATGCGATTATCACTTTGCCAAATCATCTTCATGAAACAGCAATAGCTTTATGTGTTGATAAAAACATTTCGGTTTTATGTGAGAAACCACTCGTTCTAACTCCCGCAGCATGCGACAGAATAATTGAGTTTAAAACTAAAACAAACGGAAAGGTCTACACCGGTATGGTTCGTCGGTATATGCCATCATATCTTGCATTTAATAAGAGCTTAAATCTTTTGGGTGAGATAAAACAAGTTAAAATTGAAGATGGTAATCCTTATGCCTGGGTAGCCGATAGCTATTCGATTTTCGATCCAAAAAACGGTGGCGTGTTAGCTGATATGGGCGTACATTACCTGGATTTAGTATATCATCTTTTTGGGGTGCTTGAACCCATTAAATACGAAGACGATTATGAAGGTGGAGTTGAAGCCAACGCTTATTATAGTTTAAAAAGTGATTCTGGAATAGACATTTCATTAAAGCTTTCCAGAACTGAAAAGCTTAAAAATACTTTTGAAATTATTGGTACAAACGGAAAACTTTGGATGGAGAAAGATAATTTTGAAAGCTGTTTTTTTTCTTCAGCCGATCATATTATCCATAAAATAAGTTTAAATAATGCGTTCAGCGATTCATCGTTACAATATATATTTGAAGCATGTTTTGTTGAGCAGCTGATAAAGTTTGCAACTAATGATCAATATCTGGTTAAAGTTGCGGATGCCAAAGCAGTTATTATGCTTATTGAATGGGCATATAAAAATAGAAAGGCAGCTTCGGCAAATACAAGTGAAGATAGCTATTTAATTACCGGAGGTACCGGATTTATTGGAACTGCATTAAGTGAACGTTTATGGAGTAAAGGGATCCAAAACATAACTGTACCAGTTAGAGGGTACAAAAACTGCGCATCAATCGCCCGATTTGCTATTGATTTACCAAAAGTTAATCTTTTAAATTATGAATCGGTACTTAAAATCATTGATGATAAAAAATTTATTATTCACTTAGCTTATGCCACAGATGGTAAGAACGCCTACAACATAAATGTTGAAGCTACAAAAAATGTGGTTAAAGCGGCCTGCGAACAAGGTGCTGAGGCGGTTGTTGTATTAAGTACCATGAATGTGTATGGTTTTCCTAATGGCCTTATAGATGAAAATATAAATGGAAAACCTGCGGGTGGTGACTATGGTAAATCAAAAAAGATCATGCAGGATTGGTGTTTGCAATTTGCCAAAACTCAAACTAAAACCAGAATTATTGTTTTAAATCCAACTTGTGTTTATGGACCAAATGGCAAAACATATACAACTTTACCACTAACCCTTGCCAATTCTAATCGTTTTTGCTGGATTGATAATGGAAATGGAAAAGCTAACATTGTTTATATAGATAATTTGCTTGATGCAATTGAAAAATCATTGAAGGTAAAGGAAGCGCATGGCTTAAATTTCATCATTAATGATGATACAATAACCTGGAAAAAGTTTCTTAGTCCGTTGTTATTAGAAAAAGCTGGTCAGATAGAAAATTTGAAGACGGAAAGTTTGCTTACTCAAAATTTCAAAGTAAAAACTAACCTTAAAAAAATTGCCCGCTATCTGGTTGCTAATTATGAATTTGTTTCTTTAATTAACCAGCACCCCATTTTAGGAGGATTAAAAAAAGTGCTTTTCAAAACCATTCCTAAATTCAGAAATAAATTAGATGGCGAGCGTGAAATTGAGTGGACCGGCAAAGGAATCGAAAATCTTACAAAAGATGCTGGTGAACCCTTTAACCCTCCAGTTTGGCTAAACGAACTTTATGGAAATACGAGCAGTGAATTTTCTTCTAAAAAAGCAAAAGAAGTTTTGGGTTGGGAGCCTGTAATATCTACTGAAGAAGCATTAAAAACAACTCAAGATTGGCTAGCTCAACGAAATTAGTTTCAGTAATCATTCCGGCTTATAATGCTGCGCAAACAATTGTTGAAACGTTAGATTCTGTTTTTGCGCAAACCTTTAAAAATTTAGAGGTTATTGTAATCAATGATGGCTCGAAAGACAAGACATTAGCGATTTTGGAAGACTATTCTAAACCTATTAATATTATTTCAACAGAAAATAAAGGTGTTAGCCATGCCCGCAGTTCTGGCTTTAAGCATTCAAAAGGAGATTATATTCAATATTTAGATGCAGATGATTTACTAATGCCAAAAAAAATTGAGCTACAATTAGAAGCTTTGATAATGCATAATGCTGACGTTGCTTACGGTGATTGGCAAAAATTCAGTGTTGAAAATAATGAAATAATTATCTCTGAAATCATTGAACGCGAAATTGAAGGCGATCTGGAAATTGCACTTTTTACCTATTTCTGGTGTCCCCCTGCTGCAATATTGTATTCCAAAAGCATTTGCGAACAATTAAAATGGAACGAAAGTTTACCCATAATACAAGATGCAAGGTATTTTCTAGATGCTGCTATTGCAATAGGAAAATTTGTATATACCAAAGGAATTATGGCCCAATATAGAACAGGTCTAACAAATTCTTTATCGCAAAAAAGCGATTTGAAATTTGTACAGGATTTGTATGAAAATACTAAGGGCGTTTATGCAGTATGGAAAGTTGATATTAATATGGATAAAAAAAGCGCAATTATAAATTCTTTAAGGCATTGCATTAACCGGTTAAGTGTTTTGGATAAAAGTTTAGCAAAACAAGCCATTGAATTTCTGCTTAAAATAGAGCCAGATTATTTACCAGCTGAAAAAGGGATATTAAGGACCTTGTCAAAAATTATTGGCTACAAGCATGCAGAAAAAGTGGCTGGATTTAAAAGAGCGATTAATTCATGAAAATAGCATTGGTGACTGCTTATTTCTATCCAATCAGCTCAGGTGGAACGGAAAAGTATGTATTGAGTCTTGCTAAAAAATTAATTAAGCAAGAACATGATGTTGAGATTATTACAACCGGCACTATAAAAACCACAATATTCGAAGGTATAGTTGTCCATTGTGTTGAGGATGAGTTAAGTTATGACCCAGAGATTTTGTCAAGCAGAAAAGCATCTGCTAATTTAGAGGATTTTGAAAGAATATTAAATGAACAGCATTATGACTTGGTTCATTTTCATACACTAACTCCTGCATTTAATACATTCCATATATCTGCTGCAAAAAAATTAACTAAAGAAATACATTTTACGGCTCATGTACCAGGTATTACATGCGTTCATGGGGATTTAATGCAATTCGGAAAATATGCCTGTAACGGGGAAATTCAAAAACTTAAATGCACAGCCTGTTATATTAGCAAAAAACTTAAAAACAGACCAGCCTGTTATATTTTTGCCAAAGCTGTTAATATTTTGAACTATCCAACTACTACAGCAACTGTAATTGAGAAAAAAATTGAAAATATATTAGCATTAAATAGATTATGTGATAAAATATATCTCTTTACGAACTGGCAAAAAAAGATTTTCATTTTAAATGGCTTTGATTCTAACAAAATATCCATTACCAGCCAAATGTTGGATAAAGAAATAGTTCCACAGGTTTCGGTCAAAAGGCAGATTAAGAATATTGGTTTCGTTGGGAGAATAAGCTATGAAAAAGGCTTACATATTTTAATCGAGGCATTTCAGAAAGCTAACAGAAAAGATTTACAGCTTCATATTGCAGGTATTGTAAATGATGAAGAATATTTTGAGAAGCTAAAGCTAAAAACCGAAAAGGATTTAAATATTCAATGGAAATTTAATTTGCCTGAAGCAGAAATTGATAGGTTTTATAAAACTATCGATATTTTAGTTATTCCCTCGATCACTTATGAGACTGGACCATTCGTTTTATACGAAGCTTTTGAAAGAAATATTCCAGTAATTGCAAATAACCTGGGAGATATGAGTAGGTGGATAGATAAGGGCTTTGAGCTAAATCTTTATATGAGCAAGTATCAGTTGCAAAAAGAAATTATCTCAATTATATGAGTCATCCAATCCTGATTATAACCTACTCTGGTATGGAGCATTTTATTCCTGAATCAATTAACCATCTTAATATAGCGTGGCCTGAACATGGCAAAATTTTTATAATTAGCGATAATGTAAATAATCAGCACTTTAATTGTGAAAAAGTTTACAGAATTGATAGTGAATTAAACTGGGTTGAGATACTTTATAAAGGATTAATAAATTTTAAAAAAGATTTCGAGCATATTCAGACCGTTTATTTAATGCTTGAAGATCTGATTCCACTAAATAAAATAAATACTAAAACGATAAATAAGCAAGAAAAAATATTTGACAGAGAGCATTGGAAATACCTCTACTTCCCACACTACCAAAACAACTTTGAGTTCAACCTATCTCTTGATGGAGAATCATTTACGGACACACCAAATGATTGGCTATATTACTCACAAATTGGGGTATCTCTCATTTCGGTTAATTATCTTATTGCACTTTGTGAAATGGCTATAAAAGAAAATATCAAAACGCCATGGGATTTTGAATTTATTAGAACGGAAGAAAAGCACTTCATATCATCATATAATTGGCCTACAATAAGAGATGGATATTCCCGTCAAAAATACGTGAATTTCGATGCCATTAAGTTTTTGAAAAACACTAAACTCAGGCAAAAACTTCTGATCCATTATATTTTACAATCACCAAAAAGACAATATAACTATGTTGTAACAATCTTCAAAAAAACAATGCAAAAGATATCCAATGCAACCTTTAAATAAAAAAGTCACAGTAAGTTGCCCTACAAAATTTCATTCTGACTACATGCTCGATCAGCTTGAAAAACATTCATTATTGAAAAATGCCTATACATCTCACCCACGAAATAGTTTTTTAAGCAGAATAAATTTACCTGTGGAGAAAATTAAGTTCCTAATTCCGGTATTTATCCTACCTTTTATAACAAATAAAATAAAATTTTTACATTCAATTACTGCTTTGTTAAATGAAAGACTTCCAATATTATATGATTTTTTGGTTAGTAGACTGATTGGAAAGTCGGATATTCTTATTGTTTGGGCATGGGCAGGGTTAAATACAATCAAAACCGTTAAAAAGCATGGAGGAGTTGTGATATTAGAAGAATGTGGGTCTTGTAATAAATTTCAGAATCAAATTTTAGCCGAAGAGTATAAATTATTAAAACTTAATTTCTCAAATCCTACTTCTAAATACATTATCGACAGGGAAATAGATGAGGCAAAATTGGCTGATTACATCTTGTGTCCATCAAATCATGTTGCACAGTCTTTTATAAATAATGGGTTTCCTCCGGAAAAGTGTAAAGTCATACCATATGGCGTAAATCTCGAATTTTTTAAACCCCAGTTGATTGAAAAAGAACAATTTCGAATTATTTTTGTAGGGTCGATTGGCGTAAGAAAGGGTTTGATATACTTATTCGAAGCAATAAAAATTTTAAAAAATAAATATCCGATTGAAGCCACAATAATTGGCAAAGTAGATGCGGAATTCGTAAGCGTTTTTGAGGCTTATAAGTATCTATTCAAGCACATAGAAAGTGTTCAACATAAAGAGTTGGTTGATTACTATAATTCAAGTTCTGTTTTTGTTTTACCTAGCCTAGATGAGGGAATGGCTTATGTACAGTTAGAAGCCATGGCTTGTGGTCTGCCAATTATTTGTACGCTTAATTCTGGAGGAGATGCGATTGTAAATGATGGAGATGAGGGTTTTATAATTCCTATTAGAAGTTCACAACAGATTGCCGAAAAAGTGGAAATTTTATTCCTAAACAAAGATTTATTAAAAACAATGAGCACTAAAGCGATGAAAACTGCCGAGCGTTTTAGTTGGGCAGAGTATGGTAAAAAGCTAGCCATATTCATTTCAGAGATATGACAAGAGGAGATAAAATTAAATATTTTCTAAAATCGATGTTAAATTTTTTCTCGGAAAAAAGATGTCCCTATTGTGCAAATCATGATGTTCATATTGTTGACAGGAAATATATTCTGACAACTCTTTTAAAATGTAATTGCTGCAATTTGATGTTTCGGCATCCTGTAGATAGTGTAAAATTTAATTTTAAATTCTACAACGATGAATATAATCAGGATGGAATAACCACTGATTTACCATCTAAAGAAGAGCTAACCTTACTCATGAACAATAAGTTTGCTAATACAAACCGTAATATCAATGATTTAAGAGCAATAATAGAAGCTATTAGCGAAACTTTCTTAGGCAAAAAAATTTTGGATTATGGATGTAGTTGGGGCTATACAACGTGGCAATTAAAAGATTTAGGTATGCTTGCTTCGGGTTTTGAAATTAGTAAAAGTCGGGCTGAATATGGAACTAAAAATTTAGATATTACCATATCCACTAAATTGGATGATATTAAAGATGGACCATTCGATTTTATATTCTCATCACATGTTATAGAGCATTTACCTGATATCAGAGCATTCATGTCCTTTTGCTTTGACAACCTTAAAACAAATGGCTTTTTAATTTTTCTTTGTCCAAATGGCTCCGAAGATTTCAAGAAAATTCATCCTAAAAACTTCCACCTGTTCTGGGGCCAGGTACATCCAAATATGATTTCATCTGATTTCTACAACCACATTTTCGTTAATTATCCGTTCTATATCGCTTCATCTTCTTATGATTTTGAAAAGTTAAGAAAATGGCGTCAAAATAATCAAATTATCAATCTTAATGGAGGTGAGGAATTATTATGCGTAGTGAAAAAGGTGTAAAAAAGATATGTCTCATAACTCCAGGTCATATTTCTACTAATCCTAGGTTAGTAAAGGAAGCAAAAAGTTTGATTGAGGAAAATTATAGCGTACATATTATTTTCACGCAATATATTTTAAAACTTGTTAAAGAGGATCTAATAATCTTGGAACAAAATCCTTCTATAACATATGATACTCTAAATTGGACGGGCAATAATCTAGAATCGAAAATCATACGTCTATGGACAGGTCTTCGACAGAAAATTTGCACAAAAATTTACCCTATTATAACTTCCGAAAAGATCTGTAGAATTGCAATAAATAGAAATTACAACTGGCAAATAGCTAAGGCCTATTCCGCAAATGCCGACCTGTATGTAGCACATAATATAGGTGCTCTCCCTATTGCAATTAACGCCTCAAATAAAAATGGAAAAATTGGAGGCTTTGATGCCGAAGATTTCCATCGTAACGAAACATCAGACAATGCTAATGATCCATTAGTGAAACTTGTTATGAGAATAGAAAATACCTATATACCAAAAGCAGCATACTTGACAGGGGCTAGCCCGATGATAGCTGAGGCTTATGAAAAAATCTTTAATAAAAAAGCGGCAAGTATTTTAAATGTCTTCCCAAAACAGAAATTAATCACTAAAAATGATAACGATATTATCAAGTTATTTTGGTTTTCACAAACAATAGGCCCAGGAAGAGGAATTGAGGTAATTATGGAGGCAATATCTATGTTAGATGAGCAAAGTATAGAACTTCATTTATTAGGAGAAATTGATTCAATTTATCGCGAAAAATTATATGACCTAAGAGAGAAGAATGGTAGGTTTATTAATAAAATATTTATACATGAAAGCATTTCGCCAGATGCAATAATCAATTTCGCCCAAAGATTTGATGTTGGGATTGCTTCGGAAATTGATAGGCCTTTAAACAGAGATATTTGTTTAACAAACAAAATATTTACTTACCTACAAAGCGGCTTAGCAGTTGTTGCAAGCGATACAAAAGCTCAGTCACGCCTATTGACTGAAAATAGAGGGATGGGCTTTTTATACAAAAAACATGATCCTACATCGCTATGTCAAATATTGTTAGAGTTTTTAAATGACAGAAGTAAACTTAAAATAGCAAAAAATCGCTCAAAAAACTATGCTGAAAATATTTTCAATTGGGATATTGAACAGAGAAAATTTGTTGAGATTATTAACTCTCTAGCGCTGAAAAATTAAGTTGTAATAATGTGATAACTGTACATATTCTTATAAATCAAGACTCTTAAAAAAAGTAAAACAAAATCAAATAGGGAATCTAAAATGTCAGAAAAAATTATTGGTTTTGTAGTAGCTTTAAAACCATGTTTCAACTCAAAAAATTGGACAAACGATTCTAATTTACTTTATAAAACTTTAGAAAGTCTTTGCAATCAAGATAGGGACGATTTCTTAATTTTCGTAATATATCATGATCTTCCCAATGCTCCATTTCATCATAAAAATGTCTATTATATAAAATTTCCTTTTCCATTCAGCTCTTTTGAAAATCTAGAAAATCAAAAACCTGAACATTTTAGCGATGCTCAAGGTACTACCTATTTTTTCGATCAAGGAAAAAAAATTATGTACGGCGCTGAAATTGCGAAATTTTACAATTGTAAATATATTATGTCAGTAGATTTTGATGACTTAATTAGCAATAGAATACTACAATTTATTAAGCATGATGATAACCTTCAAGGATATTACGTTGACAAAGGATATATATATTATACAGAAAAACATCTGTTATTGCGTAGAAATAAAAGAATGAACGAGATAAATGGTTCTACCAATATAATTCACTGCGAAAATATACCATCTACGAACTTATATAGCAATAATGCAGATGATTTTAGTTTCTTCTCCGCTCATTATTACACTAAATTTCGACTTCAAGAACAAGGTATTATCATCAAGCCACTTCCATTTTATGCTATAATTTATAAGGCCCACGTTAGTAATTGGTTTAATATACATACGCATATGAATGGTTTTTCATTAAGGGTCATATATAAATATCTATTTCAAAAACACCCAATAACGAATTCCATACAAAAAGAATTTAGACTTTGAAGAAAGTACTAATAATCTCACCTTATTTTATTCCAACAAATTCTGCTGATAGCCATCGGATCAGAATGAGTTTACCCTATTTTAAGCAATTCGATTGGGTAGCTGAAATTGTGACAGTTAGATCAGTTTATTCTGATTTAGTAAAAGACCCTTTGTTAATAAAAAGTGTTCCTGAGGATATAAAAGTCCACAACGTAAACGCACTATCAAAGAAATGGACTTCGAGATTTGGATTAGGTAGCATTGCCTTACGTTCATTGTGGTTTTATTTTACATATGTAAGTAAGCTTTTATCTAACCAGCATTATGATTTAATCTATTTTTCGACTACCCAATATCCAGTATGCATATTAGGTCTATATTGGAAGAAAAGATTTAAAGTTCAGTATGTAATTGACATACAAGACCCATGGCATACTGATTATTACAATAATAAGCCGAAATCTGAACGACCTCCTAAATATTGGTTTTCTTATAGATTGAATAAATTGTTAGAACCAATTGCTCTAAAATCAGTTGATGGCTTAATTTCTGTAAATCAAGCATATATTAATGAATTAAAAGATAGATATTTTCAAATCAAAGATATCCCTGCAGCAACAATCCCCTTCAGTTCATCTTTGATAGATTTCAAAATTGCAAAACTAAATAGCTCTAGTTTCAATTCTTACTACAATAAAAATGATAAGATTAAAATAGCATACATTGGAGCTATTGGCACGATAATGAAAGAAAGTATTATTAAATTACTTTATGCATTCAAAATATTCATTAATACTAGTGATTTATTTAAGGAAAAAATAGAATTATATTTTCTTGGCACGAGTTACGCTCCAAATGGAACAGGTATTCCAAGCGTTAAACCGATAGCAAATGAGTTAGGTATTGGTGAGTACGTTATTGAAGTAACTGAAAGATTAACATATTATAATGCCATTCATCATATACTGAATTCCAACGCATTATTTATAATCGGTTCTGATGATTCTAACTACATTGGCTCGAAAGTTTATAACTACTTGATGGCAAACAAACAGATTTATTCGCTCTTGCATCATAAAAGCCCGGCTATTCAAATATTAAAGAATTATGATTTAGCTGTAATAAACAACTTAAATTCTACTCAAGAAACAATAAATAGTAGCTTTAGTAAATTTATGAGCGGTTTATCTAGTGATGATCAAATTAATAATCCTCCTATATATGATGCCTTGATGATGACAAAAGATCAATGTGCTTTATTTGACAAGGTTTTGAGCATTTGAAAAAGTTAGCAATTATTATTACCCACCCCATTCAATATTACGCTCCAGTATTTAAACTTTTGGCGAAACGCTGTAATTTAAAAGTTTTTTATACGCTTGGTTCAGCTGCTGAAAGCGGTTTGTACGATAACGGATTTCATCAAATCATAAAATGGGATATAGATTTACTTGAAGGATATGATCATGAGTTTTTGAAAAATACCGCAAAAAAACCAGGAACCCATCATTTCCTTGGGATAAAAAATCCAGATATTATTTCAATAATAGACAATTTCAATCCCGATGCGATCTTAATTTATGGCTGGGCCTACATTAGCCACTTGAAGGTAATGCGGTACTTTCATAGAAAAGTTCCCGTTTGGTTTAGGGGTGATAGTCATTTATTGGATTCAAAACCATTATGGAAAAAGTTAGCTAGAAAAGGCTTTTTGAAATGGGTTTACAGCCATATTGATAAGGCATTTTGCGTAGGCAATGCGAATAAAACCTATTATAAAGATTTTGGCTTAAAAGAAGATCAACTCTTATTTACACCTCATGCCATTGATAATGATCGGTTTTCGGAGGACAGAAATGAGGAAGTTAATCTTTTGAGAAAAAGCTTTGGTATCAAAGATGATGAAACGCTAATTCTTTTTGCAGGAAAATTTGAGAGAAAGAAAAATCCGGAATTATTATTACAGGCATTTTTAGATTTAAATTTACAGCACACACATCTGTTGTTCGTAGGTAATGGGGACTTAGAAGAAAGTTTGAAGTTGAAAGCGAAAAAGATCCTTCGAAGAGCTCAGGATGACAATTATGAAATCGTTCATTTTATGGATTTCCAAAATCAAAGTTATATGCCTGTAGTTTATCAGGCTTGCGATCTATTTGTTTTACCTTCACAAGGCCCAGGTGAAACTTGGGGCCTGGCAGTAAATGAAGCAATGGCTTCGGGAAAAGCAGTAATGGTTTCCGATAAAGTGGGCTGCGCTACAGATTTGATTGATCCTAAAAAAAATGGTGACATTTTCCAATCTGCAAATCATCCAGATTTTATATCTAAATTATCGGCTTTAGCAAGCAATAAAATCCAACTTAAGCAAATGGGTTTGCAAAGCAAGGCAAAAATTAAAGATTGGAACTTCGATCAACAAATAAATCAAATAATAAAAGAACTTCATGCAATCTAATAGGCTACTTCATTACCTAATCTTATACATCCCCTTCCTTGCAGCTTTGGCGTTTAGTAAGAATGCGCATGTTTCATACTTAACTGCATGGTTTGGTTCTTTCTTCATTTTCATCGTTTGCTACAAAGAAGTGATTAAAAAATTACCATCAGATTTACCTGTGGCCGAACAATTGCTTAGACCGGTTTATTTCATGCAGATTATTTTTGCAGGGTATATGAGTTGCACATCGATATTCTATTATTTGAATACGTTAGGATACGACTATATCACTTACGTTGGCAATCCAAATTTACTACCGCTCAACATCTACGAATCTATCGCTAACTGCCAACGGATGTATGTATTGGGACATGCAGCATTAGTAAATGGCATTTTGGTTGCAATGAGTTATCCGCTAAAACATAATTATAAAGTTTATACAAATTCTATGAGTAACCTGCTTTTGGGCATTTCATTTTTTTGTTTGCCTTTAGGATATCTTACAGGAAAGGTTGGAGGATTAAACCAATTCAGCATACAGTTAAGTAGTTTAAGTTTTGTGGCTGGTACAATTGCATTAGCATTTGCAATACGTGAACATAAACGTGTTAACATATGGGCCGCAGCAATTTTATTTTCAATGAATATGTTTGCCGCTTTATCGTCAGGATTTAAAGAGCCTGTTATTATCACCACGTTATTACTGGGCGTGTTCCTTTTACCAGTGTATGGCCGCAAAATTATTCCATTGTTTGGAGCGATATTAATTGCGCTATTTTTTGTGCTGCCAACTTTTATTGGAAATTTCAGACAAATGGTTGCAGAAGGCACTGATGTTGCGACCGCCCGAAATAAGAGTATTGATAATATTATTAATAATGATAATTTAATTGAAGAGCTTCAAGATGATAACTGGTCGTTTTTAGTCGGACGGCTTTCTGAAATTGACATGTTTATCCGATATACGAATTCAACACCTTATTTTATGCCCTATTACAAAATGGAATTGGCAGAAAATGCTATTAAAATGATTATCCCAAGATTTTTCTGGCCAGGAAAGCCTGATGTGGAACAGTTGGTGATGACCCGGGTTTACAATGCGGGTGTTGTCGATCGAATATCGCTTGTATCTGCTAAACCTGCTTATATTGTAGATTGTTACCTATCGTACGGTAAAATCGGTATTATAATTGGCTTATTTTTGTACGGGTTTATTGCTCAGAAAATTTCTCAAATTTCAGAAATCTGGTTTGGAGGCTATTTTATGGGAACTGCAGTTATGTTCGCCGGACTGTTTCAAATTTTGTGGCGCGGAAATAGTTTTGAATTTTTAATTAGTGCCATATTCTGGAGTTTTATAACGTTAATCATTCTACAGGCTGTTTTAAAAGCCAGAGGTATTTTAGTTAGAATATAAGTTGAAAATTCTCCACATCACCCCTTCATACAAACCCGCTTATATTTACGGTGGCCCTATTATCTCGGTTGCAAGGTTGTGTGAGGCATTGGTGAAGCGTAATGAGCAAGGAACAAAGAGCAAGGAACAAGGAGGAGAAAACTTAAACCTGAAAGTTGAAAGTGAAAGAACCACAGCTGAAGTTAATAAGCTAGCGGAAAAGTATTTTGATTTACAGGTTTTAACCACCACGGCAAATGGTAACAAGGAACTAATTATAGAAACTGGAAAACCGCAAATTATAGATGGCGTTCAGGTCACCTATTTCAACCGTTTGACTAAAGATCACAGTCATTTTTCGCCGAACTTATTATGGGCTTTAAGGAAAAAGATCCTTCGCTGCGCTCAGGATGACAAAATAGTTATTCATATCCATGCCTGGTGGAATCTGGTTTCAGTGTTCAGTTGCCTGATTGCAAAATGGTATAACGTTCCGGTTTTGCTTTCACCCAGAGGGATGTTGACAGCCTATAGTCAAACCCACAACAATACCTTTTCAAAAAAACTTATCCATCATTTAATCGGAAGAAGACTTTTGGAATACTGCCATATCCATGCGACCAGTATGAAGGAAGAGAAGGAGATTTTAGCAATAGTGCAGCCGAAAAGTATTGCAGTTATTTGGAATTTAGTGAGTATGGCGTACCAAGTATTGAGTTTTAAGTATCAGGAGGTGCATAAAATTGAAAGCTTAGAGCCTAAAGCGAACAATACGGAACAGATCGTAGGGAGCAGAAAAGAGTATCAAGATTCAAGTATCAAGATTCCAAATGCGGAGGAGCCTTTTAAAATAATCTTTCTATCGCGAATAGAGGAAAAAAAAGGATTGGGACTTTTATTCGATGCATTGGCATCACTTGAAATCGAATGGATGCTTACTATTGCCGGATCGGGTGAACATGCTTATGTGGAAAGCTTAAAGCAGAGAGTGAAAAGCTTAAAGTTGAGTTCGCGAATAAACTGGATTGGTCAAGTGAGTAATGAAGATAAGTTCGGGATACTATCTCAACATGATTTGCTCGTTCTTCCCTCCTATAATGAAAACTTTGCCAATGTGGTGGTAGAAAGTCTGAGTGTGGGTACACCAGTTTTAATTTCTGAACAGGTTGGCTTAGCTGATTATGTAAAAGCCAATAATATGGGTTGGGTAACAGGCTTAGTTGTTGAAGATATTAAAGATAAAATGATATTAGCCTTTCAAGCAGTTGAACACAGGACCAAGATTAGAAATCATTCACCTCAACAAATTAGAGAAGATTTCGACGATGAAATTTTGGCTGAAAAATATATAGAACTGTATGAGCGTGTACTTCAGGTGCATAATCATTGATTTATTAAATCATAATGAACAAGGCCTTTAGCTTTATTATCTTAACGTACAACGAGGAAATTCACCTGCCCAGGTTGCTTGAATCAATAAAAGATTTGAAGGCACGAACCTTTATACTGGATAGTGGCAGTACTGATCAAACTTTGGAAGTAGCTGCGAGTTATGATACAGAAGTAAAGACCAATCCTTTTGAGAATCATCCAAAGCAATGGGATTTTGCATTGAAGCATTTTGATATTCAAACACCCTGGACCATTGGGCTGGATGCGGATCAGATCGTTACACCCGAACTTTTTGAAGCCCTGTACACATTTGATGATGAAAAACATCAGGATGTGAATGGCATCTATTTCAATCGTAAGAACTTTTTTCAGGGCTCCTGGATCCGTTACGGTGGCTACTACCCTATTTATCTATTGAAAATGTTCAGAACAGGAATCGGTTATTCTGATCTTAACGAAAATATGGATCATCGGTTTATCGTTCCCGGTAAAACAATAGTCTGGAAGAACGGACATCTATTGGAAGAGAACCTAAAGGACAATGAGATCGATTTCTGGTACCAGAAACATGAGCGCTACAGCGATTTGATTGCACAAGAGGAAATAGAACGCATGCAGAACCACAGAGGGCAGTCACTAAAACCTAGCCTGTTTGGCAACCCTGATGAACGCAAAGCCTGGCTGAAACGATTATGGTGGCGATTGCCTTTAGGAGTAAGGCCCTATCTTTACTATGGTTTCAGAATGACTATTCAAGGCGGTTTTCTGGATAATCGGACTGCCCGAAAGTTTCATTATTTGCATGGGTTATGGTTCAGAAAATTAGTGGATAGCAAGATTATGAAATTGAAAAAAAAGCGATAGAAACCTGGGGTAACCTGATGGAAGAAATTTAATGAAAGGAAATTGCTTTGCCTGTAAAGTGCCTGCTTGATAATGCCAAATGAAGACTAGCTCAGGTATTTATTTCTTTTACCATGGATTTACACAGATAAACACAGATTGTTTATACGCTTTGCTAAGCATATCTGCGGCAGAACGGGTTGATCTAAACGAAAAATTTAATTTATAAATATACTTATCTTTAAAAAATTAGCCGAACAGACAAGATGAACGAAATACAACTAAAAGCCGCGAAGAAACAAGCTGACATTAAGGCCATTAAATTTGTAATTGCATTATTTATACTCTATATCATATTTAGCCAGGGCAATATTTTTATGAATAGTGTGATGAGCACTGGGGGCCGATTTTACAACGCCTACATCGCTGAGCATTTCAATTATATTCAAGGTTTGAAAACGGCACTGATTAAACCAGCCGTCTGGATTATAAAATTGTTTGGGTTTTATGCCATCCACAATGAAATGGATGTATTGGTAGTGAATGGGCCTTACCTGCGGATTAATTATTCTTGTCTGGGTTTGGGGGTGATGAGTTTTTTAGCGGCATTTGTATTGGCTTTTCCAGCCTCATGGAAATCCACCATTAAAATGTTGGTTATAGGCATTATTTCCATTTATCTTTTAAATATTGGCCGAATTGCTGGCTTAGGTCTGTTATTTGGTTTCTTCCAAAGTCAGCGAAACTATTTTGAATACCATCATGAGATTTTTAATGTCATTGTTTACATTATTATTTTCATTATGCTGTTTATCTGGATCAGGAAGAATACTAAGGTTAAGCATGCGGTTGAGAACAAGGTTGAGTCTGAGACGAAACGATAAATGAAAATCCAACGGCAACTTCATAAGCTTAAAATTAACACATGTATATTTTAGGATTAAATGCATATCATGGCGATTCCTCTGCCTGTATTTATAAAGACGATGAAATCATTGCGGCTTCTGAAGAGGAACGTTTCCGAAGAATAAAACACTGGGCAGGATTCCCTACAAAAGCGATCGAATTTTGCCTGACAGAGGCTGGTATCCGTATCGAAGATGTAGACTATATTGCAGTCTCCAGAGATCCGAAAGCAAACTTTACTAAAAAGGTTTTTGCTGCTATCAAAAACAGATTAAGCCTCCGCAATATCCTTAACAGGGCTAAAAATTTAAAAAAAACTAATAGTATTGAAACGGAAATCTATCAACACTTCAAGCTCTCTCCAGGATCCCTTAAAGCGACAATCGTAAATGTAGAACATCATAGAAGTCATCTTGCCAGCGCATTTTTTGCCGCTCCATTTGAGGAAGCTGCGATTATCTCCATCGATGGTTTTGGCGATTTCACCAGCACCATGATTGCAAGGGGAAAAGGAAATCACATAGAAGTTATAGATACCGTTTCCTACCCACATTCGCTGGGCGTATTTTATACTACACTAACACAATTTCTGGGCTTTCCTCATTATGGTGATGAGTATAAGGTGATGGGACTTGCTCCATACGGCAACCCTAAGTATACCGAACAAATCGGAAGCTTAATATATTTGAAATCTAATGGTCTCTTTGAACTGAATCTCAAATATTTCAATCATCCCCAGAAGGGGGTTAATATGGCTTGGGAGGATGGAATTCCTGGTATGGAAAACCTTTACACAGATGAATTAGTCAAACTTCTCGGAAACCCAAGAAATGCAGATGAGCCTTTGACAACCTATCACCAGGATCTGGCTGCATCTATACAACAGGTAACGGAAGATACTATTTTTCATATCCTGAAAGCGCTTCATCAAAAAACGGGACTGGATGCAATTTGTATAGCAGGTGGTGTGGCTCAAAATTCAGTTGCTAATGGAAAGATAAAACTCAATACGCCATTTCAGCATGTTTATATTCCTCCTGCCGGGCATGATGCTGGTACTGCCATTGGTGCTGCTTTATGGGTATTCAATCAAATACTGCAGAAACCCAGAACTGCCCCGATGGTACATGGTTACTTTGGAAGCTGGTATAGCAATAAGTACATAGAACGATTGCTTAAAGAACGCAAAATTTCATATTGGAAGTTTTCTAATGAGGAGTTTTACCATGAAATAACGCAGTGCTTAATAAACCAGGGTGTTGTTGGCTGGTTTCAGGGGCGAGCAGAATTTGGACCAAGAGCGCTGGGGCATCGTTCGATTCTCGCTGACCCAAGGAATAAAAATGCAAAAGAATTAATTAACACCAAGATTAAGCGCAGGGAATCATTCCGGCCTTTTGCACCATCCATTCTATCAGAATATGTAGAACAATATTTTGAACAAGTGGATGACGTTCCCTTTATGGAAAAGGTATTTAAAATTAAATCGGATAAGTGGGATGAAATCCCGGCGGTGACGCACATGGATGGAACCGGGAGACTACAAACTGTTCATCAAGCGACAGATGCCAGGTATTATGAACTCATTAACAGATTTTATCTTAAGACCGGCACCCCCATTTTACTCAATACATCTTTCAACGAAAACGAGCCTATAGTAAATACACCTGAAGAAGCAATAGATTGCTTTTTGAGAACCAATATGGATATGCTGGTCATGGAAGATATTATTGTTAGAAAATAAAGGAACTTAGGTATTTTTTATTCTCATTACAGGGGCTACAAACAATAACTCATCATTTTGAGTTGACCGCAGTTAAATATATCTTAATAACATGCCAGGGTAAAATAGTTTATTACCTACCCCGGCATGATAAATTAAGCTATTTGCTTTTTAAATTTTTCTCCAAAAGAATGGCGATTTCAACATCAAGTTTTTTCTGTAATATCTCCCCTTCAAAACCAATAGTTCTAAATTGCATTTTTCCCTGCTGGTCGATCACTACGATGGTCGGGATAACCGAAAACCCTACTTTTTCACCGATGTTTTTATCATTATTGAAATAGACAGGAAATTTATATTGTGGATTTTGTTTGACCCAATTCCGGGCATCATTAATATTGTTATTGGCACCGCTGTTTACTACCATAAACATCACTTCAGGATGATGCCGATACTTTTCGAACACCTTGTGAAAGTATGGCATTTCCTGCATACAAGGTACACACCAAGTTGCCCAAAAATCCAGTATCACTATTTTTCCTTTCATCTGCGCCGCTGTTACCGCATTCCCTTCAAGATCAGTAATCCCTGATAATTCAGGAGCTGGTTTATTCATCATCGCAAATTTTGTCTTCGCTGTCAGCTGTGCTATCTCCAACGCCTCCAGTTCCCTGATTTTTGATTTGAAGTCTTCCTCTGATTGATTAAAAACCAAAAAATTAGCTTTTGCCTTAACTAATACAAGCGAATCAGTAGGGTTTTTAATCAGCAATTTCCAAAGGGTATTGAACGCTTTTTCATTTGCCCCCATGCGGGTAAACACCTCAGCGCTATTAATCCCTGCCTCTCTGTTGTCAGAAATTTGCAGGGCACGATTGGCCATCATTTCTGCAGAATCAACCTTTTTTAATTGAAGGTAGTTCAAAGCCTTAAGGGAAAACAATGCGGATGTTGCCTCTGCTATCGCTAACTGACGTGTACTATCGGGTACAGACGAGGGGATGTATCCAAACTCGGGGAAATACCGGATGATACCCACCGGCCACTGATCCACAATCTGGAGTCCCTTATTTGCGTAAAAAATAGCAGTCTGCGGCGCAAGTTTATGCTCCGTTAGTTTTGAGGAGATGTTTTTAAATGTTTCCGCCCTGTATGGATTGGGTTTGAGGTATAGTTTTGATGCGTGATCCAAAGCCTTTAAGGAATCTCCTGCTGTTGCATAAAGTTCGAATAGCATGCGATGGATACTTTCTGAACCCTCTTCACCAGTTTGATCGCCGCTTTTAAGCAAAGCCTCTAATTTTTTACGCTTCAAGACCGGATCTATTTCCTCTTTCGAGATGATTGATGCTTTTAAGTCCTTTGAAAGATCAGCATCCGGAAAACGTTTCATTATCACTTTGCGTACGGAATCGACTCGTGCTTTTTCACCGATCATGAGGTATCCCATGGTAACCAAATTCATATTGCCCGGATTCGTAGGGTTTTCTTCGAGCTTAGCTGCAATGATCTTTCTGGCCTGTTGACGAAAATTAAATTTTTCATCCATGTTCTTACTCATCGCCATCTGCACGACCAGTTTGGCTAATTGAGCTTCATAATTATTGGGATTATTGGCAAGTTCCTCCTTAATCAGTGTAAGTTTATCTGGCTGTAAAGCCGGAGATTTAGGTGCCTGGGAGGATAAGCTATAAGATTCATGTAAAAGACTATTCTTCACTCTTTTCCCTTGCTGAAAAACACGTAAGGCATAGTGTTTATCATTGGCAGGTTTTTGAATGGTATCTCCACTCTGCAGATAAAAAGTAGCAAAGGTAGCAAAAGAGCCAGCCTTAAATGAGGCGGTCCATAAGCCATCCTTTTTTACCATAGGCATTTTCCATGGCAGATCGTAAAATGTAGAATAAGTAAATACAATGGTTATTGAAGAGGCATCCTGCGATATTTTTGAATTAGGTGCGGCAGGATTGAAAGTAATGGTAACCAAATCGCCTCTGTGGATTTTTTCTGGCTGAATAATGAGGGCTTTTATTTGTGCCTGCAAATTTGCAGACACAAACAACAATAAGCTCAGGATGATATTTTTCATAGATAGATTTAATTATAGCCTAAATTTTGAACCATATTAGGATTGGATCTCATCGCTTCGGTAGGAATGGGAAACCATATTGAGGTAGATTTCCATCCAGTTTTAGTCTGACTAAGCACATCGTCAGCCCTTGTCTTTGCCGCGTCGCCTGTAGTACTTTTCCATCTTTTCAGATCAAACCAGCGGTGCCCCCATTCTGAAAAAAGCTCTACTCTTCTTTCTTGTTCTACATGTGCCATGGCAATGGCCTGGTTAGAAGCAGTTGCGAGAGGTGTTAGTCCTGCCCTGTCACGGATGATATTCAGATCATCCTTAGCCTCAGCAAATTTATTTAACTGAACCCTAGCCTCTGCCCGAATCAGATAAGCTTCAGCAAATCTCAATACCATTGAATATTCTGTTGGAGCTGCACCTGCAGTTCCCAGGCGTACTTTATATTTATATGGAAAATAATGTGTTACCGGTGGCACTGCAGTGGTGGTATTGCTGCCAACCCAATTAATAAAACGCTTATCGCCTGCCTCGAAGCCACTTTCCAATCCCAGTATTCCTTTGGTCAACCTATAAAAAGGTACACTCGTGGGAATAATGGTATTTCCTTCCCAGGTATTTCTTCCGTTTAAAGTATTTACTACCTGAAGCTGCCAAACAGCCTCATTGCTGTTTTTCAGAAAGACCTTATTCATGTGGGCGGCATTATTGGGATCTGTATTTTTTAAGAGCGAATATTGCGTTGTGGTGGCAATGACTTCAGTCGCTTCAGTTTCTGCCTGTACATAATTTCCCGTATAGAGATAGGCACGGGAAAGTAATAAAGTAGCTGCCGTTTTATTGGGACGGATTCGCTCTCCATTGCCCGGGTAAGCCAGTACCAGTAACTGCTTAGCTTCTTTTAAGTCATTAATAATGGCGGTATAAACTTCGACCTTTGGCGTACGGGGTTTATTGGTATTGTTCAACACATCGGTATTTAAAATTAGTGGTACATCTCCGAAGAAATTCACTAAATAGAAATGGCAAAAAGCACGAATGAATCTGGCCTCACCCAGTAACTGATTTTTAACAGCTGGTGTAAGCGTTGTGGATCCACCGACACCTTCGATAATCGCATTGGCACGGTAAATTAAGTTGTAGGGCGTGGACCACATCAATCCAACATAGGCATTTCCAGGTGTTAATGCATTATTTTTAAACTCATCGAAATTGGCTAGCGTTGAAGCATATATAAACTCATCGGCTGCCATAGCACACGTAAAACTGGTCAGAACGTTGGCAAACTGATAATTAAAAGCATTCATATCACTGTATATACCCACCATCGCTGCGGTGGCAGTTGCATCGGTTGCAAATACACTTGAAGTAACCAGCTGATCTTTCGGATCTTCGATATCTACATATTTTTTGCAGGAAACGGCTGTGCTAAGCACAGTAACTAATAATATATGATAAATGATTTTCATTTTGATTCATGTTAATGTTAAAAAGAAACCTGCAAACCAGCAGTATATACGCTTAATGGAGGCAATGAATATCCTTTCGTTTCGGGGTCAAAACCATCATAAGAAGTTATGGTAAACAGATTTTGAGCTTGCAGGTAGAGCGTGATATTATTAAACTTCCAGCTTTTCAACAGGTCGGCAAAATTGTATTTTAGGGAAACATTTTTTAGCCTGATAAAGGATGCATCGCCCCAGTTTGCGTTCGATAGGCGGTAATTATTCTGGTAAGCAGTGTAAATCGGCTTACCAGCCGTGGTACTGGCACCCGGAATATCAGCAGGTGTACCAGGTGTTGTCCATCTGTCTAAAGCACTGATATCTTTATTGCGGAAGGGGTAGCCATTGGAATAACTCAAGTAACCGTAATTTAATCCAGGTCCTTCCTGTTTAACGAACTGAACAAAAAAGTCCAGACTGAATCTTTTATAGGTAAAACTATTTTGTATCCCCCCGTAAAACTTAGGCATCGTGTTACCAATCACCACCAGATCTGCCGGGTCGGTGATTGCCTTATCCCCGTTAACATCTCTAAACTCAGGTACACCGGTTTGCGTATTGATACCCAGAAAATCAAAGCCCATTACAATAGATAAGGGTTGACCGATAAAGTATTTATAAGCATCGCCGGAACTTTTCAAATTGGGATAGTCCAGCAATTTGTTTTTAGAAAAAGTAACATTCAGTGAGGTGTTCCAGGTGAAATTTTCCTTACGGATGTTTACGGAACTGAGTTCAATTTCCAGGCCTTTATTCTGTACCAGTGCCGGAAGATTTGCCTGATAGGAAGTAAAGCCAGATTGAGAAGAAAGGGTACTACCAATAAGCTGGTTTGCTGAACGATTTCTGTACAGGTTAGCTGTCAGCAAGAGTCTTTCATTAAAAAAGCCCAGGTCTATACCTGCCTCCAGCTTTTTGTTCGTCTCCCAACTGTAGTCAGGGTTAGGGAAACGGCTTGGCGTTAAACCAGCCAAGCCGCCATATGGATAACTTACCGATGTCCAGCTATCTAAAAACTGATAATCCCCTATCTGATCATTTCCTGTTGTACCAAAACTTCCCCTCAATTTACCAAAACTTAAGAACGCAAGATTGTCTTTGATGAAGGTTTCATTACTGAAAAGCCAGGCAGCTCCAACTGCTCCAAAGTTACCGAAGCGCTTATTTGGGCCAAACTTAGAAGATCCATCTCTGCGGAAAGTCCCGTTAACGATATATTTTTCATCCCAGTTATAAGTCAAACGGCCAAATACGGAAGTATAACGATACTTGGTATAGGCGTAAGTTCTGGGGGTAAGCACAGTTGCAGCCTTAATATTTTCTAACTGTAAATCACTCACAAATCCGCTCCCGATTAGCGATTCTGTTTCTCGAACACTGTGTTGCCAGGTACCACCCAGCAGAGCAGTAAGTTTGCCATGACCGAGTTTTAGGTTATAGTTTAACTGCGGCTCAACAATATAAGAACTGAGTTTACCATTACCATAATTTGCAGAACTTCCGGTATAACTTATTGGATTAAAACCCAACTTGGGGAAAGTTTGCGTTTCATCACGGTTCATTTTGTTAAAGCCAGCGCTTACTTTAGCCGTTAATCCAGTGATAATTTCATAACTCAGCGCTGTATTCCCAAAGATATTACTGGTATTGCTTACACTGGTACGCTCGAAATAGGCCATTGGGTTTTGCTCATTTTGAAACCAATAATAATTACCCTGAGCATCATAGATTGGATAGTTCGGCGCCAGGTTGAAAAAGCTGGTCACATCGCTTGGCAGGGTATTATTCTGATCCAGGGAATATTTTAATGCGCTGGTAAAAGTAAATTTTTTATCAATAGAAGAATGGTTTAAGGATAGGTTGATTGCACCCCTTTTGTACCCGAGATCTTTAGGTAAAACCGTTTTCTCATCCCTGTAAGTTCCGCTGATCAAATAATTGGTCTGCTCATTTCCTCCGCGAAAGCCCAATTGAACCTCGCTTAAATTAGCGGCTTTGCCAAGAAGCTCCTCCTGCCAGTTATGATTTAGGTTCTGATCCCAAAGTAAAAGATCAGGCGCCTGGGTATCGGTTGGCGTTACCGCATCTTTTGCGTAAGCCTCTCTTCTCATGGCCAGGTAATCCGGTGTTGACAGCATCTTTACATTCCTGGTCATCGCTGAAACCCCTGTGTATACATTGGCATTAAACTCAGGCTTTCCAGCCTTACCTCTTTTCGTGGTGATTAAAATTACTCCGTTTGCTCCTCTGGAACCATAAATGGCTGTTGCGTCTGCATCTTTTAAGATATCAATTTGCTCAATATCTGCAGGATTAATACTGCTTAGTGGACTTTGACTACCATTAGCGCTATTAAACTGACTCAGACTCTCAGATATAAACGGTACCCCATCAACTACATAAAGTGGACTGTTGCCTGCTGTTATTGAATTTTGACCACGCAGACGCACATTATATCCCGATCCCGGATATCCGGTAATGGAAGATATTTCTAGTCCGGCTACCCTGCCCTGTAATGCAGCTAAAGGATCTGTTACAGGCTGGTTTCCAATTTGAGCAGCGCCGATGGAGGTTACTGAACCTGTGTTATTTCTTTTGGTTGTGGTTCCATAACCGATTACCACCACCGCATCTAATGTCCCTACAGCTGGGGAAAGTTTAATCTTGAGCGGGTCAAGGGAATTCACTTTAATCTCTGTGCTTTCGTATCCAATATAAGAGAAAACCAATATGTCATTTAACGATGCATCGATATTAAAGCCGCCATTATTATCCGTTATGGCCTGGATATTCTTCCCTTTTATTTTGATGGAAACGCCAGGCATCGGTTCGCCTTTTTCATCACGAACAGTACCGCGGATGAGTTCTGCGACCAGGGCCGCATTGGTTGGATTCAATTTACTGATGATGATACTGTTATTAATTGCCCGGTAAGATAAACCTGTGTTTTTTAACAACTCATCGAGTAATTCCTTTACCGATATATTTTTTGCCTGTAGTGCATGAATTGAAATGCCAGAGATTATCTCTTTTTTGTAGGCAAACCGGAATTCGCTCTGCTGCTCAATTTTGTCGAATGCCTGTTTTAGATTTCCTGCCGGAAAATTAACTGATAGATAAGTTTCCTGGAGGTTTTGGGCAGCGGTGTGGGTTGCAAACAGGCTGTTAATGGCAAAGAGCGAAATCAATAATATGATTGCGTTTACTTTCATAAAAAATCCCAGTTTTTTGATAATGGTTCGGTCATAAGTCAACGGACATTGACTTGCAAAAGGTGTATAATTATAATACATTGCAATGGTTTTAGATTGTTCGATAAGATGATTGAAAACTGTTGTAAGCCCTGGTGGCAGCCGGGGTTTACTTTTTCTTATTTTGTTTCTCTAGGTTGGGGATAATTTAATTTTCATGAGTTTGGTTGGTTGGTTTAAAGTTGATTGTTTATTTTTCACAGCCTTCGCCGTCGATGAGGAGTTTATTTCCGCTTCGCTCGAACCGTACTCCGGTAATCGAAGAAATTACCTGTGTTACCTGTTCAATATCGTTACGCTCCAGGAATGCTGCTGTAAAACGGCACTTTTTGACCTGGTTATTTTTGAATACGACTTCTATATTGAAACGCTTTGCGATCAGTTCAGCTGCAGCATCCATTGAAATATCATCCATAATTAAGTCTTGTGCTTTCCATGCAAGGGCATGCTGAGCATTAACCCTGTTTTTGGCAATTGTCTTTTGGGCCGAATTCCAGCTTAGCTGCTGATTGGGCATAAGTATGGCTAAGGTTTTATTGCCACTTTGGACCATTACTTTTCCTCTGGTCACTGTTACTACTACTGATTCTTGATTTTGGTAAGCCGAAATATTAAATGCAGTGCCTAAAACCGTAGTCGTTACTTTTCCTGTATGGATAATAAATGGATGCTGCTGATCATGCGCTACATCAAAGAAAGCCTCTCCAACAAGTGTCACTTCCCGATTTCTGTTTCCCTGGAAGCTAAGGGGATATTCCAGATGACTATTAGCATTCAGTTTTACTGAAGTACCATCCGGAAGTTTTATCCATTTATGTCCGCTGGCAGTTTTTTGAACAATATTTTCAACAGGTGATCTATCAGATCCGATAGCTGAGCTATTTAGCCGATAAATGAGGTAAGTGCTGGCAAATATTAACAATGCCGCCGCCGCGTAGCTGATCCAGCGGAAAGGGGGAGGCGATTTTAAGCCAAGACGTTTTTTGATCTTTTGGTATCGCAGCCACTGATTCGGATCCTCCGGATGCTGATCCTCTGGCTGGAAGTCGGATTCAAATGCTAATAAGGCCGCATTCCATTCTTCGGCGTAGCGGTCTTCCCGTATCAATACCAGTACCTGATCGATTTCTGCTTTGGAAGCAGTTCCTTTTAGATATTTAAAAAAAAGCTCATGAATAGAATTTTCCAAGATAAGGCTGTGTTTTATAGTATAACACTTAACTTCCCTCTTACATTTACTCAACTATCAAAAAAAAATATTTTTCAGGTGATTATTTTAGCAGGAGAATTGCTACCAATACACCATTTTTGATCAGGTAATCTTTTATAGACTTGATAGCCTTAACCATCTGGCTATTAACGGTGCTGTTTTTAACCCCAAGCTTATCCGCTGCCTGCTGGTAAGAGTATCCTTCTCCATGGCATAATTCATAGATTTCTTTTCTCTTGGGCGGAAGCCGGGAAATAGCATCATCAATGAAAGCCTTTGTTTGTTTATGCTGGGTATACGAATATCCATCCCTAGACTGATCGTAAACATGATTAGCGATTTCTTCCGTTATCCATTCCTCTCTACCAGCTTTGCGGATGACGTTTAGGGAAAGGTTCCTGGCAATAGTAAATAGATAAGGACGGATTGTGGTGTTCGTATCAACTGACCTGGCATTTTCCCACAAGCGGATGAAAACCTCCTGGACCACATCCTCAGTTAATGCCGGAGACTTCAATATTTTAAGAACAAAGGCATATATGATTTTAACGTGTAACTGATAGATTTTGGAAAACGCCGGTTCATCTCCAAGTTTTAACTTGGATAATAAATCTTTCTCCGAATCATTATGAACACGCATTTTATACAAAAATAGTAGATATCATTTAAAAACATAATCATTTGCCCGGTTTCGTAAAATACTACACTTTAAGGATGGATCATTGAATTTATGATGAAATTCTGGAAGTTTTTTCTAAAACAGATGCTTAGAATACCTTATTAATATCCAATACGATACACTTAAAAGTTCCCATTCATTTACGTTTTACATCATCAACTACGACTATAATTGTAACAGATTTAATATAATCATCAATCTAATTTAAAAATAAAGGCTTAACTTGCCTTTGATATGGAGCTCTTGAATATTCTGGTCAGCATTACCTGTTTTTTTCTGCTTCTCTTTTCTATCCATTTATTTTTAGCCCGTCGGGGAAATAAACGGAATAACATCCTGCTGGCTATATTATTTTTTGCCCGTTTTGGTCAGATCCTGACATCTATTGTGATGAAAACGGAACATCAAAATGTTCTGAATGTTTTATTTCAAAGTTTTACCCCGCTATATTTCGCTGCGCCTGCATTATTTTATCTTTATGTTACCGGTTTTTTAAAAGATGAAAAGCGCTTTTATAAAAGAGACTTATTGCACCTGATCCCTGCCTTACTGGCTTTGATACATGTTTTTCCCTGGCCAGGAAGCAGCGCTTTAAACTGGGATATAATATCACGTGAATTGAGCGAAAATGGATATCTTTCGTTGAGGGCAAAAAACGGCTTATTCCCTGCCTATTTTCAATACGCTTTCAGACCGGTTTTAATTTTGAGCTATCTTGCTTTATGCTGGCGGGCGATATATCTTTCTGGTATTACAGATAAAGTGAGCAAAAGCAACCCCGGGCGAAACTGGATTTTATTTTTATTGAGTGCAGCGACGTTCTTTCAAGTTTCAGGTCTCGTTCCGATAGCACTCAGGGCTTACCAAATTCCTTTGTATAATTCATTTTTTATCGCATTGAACTGTGTGGTATTGCTTATTATTCTTTTGTACACCTTACACAATCCCCGTATTTTTTATGGCTATTTACTGGTTGGAATTGAATGGGAGAAAAACCAATATCCTACCATTGAAGCGGAAGCAAAGCCAGGGCTGATGAAGGCTGAAGGTATTGTTGTGGATACCAACAAACGGATTAGCATTCCCCATAAGAAAACAAATTTATCTGTTCAGCAGGTATCACTTTATGCGGTGCTGATGAAGGAGCTGATGCTGAGCGATCAGCTTTATCTGAATCCTAATTTACAGATTATTGATCTGGCTACGAAAATGAATATCCCGGTACATCACTGTTCTTATGTGATTAATAACAATATCAATAAGAATTTCCGGGACTGGATTAACGGTTTCAGGGTAGAACATTTTTTACAAAGGCATCCCCTGGATTCAGAGAAAATGACGATTGAAGCCATAGCTTTAGGCTCGGGTTTTAAAAGTTTAGCTACATTTTACAATGCATTTAAAAAAGAGAAAGGCATGTTGCCCACTGCTTTCTTTGCCCGTGATTCTGCTATTTAGGCACTCAGCATCATTTTTCATTCAACGGTTGAATCGTTGGAGTTATAAAACGCCACTGTATAGCGCTACAGGTTTTAAGGAACTTACTTTTGAATCGGCTTTATGAATAGCTGATTTGTCTATCCCTTTATTTAACTCTAAGTTTAATGGTAACAGATTTTAATGATCGTTTACTAACGAAACCGCTTTACACTTTTCTACGGAACTTGCATCCCCTATCAGATGCATTTGTCTCCTATCATCAGCAACATTGTGATATTATAGAGGTGAAGAAGACTAAATTTATTCTTTCGCCTATTGATCAAAATAATGCGATGTATTTTATACTGAAGGGATTGGTTCGGGGCTTTGTTAAGGAAGGAAAAAAAGACATCAGCACGTGGTTTGGCTTTGAGCAGGATTTGGTTTCCGCAGTGCGTGATCCCAGTTCGCTCCATTCAGTAGAATACCTCCAGGCCATCGAAGATTGTATCCTCATTCGGATTCCTTATCAATTAATGGATTTACTGCACATTCAATTTCCTGAAATCAACCCTCTCCAACGAAAAATCTCCGAACTTCGATATCATGCTGCATCTGAGCGATCCATTCTGGCCAGAATACCAAATGCTATGGATCGCTTTAAGAAACTGGAACAATCAGGAATTGATCACAACAGAGTTCCATTGCGTTATCTGGCGAGCTATTTGGGGATCCGACTGGAAACTTTGAGTCGAATCAGATCGAAACAAGTGACTACTACTACCAGCATTTTAAAAATAGCCTAATCCTTAATTTACTTTACCGATTATAACAGATCGCAGACAAAAACCTATCTTTTAAAACAAATCGAAGCTTTTCTTTATTAATAGGGTTATGAAATTGAGACGACTCCCAAGTCCGATAGTGTCGGGCATTATTTTAATTGCTATTTGCACCCTTTTATTTTTATTACAGAGTTGTAAAAAAAGCCGTTCAGATTATGGTGCTTTATTAGCGAAAGAAACAGGCAACAAAGTATTTAAAGAAATCGATCCGGAAATGTTTGCGACTACCCTGCAGAAAGCCATTTCAAAAAATAAGAAGCTAAGAAACCCTGCATTTACTTCGGCACTTTATGCCGCTCAAAATTACGAACCAGTTTTAGTGATGAAATTTTTAGCGGATAGCGGTCTTTTTGAAGCTGCGGAAAAAGTTTCCCAGGCCCAGGTGCATGGACTTGATCCGGAGATTTTCAAGGTTAAGCAGCTTCAGGAATTGCTCGGTAAAATTTATGATAAAAAATCTATCGCAAATGTGGATGAGGCCTGTAACTTATTAGCAGATCTTGAGCTTGCTTCGAGCGCCACGCTTACTGATTATGCAAATGCCCTGCAGTTTGGAATCATCTCACCCAGAAAAATTTATGCCCAGTATTATACGGCAACCAAAAGACCTGATTCTGTAAGCTTTGCGAAAGTATATCAAACCTCCTCCATTCAAAAATTTATAGATAGCATTCAGCCAAAAGATAAAGCTTATCAAATCATGCAACAAGCTTTGGCGCAAAAATTAACAGCCCCGGGTTTATCAGTGGAAGAAACCCAGCGAATTTTAGCAGTTAACCTGGAGCGAATGCGCTGGCAGAACAAGCCTAAAGCTGAAAAATATGTATGGGTAAATATTCCTGATTTTACCCTTCAGGTAATGAACCAGGGTAAAGCCAGTTTAAGCATGAAAGTTTGCGTAGGCGAAGGAAGAAATAAAAATCAAGCGCCTTCATTAATTGAATATGATGAGAATGACCTGAAAAAGGACCGCCCTTTTAACCGGGAAACGCCGCAGCTGATGAGCGAAATTCATAGTGTTCAGGTGAATCCGGTGTGGAATATACCAGAAAGCATTGCAAAGAATGAGATCAGTAAATATGCTGCTAAGGACCGTTATTATCTGGAAAACAACAACATCGATGTATTTTATAAAGGTAAGAAAGTAGATGACCCTGAAACCATCGACTGGACGCAAGCAGATGTAGGAACAACTTATACCTTTAAGCAGCGTCCGGGAGACGACAACGCTTTGGGAAAAATTAAATTTCTTTTCAATAACCAAAGCAGCGTTTACCTACATGATACACCCGCAAAGGCAGCATTTTCGTTGCCGGTTAGAGCGGTGAGTCACGGCTGCGTTCGGGTAGAAGACCCGCTTGGGCTTGCGAATGCTTTATTTGGTAATGGCGGCAAATTTGAAAAGATTAAAACAGAGATGAGCAGTACTGATCCGAAAGCAGAAAATATTGCTCTTGATCAGAAGATCCCCGTGGTGCTCACCTATCAAACCTGCTGGGTAGATCCGGCAGGCGGGCAGCTCAAATTTGCTAAAGATGTATATGGTTTAGATGCAGTACTATTCACGTACCTCAACCGTTTATAGTGTCCCGGAATTAATCCAGGACACTAAAGTGATTAACATTTGAATTGTTTCCATCCAGATGGGTGGAAGCATAAAGTGCAGCTGTAGCTTCATTCAAATAACTAGACTTAAGCGATTCGCTGGATTTATTAATGAATAACACGCTGCCTGAACCAAGCGTATTAATAACCAGGTCGGAATATTCTGAAGCGACAGCCGGGCAACCCTGACTTCTACCTAACCTGCCTAAGGCTTCAATTGTCCCTTCACTTACATATGCTGCGCCGTGGATCACAATCGAACGTTCTCTTGCCTTATCATTATAGCCCGGATCCATTCCATCCAAACGCAGTGAACGGCCATGTTTACCATTATATTCCTCACCTGTTAAATAGAATCCTATACTGCTGCTGAATGAATCATTCTGATTAGAAAAACGAACGGTTTGATCTTCCCCACTCTTTTGACCATGCGCTACCCATGTATTTAAGATGATGGCTTCCTTTTCTAGATCGATAATATACAGGCGCTTCCTCGTACTCGGCTGATCAAAATCAGCAATGGTTAACAGGCCACTCTTAGCATGATGATCTTTCGTTAAATTATAATATCCGGTAAGTGCTTTTTCGAATACCATATAGCTTAAGCCTTTCTCAGCAAGCTGAGCCGTTGAATATAAATGCTTCGCATAATGCTCATAAGCAATTGATACTGGCATGGAACGGCTATTCATTTGACGCTCTTCTTTCGCATTGCTGTGTTTATAAGCAATAGAAACGATGTAAGAAAGAATGATGAAAATAAATGAAACTCCTAAAACGTATTTTCTCATAATGATTAATTTACGTGTATAATTGATTAGGTCAGTTTCTTATCGATAGGCTTTCGTAATTGATTTGTTACAAATATAGCTAACCATCTGGTACTTATCAATAGGAAATTCTAAAGATGGCATCAACATGATAAAAGCAGCGGGCCACACTAATAAGGTTAAACATAAATAAAAACATTTTTAATTGGTATCTGTTAGCACATAGCAAAACGTATTAATACGTTTTTATTTATCTCATCCCAATGACAGAAAACCAGTTTAGTTTAATGATTAAGGATCATGTTTCATCCCTTTACAGCCATGCCATGCGCTACACCCGAAATGAAGAGGATGCACATGATCTGGTGCAGGATACCATGTTAAAAGCTATTAAATTTTATAGTAATTATACCGAAGGAACTAACATTAAAGGGTGGCTGTTTGTCATTTTAAGAAATACTTTTATTAATGACTATCGCCGCAATCAGAAGAAAAATGCGCTAATTGTACAGTCGGACGAAATTTCATCACCTGAGTTGATGGTGAGTGCAACCAGTAATAAAGCTACTGGAAGTTTTGTGATGGATGATATTGGCAAAGCAATGAAGTCATTGCCGGAAGCTTATTCCAAACCATTTATCCTTTATTTCGAAGGGCATAAATATCATGAGATTGCAGAATATCTGGATATTCCAATAGGAACGGTAAAAACCAGGATTCACGTGGCCAGAGACCTTCTAAAGAAATATTTGAAGACTTACAGGGAAGCTTAGCCAATTACCGGCTAAGCTCTTCTTATTTATTATTCAACCTTCAAAACATTATTGTTAAACTCCTGTTTGAATTTTAGTTACTGGTCATCGATCACCAGACTATTAGCCAACACATTTTAATCAAATTTTTTCCTTGCGCATGACACCCGGTTTTTCAGAAGGCACGCACAAATATGCTGTGCATCACTGTTTTGAGAACAATCAGTTATTGATTTTAAAAATATTCAGGCTTGACTTGAATTCGGAATCTGATACGCTTATTCTGGATCACTGGCTCTCCTATGATAAAACCAGTTCTGCGATGGTTAAGCTCTGGGAACGTTCAAAGGATTCATCTCCTTATATAGAAGAGCGTTATTTTGAGCAGGGCTATCTGAAATTCAATGAATATGAAGCAACCTTTATTGAAAAATACAATGCTGGTCAACATCAATTGATTAAATCGAAGTAAAAGTCTGTTGAGCCGTGAGGTTGATGAACTAATCAATCGTTATTTAACATCATAGAATTTTAATTTACCCAATCACCCATAAAATAATAAACCAGCAAATCTTTAAGGCTTGCTGGTTTATTATTTTAAAAATTATTGTAATCTTATTTTACATCATTCTTCACCTTATTCGCTGTACGTTGTCCAGGTAAGTAAATCTGGAAACCGAAAGATAAGTTAAGGTTGCTTTGAGTGGTTTCATTACCAAAACCAACAAGTCCGTTATATTTCAAAAGCGTCTCTAAACCGATGTTTGGTGTAATAAAATAAGCGAAACCTGGTCCTACACTAAGATTTAAACCATTTGTATTGCCACCACCTTTACTTACATTCACACCACCAAAGCCTACGGTTGCTTCCGCGAAAAAACGTCCATGCTTTAATACTTCCACATCCTGGCCAGTATAGTATCTTCCTAATGCACCCAATCCGTAATTTGTTGTAGTATTGGAATTTTTCGCAGTTTTCAATCCGAAATTTACATACCCTCCAACAGCCAGGTTATCCTGAACAAACCATGCTGCTTTTGGGGTAATATCTACACTGAAAATTTTTGGATCGTCTAATCCTAAGTTAATGTTAGCCAGGTTTCCACCAACCATCACATTTCCTTTTTGTATTTGTGCATTTGCTGCACCTGCAAATAATGCCAAAGAAAATAAGCTCGTAATAAATATTTTTTTCATAAGTGATTTTATAGCGTTATCACATGATAACACGAACTTAACACCAGCTACCTTTACGAGTTTTACCTCAAAAAAGGTTTACCTGTTTAACAACGACTTATAAATTGTTTATGATTTTGAGATGATAAACTAACACAAAGAGTGCTCTTTTGCAGCCCATTTTTCAATCTATCTATCCAGCATAAGCGATCAGATTGTTCTTTACTTTTAAGCGTCGATTGGATAAAGACACAACTCCATTAATTCCAATTCAAAGTTATCGGGTTAATTCTTTAACGCTAAGCATGAGCATGCTGCTCTCAAAAGGCTTACCAATAATTGCATCTGCCATACAATCAATAGCAGCGATTTCCTCATAACTCAATCCTGTCAGTAGAATAATAGGAATATGGGCAGTGGCTTCATTTATCCTCAGTTCATCACAGATCAATCTTCCGTCCGCATCACCAAGATCAATATCCAGAATGATTAAATCAGGATTAAATGTAGAAATTGTAGATTGGATTAAGTCTGATTGATCAAGCACCTTAACATCAAACTTTTCCATTGACAGAAATTGTGCAAGTGCATCCAGCAAGAATTTGTCATCATCGATAAGGAGAATTTTATTTTTGATCATTATACTCAATTTTAAATAACCCCATTGTGGTCATTTGATCGCTGCAATATCAATTCGCGTGCCAACACCAGATTGGCTGTGTCATGATTCGGATATATTTACGCCGTTATATTAAAGCAGAATCCAATTTTTTGTAACCAAATGGTAAAAATGCTACGCATAAAGAAAAACATCGGAAATGAGTTTTCTATGAAGACAGAAAAGTATTTATTCCTTACTACCCCGCTTTCATCTAGAATCAGCCTTTGCAGCCATAAAAGATTTCAAGATCAATATATTGAAACTTCATGTAAACGATCAGAAAGCGGGGATGACAATAGGTGTATAGTTTTAAACATAAAAAACACTCCCCATTTAAATATGTTAATTTTTATAATCAAACGCTAATTATATGCAACCATTCAACTTTGAAGTCTGCCAGGGTGATTCTACCCTTACTTACACTATTATTCCAGAGCAAGACCATTATGCGATCATGTTTCATGACCGGATCATCGCGGCAATTGCCCTTCAGCAAGGAAAATGGAGGGAAATACCACTTGCGAAAGTTCACAGCCATGATCTTGAAATTGCCTCCAGCGGGCTTCATCAGGAAGGCTCATTTCTTAAATTACCTGTCGAAGAAATCGGAAATAAAATATCACTTCTTCAGGCCGGACTGCCCGAATCAGGAAAAGATTGCAACGAATTGATATAAAGCAGCCTCCCTTTTACCAAAAGAATTTAACAGATTCAGGTTAATTATGGCTCCTGTTATCTATTGAATAAGAGGTAATGAAATAAAATACTAAATTTAACCCCGAGAAATCTAAATCATAAATGGTCATCATTAATAGTTTTGAAGAATACAAGGCCTATCTGGGGCTGCAGATCGGTGAGTCCGGCTGGCATAAAATAGATCAGAAGCAAGTAGATGATTTTAACCAGGCTATCCAAGCGGGCATTTCAGGCGGCAGCGAAGAGAAATTAATAGACGAAGCGAAATCCCAGGTAGCTGATAGCTATCTTACCATTTCCCTCATCCCCTACCTTTGGAAACAGATTGCTGACATAAGGGAAGTTAAAATGGAGGTTAATTACGGAATTGAAAATTTTAGGTTTATCCAAAAAGTTCCTGCCGGAGGCAACGTCAGGCTGCGTGCTAAACTAATTTCCATATCAGATCTGAGGGGAATAACCAAGGTAGTCATCCAGGCTGACCTTGATGTAGAAGGATACTCAGAGACGGCTTATACCGGTAACGTTATTTTCCTTTATCATTTTAAATAATTCTGACATTTACAACTCCTGTTTCTATCATGTGATCATTGATAATATAACTACCAAAAATATAACATTTTGATTTTCAATAATTTTGTTTATATTTGAGAACAAATTAAAATAAAATATAATGCAACAAGGAGTAGTAAAATTTTTCAATGAGACTAAAGGTTTTGGATTTATCGTACCATCTAATGGCGATGCAGAACTTTTCGTACATGTATCAGGCTTAATTGACAGCATTCGTGAGAATGATTCAGTAAGCTATGATGTAGAAGAGGGCAGAAAAGGCCTGAACGCAATCAACGTTAAGATAGGATAAGATAATAACCTTCATACATTGTTAAAAACACCTACTTTAAAAGCAGGTGTTTTTTTTTGCATTTTTTCTTAACAGATGTCAAAATCTTAAAGATTAGGGCAAACATAAAGTAGCTCGATTGGTTATAATCTAAATTACTGATACTTTTTGGGAAACAATGGAAGACTTTCTTAAACATTTGGCTGGCATCTCCAATACTGATCCCCGTTTATTTGCGGCAGCATTAAATGCATCAAGCAATGGTGTGGTGATTACAGACCATCTCCAGACTGATGAGCCTATTATTTATTGTAATGATGCTTTTGAGCACCTGAGCGGATATAAAAGAAATGAGATTATTGGCAGAAACTGCCGCTTTATGCAGGGCGATGACCGAGACCAGGAAGTAAAAGATAAAATTAAGCATGCCATTGCTAATGGCGAGCATTGTCAGCTACTGATTCGCAATTACCGGAAGAACGGCAAGCTGATGTGGAATGAGCTGATGATTTCCCCGGTTAGGGATCAGGAGGGAACATTAACACACTTCATCGGGATCCAGAATGATGTAAGCAGAAGAATTTACGCCGAACAAAAACTAGAACAGCACCGTGACAGGTTGGATGATGAAGTTCGCGAACGCACCGAAAGTCTGCAGGAAAGTGAAAATTATCTTTCGGCTATAGTGGAAACGATAAGGGAAAGCCTGATCATCCTGAATAGTGAACTTGAAATTGTTGATGTTAATGATAATTTTTGTGAATTTTTTAAGTTACCCAAAAACAAAATCATCGGCCAAAAACTTTTCTCACTGGGCAGCGGGCAATGGGATATCCAAGAGCTTAAAGAGCTTTTAATCAATGTCCTTCCACACAATAATCCATTTGAAGATTTTGAGTTTGAGGCCGACTTTCCTGATATCGGTAAAAGAACACTCATCCTAAATGCCAGACAAATGATTCTGAAAGGTAAATTTCAGGAAAGAATTTTGCTGGCCATTGAGGATATTACGGAAAGAAAAGCACTTGAATATAGAAAAGAGGATTTTATTAATATCGCCAGTCACGAAATGAAGACTCCTTTAACCAGTATAAAAGGAAACCTTCAAATGTTACAGAAAATTGCTAAACAAAGGGAGGACAGCATCTATACCAAAGGATTTGAGACCGCTAACCGCTCTATCCAGAGACTAGAAAACCTGATTTACGATCTATTAGATGTGTCGAAAATGCAATCGGGCAAGGTGGCCTTTAAGTTCGAAGCCTGCAGCGTTTCGCAGTTGATCCACCAATCTATTGACATCATTAGTCAGGATGCGCCAGATTACCAATTTTCAGTTACCGGAGACCTCGACCAACACATTAACTGCGATATTGGCCGCCTGGAACAGGTTATGATCAACCTGTTGTCTAACGCGGTAAAATATAGCCCTAAAAAGTCACTGATTAATATCCATGTTTCCTGCATCCCTGATTATTGTAAAATAACAATTCAAGATAACGGCATTGGAATAAGCAGCAAAGACCATAAACGTATTTTTGAACGTTTTTTCAGAGCAGAAGATTCTACCGATAAATTTCCGGGTGTTGGCGTTGGATTATACCTTTGTGATTATATCATCAAGCAACACAAAGGAACAATATGGGTGGATAGTCATCCGGGCGATGGATCAACTTTCAGCTTTACTGTTCCGATGAAGCCCGCTTCAGATTGAGTTAAACGATAAAATGGCCGGCAGCTGATTAGCGATTTATATTCATTAGATTTGAGCCATTTAAAATCATCTTTCATATCATTAATTATTATTAAAAATCACCTGTAGCTTGCAGATTACCAATCAAGAAAAATCTATCCAATCTGAACGGATTCACGCTTTGGAAGAGTACCAGATTATGGACACTGATGCGGAAGTTGAATTCGATGAACTCACTCTGCTTGCCTCTAAAATCTGCGGAACGCCTATCGCTTTGGTAACCCTGTTGGATGACTATCGCCAGTGGTTTAAAAGTAACATTGGTTTGAGCGTTTCTGAAACCCCAATTGAGCAGGCGTTTTGTGCACATACCATCAGGGAGGAGACGGGTATGATGGAAGTGAATGATGCACGTACCGATAAAAGATTCTGCTCCAACCCGCTGGTAACCAGCGATCCTAATATCGTTTTTTATGCAGGAATCTCGCTGATCAACCCCCAAGGAATAGCATTGGGAAGCCTTTGCGTCATTGATAGGGTTCCGCGAAAACTCTCCGGGGATCAACTCGAAGCTTTAGGCATTATTGCCAGGCAGGTAATCACCCAAATGGAGCTGAAAATTAAAATAAGAAAACTGAGTCAGGCAAATAAACAACTGAACGAAAGTAACCGTTTTATGCAGCGTTTTGCAACCACTGCCGCTCATGACCTTAAAAACCCCTTGAGCAGTATTTCTATGAGTGCTCAATTGATGCTTAAACAATCGTCTTGCAAAGAGGATGAAAAGCTTTTTAAACTGGCCACTACCAGTTTATCTTCTGCCAACAAGCTTGTTCAAATGGTTAACGATATGCTGGAATACTCTCTCCGACCGGAAGCATTGACGAATAACAGAGAAAACGTTGATTTGAAAGATTTACTTCAAAAAACTATTTTAATGATGGGTGTTGAAGATGATGTAGAAATCATCCTGCCTGATACATCAGGTGTTTTAAAAACTTCAGAAATCGCTCTTCAACAGATTTTCATTAACCTGTTAACCAACGCTATTCGCTACAATGACAAAAGCGAATGCAAAATAGAAATTTCCTGTTCGATTTTAGAAGATCGTATCATCTTCCAGGTTGCGGACAACGGCCCTGGTATCGCCCCAGAACAACTTGAGCGTATTTTTGAAAAGGATGTGACTTTAGGGATTACAGATAGATTTAATCAAAAAGGAACGGGTCTTGGACTGCATACAGTAAAGTTACTCATCGAAAAATTGGGTGGCACTATTGATGTTATTTCAGAAATCGGTCGTGGCAGCAAGTTTATATTTGCTTTAAATAAAGGATTATAACTTATTTTAAAACCATCTGATAAAACCAGTCCAGTAATAAATCTGACCATGTGTAGTAAATTTTACTAAATCCAGCCGGATTGGTATATGCCATTAAAAAACCCTGACCACAAACTCATCCGTAAAATCGGCATTATAAACCTTAAATTCAACTGCCCACTCATCTTCCACCAGTTGAGAAATATAATTAGAAAACACATTTTTAAAACGCATGAAGTCAGCATCCGCTTTGCAAATCACCAGATAACTTTCATCACTCTTCATGATCACTTCCTGGACAGCATCCCGCCAATGCGACTTGATTTTATCAGGAAGAAAATTAAATTGCTGTTCATCAATAAATTTCCCGATTGCATCAATCTGCTCCGCAGGAAGGCTGCTTTCAATTTGATTCACCCAACAGGCATCTTTTTTCTGTATTGCACCGATCATTTTACCTGCCGATAAGATAATCCATGGTTCGGTTTTTGAATAAGAAATTACCCGGTAAGCATCCATGTTTTCGCCCTCCCCAAAAAGATAATCAAGGCTTATCACCGGGGGCGTCAAGAGTTTATTATTTTTATAATTGCTCAAACCTCGTCCCATATTGATCCACAAAATTCACTTTAATACCTTTAATTTTCACCTCACTATCATCGTGCGCCAAAGCAGCCAGTTTCCTGATACTTTTTACATCTTCCCTGTTTGATATAACGATATTCAGTTCCCTTGGCCCCACCTGAATAATATCGGTGACCTTTTCTGAGTTCAATTCCGCTTTTAATATGCTAATCAGCTTTTCCATAACATATTGCAATAACATTGGCCGCAAAACTTTGTTTGACCTAATGCTTTTTAATCATTAGTGCCCTGGATGTTTGGCTAAATAGATAGCTGGCTAAACATTTTTGCTCCATCATGGATTATTATAATGGATTTAAAGCAAAATGATATGGATCGTCTGGGAATAAACAGGTTCGTGAAACCGCAAGAGGAAACATTTGATACCGCACTTGCAGAAATTAAACAAGGAAGGAAAAGAACGCATTGGATGTGGTACATATTTCCCCAAATCAAAGGACTTGGATTTAGCGAAATTTCCCAATATTATGGGATCAGCGGTGTAAAGGAGGCAAGGGTCTATTTAAAACATCCTGTTCTGGCAAAAAACCTTTTGGAAATATCGAAGGCTGCTGCCGATATTGAGCATAAAACCGCATTGGAAGTTTTTGGAAGTCCGGATGACCTTAAACTCCATTCGAGTATGACGCTTTTCTCCGTTGCTGATCCATCACAGGTCATATTTCAAAAAGTACTGGACCGATATTTTGATGGAAAAAAGGATAGCAAAACCCTGGCTTTGATCGAGCGGTTATAATGGCTCCTGCCAAAACTAAGATCAGTAACTTGCATAAATAAAAAATTAGATTCAATTTGCAGGCATGAATATTATCCTGGCTTCAACTTCTACCCTTTTTGGCGGTGCTTATCTGGAATATCTAAAAGCGGAACTTATTCAGCTCTATAAAGGTATTGATGAAATTATTTTTATTCCTTATGCCAGACCAGGCGGAATATCCCATGAAGAATACACCTCGAAAGCTAAAATCTTTTTTACTACAATTGGGATAAACGTACGTGGGCTGCATGAATTCAGCGATCCTTTAAAAGGAATAGATCAGGCAAAGGGATACTTTACCGGAGGTGGAAATACTTTTTTACTGGTTAAGACTTTGCATGAACTAAGCGCAATGCATGCTTTAAAAGCAAATATTCTATCAGGTAAACCCTATCTGGGCTGCAGCGCCGGAAGTAATATCGGCGGCATCAATATGCAGACCACCAATGATATGCCTATCGTTTATCCGTCTTCGTTTGAATGTATGAGTCTGGTGCCGTTCAATATTAATGCCCATTATTTAGATCCAAATCCGGATTTGAAACATAACGGGGAAACCAGGGAAACGCGAATAAAAGAATTCCTGACTCAAAATAATATCAAAGTGGTGGGATTAAGAGAAGGTAACTGGATCAGGAGAGTTGGAGATAAAATAACGGTTGAAGGATCAGAAAGCACCCGGATTTTTGAAAGCGGCATTCCTCCTTATGAAATTGCGCCTGGGAATTTAGTTTAAACCAATTTCATGTGTGCCTTGGGTGAGGAAACTCATTAGTAGCAAATAAAATATTTATTATTAGTTTTTATACTGAAAATCAATTATTTGAGAACCAATGGAATCAAATATTGTTTTGATAGCGTAACCGATCAGAAACCTATAAAAACTAAAAAATGAAAACAACATTGAACTTCAGGAGGCTGGCAGCAGCTTTGCTTTTATTTTCTGCCTGCACCAAGCCAGGCGAAGATGATGGTACAGGATTACCAATCAACCCCGCTACAGGCAGCAGTGTCGAAACCCTTGCAGCAAATACCACCTACAAACCGGCTTTTGCCGGACAGACCCGCATTGGCGGCGTTAAAACCTCCATTGCTTTTTCCGGTGCAGCAATTGCTACCAATCTATCCGCACCATGGGGTATCGCGGCTTTGCCTGATGGCCGTTTACTGATTACCGAAAAAGCCGGGAGAATGAAAATTGCTACCACCAGTGGCCAGCTCAGTGCGGCCATTACAGGCCTGCCTGCAGTAAACTCAACCGGTCAAGGCGGCTTGCTAGGTTTATGTGTGGATCCTCAGTTTTCTTCCAACCGGATGGTATATTGGGTATTTTCAGAAAATGTAAATGGTGGGACCCAAACTTCTGTTGCTAAAGGAAAACTATCCAATGATGAAAAAAGTATTGAAGGAGCGGTAGTGATTTACCGGGCTAACCCAGCTTATAACGGAACGTTGCACTATGGCGGAAGAATTCTTTTTGACCGTAGCGGAAATCTAATGGTAAGCACCGGAGAGCGATCGGATCTGGCCACACGCCCCTTGGCCCAGTCTGTAAGCGCAGCACTGGGTAAAGTTATCCGGATCACAACCAGCGGACAACCTGCGCCAGGCAACCCGGCTTTTTCCGGAGCGGGCGCTTTACCTGAACTCTATAGTATTGGCCATAGAAATCCTCAGGGACTTGCCATCCATCCAGAAAGCGGAGAACTATGGCAAGGCGAACACGGACCACGCGGGGGAGATGAAATTAACCGCGTTCTGGCTGGCAAAAACTATGGCTGGCCGACCATCACTTATGGGATAGAATATAGCGGGCAGGCGGTAGGCGGCGCTATTCAGCAGCAAAATGGCTTAGAGCAACCTGTATATTACTGGGATCCGGTGATCTCACCAAGTGGAATGACCTTTTATAAAGGTAACCGAATTCCTGACTGGCAAAACAACCTTTTTGTGGCAGCCTTAAGCGGTAAACATATTGCCAGGCTTGTAATCGAAAATAATAAAGTGGTTGGCGAAGAAAGACTATTGGCCTCAGAAGGGCAGCGCTTCCGAGACATTACCCAGGGAAATGATAATGCCCTTTATGCGATTACCGATGAGGGAAGACTTTACCGAATTGACAGACAGTAAGCCGATTGAGCCTGGAGAGATCACATTGCTAACTATTCCCGGCATTGAAAGAGTATTTTATAATCGAGTTAACAATGATTGCCTCGGATAATTTTCCGAGGCTAAATACTCGAATACCATCATTACTCGATTGGTAGATTTGTGATTTATAAAGGAGGAAGAACATCAATGATTTTGAATACTTTCATTCCTAAAGGCACTTTCCACCTCACCGTGTCACCTTTTTTAAAGCCGATAAGTGCGGCAGCAATTGGCGTTAATATCGAAATTTTCTTTGCTTTGATATCTGCATGCTGAGGCAATACTATTGTTACCTCCATAATATTGCCTGTATTTTCTTCCTGGATCCAGACCTGAGAATTCAGTCTAATTGCGTGAGGTGGAAAAGCATCATTTTTTAAGATTACCGCTCTGCTCAATTCAGCCGATAGTGACATTTCAGCTGATTTTTTTGTCTGTTTGGTGAAATAGGGCTTTAATAAATCAAAGTCCTGCTGGGTTATAATCACCGGATTGTTCTCATTTAAATTCATATTAAAAGTGTTTAAGGATTTATTATTGTGAAGAAATATTAAAAAAGATGCTATCAATCCTAAAATTGGATTGAAAAAATTGTTAAGGACCTGGAAATGTTCAGGCTTTTTAAATTGATTTATAATATCAGCTTTTGTTGAAGGTGTTTATACCTATATCCAAAAGAAATTCCCCAAGAAAAAAGGAGCTGAACCCCAGGCCAAAAAGTTATCGAAGGCTTGGGGTAAGATTATCAAAATCTTTAAAAGAAGATATGCAATAGATCTCTTTGCAAAAAATGAAAGCGTAAGGAGAAAAAAACTGTACACTAAACAATCCCTTCCCCAACGGGAAAGTGTCATAGTTGTCAATATTTTTCTGGTATAACCTCACTAATCAAATATATCCAGAATTATCTTGATTTACAAAGACCTGTTCCGATATATTATTGTTTTAACTCTCTACAGACAAACCGATGCCTATCTAAAAAAGACAATGACTTAAAAATTGTAGGCTTATTTTTGTGTTTGATCATCAAACAAATGAACCATAAAAGCAAATAATCTGAACCGTATGCGAAAGTAATTTAAGTTTTAAAAACTGAGTTTTGTTTTAATAAATTCAATTAATCAAATGTCAGAAATAAAAAATATTCAATTGGGTCATAACGGACCTTTAGTTTCAAAAATAGGCCTGGGTTGCATGAGGATGTCATCTATATGGGGAGGTTCAACACCAGATGAAACAGAAAGCATCGCTACTATTCACCAGGCATTGGACCATGGAATCAATTTCCTGAATACCGGAGATTTTTACGGTGCAGGTCACAATGAAATTCTTATCGGAAAAGCCATTAAGGGTAGACGTGATGATGCCTTTATCAGCGTGAAGTTTGGTGCAATTTTTCATAACGGGAAATGGATTGGAATGGATCTTCGCCCGGTGGCCATTAAGAACTTTGTTAATTATTCCCTTACCCGCCTGGGAATTGAAACAATAGACCTTTACCAGCCCAGCAGAATGGATGGTAGTGTTCCGATCGAAGATATTATTGGTACAATTGCAGGATTGGTTGAGGAAGGTAAAGTCCGACATGTAGGAGTTTCGGAAATCACAAGTGATCAATTGCGTACAGCGAACAGCGTATATCCCATCAGTGCCCTGGAGATTGGCTACTCACTGGCAGACCGTCAGATAGAAAATGACCTACTACCAACCGCCCAAGAATTAGGAATTGCTGTGGTAGCTTTTGCCAATACCGCTGAAGGTCTGTTAACGGGAAATCTGAAAGCCCCTCTTGCAGACGATGATTACCGCAATCACTTTTCCCGTTTTCAAGGCGAAAATTTAATTCACAATCTTGAAAAAGTTAACATTCTGAAAGAGATTGCGCAGCACAAAGGTTTTACGCCAACACAGCTAGCAATTGCCTGGGTAAATGAGCAGGGTGATCATATTATGCCACTGGTGAGTATGAGCCGCAGATCCAGATTAGCAGAAAATATTGCTGCACTAAATATTGTTTTTTCAAAAGAAGAGGCAAGCATTTTAAACCGTACATTTGCAATAGATGCCATTAAAGGCGGAACCTATTTACAACGATAAATGGAAAGTCCATCAGAAATTCTTCCCGGGGTTATATTTTACTCCTATCTTTCTTCAGAACGGAAGGAAAAGGCATGCGTATGGAACCACCACACTTTGGTATTGCAGGTTTCCGGTCAGATGGTTATTCAAACCTCTGCGCAGCGTTTAACCATTTCTGCAGGAGAAGTATTACTGATACACAGAAATCAGGTGGGGACGCTAACGAAAACCCCGTTACCTGGCGGACATTATGAAACCATTGTGATCTCCTTGCAGGAGGACCTGATGCGCAAGATTTTTTTGGAAGAAAAAATCGAAACTGATGGTAAATACAACGGTCCGGCGAATTTAGTAATTCCCGGTAATGATTTTCTCAAAGGTTATTTCCAGTCGATCATTCCCTATGCAAGGAACTCAGGTGCTGAAATGACAGACGAAATGGGACTTTTAAAAGTGAAAGAAGGAATTAAGTTAATACTTTTTAGTGTTCCTGCCCTTAGAAATTTTCTGTTTGACTTTTCAGAACCTTATAAAATTGATCTTGAAAAGTTTATGCTGAGTAATTATCATTTCAATATTCCGATAGAAGAATTTTCTAAATTAACGGCCAGAAGCCTCTCCGGTTTTAAAAGAGACTTCCTTAAAACATTCGGAATGCCGCCAAGAAAATGGTTGCAGGAGAAGAGGTTGAATGAAGCCCGACATTTGATCGAACAAAAAAACAAAAAGTCATCTTCCATCTATCTCGAACTTGGATTTGAAAGTTTGTCCCATTTTTCTCATGCATTTAAAAAGAAGTTCGGAAAAGCACCAACCCTCAATTAGCAAAGAGCGCTAATTCCAGATCAATAACACAGCCCGGAGAAGCTAAAATTTTTCCAGGTTATGTTTTGATAAATGTTCTAAACTCCATTTTCAGCAAATCCTGCAGAAATAATGATGAGCTCTATGCCTTGAAGGATCTCGATGCGGTGATTGTCAGTACTGCAGACTTTCAGCATGCCCTACATACCATTGAAGCGGTAAATGCGGGTTGTGATGTGTACTGCGAAAAGCCTTTTGCGGAAACCATGTCTGATAACCGGGCCGCACTAAAAGCAGTAAAGGCCTCTAAACAAATCGTTCAAATAGGATCTCAGAGAAGGAGTGGTAAGAATTATTTTGCCGCTGCTGATTTTATCCAGAAAGGTAAATTCGGAGATATTACTATGGTAGAGCTGAGTTGGAATGTAAACCAGCCCGGAAGATGGAGAAGACCGGATTTGGTAGCGAAGATAAGAGAAGAGGATACTGATTGGAAACGATTCTTAATGAACCGTCCACTTGAGTCATGGGATCCAGGAAATACCTTGAATATCGTTTGTTCTGGCCATATTCTTCAGGAATGCCCGGGCAGTGGATGAGTCATCAGATTGATACGGTAAACTGGTTCACGGGTTTAAATCACCCAAGAACTGTGGTAGCAAACGGCGGGATTTATCAGTGGAAAGATGGCAGGAGAAACTGGGACACCACTACAGCAGTATTTGATTATGGCCCCCAGGAGGATGCAGAAAAAGGCTTTCAAGTTATATTCACATCCAGAATGCACAATGGGGACGAAAATCCCGCGGAAATATACTATTCCAATGGCGGAGAGTTAAATCTTAATACCAATACCGTGTCGCCCAAAGGTGGACTTTCTAAAAATGCCGCTTCAGCGATGAATATGAAAGAAAATTTATTGCCGGATCTCAAACTTGCAGAATTAGTTAAAGTAGACGCGGCTGCAAACGCGGGTGCAGATGATTTGGTAAGCAACCACATGCGCAACTGGATGCAATGTATCCGCAGTAGAAAGCAAACCAATGCGCCAGTAGAAGCAGGTTACTATCATTCAATTGCAAATATAATGACTAACGCCGCAGCCAGAACTGGTTATACAGCCACATTTGATGAAGCTACTCAGGAAGTCATGGTCAACGGAAAAGTTTTTGAGTATTAGCAAATACTTCAACAAAGAAGGAACGGCCATCTCTCTATTGGAATTCCTCCTTTGTTTTCATACGTTTATTTATAATGAATACGTATTGATTAGGCTATGCTTGTTAACCTGCAGGATGCAACAGTCCGGTTGCCTGAGCTAACCTGCATGCCTCGATCGCGTTAGCAACGTTTAGCTTTTTAAAAATATTCTGCCTATGTCTGTTCACCGTATGTAAACTTAAGGAAAGCTTTGCTGAGATTTCTTTACTCCGCAGGCCGATACTGATCATTTGAAGTATCTGAACTTCCCTTGCTGAAAGAATATCGTCAAATTGTTCCTGCTCACTCTTTATAATCTCACCTGTTCCTGTATTGATAATTAATCCATCAGGAACATCGAAACCAGGATGATCATAAATGATCTCATAGAGGCAAAGCGCAAAAAGCACATCTCCATCGCTGGAACTGCTTAGGTAAAGTATCCGGTGTTTGATGGCTATATATTTACCTTCAAAATTTTTTATCCGTAATTTGGTGATGAGACTGAAATTAATCCTTTCGGCAGGATCTATTGATTTTAACAGCTGGAAGAATCTAAATTCTAACCTGTATTTTTTCTGCAAGTCGTCTGGATGCACCCGATTCAGCAGCTCATCTTCCCATATAGAGTCAATATCGGTTAATGTTGGTGCGAAGCCAAGCTGATTAGCAACACCTCCAAGGTATAAATAGCTCTTTCTACTTTTAAGATCACTGAGAACGCTTATCGTGTTTTCAATCCTGGAATAAAGCTGGGCAATTAATCTGGCGTCTTCCAGCTCCAGTTGAGCCCTGGAGAAACCTGAAAAATACTGCGAGAAAATTTTAATATCCAGCTTATCTCGTATAACAGCTGCTGACTGATGGTTATTTATAGCCATTTGGCGTGATTTGGTAAGCTGTAAATTTGGATTACAAATGTAGGCTTTTGCCAATTAGTAGAAAAATGAGAAAAATATTATTAGCTATTGGCCTTTTAATGGCCGCAAATAACCTTATGGGACAGAGTCTTGAAAATATGCACTGGTACAACGAACCTCAAAAATGGCAGATCACAAATAATGCCCTCGTCATGCATGTTACACCAAAAAGTGATTATTGGCGAATCTCGCATTATGGATTTACCGTGGATGATGCACCATTTTATTATTCAAATTATGGTGGTGAATTTGAAGCTAAAGTAAAACTAACAGGCGATTACAAGGTGAGATTCGATCAAATGGGTCTTATGATCAGAATTGATGAAAAAAACTACATTAAAACAGGAGTGGAATTTGTAGATGGAAAATTTAATATCAGCACGGTAGTCACCAACCAAAAAAGTGATTGGAGTGTAAATCCCCTTGAAAAGGTTCCTCCATTTGTGTGGATCAAGGCCATAAGAAGGCTAGATGCTATTGAAATTTATTACTCTCTTGACGACAAGAATTATGTAATGACGCGAAACGCTCCATTATTAGATAATACACCTGTAATGGTTGGTTTGATGGCTGCTTGTCCGGACGGAGAAGGTTTTGAGGCCAAATTCGAACATTTCTCAGTCAAACACCTTCCAGATCAAAGACGGCTGGAGTGGTTGAAAGCCCATTAGTATTCCTACACTAAATTTGGTGACTCATATTGACCGAATTACCAAATTTAATACGTCCGTGCCGCGACTCAATAAAGTAATAAAGTCTAAGCGCAGGAATGCTAGGATTGCCCATATTGATTTGTAACTTAAATACTACATACATCGTAGTGTTTAATTACTTAACTTGTAGAAAATAAATTTAGTTTGTTTGGTTAAGGGGTGGTCGAAAGATCATCCCTTTTTTGTTTAAACAGGAAACTTCCGGCTAGCATTATAATAATCAAAAGATAAGTATTTAGGATGCCGAGAATAAATGGGCAACTATCTTGCATATCAGCATTTAGGCAAATGTTCAATCACAAATAAAGAGGCATAAAGTATTGAAACCTATCCACTATTGAAGTCAAAAGATACTTTTATGTTCCTGCTGCGTGCTACCTATAAGTCAATAAGTCCTTTGGGAGTCGAAAGATGAGATTTTAAAACCGACATTAATATCAGAACTAATCTCATTCTTGAAATAATTTTGAAAATACGCTACATTAGCTACATGAAAATATTGATCGCTCTGATGTTTGTTGCACTAACCTTATCGGGTTGCAAGAAAGAAACAAAAACCCAGGATAAAAATATCGTATATGTGATCAAAATCATGTATCAGGATAGGGATAATGTTTGGAGACAACCAACAACTTTCGATGGAGGGAATGCTGCGGAAATAACCTACACCCTACCGAATGGCATTGTAGGAAAGAAAAGAATTGCAGGTAATGATCTTATAAATTTCAGCGAATCACATCTATTTAAAAGTGATGACCCAAGTAAAAGTGTTGGTATTGAATGGAAAGCTGGATTTTCTAATACAGGTTACAGAATCTGGTTCGAGATTTACAGAACCGGCTCTACAGGTGGCCTGAAAGATGGGTTACTCATCAGGAAAGACGATGCTTACTTTGGTTCGGTAACCGTTCCAATCAATGCAGATCCGATTTAATATCATGAATGGATGTACTTCCATTCAATCGGTTAATCAACCCTTAAAGCCTATTATCCAACATACTAATGGGAGGTTAAAAAAAAATTTCTACCAGCTAAACTGGTAAAACTTGATATATCCATAATAGCTGAGGGTTAGAAAAAGTGAGTCAATTAATCCGTGTACGATTACGTTAATCCAGATATTACGATATTTCGCATACAACAATGCAAAAGCTATCCCAAATACAAATGTCATGATCAATCCGGCAATACCCTGGTATAAATGCGGCAGACAAAACATCAATGCTGAAAGCAGAACGATGAGCCCCTTCTTATCACCAAATATATTTTTTAGCTGAGCAAAAGCAAAAGCTCTAAATAACAATTCCTCCCCTAATGCAGCACTAATCCACATTCTAGACAACCATTTGAAATATTGAAAAGAGTTACCCTTGATATGCTCAAAAGTTGAATAATCAGCAGGTTCATTACAAAGCCAGTTTACTAAAGGTTGGACAATAAAATCCATCCCTAACTCCAACGTGAGGTAAGAGATTAAAATAATATTAGCTTCACCGAGACCCAGTTTTTTGAAATTTAAATCATTTAAGTTTCGCTTTTGGAGGTAAGTTGAAATTAAAATAAATACAATAATTACACAGAAAGTATAAGGGAACTTTGTTAGCGGATTGTAAATCAGCAAAAATGCAACGGAAAGTAAAATAAGGGATACTAATTTATTCTGGAGTGTCGGCTTCATATAAGGTATTAATGCACAAATATACCGAATACGCCACGTAATGATGTGCGTGTTAAAACTAATCTTCTGTGCTAACTTTAATTTTTACTTATTACCTAGCCTACATATTGTTCTTTGCGCAATTGATGGTTACTTTTGTCTCAACTTATGGAGATTATAGGTTTCGTGTATTTGTTCATCGATTTTGAGTAATCGCAAAATTACAACTGAGGGTACAGTTTCTCCAACATTCCATTTCCAATATAGGTTATCCGGTATATGCTCAAAATTAATAACCTGATTTCCAGATCTTAGCTTCCAATAATATACGGTATTGGATATAGGCTGCTTATCTTCAATGTAAAAAATTTTCTTTTTTATATCTTCAACTGAAACCTTATCTGTATCCTTTTCCGAAAGCTTCATAGTTTGTTCATGACGCTTTGCAAGAAGCCCCTTTGGAACATAAAGTGCTGCGATTAATGATAATGGTAAGGTAATTATACCTAGTGCGATTAGTAGATGTTTGGTTTTCATTATGTTAATCAGTAAATATATTAATACCCGGTGCGTGAGCCACCCCGAATTTTGTGTTTGAATGAGTAAGCAGGACAAAATTGCTGTGCACAGGATGAAAGAATTGACATTAATAGCGCTGCTGCAATAAGTTTTTTCATAATACAAATTTGAGGATAAGTGAGGTTTCAGTAAATAGCCTTTTGGGACTATTTTATAATGACTAGTTAGTAATTTACTGCACTTCAGAAAGTCAGAAAGATGAATAGAAGTTTTTGATTTTTATACACTCAAATAATACAATAAATCGGTATCGTGGTGTGAACATCCAATCTAGCTGGGATCGTAAATTTTTTTTAATAGAAAACAATAACTATACATAGAGCTATAAATATTATTTATTTATAAACTATTATAACGAACTTTGGTTTATAAATAAACAATAATAGCGACATATCACAATGAGGTTTAATAACAAAAATATTCTAATAATTGGAGCAAGTTCAGGCATAGGCCTCGACCTGGCCAACCTGTTAAGCGAAGAAGGTGCGAACATTTACGCCGTTAGCAGAACCCGCTCAATACTTTGGCCAAACACGGTTCAATATCTTGAAATGGACGTTTTAACTTCAGTGGAACAGTTAGCTTCATTTATTCCTGATGAACTTGACGGACTTGTTTATTCTGTAGGAAATATCAACCTTAAGCCTTTCGCCAGACTTTCAGAAAATGATTTTATCGATGATTTTAAGCTCAACGTTGTTGGAGCAGTATCGTGCATCCAACAATCATTAAAATCTTTGAAAAATTCTACTGCAGCTTCAATAGTGCTGATCAGTTCAGTTGCAGCGAGAACAGGTATGGGATTTCATGCAAGCGTTGCTGCTTCAAAAGCTGCGGTTGAAGGATTGGCGATCTCCCTAGCAGCTGAACTTAGCAGTAATCAAATCAGAGTGAATGTTGTATCTCCTTCTTTAACCGATACGCCTTTAGCGTCAAAACTATTGAACAGTCCGGAAAAGATGGAGGCATCAGCAAAAAGGCACCCATTAGGAAAATACGGGCAGGCAAAAGATATCAGCGCTGCTATCGCCTTTTTACTTTCAGAGGAAAGCAGCTGGATAACAGGACAAAATATTCCGGTAAATGGTGGTCTTGGAAATCTGAAAACTACTTTTTAGCTAAATACGTAAACATCGCAATTAATTGCAATTAAGATAATGATGTATAATCTTGTGAATGACCTACTAGCTCTTGTGAAAACATATGAGCACAGTAACGCTAATGCCGGCGAAGACTTAGGCTCATTTCTGAAATGGGCTGAAGAGCAATCTGCCACTAAGGAAAGGGTTTTAGCAAAAGATCCGGAGTGGAGAGGAAAAACCAATGGCAGATCTGCAGACAGCGTTATTAATACCTCGCTGGTACACTTATACAGGTATGCTAAAATACAGGCGAAAACAGCTATAACTGGCAGTATTTTTTCAACGCCTGATGAATTTATTTACCTGATTAATTTACAATCACAGGGAAATATGACCAAAACTGAATTGATTAAAGAAAATATTCACGATAAACCAGCCGGAACGTTGATTATCCAAAGGCTTTTAGATAAAGGACTCATAAGTCAGCAATCTTCTACAACTGACAAACGCAGCCTGATCCTCAACATTACAGATAAGGGATCTTTAGAACTGAGTAAAAGCATTAAAAATATTCGTTCTGCTTCTGCTAATGTGACCGGTCCACTAACTATGGAAGAAAAAACACACCTTATCACATTGCTTCAGAAACTTGAAAATTTCCATGCCAATGAAAATTTTAAACTAAACCATGCATGAAAATAATTTTCGATAATGTTTCTGCGAAATGTAGTAAGGTTGTTACGACCAGTTACAGCACAAGTTTCTCTTTGGGTATCCGCTTTTTAGACAGCAAGCATCGTGAAGCAATCTATGCAATATATGGGTTTGTGAGACTGGCTGATGAAATTGTGGATAGTTTCCATGATTATGATAAGGCAAAACTACTTTCGAAATTTAAAAGAGACTGTTACGAGGCCATTGAGGAAAAAATCAGTCTAAACCCAATACTTAACGCTTTTCAAAGCGTGGTTAACCAATATCAAATACCAAGTGAACTGATAGATCTTTTTTTGGAGAGTATGGAAATGGATCTTCGTCAGGAGGAATATACGCCCCAGAAATATGACCGCTACATACTCGGTTCGGCGCAGGTTGTAGGTTTAATGTGCCTTCTGGTTTTTGTACAGGGTGATAGGCAACGTTACGACCAGCTAAAAGAGTCTGCAATGAAACTTGGATCAGCTTTTCAAAAGATAAACTTTTTAAGAGATTTGAAAGCCGATTACAACGAGCTAAGCCGAAGTTACTTCCCGGGCGTAGATTTATCTCAGTTTTCCATCGCCGAAAAATCGCTGATAGAAAAAGAAATATCAGCTGAATTCGATGAGGCTTTAAAAGGGATCCGACAATTACCTAAACAATCAAGAAAAGGTGTTTATCTGGCCTATATCTATTATAAAAAGCTGTTTGACAAGATAAAAAAGAAAACTGCAGACCAGATCATGAGTGAACGAATCCGAATTTCGAACGCCCGAAAATTTGCATTAATGTTTACTTCAGTATTTAAGATAACCATTTAGCTGATGTAAATCTGCCATAACATCATTGAGAAGTCGAACATATCAACCTATTCAGCATCAGAAAAAGACTTTAAAGCAAGCCTAAAATGAAAGACATCAGCAAATTTTCATCACAAGATATCGATAGGATTATAGAGATGGCCTGGGAGGACAGAACTCCATTTGACGCTATTGAAGCGCAATTTGGTTTGAAACATCAGGAAGTTATTATCCTGATGCGAAAGCAAATGAAGGAGAGCAGTTTTAAAATGTGGAGAAAGAGAATGAGTAATAAATCGACGAAACATGCTGCCTTGCGTAGCCAGTTTGTTTCTCGTTTTAAGTGCGACCGCCAGCGTGCCATATCCAATAACAAAGTAGCAAAGCGATAATGATGCAGGAGATCAAATTCACCACCGACTATCAGGAAATATTGGAGCGCATTTCAGCACTGGATCCAATTAAATATGCAAAAACCAGAAATTTTACTGATGGTGCTATGAGTCGGTTATCGCCTTACATTTCACGTGGCGTGATTAGCCTTAAACAAATTCAACAATCCATTATTGATCAAGGATTTAGTTTTGAAGCAGGGGAGAAATTCTTTCAGGAGCTGGCCTGGAGAGAATATTACCAACGCATCTGGCAGGAGAAAAAAGAATCAATCTGGCAAGATTTGAGAAATGCGCAACCAGATGTGGAAGAATATGATATGATCGCTTCAGTGCTGCATGCAGAAACGGGTATTAATGCAGTTGACGATGGAATAAATCAATTATACCATACGGGCTACATGCACAACCACATCCGTATGTATGTAGCTTCAATAGTATGCAATATTGGAAAAACATATTGGAAAGCACCTTCTAAATGGTTGTATTATCATCTCTTAGATGGAGATATAGCCAGTAATAATGCAAGCTGGCAATGGGTAGCGGCTGCCTTCTCCTCTAAAAAGTATTATTGTAACCAGGAAAATATCAACAAATATACTTCGGGTAATCAGAGCGGTACATTTTTAGATAAAAGCTATGAAGAACTACCGCTATTGCCTGTTCCTGATATTTTGAAAAAAAGAATTTCATTAAATTTTGAAACGCAGTTACCGGCAACTACCCTTCCTACCCTTGATTTAGCCAGGCCTACCATTATCTACAATAGTTACAACCTCGATCCACTCTGGAGGAAAAGTGATGATGTCAACCGGGTATTCTTATTAGAACCAAGTCATTTTCACAAATACCCTGTAAGTAAACGTGTGATTGATTTTATAGTTAGACTTTCCGGAAATATTTCAGGAATTCAGATTTTTACAGGGGAATTCTCTGATCTGGAATCTTTGTATAAAAGTAGCTTGCATTCAGCGGGTGAAATTTTTATTTCCAAAGCCCACCCTGCTTTTGAGCATTACAAAGGCATCAAGGATAGTTATGAATGGATGTTCCCAGAAGTTACCGGAGCATATGGTTCATTTTTCAAATATTGGAAACTTTGCAGGCGAGAACTTATAAAATCAATGGATCAATCCATTATCCAGAACGAAATCTGAGTCTGTAAAATCTAATAACCTTCTACATCATGAAAAAGCGATATAAAACTTTGCGTTTAATTTTGGGCGACCAGCTGAATCTCCAGCATTCATGGTTCGCTCAGTCTGCGCCAGATACCCTTAATGTCATGATGGAAGTGAGAACAGAAACGGATTATGTATGGCACCATGTTCAAAAAATTTGTGCATTTTTTGCCGCTATGGAGCAATTTGCCGAAGTGCTTACCGAACGAGGATTTGATACGCTCTATCTTCCACTTGACGATAAAGATAACAAACAAAGTTTTTCTAAAAACCTGTCTACACTGATCGAAAAATTCGGAATCGAAGAATTTCACTATCAGTTACCCGATGAATACAGATTAGACCAGGAGTTGCAAAAATTCTGCAGCGGACTGAAAATAGCAACACATACATTTGACACTGAACATTATTATACGCAAAGGTCGGAATTGGCAGATTTCTTCGCTGGCAAAAAGGAAATCTTGATGGAAACATTCTATCGCAGAATGCGTAAAAAGCATCATATTTTAGTAGAGGGAGACGATGATCCTGAAGGTGGACAATGGAATTTTGATGCAGATAACCGGAAAAAACTTCCTAAAAACCAAAAACCCAATCCGGCGCTTTTATTTGAAAATGATGTTAGAAAACATTTAAACAGAATAAATAAGGCAAAAATTCAAACTATTGGAGATATAAATGCCCAATATTTAAGCTGGCCTGTTAACAGAGCGCAGTCGTTAAAGCTTTTAAAATATTTCTGTGAGCATGCCTTGACATTGTTTGGAACTTTTCAGGATGCCATGCACACTGATGAGTGGTCATTGTATCATTCTCGGCTCTCCTTTAGTATGAATACTAAAATGATTTCACCCATTGAGGTGGTGCATGCTGCAATTGAATACTGGAGAAAAAACAAAAAAACAATTGCATTAAATCAGATTGAAGGATTCATCAGGCAGGTTTTAGGCTGGCGGGAATATATGAGAGGGATTTACTGGATGAAAATGCCAGATTTTGAAAGACTTAATTTTTTTAATCATACTAGAAAATTACCAAAATGGTACTGGGATGGAGAAACGAAGATGAATTGTTTGAAACACGCTATTAAACAATCCTTACAGTTTGCATACGCCCATCACATCCAGCGGTTAATGGTAACCGGAAATTTTGCATTGTTAGCAGGAGTCCATCCCGATGAAGTTGATTTCTGGTATCTGGGTATTTACATTGATGCCATTCAATGGGTGGAAATTACTAATACCAGAGGCATGAGCCAGTATGCAGATGGAGGCATTATCGGCTCAAAACCTTATACGGCTTCAGCAAACTACATTCATAAAATGAGTAACTACTGCGAAAAATGCAGCTACAACCGCAGCGAAAAGGTTGGCGATAAAGCCTGTCCTTTTAACAGCCTTTACTGGGATTTTCACGACAGAAACCGAAAAAAATTGGAGCATAACCACAGGCTTTCTATGGTATACCGCAACTGGGATAACATGAATCCTGAACTAAGGGAAGCGGTGTTAAAAAGAGCGGATTACTGTCTGCAAAACCTTGACGAGTTGTAACATGATACTTAATTTTCAAATGGTTGTTAAGAACATCGGTGATATCAGATCGGCATTTAGCTGGAAAATCAAAAAAACCTCGGCTGCTAGTCTAATAATCTACACCTCAATTAAACTTTCCAAAACTAAATCCCATTGTATACTGTTCAATTGCAAAGATCCCAAACCTATGAAAACCACGCTCATCCGATACCTGTTTATTTTTATTTTTTTATCTACTATTTTTCAGGCTTGCAAGAAAAAAGGACCAGTAGAGCCCGAGCAGCATGGAGATCCTTTTGATATCCATGCGGCAGGTAGAATTGGATATGTAGCCACTTACTGGAAGAATGGCAAACCATCAACTATCGGCAAAAGTAATTCTAATGCTGTGGCCATGGCGGTTTCAGGCAATGACATCCACCTTGCAGGATTCGAGATGAATGCTGCAGGTAAACACGTAGCAAAATATTGGAAAAACGGCGTTGGTATTTCACTTACCGATGGGACTGTTGATGCTTTTGCAAACGGTATATTTATTAGCGGCAATGACGTATATATTGCGGGACAGGAACTCTTACCTGGAAGATCAACTTATCAGGCTAAATACTGGAAAAACGGAACACCTGTAAATTTAACCGGAGATAACCAGCAGGCTATTGCAACAGATATTGCTGTTGTTGCAGGTGATGTATATGTGATTGGAGAGCGCAGAAACCTGGACTGGCTGACGACTATTACCTGTTATTGGAAAAACGGTCAGTTATTTGATCTGGGCAGCCGCAGCACCACCGCATCAGATCAGTCGCTAACTGTATCAGGAAACGATGTATATATGCTTTGGTCTGAAGTTTACAATAACTTTGGTCAATTACAGACACGATACAGCAAAAACCTTGGCTCTGCAATTCCTTTAAATGATGGTAGTCCTGATGTGCGAGGAAGTGCGATTACCGTGAATGGTAACGATGTCTATATTGCCGGCACAGGTACTGCAGCATCAAACCAGGGCATAGTGGCTAAATACTGGAAAAATGGATCATCCGTTGCATTGTCTGATGGCACAGTTAGTGCATATGGACTCAGCATCGCTGTTGCAGGAAACGATGTATTTGTAGGCGGATACAGTGATGGCGGGATAGCTCAATACTGGAAAAATGGCACCCTCTACACAATAACTGATGGAAAACAAGAGTCAATGATCCAAAAAATTATTGTCGTAAAAAAATAGCGAATAATCAGGCTTTTAAATACTGAGAACAGAATTCCTGATTTTTGGAGTACAGGCATTCCTTATTAAAATATAGCCAAACGGGTTATTAGATTTATTAGGCAGGCTTGATTTTGAGCTTTTCGATCAAACCTATTGCCCTGCTCCACTTTCCATAAACTTCGATAGGTTTGGGATAATCTGCAATCGAATTTTTCCATGGAATCAGGGTATCGATATCGTTAGCGTCCGAAAGCTCCGGTATCCATTTACGAATAAACTCCTGCGCCTTATATTTATTAGATTGGTGCACCGGATTAGTGTACCAAATTTCAAATGCCTGCATGTGCCAGTTCATCCAGTTTGAACTTACATCATAATCAATCAGTTTCGATTCAAAATAAGATGCGCCCCATGTCCAGTCGATCTTTAAGTCGTGCACCAGATAACTTGAACAATTTACACGACCCCGGTTACTCATAAATCCCGTTTGATTGAGTTGCCGCATGTGAGCGTCAATGAAAGGAATACCGGTCTGTCCTGAGCACCAACGATCAAATTTAACTGGATCATTTTCCCAGGAAGTATTTCTGTTTTTATACCCTTGTGTCCGGAATATTGAATTACCGAAACGCATCGCCTTGAAGGTAAAATAATCCCTCCAAACAATTTCAAATATCAGCCACCAGGTACTTTGATTCTTTTTAACCCTGGTTTCGTAATCTTTCACCTTTTCAAAAATCTCCCTTGGAGAAATACAGCCCAGGGCGAGGTAAGGAGAAAATTTAGAACTATAATCCAAACCATCCGACTTGTTACGGCTCCACCGGTACCCGGTTAAAAGCTCTGATCCGAAGGTATAATAATTCAGTCGTTCCAGCGCTGCATCCTCACCACCTTCAAGCAGGGATTTGCAAGCATCATATTCCTCTTTAGTAAAACCATAATCCAGATAAGAAGGGAATTTATTTGAAACGACTTTAGGAACAGCCTTTAGTATGGAGGGAAGTACAAGGGTTTTCCTCGGTTGGGCTTCCCTGCCCACAGGAATCCGGTAGGCTTTGCTGGTCAGCGGTATTTCTGAAATCTTAAATGGAATATCATCTTTGTGATAGAGTGTTTTTCCCCAGAAAAAATGAAAACAGGTCTCAGGTAAAGCATCACTCACACTATTTACTAAACTTAACTCTTCACTGGCGTATTCCTCTTCCGCATAAACATCGGTAATATCATATTTTCTGATTAATTCAGGTAAAGTCTCAATAGCAGATTTTCTTCCAACTATTAAATGGCCACCTAACGATTTGAGGTTCTTCTTCAGGTTAATTATAGACTGCTCCAGGAATTTGAATCGAATCACATCAGCCTTTCTAAAACCCAGCTTTAGTTCATCGAAAGCGGTTTTTTCCATGCAGAAACAAAAGATGAGCTCCTGGCATTCCTGTTCGGCCCTGATTAATGCCTCGTTGTCATGGAGTCTTAAATCATTCTTAAACCAAACCAGACCTCGTTTCTTTATCATATTAAATCTTAAAAACCCCTAATTATCTGTGCACACTCAAGTTTGAATAACAGGTTCCATCATCCGAACCAATTGCACATCAGAGAACAACAGCACCAATCGCCGATTGTTCTGCTCAGGATTAAGAATTGCGATCTTGATTGGCAAACTTCCTTGACAGGGTAATAAAGTGTTCTTCAAATTTGAATTTCAATCAAACCAAAATAAAACTTTTATGTTTTTAATAAAAAAATTAAGATCCCTTGTCACTTAAAACACTTTCAAAAACCCGCTGGAAGATTGAAGCCAATCGCATTGTCGTTTATCCCTACGGCTTATCTTACATACTTTCTGCTATTTTACTCATTATCTTCGCAGGAGGATATGCGTATTACCTGCATAACTTACAACATGAATTTGCCGGTTCAATTCCACTTCTTTTCATTTTATTATTAATCATCTTATTTTTTATCGGTTGGGCTGGTACTTCGGTGCAATTTGACCTTAGTGAAGGAATGATGAGAAAAAAATTCATGGGCATTCTGACCGTAAAATCCATTCCCTTTTCAAAAATTTATGCTATTAACCCGGTGTCCAATCAGTTAGGCAGTTATAAGTATCATGTTTTCAGAAAAGATAACCGGTATGGAAAAGGAACTTTAGTATCCTGTTTCTATGGGAAAAATGATGACCCTAATGCTGTCGCTTTTGTAAATGAAGTCATCAATACCATCCACCGGCAATTAGAAGCTTATGATGGCCCTGATGATTTTAAGCCATTAGTAATTGAACAATATAAGTTTTTTAATGTGGAAGGTAGCCTATACAAGATGAAAAGAAATAAGATAGGCAGCTTCCTGTTAGGCTTGACGCTTTTTGCTATCGGTATACATGAACTTACACCGTACAACTGGCTTGGTGACGAATATACCATCGGTCGGATTTGCTTTTTGTTATTTACACTGATTGGTGGACCTGCTTTGATTCTGGCCAGCTTTACAGAGATTGCATTGGAAAAGAATTTGAGAATATTTACCAGAAAAAACCCTATTGGACTAAGCAACAAAACTTACTCCTTCGATCACTATAATGGCGTACAAACAGTTAGAAAAACTACCAATTTAATCTACACGGGCACTGATGTGCAACTTTATTTTTTTAATCCCTCCACGCAAAAAGAAGAAGTAATCGTATTGCAAAGTTTTTTTAGCACCAAAAAAGTTGACCGGTTTATTTCTGAACTCAATAGTATCATGAATTAATCAGTTTCATAAAACCCTTATGAGTTAGTTACCTTTAAAGCCTTTCCTGAGTTAAAAATTCGAATGTAATATCACCCTAAAAGGCTATATAATTCAAACTAAGAAAGAAATAGGTTTGCAACAATGTGCAAAACCTCTATCATCACTGTAAATTTTAATCAATCAAAGGTTACTATAGACTTATTAAACTCGATTCGAAAAACATGCGCTGCTGATGAAGTTGAGGTAATTTTGGTGGATAATGCCAGTGAAAGAGATGATCGGGATCTGTTCGAATTAACGTATCCAGGATTAAAGTATATACGCTCTGCCAAAAATTTAGGCTTCGCTGGTGGAAATAATCTAGGGATAAATGCTGCAACAGGCAAATACCTGTTAATGGTCAATAATGATACGGAGTTAATTAACGGGTTTGTGAAGCAGCTAGTGGCAGAAATGGATGCAAATCCTGAAATTGGGATCTTATCGCCCTTGATTTTGTACTATGATGATCCTAATATCATTCAATATGCAGGTTATACAGCAATGAATTTTAAAACCGGCAGGAATGAAACCATTGGCTTTAAAACCCTTAATACCAATCAATTCATTTCCGTGAGTGAAGAGACTGCATTTTGCCATGGCGCTGCCATGATGTGCAGAAGCAAAGATGTACAGGAAATCGGACTCATGCCGGAACAATATTTTTTATACTACGAAGAACTAGACTGGTGTGAAATGTTCAAACGGGCAGGAAAAAAGATCTGGTTTACGGGCAAAACACATATTTTTCATAAAGAATCGATGAGTGTTGGAAAAGAAAGTAAGATAAAAACCTACTACACCACCAGAAACAGATTTCTTTTCATCAGGAGAAATACAGACCGGTTCAACACGATACTTTTCTCGATGCATTTTCTTTTACTGGCCGTTCCAAAGCAGATTACGAAATATCTTCTGAAAGGAAGGCTTGATTTGATTTCTTCTACCGCCAAGGCGATCAGCTGGAATATTTCGCATGCAAAAAAGGAAGCATAATTTATAAATACCATGACTTCACATTTACTGACCTTCTCAACCGCTATACTATAATGATTATCTTCTTCTGGATTTGCCTGTTTATCGTAGTCTATACCTTCGTTGGATATGGATTTTTACTTTTTCTTCTCATCAAGATTAAAAGATTTTTTCGCAAGCCCACACAACAAATTCATCTTGGTCAATTGCCAACAGTTACGCTTTTAATTGCGGCCTGGAATGAAGAGGATATGGTGGTCAGTAAGATTGAAAATTCCTTACAGCTTAATTACCCAAAGGACCTTTTACAAATCATTTTTGTTACTGATGGATCGACTGATCGCACTGTAGAGCGGATTTCTGCCTATAAGGAAATTACCTTAATGCACAATAACGATCGTTTTGGGAAAATGGCAGCCATTAAACGTGCTATTCCAAATGTAAATGGCGAAATTATGGTATTTTCTGATGCAAACACCTTCTTAAATCCAGATGCCTTGCAAAACCTCGTTAAGCATTATCAAAATCCAAAAGTTGGCGCCGTGGCCGGTGAGAAAAGGATTATGGTAGACAAGCATGCCGATGCAAGCTCTGCAGGCGAAGGCTTTTACTGGAAATATGAATCTAAACTTAAACAATGGGATTATGAATTGTATTCTAATGTCGGCGCAGCCGGAGAATTGTTCAGCATCAGAACAGCACTATATCAGCCTGTAGAAAGCGATACCATTATTGATGATCACATGATTGCGATGCGCATTGCCGAAAAGGGATACCTGATTGCTTACGAACCAGATGCTTATGCCAGCGAAACTGCATCTGCAAATACTGCTGAGGAATTAAAACGGAAGATCAGAATTGCAGCAGGTGGCATCCAATCGATCATGAGACTAAAAATTGCGGCCAATCCATTCCATTATCCGGTTCTTACTTTTCAGTATTTGTCTCACAGAGTACTAAGATGGACAATTACTCCATTTTTGATCATTTTTGCGTTCATCGCAAATGCCATTATTGTATTTCAAACAAACAACATCCTTTATAGCATCCTTTTATTTGGTCAAACACTGTTTTACGGAGCAGCTTTACTGGGATTCTTACTCGAGCAAAAAAATCTCCGAATCAAATCGCTTTTCATCCCTTATTATTTCTGTATGATGAATTATGCTGTGGTTGCCGGTATTGTGCGATATATCAACAAGAACCAAAGTGCAGCCTGGGAAAGATCAAAAAGAAAGTAATTTTTTAGAAATGAAGCTTAATTCTTTTTCCTCAAAAGAACACCATTTTTCTACATTCCCTAATCGAATAAATTAGCCCTTTTATACTATAGGTTAAGGCACATTTGAATAATATCTTTGGACTAACTAATCATCATCAAGGGAACAAAAATAAAACGGTAATACATTGTATTACAATCGTTTTATAAACATTTTTTTTGATTGATGTAAACTTGTATGCTCGAAAATACCATTATAAATTTGTTTTCCCGCCAAAGCCAGATTAGTAATAAACAATCAGCTTTGGAGTTGGACGAACATGCCCTCACCTATCTACAACTAGACGAAAAATCTAATCAGCTCGCTCATTATCTATTAAAAAAAGGCATTAAAAACAATACCCTCGTGCCCATTCTAATTGATCGTTCTTTTGAAATGATCATTGGTATTTTGGGAATTTTAAAAGCCGGGGCCACTTATGTCCCTATTGACCCAGCCTACCCTATCGAGCGAATTTCTTACATCCTAAATGATCTGGAGGCAAACATACTGCTGAGCAAAAAAAATATCCAGGCAAATTTTTCAGGCGACAAGATATTTTTGGATACCCATTGGGATAAAATATCATTGGAGCCTACTACAACACCAAATGTTCTTATTAATGGCCAGGATTTAGCCTATATTATTTACACTTCAGGTTCAACCGGAAAACCGAAAGGCGTGATGGTTCAGCATGAATCGCTGTTTAGTTTTATCAAAAATCAGGTAAAATTTTATGGCATCAATCCAACGGATAGAATCCTGATGTTTTCCAGCTATGCTTTTGATGCTGCTGTGGAGCAAATGTTTCTGGCACTTACAACAGGAGCTACTTTATTGTTGTTACCAGAAGAACGCTTATTAGATATAGACCAGTTTACCACATACATTAACGAAAAAAAAATCAACCACCTGGATGTTACTCCGGGTTTTTTAGAAAACCTCGATCCATTAAAGTGCAAAGCTGTAGAAAGGGTAGTTTGCGGGGGGGATGTATGCCGTGTTAGCCTTTATCAGAAATGGGCTAATCAGGTAACATTTTACAATGTTTATGGCCCTACCGAAGTTACCGTAACCTGTGTTGCTTTTAAAGGTGATAAAACTCAAGAACAAAATTATAGCGTACTGCCAATCGGTAAACCGCTTGCAGGAAATACCATTCACCTGCTTAATGAAGAACAGCAGCCTGTTGGAGAAAACCAGGTTGGCGAAATTTACATTGGTGGCGCTCACCTTGCCAAGGGATACTACAATAACCCTGAATTAACGGAGAAAAGTTTTATAGCTCTGCCATATTTCAACGAACAAATCTTCTACAAAACTGGTGATCAGGGTAAATGGTTAGCAGATGGAAATATAGAATTTAAGGGGCGGATAGATGATCAGGTAAAAATTCGGGGTTTCAGGATAGAACCTGGCGAAATTGAAAATGTATTGCAGGGTTCTCCTTTTGTTGATGATTGTGTAATCCTGACCAAAGACGGTATAGATGAGCAGAAACAACTGGTAGCCTTTGTGGTTCCAACATCCGCTTTTGATAAAACAAAAGCAGAAAATTATTTACAGCAAAAGCTTCCAGAATACATGGTTCCGCGGCTTTGGGTGGAGCGTTCTCACATTCCGTTAACGGTAAATGGCAAAATTGACAGGAAAAGTTTGGTCATACCTGATTATTCAGATTTAATTGGCACCACTTACATTGCACCAAAAATCGAGCTAGAGCAGCAACTTGCTCAAATATGGAAAAATGTACTTGGCGTTAAGCGGGTGGGTATGGTTGATAATTTCTTCGATTTAGGTGGAAATTCGCTGCTGGCACAGAAACTCATTTTATCCATGCAGGTTGAGAATATTAAGATTCCTGTGACTCAACTTTACCAATATCCCACTATTGCCGGCGTAACAGAATACTTGAATGCTTCGCCGAAGGTTGAAGAAAAAAGACCTGCTGACATCAATGAAAGAAAGTCGGCCGCAATTGCAGTCATTGGTATGGCCGGAAGATTTCCCGGAGCAGACACCGTTGATAAACTGTGGACTGTATTAACAGAAGGTAAGGAAACTACAAGTTTTTTTTCTGATGAAGAACTGGATAGCAACATTCCTATCGATTTAAAAACCGATAGTTTATATGTCAAAGCAAGGGGAATTATTGAGGATGCAACCTTGTTTGATCCGGAGTTTTTCGGAATAAATAAAAAGCTTGCGGAACTGATGGATCCGCAGCAAAGGGTATTTTTAGAAATTGCCTGGGAAATTCTGGAGAGAGCCGGACATCTTCCCTCAAAAGTGAAACATAAAACTGGTGTTTTCGCTGGTTGCGGGCCAAATTTCTATTATGAAAACAATGTCTTATCTCACCCTGATAAAATAGATAAGCTTGGTAAATTGCAGGTGACTACGGTAAATGACAAAGATTATATTGCGTCCAGAACAGCCTATCATTTAAATCTAAAAGGACCTGCAATCAATATAAATTCTGCTTGTTCAACTTCACTATTAGCAATCTTAGAAGCCGTAAACAGCTTAAGATCAGGTCAGTGCGAGGTTGCAATAGCTGGTGGATCAAGTATCAACGCATCTATAAAAAGTGGACATTTATACACAGAAGGCAGTATTTTAAGTAAGGATGGCCACTGCGCTCCTTTTGATGAACATGCAACCGGAACTGTGTTTAGTGATGGTTGTGGAGCAGTTTTGTTGAAGCGTTTGGATGATGCCCAAAGGGATGGCGACACTATCTTTGCCGTTATCAAAGGTGTTGGGGTAAGCAATGATGGCAATGACAAAGCTAGCTTTACTGCCCCGAGTGCAATAGGTCAGGCAGACGCTATTTTAAGTGCCATACAGGATGCTGGCGTAAATACGTGCGACATAAGTTACATCGAAACACATGGAACGGGCACACCCATTGGAGATCCCATTGAGTTCGACGGTCTTTTGAAAGCTTTCGGCAAACAAAACGATAATCAATATTGCGCCATTGGTTCCATCAAAAGCAATTTTGGCCATTTAACTGAAGCTGCAGGCGTGGCAAGTTTTATCAAGACTTGCTTATCGCTTCACCATAAAAAACTTGTTCCTTCCCTTGGTTTTAAAATACCAAATAAACACATAGATTTTCCTAACAGTCCATTTTTTGTTAATCAAAAATTGTGTGACTGGAAAGATGAAAACAGGATTGCAGGCGTAAGCTCATTTGGTGTTGGTGGAACGAATGTACATGTGATTTTGTCTTCTTATGAAAATCCGGTTAACCTTGAAAAAGAAGATAAGCCTTTTGAGTTAATCACATGGTCAGCCAAAAGTGAGACTAGTTTAGACGCTTATGGTCGTCAATTAGAAGAGTTCTGCGAACAGCAACCTCTCCTTAAGGCTGGGGATCTAGCCTTTTCATTGCACAGATCAAGATATGAATTTAACTTCAGACAATTTGCAGTTGTAAGTGACCACGAACCACTCACTCCTCAACTCGTGGCGCAGCGTTCGTTACCCTCCTTTAGCAAACAAATTACTGGGTCAAAAAGAGACTTAGTTTTCACTTTCCCTGGTCAAGGTGCCCAATATTTAAACATGGGAAAAGACTTGTATGACCACTACGAGATTTATAAAACCTCGTTTGATGAATGTATTGAAATATTGAATACTATCACGGGTGAAAACATAAAACAGATTATATTTTCAAATGATGAGTCCTTGATGGACACTTTAAACAATACAAAATACACGCAGCCTGCTATATTTATTATCTCCTATTCTCTTGCGAAGTTATGGATGAGCTGGGGCTATCAGCCTCAATTGCTTTGTGGCCATAGTGTAGGCGAGTACGTTGCAGCGACGCTTTCTGGTATTTTTTCTCTACCCGACGCACTAAAATTGATTGCCACAAGAGGCGAAATGATCAGCAAACTGCCAAAAGGCGATATGTTATCTGTTCGTTTAGATTACCGCAAAGCGATGGAAATTATTTCTCCTGATCTTTCTATAGCGGCAATTAACACCCCAAATTTATGCGTCATTGCAGGAGAATCAGAAGCCATTAACAATTTAAGTTTAATGCTTGAGGCGCAAAATATCCCCAACCGGCTGCTCCGTACCAGCCACGCATTTCACTCTGCTATGATGGATCCGATTATACCTGAGTTTAAAGCGATTTTTGAGGACGTTAGCCTATCCATACCTAAAATACCACTAATATCAACTATTACTGGCAAACTGCTAAGCGACGAGGAGGCACTTGATAGGAACTACTGGGTAAATCATTTGAGGGCTACAGTAAATTACTCGGCTTCTATTCATACAATTTTAGAAGAATATGATCCGATTTTTTTAGAAACTGGCCCTGGCCAGGGACTTACAGTAATGACGAACCAGATAGCGAATGTAAAAGGTATAAAAGTCACACCAATTGCGTGCATCAATAGTAAAGAAAACGAATGCAAAAGTATTTTAACGGCTCTTGGTAACCTTTGGAATGCAGGCTTTTCCATCAACCACAACTTGCTTCACAACGGGCGAAACAGAGCGTTTATCGCCCTTCCCGGTTATAGTTTCGATAGAAAAAAATACTGGGTAGAACCCGCAGAGCAACCGCAACCAATAAAACAACCACAACAAACAAATAATAAGGTAGATAACGCAACTCAAAAGGAAATGACCAGGCAAAAATTAATTCAACAGGTGAAAAATGTTCTAGAAATCTCTTCAGGCATAGAATTGGAACAGGTTGATATAGCCAAAAACTTTATTGAAATCGGGCTCGATTCTTTATTGTTAACGCAAATTGCAGCCTCGCTTAAAAAGGAGTTTAATGTACCAGTTACTTTCAGGCAACTTAATGAAGAGTGTGCGTCTATTGATCTTTTGGTAAATTATTTGCAACAAGTTATACCTGCTGAAATGCCAGAACTGGTTTCAGAAACAGCGACACCAAAGCAACTAATACCAACAGCAACCTCAGTGCATCAGACTTCGCTGTCGCTACTGTCTGCTCAATTAGAATTAATTGCTAAACAAATCCAATTGTTAAATGGCACCGAAAATTTGAGTTTTCCGACAACGAAAGTTTCAGTAATTGCGGCACAGCAACCTACAGTTGAAGAGCAAAAAAAACCAGTTCATGAAACCTTATCTGAAGCAGAAAAAAAAGAAATTGCTAAACCATTCGGAGCCACACCTAAAATTGACTTGAACCAGGTTGAACTGGATGCAAATCAGTTGGATTTCCTCTATCAGCTTACCAAAAGTTACAACTTAAAAACCCTAAAAAGCAAAGAATACACATCGAAAAGCAGACCATTCATGGCTGACCCAAGGGTGGTGACAGGATTCAAATTGGCTACCAAAGAATTAGTTTACCCAATTGTAATGAAGCGCTCTTCGGGTAGCAGAATGTGGGATGTTGATGGAAACGAATACATAGATGCTTTAAATGGATTTGGCGCAAACTTATTGGGTTATCAACCTGACTGTATTAAGGAAGCATTACACGATCAGATTGAAAATGGATTTGAAGTGGGCCCCCAACACCATCTGGCAGCCGATGTAGCTAAACTCGTTTGTGAATTTACCAAGTTTGATAGGGCCGGACTTTGCAGCACGGGTTCAGAAGCAGTATTAGGCTGTATTCGTTTAGCCAGAACCGTAACTGGACGATCTACAATTGTTGCTTTTACTGGCTCTTATCATGGTATTTTTGATGAAGTTTTAGTTCGTGGAACTAAAAAATTAAAGTCATTCCCTGCAGCTGCAGGTATTATGCCGGAAGCGGTACAAAACATTCTGATATTGGATTATGGAACTGAAGAAACACTAACCATTATCAAGGAAAAAGCCGATGAAATTGCAGGTGTACTGGTTGAACCAATTCAAAGTCGCAGACCGGATTTTGTACCGATTGAATTCATCAGGAAGTTGCGCCATTTAACCGAGGATACTGCTATTCCATTGATTTTTGATGAAGTGATCACTGGTTTTAGAATGCATCCCGGAGGCGCACAAGCTATATTTGGCATACAGGCAGATTTGGCTGCATATGGTAAAGTAGTTGGAGCAGGAATTCCTATCGGTGTAATTGCAGGTAAAAAATACTTGATGGATGCACTTGATGGTGGTCATTGGAATTACGGAGATCAATCTATCCCTGAAGTAGGCATCACTTATTTTGCAGGCACTTTTGTTCGTCATCCACTTGCCCTTGCCGCTGCAAAAGCTTCGCTGAATTACATGAAACAAAAGGGCGGCGATTTGCAAGCCAGTATCAATAACAAAGGAGTTTATATTAGTAAAATGCTCAACGGTATTTTCCGTGATCAAAATTTACCTATCACCGTGGTGGGTTATGGCTCATTATGGAAGGTAAAGTTTGAAGAAGAAATTCCTTTTAGCGAACTTTTATTTGTATTGATGCGGGAGAAAGGTATCCATATCCTGGATGGTTTCCCTTGTTTTATGACAGAGGCAACCACTTACAGCGATATTGATACGATAATAAATGCCTTTACCATTTCATTAAACCAAATGATCACTGCAGGATTTTTCCCGGGCGCAGCAGATTCAGTGTACAACAGTGAAGCCATAGTAATTGACAATTCACATCCACCTATCCCTGGTGCACGCTTAGGAAAAGATAAAAACGGTAACATTGCTTGGTTTATAGAAGACCCGAATAATACTAAATTGTTTCTTCAAATTGACATGAAATAAGGGGCATGAACGCTACACAACAAATACCCAGTCTCACCCCTGTTGATTTCAATCCTTTTGAAGAAGGGCATCTAATTGAAAAAATGGTTACCATAAACCAGTCGCAACAGGAAATTTTTTTATCATGCCTGATGGGAGGATCAGAAGCTAACCTAGCTTACAATGAGTCTATTACCATTCAACTGGAGGGTGATTTTCAAACCAATAATTTTCAAAAAGCTTTTGCGCAGGTGTTGGCCCGCCATGAAGCTTTGAGAAGTGTAATCAGTACCGATGGAACACGATTAGTAATTTACGAAAAAGTTGATTTCATCCCGAGGATCATTGATTCTTCTTCACTATCGGCAACGGATCAGCTAATTGAACATGAATCTCTTTTAAAGCAAGAGATGTGTACCGCATTTGATCTGTTTTACGGTCCACTTTTTAGAGTAATTATCCAGAAAAACAATGCGGTTAATCATAGTGTTACATTCATATTTCATCATATTATTTGCGACGGCTGGTCGATTGGGATTATTTTAGAAGACCTTAGTAAAATTTACAATGCGTATGCTAAGGGCACCTTAACCTTACTTCCACAACCCTACCAGATTAGTAAATTTGCTGAAGAACAGGCTAAATATTTAAAAAGCGAAGCATTTAAACAAGTTGAAAGATTCTGGCTAAATCAATATCAGGAAGAAGTTCCTGTTATAAATTTCCCCACCGATTATCCACGTGGAGACAATAGAAGCTACCAATCGAATCGGATTGATCATTTACTGGAAAAAGATATCGTAAAACAGTTAAGACTGGCAGGCGCTAAAACAGGCAATAGTTTAGTCAACACGATGCTCAGTTTATTTGAGCTATTTATTTATAAAAAAACCCGGCAAACCGATGTAATTATTGGTTTACCTGCCGCAGCACAAGCCGTTACCGGAAATTTTGATCTGGTTGGTCACTGTGTAAATATTCTGCCTTTAAAAACGCAGATTAACCCGGAAATGCCTGTAAACGAATATTTATGTAAGCGAAAAAAGGAATTTCTTGATTGTTTTGATCACCAGTTATACAGTTTTGGCCAGCTTATCTCGAAGCTAAACTTAAAAAGAGAAAGTGGAAGGATTCCATTAATTCCTATTGTTTTCAATATTGATATGGGAATGGATGGTGATGTTCATTTTGATGGCCTTTATCACCAGATCATATCGAATGCGAGGGTAAGCGAAACCTTCGAAATTTTTGTTAATGCTACCGATCATCAAGATGGATTGATATTGGAATGGAACTATAATTCGAAACTATTTTCAGCTGAAAGTATTAACAGATATATTTTAGAATTTAAACAACTGCTGGAGCGGTTTATACAAAAACCAAATGAAACCATTATCGATGCTGTATCAATTAATGAGCAGCCAGCAATTGTTTCAGGAAAAGTACTTGCTAATAACCAATCTATTGTTCAGTTATTAAACAACGCGGCAATTAAATATGCTGATGCAGACGCAGCAACTTTTAATTCACAACGGATTAGTTATAGTGTACTCGCAAAACAATCAGATCAATTAGCTGCTGATTTAATGGCTGCCGGCATGGGCCCTGGAAAGGTTGTTGGCCTGGCAATAGACAGATCTTTAAATTTATTAATTGGCCTGATTGCCATCTTAAAAACAGGAGCCGCATATTTGCCCATTGATCCCCATTTGCCAAAAAACCGGATCAACTATATGCTCAATGACGCTGCTGCCAGGATTTTAATTCACGACAGAGAAAATTTTGAAGGCATCGATAAAGTTGATCAAATTAACATTAATGAGGCCATTAAATTCCCAATCACCAGTGATCAAAACATTGGCTTTCCAGCCATAAAACCAGACAGCCTGGCTTACATCATCTACACTTCTGGCTCAACCGGGACACCTAAAGGCGTAAAAGTTACACATAAAAACCTGGCAAACCTGCTGCTAAGTGTTGCCAATATGCCGGGCATTGTTAAAGAGGATCGATTTTTGGCGATCACCACCATTTCATTTGATATTGCCGCAGTAGAAATTTTCCTGCCCTTGATTAGCGGTGCTCAAGTTGTAATTGCCGATCAGGCGACGATCAAAGATGGCAGGATGATCAATCAAATCATTGAAGAAGCAGGCATTTCCATTCTCCAGGCAACGCCATCCACGTTATCTATGCTCATGGATGCTGGTTTTGGTTATCATCCGAATTTAAAGGTAATCGCCGGAGGTGAAGCATTAACTCTTTCGCTGGCACAGCAAATTCTAGCATCTGGTGCTAAACTTTGGAATATGTACGGGCCAACCGAAACAACCATCTATTCTATTGGCAAGCAAATCTTTGCTCAAGATGAATTGATTGCGATTGGGAAGCCAGTTAACAATACAACAGTTGAAATCCTTGATGATAATGGCAATCCTGTTAGCGTGGGTACTGTTGGTGAAATTTGTATTGGTGGCGATGGCGTAAGTGAAGGTTACATCAATAATGCGCTTCAAACCAGCAGTCAATTTATTGGGAAAACTCATTTTGCAGGGCTGCCTTTGTACCGTACCGGCGACTTGGGTAAGATTCATCCTAACGGAGAAATTCAGTGTTTCGGAAGGATTGATAATCAGGTAAAAATAAGAGGTTTCAGGATTGAACCCACAGAAATTGAGGCTGCACTTTTAGCAATTGCAGGGGTAGATAAAGCCATTGTAATTCAACGTGATGATGTAACAAAGGATAGCTGCTTGATTGCCTACCTGGTAACTGAAACGAATAAAGAAATCAATACAGAAGCATCATCTTCAACGCCGAACGGCAGCATGATTAAGGTGGAATTAGCAAAAACGTTGCCTAACTATATGGTACCTGATTTTGTAGTTTTTATTAACTCTTTTCCGCTTACAGTGAGTGGGAAGATAGATCGAAAAGCACTCCCTAAGCCTGTAATGGCATCAGCAACTGCACAACATCAAAATAAGAAACTATCCACAACTGAAAACTTACTAGCCGAGATATGGAAGGATTTGCTAGGAATTAATGAAGTTTGTGTTGATAACAATTTTTTCGAATTAGGAGGGCACTCTTTACTTGCTGTAAAAATGATGGTGGCTATTGAGAAAAAATTCGCAATGCGGTTACCCATCTCGGTTTTACTCACGCATCCGACAATTTCCGAACTTAGCAGAAAAATTGATCACGGCCATTCCGAACATCTATCCAGAGTAGTTATACCGATTAGAACTGAAGGGAAGAAACCGCCTGTTTTCTTAATTCATGGCAGCGGATTAAACGTAGTGCTTTTTCAATCTATTATTCCAAATCTTGATAATGACCAACCGATTTATGGCATACAGGCTTTAGGGCTTCATCATGCAGAAGAAATTCCGCAAACGATTGAAGAAATTGCGAGCCGCTACATCAAGGAGATAATTGAGGTGCAGCCAGATGGCCCGTATAATGTAGTCGGGTACTCTTTAGGCGGCTTTATAGCTTTCGAAATTGCCCGCCAGCTGAAAGCCATAGGAAAAGAGATAAAATTACTTGGTGTGATTGATACTGATACGGGAAGAAATATTCTTCCTGAGAATTCGAAAGCAGACATTGGCTACTTTTTAAAACGTCAGGTAAAAAAAGTTCCTTTCATTTTCAAGTCATTTCTAAAAGCGCCTTCAGAAACATTAAAATATCAGCTTAACATGACTAAGAGTAGATTTTTAAGTCTGGTAGATAAGGAAATAGACGGAAGTGATCAAACATCAACAGATTATGAAAAGGCTATTGCAAGGCGCTATCATGATGCCTACAACAAATATCTTTTAGAGGAAACAGATGTTAAAGTGAGCCTTTTTCGCGTAACTGAACGGTTATACTATTTAGATGACCTGAATTACCTGGGCTGGGATCGCTTTGCGAAACAAGGCGTAACTGTTTTCGAAATCCCAGGTGATCACAAAACATTTTTATCAGCTCCAAATCACATCAGTTTTGCTCAAATTCTTCAGACTGCGCTAAATGATTAATCAATTAACCTTGCCTGATTTTGCATTGCAAGCGAATCCGAAGTGGAGTAACTTCAACAGCAAGGTAGATTTGAAGGGTGATCACGTTTTCAAGATTGATGTTCAAGCGTATTATTCCGCAATTGATTGGCAAAATAATGATACGCTAACCGAAACAGAAATAGCAAAATCAAAAAGGTTTCATCAAAACGTGGACAGCATGCGTTTTCTGGTTACCAGGCATGCCATTCGTAGTTTGACCGCACTTTTCATTAAAACTGATCCTGCTAGTGTGGTTTTTAAATTCAACGATAACGGAAAGCCCTTTGTTGATGGAATTTCTTTTAACATCAGCCACAGCGGAAATTATGTGCTTATTGCGGCATCTGGTTATTCTCTTGGGATTGATATTGAGTTAATGTCAAAGAAATTTGATTTTGAAAACGTTATTGAGTTCTGTTTTAACGATCCGGAAAGTGAAAAAATCAAAACTGCTCACAATAGCAGGGAGATGTTTTACACGCTCTGGACTCGCAAAGAAGCCATTTTGAAAGCTACAGGGGAAGGTTTGGTTGATGATTTATTAACGATTAATTGTCTTAAAAAACTTCATACGCGTTTAAACCACAACTATAAAGTGATTAGCTGGAAACTGGACCATGACTATGTTTTCAGCCTCGCTACAACAAAAATCAATACAGATTTTAAATTCTGGAACTACACCCCTCAAAAATAAAAACAATGAATACAATCGAAAAAAGAGCTGATTTAACCTATCGGGAATTTATTGATGAGTACCTGATGAAAGGTAAACCTGTAGTTATTCAAAATGGCACAAAAGCATGGCCCCAGCACACTTTCGATCCGAATTTTTTTCGTGAAAACTTCGGCAATGAAACCAAAGAATTTGAAGGTAAAACTTATTCCATTAACCAGATTTTAGAGCTGACAGCAAACAGCACAGCTGAAAACCCTGCACCTTATCCCATTACTTTCGAAATACCTTACGATTTACCTGAGTTCATGAAGCTGATTAAACCAGTGCATATGAACTTTGCAACACCCAACTGGTTCGATTCTAAGTTATTTCCCTATGGTAGATTTGGCAAAAACGTAAACTTATTTTTTGGTGGCCAGGGAAACCAATATTCCTTACATAAAGATTTTTACCATACCAATGCCTGGATCACACAGCTTTATGGCCAAAAGAAATTTATTCTCTTTCCCGGAGAGCAGGATGAATTTTTATACGCTGGAAAAACCGGCTATTCAAAATTCCTTTCTCCGGTTAATATTTTGAAACCAGATGTTGATAAACACCCGATGTTTAAGTTAGCAAAACCGATTGAGGTTGTACTTGAGCCTGGTGAAACCATTTTTGTACCTAATGGCGTATGGCATACAACTGTAGCGCTGGGCCAGAACATATCTGTAATTTACGACCAGATGAATGGCACCAACTACCATGCATGGCGTAAGGATATGTTTCACATCAAAAAAAATCAAAGTTTTACAAAGGCTACACTTAACTATGGCTTTGCCTTATGCGTTGGGTTTGCCTGTAAAACAATGGAAACCCTGGGCATAGAAATGTACTAATTTCTGTTAATTAACTGAAACATGGTATTAAAGGGCTATTGTCTAAAATGGCCTGTTCTTCTACTTTCGCATAATTAAAAAACCAATCACATTGGATAAATTTTATTCATTAACTCCAAAAAAAAATGAAAATAGCAGTAATTGGAACAGGTTACGTAGGCTTAGTAACGGGTACTTGTTTAGCAGAAACAGGTAATAACGTTATTTGTGTTGATATCGACACGCAAAAGGTAGCCAAAATGCAGAATGGCCAGTTGCCAATTTATGAACCAGGTTTAGAGCTGCTATTTCACAGAAATATAGAACAGCAACGTATTAGTTTTACTACTGATTTAAAAGCAGCAGTAAGCCATGCCGACATTATATTTATGGCACTTCCAACCCCTCCGGGTGAAGATGGAGCGGCTGATCTCTCGTATATTTTAGGTGCAGCTAAAGATGTTTCGGCATTGATAACTGATTACAAAGTAATTATAAATAAATCTACTGTGCCAGTTGGCACAGCAGACAAAGTGAAAGCAGTTTTTGAAAAACATACCCAGATAGTGGTTGATGTGATTTCAAACCCTGAATTTTTACGCGAAGGTGTAGCGGTTGATGATTTCATGAAACCTGACCGGGTAGTAATTGGTACCGGCAGCGAACGTGCAAAAAAATTAATGACTGAGCTTTATGCGCCTTATGTACGTCAGGGAAATCCAATCATTTTTATGGATGAGCGCTCTGCTGAACTGACTAAATATGCCGCTAACTCTTTTTTAGCTACCAAAATCACTTTTATGAATGAAGTGGCAAATCTTTGTGAACTGGTTGGCGCTGATGTTGATGCTGTTCGTAGAGGAATTGGTACCGATGAAAGAATTGGTAAACGTTTCTTGTTTCCAGGAATTGGATATGGTGGCTCATGCTTTCCTAAAGATGTGCAGGCACTTGTAAAATCTGCAGATGACCATGAATACAACTTCGAAATTTTAAAGTCGGTAATTACCGTAAATGAAAAACAGAAAGTTGTACTGGCCGATAAGGTTTTAAAATACTACAAAGATGATATTGCGGGCAAGCATTTTGCACTTTGGGGCTTATCTTTTAAACCAGAAACTGATGACATCAGAGAGGCACCTGCTTTATACTTAATAAATACCCTGCTTGAAAAAGGCGCATCGGTTTGCGTTTTTGATCCGGAAGGACAAGAGAATGTAAAAGCACTTTTTAACGATAAGATTAATTATGCTGCAAATCAATATGATGCACTTATTGGCGCTGATGCATTATTAATCGCTACCGAATGGTCATTATTCAGAAATCCTGATTTTGATAAAATGGCTGGCTTGCTAAATGAAAGAGTTGTTTTTGATGGCAGAAACTTATTTGACCTTGAAAAAATGATTGATTTAGGATTTTACTACAACAGTATTGGCAGAAAGCTGATTGAACCTGTAGAAACAGAAAAAATAACTACAGATAATCAAAACGAAGCGCTTGAAAATGCATAATACAGTAGAAAATAAACCAATGAAAAAGCGTATTCTGATTACCGGTGCAGCGGGCTTTTTAGGTTCTCACCTATGCGACCGTTTCATCAAGGAAGGTTATGATGTAATTGGAATGGATAACCTGATTACTGGTGATCTTGCGAATATCGAACATTTGTTTGGGTTAGATAATTTTGTTTTTTATCACCACGATGTATCGAAATTTGTTCATGTTCCGGGAGAACTGGATTACATTCTTCATTTTGCATCGCCGGCAAGTCCGATTGACTATTTAAAAATTCCTATTCAAACCTTAAAAGTAGGTTCTTTAGGCACACACAATTTACTGGGTTTAGCAAGGGCGAAGAATGCAAGAATGCTGATAGCTTCTACTTCTGAAGTTTATGGCGATCCGAATGTGAACCCACAACCCGAAGAATATTGGGGAAATGTAAATCCTGTTGGTCCGCGTGGTGTTTATGATGAAGCAAAACGCTTTCAGGAGGCAATTACTATGGCTTACCACACCTTTCATGGCGTTGAAACTAGAATCATAAGAATATTCAACACCTATGGTCCGCGTATGCGTCTGAATGATGGCAGAGTTTTACCAGCATTTATCGGCCAGGCATTGCGTGGTGAAGATTTAACAATCTTTGGCGACGGCTCACAAACAAGATCGTTTTGTTATGTAGATGATTTAGTTGAGGGAATTTACAGGTTGTTGCATAGCGATTACAGCCAGCCGATGAACATCGGAAACCCGGACGAAATTACGATCAAACAATTTTGCGAAGAGATTATCAAGCTGACAGGAACTACACAAAAAATTGTTTACCACAATTTGCCTCAGGATGACCCTAAGCAACGTAGACCTAATATCGATAAAGCAATTTCCATTTTAGGGTGGGAACCTAAAGTAAACCGGGCGGAGGGGCTAAAACTTACTTATGCTTACTTCAAATCACTTTCAAAAGAATCATTAGCGAAGATTGAGCATAAAGATTTTGCGAACTATAATAAGTAAGCCATAAATAATTCTACATCAGAGATAAAAATAAATGCAAACCGTAATCAGTCAAAGTAAACCAGCACCCTATTTGTGGCTCGACCTCATTCGTGGTGTTTCAGCCTTGGCTGTTTTTACAGGACACCTGAGGGTACTTTGTATTGCGGATACACCCGTCCACGAGCTTAACATCGTTGGGAAATTCATTTTTTTTATCACCGGCTTCGGACATATAGCGGTAATGATTTTTTTCGTACTCAGTGGCTTTTTGATTATCAAAAGCATCGTTCAATCTGCAGAAAGAAATAAATTTACAATAAAAAATTATGCCATCAACAGGCTTTCAAGACTTTGGATGGTTTTAATTCCTTGTTTAGTTATTGGGTTTATACTCGATAAGGTAGGTTTATCTAATTTTGGTGATTCGCTTGTTTATCAAGGTAATTACCCCAGCTTTCCACTACCAGATACTACCTATAAACTTTCGGCAGCTGTTTTTGCAGGGAATTTATTTTTTATGCAAACCATTCTTGTACCTACTTTCGGCACCAATGGCCCCTTGTGGAGTTTATGCAATGAGTTTTGGTATTATGTAATCTTTCCACTGTTATATTTCGGTATAACAATAAGCAAAAAATTATTTTTAAAAATTACCCTTGTTGTTTTCGCTGCTGGGTTATTATACTTGGTCGGTTCCAAAATTTCATTATCATTTATGATTTGGTTATTTGGAGGCATCAGTTATTACATCAGCATAAAAGCCAGTAAAAACATTTTAAATAATTCATTTTTACGTTATGGCCTCGCCACTGTATTCTTGCTGGTCATCGTCTTTACCCGCTCAAAGTTTTTACCAGGCCTTTTTAATAATTACTCAGTAGGAATTGTTTTCGCATTGCTGATTCCTTTCCTCATCAATATCAACATTAAAAATAGAGTGGGTAAATGGGTATCGACCTATCTTTCAGACATTTCTTTCACCCTTTACTTATCTCACCTCCCATTTGTATTTTTTATTACTTCGATTACAAATTTTCAAGGTCGAAGCTGGAATAATACCAATATGTTTTACTTCTTCACCTACACGATTATCACGCTGATTTACGCAACTATAATCTGGTACATTTTTGAAAGAAATACCAACCGACTAAAGAAATTTCTTTTCGGAAAATAGTATGATTACATGAAAACTGAACAAAAATATCATTTTCCAAACGTTACCTTATTGATTACGCATTTCAATAGATCAGAATCTTTAGAGCGCTTACTCCATGAAGTAAATAAGCTAGGTGTTAGCTTTTATGAAATCATCGTATCTGACGATTGCAGTAATGAACAACACTTAAATTACCTTAAAAAGTTGCAGCAAAACTACCCTTTCACTTTAGCTGGAACCCAGAAAAATGGCGGACTCGGAAACAACATCAATAAAGGTCAGGATTTGGTGAAATCAAAATATACCTTGTACATCCAGGAAGATTTCATTCCGAAACCTCATTTTCCGGAGAAATTACAAAGTGCGATGGCTATCATGGATCAAGATAAAAAATGGGATATCGTTTCGTTCTATGCCTATTTTCCTTATCCATATTTAAAACCTTTTGGGGATGGTTTTTCTGAAAAATACTTCCCAAAATCCCTTCTAAAAGGAAACAACCTTAAATTTTATTTCTATAGCGATCATCCCCACCTGAGAAGAACTGAATTTTTTGAAAAATTTGGCAGGTATAATGAAACAGTTAATAGTGATGAAACAGAATTGCAAATGAGTTTATCAGTCATTCAAAATCAGGGCAATGCCTTATTTTACAATGATCACTATGGTTTATTAGAACAAGTGAATTCTGCTGATGAGCCAAGCACCGCATCTTTCAGAAAATCATGGAGTGAACGAAAAAACATCATATTTCGCTTTATTAAAGCCAATTACATGACATTTAAGTTTATCAAACTAAATGTAAAACTGTGGAGCACTAAGAAAATAATCAGCAATCTGCATTAGTATATATATCCAATGGAAAAGCTACAGACTCTTCATTTAAACAATACTTCTTTACTCATTACACACTATAACAGAAGTGAGTCTTTAAGTATCCTCTTACAAAGGGTTAATGACTTGCAAATTAAATTTTTCGAAATTATTGTATCAGATGATTGCAGTAACGACCGTCATTTAAATCAATTAAAAGATCTGCAAAAGCGCTTCGGCTTTACCTTATTAACTACACCAACCAATAAAGGGTTAGGAGCCAGCTTAAATGCATTACATAACCATGCTACATCTGATTATTTATTGTACGTTCAGGAAGATTTTGTTCCTGGCAAGGCTTTAGTTGAAGCTTTAGACAAAGGTCAACGACTTTTGCACAATGATCCTCAATGGGATTTAATAAGGTTCTATGCTTTTCCTTGGGCACAATTTCCTTATCAAAAGAAATTTAAAGAGGGCTTTAACGAACTCATTTTCAGCCTTTCTCCACTCTACGCTTCACACCTTAAGTTTTTTGTTTATAGTGATCATCCCCATCTAGTACATAAAAGTTTTACTAAAAAGTTCGGAGCCTATAAGGAAAATGTAAAATCTGATGTTACTGAACAAACCATGTGTCGCAGTTTTTTAAAAAACAACGGCAAAGCACTTTTCTTTGAACAGAACCAAACACTTTTCGAGCATGAAAACTCAGAAGAAGAACCTGCCTATCAGCGGAATAAAAGTTCTTTAGTGCTGAAATTAAAAAACTTTAAACCCATTTATTGGGCATACTTAAAATTTAGGATGATTAAAGAAACCTTTGGTTACGTTACTAACGCCGAGTACAAATAAATGAGTAATAAAAATAAAGCTATTAATGGCGCTAAATGGACATCGATATCCACAGTATTCGGTGCGGTTTTGCAATTTGTTCAAGTTGCAATATTGGCAAGATTACTACATCCATCAGAATTTGGGTTGGTGAGCATTAGTACACTGGTTATTAATTTTCTGAGCATTTTTGCGCATTTTGGTTTTGCAAATTCCATCATCCACAAACAAGAAAGTGATGTAAGAAACCTTTCTACAATGTACTTTTTTAACATCATTACTGGTTTTATATTACTTTTAGTGATCTATTTTGGCGCCCCATTACTGATGCTGTATTACAAAGAACAGCAATTGGTAAGTGTTTTAAGGATCTCTGCCTTTTACTTTCCAATTGTTTTTTTTGGTCAGATTTATAACATTTTGTTAGAGAAAGAGCTCAAATTTAAGTGGATTGCAATCACCGATATTATTTGTTCTACAGTAGGCACAACAGTGGCTATTATACTTGCTTATCAAAATTACCAGGCTAAAGCATTGGTTATCGGCCTGCTGTCAACACAATTTCTGAAGATGTTGATTTTGAATTTCTTAGGGAGAAAATTATTTTCACCCATATTCTATTTTAAGCTCAGAGAGATTAAAGATCATTTAATTTTTGGTATTTACAATATTGGCGATAGTTTATTAAGCTTTGCCAATAGCAACTTAGATACCATTATCATTGGCGGTTTGCTTGGGGTTAAACAGCTGGGCTACTATACTATTGCAGCACAAATAGCCATTTATCCTGTCGCCAGGATTTGCCCGATTATTGTTCAGATTGCCTATCCGATCATGGCGAAATTTAAAGACAATATCCCTCAGCTGAAATCCGCTTATTTAAAGGTTTTGGATTTAATGATGTATTGCATATCTCCGTTGCTATTTGGTTTGTTCATGCTGGCAGGAAATGTAATTCCATACATTTATGGTAAGGGCTGGGAACCTACAATCCCATTGGTTCATATTTTCGTATTTATGGGTTTATTTACCAGTATGGTCTATCCGTTGTCTACCCTGGTTTATTCTACAGGAAAACCTAAACTTTTATTTTACCTTAACTTATTCACCCTTATCATCAAGTTTCCGTTAATATACATTCTGGGTACCCATTTTGGTGTGAGAGGAATTGCCTATGGTATACTGGCATCAAGCTTTTTTGCCATGCTGGCTAACTTCTATATCATCAAAGTTATTGCGGGCAGTTTTATGGACGAATTAATTCCAAATACAGCTAAACCTATATTCTTCAGTTTGGTAATGGCAGGAGCGATTTTGGCTTACAAATATTTACTGGGCGATACCGGGGTGGTGCACATGATTGTCCAGATTGCATTAGGAGGATTAATTTACCTGGCCTTCACATTAAAATATAAATTCTCCTTTCAGGATCTAAAAAATTTAAGAACAGCGATCAGCTAATCTGATTGATTAAAAATTATTCTATGTACATTACAACAACACCCAGCTGGATAGCGCCATACAAATTCGATTACGAACATATCGAAGATGTTCCGCAAACTATTTTTGATGAAATTAATGCAAAGTTGATCAAACTTACCAAAGGGGAACCTGAAGTGAGCATTGTTATAGGGGCATGGAATGAGGAAATTAATATTCTTAAAAATATAGCGAGCTTATCAAATCTTCAGTCTGATTATTCTATCGAAATTATTGTCATCAATAATAATTCTACTGACGGTACACAAAAAACATTAGACAAACTGAAGGTCGTTAATCATTTCCAACCTATCCAGGGATGGGGGCCGGCAAGGCAAATGGGCTTGGAAAAATCAAAAGGAAAATATATTTTCTTAGCTGACGCAGATTGTATTTATCCAACCTGTTGGGTAGATGAAATGATGGCTGAACTTTCGAAGCCTGGTGTTTCCTGTGTTTATGGTCGTTACTCTTTTATACCTGAAAAAGGATTTCCAAGATGGAAATTGTTCATGCTGGAGCGAATGAAGGATATGATATCTGAAATCAGGCACATTAAAAGACCTTATTTAAATGCTTACGGAATCAGTATGGCTTACGTAAAAGAATATGGTCTTCAGATCGGCCATATCATGACCATGTTTAGAGGCGATGACGGTAAAATGTGTTTCGACTTGATGAAATATGGTAAAATTAAACAGGTAAAAGCCGATAAAGCCAGAGCATGGACCGGACCAAGAACTTTACAACGTGATGGAAGTTTTTCAAAAGCATTATGGTCTAGAATAGTGATTGAATCCAAAAAAATGGCTTCCTTTTTTACTACGCACAAACCACACGATACTAAAAACGTAGTTGGAGAATAACTACTATTAAACAAATCTAACATGTATACATTTCCACAGGTAAGCCTGCTTATAACACACTATAACCGCAGCGAATCGCTATCGAACCTGCTTCATTCTTATCAGAAACTGGGCTGCAGTTTCGGTGAGATTGTAGTTTCTGACGATGGAAGTAGAATTGAACATTTGGATAAATTAAAACTGCTACAAAAAGAATTCTCCTTCAAACTGATTACAACACCTGTTAATCGTGGCTTGGGACATAATATTAATAAAGGACAAGATGCAGTAACGAAAGCCTATACTTTATACGTTCAGGAAGACTTTGAACCAGCCAGTAACTTTCCGGAAAAGTTTACGGAAGCCCTTGAGCTAATGGATGCGAATAGAAAGCTGGACATTGTAAAGTTTTATGCTTATTACGCTTACCCATATTTAAGGCCGTTTAACAGCAATTATTCTGAAATGTACCTACCACCTTTAGGTACCGATTATACAAAAATTTATTTCTATACAGACCATCCACATTTGAGAAGATCTACCTTCTTTCAAAAATTTGGTCGTTATCCTGAAGGCATAAAAGGTGATTTAACTGAATATAAAATGTGCATCTCGTTCTTGCAAAATAAAGGTCAGGGATTATTTTACAACGACTTTAGTAATCTGTTTTTTCAGAGAAATTCGGCAGAAGAACCCAGCACTATGACCCGACAAAGCTGGAAACAAAAAAATGGACCAATCATCCGAATGGTACGTTACTGCTATCGCCAGGCAAAATATAATTATGATATTTTTGCGCAGGCTCCATTAAAAAGAGTGTAATAAGCATATCATTACACAGAGATGGGTGGAGTATGGAGGTGAAATATTATTAAGGTTGTTATGCTTTTAAACTTCTACATGAAGCATACAAATTGCACAGGCCATCTTAATCACCATTAAATAACTGTTGATATCAGCTAAAATATTATGATCAACGTTGATATCAAACTTCCTGGCGAATAATTTATCTGAGGAAATAATGGAGTGCAGATCTTTTTGCTTTAAAATAACCGGGTTTGCTGAGCCATCTTCCCATTTAATCATTCTTAAATTATCATTCACGATAGAATTTTTAAAAGGCGAATTCATTAAAATAGTGGCATAAAAGAACTCGTCGGCGCCCCAGGTATATTTCATGAATTTTTTTAACTTATGTTCGCGATTGGCGAAATCAACTAAATACCTTGCACATGGTGCATGTAACGTCCACCAACTGGAGATGGAGCTCCCATAAAGTTTAATGTTTAAAGGAAATTTACGTTTAGGCAAAACCGCGTTTAAAACCCGCTGGAGAGCATACTTTCCCTTTATATTTACATCGGTGAAATGATAATTCTGATAGCGTGAAATGGCATGACTCCACCAATCTTTTTGACTGTCTTCATCGAAAGAAATAAAACTTTTTCCTTCATTCTCGTTTAAAAAAGAAACAAATTGATGAATGGGTTTAATAGGATAATCCTGGCCGCTCATCAGGTTAAAATAATCAAACTTTTGGGTTGAATTCAATACTTCTTCTAAAGCAAGAATGACTGCCTGAACGAAGGAAAAACCACCCCAAGTGCAAACGGTTCGTCTATTAATAAAACTTACACGATCCAATTTCGCCAAGTATTCAAAAGGCTCCATCGCTATTTTTTGATCCAGGTGGATAAAAAAATACAAATCCGGATGATCCATTGCTTTAATCATCTTTTCGATCTGTTTCGGATCTTTATAAGCCATTATAATATTTGCAACTCTCATATTCTTTTCGTTCTATCTAATGCGCTATAAATTTCTGAAACCGATTTTTCCCAACTATGTGAGCGGGCAAAATTACTCCTTTCTAATTGTAAAGCCTCCGAATCTGTAGCTAACAATTCTGTTATACCACTGATATATTCCTCTAAATTTCGGGCCAGATTTACATGCTCCTTAAAAGCTGCCATCGATTCTGTTTTGGTTGCGATAGTGGGTTTTCCCATAATCAGATACTCATCAATTTTTCGGGGATAATTGCCAATCGTTAATTCGTTTACCACCTGCGGGTTAAAACACACATCAAAACCAGCTATAAATTCTGGTAAATCGGAAACTGATTGCGGACCTAGAAAAGTAACATTATCCAATCGATGCAAATCGCTGGCTTTAAAAGCTTCATCCTCTGGTCCAACTAATTCTATGTTCCAATCTGGACGGTGCTTTGCTACATCCTCAATAAGCTTAATATCTAACCTGGCAGCAGTGAGTACTCCAACATATCCGATAACAGGTTTTTTATTTTCAGCTGCAGTTGCTAAGTTATGCTTCTGCAGGTATTCATCAAACAAATCAAACTCGCATCCTTGCCCAACATAATGTGCATTTGGATTATATTTTGCGCAGTAATCTCTTAAATATTCTGAATTGGCTACGCAGAGGTTATTTTTAGCGATAAGCTGAGGTTCGAGTACAGACCCATGTTTCTTGTAGTAAGAAGTGGCCAGCATATTATCCCTGGAGTAGTAAATGGAAGAAGCAGGTTTAAGATTTTCAATCAAATAGAAACTCCTGAAAATATCACTATCATTGAATAAAACTGCATTACTAAAACCGAACTCAGCTATAACCGGCTTTACGGCATCGTAAAAACGTTTATTATTTACTTTATTAAACCAATTGAAAAACTGGTGTGGCAGCCAATTGATAGATTCGAGCAGACAATTTGGGTAAACGGTGATTAAATTAGGCGTAATTTCTTCAATGCCTGATCTTTTACCTGCAATGATCGCTAATCGCTTTTTTACCTTCGGATCATTTTTTCCCCGCCATTTAGAAATTCTATCCAAGGCCGGATTAATATAAAGCACACGGTTTTGTTTAGAAAACTCCAGTGCAATATTTTTACAGTTACTTCCAATCTCCGTATCCCAGGCTTGCTGTCCAACAATAATAATATTTCTGTTTTTCATGATACTTTTATTTGGGAAAACTGGTATGGATTGGGCTTACGCTATGTTTGGTTGCCACCGAACGTTTATTGGCATTTCGAATGTTGAATAAAGATACTACCTGAAAATACATAAAAGTTGGTATGTTTCGCAAAGCGGAATAAATCTTTTTATCGGCCTTTCCATGTTGCAGTGCCACATAAAAGCCGATTACAAAGGCAACAAAAGCAAAAAACCAAATAACGGAAATAACACTACTCATGAAGATGTTTACCACAAAACAGCCTAGTGAAAGTAAAATGAAAAGAAATAGTGGAGGGCGGAGTAAAATAATGCCAAATAATATCTGATTCCAACTGGCTTTAAAAATTCCATTGGTTAAAATACTGAAACCAAACTTTAAATATTTAAACCAAGTGTTAATCCACCGTGAACGTTGGTTGACCAGCTGATTGGTATTGGATGTTTTTTCATCATACACGATTGCATTTTTTGCGAAAGCAATTCGTTTATTTTCCAATACGATTTTAGCCTGTAATACTTTATCAAAACCAGCCCCTTCCATATCAAAATCCCTGAAACAAGACAGGTATAAATCGGTTGTAAAAGCCATGCCTGAACCTGCCAAAGTAGCTGATGAGCCTAAACCAAAAAGAACTTCACCGTCAAAAAAATGGTAATATAAATCTCTGGCTGCATCCATAGCGGCGATATTGGTTTCAAACAATTTTGCCTTTCTTACACCTTGCACTGCCTCGTATCCCCTATCGAAATAAATATTTAATTGATTAAGATATTCAGGATCAACCATATTGTCGCTGTCTATAATCGTAACGATTTCATGATGGCGTTGAAAATGATCGATAGCGTAAAGATGAGACCGGGTATTGCTGGCCAAGGTTTGTGCGGGCCTAAGCAGAACAACACGATCATCACTGAAACTAAGATCCGAAATATCACATTTATCGGCAACAATATAAATGATAAAATTACTGTAGTTAAGCTTACATAAAGAGTTTACTACTGCCGGCAACAGGTCTGTTTGCTCATAAGCTGTAACGATGATCGCATAATCGTAAGCTTTAACCGGTACCGGAATGTATTGTTTTTTTTTAAAAAGCTGATAGGCGATATAAAGAACCAGCGGCAAAACAAGATTATAACCTATAAAAAACTGTATAAAATTCCAGATCACATTCATCATAATTCTTGTTCCTCACCTTTATAGTTATTGCGGTTAGCTTTGTAGAATGCATAAGCAAAACATAAAATACCAGGCAATATGAAAATTTCAAACGGCATATCTATTAGTTTAAAAGCGTACTCATTTTTGATTGATCCAACTGCTTACCTTTGTAAATAAAAACCCAGGATAAGTACACTACGATGGATGTAGGCATTAAGTTGATCACTTCATTTCCATAGCTACAAAATAAAATTCCCGCTGCACCAGCAGTCAAAGCAATTAGTTTTGTTTTGAGCAGCGGATTGCTGATATTGATAACCATCCCGCAACAACTTCCGATAATATACATCATGACACAAAACCAAACGGTAAGGCCAACTACTCCATACATCATCCATATCTTTACGAAATAACTATCTGGTGGTACTTTTGAGAGGTATTTATCAGCATTATAAACCCCACCATAATAGCCGGTAACCCCCGGCCCTGCCCCAAAAGGCAAATCGTCCATATAGGTTTTCAAATTTTGTTGATTGATTAAACGGGCATTTAGTGATGCATCCTGTGGATTTAATGCCGATCTTAATCTGTAAATCTGATAATTGCTATCGCCGATATGTGTAAATTTTAATACACCTAATATTCCTACAGCTAAAACGCCGCCTATAAAAAGCGCCTTGAAGTTTTTACTCAATATTATGGCAACCAACCCACCGATAATGATTACAAACAATGCTCCCCGGGTTCCGGAGATTAACATACCATAGATATTAATCGCACCACAACAAGCCATCAAAATACGTTTCCACGTTTTCATCGGGGCAAGGGCAATAATCAATGCCATTAAACCGATATGTGCCTGCGATGCACCGAATTGTCCGGCGTCACTGTAAAAAGAAAATACCCGCAGTCTTCCCCAAAGTAAATGCGTACCTGCATTGTCTCTTAAAAATGCCTGCTCTCCGGGTGTTAACCCAATGTATAATTGTTTAAGGCCATTAACGGACGCCAGGGTTGATAATACAATGATGATGATGATGAATAAATCTAAATCCTTGTTGGTTTTAAATATTAACAAGCCCAACATCACGGCGAAAAAAGGATATATGGCTGTGCTTCTGATTTCATTAATCCAGCCTTCCACACTCGATCCAGGATTGAAGCCTTCCAGCAGGCTAATCAAAAGCCAAACCAATAGGAGATAAAAAATATCGACATTTAAAGATTGCCAATCTGCTTTTTTTGCGGTGAAGATGGCGCTCAGCAATACCATAAATAGTAAGCTATCTATAAAAAGACCAACAGGCAACCCCCCAATTTCCCTTGCAATAACAAAGAATAAAAAACAGTAAGCAATAAGAAAAAAAAACAGGTACCGTTGCATTATAAGGATTGACCTTTTATTACTTTTTGTTGGTTATTTTATTTAAAACCCAGCCGATAAATCCTGGCTGTTCTTTCACGTATCTGATTAAGCTATATTCCGACTCGCTTATTGATTTTCCATATTCGAAAACCGCGATGTTTCTTTCGGTAAACAGCAGCCATTCTTTTGAGATATTAACATCAGAAAGACTGTTAATATCGATAATGATGTAATCGAATTCGTTCCTAAGAATATCAAAACCATTCCTTAAACTCACTTCATTCTGAATTTCCAATAAAGAATTTCGCTCGTGGCTTTTATTCATGATTGTGATCAAATCTTCGGTATGAAATTCTTTCTTCATTAAAAACGATTGAAAGCTTTGGCTGGTAATTAAACCCGTTTCCTCACTGGTTTGAACAGGTAAATCATCTGCAACAAGCAAGACCTTTTTACCAGTCAATGCAAAGGCATAGGCAAGACTATAGCTTATAAAAGTTTTACCAGCTCCCGAGGCCAAACTCGTAATCCCTAGTATTTTTTGCTTCTTAGATTCCATCTGATTGAAGATTTCAAATCGAATGGATCGGATTTGCTCTTTATAAACCGTAAACTTTTTGTTATCGCTTTTATCATTCCAGATGGTACGGAAATTTTTCTCCTTACCTGGAAGTAAATTCAAACCGCCAATAGCCAGTGATTTTGTTGAAAGTTCTAACTGCTTCAAATCCCTGATTGATGAGTCTACAACAACCAAAAGAAAAATAAACCCTAAACAAAGCCCCAAACTTCCAACCCCAGATCCAGCCAGATATAATGCTTTTTTTGAAGGTTTCGGATTTCCCGGGAGACCAACTTGTTCAATTTCGAGTGTAAGTCCTAATTTTTGATCGGTTTTGCTTTGGTTAAACCGGTCTAATGCAGTCATGTAATCTTTAGTTGCCAATTCAGCATCACGCTCATAGTTTTGGATATCAGCATCAAAAGGAACCATGCTACTGTATCTCCCACGCAAAATACCAAGCTCACGATCTATGGAACGAATACTGCTCCGTGCTTGTTGCAAAGCAATTTCTAAAGACAATTTTTGTTGTACCAGCTCCTGTTTAGAGGCTCTGGAATCGATGATATTTTCATCAGCATTAACTGCACTTCTTGAACTCAAAATCCGGTTAAGCGAATCAATTTTACGTTGATCAGATGGTTTAAATCCTCCATCTATAAATGCGTTATTGGCTAACTGAAGTTGCCTTTTTAAATTAATAATTTCACGATTATCTACACGGCTACTTCCATTGATAAATTTATCGCTACCCCTTAATTTACTTTCTATTGTTGCTACCGCACCACTATTAGATTGAATCGTTCTAATGGCATCAGCACGCTGAGATTCATATTGAGAAATTTGATTATAAACCGTTGCAGATTGCTCATTTAAATTAAGAACACCTTTTGTTTTTTTGAAGTTTGATAATTGCCCATTCTTTTCATCCATAATTTTGCGTTTCCCAACCAGAAGGGAATCAAGAATTTTGGCTGATACATTTTGGTTTAAGGAAACATCGGTGCTATAATTGCTGATAAACTCTGTTGATAGCGTGTTTACCACGTAAGCCGAAAGCGAAGGATTTTCTGACACATAGCTCACGGTAATTAAATCGCTGGTTCCGGCATGGTTCACTTCTAAATTTTTGACAAGTGTTTCCTCAGAATAACCCATCTCATCGGCAATAGTATACAATTTATACTTGCCTTTATCATCTTCTAAAGTGAGTAGTGATTTATCGTTAAGCTTTTTTCTAAAAAGGTCGATGACTGCCTGGCGATCTGCACCCGTCCAAGAATCAGCCATTTCCGGCAAACGTTTAAATGCATTTTTAGGATTGTCCAAATCATGCAAAATAAGGTTGTAGGTAAGTATATTGATGATTTTTTTCATCGTGAATTTCTCTACAATGTTTGCAAACTGTTGGTTTACCGCAAAAAAATCTACAGTTTCATTACTGATAACTTTTTTTGAAGGATCAAGTAATCCAGTCGAGATTCGAGCTTCCGATATGTATTGCTTTGGCAATCTTCTTACCAATAAAAACGTAATGAGTACGGCTAATAACGGAAGGAATATAACTAACCACTTGTATTTAAGCAACTGATTTAAAAACGATTTGAAATTCATTACTTAATTTTTATTTCCCTGCAGGGAGTTTCTGACCAATAATTTCTTCTAACAAATCACGTACTTTAAGGTAATTTGTTTCTGTATTTATTTTCAGCGTCAATGCATTCGCCTCAGTAATTCTCGACTGGTTGTAAACATCTAAGGTTACAGCGCCTTTCTCAAACTTACTACGCAAACTTTCTGCTACGCCTTTGCTATCTATCGCACTTTGCGTTAAAATTTTAAGTTGTGCTTTTTGTTCGATGTAATCGTAATACCTTTTCTTCACTTCAACCATGAGTTGATTGTCAAAATCCAGTTCCTGTAATTGGGCTACCTTATAATCAGCCTTTGCTTTTTTAACCAGATAAGGTTTCTGCATTAAAGCGCCAATATTAACATTTATGCCCAACTGGAAACCATTTACATTATATGGATTTACAGGATCAATAGTAGTTTTCTGCTCCGGACGATAGAAATAAGAAGCATTAAAAATATCCAGGTAAGAAACTTTTGCAATTCCTACTCCTGTTTTAACACTTTCTGTCATGGCCCCTTGAATTTTACGTTTTGCGTAATTTTGTTTAGCTAAATCAATGTAGGTATCAATATCGGATGACTTGATATCACCCAAGATAGATTCTTGTGCTATCGCCGATGTGCAGCATAAAAGGATAAATAACGCCGTTATTTTTAGAGACTTTTTCATATATAATTTTAAAGATGTTACACCAGTTACACATCCTCTTTTTGAATGAGTGCTGGTAATGTTTTGAGAATAATTTTGAAATCCAAGAAGATAGAATAGTTGTTAGCATAATAGTTATCTAACTCTTTGCGTTCGCTTTCCGACATTTCTTTTTTGCCCCTGCGGCTTATTTGCCACAAGCCAGTTAATCCGGCTGGCCCATTAAATCTGGATGACCACTTATTGGTAGTAAGTTGCTCTGCTTCATAAAGCGGTAGTGGTCGGTTTCCTACCAATGACATATCTCCAATAAATACATTGAATAGCTGGGGCAACTCATCAATGCTTGTTTTGCGAAGAATTTTTCCGATTCGGGTAATGCGGGGATCATTTGTAAATTTTAAGAAAGCAGATTTTCCGTTAGCACTTCCTTCGCTGGCATATTGATTTAGTGCAGATATTTCATTAATCATGGTATCAGCATTGCTCCGCATCGATCTAAACTTATAGAAATCAAAAATTTTGTATCCTGCACCAACACGCTTACTCTTGTAAATAATGGCACCTTTCGATTCTAATTTGATCAAAATAGCGATGAGGATGAAAAGCGGAGACAAACAGATCAAGGCTATGCCGGATGCTACAACATCAAATATTCTTTTGGTGAGCGGAATATGATAACGCTCATTCATTCCTCCGGAAACGGTTAAAATACTCGGCTTAACGGTTTTGAATTTCATCAGGAAAGCTATCCTCGATAAAAAATCCTCCATCGGAAATGGGTAAATGTAGTAATCATTTACTTTCAATTTTAAAGCCTTTTCTCTTAAATGAGGATTTTCTGTAGTACCAATCAGGATGATGGTTAATTGGTTAAGAATTGGATGACTTTTGATGAACGATACCTGATTGAACCAATCTGGATTTTCATTCACCTCTACTAAAACCAGATCAGGTAAACTTAGAAAAGTTAGCTGCTGAATATATGATTCGAAATCATCTATAAAAATAATTTCCTTTGTGCAACTGCCAAGACCTTCAAATACAACATCTCTTAAAACCCGGCCAAAATAAACAGATCGTATGTTGCTAATGGTATGATGTAAAGTATTCATTATACGATTAGGCTGCTGATTTGATTTTTCAATATTGTTGGATTAAATGGCTTTTCCATGTAGCCATCAATTTTAAATGCCATTTGCTTTACCTTTTCCTCCAGATTTTCCTCACCTGATAATAAAATTACCGGCGTATTGCGATATAAGCCGCTATGCTTTAAACTTTGTAGAAATGTACCACCATCGAGGTAAGGCATTCTTAAACTAGATATAACAAGATTAGGATCATTCCCTTCCTGAAGCCAACTTAAAGCTTCTAATCCATTGGTTTTTATTGTAAGCTGGTATTCCGGAGCCAAAATAAAATTTAATAGTTTGCCAATATTCAAACCTCCATCCACAAGAAGTATATGCTTCTTTTTATTGTTTTTGAAGTTGCGTTTTGTAAGAATATTTTTCATTAAAATTTAATTTATTGATGATTTGAATTGTTGAATTTTGCTATTTCAATAATCTTCGTAAAGGTCTTCCAAAGACTGATTTTTATCAATAGCCCCTTAGGGCTAATCAATAAACAAAAGTTTAATATCGAGGCTATTATATCGGCAAATAATTAATTATCAACTGTTTAAAAGAAACATTTACAGGTTATCAACTAACCGTGTAGCTCTGATATTATATATTTTTTTTTAAGCAATACAGCAGCTCCCCCAGCCATAATGCTGTTGTCTGCAACATCCTTAGTAATGACTGACCCAGCACCAATAGTAACATTATTTCCAATCCTCACATCGCCGATTATCAATACGTTAATTCCGATATCTACATTATTACCAATTACGGGAGCTTTGCTACAACAACCATTCTCCAGTACTTTTGCGCTGATATTGGTGAGTTGCCTAATATTACAATTTTCGCCAATAGCCGTATTGCTACCAATCACTGTCCCGAAGCCATATTGAATTTTTAATCCTTTACCAATATTTGCATTTGCGCTGATACCAATATTCATAAACCAACCTACCGTCAATTTATAAAGTAGTAAATACCAAAAAAACAGAACCCGCAAAACTTTATGGCGATAAACAATAGCAGAAATTCGATAGAAGATCATAATCATCCTCGATTTAAAATTTCCCTTATTGTTACTCCAGTCTTGAAAAATATTGAATGTTCGCTCCTGGTGCTCAGAAACCATTATAGTTTGTTTTTGTAATTCATTTCGTAGTGTCATCTGAATAATGTTTTCCATACCTTTTTGCTGGAAATCATTTATGTTTTCAACACTACAAATCTATCCCGATCTTTTCCGCTCCCCAATAGCCCTTAAGTATCAATAAATGCTATTCAATAAAAAAAGCGATGCCTTTTCGGGCATCGCTTTTTTAAAGAATAACAAACTGGTAAACGTTAGTTCGGCTGCACAAAAACAGGCGTTTCGGTTACGGTTATGTTTAGCGCTCCGTTATCGGTTTTAGCCACCTTTTTATCCATATCATCTTTACCTGAAACAGGTGTATAAATTATGGCCTCTTTACTTTGACCCAGATTTAGCTTATAGGTTTGTGTTCTGCCAATCTGGTCTGGAATGGTTAGCGCATATATTTTTTTGTCCTTTAACTGATAAACATCAACTAAAGGATCGTTATTTAAACTAGAAGTGAAATGATATTCACCCAAAAGCTTATTTGCCTGTAAAAAATAATCGGCTGAAGGCCTTCTTGATTTGTCTGGATTAATAAAACCCGATGAAGTGTACTGTGTCCAGCTATTAACATCAACATTATCCAGCATGTAAAACATACAGTTAGAAATCCCTTTTCTGGAATATAACAAAGCGGTTCTTAAATTCCAGTCAGCCTGGGTAAGTTCTGCACTTTTACTTCCGATTTTAATGGCCCTTTGAGAAGTATGCTCTCCAATATCGAAACCTGTTTCAGTAACCCAAACCGGCATCCCACCGTTAAGCGTTTTAGCATATTGTACAAAGTTGGTGGCTACTTCAGCCAGGTTAGATAATTCTGGTGCTACACCTGTGGTTGCGTTACCGTTATTACGAAAAGCATCATTAGAATATTGATGATAATTGATAATATCGAAACATAAATCAACCTGCCCATTAGCTTTTGTGCCCCGGTTCTTAAGGCACCAGGCAACCATCCTTTTTAAATAATCTACGCTTGGCTCAGCCAAACCGCCCATTACAACCAGCATATTAGGATCAGCAGTTTTTACACCTATACCCTTGCCTAATTTACCTTTATGTCCATCATAAAAAGCCGAAAGATTAGCAGCATATTCTTCTGGAGATTGTTGCGCAAGAGGCCCCTTCCACCACTTATCTCTTTCATTATCACATTCAATATAATTAACCAGCGCAAGTCCTGTTTTTGAAGTATTAGGGATGTCATCACGCCAACGCGAAGATTGGTCGATCAGCAATAAACTTTTATCAACGTTTTTATTTGAACCATAGCGAGCTGCAAGGTGAAAACCGGCTCTTGCCTGTTTAATATAGCTGGCTGGATCATTCCGATCTAAACCATATGGTGCGGGGACGTTTTCTGCATCTCTCTTATCTGCCGGATAGGTATTGAGTAACCAACCTGGGCAGCTTTTAATATCAATCAGAACAAATTTGTTTGCAGACTTCATTCGTTCGTAAATTTTGTCATAATCCCAATCTCCGTAATGAGAAGGACTAAACGTAAATGCACCATCCTTATTTTCTATCCGCTCCCAGTCCAAGTAATGCCTAACGCCAGAAAATATTTGAATGGTTTTAAATTTCGATTCATCTACATTGCCCCGGTTGGCATCTATCGTGAAATCCCACTCAAAGGCATTTACGCCCAAAAAATTTTTAAATGCAACATTTTCAGAAACCTGACTGCTATTCTCCGTTGGCGGATGCTCGACAGTATTACTTACTACTTTTCTGCAGTTAGAATTGAATAAAATTATAGCTAATGCAACGAAAATTTTAGAAAAACATGGGGATGATTTAAACATTACAACTGAATTTGATGATTTATGCTAAAATTATCAAAAATAATTGTAAAAAGATCGGCTTAACACAACTTTAACCTAAATGAAATGGCTAATTTCAAGCAAGATGGGCTAAACTCGACATAATGAAAATCGTTTGTTTGTTATCAAGTAAGAAAGTGAATTCGATTACATCATCTTTAATATTTTCAGTAATCCTTATTACACGACCGCTAGAATCATATTCATCAATGATTTCATCACCGACTTTAATTTTTTTTAAACGGGCCAATGGAGAGCTATATGTTACTTTTATCATGTTCAAATAGATAGTTAGTTAATTTCTAGCGTTGCACAACTTACGCCATAAATCGAACTATGGTTTTTTAACTATGCAAAAAAACACGAATTATTTAATATAGTTTTAACATTAAGTTGGATTACTTAAAACTAAGTACTTCAGATTCCCTAATTGTATGCATAATCGCGGAATTTGTTTAAAGCTTCAATTTTATTCTGAACGTGTAAACGTTTATAGATATTTTTACAGTGATTTTTAACTGTATTCGGGCTGATGAATAAAATTTCTGAAATCTCCTTATAGAGTAACCCTTTACTTAAAAAAGACAACACTTCCAGTTCTCTTTCGCTTAAGCCTAAATCTACTTTTTTCTTCACAGAACTCCCGCCGTGCATCAAGTTGATCACTTTACGGGCGATGTAAGGACTCATAGGCGAGCCTCCATGGTAGAGTTCAATGAGCGCATCATGTATTTCTTCGGATGTAGCACCTTTGATGATGTAACCTGAAGCACCGGCCTGTAAGGCGCTAAATATCTTCTCATCGTTTTGAAAGCCTGTACACATTAAAAACAAGGTATTGCTGAGATCATTTTTACTCATTTTAACCAAATCAATACCAGACATACTGGAAAGCCTGATATCCACAATAGCAATATCTGGCGATTCAATCGGCAATTTCTGTAACGCCTCTTCTGCAGAGGAATATACACCCTTAATTTTAAAAGAATTATTGGTCGAAATAGTGTTTACCAAACTATTTCGGTAATGAACGTGGTCTTCAATGATGGATACTGAAATCATAATATTTGAATTAAAAGATTAATGATATATTTGCCAGCACCATATTTTATAACGACACGTCAACATAGCATGAAATACATGCATATGATATTATTTTGTAGAATTAGGGAGACAACTATATCCTGTTATTAACCGGACAGTGCAAATATAACTTGTCATTTTAATTTACATGTGTCCTATGATATAGATGACCAACCCTTAACCTAAACTACTTAAAACATAACATATACACCTACTTAATGTAGATAACTTATAATACATAATTAAACAAAAACATCCATATATAGTATAATTAATTATACACACATATAATTAATGAATTAGCTAAATCAAACTTCCGAGCATGAACACCATATTTTCAAGCATCTATCTTTCTGATAAAATTGCAGACTTTACACTACTGTTTTTAATCATTTTATGCTTCCTTTTATGCTTGTTTTTTATCAGATATTATAGAATGGCTAAATCGTTAAAATATCAAAATGAACGAAGAGCACGCTTACTCCAAGAAGAAAGAGAGCGGATAAGCGGAGAAATACATGATGAGATTGGCTCTGGATTGACTGCGCTGAAGCTATACGCAGAACATTCCAGCAAATCCAAACCTGAAATTGCAGAGTTAAAGGAGATGGAGCGAATGGCAAGGGATATTACCGTAAAAATTAAAGAAATTATATGGTCATCTAATGCGGAAAGCGATTATTTAGAAAGTTTAATTTACTTCATAGAAGAGCAGCTCAGGAAATTTTTTGACCACTCACACATTGAATTCAGATCTGTACTTCCTGAAGTTATCCCAAATCTGCAACTTGAAAGCAGAAGTAAGCGTGATTGTTACCTGATTACAAAAGAAATTGCACATAACATCATCAAACACGCTCATGCAAGTGAGGCAAATCTATTAATAGAAATTGAAAGAGAGCAGCTCATTATCTCTATTAAAGATAATGGCGTAGGGTTCGATCCCTTAAAAAAAGGATCTGATGGAATGGGTATGACAAATATTAAAGAAAGGGCTGAAAGATTACAGGCCGGTCTAATTATTGAGAATTACAAAGGCACGAGGGTGAGAATAAATATTCCTATGAAATCTAATCTGAGCCATTAAAAACAGACATAGTTGCGGAATTAATTAATATACCGGGTATTATCATTAATAGATACACCACACTCTATCCAGAGCGTGGTGATCTTTAAATCGTCCTTGATTTATATGAAGATCACAAAGGTATCTGATGGGGCAAATGCTCGAAATAGCCCTTTATGGTCATTCTCTATTGTGCGAATATTTTCTGTTAAATGTATTTGATGGGATTAAACCATAATGCACCTTTTATTTATTGATATTAAGTTCAGACGGAATAATACTATTATTAATCACCCTAACCACTTTCCACAATCTTCTACCTGTAACATCCTGCACTCCCTCCAACCGAACAACATAATGTTTATTGTCATAGTCAGTAGAAACTTCTATGAAATCTTTATTAATATCTAAATATTTAAGTGTAGGTCGAAACCTTTTTAGTATGATCTTCTTGAAGATGTCAAATTCAGTGGTGCGCAACGTTAATAAATGAAAATAGATAAATAATATTTAATGTCACTAACAATATGTCTCAGCGATATTTTATATGAAAATAATATATAAAACTTTGCCAGAGAACAAATTAGCTATTCTTGAAATAAGGATGACAATAATCTTTTTGAAAGATTTTACAGGACAACATTATTAGTATCGAGTTGTTTTATCTTTTTTATCAAAGCTAATAAATTTAATATTAAAGCGAAATAGTGAATTTCTTCAATACTTCGAATCCACTCTGAAAACCAGTATCTTAGAATAAAAATACAAACCTATCGAATGAATAACCACAGAATTCGAAGCATTGATATTGTTCGGGGACTAGTGATGATTATCATGCCGCTGGACCACGTCAGAGACCTAATCCAGGTGGATTCCCTCACGCAAAGTCCAACTAATTTAGCAACCACCACCACGCTGCTTTTTTTTACCAGATGGATAACGCATCTCTGCGCCCCTGTCTTTGTCTTTCTCGCTGGCACATCTGCCTATAGAGTGCTCGCCAAAAATCAAAACGTTCCATTCCTGAGAAGATTTTTGATCACTAGAGGATTGTGTTTAATTGCAATAGAATTTCTGGTGGTAAACACCATTTTATATTTTGACCCGGGTTTTCACACGCTTTTATTCGAGGTAATTGGCACTATCGGAGTGGGTTTTGTACTGCTATCCTTTTTATTAAATATCCCGGTTAAATATCTTGGCATCCTGGCGCTCCTTATCATCTTTTTCAATGGATTATTTATTCAAATTCCTTTCAATGAAGGATCCCTGTGGCAACAAATCCTCTCGCCCCTTTTCCAGGTATCGGCCTTTCCAGTGTTTGCTAACCATGTGCTGATTATCGCCTATCCAATCATCCCCTGGTTTGCAATTATGCTTCTGGGTTTTTCAGCAGGCAGATTCTTCGATTTCGCCCCAGGATTACGGAACCGGACGTTTGTATGTACCGGGATTCTTATGTTACTTGTCTTTCTCATCCTGCGTTTTACAGGATTATACGGCGAATCTAATCCATGGACCAACCAATCCAGTTTTAATTTAAGCCTTTTATCTTTTTTAAATATTAGTAAGTACCCTCCATCGTTATTATTCACGCTGGTAACGCTCGGTATCATGCTAATCCTGCTGGCGTATACCGATCGAAAAAAAGACAGCCAGCTTTCAAAAATATTAACGGTTTATGGTAAAGCACCTTTGTTTTATTTTATCGTTCATTTTTTCATTATTCACGTCATTCTGATCATCGTACTGCTTTTACAGGGCTATAGATGGTCGAGCCTTGAGTTCAGTTCAGGCACTTTTGGAAGACCTAAATCACTTGAAAGCGGACTTCCGCTGGGCTATATCTTCCCGATATGGATCGGGGTTGTATGGGCATTATATAAACCTTGTAAATGGTTTGCCGAATTAAAGCATAAAAGCAACGCTGCCTGGATAAAATATCTTTGAAAAAACTAATACTGTATCTAATTAGCACCTGCACATAAGCTTAATTATTTTTCTAAGTCAATGAGATTGTTCAATTACCGACAATATATTTCCGTCAGGGTCCTTGAACCAGGCAATATTTGGCCCATTGTTAGTCCGACTGATTCCCTTTTCGTCTGTTTTCAATTGCTCCCAATCATATTGCTCTAAAATAATGCCCCTTTCTATAAGTAAACTAACCGTTTCATCTATATTCTCGACAGGAAAGTTGAGCACCGTAAAAGCGGCAGGTTGATGGTCAGCTTTTGGATAAATTAATACATTACTTGAGCCGGGAATCTTAATTTCAATAAGGCCCATTGGGTTATCGATTACATCGAGACCTAAAACACTCTGGTAGAATTCTTTTGCTTTTGTAATATCCCTGACTGCAAAAGAGCTAAATGCTTTTGATGACTTTAACATATATAATTGATTAAGATTTCCAGATGCCAAGTAAGCGGCGAAGCAAAATAATTTCTGCAGTGTGGTAAGCATTGTGATCTGCAATCTGAAGCGCTTCAGAAAGAATACTTTGCCCGGTTCCATGCGGAATTTTAAGCCATAAATCTTCAGATTGTAGCAGGTCAATGAAGCTTTCTAAATCCTGCCTGATTTGATTCTTGCAGTCTTCCCATTGTTTCTCATCTTTTGGTTCCGTTTCTTTTGGCCAATATCCCTCCGGCCATTTTGGTGAAACGTGTTGAGTATCTCTGCTAAATTCGAGCATATCCCATTGCGCAATACGGATATGATCTACGAGTTGCCAGATGCTGTAAGGTAAGCCGTATGGCCTTTCACCCAGCTTTTCGAAGGGTATATCTTTTGTTGCATCTGCTAATCCTACATGTGCAGTGCCTCCATTTAATAACTTGATGAGCGATTGAATTAATATTGCTTTTGTATCCATTGCTTATAATTAAACATTAATATAACAATCCTTAACGATTTGGGTTTTCGGTAATCGAGTATCAAAAATTTAATTATTTTTGGTCATGAACTTTTCCGAGCAGTTTCCTATCCTTAAAGAATACACGTATTTAAACACCGCCAATTCCGGCTTATTAGCCGTTAATGTTGCGAACTGGCGCCGCAATCATGACGTCAATTTTATTCAGGGAGGAAGTGAATTCAGGGCGAATAGTCATCATGTATTTGAGGCATTGCGTGGTAATTTCTCTGAAAGTTTTGGTGTGAAGAATTCGAATGTATTTTTAAGCCCAAATTTCTCTACCGGTTTCCATTCGGTGCTGAATGGTTTAAGTAAAAACCATCGCGTGTTATTACTTGCAGATGAATATCCTTCGTTGAGCTATCCGGTTAAAAGCTTTGGTTTTGATTATCTGGAAGTAGCAATTGATCAGGATTTCGAATACAATATTATCAAATCAATTGAGGAGTTTAAACCAACCATTTTTGCCTTTAGCTTCGTTCAATATATCAGCGGACTTCAAATGCAAAGTAATTTCATCAAAGAACTTCGATCCACTTATCCGGAATTAATTCTAATTGCTGACGGAACACAGTTTTTAGGAACCAGTCGTTTCAGCTTTATCGATTCGGGACTTGATGCTTTAATCGGAAGTGGTTATAAGTGGCTTTTGGGTGGTTATGGAAATGGCTACATTTTTCTTTCAGACAGGATCAAAGAAAAACTTTACCAGAACCGCCAATCCGCTCTCCTGCCTAATGCTCCATTTTTGAGCGGGCGTGATCATCTCTCGCTAAACCTGGAACCAGGACATTTAGATTCGATGAATTTTGGAACATTGAATCAAGGTCTTCTTTATTTAAAAGGAATAGGGTTTGATAAGATTGAGCAAGATGTTAAGCATCTTTCCAGCCTCGCAAGAACTGAATTAGCGAAAAAAGGCTTTATCCCGGAGTGGATGAATGAGCGAATAGAGCAGTCTCCTATTATAAGTTTACCGCTAAACCAAGACCAGGTAAATCAGTTAAATGGTGCGAAAATTCTGGCCTCACCAAGAGGCACAGGAACCAGAATATCTTTCCACCTTTATAACAATGAAAACGATCTGGACCGTTTGCTCGCTGTTTTAGCTTAGCTCACTTTCCACAAGGCATCTACGAAATAATTATGCTGATCTGCAAAGTACCGGAGTACCTGGAAACCGGAGTCATGGGCAAGGTCTTCTATCTGTTTTTTAGAATACTTCTGCGAAATTTCCATCAGGATGTATTCATCTTTTTTAAATTCAAATGCTTCATCTGCGATATTGACGATTTGGTCTTTTAAGCTGATCAGATAGCTTTTGCATGCTCCGTTTTCCGGGTTGTAGCTAGCATAATGCTCAAAATTTTGCAGATGAAAGTCTGCCCCTAATTCGCGGTTAATCCTGCTAAGCAAATTTAAATTGAATGCACTGGTGATTCCGCCCTGGTCGTTATAGGCATCGAGAATTTTCTTCGGATTCTTTTTCAGGTCAAAACCAATAATTAAAAGATCATCTGGAGAAAGCTGCAATCTTAAACGCCTGCAAAACTCCTGCGCTTCTTCCAGGTTCATGTTACCAATATTTGCGCCCATAAACAGCACCACTTTTCTCCTGTCGGATATTCGGGATGCTTTTTCCAGCATATCAAAATAATCGCCGTTTAAACCCTCAAAATTTAGCATTGGTAATTTGGCAGGTAAACTTGACTGCAAATCGGAGATTACATGCTCAGAAATATCAATGGGAAAATATTTAAAGTCAGTCCCTTTAGTAATCAAAGCCTGTAATAGATGTATAGATTTAGTCGCATCACCTGCCCCAAGTTCAATCAGATCAAAACCACTTCCATCAACACCAATTGTTTCAGCAAGTACAGCAGCTTGATATTTCATAATCTCCATCTCCGCATCAGTCAAATAATATTCTTCCATATTCATGATTTGCTGAAAAATCTGATCGCCTTTTTCATCATAAAAATATTTGGAATACATTTGTTTAGGCTCCATGCTTAAACCTTGCAGTGTTTCTTTTAAAAACTGCTTATTCTTAACCACTACTTTTTCAGTCGAAATCATTTTTAAATTTATTTAGCTAACCGGATACCTGTATACTGCCATCTTAAATGAGGGTGAAAGAAATTCCTATAAGTGATTCGCTCATGATCCAGAGGAGTTGCGACCGAAGCACCACGCAATACTTTCTGATTGACCATGAATTTACCATTATATTCTCCAATCGCCCCCGGTGCTTTATTAAAGCCAGGGTAAGGCAAATAGGCACTTTCTGTCCACTCCCATCTTTCCCCCCAGTTGAAATGCCTGGCGGCAATTTCCCATTCAAACTCCGTAGGGAGACGCATGCCCTTCCAGCTTGCATAGGCATAAGCTTCATAATAACTCACATGACTTACGGGGTGATCCGGATTAATCTCTTTTAAACCTTCCAGCGTGTAGTTCATCCATTTGTTATCCACCTGGTGCCAATACATGGGGGAAGTAACCGCATTCGCATTTACCCAATCCCAGCCTTCGGAATGCCAGTAGGTGAAATTTTGATAACCACCAGCCTGGATAAATTCCGTAAACTCCTCATTACTTACCAGCATATTGCTAATAGAAAAATCGTTCAGGTAAACTTTGTGAACACCCAATTCATTATCAAAGCAGAATTCATCGCCCTGGTAACCGATTTCATAAAGATCACCTTTAATCTGGAGCATTTGCGGCTCAGTAGATTGATTACTTTTAATCTCTTCAAAATGCTCCTGGTAAACCGGAAATAAGGGATTGTTACCCAAAATAAATTTGATATCAGTTTGTAATAGTTCCTGATGCTGCTGCTCGTGATTGAATCCCAGCATCAATAATTCATAAACTTTATGGTTTACTTCCTGAGATAATAGCTCAACCATGGCTTCATCTACATATTTCCTGTATTGATAAATTTGCGATACACTGGGTCTGCTTAGATTTCCCCTGTCAGTACGAATAACACGTTTTCCTACCGATTCATAATAACTATTAAATACGAAATTGAAACTTTCATCGAAAAGCTCATAATTCGCAGCGTACGGAACTAATATAAATGTTTCAAAAAACCAGGTAGTGTGGCCAAGGTGCCATTTTGGGGGGCTAACATCAACAACGGGCTGAACAACATAATCTTCAGTTTGCAAAGGTTCACAAAGCAATTCAGAGTATCGGCGGACACTCAGGTATTTCGGGACAAGATTCATTAATTGTTAAGTTGTTGCTTTAGGGCTGTTATGGTATTAACATTTAGTTCAGCCGATTGTTTTTCCCTCATCATCAAAGCATAGGAATTATTAAATCCGATTGGCTTTAGCCATTTGATCTGATACTGACTTAAAAAAGCCCTGCTGACATAGTGGTATGTGGCTTCTTTATCTTTGATAACACTCCTGATGGTTTTTGCATCGGGTTTTAATATAGCGAGTAAGCCTGTACCAGTGTATTCAGGATAAAAATCAATCTGATTGTTTTTTAAAGCATCGAAACAAATCTTTGTACCGCCAAGGCCTGTTTTCGTCTCAACCTGATAAGCTGTATAACCCTTAATCAGCATGGCATACATTTCTGCAAGAATATACTGCTCGCCAAAAATTTTAGACCCGATTCTCACCGTTTCTCCCTTACCATTCAAACTTTCTCTAAACAAACCATTTGCAATGAGAAAATCACGGGCAACTTTGGAAGGACTTTGATGAAGAAAATCTGTTTTATAATTCATATCCGTCATAACGGAATCGTTAATTTTACCGGACAATAAGTTTAGGGTTTCCTCAAGTTTAGGAAACTTTTTAAGGGAAGATTGTAACACAACAGGCGCTGCATAGTAAGGTGGAAAAATTCCCTTATCATCTTTTAAAATCTTTAAACCATAAGCCTTTAATCTGCCATCCGTTGAATACCCGCTAATAACATCAATTTCTTTTGCAAAAGCAGCTTTATACATTACCGCATCGCTGATGACTACCGTTGGAATTTTTAATCCATACACTGCTTTAAGCCCTAAATCTCCGTCCTGCCTGCCCATAAATTCTGGTGTAAATCCTGCTTTGAGTCCAGCTTGTTTTTTACCGGGAAAGATAAGCGTTACGGCAATCAGCAAAATAACTATTGGAAGAACGATTAAGATTCTCCTGAGCTTTTTAAAATCCAGTTTCTGAATTAAAGCCAGCAATGCATCCAAAATAATCGCCAGCATCGCAGCCGGAATTGCTCCTGCTAAGATCATATTGGTATTATTGAGTGAAATGCCACCAAAAATAAACTCTCCCAAGCCACCAGCAGCAATATAGGAAGCCAGGGTTGCTACGCCAACGTTTATGACAGTCGCTGTTCTGATCCCAGCCAGGATCACCGGCATGGCCAGCGGAATTTCAATTTTCATGAGCATTTGCATTTCTTTCATCCCCAGGGCTTTAGCAGCCTCAGTGATATGCTGATCAATTCCAATAATCCCGGTGTAAGTATTTCTGATGATGGGCAAAAGTGCATAAATCAACAGTGCTACAATAGCGGGTTTTGCGCCAATTCCTAAAACGGGAATCATAAATCCGAGTAAGGCGATACTGGGTATAGTTTGTAAAATACCTGCAAATGCAAGAACCGGACCTGAAAAACGGGCTCTTCTGGCAATGAGCACGCCAATGGGTAAACCCACCAAAATGGCGAGCAGCAGGGAAATAAATGTAAGCCCTAAATGCTGTAGCGTTTGGTGTAGCAGTTTATCAGATTCCATCGACATGAACTGCCATAGCGATTGTTGCTCAGTCATGGTTGTGGGATTGATAAAGATTTAAAGCGCCCATTAATTCTTGCAGTCCGAGGCTTTTTAATTCGCCGGAAGGACTTTTAAAATGCAGTACTTCGTGAAAACGGAATTGCTCCATTGCATCCCATATACTGCATGTAGTGGATAAGTTATGATCTTCGCTACCTGCATGAAGCGGCAAATTAGAGAGTTTTAACCAAAGGTCTTCTACCCTGATCTGCTTCAATGTTAAAGCCAGGTGCTGACCTGCTAAAAAGTCTTTTGCAAATTCATTGGCAGGATTTAAAAGCAATTCTTTTGGTGTGCCAATCTGCATTATTTTACCTTTATCCATTAAGCAAATTCGATCCGCGAGTTCAAAAGCTTCGATCACGTCATGCGTAACCATAACAATCGTTTTCTTTTTAAGCTCATCAAGATGCTTAAATTCTTGTTGTATGCTGGTTCTGGTTACATTATCAAGGGCACCAAAAGGTTCATCCATTAACAGAATTTCAGGGTCAGCAGCCAACGCTCTGGCCAAACCAATGCGCTGCTGCTGCCCTCCACTAAGTTCCCGGGGAAATTGGTGGAGAATACTTTCTTGTAAATGAAGTTTCTGCATCAGTTCCAGAATCCGTGCTGTAGTTTTCTTTTTATCCCACTTTAATAACCGGGGAACTACAGCTATATTCTCTTCAATAGTATAGTGTGGAAAAAGACCGATATTTTGCATAACATATCCAATCTTTCTTCTCCACTGATCTGCATTCTGATTGTTAATTTCCTTCCCCTTGATTAAAACTTTACCCTGGTCTGGTGAAATTAAATGATTGATCATTTTAAGCGTGGTTGTTTTGCCACAACCGCTTGTACCCAGCAGCACCAAAGTCTCACCACTTTCTACTTTGAAAGAAACCTCATTTACCGCTGCACGGTTACCATATCTTTTAAAAAGGCTAATCAGTTCAATCATTTTAATCCTCTATTTTCATAAAAAGATTGTTAAGCGATTCGGTGTATGTAGGGTGTGCAAAAACAAAATAGCGGATTTGTTCGTAAGTAATTCCTCCTTCCATAGCCATTTGCAAAACAGACATCACTTCTCCTCCTTCCGAGGCTAGTATGGCAGCTCCCAGAATCTTTTTGCTTCTCGGATCAACTATGGCTTTCATCAGTCCTAGTGTTTCTCCGGTTTCAATTCCCCTGGCAACCGAAGACATTGGCAAAACAGCAATCTTATACTCTAGTTTCTGATGCCTGGCTTCAGTTTCACTCAGGCCAATTCTAGCCAATTGTGGATCAGTAAACATGCAATATGGTACATGACGGTTTTTAATATTATAATTTTGCTGCTCTATTAAATTTCGGTAAACAACGGTATAATCATTATATGCAATGTGAGTAAATGCCGGACCGCCTTTCACGTCTCCCAAAGCATAAATACCCTTAATGTTGGTTTCCAGCTTTTCATCAACTACTATATAACCCTTTTCATCAGCAACAATACCACTCGACTGTAAATTAAGTCTTTGCGTCTGGGGAGATCTTCCAACAGCAATTAATACGTGACTTACTTTAAGATGCTTTTTTTCTTTATTTACATCAATTTCAACATCAATTTCATTTTTCCTAGCTTCCTTAAAACCTTTAGCACTGGCATGTGTAATTATTTTTATGTCCTCTTGCTCTAGGATGTCTGTCATCGCCTTCGCAATATCCGGATCTTCCCTGGAAATAATAGATTCTGACTGTTCAAGAATGGTTACTTTAGCGCCAAAGCGGCTAAACATCTGACCAAATTCCAGTCCGATGTAATTGCCACCGATGACTAATAAATGCTCAGGAACTTCTTCCAACTCCAGGATACTTGTTGAAGTTAAAAAACTGATGTCTTGCAAACCTTCAATCTCAGGAATTATGGTCTGCGCACCGGTATTAACAAATATCCATTCAGCAGTTAGCGTTTCTTCCCCACCTTCAGTAAGCGCAATGGTAAGCTGTTTTTCACCGGTAAATCTTGCCTCACCCATATATAGGGTAAGTCCCTGTGTTTCATCAATGCCATTTATAGCAGAATTCCTGAATTGCTCTACAATCTTATCCTTACGTGTTTTGATTGTATGCATATTTACATTCACGGAATCTACCTCAACACCTAAATTTTTAGACATCTTAGCCTGAAATGCTCTTTTTGCTGATGCAATCATAGCTTTTGTGGGTGTACAACCATCATTAATACAGGTTCCACCTACCACACGTTTTTCAATCAGCGCTGTTTTTTTGCCTGCTGCCGCTAGCTTTTTCGCTAATGGCACACCAGCCTGACCAGCACCAATAATAATTGCATCAAAATGTTTCATACCTATTGTTTTAACTTATTGATGAACAAGTAGCAGGAAATAATGTTCGAAAAACTCTACTCCTATTGTTCGTAATATTATATATCACACCCCAAACGGCATATATTTCTCATGAAACAAAACAGTAGCTAAGGATGGTGAATGATACTTTATAGAATTAAACTTAGCAAAAAAAGTAATGTAACTGCTGCAAGTGTGTTTAAAAAATTAACCATATCATTTTTAATTATGCCCTTACGTTCGAATAACGCACCTAAGATCGAATCGGTGAGGTTGCCTGCTGTACCAGCAAGAACAATCATTAAAAAGATGCTATTCCAGCCATATGATAAGGCATAAATCGAAGCTATTACGCTGCTCCCTAAAACACCGAAAAAAGTTCCCTCTATACTTACTACACCATCTAAACCTTTAAGATCCGTTTTAAAGTTTAATATATTAAAAAACCGCTTTCCATAAATAACACCTAATTCTGATGACAGGGTATCTGCAGTTGCAGAAGCGAAAGCCGCAGCTATCGCAGTGATTAATAGAGCTCGTTGATGCGGAAAGATAATTATACCTACAGCCATTATCCCAGCTATCCCTGCATTGGCTAAAACCTGGGTTGCACTTCGCCCATGCTTATTTTCTTCATCAGATGAAAAATTTTGTTTTAAAGACCGATTCCACGACGTTGCAGCTGAGCCTAGGCAAAAAAAAGCTGTCATCATAGCAAGGCCGGCATATCCTGAAGCAATAAAGATTAAGATTGCTAAAATTGCTCCTACCGAAGCACCAGCAATGGTTAATTTTTTAGCGGATATACTGTATACCATCCCAATACAGATGATTATTACTAATGGAACCCAATTGCCAAACATGAAACAAAGGTATCAAATAAGATTAAATCAGCTTTGAATCGCACATGATGAATATACTCTCATTTAGCAGTATTCAGAAAAAAATCCTTACATGCTTTTGATCGATTTATTCTTATTTTTAAGTCCGCTTTTAACAATAAAAATCATGATGATGGCCATCATAATATAACAGGCATAAACAATGGATTTGTTATCAGGCTGCACTTTATTGGAAACTGAAATTGCAAATAATGCCCATATTCCTACTGTTGCAAACTCCCGCAAGTTTCTCACGTTGATCATTATAATATTAATGATACCTGCTGCCACAATCATAATTATTGCCCAATTAACATTCGAAATCCCCAGTCCGTCCCACCCAATTTTAGTTAAATAGGCTGAAACGTTTGCAATGAGGGCTACGCTAATCCATCCCGTATATATCGCGAATGGCCAGAATACAAACAAATAATGTTTTAACGGATGCGCATCCAGCTCCATACGGGTTTTAATTATTATTTTAATCAAAGAAAGCAGGATGCCTATCATTAATAGAACAGAAAGCAGGATATAATCTGATAGCCAGCTTACTACCCATAGCGAATTCGCCATACAGGAAATAAAAAACCACCATCCAATTTTCGATATAATTTCTTTTTTAAAAGTTTCAGCCTTTGCGTTTAAGCCAGTATAGAGTACGAAACCTAACAGTCCTAAATAAATAAATCCCCAGATAGAAAAAGCAAATCCGGCAGGAGTAAAATAATTAAAATAACGATCAGAGATTGTTTTCATGGTATTGCCATTGAACATACCTGCGTTGGAAACATAATTAATTACGATCATCACGACCAAAGCCAAAGCATTAGCAAAGGGAATAATCTTTTTCATAGTTAAATTCATTTAGGTTATTGGCGTCCCTGGTTTAAACCGATTGAATGCTGCATACGAAACAATGCCAGACCGTACTTGTTTGATTCATGCAAAATGATTTAGTGCGCTAATTTTCTAGCCCGACTTTTAAACGAATTCCATTTCAGAATAATTGAAACCTTAACGGATCAGGCATTGTTAGCTTTTACACCAAAACTTTATAAAAATGGATAACGAAAAAAACAACAATCAGTCTGCTGAACATGCAAATGGATTAAAGGGAGATAATACGATTAAAAACCCAGATGATTGGACCACAGGCGATGAGCCAATGACTGGTGCGCAGAGTTCGTATTTAAAAACGCTTTCTGATGAGGCAGGAGAAGCGTTTAACGAAGGGTTAAGTAAGTCTGAGGCATCAAAAAGGATTGATGAACTGCAACATAAAACCGGCCGAGGACTTGAGAACGGATAGTGATAACGAGTACAATAACCATATTCAGAATAAAAAATTTATCTCGAATTGCTTTACTCTGAATATGGTTTAAGCCTTCAGGAAGAAATATCCAAAAATCAATAATTTGGTAACACCATCTTCAACTTAAACCTATACCTGCAGCGCAGTTTTGAAAAGTAAATTATTGCTTTTTATATTTTGAAAAGAAATCAGAATGATGAAGTTCAAGGTATGATTACGGTTGGAAGTTATCATTTCTTTACCTCAAAACATCAGATTGTTCTACGAGATAAAAAACAAAATATATCAGAAAAGGAAACTGAATTATTAATCCTGGTAAATCAGAATAACCATCGGATGGTAAGGAGAAAAGAGATCCTGGAAAAGCTATCACACGAAATGATAACTTTTTAGGCAGAAGTTTAGATATATTTAGGACCCGGCTGGGCAAATATTTAAAGAAAAACGACAGAATAAAATTTGATTCTATCCGTGGTGTAGGTTTCAAAGTCGAATATTCTGATCACTGATACCAAGTTAATTAATTATTGATTAAAATACATGAGCAAATTCATTTACTTCATATTAAATGTAGTTTGCAACCATTAAATCTTTAACGTTAAATACGTATTATTTTAAAAAACCGCATTTTATAGAACAAAAAGGGCATTTTCGCTGGAAGGAATGTTTAACTTTAGACATTTTATCAGATTAAGGAGCTTGTATAAGTGACTAAGACAAATGCTATGAAGAGTACTGATCATGAATATTTCGATCATAATCTACAGGAAAATAAGAAGCGGAAAGTATTTCTAGCTAAACTTACTGATCGGCTTCGTCCGCTCCGAAATTCAAAAATAATTCAACAAACTGCAATGGAATTATTAGCTGAAGAGCTGGGGTTACAACGAGCAGTTTATTTTGAAGTATTACCTGATGGAAACACCCTTGAGCTCAAGGCTGCGTACCAGAAAGACGTATCGCCCTTGCCAAAACACCTGCAATTCTCGGATTTTTCAAACCATTTAGCTACAGATTTTTTGAACGGAAAAACATTTGTATTAAATGATAGCAGAAATGAAGCGCAATCTGTCACTTATCAAAAGATTGAAGTAGGCTCCGGGATTGCGGTTCCGCTTGTAAAAAACGGTGAATTTATTGCCCTTGCGGCCATCAGCGCAATTTTGCCCCGTAATTGGACAGCAACTGAACTCTATTTGATAGAAGAATTAGCCGAACGAACCTGGACCGCCGCATCGCAGCAGATCAGATAGCCATTACCGTTACTGATGATGGAATAGGAATTCCGCCCGCTAAAGCTCAAAAGAAGGGAATTGGACTAGCATCAATCCATAGCAAAATCAAACTCCTGAATGGAAAAATTATGATTGATTCCGATCGGGACAAAGGAACAACTGTCCGCATTAGCATTCCCCAACCTGAACAATTATGAAGGTGCTAACCTCAACGGCAATGGTTGATAAAGCCTGTATTTAATTGGCAAGAATTTCACTTTGGAAGTGGCAAAGCAAATATAAACGCTCAACGGGCTTTTGAGGAGACAAATCAATTCACATGCTTCATTTATCCTATCAAAACTTTAAATAACACTAACTTATCATTGAAGCATCTGCTAGTGTGAAAAAATTTCATACTCAGCCTGAAAAAATTTCAGAAACATGAAATAATTTCAGCTTTTGAAAAGTGGATACTGCCCGTTTTTAGCGCTGGCATAGCTGTTGTTATATTTTTATCGCCCATTTGGAGCAAGAAATTAAATTAATTATTAGTCCATTTATTTAACATTAAAAGTAAAAACTATGACATTGGTTAAATTTAATCCAGAAAAAAAGAACAATGTTTTATTGCCAGGCTTTAATGACATTTTCGACTCAGTTATCAGTGACACTTTTTTTTCAGACCGTAAAATAAGCAATGTACCTGCGGTGAACATCTCTGAAATGACAGATGCTTACTGCATCGATCTTGCTGCACCCGGACTCAAGAAAGAGCATTTTAAAATAAATCTCGAGAAAGATATTCTCACAATATCCTGCGCAAATGAACAGGAAACTACCAGCGACGAACGAAGCTATAACCGTAAAGAATTTAGTTACCATGCATTCACCAGGGCATTTACGCTACCAGAAAGTGCAGATGCCGATCGGATAGAGGCCACTTATGCAGATGGTATTTTGAGTATCAAACTGCCTAAAAAAGAAGAGGCAAAAATTGTTTCTAAACAAATTGAAATTCAATAAATTATTAATGGCTGTTTGCTCAACTTTTAGGCAAACAGCCATTTTTATTATAAAATATCGGCAAACAATTTATTTAACGTAAGCACTGGCATTACAACAGTGGCTGTTCTGCTGTAACGGGCGATATTGATGCCGTAAAATCTGCCATCGCCATCAAAAACAGGAGATCCGCATTCATTACTTTTAATGGTTGCGTCTTGTATAAAGATACTTTCTAATCCATCTCTCCTTAAAGATTTACCACCTGAAAATTTATCCGCAGGGTGTTTTGAATTCGGCAATGCAATGGCCTCCAGTAAAATATTTTCAGTATGGGTCTGATTACCACTTTTCCAGCTTAGGGCAATGCTTTCATTCGGCCACACCTTTAACATTTCCGGTGCGAATTCTTTAGCATGATTGATTTGTTTACTATTAATTTGCAATAACTCATCTCCTACCCTGATCCCGGCACCACTTGCCGGGCTATTCGGCTTAATTAATGAAAACTGAGCAGGCTGAGAATTAAACATAACCATAGCGCCTAAGTATGCCTGACTGGTTATTTTGGGCAAACTAAGTTCCAAAGTACTCATTACACCGACAATGCTAGAATGGTTTGGCATGGAACTAAAAAGCAGCTTACCAATGGAAAACGGCGTAAGCATTGGGTCACTTAGATCAACACCTCCTTTCACGGGGTTAGCTAACTCCATTAATATCAAATCATTTGATACATCTCTCATGCAGATTTTTAAACCCGCTTCAGGATAAGCAACTATTGAAGGATTTTCGCCAACTTCGGTGTTTTTACTAATCAAAAACTGTTTATTTATCCCCTTTATTTTCTTATTGATTAGCGTAGCCAGAATTTGCTGTATTCTTCCACCTTGTGAGCTGGAAATAACAAAACATGAATTTTTATTTTTCTCAATAGGTTGTAGCTGATGAGTTAAGATTAATTTTTCGGTATTCTTCGCTGGCAAGATTACAGACGAGGAATCGCTATCGGGAAATGAAGTATAGGTTTTCTCCTGCATCAGGGCGTTCCAATACTTGCGGTATAGATTTACCGGAATTTCAAAATTCTGATCTTCGGGTACGTCGATAGCGCTATGAAGACCAATTACCCGACCTAAATAATCGAACAATGGTCCACCAGAATCTCCTGGTTCCATTTTGCAAGTTGACCTGATGAAGCCATAGTTATTTCGACCTTCTGCGATAATTCCGATTCTAACCGTAGGCTTCTCCAAATTTAAACTTTCAGGATAAGCGATGCTTACACAAAATTCATTGGACTTTAGTCCGGCAGAATTCCCCATAGCCGCAAATGGCCATTTGCCTTTGTCGATAATTTTCATCATCCCAACATCTGGCATACCTGGCGTGCTGGGGTTATCTATACGGCCTAAGGCAACAGCAATACAATCTCTTCCGTCAGGAAAAAAAACTTTGTAATTTGTTCCCGGAATGGTGGTATGCGCAGCCGTTAGAATGTAGCCGTCAGCAGTAACCACTACTCCGCTAAATTGTGCGCTTGTTCGCTGATTCTGCTGAACATTAAAACCCCACATCCTTACACAGGCTGGATAGGCGTTTTGGATAGCCTGATCGATGACACGCTGTTGCTTTTCAATTAGTTTCCGTTGCGAAAAACTTTGCTGAGAAAAAAGCAGACCGATTAAAAGTAAAAAGATGGCACGAAGTTTCATATGTTGTAAATTAAAAAGCCGGCAAGATTAAATACATAACCATACCGGCTTCTAAAAGTGTAGAGAGGATATTTAAATCAAATTTTTAATATCGGATTACTTAAATGTTTCAGCAAGTTTCTTATTTAAGGGTTCTCCTCTTAAACCGTTGCCAATAATTTTACCATTTGCATCAACTAAAAAGCTTGCCGGTACTGCACGAACACCATACAGGCGACCAACTTCATTATTCCATCCTTTCAGGTCAGATACATGTGTCCACTCCAAATTATCCTTTTCGATGGCTTCCAGCCAGCGTTCTTTAACATTATCAAGTGAAACAGATAAAATCTCAAAACCCTTATCTTTATACATTTGATATTGCTTTACCAAATTTGGATTTTCTGCCCTGCAGGGACCACACCAGCTTGCCCAAAATTCTACCAATACTACTTTACCTTTAAAATCAGCGAGAGATACCAGCTTTCCGGCTGCATTAGCCTGAGAAAATAGCGGAGCTGGTTTACCCAGAGCGGTAACGGTATTGGCGGCAATACGCTGCGCCAATTCTTTTCCCATATCGGTTTCTCTTAATGGCTTTGGAAGGGCATTATAAAGCGGTTGAACTTTGGCAACATCAACCTTTGAACCTGCAGCTTCCGATAGTGCTACCAGTGCAAAATATGAATCCGGGTGATTTTTGGCGAAAAGGAATTGTTTATCGGTACGGTTCTGTATGTTTTGTCTGAAACGCAGATCGACTGCCTTTTGGTACGTAGAATCTTTTTTCTGCGCTTCCGTACCTCGGTTAAAATCAATGTTTACTGCCTTGGTTAATGCCATAATCGTTCCGCCAATTTCTTTATTGTAGGCTTCAGACTCATCATATACTTTCGATCCTTTAAATACGGCATTTTGCAAAGAATCATTAGAGGTAATCAAAACCTGCTCTTTACCAAAATAAAAGTAAATCACATCACCAGTGTATACAGCTTTTCCTTTTCCCTCACCAGTGTGATCAAGCGCCATGCGGGCATAGGCAATGGCTGATACGTTACCAGAAATTGTAAATTTACCATCCACAACGGCTACCGAATCTTCATGGCTTTTACCGTTATCCATATAATCGATATAAACCATAGCAGGTTTGTTTAAATTTCCAATTTTCCCGTTTAAAGAAAAATTTGGTGTTTGTGCCATTAAACCTAGTGGTAACAACATCGATAATAAGATTAATTTGATACTATTCATAATGTTTTATATTTTCATTAGTTTATATTGAACTGCTTTATTTTCTGATTACAATGTCTACCGGCTCACCTGGAATACCTGTGATGGTTTGTGTAATTACCCCATTTTTACCTACACTAACATCCAGAGAATAAACAGTACCAAGGGTACCTACTGTAAGCGTATTATCATCAGCACTGATTTTAAGCATAGATATTTTTTTACCACTAAAGTCTGCATCCAGCAGCCTTAAATCTTCATTTAATGGATTATAACGATAAATCTTATCGTTGAAAGTAAAATAGAATACATTCAATGAGTTACGCTGCCATTTGGTGTCTCCATTAATAAAAGCTGCACCTTTGAATAAGCGTTTGCTTTCTGCTTTGATTTTTCTGTTTACAGAGTCGAAGCTATAGCTAAAACCCAGCTCGTAAATATTTCCATCAGTAGCTTTAAAGAAGGCGTAGAAAGTTCCGCTTTGCCCGGTTTGCATAAATAACAAGTTATCCATGCCTATATTTTTCGGGTCGAAACTGGTACCAGCGGCGTCCACCAGATAATCTTTACCCAAATAAGTCCCATCGCCAGAAAAAGTTACAAAGCCTTTCGATTTTATATCGAAACCAAAGTAGAATCCGTTGGTTCTGGTAAAATATTTAGATAAGCTGTAATCACCGGCCTGTTCATTAGCAAACTTTCCATAATCTGGAGCAAAAGGTGCCGTGCTCACAACACCAACATATAATTTATTATTGACTACACCTGTTGGCACAGTACCCATATAAGCTTCTAACCGGCCGGTAGTGATTACTGATGGAGGGGTAAAAAACTGATCGTTAAAATAGGATTTACGCAAAAGCGTACTCGATTCCAATATCGGGCTTTTTTTTGCGGGGTCATTACAAAGCACCCAAAACTGCTGATTGGTTAATGGCTGATATGGCAAGGGATCTGAAAAATACAATTGAACCGGATTGGATGGCAAATCTTCATTGTGGAAAGACTTATAAATATCAGCCAATACCGTTTTGTTATCCGGTTTAACAAATGAAAGTTTGCCAACGCCGTTTTCTTGACTTAGCACAAATTTACCTATACTAAATTGGGTTGTACCTAAAACCTTAAATGGAATTACATACTTTAAACCATTTCTTTTATCAATAATAATCAGCTTTGCTGCACGCAAACCCGGACTAAGATTGTACACCATTTTCAATGGATAACCCGTGTAAACAGCTTCCCGCAGCTCCTCTGTAACCGTAATTCTCCATTCAAATGATAAATCCTTAAATGGATCTGCATCGGCCAGGGTAACCTGTGGTTTCAGTATTAGCGAATCGCCTAATAAGGCAGAAAATGTGGAGTCTTTAAAAGCACTTAAAGTAGGTTCTGAAGGTGGATGATAGTCGTAGTTACCTAAATCCTTTTTACAAGCTGTATATAAACTAACCAAAATGGCTAGTGCTAAAATTAATTTAAATTTCATGGCTGCTTTTGGTTAAATAATAATTTGATTGCCGTTCTCATCAACAAAGAAATAGCTGTTTACCAGCGCAAAATACTTCATCACAAAGCGTTTGGTTGGAGCAGATTCGCTGTAAAATTCGTATTCGTTGCTTCCATCAGTTTTTTTAACAAGAACATAACCTTTAGTGGGATTTTTAGCAATCCAGCCCGCCGGATCTTTTAGAAACACCCTGAAATTATCGATATAATAAAGCGTGCGGGGAATCTCCAGGTAAGCATTTGGCTTAGACATATCTACCAGATCAGTTGTGCCTGAGGTGATTAAAAACAATTGATGTTTAATCCGGCTATAAATGCCGAGCTGCGACTCCCAATATATCCACCAACTTGGTCTTTCCAGGCGATTAGAAAATATTACTTTTTTTGTACGTTGATACAAAGGCAATTCGGCAGAAAAATCACCACCGGTAGTTGTTCTGAAGCCTAATGTGACCGATTTTGTTGATAAGGCATTATCGATGTTTTTTAAAATAATGGGAATTTTAAATGTTCCCGAATCGGCAGGCAACGTGTAGCTGCTCTTTAAAGCTTCATAATGTACGCCGGCAATGGCTGTTGTTAATGAATCAACAATACTTAAAGTAAACTGTCTGCTTTTAGAAACCCGCTGACCCGTAACTATAATTGGTACCCAAATGGTATCCTGCACCAATGTTGGGTTGAAGGCAAACGAGTAACTGATTGTTGTGGTATCCTGGAAGCCATTTTCATCAAGATAATGCAAATACACATTATCGGTAGCCAAATAAGGCATTAATGCGTTTTTTTTACAAGCCAAAAAAACGATGCTTAATAGGAAAATATAAATGATATTTCTTTTCATGGTTAGGATGTATTTAATTTCTATACGCTTGTTCATTTATGGGCAGCGGGAATACAAATATTCGGTCTGATGGCGCATAGATGAATCCTGATGTAGTGATGATGCTTAAATTTAGGCGCTTATGCATGTAAAAATTCTGACTCTCACCATAAAATTCTTTACGGTATTCTCCTTCTAACAAGTTAATAAAATCAGTTTTTGAAACACTGGCATTTATTCCTGTGCCTATACCACGGTGCGTACGAACGGTATTAAAGTAATCAACGGCAGCAGTAGGATTTGTGTCAAAACTGGCTTCCGCAGCGATAAGATACATTTCTGTCAGGCGTAATGCAGGTGCCACCAAAGGATGTAGATTGGCAATTGGAGCGGCATTAACGGTATATTTTTGCAGAAAAAAACGATCGAAGGTATTGGCTTGCTTAACCGACCTAAACCATTGTCTGTACCGCCAGTCATCAGCCCCTACAGTTCCCAGATTGTAAATGGCATTGATTTGATCGGCTGTGGCAGAATAATCAGGATTATCACGCGAAAACAGACCAACCAACTGATCTTGAGATTCCTGGGAAAGCCGCCAGCCAAATAAAATTTCATTGTAAAATATTTTATCTCTTTTGGTGATGTCTGTATTAAAGAAATCTTCCCTAAGTGTCCATGGAAACTTTGCAGATTCTATCACCTCTTTAGCGCTGTTTAAGCTATTCACCACATCGCCTTTAAATAAATAGACCCGGGCCAATTCGCCGATAATGGCATAATAATTCAAACGATGTCGACGATTTTGCAAAAACAACGAACTGTTTTTTAGCTCAGTTGCTTTTTCAGCCGTTGGATAGCCAACTACATAACTTGCCGCGATAATGGGATCTTTACCTTTTAATAAAGCTTTCGATTCCTGCAAATCAGCAATTACTCGATCTGTTACTTCTGCAACTGTAGAGAATGGCGTAACCTGTGTACTGATCGTGGTAACATACGGTATTGCTTTAAACGCCTGATTATTTCTGTACGAAGTACCAAACATCCGCAACAGATCGAAGTGCATATAAGCCCTCAACGCTAATGCTTCGCCCTTAATAATCTCATAGTTGTCGTTTCTAAAAACATTTTTTTTGGAATCGATTACGCTAAGTATCTGGTTTACATTCCCTATTTGTTTATAAGCGTTGGTCCAGATGGTATTGATTTTTGACTGAAAACCAGGTAAAGTATAATCAAAACCTGCTACACGGAGATAATCTCCATCAGTAAACTGATAGTTTTGGGCCATAATATCGTGGTTGCTAAAACTCAGGTTACCACCATATAAGTTTACGCCGGCCAAACCAACATAGGCTCCATTTAATGCTTCTTTAAAACCTTCTTCTGTAGAAAAAAGTTCCTCTTTCGAGATTTCAGATTCAGGCTGAATATCTAAAAACTTTTTACAGGATGAAAAAGAAAGCAGCGTGAGTATGATTAATAAATATTTTTTCATTGTAGTGGGGTTAAAATGAAGCCAGTAAAGAAACAGTTAAACTTCTGGCGAAAGGATAATTGGTTCCTCTCTCCATTAAAATACTCGATGATCTGAAAACATCATTTAAAGTCATGGATGTACGCAAATTTTGTAAGCCTATTTTTTTGATCAGATCACGCTTAAACTCATATCCGATATAGATGCTTCGCAGCTCCAGAAGATTATCTTTTTCAATAAATCTGGATGAAACATTGGTCATGGATAAATCAGCAATATTTTTAAAAAAGGTCTGGTCGCCTGGTTTAATCCATCTTTGATTCAAAACACGGCTATCCACATTAAACCTTGGATCAGCATTCTCTACGCGGTCTACCAGTGTCTGATTATAAGCATATCCGCCAAAGCGAAAATAGAAGTTCAGGCTAAGCAAAAAGCTTTTGTATGTGATATTTGGATTAATATTTCCCTCAGCCTTTGGCGTACCATCTGCTACCGGCACAATGTCTTTCACATCCCAGTCATAGGTTATAGATCCGTTCTTTTTCACAAATAGCTCTTTACCGGTTTGCGGGTCGATACCTAACGATTTAACTGCATAAATCATGTTCATAGATTGCCCTTCATTATATCGAACCAATGGGATGGATTGCGCTTTTTTATCAGGATTTGTCTGGTACTCATCAATCTTTTGATTTAGGGTATTAAGTGAGTTCGAAAGGCTAACTAATTTGTTCTTTTGATGGATAATATTTCCTGTTACATTAATATTTAGATCCTTTGAGCGATAGGCATTTGTTGTGAGGTATAGTTCAAAACCGGTGTTAGACACATTACCCAGGTTTTCTTTATAAGTAGTAAAACCGGTTGAAGCAGGAATATCAATATCGGTAATTGTCCCCTTTGTTAATTTATAAAAATAACGGGGTGTGATGACTAAGCGATCCTGAAAAAGGCCTAAATCAACGCCGGCATCATAAGTATTGGTTTTTTGCCACTGCAGGTTGCTGTTTCCATATCCTAAAACCTGTGCGCCCAAACCAGTTGAGTACCAGTTTCCGGTATCATAACTGTATAGTGAGCGTGAAAGGTATGCCGGAAACTGAACAGATCCTACGGTACCGATACTACCTTTTAAACGCAGCTGACTAATAAACCCAAGATCTTCAATGAACGATTCCTTATGCATATTCCAACCTAAACCAGTAGAATAAAATGGCGCAAAGCGTTTATTGGCACCGAATGATGATGAACCTTCATACCTGAATGATGCATCTAACAGGTATTTGTTTTTATAAGAATAGTTACCGGAGAAAAATGCGCCAGCTAACCTTTTATCTATAACGCTTCCTCTTGGATGATCATTTTCTTTATAAATACGGGCAAACCCGATATTCGTAAAACGATCATTAGAAAAACCCTGGGCTTCAATCAGTTTGGTATCCGTACTGGCAGAAATGATATTTGTACCTAATACCAGGTTGAGGTATTGCTCTCCAATTTGCTTATTATAACCTAAAGTTGCCTTGCCATCCACAGTAAACTGGTCATCAGTGTATAAAGTATAACTTCCTTTGTTATTTAACCGGTCTGCTGTATAATCATAAAATAAATTACTATAAGGCGAAACGAATTTATCGTTAGTGCTTTGGTTTTTATTTAAGCTAATCTGACTTTTGAAATTTAAGCTGGGCGTAATTTTCCAGTCTACCGAAAAAGCATCAATAATCTCCAGCATAGATGTTTTATCAAAACTGGCCAGCGTGCCTTCAAAGAGCGGATTAAATACATAACGGGTTTGGAATTGCTTATCACCTCTGTCACGTGTATCAACTCTCCATGAAGATAATTCCTGAACGATATCGCCATTGGCATCTGTTTTAGGATAATAAGGGTTCATTCTTACATAGGTAGAAAAATCGCCGTAAGGAGAATTGTGACTGGTTACCTGTGTAACGGTCACTTCATTTTTAAATAGGAGTTTAGGGCTTGGATTATAGGTAAAATTCATGGCACCGCTGTAACGATTCCGGTCTGATTTAAGCATTACCCCTGGTGTAGTTTCGTAGCGCAGGTCTAATCCATATCTAAATTTCTGATCGCCACCCTGAATATAAACCGCATGTTTTTGGCGATAAGCGTTACGCAATGCCTGAGATAACCAATAAGTATCTACCCCACTGGCTACATTTTTTAAACGGTTAAAATATTCTGCATCCAGTTGATCGATAGTATAAGCCGCATCCCTGGCATCATATAAACCAGCTAGTTTTTCATAAGCCAGTTTATCTTTTGCATTAAGCACGTGATAATCGCTTAAATCTGGTGCATTTAAACTCATTTCATAATTATAGGAGAGCTGAAGTTTACCCGCTAACGGTGCTTTAGTGGTAATGACTATAACGCCATTGGCAGCCCTCGAACCATAAACAGCCGTAGCAGCAGCATCTTTTAATAAGGTTACAGATTCGATCCTGTTGATGTCCATATCAATTACCTTTTGAAGGGTTACTTCAAAGCCATCGAGCATAAATGCCGGAAGGTTGTAGTTACTGGATAGGTTATTACGGTCTAAAATATTATCGGTATCCTCTATAGATGGTAAAGCTGTTGCCCCTCTAACATTAATTTTAGGTAGAGCATTGGGATCTGAACCAAATAGATTGTTGTCTAGAACCTTAAATGACGGATCAAAAGTCTGAATGCTTTTTAGCAGATTCTGCGGATTATTCCGTCTCAAATCTTCGCCTTTCAGTGTTATTGCATTACCCGTATAGTTGTCTTTTTTAATGGTTTGATAACCGGTAACCACCACATCATTCATCTGCATCTGTTTAGAAGAAAGCTTGATGTTCAATTGCTTTCCATTGGTTACTTTAGTTTCAAATACTTCGTAGCCGACATAACTGAAAACCAACAGAGTTCCCTCTTCTATGCTTACCCTAAACTCTCCTTTATCATTAGTTACTCCAATACTAGCACCATTTTTAATAGAGATATTTACGCCGGGAATAGTTTCTCCGGTTGATTTATCGGTAACAACACCTTTAATTTCTATTTTGGCAGCTAATAAGCTTTGGGTCGCAGAGCTGATCTCTTTATTCCTGATCACGATGGTTTTATTCACCAAATCAAAGCTGAGATTCTGGTCTTTCAGTGATGCTTTCAATGCATCAGTTAGCGAGGCATTTTTGAGTTCAATATTGATATTCCCTCTACCTTGCAATACCTGCGCTTTGTAAAAGAAAAAATAACCTGTTTGCTTTTTGATTTCTTTGAAAACACTTTTAAGAGATGTATTTCTTTTCGAAATGGTTACCGTTTGAGTAAAGCCGGCTGCTGATATATGCAGCGATGCGACTAGTAGTAAAAATGTAGTCAATTTCATGACCAATAAAAGTTTTGTCCTTACGCTCCATGCTTCGCACACGGGGTTGTAAAGGGTAGTTAATTTCATACCTTTGTATTGAATGAGGTGAATAATAGCAGCTGGGTTCGAAGCGAGCTGCTTGTCCGAAATTTCTAACCGGAAGCGTGATAGCGCTTTCGGTTTTTTAAGGTAGGATAGACTAGATTTCAGGTAGTTTTTTCATCATGTTTGTTTAGTTTGGTTGTTGATTAATAGTTGAATTGATTTTAAGCACCAGGCTAATTTCCAGATATGGTTAGTACCTTTCCATTAACCTGAGTATGTATATGATTTAATTCTAAAATTTTAAACACTTCTTCTAAATTGCTGCTTCGCGGAATTTCACCATAGTAAGCCTCTGTATTAATTTTGCCCTGAAACACAACATCCAGATCATACCATCGGGAAATCTGCCGCATTACGGCTTTCAAATCTGCGCCATTAAAGGAAAAAACATTATTTTTCCAGGCAATTTCCTGCTCTACATCTACGTCAGGATTTAACTTAAAGGAGTTATCAATTGTACTCACCTGTTCCCCAGGATGCATCATTAACACATGTTCCTTATTTTTTAACCTGATAGATCCTTCTAACAATGTGGTTTTGGTCGCCCGTTCATCCTGATAAGCATTAATATTGAAATGAGTACCTAATACCTCTACACTTTGTGAAGCAGTATTTACTTTAAATGGTCGTTTGGCGTCTTTAGTCACTTCAAAATATGCTTCTCCATTTAGTTCCACAACCCGCTCATTTTTACTAAAAGCGTATGGATATTTCAATGTTGTTGCCGCATTCAGCCAGGCCCGGGTTCCATCTGGAAGGATCACCTGATATGATCCTCCTCTTGGTGTAGAGATAGTATTGGTCCCATTTGAATTTTCTCCCGCCTCCTGAATGGTGTACTCCAGCATCCCATTTTTGTTTTTACGAATAATTATTCCATTTTCATGTAGCTCTTCACCTGTCTTCACCTGGTCCAAATCAATCACCCGACCACTAGCAAGGGTTAAAATAGCCCTATTTCTACCTGGTAAAACATTTTTAAGTTGATGGGTGGATGCAATAAGTGGCCTAACATTTTGCTTGTTATAGAAATACAGCGATGCGCTTAAACAAAGAATAATACTGGCTGCTGCTGCTAACCTAAAACGAATTATCTTTTTATAGCTGCGCTGAACAGAGAGCTGGCTAAAAACCACTTTTTTGCTTTCCTCAATTTCGAATGGTGCAGGCATCTTTCCTGGTGAAGGAATTTGCAGATACCAGCTTTCAACAAGAGCTGATTCTTGCTCACTGCAATTTCCTAAGAGATATTTCTCCAGAAGCTTTTTCGCATCATTTTCCATTAAAAGTAATTTTGTTTGGCTGATTAATATAAATACGGCGAAGCCTATGCCTTGGGGGTATGCAAATTTTAATTTATTTTATTTTTTTTTAAAAAAAATTAAAAAGTAACCATAATCTGGCAAAGAAAATAAAATGGTAATGAATTATTGGTGCATTTTCAATAAAAAAGCAACATAAACAAATAAACCTAACCTGGTTTTTAGAATTCTTAATGCTTTTTTAACCTGGGTTTTGACCGTCAGCTCTGAAAGACCGAGTTCTGCTGCGATTTCTTTATGGCTTTTATTATGCTTTCTACTCAGAATAAAAATTTCCCTCATTTTTTCAGGAAGAGCATCAATTTCCTGCTCAATAAGCGCAGCCATTTGTTTTTCCCTTACCCGATAATCCGATAATACCTGATCACGATCGATAAAATCCTGAAGGGAATGAACATATTTATTTTCAACTTGCTGGTGCGCATAAATATCCAGAATACGATTTCGAATGGCGGTATAAAGAAATGCTGATAAATTTTTATCGGGCTGAACATGATTTCTTTTTTGCCAAAGGGATTCAAAAAGTTGCTGAACAACATCTTTTGCCTCTTCGTCGTCGTTAAGTCGTTTGCAAGCGTGGATAAATAATAAACCGTAAAATCGGTTGTAAATCTCAGTAAATGCCCGATCATCATTCTGCGTTAACAGAAAAGCCAGTTCACCATCAGAATAAGAACCATAAGCCTGCATACTGTAAACAAATATAGCTGAATAATGAAAGAAAATAATTTTATTATCAGCAAATGAGTGCAATAGAAATTATCCGATTGGTTTGACAACCATCTTCAATTTTCGTCCAGGTATGCTCTAATTAACAAATCAGAAGCAACCTATACTCGCCTTCCCGCTCCAGGGGTGCCCGGTGAATACATGGTAAAACCGTTTGCCCGGGGTAGTCAACGGCAAGCTTCCATAAGCTGCCAATTCCCAGATTGGTAAGCAGCGCATCAGGCTTAGCCTGATAATGAAGATCGAAGAAGTTTTCGGCTAAAAAGAGTTCAAAATCTTTTTCATCCCCCTCATATATGTCCAACAAGTGTTGCCTTATCTCAGGGATCTGAATCTTTTGCATTGCCAGATCATTGGGTATGATGTGACTTGATGAACCGTAATAGGTACACAAATATGTATCGGTACGTACAGGAGAACGATCTACGTGGAACGAATATACATCAGTAGAGATAAAGGATAATTCGTCATCCCGCTGATAGTTTTTAATCAGATTTAATGATGGAGATGCACCGTGATCTGTTAATAACTGTAAATCCTTTAGTATAGTTGTTCTGGCTAGCTTCCCGCTTTCGGATAATTTCAATTTCAACAAATCTTCTGAAAATACCTCAGTAACATCTTCTTTAAGACTAAGTTTTGATACAATCTCTTCGAAATTTCCAGATAAATTTCTCTGCCAGCAAAGTGCATTCACACGATCTTCAAAGCAGCCCTGGGATAGATCTTCAAAAGTGGAAACTACTTTAACCTGCTTATTGGAAAAAATATTTGTATTCATGTATTATCTCTTCAAAAGGCTGCAAAAATACGTAATGCATTTTATGAAATAACCAACTGCTCCTTTTGCTGTTTGATGTTGAGTTATAAAATATATCGGTAATGAAAAATCAAGACAATTATTGGTGATAAATAGCAGTATTTTTACGTGTTTTCTCTTACTTTAAAACGTTAAGGTTTAAATTATTAAAATCATGATAAAAATATTTCTTTATTGAAAATGAATTATTTATTATTGTATAATAAAACGTTTTATCAAATACTCAAACACCCCTTTCAAGATTTAAAATTTAAATTGAACTACCCTTCGATTTTTTTTGAGGAAGTTTAGTAAAAGGTTTTAGCAAACAAACAACAACTAATCATTATAACCCTTTATTTTCCCTTTGGGATATTAACTAATCAATAACCAAATCAACCTAAACATCATCATTATGAAAAAACAACTACCTCAACATTCTACTTAAGTGTGGTCACTATGCGATTACTGCAAGTGACATTTCCTTTTATGAAACAAGATTGAAGTTGGTCTAAACATCAAGATTTGACTTTAAGCTATTACGGCTGTATTTTCAGGCGGGTGGGGATGGTATTGCCAAAAATTTCTTCACTACAATAAGCAATCGTTTCAGAAGCTTGGTTTGCCGCAGCTGATCCAAAGGCAATTCTATCTTTTAGAATACCCGCCTAAAAAACCGAAATCACAAAAATTTAATTAATCATAACCAAACAATTCATGAATTTTTTCACCATTACAAACAAAGTATTATTGCTTTTCATAGCTGTAATACTACTCGCTGGGTGCGGTAAGGAAGAATACCCCCAGGTCGATCTTTTTACATGGAAAGCTAAAGTTGACGTTACAGATAAGGCAGTCTTATCGGTAAATGCCGAAAATAGTGGCGGTGCTTCCGGAGGGGAAGGTTCTAAAAAAGTCGTTGATAACGATATCAACACCAAATTTCTGATCAATCCTTATCAATCAAATTTATACATGCAACTCTCCTTTGCTTCCCCTCAACAGGTAGCATCCTACACCCTCACTTCAGCAAATGATGATGCCCGCAGAGATCCAAAAGATTGGAAATTAAGTGGGTCGATGGATGGAAATACCTGGATAGATCTTGATGTGAGAACAGGTGAAACCTTTTCGGCGAGAAATTCGACCAAAACCTATTCTTTCAAGAATACGACACTTTATACGCATTACAGGATCAGCATTTCTGCTGTATCAGGAAGCACATTATTCCAATTGTCTGAATGGAGATTAATAGAAGTCCCGGCAGAACAACAATAATTGCTCTTTCCTACCCAATAAAGTAAGATATCAATACTGACCATTCAACTTATCAATAAGCGAGATAACCAACTAAAACAATGAAGAAGATTACCAACTTAATTCAAAAGCGCCCAAGGGCCAAGGATTACTTCCTCAAAACAATCGCCCTAAGCTTATCCCTTAGCGGCCTTTGCTATCAAAATTTAAATGCACACGCAATCAATATTAACACTTACCACGCAGAAAGTGTAAAGGGAGATATTGTGATTCGTGGAGTGATTAAGGATGCGGCAGGTTTACCTCTACCAGGAGCCGGCGTTAAAGTAAAGGGCGGTTCCATAAGTGCAGCCGCTGATCTAAACGGTGCCTTTACCATCACGGTTCCCGATCAGAACACTGTTCTTATTTTCACCTATGTTGGTTACGATACTAAGGAGATTACTGTAGGTATGCAAACTGCACTGGAGGTAATTTTGAAAGAAACAGCAGGCGCCAACCTGGAAGAGGTAGCAATTGTTGCTTTTGGAACCCAGAAGAAAGAAAGTTTAGTGGGTGCACAGTCGTCTGTTAAAGCCTCTGAACTCAGACAACCTGTATCCAGCATGAGCCAATTACTCGCAGGACGTATCCCTGGGGTTGTAAATGTATCCAGAAATGGAGAACCAGGCGCAACTGGTTCAGATATTTTTATTCGTGGAGTATCCTCACTCACCGCTACTGACCGCGGACCACTCGTTATTATCGACGGGGTACCTAATCGTAACTTAAATGACATTAGCGTTTATGATGTTGAAAACTTCACTGTATTAAAAGATGCTGCTGCGACTGCGGTATATGGAATCAGGGGCGCAAATGGCGTAATCCTAATTAACACCAAGCAGGGAAAAATAGGTGCGCCAAGTATCAACGTAGAATATTATGAAGGTATAAGTCGCTTCACAAAGAAACCTGAACTGATTGACGGTGTAAACTATATGAATCTGGCAAACGAAGCCAAATACTCTGATTACTTAAGAGGTGGTGCAGCTGGTGCTTTTACACCTGCTTACTCCATTGATGCCATTCAAAAAACTGCGGCTGGAGCAGACCCGATTCTTTACCCAAATGTAAACTGGTTTGATGCCATATACAACGACTTTGGGCAAAACCGATCAGTAACGGCAAATTTATCAGGCGGGGTAAGTAATGCTAAATATTATGTATCTCTTGGTTATTATGGTGAAGACGGATTATTTAAAACGGATGATGCGGTTAATTCATCAGTAAAACAAAACTATGAGCGTTATAATGTGAGCGCCAATTTAAACTGGGATATTACTGGTACAACTAAGCTCGACCTGGGTATTAAAGGAATTTTAGGTCAGCGAAACTACCCTAGTAATATCGTTGCTCAAGATATTTTCAGACAGGCGTTCTTAATCAACCCAACGTCTTTCCCAATTTTATATCCTAATGGAAGTTTACCAGGAATCAGCCCCCAGTCAGATCAGCGTAATCCTTATGGTGATGTAACCAGGAACGGCTACCGTGAAGAATACACCACACAAATGTATTCTAATTTGAGATTAACTCAGGATTTAAAGGAAGTCACCCCCGGTTTATCTGCAACGGCTATGTTTTCTTTTGATGTGAATGGAAACAATGTTTTATACAGAACTAAAAGGGAAAGTCTTTATAGAATTAACCCTAACGACCCTTATATCACGCCAGGCAATCCTAACTCAGGCTATAAATACGGACTGATATTGCAAGGCCAGGAATTTTTAAATTATAATATCGAAAACCGAGGAGATAAAAAGCTATACCTGGAAGGGGCTATCAATTATAACCGGACATTTGGTAAGCATTCGGTAAGCGGATTATTATTATACAACCAAAACAGTAATACTACCCCATTTGCAGGCAACCTTACGCTATCTATCCCTTATAGACTACAAGGTATTGCCAGTAGGGCAACCTATGGTTTTGATAACCGCTATTTCTTTGAAGCCAATGTAGGTTATAATGGATCAGAAAATTTTGCACCAGAAAAACGCTACGGCTTTTTCCCGGCATTTGGAGTGGGTTGGGTATTATCAAATGAGAAATTCTTTGAGCCTTTGAAAAATGCAATCCAGATGGTAAAATTCCGCTATTCTGATGGTATAGTTGGTAGCGGTGGTAGTGGATCGGGCTATGTATCCAATGAAAGCGAACGTTTTTATTATCTCACGAAAGTTGGCGAATCTCCAAGTTATACCTATGGTCAAAATGGAAATATTACGCCTGGAACATTTGTAGACCGAGGAGGATTAGGCGTAACTGCTTACGGTGTAGATGTTACCTGGGCAGAAACGCGTAAACAGGATTTAGGATTTGAGCTTAAGACCTTAAACAATAATCTTTCTTTAATCTTCGACTTTTATAAAGAACGGAGAAAAAATCAGTTTATCTCGAGAGGAACTGTACCCAATTACATCGGACTTGCGAATACGCCGATTGGAAACTTAGGTATCGTAGAGAACAAGGGCATTGATGGCACGATTCAATACGATGCGCAACTTGGTACCGATTGGGCCCTGAACTTAAGAGCAAATGTTACTTTCAACAAAGATAAGGTAATTGAAAATGATCAGGCGCCTCAAGCCTACCCATGGATGGAACAAAGGGGGTTAAATATTTTGGCCGCCACCCGTGTAGGTTATATTGCTGAAAAGCTTTTTGATAGCCAGGCAGAAATTAATGCCAGCCCTACTCAATTTGGCACGCTCATGCCTGGAGATATCAAATACAAAGACTTAAATGGTGACGGAAAAATTGACTCTTTCGACAGGACTGTAATTGGAAGAGGTGATTTACCTAGTACTACTTACGGATTTGGCTTTTCACTGACTTATAAAAACTTTGATTTCGGTTTGTTTTTCCAAGGTCAGGATAATGCCGATATTTTGATGAATATTCCTTCGTTTGCAAATTCTGGCGGTTTAGGCAACATGCTTGCAGTTGCTGCTGATCGCTGGACGCCTACAAATCCTCGTCAGGATGCTGTTTATCCACGCCTATCTTATGGTGGAACCAACAACAACAACTACCAGGCAAGTACCTGGTGGCTTCGCGACATCAGTTTCTTAAGGCTAAAAAATGCTGACTTTGGTTTCACGCTAAAAGAAGGAATTAAAAAACTAGGCATTAAACGCATGCGCATTTATGCGATGGGCTATAATGTTTTCACCATCAGCAAATTCAAACTTTGGGATCCAGAGGTGGGCACAGACAATGGAACAAGGTATCCCCTAACCTCGAATTACTCTCTAGGTTTAACCGCTAACTTTTAACATGATCTAAAATGAAAAAATTACTATTATATACCTTTGGTACCCTATTGCTGGCAGGCAACTTTAGCTGCAAGAAATTTCTGGATCAGGTTCCGGATGACAGACTAACCTTTCAGCAGCTTTATGAAAAAAAGGCTACTGTTGATCGAGCGTTAGCTAATGTTTATTCTACTCTTCCAGATCAAAATCAAGATCGTGCTCCAAGCGCTTTAGGAAATAGCGGGCCGTGGACGGCTGCATCTGATGAGGCCGATTATACCTTACCCAACTTCACTGAAAACATCAATACCGGCTCATGGGATGCGACCAGCGGACAGGTAAATTATCATTGGCAAAACTACTATCGAGGTATACAAGCTGCCAGTACATTTATAGCGAACATTAACAAGTGTACAGATTGTAATATTGGTGGAATTGATATTGTAAGCCGTTACCTAAACGAAGCAAAGGCTTTAAGGGCGATATATTATTATTACCTGATTAGACAATATGGTCCGGTTGTACTGTTGGGTAACGACCCAATCCAGTCTGACGCACCACTTGAAGCGATTAGCAAACCGCGTAACTCTATGGATGAATGTGTGGATTATATCGTAAGTGAATTGACCGCTTCTGCAGCAGGACTTCCAGCTACGCCGCAGGCAAATGAAGATTATGGCCACATTACTGCATCAGTTGCCGATGCATATAAAATCAAAACTTTACTAACTGCTGCTCGTCCATTATTTAATGGAAATACTGACTACGCTGCATTAAAAAATCAGGATGGTAAGCAATTGATAAACCAAACGTACAATGTACAAAAATGGACTCGATTGGCTACTGCGGCAAAAGCGTTCTTAGATAACCCTAACTATTCCAGCTACGCACTCTACAGCATTTCAGCCACGCCTTCTGGTTTACCAAATACCGCATTTAACAGGGCATTTATTGCTACAAGAGATGTGTTTTTAAACGGCTGGAACTCAGAGATTATTTTTGGCAGAGGTGGTGATGTAACACTTTATCAATACTCTTTGGCCCCAAACCATAATGGTGCATCAGGTGGCGACAAGGGTGGATCTTTCTTATCGCCTTCTCAACAAATGGTAGATGCATTTTTTACGGCTAACGGATTGCCAATTGAAAACGACCCTAGCTACTCGGCTAATGGTTTCTCTAATTTTCAGGCACCTGACCCCAATGATCAGAATACACAACGCTCCATCAGCAACATGTTTGTTAATCGCGAACCCCGCTTCTATTCCAGCATTACTTATAGTGGCCGTAAGTGGATTAATCCGCAGTCGAACATTGTAACCGATTTTACTAATAGTGGTAATGCAGGGAAAGGAGCAATCGCAAACAATGACTATACTAAAACCGGTTACACTTCACGTAAACACCTTACTGTAGCCGGATGGACATCAGGAAGAACAATATTTTCTGTCATCAGACTAGCGGAAATTTATCTTGACTATATAGAAGCTTTACAGGAATCGAATCCTGCTGATCCTGATATTCTGATTTATCTTAATAGAATTCGAACAAGAGCTGGTATTCCTCCTTACGGAAGCGGTGCCGGTGCCATAGCAGTTCCAGCCGACATGAAAGCTGCCATTCGCATGGAAAGACGTGTAGAGCTTGCCTTTGAATGGGATCGCTACTTCTATACCAGAGAGTGGAAAATTGCAGAGAACACTGATACTCAAATCAGAGGACTCAATATTAGCCAAAATTCGCCTGCATTCTTTACTCCTGTAGTGATTGAAAACAGGGTGTTTCAGAAAAAACACTATTTGTGGCCGATACCGAATGGTGAAATTCAAAAAGTACCTAACCTGGTTCAAAACACTGGATGGTAAAATAAATAAGCACCGGGCTATAGGTCCGGTGCTTACTATTTATGATGAATAAAAACCTTCATTTTTTTTTAGCAAAATGGCTAGATGAAGGAATATTTAAAACTTATATGATTAATAAAACACTATTACTCCTGCTGCTAATGATTCCTTTCTCTCTGCTGGCGCAAAGGAAAAAGGAATATACCATAACAATAAATGATCCTTCAGGAGCATTCAACCCGGCTACTATAGACCGTTTGAAATCTGCCTTTATCAGTCAATATCCTTTTTTTGCATCAGCTGATGGGTACCGAACAAAAAAAGATGTGACCCTAAATATCTCTAACAATGCTGTCTCTACTATTTTGGCCAGCGCTGGAGAAATTACCGTGAATAGCGACTGGGCGAACAAAAAATCTTTAAATAAGATTGAAAGGGAATTAAAAAAAGCACTGACGCAAAACTGGGCATTTTATGGCCATGAAAAACACAATGGCTACCAGCTTACCTTTATTAGTAAAGATCCGAACCTTAACCCCTCTTTAAGAAAAAAATTGGTTCAAACCTATTTTGAAGTCTATCCTACGCTGGTCAAAATCTTCAATAAAAAATCTACCAGGGATGTATTATTTGTAGTAGATACCGCTTACAAAGCCGTTGCAGAAGCGAGTGGTAACAGGATTTTATTTTCTGCAGGCTATTTGAAAGCACATCCTACAGATATTGATGTAGTGACGCATGAAACCATGCACATTGTTCAGGGCTATGGCTATTCTGCAGGACCGGTATGGTTAACCGAAGGCATTGCAGATTACGTTCGCTACCAATATGGGGTAGATAATGTGGGATCAAAGTGGAGTCTACCAGATTTTAATGCCAAGCAAAGTTACACCAATAGTTACCGCATTACCGCTAGATTTTTTGTTTGGATAGAACAGAATGTTAAACCCGGATTAATAGCCAGTTTAGACCAGCAATTGAGGAATCATCAATATTCAGCGGCTTCATGGCTCGATTTAACTGGAAAAACGCTCGATCAGTTGTGGGCAGATTACAGCCAGAACCCTAATCAAATACAACTAAAATATAGCAACAAAACATAAATTGAATTTACACTATCCAAAATTTAACGCTCTTGACCTTTTCTTCATTCATCTTCAAAATACCGATATGCGCTCTCCTTTCCTACTAGGTTTTACATTACTTGTTCTTGCAGCAAGCATCTTCGGCTGTTCACAGCGGCCGCAAACGCTGACAAAAAAAGATGCTTCAATATTGGTCGAAGTCGTAAATAAGGCCTTATCGAATCAATATTTTGATAAAAGCAAGGCTCCAGGGCTCGTAGCGAAAATTGCTTTGCTTCATCGAAATCGAGGGCTTGAAAATATATCCCCGGTAGATGCAGCCCGATTAATTACCGATTTACTGCGTAAAGAAACGAACGATAAGCATTTTAATGTTATTGCTTACCCATCTATCGCACCTTCTGAAGCTGTAGTGAATACGCCAAAGCTATCTGTTGCAGGTATAAGTCAATATCAGGTAATGAAACACAATATCGGTTACATTAGATGGGATGCTTGCTTCGCGGGAGAAGAAGCTTTTAAAGAATGGAGAAAGGTGTTGGAACGCTTAAAGGACTGCAGGCTTCTCATTTTTGATTTATCAGATAATCCGGGTGGAGATGGGGCGAGTAGTGCTTTTGTAAATCAATTTCTCTATCGTAACAAATCCTACCAAAGCCTGCTACAAAAAAAATGTACTGGCGAAAGAGACTGGCATCAGAGTGAGGTTATATTTGATTACAATGCCGGGCCTTCATTTTTTGATAAACCTATATATATCATAACCTCAAAAAAAACCTTTTCTGCAGCAGAATACTTCGTATTAACAGCAAAGGAAATGAACAGAGCAGTTATTTTAGGCGATACTACTGCAGGCGCCGGAAATCCTGGCTCTTTCTTTAGTTTCCGAGTACCCGATACCGATACCATTTTTTGGATGTTTATTCCTAATTGCCAGATTATCACCAGAAATGGCCATTCGATAGAGGGTGTAGGAGTTGCACCACACATTCTACTTAAGAATACTGATTATTTGCAGGCAACGCTTAAGTATATCAGAAAAGAAACAATAAAAAGCAACTAGTTCTAATGACTAACATTAGCTTAAGTAAAGACAATAAGCTTAATATACCCAGCATTTTACAGTGAGCAATTTCAGTAAAATCAAAAACTATTTGGCAATTTTAATTCGGATAGGTCCTTTAATGCGGCTTACATCAATCGATTCACCCTTTTGCGTAATGGTTACTTTTCCCTGATGCTGTAAATCAATTGCAATATCCCGGATGTCGTTCATGTATTTGCGCCAGTCATCAGGAAACAACATTCGGGCAATTTCGGAGGGACAGGTACTTTTTTCCTTCCCCCGTTGCGCAGCAACAGATAAGATCTTATCTGATATCTTCTCCAAGTTGTTCACGTCATGAATCATGCTTTCATTTACTACTGCTTGGCGCCATCTGAAAATGCAATCAATACTGCTCCCGAAACCATCACAAAGGCTCCTAAAACGAGTTGCCAGGTAAGTTTTTCTTTCAAAAATATTACCGATAATACTATAGCAATCACCAGCGAAAGCCGCTCTAATGTTACTACGTAAGATGCCTGGCCCATGGAAAGTGCTTTATAGGAGAAAAGCGTAGATAAGGTTGTAAATATCCCAGCTCCGATTAGAAAATACCAGGACTGTTTTGGTATGCTTCTCCATTCAGAATGACTGCCTTGATAATAAACAACTGACCAGGTAATTACCAGTATCAAAACAGCTTGAATGGCGAAGGCAAAACTGGAATCAACATCTTTTAATCCGGCTTTTGTTAGCACAACTACCAGCGCTGCTGATATCGCTGCAAGCAAAGCGTATACAATCCACATATGTTATTATTTTTAACATAACAACAAGGAAGATATTAGGTTCGAAAAATCAATAAAAAATTACATTCACCTAAAAGGCGATGTGGTAAATACAGCAATAAAGTAGTGCTGATGGATATAGATTATCAAGAGCATTAACAGTAGTGCCATTTTATACACTACTGTTAATGAACGGATTTATTTATTTTGGTAGCTACCAAACAAGCGGATACTGAGATCAGGTTTATTGGTGATCATTCCATCAACTCCAATTTTCACAAGAGATAACATGTCTTCCTCTTTATCAACTGTCCAGGGTAGAATTAACATTTTTTTAGCATGAGCCTTGGTCACCATCTCCGCATCAACGCCACTGTAATACGGACTATAAATTGCTGGAACGAAACCCAGGTTTTTCAAATCCTCTTCAATTCCAAACTTTTTAGCACTCATTTCTTTAAAGTAGGCTTCTATTTCCTTGTCAGATAAACCATATTTTTTCAATTGCTCCGCTGTTAAATTCATTTTACCCTGTACCAGCAGAGAGAGCATAATTTTTGGATAATCTTTATGTAGTTCCTGTAAAGTTCTCACATCGAAAGACTGGATCATTACGCGTTTAGTGATATTTTTTTTGTTAATCACGTCCATCATCGTGTTAACAAAAACCGAGGGTACAGGATTAAATTTTCCATCTCCTGCGGGTGAAGATTTGGTTTCAATGTTATAATAAACAGGCTTTAATTTGTTTGTTTTTACAAAATTCTCTACACTATCAATCAAGTCGCTCAATAAGGGTTTATGTGTTTTCAATTTCTGCTGATCAGGAAACATTGGATGTGATTTAATGCCTAGACTATAGCGGCTGATGCTATCGTAAGACATTTTAAACAAACTCAAAGTCTTCTCCTCCTCTTTAGCAATATCAGAACCATCTGGCTTACTCATAAATACAGCCGACATATAAGGATCATGAGAGACCACTACTTTGCCATCGGCAGAAATAACAATATCCAGTTCCAAAGTTTTAACGCCTAACTTTACAGCATTCAGCATCGCCGGAATGGTGTTTTCTGGTAATAAGGCCATCCCTCCGCGGTGTGCCTGAACATCGATTTTTTGCTGAGAAAATGTTTTTCCGGACAATAACAGGACAAAAACGATTAATTTTGTTTTCATATTTTAATGATGATTTTAAGGATCAAATGTAGAACCTCAGCTTACCTGTTGGTGTTAGCGAAGTATTAAGTTTGTGTTTAACTTTTCGCGGCTATTGATTTAAATTTGGATGATTTTAACTTTAGACTTTACTATTTAGGGTATTCATACATCCTGATAAGTTTGATTAATTTCTTTTACCTTTGAAGGAGTCAAACGCTCAATTTTAAACATGAAGAAAAACTCCTTACTTACTGAATTGAATCTGGATCAATTAGAAAAAAAGAAAAAACTTATTACGGGAGCCTTAATTGGTTTGGGTTCTGTTATATTAATTGCTTCCATTGTTATTATTTACCTTGCCGTAACCACTAAAAAACTTGGATTAATTGCAGTATGTTTTGGTAGTTTTATTACCCTTTTGCCATTATTTATCAATATGCAACAAATTAATAGCGAAATTAAAAGGCGGACAACCATCTAAATTAAAAGCCTTTATTTTTATTTCTTTCAACTAGAATCTTGTACCGATTTTTCCATCAATTTTTGCCGAGAAGGTAAACGAAAACCTGAGGTATTAATGAGCTTGAGAGAAAATTAAATTATCTTCATAAAAAAAATGGGTTATAGCATCCGCTAAAACCCATTTTCATCAACTAACCTAAACTTTTCAAATACTAACCAAATATTTGATGTTCAAAAATACGTGTGGTATGTGAAGTTTAGATTAAGAATTCTTTAAAGTTTAACTTTAACAAAGTATAATCTGTTACGGTCAACTGATTTTGTGATCGGCAGAATTTTCTGTGCGAAACCGCTGGCACCATTATCAACAACACCAAAATCATCATCATTTGAAATAACCAGAATATTTCCAGGAAGAAAGGCGAGCCCTTCGGCCTTATCGTGCGGATATTTTGATGGTAAATCTTTTAATAAATCCAATACCAGTGTTTTAGATACAGGTGCGATGCCGGCGGTGTTTAATCCCGCGATGTTGTTCAGCTCCTCAACTGTTTTACCAGCGTATAATTTTCCGTTAGCACCATTTCCGGCATCAGAAATATCTGTTGCTGCGCTAATATCTATTTTAAATACCTTCTTGAAAGCTGCCGGATTTATAGCATCTCCCCCGAACAGGCCATCACGCTCAATGGTTAAAAATGTGGTTGCATTAACTGCAACAATGTCACTTACTCCCGTTAGGGTGGTATTATCCATCAGGTAAGCATACTGTTTGGTTGCGCCGGTTGCGATGTCAAAAGTAAGAATTCTTAACACTGTTGAATTACTTACGGCAGCTTTTGAAGGGTTATACATTGGCGATTGCATCATTCCTACTAAAGTTTTTCCATCGGGAGTAATGGCCAATCCTTCCATGCCTCTGTTCGCTCTTCTATTGGCAAAAACCGCCGGAATTTTACGTCCACCTGTTCCAGAACCAAAAGGATTAATCCGTTCAATAGTTTTTCCACTGGCATCAAAGTGAGCGATATGAGGTCCATATTCATCGCTGATCCAAAAAGATCCATCAGCGGCCCTAACCAAACCCTCAGAATCTATTCCATCAGCACTAGGGGCAATTATTCCACCGCTTAGGTCATAGGCTGTTTCTCCTGATGCTCCCATTCCTGCAGGATTTGGGAGACCATTGAGTTTAGCCCCTGAAGCGTTTTTTAATTCAATGATTTGCTCGAGTATTAATTTTCCTTCTTTCAATCTGAATTTTCCAATTTGAGGAGCGAAATCTGGTTTTCCAATGATAATAGAATTTGCCAGTTGACCAGCAACGTTTGATCCCCGATCAGTGAGCATATAGAATACCGCAGGATCATTTGGATCGGTTGCAACTGCAGAGCCAAATCCACCATTGTAAACTTTAACCCCGCCAGCAGCAGTAAAAAGGATTGCAGGATCTGCAGCTTCTGCCATTTCAGGATAAGAAACAACAGGATCCGGAGCATTTGTATCTTTCTTCTTGCACGAGAAAAGCCCTATAGCCGCTACCAGCCCAAGCGTTAATAATTCTTTCTTCATTCTTTTTTAATAGGATTTGTTAAGGTGCAAATCACGCATATCAATATGAATTCAGTATTAATTTACTGATAACTCCATAGCAAGTATCAAGCACGCTCGTTAAAAGTGGTTTTTGACCATTGAAATGATTAGACCTGAGTTTATGATTGATAAGGAATAGTTAAAAGCTTAATCGAAACTGAAAAGGTACTTAGCCGAAAAAGCAGCCTGCAAATAAAACTCATTGAAAAGGAAGGATAAAGAACCCTGGTAACACACGCAAAAATTTCCACTGGAAGATTAATCTTTTTTTAAAAAAAAAATACCAAAATCTAAATAATTGTAAATCAACAATTAACGTATTGATAGCGATAAGTATAAACCCTAAAAACAATAGTTTAGTAAAAAAATGCACTCTGATTTTGTTTAACCCTTGCAGAGGTAATTATAATATCATAATTTACAGTTACTAAACCGAACCACATGATAGAGAAGTATAATTTAATTGCAGGAGCTTTAACGATGTTAACAAGTCTGGGTATTTTGGTTGCACTCTGCAAACCAAACCGCACCAGTAAACTAGATTAAAATTGGGCATTGGCTATTGCTATTAAGGAGTGCCAATGCCAAATCCTTTTTTTATTATCACTTTAAATCTTTCTTATTAGGGCCAGAGATTAAATAAAAGCTACTGACGCCTAGCAACATATTAGTTTTTTTAAAAAAAAATTAAACTTGCGAAAACCACTTATAGGAATAATTCGTAAATATCTCACTGTTGCAGATGAGGTAAATTTTAAAGGAATATTGGGCAGGGATTATACCCGTTAGCAATGATTATAATTTTCAGAAGCCTAATTTATGCAAGATCAGAACTTTTTAGAGCCGTTATTTAACTTTTTTGAACGCTTTTATCCGCTTAGCAATGCCTTAAAACTTGATTATTTACAACATTGCAGTTTAATGCACATCAAAAAAAACAAATTTATTTTATCACCACTGGATCTTAATGATTCGCTATTTTTCATCAATTCTGGGATTGTAAGGGGTTTCGTTAAAAACTGCAATACAGATATTACCACCCAATTCGCTGCAGAAGGTGAAGTTATCGGTCCAATCAGGCATCCTGAAAAGAAAGAACATCATTCAGAAGAACATCTTCAAGCGCTTGAAGATTGTACTTTGGTTAAAATCCCTTATAATTTGATAGAATCAGTTTACCACAAATATCCTGAAGCACACCTCATCGGCAGAAAGATTTTTGCGATACACCTTTACAGAGCTTCAGAGCGATCATTACTAGCCAGACTCCCTAAAGCTTCTGAACGCTATCATGCCTTTATGAACACTGATTTAGAATGGGCAAATCGTATTCCTTTAAGATATTTAGCAAGCTACTTAGGCATGCGATTGGAAACACTCAGCCGCATTCGTTCTGCTGAAAGCAAAGAGCATAATCTTGACGAATAACAGGATGTGTCAAATTACATTTCGTTTCCGTAGAAATACGAGATTTGATACTGAATAGAATATTCCATACGTGTTTATTGTATATTTGGGCTAATGAACGAAACAAGAAAAATTAGGGAAAAGATCGGCAAATTTGATTCAGGGCAATCTGAGATAAGCCTAAATGCTGCCCAACTTGAATCGTTGCTGGCTGCATTAAAACATGCAGAAGAAAAAAGTGCGGTGTTGAGCGCCATTGTAGAATCTACCGATGATGCTATTTTAAGTAAAAGTCTTGGTGGAATTATAACCAGCTGGAATAGTTCTGCCGAAAGAATTTTTGGCTATACCTCTTCCGAAATGATCGGGAATTCTATTTTTAAAATTATCCCCGCTCACCTTTATGAGGAGGAGCCAAACATCATCGAACAAATTAAACAGGGAATAAGGGTTGATCATTTTGAAACGCAACGCCTGCATAAGAGTGGAAAAACGATAGATGTGGCTTTGACCATCTCCCCTATCTACAATGAATCGCATGATATCTTTGGAATTTCTACCATCGCCCGAGATTTAACTTTACAGCGAATTGCTGAAGTGGATGCTAAGCGCTTGTTATCAATTATTGAAACTTCTGATGATGCAATTATCAGCAAAGATCTCAATAGTATTATTACAAGCTGGAACGATTCGGCCATGAGGATTTTTGGCTATAGTGCGAGTGAAATGATCGGTGAATCCATATTAAAAATCATCCCGCCTGACCGGCACGAGGAAGAACCACGAATATTAGCTCAGCTTCGCCAGGGCATAAGAGTAGATCATTTTGAAACCCAGCGGATGAGAAAAGATGGTTCATTAATACATGTTTCGCTCACCATTTCGCCTATTAAAGATAAAAATGGAGTCGTGATTGGTTTATCTAAAATTGCAAGAGACATCACCGATCAAAAAATGATGGAAAGCAAAAAAAATGAATTTATTTCCTTTGTTAGCCATGAATTAAAAACTCCGCTCACCTCATTAAAATCATATATTCAAATTGCAAGAAGTAAATTATCAAACGCTGATTTCTTAGCCATGGCTTTGGCTAAAGCTGAAGTTCAGACGGTAAAAATGGAGCGGATGATTGGTGATTTCCTTCATATTTCGAAAGCAGATGAGGGATTGATGAAGTTAACTTTGGCGACATTTAATTTAAACACGCTGTTAGAAGAGTGTTTAAACGATGCTCAAATCCTAAGTCAAAACCATGAACTTTCCTTTATTCAATCAGCTGATATTGTTGTACTGGCCGATAGTGAAAAAATTGCGATAGTGGTGACTAACCTGATTAATAATGCCATTAAATATTCGCCAAACGGTGGAAAAGTTCAGCTATTAACGGAGATCATCAACGATAAAGTTCGTGTCAGTGTTTCCGATCAGGGAATCGGAATTCCTGAACATTTACAGGCTAATCTTTTCCAAAAATTTAACCGGATGGATCGATCAGATACTAAAAACATTTCCGGTTTTGGTATCGGTCTGTATTTATCATCAACCATATTAGCTTTGCATCAAAGCAAGCTACAAGCTGAAAGCAAAATTGGCGAAGGATCTACATTTTATTTCGATCTGCCGATTACTCACTGATCAATCGCTGGTTTCATGGCTCAGAAAAAAATTAAAATAAAGAAAACAATTGATATCGTGTAGGGTTATTAAAGCACATCTACCTATTAATAATATTTGTTTGTTTAGTTTACAACATACAAAGGCCGTCGTGAGATGGCCTTTTGTGTTTTAAAATACTTAAGAAGATATTAACTCATTTTATATAAGAAATGCAAGTAAAAAAAGCATTGCCTATCTGTCTGGCAATGCTTTTTTTTTACAGATTTCGATTAATTAAACTTCACCAAAGTCTTCTTTCCATTATAAGATATTTGCTTTGTTTGGTTTGCTTTCCCGGTTTCACCGACAAGCAAAAGATTGAATTTTCGGGATTTAATCATCCCCGGAAAATTACCTTTTCGATCTTCGATGATCAGGGTTCTCCCCTCCTCCTGCCATTTAAATTTCAGGGTTGAGTAAAGTCCTTTTTCATAATTATAATTGTCGTTTTCATCTTCATAGAGTGAAAATTCTGCATCAGCCCCAGGATAAATTTTCACCTGAAGATTAGCCCATTTTTTTTCAGTACTATATTGCACATCAGGCCCGAATGGAATGATCGACCCCGCTTTTACATACATCGGGATCTCATCAACCGGAGTGTTGGTATTAACCAGTTGGCCACCGTTAATCTTTTCGTTAGTTAAAAAGTTATACCAACTACTTCCCGATGGTAAATATACCGGCCAGGTTCGGGCTTTGTATTTAGTCACCGGTGCAACCAGTATCGATCGGCCGAAGAGGTACTCATTTCCAATATTATGTGTTTTTTTGTCTGCTGCGAAATCCATTATCAATGGCCTCATAAATGTCCCGTCATATTTACTTACTTCCCATGAGGTACTGTAAATGTATGGCAATAAGCTGTAGCGAAGTTTGATTGCTTTTTCCTGCGCATCAAAGCACCAGGTACCACGGTCGCCAAAATTCCAGATTTCTCTTGGCAGCTCCGTTCCATGAGAGCGCATCATTGGGCTGAAAGCACCAAATTGCATCCAGCGAACATATAATTCCTGAAATTCAGGATTTTTATTCCCCCCACCATTACGCCAGCGGCCAGCAAAAAAACCACCGATGTCGCTGTTCCAGTTGGGAATCCCCATTAAAGTATAATTTAATGCCGCCGGAATTTGTCTTTCTAACATTTCCCAGGTGGAGGCTACATCTCCGCTCCAGGTATTTGAGCCAAATCGCTGCTGCCCGATAAAACCGGACCGGGTAAGTATTACGCCCCTTTTATCACTGTTTTGCTGTCTTTGATGGGTAGCTATACCTTTGTTATGCATTAAGCTAAATCCATTTTTAACACTTTTGTAGCTGCCTAAATGGGTTGGAAGGTTAAAATCAGTGTCTTTTTTATTGATATGATCAGGTTCTGTTGAATCCAGCCACCATCCATCATTGCCGATATAGCTAAAAATCCCTTTATTAAGATAACGCCAGTAAATATCCAAAGCTTCAGGATTGAAAACATCGTAAGGACGGGCACCGCTGTTTGGTGGCCAGGTATCAAAATTGATCATCATGTTTTTACGATCAAATTCTTTTCTTTGATCGGTTTTTGGACCAAAGCCCGGCCAGGTAACAATCAGCAACTTGGCATTAAGCTTATGAATATCTTCCACCCATTTTTTTGGGTTTGGAAATCGGGTTGAATCAAACTTCTGGGCATTCCAGGCACTATCGGTTTTATTGTATTCCGGCCAATATCTCCAATCCTGAATCACCACGTCTAACGGCACTTTTAACTCCCGGTATTTTTTTACCACGTCCAAACTCTCCTGCTGGGTGTGATATCGTTCCTTGCTCTGAAAAAATCCGTATGCCCAAAGCGGTAACATAGGTGCTTTACCGGTAAGGTCGCGGAGTTTAGAAATTACACCATCTGCATTTTTACCATACATAAAATAGTAATCAGCACAATGGCCCAAACTTTCAAATGATAACTCCTGAGCGTTATCCGTAAATTCAGAGATGGAATAATTATCCCAAAAAACCCCATATCCTTTTACCGACATGAAATATGGTGAATAGGTAGACATATTTTCATTCTGCATATGATGCGTAGAATTACGTCTGTTAAAATGGTTATCCAAAATTTGCCCTACCCCATAAATGGCTTCATCTTTTTCCAATAAGAAACCGTTTTTTACTTTATAAGAGGTGGAATTTCCATCGGCTACCGAAGTAAACTGCGTCCCGTAATCTTTATCCAATAAAAGTGAGTTGCCTGCGCTATCCAGAAAATCTATTCCTCCGGTTTTAACATCAACGCTCACCTGAACTTTGCTACTTTTGATGATTTGTAAATTGTCTTTTAATGCAAAACTCACCTTTGTTTTCTTTGCCTGGCTCACTACAGACAAGCTAATCTTTTCAAAAGGTTTCCCAGCCGGCGTTTTAAAAACCCGTACAATATTGTCCGAGTAAAACTCAATACTGATATCCATTTGCTGCGCAGAAAATTGCAGCCCTTGCGGCAATTGTTTTACCGTTTGCGCACTCAAATTTTTAACGATGAACAGAAAAATTATTGTCAGGTAATAATTGGTTTTCGAAAAGCTCATATCTAAATGATGATTTGGTTATTGATGCACAAAACTATATCAATATCGCCTCTCGCAGATGACACACATGTTGAAAATAAAAGCAATCAGGTTGATTTTTTGGTGCGACTGGCATATTCAGAGGGTTTGCAGGCAAATTTCTCCTGAAAACATTTACTCAAATAACTTGCACTGCTAAAGCCAGTTTGATCGGCTATCTGTGAAATATTTAACTCACCCTTCAAGATTAATTCTGCCGCTTTATCCAAGCGGATGTTGCGGATAAATAAAGAAGGAGATTTGTCAAGTAATAGAATAAGCTTCCGGTAAAGTCCGGTACGATCCATATTTAAATCTGCACTTAAACGCTCCACCGAATAAACCGGATTGTTTAAATTTCCTTCTACGAATGCGATTGCTTTAGACATGAACTGTTCATCCTGCACGGTTGAAAAGGATGTGGCTGGTGCTGGCTCAACCTCGTCTTCCAGATCATTTTTATTTGTTAATAAATTTTGTTGCGCTATTAAATTACGGATTCGTAAGAGTAGTATGTTTTCCTTGTGATTTTGCTCAAGTTTTTGTTTTTGATTTCGGAGATACCAAAATATGCATGTGGCGGATATGGCGATGATCAAAAAACCAAATGCCACATAAGCGAAGGTAGTTTTCCACCATGGGGCATGAATCACGATGTTGATTGAGGAAAAAGTTTTATCCCAGGTTAAATTATCATTACTCGATCTTACTTTCAGCCGGTATTTTCCTGGCGGAAGATTATTGTAAGTAATGAATAAACCGTTAGCAACCAAAGGGCTTTGTTTGTTCAGTATTCCCTGTTTCCAGTTTTTATCAATTCCTTCCAACTGATATTGATAATAGGTTTGATTTGGATTACGATAATTGAGTGCTGAAAATTCAAACCCGACATCATTTTGATTGTACTCAAGCTCCACTATTTGAGTGTAGCGGGCGCTCTCTTTCAATATTACTTTGCCTTTGAAAGGTTGATCTACCTCAATCTTTTCTCCCTTTAAATATAAATTGGTAAAAACTGGCAAATGTGCCAGCGGAGGTAATTTCCGTTGAGAAGGCAACAAAAACGAAAAGCCATTTACGCCACCAAAAAATAGCATTCCATTGGTGCTTTCATAAACTGCATTTTTAATATACTCACCATCAAGAGCTCCCGCATGTACATCATAACTAATAAAACTTACATTTTGATTTTTATGGCCTATTTCTACCTTGTTTATTCCATAACTCGTGCTTACCCAAACATCGCCCCGGGTATCTTGAAAAACAGCCTGAATAAAATTATTTGAAAGGCCATCACCCGTATAAAAAAATTCTTCCTTTTGAATATTTGATTTTTTGAGGATCAATCCATCAGGCGTACCGGTCCATTTCCATCCGCGTTTATCTACAATTGATGTTGGCTTTACACTACTCAATTGATTACGCACTTCATCAGGTAGCGTCATTTTTTTAACCTTCAGCAATCCTTTATTTAGATCAGAAGGCTTAAAAAGATAAATGTCAGACTGTGTCTGGAGGTAAATGTTTCCCAGCCGATCTTCTGAAAAGGATTGAACAAAAATATCTTCATGATTTTGAGCAGGAAAATTAGTTCGGTTTAAAGATTGGACGAGGTGTGTTTGAGGATGATGGTATAGCAATCCCTGATTTGCAGTACCTAACCACAATCCTCCCTGCTTATCAAGGAAAAGTGTGCTGATTTCTGTATTTAGTTTACTCCCGTCATTTCTGGTAATACTAGGAATGTAATGTTTATCGTTCGTTAGGACATTTACTTTCCAGATACCTGTAGCACAACTGATTAACACTTCCGTATTATTAGCAATAAGTGTATTTAATGCGTAAGGAACCTCCAAAATGGTTTTCCAGGAACGATTGACCGGATTAAAAAAGAAGAGCCCTCCTTTTCTTCCATTTTTTAGTTGATAAAAACCCTGTTTAGATTTAACCACCATGGAGGTGTTCTTAAAATCGTAATACCTGGAATTGGGGTAAGCATTAAGTTGATACTCCCGCTTTTTGGTTTTGAGATTGTAGCAGACCACCGCACCCGTATTGTAGAACAGATAAATGTTATGATCATTTGAATTTACATCTTGCAGGTTACCTTTTTCTTTAGATAAATCGAAACTATAACGATGTTGGCTATCACTTAACTTTCCCTGAGATAATAACCAAAAACGCTGATGATTATCCATAAAGGCATCATCCAAATTTGCTGAAAACCCTAAATTTTTAAAATATGCAGGTAAATTACTATTGTAGCGTTCCCGTTTCAAATCGATACACATCAGTTTGTGATAATCCTTGACCCATAGAATTGAATCGCCGCTTTGATAGATCCTGTAAAAGCCATCATAAGCATTTAAATTGTATGCTGATTGATTATTTTGGTGGATGTATTTAAAATGATAGCCATCAAAAATATTAACATTACCCGTAGTCTTAAAAATCATCCGTCCATCTTCAAGCTGCAATATAAATCTCACCTGGTTATCACTTAGTCCGTGAAGAACATTAATAGGTGTAAATGTAAATTGCTGAGCGGAGAGCTGCAATGACAATAAGAAACTTAAGATAACCAAGCTTAATTTACGCTTCATTTCAGGATTGACTAACTGATTTTTGGATGCAGTATACAGAAGCTGCAATTTATAAATTCTTGATTAATAAAGTATCGCGAATAGCCGCGAATACCCTGAAGTCAAAGATTTTTCATCAACAACTGGTGTTCTGGAAGAATTATGTGATCAAGAGAAGCAAGACCAATAAGCGTTGGTCGAGAAATTACAGGCGTTGGTCTAGATGTTACTCATGCTGGTATAATACGGCGATTTTGGCTGCAACGTTTTGGGTGAAGCGGCGTCTTATAATCAAAAACAAAAGCAAAACCCTAAAACATAAAGTCATGAAAACGTTAGCAAAAACATTATTCGCAGTAGCATTAACAGCAGTAGTATTTACTTCATCAGCCATGAAAGCTTCAGCTACAGAACCCATAATTAAAGAAACCAAAACACCGGTATTAGCGGGGTTTAACAGAATTTGGGTAAGCGGAAATGTGAAGCTGGTTTTAACCCAGGGCAATACACCTTCGGTAGTGGGATCAGAAAGCTACGATTCATCAAAAACTTTTGTACAAAGTGATGGTAAAACTTTATTCATCAACTCGATGGAAACCACACAGGTAACTTTGCAAATTACGATGCAGGATTTAGAAAGAATAGAAGCTTATGGACAATCTGTAATTGAGACTAAAAATAACTTCGAGGTGAAAAATCTTCAATTATTTTTAAACCAAAGCGCTACAGCGAAAATTAAAACTACGGCTTTAAGTTTATACTCAGTTGTTCAGGAAGATGCGGTTTTAAAATTAAACGGTAAAGCTGATAACAGCACTTTAATTGCCAGCAATATGAAAAACGTTAAATTAAATGATTTTGCCAGCTTGAAATCTTCAGCTTATGCTACCAAAGCGATTATGAATGCTGATCAGAATGCATTGGCTTTAGCAAAGTAATATTAACAGCAAATTTAAATGGAACAGCTACCCTTAAAGGCAGCTGTTTTTTATTTATACAGATAGACAAACTAGTTTTCACAAATGGGTTTGAAACCAGCATAAAGCTTGCACCTGATGATACTTTTAAGTAAAGATTCGATCTTTACGAAAGCAGCTTCATGTATTTTTTCATCACATGAAGCATACTCTTTGGCATATACAATATCATTCTCTGAAATTCTAATCAACATAAAAGGATCATTATCTCTTTTGAGTACATAGGTGATGCTTTTGTAATGCAATACAGGTACAATTTTTAAGTTCTCCAAGAGTAAATCTATTTTATTGATAGCCTGAAGGACGTCTATTTCTCCCCTTAGGATGGTAAACATATTAATGTGAGATTAATTTTAGATATTGATATCACTATGACACGCGTTCTAACATTCCTGACGGACTTACTAAATCTTCAAAAACAGCACCACTGGAAACATGATGAACACGTGTTAAAAGTACCATTGATTTTTGATCAATATCAATAAAATCAACCAGCTCTTTAAGTTTTGTAGGTTTGATTTTGAAAAGCATTGTTGCTTTTGATTCTGTAATTTTCATGAAATATAGTTTGTTGGGTTTGGTTGGCAAATACAACTGAGATCAATATCACTGTATTCAACAACATGTAGACAAAGTTGGATAATCTGTTACCAATTTTGCTATCCTGATTAATGAAAAATGTATGGATTTAAGAAATCAATACATATCGTTACTTCTGGCTTTCTTTCAAGCCTGATAAGTAAGCTGATGGATTTAAGCCTGTTACTTTTTTAAAAGCTACAAAGAAGGTATTTCTGGAGGAGAAACCGGCATCAAGACCGATCGCTTCCAGTGTATACTGTTTCCAGTCGCCATTATGTAAACGTTGCTTTACATACTCGATACGAAGATTGTTAATATACACATTGAAGTTTACGCCGTAATAACTATTGAACATATCAGATAGTTTATGCGTTGGTATTCCAATTAATGAAGATAGAACACTCAAAGTAAGCCCCGATTGCCTGAAAAGCTTTGCTGTTAATAATTGTGATTCTACCAATTTAACCAGCTCTTCATTCTTTGCCTTTTTTACTATCGGACTAACCGGCGCATCTGTTATTACTGCACCAGGAACGGTTTTGATTTCGGGATGTAGTTGTTGACCTTGTAAATCAAAATTTGTTTGTGTTAATACCAATGTATGGTCTGCCTCGACTTGTTGAGCGTGTCGCACTAATCCATAAATAAATTCCGGATTTAAAAAAAATAGCACACTCAGCATCAAAAGCAATAAACACGCCCAAAATACCAGATAGCTTTGATTTAAAATATACCAGGCGTTATTAAAATCCTTCAAAATAGAAAAATTGACGACAAGCATCGTGAAGAAAATCACAGCCCAAACGCCAGAAAACACATACAACCAGCGAATAACAGACGAAGCCTTAGCTTTTACCTTATTTGCTGACCTAATCATCTTGATTTGAAAGAGAATATAGATGAGTGCTGATCCGGGCAAAGCAAACCAATGCCAGGCGGAAACTATATATTTATCACCATTGAGTGCATACCTCACATCTTTTACCACATGATTGACAACCACCTGCTGTTCTGAAATACTGAGCAAATTGTAAGGTATTATGGCTATAAGTGCAGGAATAATGATTAAAAGATGGATAAGATGTGCCTTCCGAAAATGTCTTTCAGAGGGATGCAGAGATCCTCGGATATACAGATACATACATGGAGTAGCCAGGTAATAAAACGGCAGCCCCTTATTAAATAAGATAGGGTAATTTGAAATTTGCCCAGAATTGGTTAGCAGATAAATAATTACATACCAAATCACCCCAAAAATAGCAACGGTTAATAAACTGTTCAGATAGACTTTTCCACGGCTATATAAAGCCAGCTTTACAAGAACAAGAAGGAGGATAAATATCGCTCCGATAGCAGTTAGAAAAAAGGGATGCAAGAAGTATAAAATTTGGGATGTTAAAACTAAGCAAAATATGGCAAATAGTTGGGGCAATAAATGCAAACAACCAATAACGCTTTTTAGAATGTATTATAAAATCCTGATTGACAATACCATATTTAACATTTAAAAATTTGAGCAAGCTGAAATATTTCGTAAATTGAATTAACCAATATATATACGTTATGGAATTCCTGAACAAAATTCAAAACTGGGGTGATCAGCATCATCCAAAGTGGCTTGATTATTTTAGAATATTACTTGGTTTAATTCTGGTTTGGAAGGGTATAAGCTTTTACATGCACATGGAAGCTTTTAGTCATTTAATGCGAGGAGCCATGTTAGGTACCGCGGTTAGCATCAGCATACTTGCGCATGCAATTATCGTAATTCACATCCTGGGCGGCATTGCCATTGCACTTGGCACCCACACCCGGGTTTTCAGTTTGTTAAATTTACCCATTTTAATTGGTGCAGTATTTTTCATTAACAGTTCTGGCGGAATATTTAAACCCTATTCAGAGTTCTGGTTTTCTTGCCTGGTATTGATCGGATTAATCTGTTTTATAATAGAAGGGAATGGAATTTTATCCGTAGAGCGGCAAAAAATGATGAATTAGATGTGAATCGGAGCGGATAATCTAACCTAATAAAAATCTAACTAGATGATTAACAAGCTACAATAGTTTATTTTAAATATTAAAGTAAAAACTATTTGCAGATTAGCGCTGAGTTCGTACTTTTGCAGCGGAGAGCTGGCAGAGTGGTCGAATGCGGCAGTCTTGAAAACTGTTGACTGTAATAGGTCCGGGGGTTCGAATCCCTCGCTCTCCGCTGAACAAAACGCCCTGAAATTTGCATTTCAGGGCGTTTTGTTTTTTGGGCCTGGCTATCTACTTTACTTCATCGACAAGGATATTTGAATCCGTCAAATCCTGAATACAAGAATATATCTGCAATCATTGATGCTTAAAGCCAGATTAACCGGAAAAACTATTTCAAAATTATCCTACCAGAAATGTTTCCCAGCCACTGATGCTGGACCGGTTACATTTCATCACAGATAATCCGTCTTCTGAACAAACATACTTCCCGTTGTTTCCTCTTAACGAAATTCTCCCGTTGGAATTGACTATCCAATCGAACTTTTCTGTATCGCCAATTGTAGTTTTGTTGCAAGTCATTCCGGTAGAAGCCCCATTTTCAGAGGAAACATATTTATTCATACTTTTTAAGGCAACTTTTCCGCCTCCGGCATCAATAATGGTAAATGTTTCCCAGGTTGAGGCAGTAGCCCTGTTACATTTCATTGTGGCTTGTCCATTTTCTCCAGATACAAACTTGGTATTAGAGCCAATCAATTTTATATTTTGCCCGATGGGTGGAGCGCTGTTCGCTGCCTGCACCTGCAAATTTCCAAGTGTTAGCCAGCCATTAGTAAGCGTTCCGGTAACTGCCAATGCTATACCAGGTTTATTCGCATTCGTTTTATCAATAATAGCTACAGCCCATTTATAACTACCAGGAGGCAAATCAACAGCAGAAGTGGTAAAATTATAAGTAGTAGGGTTATCTTTTAACCATTGAGATGGTTCGCTGTCATTATCAACAAAAAGCTTCTTTACTACACCCGCCGTATCTAAAATTGCAAATGCCACTTTAAACTTATAATTCCATTGTGGAATATTGTTAGGACAGTATCCCCAACCCATATTTTTCCAGCGATGACTAAGGCTCGCTGTTGAACCACTTTGAACGGTGCCTGGAAGTGAAACCTGATCGGGGTACAAGCGGTAACCACCCTCCGCGTTAAAGCGCTGTACCAGAGGAAAAGTTTTTCCAAACCAGGATGTTGTCTCCCCTACCCGAAAATCCATCATATTTACCGCAGCCAGCTGTGCCTGATTAAATTCTCCTAACCTAACATCTTCAGGATGTCCTTCTCTGTATTGCCCGCTTGAATCAATCCAGTAACGATGCGTACCACTCACAATCCAGCCTCCTTCAAAAATGATCGGACGTTTATGTTTCCAGGTAGCTGCAAAATTTCTTTCCCAGCTCTGGTAATAATCAGTCATACCAAAAGCATCATGTCTTAAGCTATATCCTTGATTAATGGCCTTTGTTAACAGCGCATTGCTATTTGCATTTGCTGCTCCCCAGCTGGTTGGATGTCCAATCAACCGGTGGTAATTCATAATCAATGGTATTTTATTGAATGTTCTGTTGTATAAAGCCATAAACCAATCTAAAGTTTCCTCTTTAGCGGCTTCTGTTTGTGCAGCAGTTAAAGTATTGGGCTCAGCATATACTACATTATGCGCTTCACCCCATTTACCGAGGCCGTATGCATCAATAAAAGAAGTACGCACCGGGTCATTAAAATCTTTAGCCAGCTCTTCGATAAAAGTTGCATAATGCTGCCTAAAAACAGGATCTTGTGGGTAAGGCGTTTTTTGAGAAGGGGCTGCAGGGTTTGATAGCCAGTAGGTAGCACCCGCATTAAATACGAATGCAGGTGTATTTTCGCCTTGGTCCCTCCCATCTACAACAATACGAAATGCAATAGGCAAGCCCCGGGTTTTAACCCCATTAATTAATTTACCAATCTGAGAGTTGAGGTCTCTCCAGGCATATACGCCCAAACTTGGGTTTAATGACCTCCAGCTGGTGCGGATATAGCATGCAGAAGCATAATCTATAGCTTTTACATTTTGACCGAGCTCGGGCACGAAGAATTGGCTGTCCCAGTAACTATCTACAGCATCACGTTTACCATACATTACCCAGCCATTTAACGGGTTACGCAAAATAGATGTGCTATTATAAGCAGGATTCACAATATAATTACCAGAATCAGCAGTGAGTGCCATTTTATTTACCTTCCCATCGAAGATATCCAAATCAGCTTCAGGCTTCTTAGCGCAACTGACAGCGCACACACAGGTGATCGCCAAGAGTAAATTTTTGCCCCATGACAGGCCATTTAGGTTTTTCATAGTTTTCAATTATTAAATATTTGGTTAAAAAGGTTTAGATAGTATGTTCTGCCAAAAACAATGATAATTAGCTAACCCAAGTCCTGCAGCTGTAGTATTTGCTGCGGACTGTTAATTTCACAAGTGATTTAACCCATGTAAATTGAAGGAATGATTGAAAAGAATTTAAATGAGTGATGATAATTGTCTGTTTTATTCGCTCTTAAAATGGAATCAATATGGCATGCAGGAATCATACAGAATACCGGATGCATGTGGATAGCGCATAATTTTGTTTTCATAACTTTCTATATTTGGTTGATTCAAAGCTAGATACATTCCATAAAACGAGGGTTCGTTTTTGTACGGAAATGGTTTAATTATGTACAATATGAATAATGGAGAAGAGATCGAAACCCGATGCATTCAATAAATTACGCTTATCGAATAGATATAATTAATAAATTATTGAAAAAGATGCTTAAAAGTGAAGTGGCTACATGGCTCAAATGATTGCCATTTCACCGGATTATTAATCTAAAGACCTATTAGAAAGGCAGGAGTTTAGAGACTTGAATTGGAGTGTTGGCTACTGATGAGTAAAAGAATAATAGAAGGAAAAGATCCAGATATTGGTAAGAAGCGCACTTTCACCCTCCTCTATAAATGTTTTAGATAAATTTTTTAATGATCACTGTTTTTGATAAACCCGCACATAATCAATTTCAAATCGGTTTGGAAATGTAGTATTAGCTAGAGCTCCTCCATTCATGCCCCCTAGTGCCAGGTCTAAAAGCAGGTAATGCTTTTGTTTAAAGGGATGGATTGACTGGCCGTTTTCATTTTGCAGCGAAGTAAGCCATGTTTTATTTAGTAACAGATCATCAACAAAAAGGCTTATTGTATTTTCATCCCAATCCATGCGCCAAACATGGAAATCATCTGCCCATTTCTTTCCTCCTAAAGAATCGATAGATTTTGTATTACTAAACCATTTAGGCTTACCATTTTTACCTAAACTGGCAATATTGGCCAGAATCTTTCCCTGGTAATACTCCATAATATCAATTTCACCATTTGCAGGCCAATCATGCTTAACACCAAGCGTCCAGAATGCCGGCCATAGTCCACCTGAAATATCGATTTTACCCCGCATTTCAAATCGCCCGTACTTAAACTCCTGCAATCCCCTGGTGATGAGACAGGCTGATGTGTATTCAATATGTTCCCTGTTTTTTCTCCAGTTCCGGCTATCTTTTACAAAAAGTGGATTTGGCTTCTTCTCCTTTCGGGCTTCAATGATGAGTTTTCCATCTTTAACAAAAGCATTTTCTTCTTGGTACCACTGCAACTCTTCGTTTCTAACAAATCCCTTTTCGTACTTCCAGTTATTTGGATTAGGCTGCCCATTATTTTCGAATTCATCGTTCCACACCATTTGATATCCTTCGGATTGATATTTCTTAACCACATCCACACGGGTTTTTACCGAGCATGATTGACAAAACACAACCAACAGAAAAGCATACATTAAGGATGCGGAACGAGACTTCATATTATGGTGTATTGGTGAGTTTGATCATGTAGCTGTACGAAAAAGATTTATCCGTTAACAAAAATGGTTTGTGCGGATAAGCGCCCCAACTGTCATCACCCCCAACGCCACGTTGTTTCAAATCAATCGACAGAAAAACCTCATTTCTAACCGGCAGTTCTGTTGGATGCTGTTGTTTTTTGGTTAAGCCCGGATCTAAATCTTCAGTACTGTGGTTGATGGCGGTAAATGATAAAGGCTGTATTCCTTCAATCTGTAGTGTGTTCCCCGCTTCATCCTTTAACTTTAAACACCTTACATCAGTCTTGTTTCCGCTTTCCTGCGGACGGATATATCCTTTATAATACTGATTCTTGACCTGATCCTGATACAAGCCAATAAAAGAAGCATTATATCGATCACTATAATTTTCAAATGGGCCACGGCCATAAAATTCCAGGTTACCAAATTTTTCAGGCAAGGTTGTTCTCATTCCAAAACGTGGCAGTTCTGGTAAATTCCTATTTCCAATATCCATGGAAGCAGTTACTTTAACTGATCCGTCATTCTTAATCAGGTAGTTTATTTGATAAGGTAATTGTATGGCAGTAAGTTCATAAATTACTTTAATTACCACCCCACTATCGGTTTGCTTCCCCACATCAATCACCTGGACATTCATATTTTCATGAGCTGACCTCCAGATCCCTAATCTTGATGGCATATTATTTCCAAAATCATTATCAGTTGGTGCACGCCAGAAATAAGGCTCAGGAAAACCCCTTAACACTGTTGTATTATTGATTGCATATCTGGTAAAGCGGCCAGATTTGATATCGAACTCACCTGAAACTTTTCCGGCGGAGAATTTTAATTTATTATTTTCAGTATTTATTTTCAGTAGGTTTTCAGTGTTGACGGATTGCGCAAAATAGTTTCCGGCATATTTAAATTGTTCCTTCGCAATTTCAAAACCTGCCTTTAGCATAGGCGTTTCTTTCTTCGTAAATGCAAATACATTCAGGTAATATTCTGTTCCTGCTACAGATTTAAACTGCGGAATATTGAGTTTAACTGTCGTTTTACTGTGCGGCTCCAGGTTCACATCAAAATTCCCTTCTTTTACCTTTACTCCATTAGCCAGCAACTCCCATTTAAACTGATAATCTTTGAGGTTAGTGAAATCAAAAGAGTTTTCTATATCAAGCTGACCACTATGAATAGCTGTTGATGAAAATAAAATATTCTGATAAACTTTTTTCACTTCATAAGCCCCCGGATCGGGAGTTCGATCGGAACTTAGTATACCATCAGCAACTCCATTTTCATCATTTTGCAGGTAAAACCCACCTAAATCACCGCCATATGCCCAGAATGTTTTTCCATTGGCATCTTTAGTCTTAATTCCCTGATCAACCCAATCCCAGATAAAACCGCCCTGCATGTGCTTGCCCGAACGGATGATATCGAAATACTCCTGGAAGTTTCCATTGCTATTCCCCATTGCATGGGCATATTCGCACATAATGTATGGCCTGGTTTTAGTGTTATCAGCTGCATATTTTTTCATACTACCAATACCTGGATACATCGGACAAACAATATCGGTATTCCAATCCTCGCCAGCCTGCTCAAACTGAACGGGCCTGCTGTTATCACGAGCTTTTATCCATTTATAATTATCATGAAAGACAGGTCCATTTCCGCACTCGTTACCAAGCGACCAGATAATAATAGAAGGGTGATTTTTATCCCTTTCCACCATCCTTACTGTGCGATCAACATGTGCCGCAGCCCATTCGGGAAGATAAGCCGGATGCTTCGATTTATCAAACCAGGATTGAAACTCTGCCCCCATACCATGCGTTTCAATATTGGCCTCGTCTACTAGATACAGCCCGTACTGATCACATAATTTGTACCAGAGCGGATCATTTGGATAATGTGATAACCTGACTGAATTGATGTTTAGTTCTTTCATCAAACGGATATCTTTCAGCATCAGTTCTTTGGTAGTGGTATGCCCGGTTACATCGTCATGTTCATGCCTGTTTACGCCATGAATCATCGTGGCCACGCCATTTACCATCAACTGTGCATTTTTGATTTCTACCTTTCTGAAACCAATTTTAGCTCCGGTAAGGGCAAGCGTTTTTCCTTTTTCATCTTCAAGTTTTAAAATACATTGGTATAAATTTGGCTGTTCAGCGCTCCATTTTAATGGGTTATTTACCGTTCCGTTAAATTTAACGGTCTGCATATCCATTGATGATTGATCGAACTGTTTTTGTTGAGTAAAAACTTCTTTACCATTGCTGTTTATCAGTTTAACAGTTAGTGTCCCTTTACCCGACACCACATCCTGAAATTTTCTTAAATCTACATCGGCGCTAAATAAACCATTTTTATAATTCGCATCTAAGTCTCCTTTTAAGAAAAAATCCCAAATGGAAATTTTTGGCAAAGCAAAGAGATAAACATCCCTTTCGATACCGCTTAATCGCCAAAAATCCTGATCTTCCAGGTAGCTCCCATCGTGCCAGCGAAAAACCTGTACTGCCAGCTGATTATTCCCTGCTTTCAAAAAAGGTGTAATGTTAAATTCTGCAGGTGTTTTTGAAGCCTTAGTCATGCCCACTTTTTTTCCATTGAGATAGATGAATGCGCATCCTGATATGGAACCGAAATGAATGAATACTTCCTCTCCTTTCCAGTTAACCGGTATCGTAAAGGCTTTACGGTAAGTACCAACCGGATTATTTTCGCCGATAAATGGGGGATTTTTAGGATGTGGATAGGTGATGTTGGTGTAGATCGGAATTCCAAAACCATTCAATTCCCAGTTGGATGGGACGTTGATATTTGCCCATAACTGATCGTTAATATCTTCGCGATAAAAGTCTTTGATGCGATTAGCATATTGATCCACGTAATTAAACTTCCAACTACCGTTTAGCAACTGATAACGATCAGACCTGGAATAGTCATCTTCTATAACTGCCTTTTCATTGTTAAAAAGCATGAAGGGAACGTGCGGACGTTCTTTACCCTGATCTACCAGTGCAGGATTTTCCCAATCGTTATTTTGAGCCTTTAATTGTAAAAAATTAATCAAAAGCAACAGAAGTAGTAAAAATTTAGATTTCATTCTTGTTCAATCTTGTTATTGAATTATGTAAGGTTGTTATTATAATTTTTTGGTGCCTTTATTTTAAGCTTGCACTGTGGTCATTCTGAAAATCCTCACCAGCCCATATTTTTTGTGCTGACCATTTTTCTGCAGGAGCCGACCAAAAAGGATCACTATCAGGCAAACCAAGTGGTAAAAAAATATTAGAAGCAATATAGGGGCTTCCCTGATTGTTATAAAAATCGCCCAAAGCGGGTTGTGCGCCGTAAAGACCGATGGTTAGCCAGCCTGATTGATAAGTAGTTGGACTTTCCAGTGTTTTTTTTATGACTGCCGTCAATGCACATCTGACTTGCGCCGGGCTTAACTGCTTTGGCAATGTTTTTCTTAGCGCAACATCTGCCAGATGGTGAAATGCCGCACCCCGATAGATGATGGACCGGCCCGTAGCCGGGTAAGTTCCATCCACATTAATCAAACGTTCTTGGATAATGGCATAGCGCTCGTTACGTTTGCGGATTTTATCAAACATAGCACTATAAGCCGTTGTCTTTTTACCTATAATTGTGGCAATTTCTGCCAGATAAGGGTGAATAACATAACTGTTATAATAATCATAAGCAAAAGAAGTTCCGTCTGTATACATTCCATCGCCCGTGTACCACTGCTCCATCTGCTGCAACGCATAATCAACCCGCATTGGATCCCACTCAAAACCGAACTTCGCCATAAAAGCCTCATTCATCGCTGAAAAAAGTAACCAGTTAGAGAAAACCGGCTTAAATCTTCTGGTGGTAGCAATTGATTTTACCAGTAATGCCTGATTTTTTTTATCTAGATTTTCCCATAGCCAGGGCGCACGGGTAAAAGCAATCGCTAAATAAGATGCATCAACCAGTTGTTGCCCACCGATATCAAAATTCATGAAATCCCTGGCATTTGAATCCAAAGCATTTTTTATGCCCTGCAATGCCCACTGGCGATATTGCCCCCTCAGTGCTACTTCCTGAGCACTTCCACCCTCTAGCTGTAACCAGGGCGCTATGCCGCTTAACACGCGTCCCAACACCTCCACATACTGTACTTTGATTCGATGTTCTTTATTATCAATATGGATAGAGGTTACCTTTGGCATGGCGATGCGCAGGCTATCTTTAGCCAGGTTGTACATTACAGGTCGTACCATTTTATCCATCTGCGCTAACCAAAACTGGCGATCAGTAAGCGGAGAATTTGTTTTAGTATTTACTTTCTTTTGCGCAATGGCTCCTGAATTAATCATAATCATCAGGAGCAAAACCATATATTTATTTTTTAAATTCATCACTTATTATTTTTGTTGAGTTAGAAAACGATAGTATTCGCAGCCGGCTAGCAGAAATGCACCCACACCAAAGTTTGATGTAGATTTTGCATCTATAATTTGCCCTGGTATAGCCTTTTCACCAATAGGCTGCACAAAACCCACTCTTCCATCTTTTTGTAAAGCGGTTTCTGAAAGATATTTCCAGGCCAATTTAGCCGCAGGGCGAAACTGCTTTTCCTTCAAAATACCATTATTGATACCCCATAGTAACCCATAAGTGAAGAAAGCCGTTCCACTGGTTTCAGGGCCTGGTGCATGTTGCGGATCAAGCATACTTCGGGTCCAGTAACCTTCCTTTTGTTGCGAACTTACAATGGCTTTCGCCATGCCCTTATAGATTTCAATGTATTCTTTTCTATGCTTATTGTTTTTAGGTAAATCCTTTAGCACTTTAGCCAGACCTGCGAAAACCCATCCATCACCTCTTGCCCAAAAATCTTTGCCTCCATTGTTGGATTTATGTTTTGGATAAACATACTTAGCGTCACGGTAATAAAGCTTGGCTTCCTGATCGTACATTATGCTATTTGAAAAGGTGAGATACTCATGCAGTTTTTCCAGATATTTTTCATCACCGGTAAGCTTATACATCTTCGTCATTACCGGCATCACCATGTATAATCCATCTGCCCACCACCAGTAATCATTTTTACTCGTGCTTATCTGATACCCCATCACTTCTTTTGCCCGGGCTATTTTATAGGCTTCTGGTTTAATTTGATATAAGTCGATATAAGTCTGGAAGCAAATTTGCCAGTCGCCGAAAAGAACATATTCGTCCTTTTCACCATAACTGTATTTCCATTGCGATTTATCTTGAGATTTAGCACCCATCCATTGATTATAAATAGCCCAATCTTCTGAATACTTTCTATACTGCTCATTTTTGGTCAGCTGATACAACTCCATGTTACCTGTGTGATAGGCCGCATGGTCCCAAAAAGCCCGGACCTCCGGTTTATTATTAGTTTGAAAATAAGTATTAGCCAGGTTTATTTTGGCTAACACGTTTTCTTTTTCCTGTGCCTGAGAAAACGACACCGCGGTAAATAATAGCGTAAAAATTAAATTAAATATTGTATTTGTTTTCATCATTTATAGGTTCTGTTTAGCATGAAGGTAAGATTTAAACCATTCTCCTATTCATCAAAGGCCAATCTGCTGCTTCGAGGATGAACTTAGATGAGTGAGAATTATCTTTTTTAGGTAGCATTTACTTCTATTTGGTTAGTCATATTCCTTTTCAGAATTCTTTGGCGAACTGCTATGTGCTGCCAGATTTCCAGTTCCCCAAAGTAGCGCAATAAATCAATAGATTAAGGGGGGTAAATTTGTATTTTTTAAGTGGGCAATTCATGTAACAACTTTTAAACATAAAAACACAAGATTTATCCCGTCTTAAACTGTCGGCATGCAAGGATTAAGAAACAACAGCAAAATGATTCTCCATTTACTGCTAAACACAGTCCTATCCATTTATCAGGGATGGAAACCTAATGAAAAACACATGCAATGGAGTTATAAATCTCCTATCCGCTAAAAGAGTTGGTAGCTTGTAAGAATACGGCTGTTTCGAATGTAATACAGGATATTTTATACTTCTTACAATAATTTATCCCCCCATTTATCCGGAAATGTCCCTCCTAACTCTTCTGAAATAGCACTTACCTTTAGCCTACCAAATATAAACTAACTAATATGCAGCTAATTTTATTCACTGACGACTCCTGAGGGTTAACCATACTGGTGCTATCGGCGGTAAGCCTATACCCAGAATTTTAATCAAAAAACCAACCATTTACCAGAATCTATCCAGAAGTAGATCCTAACCAATTATATATGACTAATTATTACTTTAGATTTAGAAAAAAGAGGGATGCAAACATCCTTTTGAATTTGTTTCTATTTGTTGCATTACTCTGTTCCTTACCAGACATGGTGTTTGCACAAAACAGAACAATAAGTGGAACCATAAAAGATGCTAAAACAGGCGATTTGTTACCTGGTGTAGTGGTAAAAATTCAGAATGGAACTGCAGTAACCAGTACAGACAACAATGGGAAATTCCAGATACAGGCACAAAACACAGATGCACTGACAATTTCTTTTGTTGGTTATGTTACAAAAACTGTTCCCCTAACATCTTCCAATACCTTAACCGTAAGCCTTGAAGAAGACACTAAAAACCTGAACGATGTGGTGGTGATTGGTTATGGCACCATGAAGAAGAAGGACTTAACTGGAGCCATTACTCAAATCAGGCCAGATAAAATTGCAGACCAGAATCCAAACACTACTCAAGACATTTTGCGTGGAACCCCTGGTGTTACTGTAGGATTAGATGCATCTGCGAAGGGCGGTGGTTCTATTCAAATCAGAGGCCAACGATCTGTTTATACCGCAGGTGGACACAATGATCCATTGTTAATTTTAGATGGAGCCATATTTTATGGCGAACTTTCAGAGATTAATCCTGACGATATTGAAGCGATTGACGTATTAAAAGATGCATCGGCTGCCGCAGTTTATGGGGCAAAATCTGCAAATGGAGTTCTAATTATCACAACAAAAAAAGGCAAAACGGGAAAACCAAAAATTAACTTTTCTTCTAATTTTGCTTTGTCAACCATGGGCGCTAACCGTCCTGTTTTGGATGGCGAAGGCTACATGCAGTATCGCCAGGATTGGTATACAGCGCCAACTTATGGTTTGAATACTACAACTGGAAATTACGAGGCTTATCAAACTACTTTTAAAACGCAACCGGGCTATTATGTAAATCCTACTGCAGAAAACTTAAGCCGTTTTGGCATTAGCTTGGCTCAATGGAAAGCTTATACAGCAAATGGTAACGGTACAGCATCTGATAGTGAAATCTGGGCTAAACGTTTATTACTGCAAGGTACGGCATTAAATAATTTTATTGGCGGACAGACATTTGATTGGTATGACCACAGTTTTCGTAACGGAAAAAACCAGGATTATAACCTGAGTGTTTCCGGAGCAAGTGATAAAATGAACTATTACATGTCACTGGGTTATTTAGACAATCAAGGTGTTGTAGTAGGCAATAATTACAAGGCTATTCGATCTAACTTAAAAGTAGAAGGAAAAATTACTGATTGGTTAGAGATTGGTGCGAATGTTAATTTCCAGAACCGTACTGATGGGGATTTGGCAGTTGATTGGGGAAGACAGATTATTAACAACGCCCCTTATGCAAGTTACCAGGATGCCAAAGGAAATCTTTTGGTACACCCTATGGGCGATAACATGGTTAACAACTATGGCTATAATTATGATTTTGATCGTGGATACCGTGATCTGGACAAAGGATATACTGTTTTTAATACCATTTTGACCGCGAAAGTAAAACTTCCCTTTAATATTAATTATTCGTTTAACGGTTCACCACGCTATCAGTTTTTTCATGATCGCTACTGGGAATCTGCCAACCACCCAGATTGGAAAACGACCAATGGTTTAGTTAACCGGGAGCAAACCCAACGCTATGACTGGTCATTAAACAATACTTTGAGCTGGGAACATACTTTCGGCAAAAAACATCGTTTGAGTGTAACTTTAGTGCAGGAAGCAGAGAAGAAACAATCGTGGCTGGATAGAATCGAAGCGAGAAATATCTTGCCAAGTGATGCTTTAGGTTATCACGAAACCTATTATGGAGATAAAAACAGAAGTAGCTACGATTCTAATGATATTAAAGAAACTGCCGACGGATTACTAGGTCGTTTATTTTATGCATTTGATGACCGCTATATGCTAACTACCTCTATACGAAGAGATGGTTACTCCGCATTTGGAACTTCAAACCCAAGGGCTAATTTTTTCTCTACAGCCTTTGCCTGGACATTTACCAATGAGAAGTTTTTTAAATGGAAGCCTTTAAACAGTGGTAAACTTAGGCTTTCCTGGGGTCAAAATGGTAACAGACAGCTTGATGATCCTTATTTAGCTTTGGCAAATTTAGGAGCGGGAGTTGGGGCAACAACTGGTTATCTGGATAACAATGGAAATTTAATTCAATACCGCTATTTAACCGTTGGCCGTTTGGCAAATCCTGATTTACACTGGGAAAAAACAGAATCTTTCAACGCAGGATTAGATTTGAGCTTTTTTAATGACAGGTTAACCACTTCTATGGATTATTATATTACGCCAACCGTTGATATGATTATGAACAGAAGTTTACCAGGTTTCACTGGTTTTGGAAGCATCACCACTAATTTAGGAAAAGTAGAAAACAAGGGATTTGAAATTAGTATCAACTCACTAAATATCAAAAGCCGCGATTTTAGCTGGAGCACTACGCTGGGCTTTTCCAAATACAAAAACACCATTAAACATTTATACTATGTTTATGATAATATTGTTGATGCCCAGGGAAATGTTACCGGCACTAAAGAGCGTGATGATATTGGTAATGGCTGGTTCATCGGACAACCCATCGGCGTAATCTGGAATTACAACGTAACGGGAATATGGCAGGCTAATGAGGCTACAGAAGCAGCCCGGTATAACCAGCGTCCGGGTGACCCAAAGGTGGCAAACAACTTTACGGGCGATGACATCATCAATGCTAATGGTACAACTACCCCGGTATATAACGATAAAGATAAAGAATTTTTAGGCCAGACCGCCCCACCCATCATGTGGTCAATGCGCAACGACTTTACCTATAAAAATTTTAATTTTTCTTTTAACATGTACTCTTACTGGGGACATAAAAGTTTAAATGGCGCTTACTTAAATCAGGACAATGGTAGCTCATTAGTAACCAACCTAGCTAATACTTACAGAAAAGAATACTGGACTTTAGAAAATCCATCTACGGAATTTGCCCGACTGGATGCCAAAGGGCCGAGCGGTGTAAATTCACCAGGCAAATTATTTGACAGGTCTTTCATCAGATTGGAAAATGTAACGCTTGGATATACGGTTCCGCAAAAGTGGGCTTCAAAACTGGCTTTGGAAAAGGTTAAGCTTTTTACCACGGTAAGAAACGTAGCCGTATGGACAAAAGACAAAAACTGGGATTACTGGGATATTGAAACTTACAATCAGAATGACGCTTCTAAAGGTTTCGCTCCAAGAATTTATACTTTGGGATTAAATGTTACTTTTTAAATAGAAACGATGAAAAAAAAATATATACAAGCAAAAATAACTGGCCACATGACAAAATTGTTTTTGTTGCTGGCAATGGGCATCGTAATTTTACCTGCCTGTAAACGCTCATACCTTGATCCTGAGCCACTTTCTTTATATGAGCCAGGAAAAACCTTTTCGACAAAAAGCGGTCTGGACGCAGCAATGGCCATCTGTGACAGGCATTTAAGGTCTTACTGGACGTATTTTCAGTATACAGACCTAAGTCTTCCAATCAGTACAGAATATATGTTTTCAGAAGTTGCTGTTGCGGCAAAAACAGATGATGGAAATATCTTTGCTGATATCGCAACGCGGCTAAGTCCTACCGACCTACCCGAAAGAGTACCCTTTTTCTGGGATGAGACTTATAACGGAATTAAATACGCCAATACCATTCTGAGTTATATCGGCAACGTGGAGGGTTTAGATGAGGCGACTAAAAATCAATATCGCGGACGGGCACTTTTCCACCGCTCATTTCGTTATTTAGCGCTGTGTTTTGAATTTAAAGATGTTCCACTGGTAACAAAAATTCTTCAGATCCCTAAAACCAATTACCGCTCTACAAAACGCGAAGCGATATTACAAATGATTACTGCCGATATGGAACAGGCCGTAGCCTGGGTACCGGATCAGGCTCAAACCAGCTTAGTGGGTTTAGTCAATAAAGGCGCCTGCCGCCAGTTGTTGATTAAATGTTACCTGGCTACCGGCCAATATGATAAAGCTATTCAACAAGCAGATATTTTAATTAACAGTTCTGGTTATTCGCTAATGACCAACACTTTCGGAAGCTTTGTTGCACCTTTCGCTACTACATGGCCGGTTACCAGAAACGTCATCTGGGATTTACACCGCCCGGAAAACAAAGCAATCAACGCGAATAAAGAAAATATTTTAGTGATGCTTAACCGCAATGCTACGGATATGGGTATCAAAATGAATACCATGAGAAACTGGTTGCCTTTACTAGATGGACCGGGGGTTACCTCTCCTGACGGGAAACAGGCACTGCGTTACTTTGCAACATCTAATTCTAGTTTCCGTGCACAATATGATTATACACATGCTCACGGCAGGGGAATCGGTCATATCAGACCTACATACTATGCGCAAAAATCATTGTGGTATGTAAATGGTTTAAATGATTTGGGTGATCTAAGACACAGTACTGCAGTTGGAAACTGGGTAACTCCGGAATCTCTAAAATATAATGATCCCACCAATACAGCCTGGTTTGGTCAAAATGTACGCCTACGTAGCACAACGGGGGCTTTATTGTCAAATGATACCATCAGAACTTATTTTGAGTGGCCACACTATAAATACTATGTGGAAGATCCATTGGAAACGCAGAATGCTAACGAGGCCAACCATCGTGGTGGTGCCGGAGATTGGTACTGTTACCGCTTGGCAGAAACTTATCTGTTAAGAGCAGAAGCTAAATTTTATGCAGGTGATATTGCTGGTGCAACGGCTGATGTAAATACCATACGTAGACGTGCCCAGTGTACGCAGCTATATACCGCAGTCACCATTGGTGATATTATGGACGAACGTGCCCGTGAACTGAATATGGAAGAATGGAGATTTACCGAACTCAGCAGGGTGTCTTATTGCCTAGCCATGAGTGGAAAACCAGATGAACGCGGCACAACTTACACGGTGAATAACCTGGCGCAGAATAGCTACTGGTTTCAAAGAATTGAGCGTTATAGCGACTTTTATAATAAAGGAAAAGTTTCCATTAGAAGCCGTTCTTATACCATGGCGCCAAAAAATATCAACTGGCCTATACCACAAGGTGCCATCAACTCTAATGGTGGCGCAGCATTAAGTCAGAATCCAGGCTACAGCGGCTATAATCCAGGTGTATCGATCTGGCAAACTTGGCAGGAAGCAGTTGCCGACGAAGACAAAATCTAAATAATTTTAAAGAGGCGAATCCGGAAGGGCTCGCCTCTTTTTCTATCAGGCAAATCATTAAAAATTGCGGATTACACGATGCTTTGCAGATAGATTATTACGGAATTTCTTCATATAATCCGAAGGTCTCATGCCGAATACTTTATTGAACTGCTCTCTAAAATACCTGACATCATTAAATCCACAATGAATGGCAGTTTGATTAATGTTATAATCTGAATTAATCAACAATTGAGCTGCCTTTCTTAAACGAATATACCGGATAAACTCATTGGTGGTTTTACCAGAAATAGCCTTCACTTTTTTGTAAAGCAGTGAAGGAGAGGTAGCCAGTTCATCAGCAAGTGTTTTCACACTAAAATCAGGGTTATCCAGGTGTTTTTCTGTAATGGCAATACACCGCTCTAAAAACTCCTTATACTCGCTGGAGATTTTAAAATCATCTGCTTTTAAAGTAATCTCATTTAAAAAGTATTGCTGAATCGCATTTCTGCTTTTTAAAAGATTAACCACCCGGGCAACTAAAATATCCTGATCAAAAGGTTTGGTAATAAAATCATCTGCCCCCTGCTCAATACCTTTTAACTTAATTTCTGATGAGGAGCTGGAAGTTAAAATGATGACTGGAATATGGCTTAATTCAGGATTTGACTTGATGTTGGTGCATAAATCTAAGCCATTTCCGCCTTCCATCACCACATCGGTAATGACAATATCTGGAACATATTGCTTGACAAGGGCAAAACCTGTCGTTCCATTATCGGCCTCATATACCAGGTATTCATTTGAGAATATCTTTTTAACATAGTTTCGGATATCTTTATTATCCTCCACAATTAAAATAGCTTTCTTTTCTGTTGTAGGATCAAATACTTCTGTTTTAGCAGGCAAATGATCTTCAATATGGACTTCGCCACCAGCGTCATCCATTTCATCTTGACTATTCAGCATCGCTTTACCTGGAAGTGATGCAGGGAATTGAGCAATCATTTCTTCAGGCTTAAAATGTGCTGATCCAAGTTGTAATTTTAAATTGAATGCAGTTCCCTTTTGCGGAGTACTTACATAACTTACCGCTCCGTGGTGGGCATTAACCAGCGTTTTAACCAGAAACAAGCCAATTCCAAATCCACTGTTGCTGTGCTGCTTCGCATCCTGATAAAAACGCTCAAATATTTTATCGCCTGTTTCCTTTGAAATACCAGATCCGGTATCGGATACTGTGACGGATAAATACGCTGGTTCCAAAACAACCGACAACGTTATTTTTCCGCCATTTGGCGTAAATTTGAAAGCATTTGCTAAAAGATTAAAAAGAACAATTTCCAGTTTTTCCCTATCCCCAAAAATGGATACTTCATCTATTGTGCTCAAAAACTCATACTCCAGCTGTTTGGATTTCGCTTGCTGAGAAAAAGAAGCGTAGACATCCTTGCTAAAAGAAATAAAGTCAAATCGGGTGACTTTGATATGCTGGGTTTCAGACTTCCTGAAGGATAACAATTGATCTACCAGAGAGAGAAGTCTGCGGGCATTTCGATAAACAACAATCAGTTCTTTTGGGTCAACGTTTCCATTTTTGCTATTAATGAAATCTTTAATTGGGTTAATAATCAATGTTAAGGGAGTTCTGAATTCATGAGAAATATTGGTGAAAAAAGTGAGTTTGTTTTCACTCAACTCTTTCTCCTGTTCTACCTGTAAATTAGCCAGCTTCACCTGGTATTTTAAAAAGGATTGATGCTTTTGATAACGGACAAATAGATATCCTGCGGATACGGCCAGAAAAAAATACAAAGAGAAAGCCCACCAGGAACGGTACCATGGTGGCAGTATAGTGATCAGAATTGTCTTCTCCGCTTTTGACCAAACACCATCAGCATTTGTCGACCTGATCCTTAAACGGTAGGCTCCGTCAGCCATTTTGGTATAATTCGCCGTTCTTATCTTACCGGCATTATTCCATCCTTTATCCCATCCCTCCATATAATAAGCATAAGCAATTTTTCCTGGCACACTATACTCCAAGGCCGCAAAATCAACTGCGAGAGCATCGTTATAAGGAATTTCTAAGGCGCTGATTTCACCATCTTTCACTTTCGAGGCGGCAACATGATCGGGCGCTATAGCTGTATTATTGATACGGATAGCAGTAATGACTATCGGCGCTGCTGCAGTGCTGAGTTTATTACTATCCGGATGAAAAATACTAAACCCCTTTAATCCGCCAAAGACCAGTTCACCCGATCGTAGTTTTAAAGATGCATTATCAAGAAACTGGTTGCTTTGCAGGCCATCATCCTGATAAAAATTCTGAAAGGTTTGCTTTTTAATATCAAACCTTGATAATCCGCTAAAAGTACTCAGCCATAAGCTTCCATTGGCTTCCACTATACTGATTACCGAATTATTAGAAAGGCCATCAGCAGTTGAAAACCTTTTGATGACTTTGTTTTTATTACGATCAAAAAGTAGAAGACCACCCCCTTCAGAACCTAACCAAAAGTTGCCGTAACTATCTTCATGAATCACCCTTAAAGGCTTACCTATCCTAAAATACTGATGTTTACTTCGATTTCGGTCAATTAAAATTAGTGAAGATTCATTACCTCCCCACAGGTGATGGGCTCGGTCTTCCTTTAATGCTAAAAGATTTGCCTTTAGTTTTTCATCAAACACTTCAAAACGATCTTTCTCCCGGTTAAAGAAATAAAGTGTTCCATGAGAAAACGTAGTGGCCCAAAGTACCCGATCAGACCCCTCCAGCAACTGCCATACATTTTCATTCTCTTCACCAGTAAACTGATTCACACACTTGTAGCGTTTAAAACTTAATTGATCGACAGCTACACGGTTAATTCCTCCTCCATAAGTGGCCACCCAGATGTTTCCCAGATAATCTGCTTTAATGGCACTGATTGCGTTACTGCTTAAAGTACTGGCATTTCCTGGAACGGAAGTTAGATTCGTAAAAACGTTTTGGCTGCGGTTCCATATACTCATTCCTCCGGCATCGGTTCCTATCCATATTTTCCCTTTTTGATCTTCATAAAAGGCAGAAACAAAATTGCTTACCAAACTAGGTTTCTGAAGTGGGTTGCTGGATATTGTTTTAAACTTAGCACGTTTAGCATCCAGAATAATTACTCCCTCTTTAGATGTTCCAATCCATTTTCTTCCTGCCGGATCTTCGTATATCGCTAAAATCAATTGATTTTGAATAGCTCCGCTCAAAGGACGATGATAGTCAGATCCCAATTTAGTATTCATGACTTTTAGCCCATCTGCGTTAGTACCCAGCCATAATTGTTTCTGTTTATCGATGTGCATGGCTGAAATCAATTCCGCATTAAATGGGCTTGCTTTCTTACCGGTGATCATTTGAGAGATTCCTGTAAGCAAATTATAACGCATAAGTCCTTGTGAGGTACTGATCAACACATTTTGATTATCTTCCACTTCCATACATTGGGTAATGGATGAAAACTTTTTCAAAAAGTTAATGCTACGTGATTTTTGTTCATATATGCACAATCCTACGCTTTCTACCAACAGGTAAATTCTGCCGTCAGGTGATAACTTAATATCCTGAACATTATAATCAACCGTATTTTGCCCCTTTGCGTTCCGCATGGAAATCTGTTGACCGTCAGTCTGATCTGCCGATTTCACAATCAGCCCACTGCCATTGGTACCGATAAGCATCTCCCCTTTTCTACCAACCTGGATTTCATTGATTTGTGATTTTAATTCAACCCTGGCCTTGTTTGCGGAGCGGCGAAAAAAGACAGTACTGAAATGATTGGTGAGTTGGCTGTACACACCAATACCCTGGCCGGTTCCGACCCAAAGGTTATGCTGCTGATCTTCACTAATGGTATAGATGTAGTTATGCGGCAGTGTTTTATTATCACCTAAAACATTTCTGAAAACTTTGAACTCATAACCATCATATCGGTTCAAACCATCGTGAGTACCAAACCACATAAAACCTTTGGAATCTTTAAAAATAGCCCTTACCGCATTATTGGATAAACCGCTTTCAATTCCCAATGTGGAAAATGGCAAATTTTCAGTAGAATAAATCTGCTGGCAAATTAAGAAAGACAGAAAAAACAGCAAGTACTTTCTCAGCTTGTGGGACATAAAAATTGGTTAGGGTAGAATTGGTTACAGATTTTCAAAAATTGAAAAAATGATGATCTTCCAAAAATAATTATCTTTTTGGTATGTTAAGTATGTTTATTGAAATTGTGATGCGTCCAAATTACTGACGGAGGAGATTACTCATCAGTAATTTTATTCAATCCGCAGAAATGAATACTTTTTAATTCACTGATATCTCATTTTCGAATAGAAAGTTAAAATCCGGTAATCACTTGCCAATAATGGCAAACACAGCGGTTTTTGAAAATGCTACTTTAGTTTAACCAAATAATAATCCATTTAAATCAATTGAGGTGTTGTTAACACCACCATCATAAAAGAATAGCATACGAAAGTCAATACAATTTTATGGTTCTAAACTCCATTCAAAAACTAAAAGATACCAATGAAAAAACAGTTACTATATTCCCTTTTATTATCCTCGCTAACCATAAATGCCTTTTCACAAAAAAAGGATTATCCCATACAACCGGTGGCATTTACCAAAGTGCATGTTCATGATAATTTCTGGCAACCCAAAATGGAGATTAATGCCAATGTAACCATTCCATATGTGATTGCGCAATGCAAGGCGAACGGGCGTATGGATAATTTTCTTCGGGCCGGAAAAAAACTCGCCGGCGATAAAATGAGTGAATTTCCTTTTGATGATACAGACGTTTATAAGGCCATTGAGGGAGCTTCCTATTCAATACAGAATAAAGCAAACCCCAAACTTGAAGCTTATATAGACACTTTGATTACCATTATTGGCGATGCGCAGGAACCAGATGGCTACTTATTTACCTTTAGAACGGTTAATGCAAAAAAGCCTCATGAATGGATTGGTGCAAACCGATGGGAAAAAGAAGAAATTTTAAGTCATGAGCTTTATAATGCAGGTCACCTTTACGAGGCAGCAGTAGCGCATTACCAGGCAACCGGCAAAAAATCATTACTTAACATTGCGATTAAAAATGCTGATCTACTTGTAAAAACTTTTGGTCCCGGTAAAATTGAAGCTTACCCCGGACATCAGATTGTGGAGATTGGATTATCTAAAATGTACCGGGTAACCTCAAATCAAAAGTATTTAGATCTGGCTAAATTCTTCCTAGACGTTAGAGGACCAAAAGGTGACCCTTACAACCAGGCACATAAACATGTAGTTGATCAGCATGAAGCCGTTGGTCATGCCGTACGTGCAGCTTATATGTATACCGGAATGGCTGATATTGCTGCCCTAACCGGAGACACGAAATACTTATCTGCTATTGATGACATCTGGGGTGATGTAGTGAATAAAAAATTATATATCACCGGAGGAATTGGTGCCACCGGTGCGGGCGAGGCTTTCGGGGAAGCTTATCAATTGCCTAATATGTCGGCTTATGCCGAAACCTGCGCTGCCATTGGAAACGTTTACTGGAATGAGCGAATGTTTCTTTTACATGGCGATTCGAAATATATGGATGTATTGGAAAGAACATTATATAATGGCTTACTATCTGGTGTTTCATTAAGTGGAGACCGGTTTTTCTATCCCAACCCACTCGCTTCGATGTTTCAGCACCAGCGCAGTGCCTGGATTAGTTGCGCCTGCTGCATCAGTAACATGGCCCGGTTTTTACCATCATTACCCGGTTACGTTTATGCACAAAACAACAATGATTTATATGTTAACCTGTATATGGGTAATACCAGTAAAGTTGCCCTCGCTGCTACTGATGTAGAGCTTGTTCAGGCGACGGAATATCCCTGGAAAGGAAATGTAGAAATTACCGTTAATCCTGAAAAGACAAAAGACTTTACTTTAAGATTAAGAATTCCCGGATGGGCAACACAAGAAGCAACTCCCGGAGATTTGTATTCATTCCTGAATAAAAAAAATACACCTGTAACAATCACTTTAAATGGTAAGCCAATAACCTTCACCACCGAAAAAGGATACGCCGTTATTAACCGTAAATGGAAGAAAGGTGATCAGGTTTCGCTAATACTGCCATTAGAAACCGATAAAGTCATCGCTAACGAAAACGTAAAAGATGATGCTTCACGTTTTGTGTTACAGCGTGGCCCTATTGTTTACTGCCTGGAAGGACCAGATAACCGGGATAGTTTGGTACAGAATATTATGATTGATAAAAATGCTGTGGCCAGCATAAAGTATAATGCTAGTCTTTTAAATGGTGTTGATGTAATCAGCATTCCTGGCCAAAGCACTAAAAGACAGCTTAACAGCGATAGCCTGCTGGTTACATCACAAAACGTTAATGCCATTCCTTATTACGCCTGGGCGAACAGAGGACCTAGTGAAATGACCGTTTGGATTCCCTACGAACAATCGGCGGCCAAACCAAAACCAGCACCAACTATTGCCAGTATGAGTACGGTATCTTCATCCGTTAGAAACAAAAGAATGTTTGCGGCTATAAAAGATCAGTATGAACCTGCAGACTCTAAGGACACCAACTATCCTTATTTACACTGGTGGCCGGCAAAGAACACCAGCGAATTCATTCAGTACGATTTTGCATCAGCACAAACCATAAGCGAATCAAAAATTTACTGGTATGATGATAGTCCCTGGGGTGGATGCAGAATTCCGAAGGCTTACAAGCTCCTCTATAAAAAAGGTGATCAATGGGTTCCTGTAGAGATGGTTTCACCTATTGAAATCAGCAAGGATAAATTTAACATCGCCAAATTTAAACCTGTTCAAACTGCAGCCTTAAGAATGGAAATACAACTTCCGGCCGAGCATGCTACCGGTGTACATGAGTGGGCAGTAAAGTAAAACTGACAACCACCAGCATAAATAATGTCCCTATTTCAATCATTTGAGATAGGGATATTTTTTTAAACATCATCCCCTAAAAACATTAATTTCAAAAAAGCTCATTATTAATACTTTATCATTTTATTCTGATAATTATTGGTTAAAAAACGATTCATATCTGGTAAAATAGTCGCAACTACCTAAGTCATGTAACGGTAAATTTATAATCGTTAAACTAACATTTAAACTAACCGATAAGCTAATGAAATTAAACTTTACCTGGAGCCGAAGTAAGTTTCTTGGTATCATCCTTTTTCTGGTGATGCCATTATTTACCTTCGCACAAACCAAAATTACCGGTACGGTAACAGACGGTAATAAGCAACCTATCCCAGGGGCATCCGTTAAGCAAAAGGGCACCAGTAACGGAACCTCAACCGATAACAAAGGAAATTTTTCCCTCACTATGAGAGAGGGTTCACCGAACTTAACCATTTCTATTGTAGGCTATAAACCCAAAGAGGTTTCCACAACGGGCAAAACCAACATTAATGTGGAGCTGGCTGAAGATGATAACTCGCTACAGGAAGTTGTAGCCATTGGTTATCAGAACATTCAACGTAAAAATACCGCAGGGGCGATTTCATCTGTAAAGGGTAAAGATTTTGAAAATACCCCCTACTCTACTTTTGATGCAATGCTTCAGGGCAGGGTAGCAGGTTTAACGATCTTGAGCACCTCTGGAGAGCCTGGCGGAAATAACATTGTGAACATCAGGGGTGCCAGTAATGTAAATTTCGGACAAAGCAGTTCGCCTTTATATGTAATTGACGGTGTCATTTACGATGTAAATGATATTGGATCTGCCTATGGAAGTAGCCCACTACAGGCCATTAATCCAAATGACATTGAATCCGTTGATGTATTGAAAGATGCTTCAGCATCTGCTGTATATGGCGCCCGTGCTGCCAACGGTGTCATAATTGTGAAAACTAAAAGAGCGGTTGCCGGTGCACCTCCACAAATTCGTGTTTCCAGTTATTTTGGTGTAGCCAATAAACCAGCCCTTAAACCCATTCAAGTGGGCGCAGCAGAAAGAAGGCTTAAAATGGACCTGTTGTATGGCGGTAACGGATTGTACAATAACTTGGGAAATTTAAATATGATGCTAACCGATAGCTTAAATTCGGCCTTTAACAACAATACCGACTGGCAGGGCTTATTTTTACAAAGTGGAAAAATCAGTAATATAGATGCCAGTATTGCGGGTGCAACAGACAAATATTCATACCGTTTTTCCTTCAACCGCTACTCAGAAGAAGGGGTAATGAAGGGTTATGATATTCAAAGGATCACGCCAAGTTTATTTTTTCAGGTAATGCCGACTAAAAACCTACTGGTGCAAACGAACCTCTTTGTGGGTTTAACCAAAGCCAAGCATGGTCAGGGCGATGGAAACAAATACCCCTTTACTACCTGGGGCTTCCCTTCCTCCTTCTGGAAGATTGGTGAAGTAGAACAGGCGCTATACTCCGGCCGTTATGAAGAGCTTCGTGATGATGATAAAACGACGAGCTTAAACGGAAACACCATGGCTCAATACACCATTCTGCCAGGGTTAAACTTAAAAAGTACCATTTCTTATAATATAAATAACAATACCAGAAGTTACTTTAAACCTTACCTGTTAAGCGGAAGCGGGCTAAATGAGGCTTATGGGTACATTTATCAAACGAACCGCTGGGAACTAGAAAACACAATTAATTATGCCAAATCTTTAAAAAGCGGGCATAACTTTAACGTGGTTTTACTTCAGGGTATGGAAAGAAATATCGCCAATAACACCTATAGTTCAAGTGTAGGTAATGCCGATGCGGTAAAAACAGTAACAGGCATTGCATCAGGACCTAATTTATTTGTAAGCAATGAAGTATTGCAACGTTCCCGCTTATCATGGATGGGAAGTTTTGTATATGATTATAAAGGAAAATATTTATTTCAAGCAGTTTATAGGGCCGATGGATCATCAAGATATAGCGCCGATAGCAGATGGGGATCTTTTCCATCGGTATCAGCAGGATGGAATGCTTCTGAAGAGAGCTTCTTTGCCCCTGCTAAAAAAATCGTTTCTTATCTCAAGTTCAGAGCGAGTTATGGTATCACAGGTAACGATCCCGGCGCTTATTATGCACAGTACCAATCATTAATTGCGAATGCTAACTATCCAACATCTGTGCTTGCAAACGGACAAGGTGGTACACAGACAACTTACAACGGCACTCAAGTGTTATACCCTGATTACTATGGCGCTGCCTCAGCCTCATCCATCAGCTGGGAAAGAAGCCCGCAATTTAATGCCGGTATCGATTTAGGTTTGTTTAAGGATAGAATCACCTTAACCGCTGATTATTACATCAGAGATTCAAAAAGTAAAGTTTTTCAGGTAGGTGTGCCACTTACAACAGGTTACTCGCAAACAAGTAATAATTATGTTGATTTAAGAAATACCGGTATTGAATTAACCCTAACTACGAGGAACTTAGGCCCGCAATCTAAATTCCAGTGGACTACCAACTTTAACATTGCTTACAACGATAATTACATTACCAGATTGCCTAACGGCGGAAGAGACTTTACTTTTGGCCCACCATGGCTACAACAAACATTAAGCGTTGGCGAACCTCTTTTCACCTATAAAGTATGGGATGTAAATGGCATTTATTCCAGAGACTCAGATGTTCCGGTTGACCCAAAAACAGGCAAAAGAATCACACAGTTTGGTGGTGCCCAGTTTAGCGCAGGCGACCCTGCCCGAGTAGATCAAAACGGCGATTATAACATTGATTACAATGATTATGTATCCTTTGGAAACCCAAACCCAGACATTACCGGCGGGATGTTAAACTCGTTCTCTTATAAAGGATTTTCGCTAGATGTATTGCTTACTTTTATTTCTGGCCGTAGTTTACGTAATGGCTACATATCAGATAAATTGCAGGATGCAGGAACTTCAGATCCCTATTTCTTGTGGGGACCACGTTCAGGACCTGCATCAAACTTCAATGTTTCAGATTTCTGGTCAAAACCCGGCGATGTGGCCAAATACCCTGGATTAATTACCAATAATGTAGACAAATGGCATATTGGCCAAAGTATGTACATTGAAGATGCCAGTTTCCTCCGTATTAAAAATATCAGATTAGGATATGCTTTGCCACAGAAATTAACTAAAAAACTGGGCATGAACATGATTAGATTTTACGGTGTAATGGATAATGTTAAAGTATGGTCTAAATCTACAGTTCCTGATCCTGAGGCAGTAGGCATTGACGGATATTCAGGTGGGAATGATTATCCAATTCCTAAAAAGTACACTTTCGGCATCGATTTAACCTTCTAACCACTGAAACAATGAAAAAATTAACAATATATATATGCTGTGCAATCGGATTAAGCATGGCGACCTCATGTAAAAAATTTTTAGATGAGAAACCCATTAGTGTATCAACTGATCTCACTTTTTGGAAGAATGAGAATGATGCTGATAAAGGCGTGGCTGGTGGTTATGCTTTACTTAGAAAAACACTGAACAAAGCCAACGGACTGGCATTTTATGCCTACGGCGATTTACCGACTGACGAGTTTTCAAACGCAAACCTTTACCGCTTCGATAATATTGCCCGGATAAACTGGGGCATACCAGTAGCAGCAGCTGAAACAGGGGATGCGTTGATGCAAATGAGAAGGTACGATACACATTACAGTGCAATCGATCAGGCTAACCGCTGTATTAAATTTATCCCTGGTATTGGAGATGATAAATTTTCCTCAGTAGAAGTTAAAAATAACCTTTTGGGTGAAGCTTATTTTTTAAGAGCATTCAATTATTTTTACATGACAAGAATTTGGGGTGATGTGCCTTTAACCATAGAATCTGGAGCTATAACTGAGGCTGTTGACATTCCCCGTGCTAAAGCTGCGGATGTTCTGGCGCAATGCATTAAGGATGTTAATACTGCGATAGAGTTATTGAGCTGGAATTACACCAACCCAAACAATCGTGCGGTAAGAGCAAATAAAGGCGCCGCCTATGCCTTATTAGCACATATTTATGCCTGGCAGGGAAATTATCAAAATTGCAGTTCAACAATAGATAAAATCACCGATCAAAATTTCTATCAGTATGTTAACCGTGATAGCTACCTATCCATATACAAAGGAAAATCTGTTGAAGGTATTTTTGAAATTGCACAAAGTGATGAAAATGAAGGCAACAATGGAAGCATTGCGAATTTCACGTTGAAAAGTCCTTACCTTACCACTAATACCGGAAATGCAATTTTTACGCTGAACGTGCCCACATTAACCAGTCTGTTCACCGATGTAAACGATAAAAGGTATGCCAATGCTTTTGCGCTTACCAATTCAACCGATCCGATTTGCATCAAATACAGTAACATTACCTACGTTAACGGACAGAATGTAATCACACCCGTTGCCCATAACAATATTATTATTTTTCGCCTGGCTGATATTAAGCTGTTAAAAGCAGAATCACTTGCTGCACTAAATCAGTTTACGCAGGCCAGAACAGTTTTGAACGAAGTTCGTACCCAGGCGGGTATTGGCGCATGGATAGGTACAGATGCTAACTTGTTTGAAGGCATTATTGATGAGCGTGGCAGAGAATTATTTTTAGAAGGACACCGGTTTTATGATTTAGTGAGACTAGGAAAGAAAACCGGAATTATGAAATTTGGTGCAGAAAAAATGAACCTCAGTGATTTTAATGCGGGTAAATATTACTGGCCTATAGACCCGGCATTGATGAATATAAATAAAAAATTAACGCAAACTCCATTCTGGAGCTCTAAGATATAAGCACCATGAAAAATAAATTATTATACTTTATTATATGTAGCCTGGGGCTGGCATATTTTACAAGCTGTAAAAAAAGTGAATACCTTACGGATGGTGGCTTAAGTCAGGTCAAAAGCCCTTTAACCACTTACGAATATTTAAAGCAGCATAAATATCACTTATTTGACACTTTAATTATGGTAGTAGATCATTACAACATGAAGGATGAAATTAATAGTGCAGCCACTTTTTTTGCACCGACAAACTATTCCATCAACAGATATATCAAATTGAAACGCGACTCGGTAAAGAAAATTAATGAAAATAACACTTATACTTTAAATGATATGTATCAGCAGATCAAGGCCGATTCACTGAGAATATATTTGTCTAAATCGCGTGTTGAACTTACTGCTACATCACTTAGCCCAACTATTGTGGCTAATGCGGCTAATACCCAAACCGCTGTTCAACGTATTCTACAGCCAAAACCCGCTGAATCATGGTCTTCCAGCCCTATTTATTACCTGTATTACATTAAGGTGAGAGGTGGCTTAGATCCGCTAAATGCTACCATTCAACCAAATGATCCCAACCTGGATTTGAAAGCCCAATGCCAGACTACCGGAATTGAACCCTCTTCTGGTGGCATGCTTCATGTGCTTAGTAATACCCATACATTCATTAGATTCTAATGCAGAATCATAACAGAAAAATCATGAATAAAAGATTTATAATCACCTCTCTCTCTGTTCTGGCTTTGATAGGCAGTTTTTTGGGATGTAAAAAAATTGAAAAGGGTTTCATCAGCGACTTTATGTATTACAGTCCTAACCCACTGATTGCAACACAAGGGAATGTAACTAATTCTAACGCCATTGAACTAGATGGTACAACAGGACCGGTTAAGGTAAAACTCCTGGCAATAAGGAATTCTGATACCGGACAGCCTGCTCCGGAAATGTTGAAGGAATTTAGCATCAAGCAATTTTTAGGGCAGATTACCAGTGCAGACTCTACAGTGGCATTAGTAAATAAGAAAATTGTAATGAAACCTGCTTTGCCTTTAGAGGTAAGCGAAATTGGCGGAAGAATCTCCCTTTCTCAAGCTACCGCTTTTGTAGCCACAGGAAACTACGTGATTGATGTACAGGTAAGCAACATTAAAGGTACCCGCGATATTTTAAATGCCTGCAAAATTCAATTATTACCTAAAACACATTTTGCGTTGGATGCAGGTCCATTCTATACCACCTCTGATCCAGATGCGGAAACTGGTTTTAGCGGACAATCACCATTACCGGTTACCATTACGTATGACAACAAGGGATCGAATAAAATCAGGTTTGTTTTCTTAGACAAAAATGGAACTGCATTTGATCCTTCTGCAGGGCAGATCGTAACCAGAGGCGACAGAGGTAATTTTTCGCAAATGAATCCATACTTTCCATTAGTAAGAACCTCTTCAGCAATGGAATGGGAATTCATAGATTTACCTAATGGCTTCCCTATTAAAGACGGTGCCAATGGTACAGGAAACTACTATCGGATTCCAGCAAGATTTACGGTAGAAAACAGAAATGTAAATCCAGTATTTTTCGGCTTTAAAGCATTATCGCCAGGTACATTTACGGTGACTATTCAAATTCCTACTATTACAAAAAAACCTTAAATGGGTTAGTTGATGATTGAACCCAGGTGAAATAAAATTACCTGGGTTTTTTATTTTCAGGCGAATAATCTGAGTGGCTAAACCTATTACTTTCAAACCGATGTGCTAATGATTTCAAAAACAACAATCTCTTCCAAAAACATGACTGCTTCGCCACTCCAGAAACTGGCAAAAACACTATTCCTATTAATTTTCCTATTTGTTTTTTCACAGAACACATGGGCACAAAGTGCGCCCCAACCCGAGGCAGCTAATAAGTTCATAAAACAGCGCTACATACCAGAAAAAATCTGGATGGTTACGGAAGGCAATGATTTCTCCAAAGAGGAAAGCGAGTTTAGCTACAAAAGAATGGTTGAATCTAACAATATCGCCATTTTCTGGTCGAAAGCATTTGGCCCTGATCTTTCTGTAAATGATGACCCCTCACTTCGTTTAGATATGAAACAAGTAATCAAGGAATGTGATCGCTTTTATAATTTTTACGTGGATACATTAGGTTTTGTAGATAAAGGAAAATCGGTAACCGACAAATTCAAGCTTCTGATTTTTGTATTTAAAGGAAACGAGGGCACTGCTTTTGGAGGTGGTGAGGAAGATAAGATCGGGATTGCCTGGACTCCCCTCGCCCGAATTAGCAAAGCGCCATTTGGTGCATTAGCGCATGAAATCGGTCACTCCTTTCAATACCTCGTTCATGGTGATGGTGCCTGGGCATTCACTTCTGCGGCAAAGGGTAGCCATGGTCAGGCTATTTTCGAAATGACATCGCAATTTATGCTTTGGCATGTTTATCCTGAGTGGATGACCTTCGAAAATTATCATTTGCAAGCCTATTTAAAGAAGACCCACTATGCTTTCCTTCATGAAACCAATCAGTATCACTCCCCTTATGTACTCGAATACTGGTCCAACAAGCATGGTATTCAGTTTATTGGCAAATTGTGGCAGCAGGCCATGAAAGGAGAAGATCCCGTGATGGCTTATAAAAGAATCACCAATACCAGTCAGAATAAATTTAATGATGAGCAATTTGAAGCCGCAGGTAAATTTGTTACCGGAACGCTTGGGCAGGCCAAAAAGGCAACAAACTCCTATGCCAACCAACGCTATTTATCCAGAATGGATACTTTAAGTAACGGCTGGCTTAGAATTTCCGCTGATAATTGTCCACAGAATTATGGCTTTAATGCCATTAAACTTCATGTACCAACCGGTAAACGCAAAGTTAAACTAGATTTCAAAGGCATTGCTGGCGAGGATGGTTTTAGAAAAATAAACTTAGAGTATGCCGGATGGCGATATGGATTTGTAGCCGTTCAAAAAAACGGGGAAGTCGTTTATGGCAATATACATTCAAAGCCAGCCGCAACAGTAAATTTCGAGGTACCTCAAGAAACTGAACATTTATGGCTGATTGTAACTGGTGCACCAAGTACCCATTGGGAGCATATTACAGATGGAAAAGATGAAAATGATGAGCAATGGCCTTACCAGATTAAACTTACCCATACCAGTATTGCCCCGTAAATAAATTTTAATTAAGCAGTATTAAAGATGCTGCTTAACTAAAATAATTTTTAAACAGGTTTACATTTCTCAGCAAGCCACAACCGCTCATCTTCATTTAACCCGGGATGTAACCGATCATAAACCATCGCATTATAGGCATTTAGCCAGGCAATCTGTACGGCCGATAACAGTTCAGGAATAAGTATTGAAGTATCAATGTGGGCTAGCGTTAGCGTTTCAAACTGTAAAAAAGATCCAAAAAATGTGGTTTGATCAGCGACCGTTAATACCAGGTTTTCTATCCTTACACCATGTTTACCCGGCCGGTAAATTCCAGGCTCTATGGAGGAAATCATTCCTGAATCTACCGAAACGGCGGCATTTGACGGCCCTATATTTTGTGGTCCTTCGTGAACGTTAAGGTAATAGCCTACACCATGCCCGGTTCCATGTCCGTAGTTAATTCCTTTTTGCCACATTTGCTGACGAACAATACCATCAATTTGATACCCTCTTGTACCTTCGGGAAATTTAGCTGCCGAACCCAATATCATGGCAGAAAGTACCAACGTATAATCCGTTTTCTCCTCATCTGTAGTGATGCCAAGTGGTACTGTTCTTGTCACATCAGTGGTGCCATAAAAATAGTGTCCACCAGAATCCAATAGAAAAAGGCCTTTTGGCTTCAATTCCAGATCACTTTCCTGATTGGGAGAATAATGAGGCAAGGCAGCATGAGGCCCATACCCTGCAATGGAGGCGAAGCTTAAACCCGCAAAATTTTCACCAAGTTCACGATAAGATTTAATTTTTTCAGATGCAGATATTTCCGTAATCCTGGTTTTTCCGATATGTTCTTCCAGCCATTTAAAAAAACGCGTTAACGCCACCCCATCCTGAATCATGGCTGATTTTGTATGTGCAATCTCCACACTATTCTTGATAGATTTTAAAAACACCACCGGATTCGTTTCTTTAATAATTTGCAGCGATGGCGATAATAAAGTGAAAAAACCAAAGCAGGTGCGTTTGCCGTCCAACAAAATTGAACAGTCCTTTAACTGCGAAATATCATTACCTATGTGTTCATAAGCTTTGATTGTTATAGAGCGATCAGCCAGAAATGCCTGTTCATTTTCATTAAGTTTATCCGCATTGATGTAAAGAGTTACTTCTTTAAGTGAAACCAATGCATAACCAAGCACAACGGGATTATAGCTGACGTCCTTCCCTCTGATATTGAAAAGCCAGGCCAGGTCATCCAGACTTGATATCACATGTACATCGGCTCTTTTCTCCAGCATTTTTTCCCGCAAATCAGAGATTTTGCTTTCGAATGTTTGTCCGCAATCCTTTTCTGGCAATAAAAAAGCTTGATCTGATGGTAATGCAGGCCTGTTTTGCCAGATAGCTGAAAGCAGATCAGCATCCCTTATTTGGATTTGTCTGGTTGCTAATTCACTTTCAATCTCTTCCCCCAGCACCATCGACATCAATTGATAATCGAAGGCTACTATTGCCTTTGCCCCTAGCCTGCTACCAAGCCACCCAATGTATTCCGGCGTGTGCTGAACGCTTAATTTCACCAGTTCGTATCCACTGTCTATTAATTGTTCGCTAGCTTGTTCAAAATATCTAAAATCTGCCCATAGTCCTGCAAAATCTGCCGTTATTACCAGTGTTCCGGCTGATCCGGTAAAGCCTGATGCAAAATAAATGCACTTATACCGTTCTGGCACATATTCACTCATGTGCGGATCGGAAGAAGGAATGATATAGGCGTCGATACCATTCTGCTGCATTGCTGCCCTGATGGCAATTAATTTATCCTGGTAAGTCATAAAATTTAATATGCATAATTTCTGATTTCTTCCACCTCCGCAATATCAATGGCTAAATGCTTACCCAGCAATTGATAACCATCCGGAGTAATGGTGTAATTATTTTCCAATCTGATGCCACTGAAATCTTTAAATTTTTCTACCCTATCGTAATTGATAAAAGATTCAAATCTGTTTTCAGATTTCCATAGGTCAATCAAATCCGGAATCATGTAAATCCCCGGTTCTACAGTCAGCACGTAACCGGGTGCAAGCACCTTACCTAATCTCAACGATTTTAAGCCAAAAAGCGATTTTTCCTTTTGTAATGTTTCATCATAACCCACATATTCTTCTCCCAAATCTTCCATATCATGTACATCCAAACCCATCATGTGGCCGGTTCCGCATTGGAAAAAAAGCGCATGTGCACCCGCAGCAACTGCTTCATTTACATCACCCTTCATCAGTCCCAAATCTTTCATTCCAACCACAAGTGTTCTGCAAGCTTCAAAATGGACATCAATAAACTTTTTACCTGGCGCTAAGATGGCCTCGGCATTTTTTAGCGCCTGCTGCACTATTGAATACACCTCTCGCTGTCTGTTATCAAATTTTTTCCCTACCGGAAAGGTTCTTGTTAAATCTCCACAATAACCCAAGGGTGTTTCCATTCCCGAATCATTCAATACCATTTGGCCTTCCAGCATGGTATTTCCGTGATAATGATTGTGTAAGATTTCTCCATGCACACTTAAAATGATTGGGTAAGCGATATTACCACCAGTTCTAAGCGCTTCGCCATGAATCAATGCCGCAATTTCTTCTTCTTTCATTCCGGGCCGCGTATTACTCATCGCCACTACATGCATGTCAATGGTATGGTTTACCGCCTTTTCAATTTCAACAATTTCTTCTGCTGATTTTACAGATCGTTGGTCAGCAACAGCCTTAATAAAAGGAACAGATGCCACTTGCTTTAATCGAGAAATTTCCGTTTTAAATAAATCTGCAAGCTTGATTTTATTCTCCGCCCGGTATGGCGGCAGGAAATGAACTGCTCTGTTTTTATGGACAGCATTATTAATATATTCTGCCAGCTGATGTAAAGGAAAAACATGCTTCACGCCAACATTTTCTGCCTTATCACGAAGCGTTTGCTGCCTTCCCATCCACACCAAATCATCAATGCTCATTTCATTTCCGAAAATAATTTCCCGGTTTTCATCAATATCTATTACAGCAGCCAGCCCAGCCTGAGCTATGCCAAAAAAATAGAGAAAGGTACTGTCCTGCCTAAAGCTATATGTATTATCGGTATAATTAAAAGGACTTTCTTCATTGCCTAAAAAAAGGAGCAGACCAGATTTTAAATTCTGAGCTAAAGCTTTTCTCCTTTCAGTATATATACTTTTTTGGAACATTGATATTGGTATTTGATGTAGATGATGAATAATAATTTATCAAAAATAGTGAAACAGCGCAAAAATACGCTCGCATAAAAGTCAGAATATAAAACAGGATAAGATACGGCACAATGGGGAGAAAATTGGTAAAGAATGGCAGCATGATTTATTTCAACTTTATATGATGGAGAAAATGAGTACAAAATCAGCCAGCTATCCTAAAAGTATTGGATATATAATTGCAAATGAAGGTGCAGAACGTTTCAGCTTTTACGGAATGCGATCTATTTTGGCTACATTTTTAGTTTTTCATTTCTTTAACCCTACGCTTAACCCACTGTTGCAGGCAACTGCCGAAGCTAAGGCTAACGAAACTACCCATTTTTTTGTATCACTGGCCTATGCGCTTCCGTTTGTAGGCGGACTAATTGCCGATTGGTTTTTTGGCAAGTATAAGGTAATCTTATACGTGTCTGTGGTATATTGTTTGGGCCATTTATGCCTGGCTTTGTTTGATCATGATTTAGAAAAATTCAAATACGGACTGATCCTTATTGCTATTGGTGCGGGTGGTATTAAATCTTGTGTTTCTGCAAATCTTGGCGATCAGTTTACCCAGTCCAATCAGCACCTGATGTCAAAAGTTTACGGTTGGTTTTACTTTAGTATTAATGCAGGCTCTGTACTATCTACCATTTTAATCCCCATCATTTATGATCGTTATGGTGCCAAATGGGCATTCGGGATTCCTGGCTTATTAATGGCTTTGGCTACGATTATATTTTTTGTCGGCCGAAAAACTTATGTAAATATTCCGCCATCAGGGGTAAACAAAAACAATTTTCTTTTCATTTCCATTTATGCGTTAATCAACTGGAGGGCAAAAAAGAAAAATCAATCCTTACTTGATGTGGCTAAACAGAAATTTGATCATCAAAAAGTAGATGACGTAAAAACGGTTTATAATGTGCTTGCCGTGTTTGCTTTTATTCCAATTTATTGGGCCCTTTGGGATCAGAGCTTATCAGAATGGATCCTCCAGGCTACAAAAATGGATCGTGAGATTCTGGGCATCAATTTCCTGGCAGAACAAATCCAAACTGTCAATCCATTTTTTTTATTGGTGTTTATTCCTATTTTCAATTATTGGCTTTATCCTTTCCTGGACAAAAAAGGTTTAAAAACTACGCCTCTTAGGCGAATTGGTGCCGGATTAATTCTTCTGGCCATTTCTTTTATCATCATTGCCATCATCCAAACCCGGGTAGATGCAGGACAGCAACCGAGCATTTGGTGGCAAATACTGGCCTACGCCATTTTAGCTGCCTCAGAAGTTTTAGTTTCAATTACAGGGTTAGAATATGCCTATACTCAGGCAAGTAAATCAATGAAAAGCACCATGATTGCCATTTGGTTACTAACTACCGCGTTAGGCAACTTATTTACTGCTCTGGTTAACAGGAGCATTTCCAACGATGGCTTTTTTGCTCAGTTTAAAGGCGCAAATTACTATTGGTTTTTCATTGGCCTGCTCAGCGTATTTATCATTATTTATCTTTTTGTTTCTCCAAGGATTAAAGAAAGAGCAATCGTTTTTTCTACACCAAATAAATAAGATTGAATTAAGTTTAAACTAGATATGACATGATTAAATTCAGGTAATGCAATCTTGCTCCTAAAGGACATATTTATTTTTCAGCCATCACAACATCGATTTATCATTAACTGAAGCCATCTCAGCTGTAAAGGAAGAGATGGCCAAGGGGATGAAACACTTCCATCGCAATAACGAAAACACGACTTTCATTATTTCCTTTGGATAATTTTAAAATCGCTGAAAGCAGCATAGCCTGAATTTTCTCCGTAAGTAGCATGATAAACCCCAACCTGTAAGTCTACATTGTTCAGATCATCTCTTTTTATCGGACTGCCAGGAAGATTTTTCCAATCTTTGCCATCATTACTTCCACGCAGATAAAATGTATTACCTATTTTTTGAATTTGCAGTTTCTTAAAAAAAGACCAGCCCGAAAGGTTATTGGTTTGCCTGCGGCCTCGCGAATTCAGATCGGTGACAATGTTACCAACTCCCCAACCCGGCATGATCCCATTTTGCAACAGCTGCCTGTTGTTTTCTGCTGCTTTAACCATAATTCCGCCTTCATTTGCACCATAAGCTTTCTTTTGTGTCCAGCCCAGCATATCGTTCAGGGTCACTTCTGCCACAAAATCTCCTTTCACATTGTTATAAGCAAACGGACCAAGTTTATCAGATCCATCCCATAATGTATTTTTCGAAATCATTTTTAAAATACCGTTTTGCTGGGTAAGCGTATCTGCATTCCCCATAAAGCCACTCCATGATGTGCCTGTTAAAGCATCAATTGTTGCAGGAATAGAATGCGCTTTTCCTGATTGATTTTTTATAACAAATAAAGCAGAATCTGTTTGCACGGTGTATGCCAAAGAACCTGGTGTAACATTGCCAAAATTATCTCTTGCTTTTACTGTATAGCTGTAGGTTTTCTGTGGCAAGGCCGAAAAATCAAAATAAGCTGCAGACTGCAACCATTGCATTACCTTTTTATCTTGATCATTACTGAAAAGATATTCCAGCTCCGTTCCTGGTAATGCAGATTTTTCTGCCACCATGTAAACCATGTTTGGCGTTGCTGCCAATGGTTTTAAAACAAATGCTGCATTTGTTTTAGTTTTATTCATTGTTTTTTTCCAAAATTCAAATTCTTTCAAACAAGCCTCCTGGCTTAACCCATAATTATAAATAACAATTGATGATATAGCAGTTTGATGATCTGAACTGCCCCCTAAGGATTCGACTAAAACAGATTGATTTTTTTGTTGAGTTGAGATTAACGATGTACCTGATGGTTTACCATTGACGTAAATTTGCAATTTACCAGATACGTTGCTGCAAATTACCTGTTGCCATGTTCCAGCGCCAACAACTTTCAATGCTTTATTCCCTTTTCCAAAATACAAATTACTCGTTGATCCTTTAGTAGATAAAATGGAAAAAATGGCAGTAAATGGTTTAGAAAAATTAAGCGATTTGCCTATTTCATTTCCAATGATCAATCTGGCATCGTTCTTTAAAGCAACTGCAATTTTGCCCTCAACATCGGCAACTTCTACTTTTCCTGAGGTTTCTAGTGTCCCTAAACCTGCACCATCATTTCTCCAGGCCCCTATCATTCCATAATCAAGATTTTTAGCATTCAGATAAACCGTTGTGCTATTGTTCAAACCTTTAGCAAAACTGGCTTTAACTTCATCTGCAGTTAACGGCCTGTCATAAATTTTTAAGGAAGCCAGCGCACCAGAAAACCCAGCTGTTCCATCAGCATTTCCACCAATGATAAATTTGGTGAGTTTATTGATGAAAAGCATCCTTCTTTCAGCTCTGTCTAATTTTCCATCTACATAAATACGTTCCATGGTGCCATCAAAAACCATGGTAATCAAATGCCATTGCTTCGCTTTTGGTAATTGTTTATAGCCTAAATCGGCCCATCCAGCATGGATGGCTGCTCCCGTACTTTTGCCATTACCATAACCTATTGCCACATTGGTTAAGTTATCTCCGCCCCTTGGTGTCCAGGTTACAATGGTTTCTTCTTTATCTATTTCCGGATTGAGCACCCACATACTTACGCTGTAGCTACTGTTTCCACGTAACGACAAAGGAGAAATAACAGATGAATTCAATCGTTCCCGACCAGAAAAAGCCAACGCTTTTTTCCCTTCCATCATCACCGTAATTGGTTTATTTAATCCTTCGGAAGAAAAAATACCGCCCAGTTTCCCAGCATTAGGAACTTCCTCAACGGTTGCTCCAACGCTCATCTGCTCCAGATTTAAATCAACCAGTAAGCCTTTTGATTCAAAGCCCTGCAAAGATTCCCAAGGTTTAATGCTGGTATTCATTACCGGTTTGTACTCCTGATTATCGAAAACCTGTATATTCCAAATTGCCTTGTTCAATCCCGGGTATTCGGTTCTCAAAATTGTGGTGCGGAGATACCTGGCTTTAACATTTCCAAAATCAATCATTGGGCTGCCGTGTTGCGTATTTTTGTTTCGGTCAGCATATAGCTTCCAGGTTTTACCATCAAGGGAGTATTCAATTTTATATTGATAGTACCAGGTAGCATATTCAAATTGGGTATGCACACTTTTTACATTCTGAACATTGCCCAAATCAACCTGGATCCATGCAGGACCAACGTTATTTTTAGCTTTCCACAAAGTGCCATTATTATCATCAAGTGCCAGGTCTGCACTAAAATCAGCATCATAAAATGATGAGGCGGTAGCCTTTTTTGCTGAAGCTAAATTTGGATGAGGATTAACATTTTTAGCCAGATAGCCTATCCCGGTATGGGTAGGTACCAGTTTCAAAATATTTCCTTTTTCATCAAAAATGATTTTATCAGCCGCTACTTGCCTGTGGTACCCGCCATCATTATGCGGATTGTTGTGCCGGTGATAAATCAGATAAAAATCATCGCCCTGCTGCAAAACCGATTGATGACCAGGCCCATGTACTGTTCCATCGCTATTGGTGGCTAAAATCGGGTTATCATCTGCATATTTAAATGGCCCCATTGGGTTGGTTGCAGTTGCATATTGTACCCTGTAAGTACCATCCTCACAATAACCCGACGAATAAGTAAGGTAATAGATTCCTTTTCTTTTAAATACAAATGGCGCTTCGAAAAAGTCTTTGGCATCTGTATTTGGAATCTGTGCCAATTTGGAAAATGATTTCATATCATCATTCAATAAGCCAACGCCGCAACCATGATTGGGATAAATACCCCATGTACCCCAATACATATAATATTTTCCATCATCGTCTTTAAAAGTCTGCCCATCTAAAGTAATTACGTTGGGTACCAGAAAATTTGGCACTATGGGTTTACCCGGAGCCAGGAGAGAAGTCCACGGCCCAACCGGCGTGTTTGATGAGGCGCCGAATATTTCTACCGGCTGGCAATAATAAAGATAGTATTTCCCGTCAGGCCCTTGCGTAGCATCCGGCGCCCAGTAATGGTGCGTGGTTGGCCAGTTCATATCCTGAAGGGTCCAATTCACAAAATCTTTGGAAGTCCACACTTGTGATGGGCCGAAACCGCCCCCGTTACCATCAGTGGTAGCATAAATGTAATAGGTATCTCCAAACTTCTTTACCGTGGGATCAGCAAAATAACCTGGAATAATCGGGTTACCATTGCCTTTCGCTAAATGCGAAGATTGCGCCCACAAGGCTGAGCTAAAAAGACCTGTAAAGATAAAAATGAGCAAATTGGAATAAATCTTTTTCATGATAATGCGTAGTCATTCTGATATTATTAAATCAGAACTTGATAGAGGAAGAAAGTGATTGGATAAACCTATTTTGATGTTGGCATTATATTTACTTTTGGTGTTTCGGCATTTAATAAATGCCTGATAAAAAAGTCTCTTTTACGTCGTCTTCCATACACACCGCCATCACTATGTCCCATCCCCGGAATGCTCAGAATATCAAAATCTTTGTTTGATTTAATAAGCGCATCAGCTAAACGGTAGGTAGATTCTGGTGGAACGTTCTCATCAGCTTCACCCACAATTAAAAATAAATCGCCCTGCAGTTTAGCGGCATTTGTAATGTTGGATTGTTCGCTGTAATGTTTGCCAACCGGGTAGCCCATCCATTGTTCGTTCCACCATTGTTTATCAATCCGGTTATCGTGGCAACCACAAGCAGAAACCGCGGCTTTATAAAATTCGGGATGGAAGAGCAAGGCGCCCGTAGAATTTTGTCCGCCGGCAGAAGTACCGTAAACCCCAATTTTATTAATATCTGCATTAGGATATTTGGCAGCCATCGCCTTCATCCATAAAATCCGGTCTTCAAAACCAGCATCGGCTAAATTTTGCCAGCAAACATCATGAAAAGCTTTCGAACGGTTGGCCGTTCCCATACCATCAATTTGAACTACAATAAAGCCCAGCTCTGCCATACTTTGCATTTCGCTGGCAGGTAAAAAGTTTTTAGGCACAAAACTATCTTGCGGACCGGCATAGATATTTTCTATAATGGGGTACGTTTTCCCCGGATCCATATTTGAGGGAAAACAAATTACGCCCCAGATATCCGTTTTAGCATCTCTTCCTTTTGCTACGAAAACTTCTGGCAATCTCACCCCTGTTTTTAAAAACGGCTCTAATTCGCCATGCTCCAGTTCTTGTATTTGCTTTCCACCAGCAGTTAATTTTAATTTGCTTACCGCAGGGATGTTTACCTGCGAATAAGAATCGATATAATATTTTCGATCTGGAGAAAAAGTAAGGCTGTGGTTACCCTTTTCAGGTGTTAAATTTATTAAACCCTTTCCATCAAAACCAATCCTGTAATAATGGATAAAATATGGATCTTCATCAGGATTCATCCCGCTTGCCCTAAACCAAACTTGCCTTTTAACTACATCAACACTGTCAACATCACGCACAACATAATTACCTTTGGTAATTAATTGTTGCTTGCCTGAAATGGCATTAACCAGGTAAAGATGTTGCCATCCATCCTGTTCACTAGTCCATAAAATTTCATTGGTTTTAGGAAGATAACGGGTGTAAATCCTGCTCTCATAGATAAAGGTTTTAGTTTTTTCATCAATAATATTCCTGGTTTTTCCCGTTTGTACATCAACCTCAATTACCCGAAATCGTTGATGACCGCGATCTGCTTTTTCATAAGTATAATATCGGCTGCTGTTATTGCGCCAATGCAAAGGTTGCGGACCAAAAAAATCGGTTGGTTCAATATCAACTTTTATGGTGCTTTTGCTATCCACATTAAAAACATAAGGCTGGTAGGAAGTAAAATCATCTCCAGGTTGCGCATATTCGCGAGACTTTAATTCCCCTCTTGTAGTTCCCGGAACTGAGCTTAGCACATAGTATACTTTCTTGGTTTCCTTCGGATCAGTTTTATAAGCGATGATTGATTTTCCGTCCGGAGACCATTCAAAATTGCCATACGGTTTCTCAGCCGATCCATCGGTGCTTAATACGGTTTCTTGCCTGGAAGCCAGATCAATCACCACTATATTTCCACCGCGGATTTCTATCTCACTTTTACTATCTGGTGATTTACTTACCGATTTGTTCCACTCCCAGCGAGAACGCTTTTGTTGCAAAGGTCTTTTGGCATTGTAACGAAACATGACCGAATCAGAGGTTTGATTTACACTGTAATCGTTCAAATTAACCAGATACCAATGTTTTTCTATTTTAAGTTTTAATTGATTAGCCGCTGTAAAATACAGTTCTGGCAGGCGCATGGATGATGTTTTTTTTCCGCTAGCCTTTTCAATACCCTGCGCTAATCTGCCGGCATCAAAAGCAGGTCTTCGTACGCCAATCACGGCATCAACATAAATATATTCCCAATTCTTACCAGGAAGGTTTTTTTTGTACCAGAAAGCTGATCCATCTTTTAACCATCCCGGAGTAATTTCGTTATTGGTGGGAATATTCCGTAACAGCGTATCAAGTATATTAGCCCTGCTGTTAGCCGCTGTAATATCATTAGCGGTTGGAGCATATGGCATCTGGGCATAACCAGATAAAAATCCAAAGGATAAAAAACTTATTGTAATTGTTTTTGCAAACAGGGAATTAAATTTCATTTCAGCGCTATTAAGCTGTAAATATAAATGATGCGATGCCGTAATTCCCGTTGTATTTTAATGGATAACATCAATATTTTAACCTGTGGATTTATTTATCCGTATTAAACCTTCTTATCAAATAATAAACCGGGATACCAGCTAAAGTAATGATCAGGCCAGGCCAGGTAAATTTTGGTTTGAAAATGATGAGTAAAATACAGAAAGCGAACCCCATAAGGATATAAATAATGGGCAATACCGGATAACCAAATGCCTTATATGGCCGCTCTGCATCGGGGCGCTTTTTACGAAGAATGAATATTCCAAAGATGGTTAACATGTAAAAACCGACTACAACAAAAGAGATCATATCTAGCAAATCTCCATATTTGCCGCTTAAGCACCATAAGCTTGCAAAAATGCACTGAATCCAAAGGCCAAATCCGGGTACGGCATTTTTATTAAGTTCTGCCACTTTTTTAAAAAAAAGACCGTCTTTACTCATGGAATAATAAACTCTGGCTCCCGCCATTATCAGTCCATTATTACATCCGAAGGTAGAAACCATAATCATTACGGCAATAGTAATCGTGCCAACGGTTCCGAAAATGCCATTCGCAGCCGAAACCGCCACCCGGTCTTTATCCGCATAAGCGATATCGTGCAAGCTGAGCACTCCGGTGTACATCACATTGGTGAGAATATACAATACGGTAACGATGATAGTCCCTAAGGCTAAACTTAACCCAATATTACGGGCAGGATTTTTAATTTCGCCGGCAATAAAAGTTACATTGTGCCAGGAATCACTACTAAAAATAGAACCCACCATAGCTGCCGCTATTGCGCCAAATGCGGCAAATGTGGTATAGGAAGTGATATTTCCATCTGCTGAAAGCGATCCAAGTTTCCACATATTACTCCAATTGGCTTTCCAGATGGATTGATCAAGAAAAAACAAGCCAAAAACAATTAAACCGAATAAGCTTAACAATTTAGCTACCGTAAAAGTAGTTTGTATGGTTTTACCAGCACTTACGCCTCTACTATTGATATAAGTAAGCAGTACAATTACGCCAATAGCCAGTAGCTGTGCCGGTGAAATGGTAATAAACCCTAAATCTAATGCAATTAAATCTTCACTTAAGGAAGGCACAAGGTAGGCTGTAAACTTAGCAAAGGCCACACCCACAGCCGCAATGGTTGCTGTTTGGATGACCGTAAAAAAACTCCAGCCATATAAAAAGCTTACTAAAGGATTATAGGCTTCTTTAAGATAAATATATTGTCCGCCAGCTTTTGGAAACATGGCGCTCAGTTCGCCGTAACTTAATGCCGCAGTTAAGGTCATAAAACCTGTAATTAACCATACGACTAATAACCATCCTGAACTGCCTACATTACGGGTAATATCGGCACTTACTATAAATATTCCTGAGCCAATCATACTACCTGCAACCAGCATGGTGGCATCCATTAACTTTAGGGTAGGCTTAAACGATGTGGTTTCTTGTTTCATTGGGAATTTACGTTTCGGTTTAGGAATACTAAGAAAAAATAATTAAGGGGCAGGTTGATAAAATTTCCAGCTGGTGGTAAAATCTCTGGTAATGGGCTGGTTTATCAGCGTAGCTCTGATTAACTCCACAGGAATGAGGTTTTGCTTAATCACTTTATCGTGAAAGTCTTTGAAAGTAATTTGTCCGCTATCTACCATTTCCTTTTTTAAAGCATAAAGCTGTAAGCCACCAGTAAGATAAGCTACCTGGTACAGCGGACTATAATCACCTTTGAAAGAACGCCTTACCTCTCCTTCGGCATTTGCCCTTTCGTGCCCTACTCTATCTACCAAAAAATCTACACATTGCTGCGGATTCCATTTGCCCAGGTGGAAATTAAGTGAAAATAAAATACGGGCACAGCGATGCATTCTCCAAAAAAGCATACCGATTTTCTCTTCAGGAGTTTTGGCAAACCCTTTCTCATAAAGCAACAGCTCCCAGTAAAGTGGCCAGCCTTCTACACTAAATGGGGTTTTAAACATATCGCGATAACCTTTATACCTGCTGTTCATGTAATATTGGTAATGGTGGCCGGGCAGTAACTCATGCTGAACGGTTCCTCTGGAGAAATAAGGATTATTTCCTCTCATGCTCATCAGTTTATCATCTTCCTGCATGTTGCTGGTTGGGTAACTGATGCTGATTTCTCTCCCTCCGGTAAAAAATGGGTTAACCAGTTGCCTTTCTTCCGACATCATGACCATTCCCCAGGTTTCTTCAGCAAGAGGTGGAATATCAATTAAGTCGTTGGCTTTGATAAACTGCAAGGCATCATCCTGTAACTTTACAATTAATTCTGCCTGCCTTCCTAGTGGCACATAACTATTCTTGATTTTCTCTTGTGCAGCTTTCCAGTTTTTATCAAACCCCATTGCTGCTGAAGCTTTTAACAGTTCCTGATCGCAGTAAGCAAATTCTTTTTCAGCTAATTCAATAAGTTGCTCCGGGCTGTACGGAATAAATTCTTCTTTTAATTGTCTGATTAATTCAATCCTGCCAATCGGAGTGCCTTTAATATTTAATTTATCAACCTTTAAATTGGCAATTGAATCAAGTTTACCTGTAAATACAGCACTATATTTTGTTAAGACTGAATCAGCACGTTGATAAGGTTTTGGTACCCACCAGCTAAAACCTGGCTCGTATCCATTATAAAACTGATAAAAACTGGCCAGTCTTAACTTTAATCCGGAGGCAACCATGGCAGCAGTTTTTAAATCATCTGCTTTTAAACTTGCTTTTTTAATGGAAATGGAAGCGGTATCTATTTGCTTGGCAAGCAGATTGATTTTAGCAGCCAAAACTGACCCTTCCTGATACACGCCCCGTTTTCTCAACTTTTCAAGTCCGTAAATGGTATCTGCAAAAGGGAAATATTTTAGTATCGATTTGTACTCACTTTCTTCCGCTTTAAGCTGAAAAAGTGCACTTTCAATTTCACGCTTCAATAACACGTAATCTACTTTACCATAAATACTGAATGCATCGAATTTTGCCAGATTAAGTTTCGATAAGTAATCATTATTTACTTCGATTAAACGTTTGCGTTGATCTGGACTATTGAATGACCTGGTCGGCCGGCTGTAATAGCCACCTTGCGAATAAGGAAAATAAAAGTCATTTAATGCCTCAACATCGCTTTGATAGCCGCGGATCAAAGTACCCATTTCGCTGGTCTGTTCATAAAGATCGGAATGAGCAGTTTGAGCATTTATTTGAGAGGAGACGATAAAAAAACAGCAAATAAACAGGGTGATTTTCTTTATTTTTTCAAACATGATGATTAAAAAAAAGGAATAGCAAATGCCTCCATCAATAAGATAGCTTTAGGCATTAGAGGATGAAATTTTATGGTTATTTATTTTTATGCACTTACATAAGTTACCCTGCTTACGCTGTTGTAGGTATCGATATATGCTCTTGGAGATTGGCCAATGATGCTTTTAAAAACACGGTTGAAATTAGTAATACTGTTAAAACCAGCCTTGTAAGCTACGCCAGATATACAATCGGCCTTTTCACCAGAAAGAAGACTTTTACACGCATCGTTGATCCTTACTTCATTTAGAAAGGAAACGAAGGTATGGCCGGTATGCTTTTTAAAGTACCTGCAAAATGCCTGAGGCGTCATAAACGCGGCATTAGCAACATCCTCCAGTGTAATTTGATTGTTGTAGTTTTCAGTAATGAAGTTAATGATCTTACTTAACCGCATGCCCTCATTTTCAGAAACATTGGAAGAATATAAATCGGAGCAGAGTGGCTCTATATTTTCTCCCAGATCCTGAAGACTGGTAATCAGTTTTAAGAAAGCGAAAAGTGTATTTGAACCTGAAGATTCATGCACATCAAACATCCTCGCTGAAATTTTAGGGGTAAAACCAGCAGCAATTTTAAATCCGTGTTTGTTTTTTGATAAATATGTACTGGCTAACTTCATCTCTGGCAGCTCGAATAAGGATGCCAGAATGCCTGTGGGGTTAAAATAAATAGAGCAGGCGGCAACTGACTTTTCCTGATCAGTAAAATATTCAGGATTACTTTTAAACAAATGAGGCAACTTAGCTCCTATTACAAATACATCTCCCGCCCTGAAGCTATGCATATCGTTGCCTGCTATAAGCGTTCCCTCACCTTTTTCAATGTAGGTGATCTGCCATTCATCATGTCTGTGAAGGTATTGATAAAAATGAGGGATGTGAACGTGCTCCGAAATCACACTCTTGTCATCAGGGACAAGCATAGTAAATGGTAATACTTTCATTTTGTTTGGTGGTTAGTTTGTTGACACAATGAATATAAGGATATTAACTAAAAAACCGCAATAAAAAATAAATACGGTTAAAATCCTGCTAGTATCCGATAATATTTGATCCAACATGATGGTTCGATGACATTCAATTTAGAGGAAAGTAGCCCTTATCAGATGATTTTAATGTTTTTTATATCTGAGTTAATGTGAATTATGGGCTAACACTCATTTGTAGCACTAAAACTGTGTTACCATATTAATTGAGCATGTTTTTTGTACTGGCCGGACGGGCTTTCTTTTTGATGTCAAAAAGACCTGCGAAGCAAGCTTGAACACAAATAAAAAAAATAAAGACAGTGAAAACACAAAAAACGCTGGCTGAAAATTTTCTATTAAATTCAGTGGCTTGGATTTGACTGTACTTCCCGAAAAATTTGTTAGGCCGGTAATGCCTAGAACGAAGATTTTATGCACAAGCATAGCCAAACGTTCATGCTTATTAATTAAATTAAGCTTCCTAACTCGCCTTGAGTTAAGAGGCATGGCTAGCCTACAAAATTTTAACTCAAGAAAAAACCCGCCAATCGATTAAGATGACGGGTATGTATAGTAAAACAGGGATAAATAAAAACGTTTTAAGGTCTAATATCTTTGCAATGCTGTATGCTTAGTTTCGCTCTGCTTCGAAAGCGAGAATACTCATTTCAGTTTTTTCTTCAGCTGCAATCTGGCTAACCAGTAAACCCGTTGCCGGACCCAAACTCAAACCCATCATGCCATGCCCTGTGGCAATGATCAGATTCTTTCTTTTATCACTGCGGCCAATATAGGGTAAACCATCGGGAGAAGATGGCCTGAATCCAAACCAAATATTTTTTTCTTCAGGAATAGCAGGTTTTAAATCAGGAAAATATTTAGGTATAGATTCCACAATTCCTTTCACCCGCTGCATATTTATTTTATTATTAATCTTATCCAATTCCATGGTACCGCCATAACGTATGCTACCATTCATGGGAGTAATGGCTACCCTGGCCTCACAAAGTAAAGCGGGAATGCTCATTCGGTTTAATGGTTCCTTTTCCATAAAAGAGTAACCTTTACCAGGCATTAATGATACTTTTAAATCGGCCATTTTAGCAACAGCGGGAGACCATGATCCTGTAGCCAGGATAAACTGATCGGCCTCCCATGCCATACTGCCGGCAAAAACCTTTGTAATTTTATCGCCTTCGGTCTCCATCTTGTCTACTTCTTTCCCATACACAACATTTACGCCATTGGTCTTCAAATATTGCTGTAATGCATTCATGAGCTTTCCGGGATAAAGATGCGCATCGCAGCGATAGTGCACAGCACCTAGCACATCCAAATTCAAATCTGGTTGTAGCGCTTTACATTCAGCCGATGAAAGAATATCCATATCCAAACCAAGGGTTTTGGCCTTTTGAGCTAAATGTGCCTCTTCTTCTGCTGCCTTTTCTGTTTTGTAAAAAGCCAGGATACCGTTATTGGTTAATTCGAAATCAAAGTCAGGTTGCTTTGCTAAATCTTCATATAATTTTTTGCTCAAAAGGGATAAATCTTTCAATGGTTCTGCCGAATAAGCCAAATGCTTTTCATTAGCATGTTTCATAAACTTTAATCCCCAACCTATGAGATTGGCATTGAGCGAAGGGCGAACATAAAACGGGCTCTTGCTATTGAACATCCAGCGGATCCCCTGACTTATCATTCCGGGAGCTGCCAATGGTATAAAGTGACTAGGAACAATCATTCCGGCGTTTCCAAACGAACAATTATCTGTCTTATCGCCTTTATCTAAAACAGTAACCTGAAATCCTTTTTTTTGAAGATAGTATGCCGAACTCAGTCCAACAATTCCTCCTCCTATTATCACTACTTTCGACATTTATAACTTTATTTAAAGCGATGATTAGATGACCTGAAATCCGTGAGCATAAGGGTCATCCTCTGCATCTATTTTAATCGTATTATACCCATAAACCTTTGCCCAGCCTTCTACGCTTGGAATAATGGCCTTGAAACCATTTAATTCAACCTCCTGTTCTACTCTTCCGGTAAATTTGCTACCGATAAAACTTTCATGGATAAAATTCTCACCCAGTTTAAGTTTCCCCTTAGCATACCATTGGGCCATCCGGGCCGAAGTTCCGGTACCACAAGGCGATCGATCAATCGCTTTATCACCGTAAAAAACAGCATTTCTGGCCGTGGATTGAGGGTCTAGTGTTTTCCCCGTCCACAAAATATGGCTACAGCCATTGATGGTTTCATCCTGCGGATGAACAAATGTATATTGCTCATTGATTCGTTTACGTATGGTTTGGCTCCAGGTAATTAACTGTGAGGCACTGTAATTTTCCAGGCCTGGAAAATTGGTTTGCGGATCAACTATAGCATAAAAGTTTCCGCCATAGGCCACATCAAAAGTGAGCGTACCTAAATCCGGGCATTCAATTTCCAGGCCTTCAGCTGCCAGGTAAGAGGCCACATTTTTTAATTTTACTGATTTTACTTTTTTTCCCTCCTGTTTATAAGAAATTTCCACTAACCCGGCAGGTGCTTCCATACGGATTACTCCTGGAATTTTTGGCTGAATTAGTCCTTCTTCTATCGCAATAGTGATGGTACCAATGGTGCCATGACCACACATGGGCAGACAACCGCTGGTTTCGATAAACAGCACCGCAACATCATTTTCCGGATGATGAGGTGGATACAAAATACTTCCCGACATCATATCGTGACCACGCGGCTCGAACATTAAACCGGTTCTGATCCAATCATATTCCTTTAAAAAGTGCTGACGCTTTTCGCTCATATTAGCACCGGTTAATTGCGGCCCCCCGCCAGCTACTAATCTTACCGGGTTACCGCAGGTATGCGCATCTACACAAAAGAAGGTTTTACTCATATTGATTTCGTAAATTGTTGGTTTACCATTCTAAATATTCCATAAGGATTACTGTCTTTCAATTCCTCAGGCAGAAATTCCTGTTGCCAATCCTGAAAGGCAAGCGGCCGCACAAAGCGATAAATTGCTGATGAACCAACAGAGGTAAACCTACTGTCATTAGTAGCAGGAAACGGACCACCATGCTGCATAGCGGCACAAACCTCTACTCCGGTTGGCACTCCGTTTAAAATAATACGCCCCGTTTTATTTGTTAACTGATGGATAAGCGATTGATAATGACGAATTTCATCAGACGCAGCCATAATGGTAACTGTTAATTGCCCTTCCAATACGGAGATAACACGTTCTAGTTCCGCAACATCTTTTGCGACAACCAAAAGGGAATAGGGACCAAAAATTTCCTCATGGAGTTTCGGATTGTCGATAAATTTCGCAGCAGCTACCTGTGCCACTTTGGCTTGCGACTGGTTATGCAATTCCGCATTTTTTACCGATGAAGCAGAAAGAATTTCAACGCCATCCTCAGCCGCAACTGCTGTTGAAAGTTTGGTATAATGATCAGCAATGCCAGGCGTTAACATGGTTGCAGAAGGAACTTTAGAAATTTCTGCTGCCAGTACCTGCTTAAAATTTTCCAGCCCTGCTGATGAAATGGCCAGCATCAAACCTGGGTTGGTACAGAACTGCCCTGCACCTAATGTTATTGAGGCAGCATATTTTTTGGCCAGTTCTTCTGACTGGCTATTGATCGCTTCAGGCAATAATACAATAGGATTGATACTGCCCATTTCAGCAAAAACCGGTATTGGTTGTTTACGCTCCTGGGCTAGTTTTACCAAAGCCATTCCTCCATGATAGGAACCTGTAAAAGTTACGGCCTTGGTTAAAGGATGTAATACTAAAGCTGAACCAATGGAATAGCCATCATCAAACAATAAGGAGAATAAGCCTTTGGGCATGCCTGTTTTATCAATTGCTTTAACTATCGCCTCACCCACTAAAGCGCTGGTGCCATAATGTGCCGGATGTGCTTTCACAATTACCGGGCAACCTGAGGCTAGTGCTGATGCCGTATCGCCACCAGCCACAGAAAAAGCCAGTGGAAAATTACTGGCCCCAAAAACCACTACAGGGCCAATTGGAACAAGCATTTTGCGAATATCCGAACGGGGCAAAGGCTGCCTTTCAGGCAAAGCTGTATCAATAACAGCATCAACCCACGAGCCTTCGGCTACCAGGTTGGCAAAAAGTTTTAACTGGCCAGTTGTTCTGCCCAGTTCACCTTGCAGCCGGGCTAAAGGTAAGCCACTCTCTGCAGAAGCACGTGGCACCAAAACCTCAGCAATAGCAGAAATTTCATCAGCAATAGCGTTGAGAAAAGCTGCCTTTTGATCTTTATTAATACCGCGATAGGTTTCGAACGCGGTTGTAGCAGCCACTAAGGCATCATCAACATCCGCCTGGTTGGCTTTAAAAAAATCACCTTCAAGCGACAATCCCGTTGCCGGATTTATCGCTTGAAGCGGAGTTTGAGTACTATCTTTATATTCGCTGGCAACAATATTTTTTCCAATCATAATCGGTTTTATTTACCCCAGCTACCAGCCGGAAGCTCAGGACGAACAGCTAAGGCATCATCAATAATTTTTAAAACTTTGGTTCTTTCTTCGCCTTCAAGGGCTAAACGAGGTGCTCTCACAGCTTCTGTACCTAAACCGGTTGCTACTTCTGCCAGTTTGATATACTGTACCAATTTAGGGTGAATGTCCAGCTCAAGTACCGGTAAAAACCAGCGGTAAATGGTCAGTGCTTCGCTAATGCGATTTTCTTTAATCAAGTTAAAGATAGCGACAGTTTCTTTTGGAAAGGCATCAACTAAACCGGCTACCCAGCCATGCGCACCCATAACAATACTTTCCATCGCCAGTGGATCTACCCCAGTAAAAATCTTAAACCGGTCACCAAACCTGTTGATTAACCTGGTTATGTTAGAAATATCTCTGGTAGATTCTTTAATAGCCTGAACATTTGGATATTTTGTTAACACTTCAAACATATCTAATGTAACTTCAATTTTATAATCTACCGGGTTATTGTAAATCATAATCGGTAGTGCTGTAGACGATGCAATGGCACCAAAAAAAGCTAATGTTTCATCTGGCGATGCATAATAACGCATAGGCGGCAATAACATTAAACCTTGTGCGCCAAGCGATTCTGCTTTTTTAGCAACCTCTATTGCTTTTTTAGTAGTGGCCTCTGCAATATTTAACAAAACCGGAACCCTCCCATTTACTACCTCTAATGTGTGTGATAACAGACCGAATTTCTCCTCATCGGTTAGCACGCTAGCCTCTCCAAGGGAACCACCAAGGATAATCCCTTTAGCTCCTGCTTCCAATTGAGCTTCGATATTCAAATCAAAGGCTGCAAAATCTAATTCATCGTTTGCTGTAAACTTCGTTGTTACTGCCGGAAAAACGCCTGTCCAATTTATTGCCATTTTCTAATAATTTTAATAATAATATTTTTCTTATGATTGATTTTGATCTTGATTCTTTAGGTGCGATTAAAAGCGCTATCAAGATTATTTCAAAGTTATAGTATAGCCACAGGGTACAATTATTGTATTTTAACCGATACCAACTGTAAATACACCTATTTAAGTTTGCAGATTTTTATTGTGGTTTTACCTGCAGATAATACATCAATTCTATTGCTGATTTTTCAAATAAGGCAGCTTGTCTGAGGCTCAGTTTAGTTTGTTTCCAATTTTTTCCCGGTATAATTTTTAACGATTGAACGCCATCCTTTTTAAGTACCAGTGGAAGATTAAAACCTTCAATACAATTGGAATAACGATAATTAACTACTCCATCCTTAATAAAATATTCAAAAACCGGAATTTGTGTGGTTGTGAGGTATTGATCAAAAACTTTCGCATAAGAATAACCAGACTGCTTTGAAATATATGATTCTATCTGTGCGCTGGTAACTGTTTGATGATAAAAAGCTTTATTTAAACCTCGAAGGATAGACCTGAACAAGACATCATTATTTAAGCTATGTCTGATTGCATGCAACATATTTCCGCCCTTGGGATACATGTCGCCGCTGCCCTGGGCATTAACCCCATACGCCGGAATGATCGGGCTATCGTTTCTAATTCCTTTTCTGATACCATAATTATACTCATTACCGGCCTGGGTGCCAAAAGTATAATCCACAAATAAAGTTTCGCTGTAATTGGTAAAGCCTTCATGCACCCACATATCAGCTAAATCATTGGTGGTAATATTGTTTCCAAACCATTCGTGGCCACTCTCATGAATGATAATAAAGTCATATTTCAGCCCCCATCCATTTCCAGACATATCCCGGCCTAAGTAGCCAAATTTATATTTGTTCCCGTAAGATACTGCTGACTGATGCTCCATACCCGTATGTGAAGCATCAATTAACTGGTAACCATCTTCATAAAATGGATATGGACCAAACCAATATTCAAAGCTTTTCAACATTTTATGCACCTGATGGGGCATATAGGTTTTTGCTTTTGGAAGATTATAATCAAGCACCCAATAATTCAGATCCAGCTTACCTTTTTCGCCCTGATATTCCTCTTTAAAGTTAACGTATTTGCCAATGTATGGGATGATGCAATAATTGCTGATGGGATTAACCACATTATATTTGTAGGTAACTGTTCCATCACGATTATCCTTCTTAAACACCAGTCTTCCGTTGCCAACGCCAACTAAAGTATCAGGAATAGTCATGGTTAAAGATGCGCCTAAATCAGGTTCATCACTTTGATGATCTTTGTTAGGGTACCAAACCGAAGCACCCAGACCCTGGCAGGCCACAGTCATCCAGGGACGGGAAAGTGAATCAGTAGTAAAAATAAACCCTCCATCCCAGGGCGCACGTTTGGCTTGGTGCACCAAACCATGGTAGTAAATTTTAACGCGGTTTAATGCATTTAGTTCCTGACCTGGAACCTGTGCATACCATACCGATCCTACATGCTCAAAAGTAAGCTTGGTTTGATTATTATATAGAATACTGTCAATAATAAGCGGTTCTTGCAAATCGATCTGCATACGGAGCTTGCCCTCATTTTGCTTCACAACTTTATAAACAATTTCGTTATCGCCTGAAATACTTTTCCCATTAAAATCAGGTTTAAAAGCTAGTTCATAGCGCTGAACATCCCACCAGGTACGTTCCGGTGTTAAGCTACCGCGAAGGGTATCTGCTAATGAATATTTCTTTTTTTCCTGTGCAAACACAAAAACATTTGCCAGCACCAAAAAAGAGAAAAGAAGGAAACGGATCATATTGCTAAATAAGATGATGAAAAAGCTTCGATATTTATTTTTGTTTTAATTCACATCCCACCATAAGCGATCAGTAGTTTTCGCCTTTTGTTGCGGTTGCGGATTTGCTGTAATCTCTGAATTTGGATACAAAACCCTTCTCGGAATATCGGTTAAAGCATTTTTTACTTTGGTGATAGTTGGAAAACCTGTACGACGCCAATCCGTAAAGTTTTCTGCGTTTAAAAAGTTTGAAATTGCCTTTTCCTCCATAATCAGTCTTAACGCATTTGTTGAATTTAACGTTCCCCTTGCCGCCAGATAGCTATTGATATCTGCCGTAGCTACACCAACTTTTTCCATGTGTTTTCTCACACCATCTTGATAAATCGGCTGTGCAGCAGCAGCTCCAGAAATAACATGAGTTGCTTCTGCTTTTAAAAACAAGGCTTCTGTATAATTTACTAAATAATTGTTCGCGTTAGCCCCGGCATAAAAAGCTGCCGGAATAGAATAAGATTGAAGACTTCCAATATCATTTAAACCAATCTCACGCCCGGTAAATAAACCAGTTTGAACAGCTGGTGCAATCATTTTACTCAGGCGAGGATCATTTCTTGTCTTAAATCCTTCTACAAAGGTATTGGCAAGCACCAAGGTGCTTGCAGGTAAAAAATTTTGCTGCCAAGGGTTCTCCGCACCCGCGGCACCGCTAAATGCAATTTTACAATCATCTGCATTACTTTGCATGCCATTATTAAGTGCGGTAAGCGCCAGCTGTGCCTGGGTAGCTGCGGCAGCGCCCGGAGCTTTACTTAAATGCATATAATATCTGGCTTTTAATGTGTATGCTAACTTTTTCCATTTAGACATATCGCCGGCATACATAAAATCATCAGCACCCGGACTTGTACCTGCATTTTTGTTTGCATCTTCAATTGCCTGATCTAGCAACTGCTGAATCTGAGTATAAACCTGTTGCTGAGAATCATAAGCTGGTTTGGGATTCTCCGTCCCTTTAAAAGCCTGGCTATAAGGAATATCACCCCAGGCATCAGTTGCATATCCCAAACAATAAGCGGTAAGTATCTTCGCTATCGCGGCATATTTAGAATTGCCGTTACCGGAAGCCTTTACATTTAATATGTTTAAATTGTTTAACGTTCTAACGTAAACATTGTTCCAGTCACCATCCATATCTACACTGTACATCAAGTATGTACCCTGGTTTGGAGCTACCTGGTTTAATGCTATAACCTGAAGGTACTGTTGTAAAATAATACTCAAACTGGCATCACCCGAAGCATTGATATTTTGAGAAATCAGCATTTGAACAGGTGGCAAAATCAATGATTCTTTTACATCAACCGGCCTGTTTGGATCTGTATTTACATCCAGATATTTTTTACACGAGGTAAGTGATACCAGGTATAACACAGCGATAACAAAATATATCCTTTTCATAATTTTTCTTTCTAATTGATAATTGATTATAATGTTAGCTTCAATGTAAAGTCGATAGATCTGGAAGTTGGCGTGGAGAAAGAATAAATTCCCTGAGAACCATTTGAAGAACCAAATGAACTTACTTCGGGGTCGCCACCTGTAAAATGCGGCGCATAGATCCATAAATTTCTACCTGTAACATTCAATGATAAATTTTTAAAACCTGTTTTCTTAATCCAGTTCGGACTGAAACTATAGCCTATACTTGCATTTCGCAATTTCACATAAGTACCATCCTGAATCACTGATTCTAAAACGCTATTTACACGTTGGTAATAGGCCTGGCCGGTTACAGAAACCGCATTAGGCTGACCAGTATTTACATTAATCCCTTCAACAATCCTAGGCTCACGATTCTCGGTAACTTTGGGTGTGCCATAAAAATAACCGTAGCCATCCACATTATTTTGGATATCTCCTCCCTTTTTCACGTCAAAAGCAAAGCTGAAAGTAAATTGTTTATACTTGAAATTGTTAACAATTCCTGCCATATAGTCTGGGTTAATATTGCCAATAATCCCTTGTTCATCGGCCTGAAATGGCAAACCATCATCACCAGTTAATAATTTACCTTCTGGATTCCGGGCATATTTTGTTCCGTATATTACACCGTAAGGTTGGTTTACAATGACAAATGTAAAGCCGTTACCGATCATGTCAAGGTTCTGACCGATGGATAATACTTTGTTTCTGATGCGACTAAAATTAAAAGTCAGGTCCCAATTAAAGTTATCAGTCTTTACAGGTCTTGCATTTAACAATACCTCTATACCCCTGTTACGCATAACTGCTGAATTTACACTGGTAGCATTGTAACCTGTTGATCCGGCAAGCGCTACCGTAGGTATTATTCCATTACCTGTCTTTTTATCAAAATAAGTAACTTCTAAGCTTAGGCGGTTTTTAAAAAAACCAGTTTCTAACCCTACTTCGAATTCATTTATACGTTCATTTCGCAGGTTTGGATTATTTAGCGTCGGGCTAATGAGGAATCCCGATTGCCCTTGAAAAGGAAAAGCAATATTTCGGATAGTTTGCGATTCATAAGGCGTCAGTAAACTGTAAGCGCCGATACTGGCATTTCCAACCGTACTGTACGATAATCTTAACTTACCGAAATTCATTACATCAGATAATCCCTTGGAAAAGAAATTAGAAAAGATGAAGCTGGTGGCTGCTGAACCATAGGGATAGAAACTATTTCCTTTGGCCAGTACAGAGGTACCATCATATCTTCCGGTTAGGGACAAAATAATAAATTTTTTATAATCAATATTGGATTGAAGGTAAAAGCCAACTTTCCTGGTCAGGTAACTATTTTCGGTAAATTTAACCGTAGAAGCGCTACTGATATTATTGAAATCGGGAACAGTAATGCCCAAGCCGTTGGCATATGCGTTCTCGCTGTAGGTTGAAATCAGGTTGTTTCCTAAAATTGCGTCTATATTAAAATCGCCCGCAGTTTTTGTAGCACTTAATATTAAATCGTTATTGTACTGTCTGAAGTTGGTATTGTTATTTACAATTCTTCCGTTGGGATTAGAAACAGATCCCAATGATTCGATATATTTCCCTTGCTCCACATACACATCAGCACCAAACCGCTCCGTAAGTGTTAACCATGGAAGTACTTTGTATTCTGCATTAAATGTTGGTAAAAATCTGTTAACAACTGATGTTTGACGAATGTTATCCAAAACCCAATATGGATTATTTCTGGAAAACCGGTATAAGCGCTGAGAACCATCCGGATTAGTTGAAGGACGCAGATCGTAAGATACCGGCGCAGAGAATATAGTCCAAACCGGACTTTCTAATGCATAGCCTTCTGGTTGCCTGTTATTTTTAGTATTGGCATAATTTAAAGAGAAGGTAATATTCAGATCTTTAATAATCTGGGTAGAAAATTTTCCGAAAACTGTATTTCTATCAAAAGAAGTAGCAGGAACCGTTCCCTCCTGTGTTAGATTGGTGTATGATAAATAATAAGAGCTATAAGTTCCACCACCGTTCAAGCCAATGGTATTGGTGTAAGTTTTACCTGTTTTAAAAAACAAATCAGCCTGATCGTAAATTGGTGCAGGTTGCCCGTTAATTTTTAAAGTATCCATTCTTGCACCCCAGGATGTACTGGTTTTTTGGTTCACACCATCGAAATACACCCCATTAGAACCTAAGGAATATTTATTTTGAATTTCGGGAAGTATTGGCTTTTCAAAAGAAAAAGATGAGGTAAAATTTAACGAAGGTTTTTTATTTAGCGCACCCGCCTTGGTGGTAATAATGATTACGCCTTTTGCACCATCAGAACCATATAATGCAGTAGCCGCACCACCTTTCAAAACGTTAATGCTCTCAATAATATTTGGATCCAGATCGGCAATACGGTTAGTACCAGGCCCGGTATTCAGGTTTCCGGTTTCGTCGTTATTTACCGGGATACCATCAATAACCATTAATGCTTCATTATTTCCATACAAAGAATTGGCACCCCTGATGACAATTCTTGATGAACTACCCGGTGTACCCGATGAGCTGGTAATTTGTACACCTGAAACTTTTCCGGCTAATGCATTGACCAGGTTAGGTTCTTTAGCCTGAGTAAGCTGATCTCCTTTTACTTCCTGCGAACTGTAGGTTAAATTTCGTTTTTCCCGTTTTACGCCTAAGGCTGTAACCACAATCTCACTCAGGTTTTTTTGATCATCCGTCAAAACGATAACGATATTATTTTGTCCGGTGTAAGCAACCTCTTTACTTTGATAGCCAATACCGCTAAAAACAAGGGTGGATGGGTTTGATGTTTTGATGGTAAACTTTCCTTCATTGTTGGTTGAAGTACCGCTGTTACTACCTTTAATTTTAACCGAAATACCAGGGATAGCCATACCCGATTGATCGTTTACTTTACCGCTAAACGTTTCTGTTTGTGCGTATGCCGAAGCTAACATTAAACAAAAAACAACGATACCGGTTAAAGCAGTTTTTAATTTAGTACTCATTTTAGTTAGTTAGTTTGTATAACTCAAATTTAACCTTCCCTAAATGAGTCTCCCATGATGATCTTAGCCACTTATAGCCGTATATTAACAGAAATATTACATTAACTTAATGCTGGGCAGCATAACTGATTTACCAACAAAATCAAAGCTTCTCTATGCGCCATTTTGATAAAATATGCGCAATACTTGCCAAAAAAGTGGGCATCAACCCGGATAGCATTTTTTAATTTTATGAAAATAACTTCACCAAATGAATAAAAAATCACTTTTAACTTTTTTCGCTCTCGCAGTGTTTGTAAACATCGCTCTCGGAAAAGATTTTCAATTGCAATCTCCAAATGGTAAGACTCAGATTTCTATTGCATTGAAAGATAAAATCACCTGGAGCGTTAAACATCGCTCTGAAATTATATTGCAGCCCAGCCAACTTGCCTTGCTGCTTAAAGATGGGATTCAAATTGGCATAAATCCTACCTTAATTAAACAAAAGCAACGTTCCAATAACGGGGTGATCACGGCTATTGTACCGGTTAAAAGTAAAAGCATAGCAGATACATTCAACGAACTTAGGTTAGACTTTAAGGGAAATTACAGCATTTATTTCAGAGCGTATAATGATGGCGTAGCTTACCGTTTTGAAACTAACCTCCCGGATAAAACTATTGAAGTTGAAAATGAAATTGCAGATTTTAATTTCGGCAGCCAAAATCGGGTCTTTTGGCCTATCGAGAGTGATCCTGATTTTCTTTCTCATTTTGAAAGCCTGTATAAAGATTCAACTGTAAACGCATTCAATAAAACAGAACATGCTGCCCTACCCATGTTAGTTTATTCCAAATCGGGCACAAAAATGCTCATCAGTGAGGCAGACCTTTATGACTACCCCAATATGTTCTTATTTGGCACAGGTTCGAATCAGCTGACGGCTGGTTTCCCAAAAAATATTGCAGCAAGCATTCCTGTTCGTGATAGGAGTATTAAGATTACCAGATTAGAAAATTACCTGGCTAAAACATCAGGTAAGCGAAGTTTTCCGTGGCGAAGCATAGCCATTTGTGACGAAGAAAAAGATTTACTGGTTACCAATTTAACTTACAAACTATCTACCCCTTCTATCATCGAAAAAACCGATTGGATTAAGCCGGGTAAGGTGGCCTGGGATTGGTGGAACGACAACAACATTTATGGCGTAGATTTTAAGGCTGGAATTAATACCAAAACTTATAAATATTACATTGACTTTGCCGCTAAGTTTGGACTAGAATACATTATGTTAGATGAAGGCTGGACAAAAACGACTACCGATTTAATGCACACCACCCCCGACATTGATATTCAGGAAATCATTAACTATGGTAAATCAAAAAAAGTTGGTGTTTGGCTGTGGACTTTATGGGGTCCACTGGATCAAAATATGGAGCAGATTCTGGCCCAATATAAAAAGTGGGGAGCAGTCGGAATTAAAGTCGATTTTATGGCCAGAGCAGACCAGTACATGGTTAATTTTTATGAAAGAGTGGCAGCAACTGCAGCAAAATATGAACTAATGGTTGATTTACACGGCGCCTACAAACCTGTTGGCTTAAACCGAAAATACCCTAATGTACTTAGCTATGAAGGTGTACGGGGATTAGAAAATAATAAATGGAGTACAGAAATTACACCGACACATAACCTCACTTTACCCTTTATTAGAATGGCTGCAGGTCCGATGGACTACACGCCTGGTGCAATGATTAATGCGACGAGAAAGAATTTTAATATCGTATACAGTGAACCGATGAGCATGGGCACGAGAGCACACCAGGTTGCCATGTATGTAATGTATGAAAGTCCGCTGCAAATGCTGGCTGACAATCCTTCCAATTATTTGAAAGATAGCCTTTGTACCCGTTTTATTTCTCGTATCCCTACTACCTGGGAACAAACGATAGCCCTGGGAGGTAAAGTTGGCGAATATGCCCTCATTGCCAGAAAAAATGCAGACAAATGGTATATTTCTGCCATGACAGACTGGAATGCACGAGAAATGGAGCAGGCTTTATATTTTCTTGAGGGCAAAACCTATCGTATGGATATTTTAAGTGATGGAGTAAACGCAGATCGCCATGCGGCCGATTATAAAATTTCTAGTTTGAAAGTTGCCAAAGGCGACAAAATTAATATTAAAATGCAAAAAGGAGGTGGCTGGTGCGCTATTTTAACGCCTGATGAATAATTAAAATCGCATTACCTTCAATATGCTCATCTTCATTTTGGCTAAGGCTTTTTAATCAACAGAAAACATGACTACATGCCTCATAGGTTTTGAAACCTATGGGGTATAAATAGAAAAAACCGCAACTTAACGGGGCTTTCAAAATAGACAAATAGTATTATTTTTTGATCATCATTGCTGTGCTAGGATGGAGAAGAAGTTTAACTATTACGGCTCCTCGTTCTTGCTTACCAGGTGTTTAATCCGGTAATTCCCCCCTTCTAATGGTTTCGCTGGCTTAGCTATGCTGGCTAAAGTATAAGTCGTAAAAACATCTGCATTTTTGGAGCTCAAGAGAAACATCACTGTTTGAAATATTGTGAGTTACCTATTCAATTTAAACAGCATCCAAATAGAAAACATGCTACAAGCCACATGGTTTTTTTAAACCTGGTGGTATAAAAAAACCCCGCAACTGGCGGGGCTTTCAAAATAGACAAATAATATTATTTTTTGATTATCACCTCGGTAGTAGAATGCTGAGAAAGTTTAACTATTACGGCTCCTCTTTCTTGCTTACCAGGTGTTTTAATCTGGTAATTTCCAGTACCTGATGGTTTCGCTGGCTGTGCAATTCTAACTACAGCATCAGGCGTAAAAGTATCTGCCTTTTGTAGCTTAAGAGAAACATCACCGTTTGAAATATTGTAAGCTACGGATTCGATTTTACCAGCATCCAAAGTTATCCATAAGCCTACTGGGGCAAGGTAAACAGATGATTGAGCGGCGGTGGTTAAAGAAACATGAACAACATCACCTTTAGTCTGTAAATTTCCACCAAATGCCAGCCAGCCAAACGCTTTGTGTTTTAATATGTAAGAGGAAGTGTTTACGGCATATCCAAAAAATCCAGATCCATAATCTCCGGTAATGCCATCATTTTTTAATGTTGATGGATAAGCATGAAAAGCGGCAGGAGCAAAACCATCTTTGGTGATATTAGAAATGGATCCCATCAAACCGCCGTATCCTGTACGAAGCAAGTAAAAATTATCCGGGTTTTTCCGATAATCCATCAGCACCGGAATTGCATTTAAAGCCGATCCGTAATGGTGAATCATCCGTTCTACACGCTGCAGTTTTCCTCCGTAAAGGAAATCCCAGTAACGGCGGGCATTTCCGTTGTATGCCCAATGTGGCAATACAGGCATATAAGCCAAAATCGCATCGAGCGTAACCTTTGCTTTATCTTCATAACCAAAATAATTCGACCACACATAAACTTCTTCCTGACCGGTTGAATCCCAGGGCATTTCGCTGCCAAAAGGGTACTGTAAAGAACGCCAGTGGTTAGCACGTTTTAGCATGGCTGCTTCCAGTTCACTTGCCTCTTGCGATAAGCCTTCGTTTTTTAAATCAGTTAAAATCAAATAAAAAACTGTTCCTTCCATCTGCCCGAACTGAGCATAATACGGTGCAATATTAACCATGGCCATACCGGTTTGTGCGGCATCAATCAAGTGTTGTTTCCAGGTAGACTGATCAACCAATCCATTATAGTTCCTAGCCAAACGATACAACATCCAATGCGCAGCAGCAACGTGTGGATAATTGTATGAGCGACCCAGGTTATCAGCTTCCTTTTTTGGCCATGCCGACCAGGTTTTAAAGTTGATGTCTGCAGCATAAGTATTTTTCGGCAAAGAGTCGGGCGCATAATAAAACAGGCTTTTTTTAACACCATATTTTTTAGGTCCGTCTTTTAGTTGTATTTGTCCAAACATCACCGTATCCACAAATTTTTGAAGCTTATCTATTTCTGTTTTATTCGGCTGCACCAACTGCTTCATGATGGCACCAAGCCAGGAACCTGCTCCACCTTCATCACTTAAACCGGCAATCCATGCCCGGTTATCCTGTACCACTTGCTGCTGTTTTTCGTAATCATAAGTAATAACCGATGGAGAACGTTTAAAGATATTATCGGGCTGATTAAACCACTGCTTAGTCATCAGGAAATTTCCGTAACTGGCAATTACTTCACTTTCTGGCGCAATAACTTTATAATGAATCGTTTGTTCAAGGCCATCTTCATAAGTCACGGTTAGTTTTGCTCTACCCCATATTTTACCTTTTATTTCATAACTTTTCCAGTCTGCCTTAGTTGGCGGCAAAGCCTTAAAAGTTAACGCACCTTCAGGGAAAGAATTAATCGATTTAATATTCTTAGCGTAATTGATAAACAGTTTCGCCTCTACATTCTGGGCCAGCACATAACCCGGAACAGATATCGCTACGGGTTTTTTATTTTGAATTAAGGTGTTTTCCGTTTCCTCGGCCTTGCCTGAGAGGATAAACTGCAGGGCATAGGTTTTAGTTTCACCTGGTTTGATGATTATTGCAGTAGGCTTGTTCCACTGTTCAGCAGTTTTCCATTCATTTTCTGCATAAGCTTTGCTGTGTACCATCCACTCATAAAAACCTTCAAAGGCAATTCCTCTTGGTGTACGGTCATCATTTAAAGGATTATAAGCTTCGAAAGGTGTTTTGCCCACTGGGGCAACAATGAGCGATGGCGCTTGCCCGTTTAACCGGGTTACTTGCAAATAGCCGGCATCATTACCAATATATGGATCGTAGAACACGTTTTTGACATGCGTTTGTTCCAAAGTTCTTCCTTCCAGGATATTATCAAAAATCATCGGTATACCCAATGCCCCGATCTCGATGTTGGTATTGGTTTTATTTTTCAGGGTAAATTTCAGTGAAAGTTTCCCGCTCACCATTTCCCAGGTCCGGATAATTTGCAGGGGAATATCTGCAGGCAGCGTTGGCGATAAATCCGCAGCAGCTAAAACCGTTCCTTTTACACCAATAGCATTTACCGGCATTCGCTTAGCGGCTGTACTGTAGCTTTTCCATGATCCGGCACCAGCATCACGGATTCTTAAGTTAATATCTCCAAGATGGTAAAGGCCATCAGAACTTCTTACTTTTAAACTGTCACTTGGAACGAAATCAAAATCTTTTACGCTTTTAGGTTTCAATCCGGCAACGGTTTGTGATGATTTTACCAGTCTTAAATGAAATGTTCCTGCATCACACTCTACAAAACCATCACTTAAATTTAAGGTTGAAGGTTTTTTTGACAGATTAACCCATGGAGATTGAGCCCGGGAAGAAAAAAACGATACAATAATTAAACAGGTAAGTAAATATGCCTTTGGCAAACCAGCGTATATCTTCATCATTATTTTTGTTTAAGCGATATTAAAAGTGTAAAACCAAAAATAAATTATAATACACGAAGGATGACATGTGAAACACATTTAGGCAAAATCAGCAAATGATCTGCTTAATTATGGTCAGTTTAAAATGTTGGTAACTGATCTGTTTTAAAGAAATTCTTAAAATTTGTCCGTTTTGCTTTTTAAAATATTGATCATTCGGAAAAAAACTTTTCCAGTCTCGATTTCATTTTTTCAAAAAAACCAAAAGATTCAACAGTCTCTAAATCCTGATATTTTTTTTCCAGAACATTAATGCTATCTTTTTTATCGGCTTTTAGTATACCAAAATATGAGATAACAAATCCTGGCATATTATCTTGTGGTTCTTCGATTCTCATGCTAAAATTGATCAAAAATTTTGAGGTTAGTTAAGCAGGTAGTGAGTTAAACTATTTGCTGATTGAAAGTTACTGAAAATAAATTTAAGTCAGCAACTTTAAAAACTGATGCTATGGTATTTCTCCAGCATCCAACTTAACCACAGGTATAACTTGTTAATATCTTGCAGTTATCAGCTAAAAACAATACATATAGAGATAAATGTTCTTCATAATTTTATATTCAACATCATAATCTAACATTCAATACAGCATAGCGATAAGTTGTTAATTTTAAAACCGACTTTTAAAGATTCTTCAATTAATACTAAAATGAGCCATACAACACCATCAAAAATTAAAAGCAAACTACTTCTGGTAGTAAGTTTTGTAATCATAGTTTTCACGTTTTTTAATACAGCCTATGCACAAAGCGGGGATCAAATTTTAGATGGTATTGGAGAAACCGGATTAAGCGCCAGGTATATCTTTGACGGCAATTTAAAAGACTGGTCAAGAAATAATTTTCATGGAACCTCACCATCCAACGGAATGAATTTTGTGAATGATGCTCGTTTTGGAAAAGTACTTTCCCTTTCTGGTGAGGCGAACGCCTTTATTAATTTACCAGAAGCTGTTTTACATGACCTAGAATCGATCAGCCTAACAGGATGGATTTTTATCCGTTCTAAGCAAGCAGGACAGCCTGTATTTGATTTTGGTGTGAATAGCAGCAAACACTTCTATACGCTTACTTCCCCTGCAGAACAACCTGAAGCATTCACTACCACCATTGTTTCAGAAAAAAATAAATTAAATACCTCCACGCCGGCTATTGAGCTCAATAAATGGATTCATTTAGCCGTAGTGATCGATATTCCTTCCAAAACATTAGTGACTTATATTAATGGAAAACCGGCAGGGCAAGCGGCTCATGCAATTCTCGATTTGTCTGAAGTATTTGCCTCGGCGCAATCAAAAGATAAAAACAAACTTTACATCGGCAAATCTTTGATCAAGGGAAGCCTGAATCTGAATGCCAATTTACATGATTTTAGAATCTACCGCGTTCCATTGAGCGGCAGGCAAGTTACCGGGATTTTTCGAAATGCAGATAAGGGAAGTAATGGCCAGGTAAACACCACCGCAAAACCTGAAGATGATCTGCCGCATTTTGCCTTGAACCAGCCACAACTTTATAATGCTGGTTTGGTTAGTGTTCCTGATATTACCATAAAAACTACTGTTGGCACTTTACCACGCCTGCCAGCCTATATTACGGCAGTTTATAAAAACAATGCTGCCGGACCAAAAGTTCGGGTAATCTGGCCAACACCGATGGATAATTCTTCCGTTTTAAAACCAGGTACTTATAGCGTTACCGGCAATATCCCCGGCACCAATTTCAAACCAAAAGCTACAGTGAACATCGAATTATCATCAATAGCTTCGCCGGAACTGAAACTTACAGCTTTTAAGCTTAATCAGGTTACCTTAAAAAAAGATGCTGAGGGGCATCAAACTAAATTTATAGAAAACAGAGATAAATTTATTACCACGCTGGCTAAAACTGATCCTAATTCATTTTTATACATGTTCAGGCATGCTTTTGGCCAAAAACAACCTGATGGTGCAAAGCCGCTGGGCGTTTGGGATACAGAAGATACCAAATTACGTGGTCATGCTACTGGTCATTACCTTTCTGCAATTGCTCAGGCTTATGCCGGAACAGGATATGACCCGGCGTTACAGGAAAACTTTGCCCGTAAAATGGAATATATGGTGAATACCTTATATGATTTGTCGCAACGCTCCGGAAAACCTCAAAAAACAGGGGGAGCTTTTAACGCTAATCCTCTAAAGGTTCCGGTTGGGTCTGGCAAAGCAGATTTCGATTCTGATTTGGCTACCGGAAGCATACGTAACGACTACTGGAACTGGGGAACTGGTTTTATTAGCGCTTATCCACCAGATCAGTTTATTATGCTGGAACGCGGGGCTAAGTATGGTGGTCAGAAAAACCAGATATGGGCGCCTTATTACACGTTACATAAAATTTTAGCAGGCCTAATTGATGTTTACGAGGTAAGTGGTAATAAAAAAGCATTGGCAATAGCAACCAATATGGGCGATTGGGTATTTGCAAGATTAAATAATCTGCCTCAGGAAACGTTGATTAAAATGTGGAATACATACATCGCTGGTGAATATGGTGGTATGAATGAATCGATGGCCAGACTTTATAAAATCACCAATAAACCAGAATATTTAAAAACTGCGCAACTGTTTGATAATATTAAAGTTTTTTATGGCGATCCATCACACACACATGGCCTGGCCAAAAATGTGGATCTTTTCCGCGGCCTTCATGCCAACCAGCACATCCCTCAAATTGTTGGCAGTATAGAAATGTACCAGGCATCTCATAATCCTGAATATTATAAAATAGCCGACAACTTTTGGTATAAAATGGTTAACGATTACATGTACAGCATTGGTGGGGTAGCTGGTGCACGTAACCCAGCCAATGCCGAGTGTTTTGTAGCACAGCCTTCAACGCTGTATGAGAATGGTTTCTCTGAAGGAGGGCAAAATGAAACCTGCGCCACTTACAACATGCTTAAATTAACCAGTGATTTGTTCATGTTTGATCAGCGAACGGAACTAATGGATTATTATGAACGTGGTTTATACAACCACATCTTAGCATCTGTAGCAGAAAATAGTCCTGCAAATACTTACCATGTTCCACTCCGGCCGGGATCTACCAAGCAATTTGGAAATGCAGATATGACGGGTTTTACCTGCTGCAATGGAACCGCAATTGAGAGCAGTACTAAACTACAAAATTCGATTTATTTTAAAAGTAAAGACAATACAGCACTGTATGTAAACCTGTATATACCATCGGTGCTGGATTGGACGGAGCGAAAAATACGCATAGAGCAAATGACTGATTTCCCAAAAGATGATCAAACGCAGCTGAAAATTAAGGGGAATGGAAAATTTGAAATGCATGTTCGTGTTCCGGGATGGGCCAAAAAAGGTTTTTTAGTAAAGATAAATGGGGTTGCACAAACCATAAATGCAGAACCAGGTTCTTATCTTACACTCAACCGGAACTGGAAAGATGGTGATGTTATTGAACTAAAAATGCCGTTTACCTTTCACCTCGACCCGGTAATGGATCAACAAAATGTAGCTAGCTTGTTCTATGGTCCTATTTTACTGGCAGCCCAGGAACCGGAAGCAAGAAAAGACTGGCGCAAAGTAACGTTAAATGCTGAAGACATCAGCACTAGCATAAAAGGCGATCCAAAGGAACTGAATTTCACCATTGAAGATGTGGTTTTCAAACCTTTTTACAATAGCTACGGAAGACATTCTGTTTATCTGGATGTAACGTTGAAATAAAGTTTCGGCAGAAAAAATAAAAGGCTATCTCCCGACAGCCTCAACTAATTACTAACAAAATAATTTTTTTTGGAAAGGGCAGTTAATCAATAACTGCCCTTTTTTGATCGGTCAACTAACCAAAGTGTATGATCGTTTTTTTCATAGGTAGATTATAAACCGCCTGTCAAGGTTTTTGTTTTAAATATTTCCACACCAATCTCCTTCAGGAAAAGAAAAATATTTAAAACTGTTGCCTTGCATATTGATCTACCAATACCCTGTATCCAATAAATGAAACAATGCCGATGGTTACGCCAAGTATAATTGCTGTTTTAAATGCTGTCATATTGAAATAACCAACAAGCATTCATTTTGTTTTTCTTCTTTGGTAAGAAAATTCTTTAAACTCCCCCTTAGTAGAACATTATCATTAGTGCTGATTTCCACTACCATCTGCTTGATAAGCACCTATATCACTCCCAGGTGCAGTGATTTTTGCGCCATATAATCCGCTGGTTTTAACCACAGCAAGTGGTGTAAACTCTGTTTTTGATTTATTGCGGACCGGAGATTCATTTTGAATATTAAAATTTGATACTCCTGTTGTAGTGATATAAGCTGGCATTAGACCGGCTGTAATAGGCCCTGGATTAGCTGTATAATCGAATTGATCAATATTATAACTGAAAAACATGGGTTTTTTATCTTTGGCAGTAGCACTTTTTACATCTCCACTTTGCGCTTTCGCTATTCCATCTGTTGCTAAAAACTGTGATAAAATAGTAGCCGTACTTCCATAATAATATTGGTTGTTATATTTGATATTCGGCTGATCCGCATCAGTGGTAATCCTTAAGCCAAAACGGCAATTTGCAATTAGGTTATTATAAATTAAACCCCTCGCACCAGCCTCGTAGTTAATCGAACCACCACGACCGGTTTTTGTTTGACGGAAACCACAATTCAACATGGTATTATTGTACATATTCACATTACACTGTACCGTTGTTCCACCAGAGTTAGAAGCTTTAAGGGCGTTTGTAGCAGAACCCATTAACATGTTGTAAGCTAAATCGCCAACAGTTCCACTTTTCATGTTAAAGCATTCGCCACCTGCTCTGCCGCAAAGCTCGAAGGTATTACGCATAATGGAAATTTTCCCACCAACTGTCCTGATTCCATCATCAGTAGTTCCGAAAATCCAGCTATCTTCTAAAATAAAGTCCTTTTCGATATTAGCAAAATAAATACCGTACCGGGCATCACCGTCTTTGTAAATAGCGGCATCGTTTCCATAAGATGCTGCACCCGGAAACTCAATGTGTGTCCATTTTATAATTAAATCACCGCCTTTTGGATTAGGTTTTGCCGCAGTTACAGGTGCCGGCGTAGCTACAATTCCCCCCCATGAACCTTTAAATACATTATCATACTTACCCGCAGCAGCTTCAGTACGATAGGCAGCAGCATTTTGAACAGTGATGTAATTTGGCCTTTCTTTAGTACCGAGAGAGATGAATGTACCGTGTACACTAATCTGTGGAGCTTTATCTTTTGTTCCATCTCCAACAGCAATTAAGGTTACCCCGCTTTGCATTAATAAGGTATCTCCATCATTAATGATAATATCTTTATCAAAATAATAGGTTTTTCCACTTTGCATGGTTCCCTTGATACTTCCTCCTGGAAGATTTTCTGAGGTAATTAACGAACCAGCTTGTGCAACAGGAACGGATAAAGTTAAAATTTCATCTTTGTGGCAAGATGAAAAACTAATCATAAGGCCTAAAAATGATATAGCTTTCAGTAAATTTTTCATATTCTATAGTTTATAGCGTAGTCCTAATAAATAAAATTGCTTGTAAATATCTTTGCGGATAAATACGTTTTCGCCAACGGTTTGACTGGTAACATCCTGGTTGGACGTTGCTGCAGTTACCTGGTAAGGTCTTTTTATTTGCAGTTCAGAAGGGGTGTTTAACAAATTGTTGAGTTTTACATAACATGAAAAGCTCTTGTTTATTCTCTTCTCAGCAGATAAATCCAAAGTGATGGTTCCTTTTTGCCAGATATCATTATTTAAGTAAGGAGAAACCGTATAGATTCTTGGGCCGGTATAAACAGCGGCCAGTTGGGCATCAAAACCAGAATCCTGATCTTTAAATAATAAAGATAGATTACCGATATGTTTGGACTGACCCTGCAATGGCCTGGTTTGTTCTTCGTTGCGCTGCGTTAAGCCGGTGGTTGCGGCATCACGATACAATACTGTTTTGGTTGTGGTAATTTCTGAGTTGGTAAAAGTATAGTTTGCTCTTAAACCAAATTTGCTAATGTATTTGGTAAAATCCATCTCGAAACCGTAGTTCGTGGCATTACCAAAGTTTGCGGCGGTGTAAAAAATGCTGGTTGCCTGATTCACTAGCGCATACTCAATTGGATTTTTGATGTTTTTATAAAATACACCAACTAAAAGCTGATCAAGCTGTTTGGGAAACAACTCATACCTTAAGTCGAAATTATCAGAAGTGATGCGTTTTAGGTTTGGATTTCCCAATTCTTGATAATCGGCATCCGGATCACCTCCACTGTGTGGGATTAATTCATAAAACCCTGGTCTGCTGATTGCCGAATAATAGGATAGCCGAAGGTTTTGTTTTTCTCCTAAAGCATATTTAAAGTTTAAGCTTGGAAGTAAATCTGAATAGGTTTTTGAACCGATAGCACCAACCGTTTGATTACTATTGGCTGCTGTAACCCAACTCTGATCGGTATTCTCGTAACGTACACCTCCAATCGTTTGTAAATTACCTACCTTGAATTTGAACTGAGCATAACCTGCGGCAATTTTTTCTTTAAAATCATAATTCAATGGATCATTTGGAGAGCCTCCAACGGTTTGAACCATAAAAGTATTATTATTGATATTTCCATCATAAACCTGAGTGGTGCTTCCAGATAATTTCAAAGCGTAGTCGTCATATTTACTGTTACGTGTTTTATCGCGGTACATTCCCCCAATGCTAAATTCAACATCAGTATCAAATATTTCTGGCTCGTAGATAAAGTTCAGATAAGCTGTTTTATCTTCATCAGAATTTTTTGCCCACACATGAGATTGTGCAGCACCTGTAGAGTTGAATAATGCCGGGTTCTGGCTTGAACCAATTTTATTGCCGGCTGCATCTAATACCACTGTTCTACCGGTTACAATATTTAATGATGCACGATCTGGCTCATTGGCATCGGCTTTAGCATAAAGTACCGACCAGTTCATTTCTAAATGATCACCTAGTTCATGTTCTCCACGTAAGTTGGCACTGAATATATTTTGTACTATGCGGCTACTTCTGTAAGTGTTGGTTACTCGGCCAGTTCCTGCACCAACGCGTCCTAAATTTAAAGTAGTATCGCTTTGGAAACGGAATTGGTTTTGAGCCAGGCTCATGTAAGAAGCATATAAATCGATCTTATTGGCTTTGTTAAACTTATAATCAAATTTGGTATGTATCCCCATGCGCTCCTGCTGCGTGCTATAATTTCTACTCTGAACACTTTTCAATGCAGGCTCATTGGTTGAACGATCTACATCGGTATCATAAAAAATGGTACTGGTGGATCGAAAAGTATTCTGATAACTTAATGCCGCCAATGCTCCAAACTTTTTGTTGCCAGACCGACCACCTATACTTAAACCAAAAATAGTTGATACCGGAGAAGTTAACTTCTTGTAATTAAAAGCATTGTTTGGAAAGTCGCCCACGGTAGCACTGTAATTATTACCATTGTTGATACGTGGAGAATTTTTCGGACTTGCAGAATGATCAAATGAAGTAAAGTTCCCAGATTGAAAAGCCTCTGCAGTACCTACCGCAGCATTTGCACGAATGGAAAACTTATTCGGTGCATCTTTTAACACCAGGTTAATTCCTCCGCCAATGGCATCTCCCTCCAGGTTAGGTGTCAATGATTTATAAACCTCCATCCGGTCTACAATATCTGCCGGAAAAATATCCAATGGCACATAGCGGTTTTTATTATCAGGACTCGGAATTTTAACGCCATTTACCAATGTATAATTGTACCGTTTATCCATACCACGGATGATAGCATATTGCCCTTCACCATTATTACTGCGTTCAATCGATACACCCGAAACACGTTGTGTAACGTTCGCAATGGTCAAATCCGGAGAAATTTCAATAGCTCTGGCTGAAACTGCATTCAAAACCTGATCCGCCTTTCTTTCAATAGATCTGGATTTATAATCGCTACCCTCATCAGATTTACCTGAGATTTTAATCTCTGATAAATCATTTGATCGGTTTTCGATTTCCAGACTGATGATTTTCGTTTCGCCTACTTTAAGCGTAAACTCCTTTTCATCGTCTTTATAGGCTACATATTTTGCTTCAACCTCATATTTACCTGAGGGAACATTTCTGAAAACATAACTTCCGTCAAGGCCTGTACTAACAGATAACCTTAAAGTTTTCTTGTCATTTTTTAAAACTACAGTGGCCCCAATAAGGGTTTCTTTACTATTTTTATCTAAAACGACACCTTTAACCGTACCGTTTTGACCAAATGCAAGAAGAGAAAAAAACACACTAAATAGCGTGAGTAAAAGTTTATTCATTTACGGATTATTTTACCGCAAAGGAACCCTTCAAATTTTAAGCTAAACAACCAATTAGGTTAAGCTTGTATTAAATATTTACCACATTTTAGTTAATTGAAATTTAAATCTGTCGCAATTATTTAACCTTAGTTAAATACTCATGCATATCAGCATCTAGTGTCAAACCGAGCGATTTTAACTTATTCATATACAGTTTGCGAACTGCTTTCCAATTGTAATATGGAAATGTTTTATTAGATAACCCTTTAACAGCTACTTCCTTTTCGTTAAGTAAACATTTAACTAAATAGCTACCAGCGTCGTTTTTATATAAAATCCATTGGATATTTGCACTAAAAGGGATGATCCGATCGGCTTTCCAAGACTGTTGAAATGTTTTAATATCATTAACCGCTTCTGATGCACCATTAATATCCAGAAGAGCCGCGAATGGAGCTATGGTTTCTGCATGAGAAAAGCGGAGATTGGCTACAAGGGCTTGATTTTTAATGTAGTGATCGGTGGTTTGAATAAAATCGGCTAACAATGGTGCAGCAATTCGAACCTGAATTCCGTTATTATTTAAACCAGGACCTTTTTTTAAGAAATCTTCGGCATCGCTTAAAGTAGAAAGCGCCATTAATTGCTTATCGTTAAAATATTGCTTGAAATCTAAGTCATCTGCTGTTAAGCCCGCTTCCTTTTGTTCTGCTTGAACAGCATTTAAAATGGTATAAAAACCATAAATATCGTCCAGAAAATCAGTTTTTTGTTGGGAAGATAAACTTGAGTAGTAAGAAGATGTGAAAAAGCTTTTCGTAAAATTATCCGCCATCTGAGGCAAATTGAATCCTTTGGCCAGTTGATCATAAGCAGGTTTCCAGTTGCCGGCTTCTTTAAATTCATCATATGTGTTAGAAAAATCATAAAACCTCAAATGATCATCATCAGCATAATTATATTTTACATCAGTTAAATCTTTTTTGTTTGCCTTTAATCCTTCCATAAAAGCTTCCGCACTCTCTTTGGTTCGCCCTTTCTTGGTTGTAGCCACTAAAATTGAAGATGAATTTTTATCAAAAGCAGTTTTATTTTGAATAAATAATCGTTTGGCGATGCCTTTTAGTTCTTCTGCTCCCGATTTTGAAATGGAGGCTACATGACCAGATTCTTCCTTTTGCAGATTAGCCAGTTTTACTTTTAATTCTTTGCCTTCTAAGCTCAGCTGATTCAGGCTATCTGCTTTTTTAACCAGTTGATAAGCAACAGATACATTTACATCCTTAGTGAGATGCCTTGCGCCGTGCCTGCCTACAAAATTGATATATACCGGCTGATAACCTTCCGGTACTTTAGTATAATGGGTTTGTTGTGGAACATAAAGCGTTTTGGTTCCAAGCGAAATATTTTGTGAATAACCGCTATTGGTAACAAAAAATAAAAAAAGCGAAAAGATGTAATTTTTCATAAATGAATTAAAAGCCAAAATAAAGCAACACATATTAACTTAACGTTAACATACACTTTATTGGTAAACGACTTATAAAAGCCAGAAGTTAATTGTAGTGCTGTGCCCAAAATTCTTCCGGGTCGTTATCATAAGTTATAATGCAGATTTTTCAGCTGATAATTAAAAGTGAAATGTTATTGCCAGGAGCTAAGTGGCATCAGGATAATTATCAAATTTATCATCCTTTTGGATTTTCCTACGCATTCTATTGGTAAGGTATTGCTGCGTTTTAATATTTTCCCACATAATGAGTTTATCCTCAATCCGGGAGAAAGCACGGATATCGCCGTCTTGCGAAATCACTAGCCCTAAGGCAGAAGGATGGTTCCAGCAATAGGCGATCATGGAGCGGTGCCGGGTTCCGTAGTGTTTAGGATCGTAAGGCATTAAAGATTTTGGCGTAGCGGTTGAGGTAGATGAGGCAAATATTTTCCTAGGCATTTTCTTCGCCCGCAGTACGGCACCAAATCCGTTGGTAATCATATTGGTATTAAAAAGCACTACACCATCCACACAGGTTTGTGAGGCTATAAAACTAATGGCACCTTTTATTTCGTCGCCAGTACCCTTTTTTTCGATTACCGACATCGCCTCGCATTGATATAACTTTCTGCTTATGGATCGGCTGCCATTACTAAAGTTTGCTTCAATTTTTCCTTCTGAAACAAAATTATCAATCGCAGCTTTTGCATGTGCAACCATTGCCAGGGCTAGCCTTTCATAATGAATTTTATATTTAACATCAACATCCTGGGTTAGTTCACCGATTAATATCGCACCGCCATGCTGGTAATTCTGTATTTTCAGTAATAATCTGGAGAAAGTTTGTATCCAGAGATTATCCAAAAAGTCTTCCCAGTCAGCGTATTGTTCTTCCGGATGATTTGAACTGATGTAATTCCGCAACTCAACTTTTAGAAATTCAGCGTTGCTTTTCAGTAATTTAGAAATCGGACCAATGGTTAAAACGTCGAGATAGCGCTTTACAAGTACATTCTGTTTCAGCGTGGCTAATAATTCGTAATCAAAAAGCACATGAAGCGTTCCGATATCACTCACGGACACCTGAAAAAGACCAGGTTGTTCAGAATCTGTTTCAGTTTCATAGTTGAGAAAATTCTGATAATGCATGGCCTGATCAATGAGCCCCCAAATAAAAAGAGCGCCCTTCTCGTCATAATAAACCGCTAGTGATGAACTCGATGGATCTGCTGCCTTGGAAAGTTTAGCCAAGGATTTAGTAGTCATTTGTATGTGCTTATCAAAAGCAATACAACTCCATCGCTCCGGAACAATACGTAAAGGCGGGTGAGGATCAGGATTTTCCGGATTGATAAAAGTTACCGTTACCCTAACCAGCTCACTTTCCTCCTTGCACATACTGGAGTAGAATAAGCAGTCGAACAAGTTTTCCAAAATATGAATATCGGGTACAGCCTGAGCATTTTTTGCCAGCCGTAATTTATGGTGCACCAATAACGCAAGATCCTGGGGATATGACTTTTCCAAAGGGATATTTTTTTAGAACTAACAGCCAGATCGTAAAATCGTTTGATCTTCATGCTAATTTTTTAAACATAAAATGATCACAAGAAAATTCACTAGCACTGTATTTATGATTGCCTGATTTAATTACTCGAACTCATAATATAAATTAATTGCTTGTTATGAAGCATAAATTTAAACTCTACAAAGTCCTCTTTTACTTGTTTCATAATTTTAACAACTGATCCGCTAGAATCGTAACTATCGACAATTTGATCGCCAACTGAAATAGACTCCAGCTTCCTAATTGGCGTTTCGTGAGATATTTTAATCATACTTTATGGGACAACTTAAGATAAACATACGATGATCACTTCGATATGGTTTGCGGTAAAGCTGTAATTATTTAACAAAACATGCAAAAATGAGTATTATTAATTATACATATAACACGTAATAATACCTTAAATTAACTGTAATCACCTGTAATTTAAATATTTAAAATTTAATTACCGGATCATTTAATAATTTAGAGCTAAGTCTATCAGCAATAACAGATTATCATTATATGAAAACAGGAACAATAATTGCATTTAACACAAAAGTTAGGTCAGGGATTATCAAAGATGTAAATGCCCAGAAGTTGAGATTCTACCTCGAAGATGATCGGAAAATATTCAAGAGGTTTGAGGTTGTAAAATTTAATATCTCATTTGTCAATGGTGGTCTTCATGCGGTTAATATCATGCACGTACTTGATGAAAAAGGTAAACCAGTAAGCTTGAAGATTGACTCAAAATAAATCTCTCATTTAAAGCTGGGTGCTCACTATCAATTATAACAAATCAAAAAGCCTTTCAGTACCAAACCATCTTAAGCAATTAACATAAATTATGTTTGATGATATTCAGTAGATTATCAATCTCAAATGGTTTTGATAAAAACGCATTTGCAGAACATTGATCCATAACATCATTTGATTTAACCGCAGCACTCATGATTATGATTGGGATATGCTCTTTTCCCTTAGTCGAACGAATCTGATTACATAAATCAATGCCGTTACCATCTGGCAACATTACGTCAAATAAATATAGATCGGGAAGGTTTCTGTCATCCCCCAAATTGAAAGAACCTACGTTCATAAATATTTTTACGTCGTATAAATCTGAAAGGATGATTTCAATAACATCTCTTATACCCTCATTATCTTCCACAACGCAAATTCTCTTTCTCATACTTACATGGTTAGTAAATCAAATTACGTAAACATGAAAAAAATAGATTTCGCGGTAAAGACTGATTTTGGAGTTGATTAGTACGTATTTGGTTAGCGTATTTATGCCTAAGCGGTGACTTTTTGTGCTGATATGAGGGAGGTAGTGACAAAATAAATTCATCTCTTTTTGGGAGGAAGGCTAAAACCCGAACGATTTATGAAAAGCTCATTAAACATTGTATTGGCTGACTTCATTCTATCGCATTTAGTCTTCTGTTTACTATTGATGACTAATATGTGCTATTTCCTAAATCAGTAATGATGATCAAAACTTACTTCCCTTAAATAAGAGTGCTGGTGAACCAATAAATAGTGTACCAGACGGTATTTGCTTTTGGTTCATTTCTAGTAGCATAAAAAGATTGGATCAGAACCTGGAAACCTGAAATCAGCTTCTTTATTTTTTTCAAAAGACCTCTAAACAACTGAAGGCAAATACCAACTGTTTTTTGGAGTTTATCGCTAGCCACCAATATCAAACTATTCATCTGCTATCTCTAAATAAAATCAAAACAACACAAATCCGGACAGATATTAATTTTATTAAGTTTATTTAGAATAATTAAAAATAGTTTTCTATTCTCGCTTAAATTTCTTTCTTTTGCGCCTAATAAGAATTAATCTAAATAAAAATGTATAAAAAATCTACCCTAATTTTCTTTTTTACCTTGCTTTTTCTAGTGTTAACCGGCACATCCTTTGGCCAGGGCAAGCATGGATCTTTGACGGGATTAATCAAAACGAGCGATGGTAATCCAGCTTCTTACGTGAATGTAGGTTTAAAAAACACGACAAAAACTACCCAAAGTGATGAAAAAGGAAACTTTACTATAAAAAATATTCAACCAGGTAATTATATATTAAAAATTTCTGCCATAGGTGTTGCTGCTCATGAACAGCAGGTAACTGTAACTGGCGGGCAAGTTACTACAGTGTCGCTATCAATAGCTGAATCTTCTTCACAGTTGAATGAGGTTGCTGTTAATGGTTATAGAACACCAAACAGAAAACCTGTTAACTTAGGTAAAATTGCCATTGCACCACGTGACTTACCACAAGCTGTTCAAATTATCGGAACGCAGGTAATTGCAGATCAACAGGCTAATACGCTTGGCGATGTGATGAAAAACATAAACGGAGTGGCATTAGGTGCGAACAGAGGATCTGTAGGTGAAAACTTTTATGCAAGAGGATATAGCCTGGGTTCAAATAACGTATTTAAAAATGGCGCCAGAACAACTATTGGCGGAAGTCCGGAAGCCAGTACCTTAGAATCAGTTGAAGTTTTAAAAGGCAGTGCGGCACTTTTATACGGTGGTGTAAGTGGTGGTGCGGTTGTTAACATGGTTACCAAAAAACCCAAATTTGAATATGGCGGAGAAGTATCAATGCGTGTTGGCAGTTATGATTTATATAAACCTATTGTAGATTTATATGGGCCGATTTCTAAAAAATTAGCATTTCGTGTGATAGGAACTTATGAATCAGCCGGAAGTTATAGAGATAACGTAAAAAGCAAAAGATTTTATATTAACCCATCACTGCTTTATAAGGTAAGCGATAAAACCGAAATCATTGTTCAGGGCGATTATTTGAAAAGTAATTTTACACCTGATTTTGGTATCGGAACAGTTGGTAATCAATTATCTCCATTAGGAAGAAACGTATTTGTAAATACCCAATGGGCATACAATAAAACCAATACTTCAACTGCACAGGCCGTAGTAAACCATAAATTTAATGAAGACTGGAAGTTAAATGTAAGTGCTTCTGTACAATCATATAACAGGGATTATTTTTCAGCGGAGCGTCCGGCGGCTAATGCTGCGGGCATCTGGAACAGGGCATTAACCCGTTCGGATATTGAAGAGTTTACTTTTAATCAACAAGTAAATTTAACTGGTAAATTTAAAACGGCTGGTTTTAACCACACGCTTCTGGTTGGTGCAGATGCCGATCAGGCGAAAACCAAAACTGGTGGATTTTCTCCAACCAATCGTTTAGGGGTAAGCCCTACTGCTCCATTAAGCTTTTATGATAGTGTGAATCTGTTAGATCCAAATTCATTCAATCAGCCTACAAATTTCAATATGCCTGCAACAACGCTTCTTTCAAATACTGATGCGAATGTTTTCAGAATGGGCGGCTTTGTACAGGATTTAATTAGTTTAACAAAAGAACTTAAGGTATTAGCTGGCGTACGTTGGTCGTTCCAAAAAACTCCTACAACTACAATTAACACACTTGCAACTGCAGTAGAAACAAAAGGTACTGCAGCTGATAAAATTGATAAGGCATTTTCGCCAAAATTTGGTTTAATATATGAACCATTTAAAACAACTTCAGTATATGTAAGCTATTCAAATAACTTTACATCAAATACAGGAATTGATATTGCTACAAATGGTCCGATGGGCCCTTCAATTATTGACCAATATGAAGCTGGTATTAAAAACGACTTTTTCGACGGAAGATTATCAGCGAACTTAACGGTTTATAAAATCAAAAATGATCGTTTTGCACAAACTGCCTTGGCAGATCCGACAAAAAGAGAATTTTCAGGCGCAACAGCCAGTGATGGGGTAGAAATTGATTTGTCTGGTACGATTGTTACCGGTTTAAATTTCCTGGCAGGCTACAGCTACAATTATATGCGTTACACATCTACACTAGCCAATACAGGAATTGTGGAAGGTGAAAGAGTAGTTGGAACAACTAAAAACACCGCCAATGGTACTTTATTTTACACTTTCCAGGATGGCGCTGTTAAAGGTTTGAAATTAGGTGCATCTGCATTTTATACAGGAGACCGTAATGGCGGACGTAATACAACAAAAAATGGATCATCATCAGGCATTATCCCGCTAAGCGCTTTCACTACTGTTGATTTTTCTGCAGGTTATTCCTGGAATAAATTCTCCATTCTTGCAAAACTATCAAACATTACCAATGAACTGAATTATTTTGTTCATGAGAATTACAGTGTAAACCCTATTCCTCCACGTCAGTTTGTAACTACTTTGTCTTATAAATTTTAATTCATCATATTTGTACTTGAAGCCTCATAATAGCCATATTATGAGGCTTTTTAGTTACAAAGAAATGGTATTGACACCAGATCTTTTGTAAATTTGAAAAACAATTCATCAGCCTTGAAAATTAAGTTTCTTTTCCTCCTACTCCTATCCTGTTTCAGCTGTGCTGCACAGGTTTTAAAAAAGCGGACAACCTTATTAATGGGTAGTAAATTTGAAATTACCATTGTGGCAAAAGATGCAGAAACGGCGTCTATAAATATTGATAGTGTAATAGCCGAAATCACCAGAATTGAATATTTAATTTCTGACTGGAAACCTCAGACACAAATATCAGAGGTAAATAGAAACGCTGGAATTAAACCCGTAAAAGTAGATCAGGAAGTATTTGATCTGACCAAAAGAGCTGTTGAGCTGTCGAAAATAACCAATGGCGCATTTGATATCAGCTTTGCTGCGATGGACAAAATCTGGAAGTTTGATGGATCTATGGTTGAAATGCCCACTGAAGAGGCCATTAAAAAATCAGTCGAAAGAGTAGGCTATCAAAATATCAAGCTGGATAGTTTAAACTCCACCATTTTTCTTCAATTAAAAGGCATGAAGATTGGTTTTGGTGCTTTAGGAGAAGGCTATGCTGCCGATCGTTGCCGCAATATAATGTTGGCTAAAGGAATAAAAGCTGGCATCGTAAATGGTTCAGGAGATATGAGTATCTGGGGTAAACCACCAAAAGGTAAAACCTGGAATATTGGAATAACAAATCCATTTCATAAAGATAGCCTTTTTGCGGTGGTGCCTTTAAAAAATGGTGCAGCTGTTACTTCGGGCAGCTATGAAAAATTTGTAGTGTTTAATGGCACAAGATACAGTCATATTATCAACCCTGCTACCGGATACCCCGCAACTGGTTTAACCAGTGTAACTGTATTTGGCCCAGATGCTGAATTGGCCAACGGCTTTAGTACATCAATGATGGTTTTAGGGAAAGAAAAAGGATTAGCTTTACTTAATCAATTCCCAGCCTTTAGCTGTATCATGTTTGGTGATGACGGAAAAGTTTATCATTCTGATAACATCAACAGTAAAATGATCAGGAAGTGGAAAAGGAAGTTGTAATGTATTCTCTTTATAACGTAAAAAAGCTAGTAGCAATCCATCAAAATCTGTCCTCTGGATTGATAGAAACTAATACTTTTCTGGTGATTATCCTGACATAAATCTTCTAGTAATGCAATCACATCTTTTTGCATGCTTAACGAACCACAAAGCATAATCACACCATCAATCTTTAAGGTTTCGCATACCAGAGCAGAATCTTTAAGCAATAAGTCTTTTACATAGGCTTTATTACCCTCTCTTGAATATGCTACGTTTAACCTGGTAAGCAAAGTTGATTCCTCCTGAAGGGCATTTTCGTAAAGCGCAAATGATTGCTGATTCTTGAAACCACAATATAAATGAATGTCGGCTGTACGGCCATATTGCGCAATCATCCCTAAAAAAGGTGCGATACCTGTTCCGTTGGACACCATGATAACTGATTTTGCCTTTTTTGGAAAGTGGAAATGGCTGTTGCGAACAATAGCCGCTTTAATGGTTTGTCCCCTTTCTAATGCAAATAAAAAGCCCGAGCCTAAACCACCCTCATGAAGTTTTATGCTCAACTGCAAATCATTTCCAATCTTGCCAACTGAGTATAAACGCTCCCGGTGATCGTTAGCAGGATGGATAGCAAGCAAATCGCCAGAGGTAAATTTCTTTCTTCTGGTTTGCTTTAAACGAATGATAAAGGATGTTTCGGTATGCTGGGAAACCGTTTTGCTTAGCACTTCAAAATTCTGGGTTTTAATAGGTTTGGCTTCCAGTGATTTGCTTAACAAGCTAAATTCTATACCAGCAGTTTGCGACCAGGAAGTCGCCCATCTGACAAACTCTTCAGGAGAGCGATCGTTAACAGTATGAATTTCTAGTAGTGGCTTCGCCCAGTTTTGTTGAGATAAAATGTTATTCACTTCGTAACCAAACTTGCAAAAATCCGGATAAGCATGAGAACCAAAAGCGACCACAGCAAAATCAACTGCATTGGTTTGAGGATATTTTTGAAGCAGCGATTTAAATTTAGATGCATTCGTTGGTGCATTACCCTGGCCATAAGTAGCCGCAAAAACCAGAATCTGATTGGCCTTTGGAAAGGTACGATATTGATTAAGGGATGAAATAAATGACGTTTTACCGTTTTTTAGAAGTTGTTTGTGTATCGCTTTTGCAAAACGAAAAGTAGTTCCATTTTCTGAACCAACCAGCAAAATATATTCTGCCTGATCGAATTTGTATTTATTCTTCGTTAAATTTGAACGGCGTTTCCACCAGATCACAAAACCAGAATAAATGAAAAATAGAATGTTGGCAGATGCAATGGCTAATACAATGGCCCAGATTGCACTTCCTCTTCCGGTGTGCAAATCCAAACTCAGCTTATTAAATAGCGTTGCTTTTGAATAAGAATGCTTTGTTAAAATTTCGCCGGTAAGCTGGTTTACTGTAATTTCCTCATCATCGAGTCTAAGCGTAAAATAATCTTCCACATCTTCTGAAAATGGAAATTCGATAGATTCCAGCCGACTGAGCGGAATGTTTTTGAAAACCATAAAATCAGAAATTTTCTTCTTAGGGCCGTTTTTTAAAGCATCAAAATCTACCTTATGGGTAATTTTTTGCTCTTTAATAAACCCAAAACGTAGCAGGGATAAATATGTTCCGCTTAAAGAAATAATGATAATCGGAACAAGTAATAACCGACCTAAAACAACATGATAATATTGTGCAAAACCATCACGAACAATTTTACCAAAAAACTTTTTCAGGCTTCGCTGCCGCTGAATAATTAAAATTGTACCAGATGTGGCAATCAGAAATAATAAAAATGCAGTAATGCCGATAAAGATTCTTCCTGTTTCATGCAGAAAAAGCGAGCGGTGTAAGGTGGTTACCCAACGGAAAAACTCATTTTCCTTTAGCACTTTACCAAGAGATTTACCGGTTGCCGGATCAACATAAAAATGACCGGATTCATCTTTTAAATCAGTACCGTTTACGGTTACAAACTTATTATGATCAATAGTTACATCGCCAATATCAGTATATGATTTTTGTAGTGCCGGAATGAGTTGCGCTACAGTAAGGTGATCAAAATCCTTCGATTTGTAAGGTTGGTTTTTTTCCGTTACGGGTTTAAAAGAAAGAATAATCCCGGTAACGGATGCAAGGGTAATAAAAAGAAAAGAAGATACCGCCAGGGCAAGGTGGCTGTATCTCCATACAGAAATTGTCATTTAAATTTTAGTTTGGGCTAAAGCGAACATATCTGATATAGCCCGTTCCATCAGTTTTACCTGCTAAACCTTCGGTAGTTAAAGGCACTTCAGCATCTTTAACGTAATACTTGTTATCTTCTACGGCCGATTCAAAACGCAACGTATATCCTTTATTAATCTTCGCGGTTTCGATTTCCAAAACCGTAACACTACGATCGCCGCCGGTAACGGATGCAGCGGTTACAGCACTAATATTGGTTGGCTTGCTTTTGTAGGCCTTATGCCATTCTTTAAGATCGGGATACCATTTTTTGTCTGATCCCATTACATAAAGTGTTTTTTCATACGCACCTTTGGCATTTACAAGCGATACCGCAATATAGGCGCCTTCGCCCGTATAATTGGTCAGTTGCACCATACACTTATACTTCGATGTTTTTTGTGCCGAAGATAAAGTAGGCACACATAGGATGAGTGCAAAAGCCAGGCACAGTTTGTAAAGGTTATTCATTATTCTATTTCAAAAAGTCGATTGATACTTTATTTTTAGTTAAAAACTCGTTTTCTGCTGCTAAATCATAAGGGGATTCTTTAAACTCGGTAACGATATCTTTTTTAGCGCCAACAGAGATTAAATATTGCATTAATTCCACATCCTTTGCAGTCATCGCCGCCTTGTGTAACGCGGTATAACCTTCTTTATTTTTCACATTCACATCCACTTTGTAGCTACTGACCAGTTTAGCCAGGGCCAGATCATTTTTAGCAACAGCTAAATGATATAAGGAATTGCCGTTCGGTTGAATACCAGCCAGGTTGAGTCCTTTATCACTTAATACTTTAAGCTTTGCATCAAAATCATCTTTACCACGAGGGCCATAAGACTGGAAAAGATAATAAGCTAAATTATTGCCTTCTTTATCCACTACATTCAGGTTAGCACCTTTACTTAACAAGAACTCCACCACTTCTGCAGAATTACTTCTAACAGCCATCGCTAAAGCAGAAACGCCATTCAAGTTTACCTGATTAATATCTTTAACACCATTCGACAATAATGCTAAAGCAGATAAATCTCTGTTGAAACCTGCTGCAGTGATAAAAGCAGTATTACCATCTTTATCTGCGAGGTTCACATCTACACCTTTTGAAAGGAAATAGTTAATTACTTCTTCTTGCTTAGGCTTGCGGGCAACTGAAAACAGCGCCGTTTCGCCGTTACTTCCTACTACTGCAGGCTTTAATTTTAATCCTTCCAGATATTGAAAAACAGCTAATCCGTTTGAGCTTCCGCGACCACCCTGAGCAGCCATAAGAATGGCATTGTCATTATATTTAACACCCTTAGCGATTAGTTTATTCATCAAATCAATGTTTCCACTCCTGGCAACATAATTAAAAGCAGTATTTCCTGCTGCATCTGTGCTGCTTAAACTTAAGCCTTTAGATACAAAATAATTAGTCAATGCAAAGTCCTTATCATTAGCACTTGCAATTAATAAAGCGTTTGCACCATCGTGATTTAAGTCTGTTTTAATGTTTGCACCATTGGCAATTAAAAGATCATAAACTTTTGTATTAGCCTGACCGCCAACTGCTGCAAAAGTTAAAGGCGAATAACCGTGACTATCTTGTAAATCTACTTTAGCGCCTTTTTTTAATAAATATTCCATTACCGGAAGATTACCTTTAGATGCTGCCCAGAACAGATAAGTCCTGCCGTCATGCGTTAATTTATTGACATCGTTTCCAGGTTGAGCCAAAAGAAACAAGATAGATTCTGCAGGCGCATTATTATTAATCGCCATAACCGAGGCATCAAACGACATTTGATTTAACTGCGATGGATTGCTTCCTTTGGCAATTTCTGCTTTAATGGTTGCTAAATCAGTATTGCCTTTCCAAAAGGACTGCTCAAAAAAAGTATTTTTTTGAGCATATGCGCTAAGTGATGCCATTGCAAGAACAGCTAATAGGATTTTTTTCATTTAAAACTGTTATGGTAACCATCTTACAACACTTTCGTGTTGATAAGAATTTTGGCTAAGTTAACAAGAATCATTCTAAATAAACAACAAACGCGTCAACTTATTTAAATTAATTATACCGAGTAACCATTTCGTTACAAGAAAAATAATGCTACAGCAATGGTTTCAGCACCACCCAAACATTTTCAGCTAAAATTTTATCGCCCTCCGCTGTAGGATGAATTCCATCATCCTGATTAAGTTTGGCTACACCTCCAACTTTATCCAACAGAAAAGGAATCAAGGCCATATTATTTTTTTTGGCCAAGTCAGGAAAGATATTTTTAAATTGATTGGCGTATTTCGCTCCCATACTTGGGGGCATTTGCATGCCTGCCATCACCAGTTTGGCATCAGGATACTTTGCTTTTACTGCATCAATAATATCCTGCAGATTTTGGGTCGTTTGTTTTAAGGGCAGTCCTCGCAATCCATCATTTGCGCCCAGTTCCAACACAAAAATATCTACGGGTTGTTTCAATAACCAATTAATTCTTGATTTGCCTGCTGCAGAAGTTTCGCCACTTAAACCACCATTAATTACATTGTAAGGCAAACCCAGTGAATCAATTCTATTTTGAATTAACGCAGGAAAAGCCTCGGTTGGATCTAAACCATAACCAGCCGTTAAACTGGTTCCAAAAAAAAGAATATTCTTTTTTTTGGAAGCCTGACCTGCCAAAGTTTTTTGGTCAGTTGAATCTAAAGTTTTTTCATCATTTTTGCTCTTATCGTTATTTCCGCAGGCTGTAAGGAGCAATACCAAAACAAATAAACCTGTAAAGCGTTTTCGTAACATCGTATCTAATTTTATCTCTAATTAAAAACCATTAACTTAACAGGCAGCGCCATGTTATGTTTGGCAGCGATCTATCAAACCCTTATCAATCAAAAAATTTGGAAAGCATCTTAAACATTCGAAATGTAAGTAAAATTTATCAAAATGCAGGACGCGAACTAATCGTTCTGGATCAAATTAATTTCACTATAAAAACGGGTTCAACAGTAGCCATTACCGGACCATCCGGCAGCGGAAAAACAACCTTATTAGGTCTTTGCGCCGGATTAGATCGGGCGAGCAGCGGAACGGTAGAACTTAGCGGCATTGCACTTGAAGCATTAAATGAAGATCAACGGGCGGCAGTAAGGAATCAATATGTAGGGTTTATCTTTCAGAACTTTCAGCTGCTGCCTACCCTCACAGCACTCGAGAATGTAATGGTTCCACTGGAATTAAGAGGAGCAAAAAATATTAAAGCGCAAGCGATGGATTTATTAACAAAGGTGGGGCTTGCCGATCGTTCTCATCACTATCCTGTTCAATTATCGGGTGGCGAGCAGCAACGGGTTTCCTTGGCAAGGGCTTTTTCCAATCAGCCTTCCATCCTTTTTGCTGATGAGCCGACAGGCAATCTTGATGCTGAAACCAGTGAAAAAGTGATCAAACTGTTATTCGATTTAAATAAAGATTTCGGAACAACACTCGTAATTGTAACCCACGATTTAGAACTTGCTGCTAAAACCAGCCGGATTATCAAAATAAAAGGTGGTACTATTGTTTCAGATGAAACCCCCGCTCATGCCTAACAACATACCGAAACAAAACATCAGATTTTCCTGGTTATTTAAAATGGCCTGGCGGGATAGTAGAAAAAACCGTTCGCGGTTATTACTCTTTATATCTTCCATCGTATTAGGAATTGCAGCATTAGTAGCTGTTTATTCTTTTAAGGATAATTTGCAGCGTGATATTGATGCCCAGGCAAAAGAGCTGACCGGAGCTGATTTAGTACTAGACAGTAAAAAAGGGGTTAGCAAACCCATGCAAAAAATGCTCGATAGCCTGGGTACTGAACGCTCGCAGGAGAAGACCTTCGCTTCGATGATTTATTTTGAAAATGGAGGTGGAAGCCGGCTGGTACAAATGAAGGCCCTGGAAGGTAATTATCCATATTATGGAAAAATAGAAACCGCTCCAGCTAGTGCAGCAGATCATTTTCAGGAAGGAAAAACCGCATTGGTTGATCAAACTTTAATGCTCCAGTTTGGCGCAAAAGTTGGCGACTCCGTAAAAATAGGCGATTTAAATTTTAAAATACTGGGCTCGCTAAGCAAGGCACCCGGGCAAAACGGAATTGCGGCAAGTGTGGCGCCTATCGTTTATCTTCCGCTAAAATATCTGGCGCAAACCAACCTGATTAAAACTGGCAGCAGGATTAATAACAAATTTTATTTCCGTTTTGATGATGCCTCAGGCATTGATGAATGGGTTAAACAAAATGAAACTAAATTAGAAAAAGAAGGTTTTGATGCCGAGACCGTAGCATCAAGAAAAGAACAAACCGGACGTTCTTTCAAAGATGTAAACCGATTTTTAGCGCTATCGGGTTTCATTGCTTTACTGCTTGGATGTGTTGGCGTAGGTAGCGCCATTCACGTTTATATTCAGGAAAAATTAAGTACCATTGCTACGCTGCGATGTTTAGGGCTTAAATCCCGTCACGCTTTTTTAATTTACCTGATTCAAATATTCTTCATCGGCCTGATTGCTGCAATTTTGGGTGCTACCATGGGCACAGGGATACAGTTTCTGATTCCACTGGTGCTGAAAGATTTTCTTCCTGTAGAAATTACCATGAACGTTTCTTGGCCGGCAGTTGGTCAGGGATTACTTTTGGGGCTCATCATCTCTGTACTTTTTGCTTTACCCTCACTCCTTTCGGTAAGAAAAATTTCTCCGTTAAATGCCATCCGGCTTTCCTTCGAAAAAAGCAAAACAAAAAATGATCCTTTAAAATGGCTTGTTTATTTATTGATGGTGGTTTTTGTAGTGTTATTTACTCACCTCCAAATGAAAAACTGGCTGCAAACGATGGCATTTACACTGAGCATAGGTGTTGCGTTTTTACTCCTCATCATCTTATCAAAAGTATTAATGTTTTTGGTGAGAAAGCTTTTACCATCGTCGGCCAGTTATTTATGGCGACAAGGATTTGCTAACCTTTACCGACCGAATAATCAAACGCTAATGCTTACCGTTTCAATTGGTTTATCTACCGCTTTTATTTGTACCCTGTTTTTTGTACAGGGAATTTTAATGAACAGGATAACGCTTTCTTCCGGAAGCAACCAGCCTAATATGGTGATGTTTGATATTCAGCAAACGCAAAAGGATCGAATTGATAGCTTAACCCGTTCTTTCAAATTACCTTTAATGAATCAGGTTCCGGTGGTTACTATGCGGATTGAAGAAATAAACGGCAAAAAAGCAAGTGCCGACACCAATAATCGCAGCGCCTATAGAAATGAAATCAGAGCGACTTACCAGGATAAGTTAACCGCAGCAGAAAAAATTGTAAAGGGAAAATGGGTAGGAAAAATTGATCCGAAAGAAACAGTTCTTATTTCACTTGATCAACGCTATGCCAATCAGATTAATGTTGGATTAAATGATAAAATTTTATTCAATGTTCAGGGCATGATGATACCTACTGTTGTGGGAAGTTTAAGGGAAGTCAACTGGAGCAGGATGCAAACCAATTTCAGGGTTGTTTTTCCGGCCGGAGTTTTAGAAGAAGCACCACAATTTCATGTGCTCATGACCCGCGTTCCAACGAGCGAGCTGTCTGCAAAATTCCAGGGTGAAGTGGTGAAGAACTTTCCAAATGTATCGGTTATCGATTTAGACCTGATTCTGAAACTACTGGATGAACTGCTAAGCAAAATTGGCTTCGTTATTCAGTTTATGGCAGGATTTAGTATGGTTACGGGATGGATAGTATTGGTTTCAGCGGTGTTAACGAGTAAAAACCAGCGAACCAAAGAAAGCATTTTACTGAGAACAATGGGTGCAGGCAGAAATCAAATCCTGGCGATCAACGCCATTGAATACTTTTTCCTTGGAACCTTTGCCGCAGCTACAGGTCTGATTCTGGCCTTCGGCGGCAGCTGGACTTTAGCAAAATTTAGCTTTGATGCAATATTCATTCCACCGGCATTGCCTACCATTGCCCTTTTCGTTTCTGTGGTTTTAATAGTGGTCGTTACCGGCGTATGGAGTACCCGAAGTATTTTAAACCAGCCACCGTTAAAAATTTTAAGAAATGAAGGTTAATGATGATTATGAATAAATGCTCAATGCTGCGAGAACAATCCAAACCACACTAAAAACACTGCCCACCAGAGCAACTTGTTTATGATCTTTCAAATTTTTTTTAATTAATCCAGCATAGATTAACCATCCAAAAAAAAGAATAAAATAAAAGGGGACCAGAAATAATAACATCTTTATCAAATTTAATACTATCAAATATAACAAAAGAGGTGGACAATAATCCACCTCTTTACTGCATTAAAGTTTAAATATTTTTTTCTATGCAGCAGCATCAATGGCTTCACGAAGTGCTTTTGCCGCCGCAGCAGGATCCTCTGCACCATAAATTGCAGCGCCGGCCACAACAACCTTAACACCAGATTTTACTACTGCTGCAACGTTATCTAAATTTACACCGCCAGCGATAGAAACGGGCACACCTACTTTTGCAGCCTCATCAATTAATACATTGATGGAATAACCTGCTGTCCATTGCTCATCTAACCCCGCATGTAATTCTACAAATTCTACACCCAATTCTGTTACTTCCTGCGCTCTTTTAACACGATCAGGATAGCCGATTGTATCCACTACTACGCCTTTTCCATGTGCTTTGGCAGCTTTAACCGCACCAATAATTGTTGCATTTCCTGCGGCACCCATTACCGTTACTAAATCAGCACCTGCTTTAAAAGCAATATCTGCTTCTAATTCTCCTGCATCAGCAGTTTTTAAATCTGCAAAAACCAATTTATCAGGATGTGCATTTTTCATTGCGGTGATCACGGTTGATCCAACATTTTTAATTAAAGGAGTTCCTAATTCTATAATATCAACATAAGGTGCCACTTTTGCCGCCAATGCCAGTGCTTCTTCTGTAGTTAATAAATCGATTGCTACTTGTAATTTTGCCATGATTCTATTTTATTTTAAGTGATAAATAATGCTATTCTAAATTTGCATGTCGTTTCCAAAGTTCTTCTGCCTCCTGGCCACTCAGTTTCCATAGCGATTGAAAAACCGCATCGTTAAGCAATAAGAGAAATTGTTCAAATAAACTCCCTGCATATTGTGCCGATATTTTTTGGCTATGATCTTGTTTTTCTGCGGCCGGGATAACGACTACATGACTGGCAATTTTCCCTAATGCCGATTCAGCGTTAGTAGTGATTGCAACCAGTTTAGCGCCCGAGGCAATTGATTTTTCAGCCGAACGAACAATAGATGTGGTTGTTCCGGATCCCGATGCCGCGATCAATAAATCACCTTCACCAATAGCCGGAGTGGTGGTATCGCCCACATAATACACATTCAGACCTAAGTGCATGAAACGCATGGCTGTAGATCGCATGGCGAAGCCGGAGCGACCCGCAGCAGTAATAAAAATTCTTTTAGCTTGCTGAATGTGATAGATGTACGGAAGTAGTTGCTCCAATTCTAATTGCCTGGACAAACTTAAATTCTCTTCCAAAATTTGGTCTAAATTTGTTCTTAAATCCCAGAACAACTGTTGATTATCTATTTTTTCCATAACTGACTGATCTTGTTCTGCCTGATCAAGTAATATTTTAAGATCCATTACTTCCGATTTGATCTCCAAAGGTATTGCGCTCCTGAACAAAAGCGATTACACATTCAGCCCCTTTTATGGGATTATTTGGAAATTAAATCCTGAAAAAGTCATAATTAATAAATAATACAAGACCAGTTTCCGAATAGTCCTCCATAATTTCCTGATAATCCCCCAGTGTAATAGGATAGTTTTTACCTTTGTGTATCATGAGTACAGCAAGTGTTTCCAATTTGGAAAAATCCATTATTTACATCAGGAATCTAAATAATTGTCCACCGAGTTATTTAAACGATCCTAACAGGAAGGAATTTTTTGAGATTGTTTGGCTTAAGAATGAAAATGCCTTACATGCCATACAACAGACCGATATCGATACCAAGGGAGACTGGATTTATCTGATTCCTCCCTATCGCGTACATCAACTTAATAAAGCCGGCAAAAATGGCGAGTTGATTTCTTTTAAACGCTCCGTATTGGAAGGCGAAGACAAGGAATTTTTACTTGATTTATTTAAAATTTTTAATGTACAGGGAGAATTTTCCTGCCTGAGGCTCAATCAGGAAACAGCCGGTGAACTGGCCACTATATATGAACTCATTGAACTTGAATATCAGAAAGATGGTAATAACTTCATCATCATTAAGGCCTTGCTGAAGGTATTTTTGTTAAAGCTAATTCAGGTAAAAGAGCATGATTTTACCAGCCAAGACATAAACCAAAAGCGTGTTTACGAATTCTTGATGTTATTGGAAAGCAACTATCAGCAAGTGCGAAACACCGATTTTTATGCCGGCAAGATTGGCATCAGCTCTAAAAGGTTAAACCAGATATTGAAAGATAAGCTGAACAAAACAGGTATGCAAATTATCCACGACCGCATAATCCTGGAAGCCAAAAGAAAAATCATCCACAGCGAACTTACGATAAAGGAAATTTCTTACGATTTAGGTTTTTCTGACCGCCCTTACTTTAGCCGTTTTTTCAAAAAGCAAACCAATCAAACGCCCGAAGAATTTCAAAGAGCAGCTAAAAACCACATTGAATCTAAATTTAACACCTTGATTTAATTACGACAGGTTAATAGCTTGTTAAATTTAACCGGATTGCAAACCTTTTAAATACATACTTGTTCTTTAACTCCAACTGGATTAATCATGAACAATAAACTCAGAAATACCATTTTACTTGCCACTTTAAGCATTATTGCGCTCAGCTATGTAGGCTGTAGTGTTTCTATCCCAAAAGGAGCAAAAGCAATAAAGCCTTTTAAAAAAGATAAATATTTAGGTACCTGGTATGAAATTGCCCGGATGGATTTCAAATTTGAAAAAGACTTAAATAATGTAACGGCAACTTATTCCCTAAATGAAGATGGCTCCATCAAAGTGGATAACAAAGGATATGATTTTGTTAAAAATAAATGGAAAGAAAGCATAGGCAAAGCCAAGTTTGTTAACGAAAGTGATGAAGCCCGGTTAAAAGTTTCCTTCTTTGGCCCCTTTTATGCAGGTTATAACGTCATTGAACTGGATGAGGACTACAAATATGCATTGGTGGTAGGAAACGATTTGAATTATGTTTGGATTTTATCCAGATCTAAAACCATACCCGAAACTATTAAGGCGAAATACTTAAAAAAGGCAGCCGATTTAGGCTATAAAACTGATGAATTAGTGTGGACTAAACATGATTAGCAATAATCAATTTCCGTTAATATATTAATACTTTTACATCATGATCAGACTAAACGACGAAACACCGATGGATGTGCTTCAAGATGTAAAAAACGGGAATATGGTAACCGATACATTCAGCAAAACCGGCCTGGTAGAAAATATTGAAGTTAAGGATGATGGCTTATACCGGATTTTTGAATTTCATTTAGTCACTGGAAGAACTATCACTATAAAAAAGTAAATTGCATAACTAATTTTAGTTATGTCGATACTCATCCTCCTTCTGGGCATCTTATTGCTGTTCATTCTGATTTTGAAAAAAATCAATCCCATGATTGCTTTACTGGCTGTGGCTATCCTTACGGGGCTTTTTTTAGGTATGCCTGGGGACAAAGTCATGAATGCCATTACCAACGGAGTAGGCAGTACCTTAGGGAGCATGGTAATGGTACTGGCTTTAGGTGCAATGATGGGAAAGCTGATTGAAGACAGCGGCTCGGCGAAGAAGATAGTTTATATTTTAATTAAAGCCTTTGGCAAAAATAACATCCAGTGGGCGGTTTTAATTACCGGCCTGATGGTAGGAATTCCCCTGTTTTATAACGCTGGCTTTGTAGTACTTATTCCCCTGGTATTTGCCATTGCTGCCGCTACCGGCTTACCGAAGTTGTATATTGGTTTACCCATGGCTACCGCCTTGTCGGTAACTCATGGCTTTTTACCTCCGCATCCGGGACCTGTTGCCCTCGCCGGAATCTTTCATGCAGATATTGGCAAAACCCTCATTTATGGGTTGGTGCTCAGCATACCGATTGCCATTATTGCAGGCATTTATTTCCCCAGGTTGATTATTAAACGTAACCAGAACAGCCAGGAATTAAATATAGAAGAAGAACATAATCTCCCTTCAGCCACCAAAAGTTTTATTACTGCATTACTTCCCGTATTTCTGATTATTGCCGGAACGGTTGGCATTAGTATCCCTTTCTATTATTATGGAAAACCGGTATTCGCATTTCTGGCCGACCCTACCGCTGCCTTGCTCCTATCTGTATTAATTACACTCCTTGTACAAAAAACAACTATTGCTAAAGCAATGGAATCTTGTACCGAAGGGGTGAAAAGTATTGCCATGATTATCTTAATAATTGCTGCAGGCGGTGCTTTCAAACAAATTTTAATTGACAGTGGAATGGGCGAAACAGTAAAAACATTAACCGGAAATTTAAATCTCTCACCTTTACTTTTAGCCTGGTTGATTACGGCTACGCTTCGGGTAACTTTAGGCTCTGCTACGGTTGCTGCACTTACCGCATCAGGAATGGTTTTACCGCTTATAGGTCCGGCAGCACCGCCCGAATTAATGGTTCTGGCAGTAGGTGCCGGTAGCCTGATGTTTTCTCATGTAAACGATACCGGCTTCTGGATGTTTAAGGAGTATTTTAACCTGACATTGAAAGAAACTTTCAAAACCTGGACCGCAATGGAAAGTATTGTATCGGTATTGGGTTTATTAGGTGTCTTGCTGCTCAGTCATTTCACCTGGATTTAAAACTGTAAATTCTCACACTAAGATTCATGAATCACTTTCACCTCTCGACGTTGCAACCCCACCCAAACCCCATAGGTTTGAAAACCTGTGAGGTTTAAATAAATCTATTTCAAGGCTTTTATCACTGCAATTAAATCCTCTTCACCATGCTTTTCAACAGCACCTTCAAATGTTTCCAAAGCAGCTTTAGCCAATGGTGAGGATAAGCCCTCGTCTTTCGCCAGCTTTAAATCTTTAACGATATGCTTTAAAGCAAATGCAGCCCGATAATTATCGGATAGTATAGCATCTCCTTTTATTTTAGAGTAAACATTTCCAATAGCAGCCTGACTCAACAATTGAAGTAAATCATCTGTTTTAATTCCATTTTGGTTAGCGAAAAGTACCGTTTCGGCAAGCCCCTGGGTATAAAGTGCCAACAGCGAATTAATAGCCAGTTTAGCCTGATTTCCCGCTCCTGTTTGTCCTACTCTTAAGGTTAATTTTCCTAATTTTTCTAAAACAGGTAATACCGCTTTGAAGGTAGCTTCATTGCCCCCTGCCATAATCACCAGTTGAGCTGTTTCTGCTTGCTTAACACTTCCTGAAACGGGTGCATCTAAATAGCCGTTGCCTTTTAACAGGCATTTCTCCGCCATTTCTACAGAAATACCAGGTGATACCGTACTCATATTAATAATCGTTTTCCCTGTGGCATCTGCCGCAAGCAAGCCATTATCGCCTTCAAAAATTTGTCTGATGGCTGCATCATCCGAAACCATCAGCACCACTACCGCCGCATTTTCCAATACAGCTTTCGGAGATTCTACTGCTTTTGCACCCGAGGCAACCAGCTCGTCGGCCTTACCAATGCTTCGGTTGTAAACTATTAGTTCATAGCCGGCATTTATCAATTGAGTTGCCATTGGAATGCCCATTGTTCCCAAGCCAATCCATCCTATTGTATTCATATTACAATTATTACTGATGTTAAACATTTACACTTATTGCTTCAAACTTATCTATTTATAATGATATCATAGTCAAAATTGCTTCACATACATCAATTTAAGCGAGCAATGTAACTCACGGAAACAAAATACAGGAACATTAAACGCCAATATTTAATACTATGTCACTTGGATATGAATGGCCTTATTGCTCCCCATTAGCGCAATCAAAATGAGTACGTTAATAACTATTTATTCTGATAAATGCTTGAAATTGAACCTGAAGATGACATGATTATTTAGTAAAATTTATCGCATTTGCAGCAATAACAAGAATGAAGCGCTTTCCCTATTGAGAGCCAATACCACATCTTGTTGATTATCCTGGAAATGAGCACAGATAAATGGTTCGGTTTTACATACGGGTTGTTACAACAAAAAAAAGCTACTCCGGGGGAGTAGCTTTTAAGATCAAAATTTTCAACCGGCTATTGTTTTGTAATTTTAAATTCTGTTCTTCTGTTCAATTGATGATCTTCTTCAGAACACTTCACGCCACTGGCACATTTATTTAACAGCATGGTTTCACCGTAACCTTTGGCGGTAATTCTGTTTTTATCAATGCCCTGGTCGATGATGTATTGAACAGCTGAGTTGGCCCTGCTTTGTGATAACCACTGGTTATACCGGTCATTACCCCTGCTGTCCGTATGTGAACCCAGCTCAATCCAGATCGTAGGGTTATCCTTTAATATTTTCACCAGTTTATCCAGTTCTATTGCGGCATCTGGCCTGATGTCCGACTGATCAAAGTCATAGTAGATATTTTCCAGTCTAATCGCTTTATCCAGTTCAATTTTAGCTAAATAAAGGTCTTTAACAATTTCTGTTGAAACTGTTAAATGATGTGTAGTAAACGATTTCAGATCTGATCTATATTGCGTTTTCTCACCCGATAAGTTATAATCCGATGCCTCTTCCAGGTTAAAATTAAACTTTCCTGTTTCATCCGTCAGTACTTTTAAAGCTTGTCCGTTCAGCTTAGATAGCGTTACCAGAGCATTTACCAGTGGCAAATTGTTGTTCTTATCAAACACCGTTCCGCTCAGTTTAAACGCTAAAACCTCCTGCTTCTTAAAGCTGTAAATATCATCTCCACCCAGGCCGTCTGCCCGGTTTGAGCTTAAATAACCTGTCAAGGCAGAGGTTTTCATATAAGCAAAGTCATCTTGCGGAGAATTCGTTGGATAACCTAAATTAACAGGTGGTTCCATTTTTCCGCCGGTTAAACGGGTCTTAAAGATATCCAAACCACCCATACCAATACGCCCGTCGCTACTGAAAGAAAAATTATTTTCACTATCAAAGATTGGTGTACGCTCATTTCCCAGGGTATTAATTTCTTTAAGATTAACAGGAATTCCCCAATCTCCGGCATCAGTACGCTGACATACATAAATATCCGTACCGCCAATGCCGTTTGGCATATTGGAAACAAAGTAGAGGCTATTTCCATCCGCAGTAATAAATGGATCACCAACTGAATACTGGTTGACGTTATTGTATTTAAAAGGCACAGGTGTTGCCCATTTGCCCTCAGCATCTTTTTTAACGGAGTAAATTTCAATATTGACCGTGGCCAGCTTCCCTTTTACGTATACAGGCGTTTTTGGAATCCTGGTTAGGGTAAAGAAAACTTCATTGCCGTCTTTAGTAAAACTGGCAGGTCCGACGTGATAATCCGTATGAGCATTGACATCAAAGTTAAAGATGCTATCCTGGTTTTTATCTTTTCCGTAAAGCCTTAGATAATGATTGCCTGTCCAGCCGTAAATTACCGGATCTGGTTTCTTAGCACCATCAAACTTCAGAAATGGCCTGCCATTTGAGGCCTTATCTTCCCCCTGTTGACCTCTGTCTGATGAAAAAATAACGCTGTTGCCATATATAGCCGTACCCCAATCCGACTGAGCAGTATTTATTTTTTTTTCATTGTTAAGGATAACTGAAGTGGGATTTTTCATCCACATTTTTGCAGAATCACAACTTAATATCCATAGATTTTGTTGTTTGGCATCAACTGCCGTATTTAATTGCCCATATTTCTGATACTGCTCCTTTGCTTCTGCATACTTCGCGTTCTGCTGTAAGGCTTTTGCATATTGCAACACATTTTCGGGATTGGTATTGGGCATAACTGCAGCTATAGCATACCAGCTTTCAGCCTGCTTATAATTGTTCTGGTACTGGTTAGCTTGTGCCAGTCGTTCTGCAGCATGCAAAGATTGCTTTTTCTTGTAGGCCTGCTCATATAAATCGATCGCCTTATCAAAATTGAAAAGATCAAATTGTTTATCGGCCTCCAACAGTACGTATTGAGCCTTTACCTGGGCGGTGCAAGTGACAATTACGGCCGTAATGAGGATAAGTCTGTGTATATATTTTTTCATATTTATCTTTTATGTTTGGGCTGTTAGACAAAACAAAGCTTATATTTCATTAAAAGTATCTTGGTGTCAGCATTCTAACATTTTTCCTGTTGAAGAAGTACCCGATGGAAATCTCATGCGTGCCACTGCTGTAACCTTGCAACGGCCCTATAGAATAGTCGTAAGCATAACCAATGCGTAAACGCTCGCTTGGAAAAACCTGTATGGCTCCTACGGCAGAATTAAGCTGACTCAAGTCTTTTTGCAGGTAACTTTTATTGTATAATTTTACGCCTGTCCGGTACGAGCCGCCAATCCAGAAACGTTCTGCCAAAATCAGGAAAGCGTTTAAATCTAAACTGGTTGGACCGCCTCTATCATCTTTTAACAGAAAAGAAGGCTTCAATATAATATCTTTAGATAGTGGGATTAATGTTCCGGCGGTTAGATAATAATGCGGTTTTGGTTGTGCAATGAATGCATAACGATCAATATCAATATATTGAGAAACCAGGTTATCCGCACTAAAACCAGCATAAAAACGGTCGTTGGAGAAGTAAACACCTGCCCTTGCATCAGGCAAAATGGTACTTTGCAAACCTACAGGTTGATAAATTTCCGGGTCATTAGGATTTAACATTGCACCATCAATGCCCAATTGAACTGCACCAACACCTATACCAAAGGCTAACCGCGAAGTTCCATCAGCATTCATGCGGATCCGATACGCATAGTTGCCATATACAGATTGATTGCGCTGTGCTCCAAGTTTATCGCTAGATACCTGAAGCGCTAAACCTACATTACCATCGTTGGCTATGGCATCAACAGCTATTGACATCGTTTTGGGTGCACCTTGAATACCTGTCCATTGGGTTCGGTAAAAGGCATGCACATTTAGTTGCTCCTTATAACCGGCATAGGCGGGATTGATGTAAATCCCGTTAAACATATACTGGCTAAACTGGGCGTCCTGTTGCGCATTAACTAATGTAGTATACAATAGCAATAGGCACAGGATCTGTAGTATTCTTTTCATTTCTTTAAGTTTAGATCCGGAATCAGATCATAAATAATAACATGCATGGGCAATTGAAATATATCACCCTTATTTTTTAAATGCCCTAATCAAAGTGGTCCATCCCGTGTAGGTAAATTCTTCGCCACCAATTGTTTCACGTACTTTTAGCAGGTAGAAATAAGTACCCTCATTTAGGCCTTCCCCGTTCCAGTTGTTTTGGTAATTGTTGGATCTGTAAACTTCATTACCCCAGCGATTGACGATAACCAGTGAATTTTCTGCAAATAATTCGAGCCCTCTGATCTCAAATACATCATTACTTCCATCTCCATTTGGTGTAAATAGTGTGGGTATAAACAAATCCTGGCCAGATACCGATAACTTGGTGTAATACGCATCGTTTGCATTTACGTTGCTGGATAAGGCAATGTTGTTACGGGTATGAATTCCTGTTGCCGGATTGGTACCTTTTAAAATATCCCATTTGTTTCCACCCACATAGCGGGCAATAGCAGCATTTGCATCTTTGAATAAACTGCCATTAGTATTGGCATTGTGCTGCAAAATCATACTGGCGGTGATGGGTACAGCACCATAGACATTCCAAACCCGGTTCATCCCAAGCCGCTCATTTGCTACCGGTTTATTTGCCATCATATAATCCTGTACGCTGGCATAAATACGGCCAGCCGTAGAAGGGGTTACAGTTGCCGGGGTATAATCCCCCTCATCAATACCGATTGGAAAAACAAAGCCGTCACTGCCTGCGTAATCCTTCACCATGTGCCCGGCAATACTGTTGCTGGTGACCACCATTCTATCCTTACTGTAGTTAATAATCTTACCCGTAGTGCCAAAAACCAGATTATGCCCATTCAGGATAATATCGGCCTGATCTACAGCCATATCTATAGTACCACCAATATTCAGGGTAGCCGAATTTAATCCCGCAGGGTTAGTGGTACTAAACCCGGGGTCCTTTACATCGGCCAGCATCATGTTGGCGTTATTTCGGTGCTCAATAAGCATATTGATAAAACTACCATTGTTGCCATCAATCTGTGTCGGCCCGGCAGCCATATTGGAGTACAAAGGGTTATTGCCCGGATTGTAAACCACAATCTTTCCTGTTCCAGAAAATGTTGCACCGGGTGCAATCCAAACATTTTTGCTATAAATTTCCAATACGCCATCAATTTGCCAGTTGGCCTTTGGTCCAAAATAAGTTCCTTCACTAAAGCGCTGCTCGGTGGTTCCACTGGATATGGTAACCTGACTGTCATCAACTGTCATACTACCAGCACCTGTTTGGGCAAAGGTGCCCAGGCTGACACCCAAGACAAGTGAGGCTATTAAAACTATTTTTACATTCATTATTTCGCTATTTTAAAATAACCCATTTTATCATATTATGGCTGCAGGTTAAGCCCTGCTGTTGCCTGTGAACGATCTGTACCATTATTCTCCGCACCAATGGTAAAATTGTTTGTAGAGATACCTGCAACTGTAGTTGCCGTAACGATTAGGATTTCACTGGCATTTAGCATTATTGTTGACATCGCGGTAAAAAAGATGTTCTTAATATATATAGTTCATCGCCAAACATGTTTGGGTAGTTTATGATTTTTGATTACTTTTTGATGGTAACATAGGATTTGTAATTACATTACATTTAACCACTTTTACTGAAATAGTTGCAGGCTCAGAACGGTAGGCCTCATCACCGTAAGGTCCACCTATTACATTAACAGTAATTCCTTTGATATCATAATTAGCAGTTGCTGTTCCAATAAAACCAGGTGCAGGTGTGAAGGTTACCATTTTAGTTGTTGCATCATAGGTAAATCTTCCCTGGCTGTTAGTAATCAAAAAAGGATTAGCCGAAGGGGTACCATCACTATTTAAAAATCTAAATGCATTAGGATCTATATTATTTTTGGAAGCGGAGGGCACGGGTGACAAGACAATTAAACCAGCATAGGCAATATCATTTGCGTATACATCTATTACGGCAGCTACATTCTTGCATGTACTCGAAAGATCATTAGCACTTTCTGCAGCATAGGGCATTGTAACCAATAAATTTTTAATGATATGCACATTATTGAATCCTCCAGTACTCGCTGCAAACCCAATCCTTAAAAAATCAGGAACGGGTGCATTGAGCAGAACTTGAGTATCAGCACCAGAGCTACTAGCGGTGTTGAAATCATTATTTCCACCTGCGTTAGCATTCTCGGTATAGGTGAAGGAAGTCCTGTATAAATAATTGTTGACGATGGTAGTGATACTGTTTCCATGTTGAACCTTTACAGTGATGTAAAAACCGTTATTATTACCCAAAGCGTCATTATTCGGGAATATATCTATATAGGCTTTGCGATAATCCGGATCGGAACTGGTTGATGCAAAAGTTGTAGTTTTAAGATCGAAACCGGTAACCGGACCGGTAGAGAAAGTATAACCACCCCCGGTTTGATTGAGAACAGCACCACCATTAGCAGAACCTACAGCTAAGGTGGATTGTGTAATTAATACCGGATAACCTGTGTAGCCCTGACTTTGACCTGTAGTATTAATTACAGGACCGGCCGCACCCCTTAAGGTTACATGACTTCCCCCATTCAAATTCACACCATTCCACCTTTTATCGGTCTGAAATTGCCTCGATTTAAAGTTGCCGAATGCATCGAAGCCCACCCCCAGGTAGGCGCCGGTGAGCCCAGCCTTACGAAGACCACTAAAACTATTATTTGCACGTGTAAAGTTATAACCCAAACCTCCCCCCCTTGAACCTATAATTGGATTACTTACTGCGGCATCAAATAAAAACATCGAAATCCCGTCAGCACCGTCTCCACCGTACATGCCATATTCAAATGAAATCTTAATCCCATTTTTTGATGAAAATTGGCGGTTGTTGATAAATATTGCACCAAAAAGATCATCTATCGCTTGGGTTAAGCGAATTCCATTGGTGGTAAATGTTGCATCATTTGTACCTGCACCCGTTGGCTTGGACACTTCTGCAGGTTGTGAACCAGAGGTAAAACTTTGCCTGTAAGGGAAATCACCGTAGGCCTGCGCATGCACTTCAGTAATTCCCACGCCAAGGCTCAGCACCATAAGCACCATTGCCTTGAAAGAGAGACTTACAAAGGGGATCAACCCGATATGCTTTGCGGAAATTTTAATTTTCATTATTAAATATTTTAATCCCTAACCTTAAAAACTATATTCATAAATGCTGCTTCCGTTGCTACCGCTGTAGATTTTACAGTATAATTAATTTTACCCTGTAGGGTTACCGAAACCGTATTAAATACATTAGTATCAAAATAGGTGATGAAATAATCTAATTCTGCGGCAGAAAACACGGGTAGGTTTGAAGCGGCATCACTTCTGGTCTGGCCGGCGCCAGCAGTAAATCCGAATTGTTTGGCATAAAAATCATAAATATCTACTGTACGCGTACCGGTTAAAACTACACCTGCTGCATCATGGGTAGGAATCACTACCGATGGTGCATAAAAGTATTTAGGCATTGCTGCTTTAATTTGCTTTAACACCCCACTTGCATCGGTAATTACAATTTTATCTGTAGAAGCTTGCGCAACTGTTTGTAAGCCTGCGATCGCCAGGGTATTTGAAGTTCCGCCAGTTGTAATTACAGTATTCTGAATTAAATTACCTCCTAACTGGATTTTGCCTACTGTTTTAGTTAAGCCATTGTCTGCCGTTATTACGTTTGCAGCCGGAAGAGACAAAGCTCCATCTGTGCCCACAACTACACTGCCATCACCCTGTTTTACAACGCCCAAGGCGGCACCGTTTGCAGTAGGTACGTTAACAGTATATGCTGTATTGCCCGCGGTGGTTGCACTTGTTACAGTAGTATTTGTTCCGGCAATAACTGATGAAGTTTTTGATGCTTGGTATGTTACTGTTCCATCTGAATTTGCGGTAGCTACCTGACCTGCGGTTGCAGTGCCTGCCGATAAATTTGTTGCATCAACTGTTTTTGGCGCAATGTCAGTTCCAGTTATAGTTCCATCAGCAATCTTAGATGAGGTAACTGCATTGGGTGCAATAACTGCTGTAACTGTAGTTAATGTTGCGCCGGTTCCACCAGTAATTGTTAAATCTGTGGAAGAAAAGTTGTTTCCTATTACCGAAGCTGCAGGTATATTGCCGTAAGTAACGTTTCCATTTGCATCTGCAATAGCTACACGACCGGAAGTTCCTGCACCAGCATCAAGTTTATTTGGCGTTATCGTTTTTGGTGCTATATCTGCACCTGTTATTGTAGCATCAACAATTTTTGCAGAAGTTACAGCGTTATCTGCTAATTTAGCATTGGTAATTGCACCATCAGCAATATCAATCGTTACATCTTTTAGCAATGCCGTTGCGCCATTTGCAGATATTGTTAAACCTGTGGTTGAGCTTAATGCTTTGCCTGTAGTAATATTGGTTGTATTAACAGATAAAGATCCATCAGTGCCAACAACTACACTGCCATCCCCTTGTTTAACGATACCGGAAGTTGCACCACTTGCAGTAGGCACGTTATATGCATAAGGACTTGCAATTGTCCCCGCACCGGAAACTGTTGTATTTGTTCCATTTCCAAATTTTAATGTTGAAGTAACAGCAGTTGCATCAACAGCTAAAGTTCCTGTTCCGTCAACCGTTAAACCTGTACCGGGTTTAACTGCACCTGTTGTTGTAGCTGTAGCATTATTCACATTAACCTTGTAATCTGTAGTATTTGTGCCTGCTGTCGTAACAACCGTTGTATTGCTTCCGTTAGAAACCGTTGTCGTTTTTTGATTCGCTTGTATATCATTTGCCGTTACCGATAAAGCGTAATCAGTTACATTGGCAGATGGATTAGTTGATGTAACTGTAATAATATTTGCTGCTGTGGTTGCTTTGGTAACCGTTGTAGTTTTTTGTGCAGCCTGTATAGCTGGTGTTAAATCTAATGGAGTGGTAGCAACACCATTTACCAAACTTACCAGTTTATTAGTAGCATCTAAACTTACTGTATTGCTATTCACCATTTTCACAGCAGTACCTGTAACACCATTAACAGTTGTTGTTAAATCGTTATTTGACGTGGTATTTGAAACTGTCGTAGCTGGAACAAGCGTTGATTGATCTACCCATGAACCAACATTACCTGCACTCACAACCATTACCTGCCCTGCTGTACCACCTTTTATTTGATTGGCATTTAAGTTCAGTTTTGTCTCATCAACGTCGATTGAGAAAGCTTTTAATACTGCACCTGCTGGAGTACCACTTAAAGTCACTTTATTACTCGCAGCAGTTACATTCTGTCCTGCAACTCCAGGAATATTAGTAAATGTTACATTGCCCGCACCATCTGATGTTAAAACCTGACCATTTGAACTTCCTGTACCATTAATTTGGTTAGTTAGCAATTTTCCACCAATGTTTTGTAAACTTAGATTTGCTTCGTTTACATCTACTTTGGCATCTTTAAGTAATACACCTGTTCCTGTTGTTATTGTTACTTTGTTAGATCCCGCAGTCAAATCTTTACCATCTGTAGCATTTGCAACAGAAACTGATTTATAAGATACTGTTCCATCGGCATTTACTGTGGCAACTTTGCCAATCTCAGCAGAAGTTGCAATAAGTTTTGCTGCTGAGATTGATTTATCTTTCACTTCTATCTTGTATGCTGTGTTCAAATTAGTAGTTGTAAAAGAGACATCGGTTGTATTGCTATTAATCACACTTGTTGTAAATTGATTTGCTTTTACAATTGAGGAGATATCAACCGTCTGTACCACACCCTTGTTATCGGTAAAGGTTAACGCATTGGTAATGTTGTCGTAAACCAGGCTGCTGTTGTTTAAAGGAAGGTTGGTTACCACCCCTTTGCCATCTGTATATTTCAGGGTGTTGTTTGCCCCGTCGT